>PJTY01000025.1_pt1 | contig 216048 bp, 186 predicted proteins | sample 1512121 | NCBI WGS metagenome assembly PJTY01 (sample SAMN08177680, study PRJNA422409) | Soil metagenome, whole genome shotgun sequencing project. | isolation source: Soil enriched (2) on filter paper: alkali lignin treatment | place: USA: Madison | collected 2015-01-15
CATAAAAAAATTATATATTTAGACACAGACAATGAACAAGGAGAAATTTGATTTTGATCGCTTCAAAGAGGAAGCGATGAAAGGCCTTTATGAAGGTAAGAAAATGGGGGGTACCGATGGTGTATAGTACTCCCCAAAAACTGGACAACTGCGTAAATGTTTAAATTAGCAGTTGAAAATGAAAAAGGAACGTAGAAAATTCAGTTCAGGCTTTAAGACGAAGGTAGCCATAGAAGCCATTAAAGAGCAACAGAGCATCCAGGAACTGGCGGCGAAATATGAGTTACATCCCACGCAGATCAACAGCTGGAAACGTGAATTTCTGGCCAATGCCGAACAGGTGTTCGCCAGTGAAAAGAGAGAAGAGAAAGATGATTCGAAAGAGAAAGAACTCTATTCCAAGATCGGTGAGTTACAGATCCAGGTGGATTTCTTAAAAAAAGTATTGGGGAAATGAGCATGGAAGCGAAACGCAAACTGGTTTCCCCGTCCGAAAAAAAGATCAGCGTTTCGGAGCAGTGCAAACTTATCGGCCTTCCGCGCAGTAATTATTACTACAGACCCAAAGGGGAATCGCTGTTCAACCAGAGAATAATGAGGCTGATAGATCGGAAATTCCTTGACTGTCCCTTCTATGGAGTGGAACGGATGACATCCTACCTGAAATATGACTTGGGTCATCCAGTGGGGGAAAAGCGGGTAAGACGTCTTTACCACATGATGAACCTGAGAGCTATCTGTCCGAAAAAGAACCTGAGCAAGGCAAATAAAGCGGATTACAAATATCCCTATCTGCTCAGGGGACTGAAAATCGAACGTGCAAATCAGGTATGGCAGGCCGATATCACCTATATCCCCATGTTCCGTGGCTTTATGTACCTGTTTGCCATTATTGATGTGTACAGCAGGAAGATTGTTGGCTGGTCTGTGGGCAATACCATGAACGTGGAATGGTGCAGGGATGTGTTATTGGAAGCCATAGGGACTTATGGTGTGCCTGAAATATTCAATACCGATCAGGGCTCTCAATTCACTTCTCCCGTATTCACCAAAGCGCTAAAGGATCATCATATCGAGATCTCAATGGATGGTAAGGGCCGTGCACTGGATAACATATTTATTGAAAGGTTCTGGGGATCAATCAAAAGGGAGAAAATCTATATCAATCCCCCTAATGGAGGGGTTGATCTCTACCGACAGGTCAGAGATTATATCGCCTTTTATAATTCTGAGCGACGGCACAAATCTATCGGTAGGGTTACACCTGATGAAAAATATGCAGATAAAGTGAAAAATGTATCTTAATTTAGTGAAATAGTTGTCCAACCAATGGGGAGTATCATACAATTTCAGCAGGAAAGACGATTGATAATAAAGGTGCAATATGATTTACTAGATATTTAAGTTAGGGTAGAAAGACTCAAAACTGTTAAATGAAAAACTATTTCAACTGGCTAATTATAACATTAATATTTTCCTTGAATTATTCCTATGCTCAGGATAAGGATTTTCAAATATCTGTTGGCTCCCAATTATATATTTCCAAGTTAGACTGGTCAATTGCTGGGACTATTGATGGAACAGACCCTAATGTACTTTCCGAATTAAAATACAGCAACGTTCTTACACTTGGCCCTGAATTAGAATTTGTATATCGGGTTCACAAAAAAATTAGTGTTTTTCTTGATTATCAAAGAGGATTGACTATTTCTGGAAAGGCTAATGATCGTGATTTTTCGGGGGATAACCGGACAAATATGACATATGATGAAACTTTCTTAAGCAATAAAGGGTATCAAAGTTCCATAAAACTAGGAGGACGTTATACTTTTTTAAATTTCAATAGAATATCATTTAACACCGGTGCCCATATTAATCAAAATAAACATAGATTTTATCTACTTAAAGATGAGATTCCAGACCTTAATACGACTTACGATACTAGATGGAAAGTTTTATCGCTAAATATTGGTGCTGACTATATTATGAATAAGGAAACTTCTATCAGTTCAGAAGTGGCCTACTCATTTATAAAATACGGTTCTAAAGCGAACTGGAATCTTATCAAAGATTTTCAGCATCCATTGAGTTTTGAGCAATGGGCGAATGGGAATGGATGGTCTATAAAAATACAGGTTGAAAGAAAAATTGCTGACCGATTTAATTTATATATAGGTATGCTATCGGGTAAACAATCGTCATCTGATGGGGTTGATATCGCTTATTATAAATATGGTAATAGTAAGACGACCCGATTTAACGGGTCGTCTTACTATACAACAGGAGTATCCTTCGGTTTAATATACGGTATCTAAATATACTTTTTATAAAGGGGGGTGAGTATCACTCCCTTTTTGTATTGTAATTAATTTTTCTTTACCTTTTCCATCCCACACTAATTTACCATTCAGGTACAGCTTTTCATAGACAACTGTTCCGCTTTTGTTAGTTAGTTCCGCTTTTAATTCGTCTGGTGGAAAACCTTCGTTATCATAAACTAATTTTAAAACCGAAGTCGAATAAGTTGGATAGAAGTTTAAGATGAGACGGTTTTTGCCGTCAACTTCTCTTATTGTGAAATATTCCGGCGAGAGCATGTCTGGAACAAGCTTTCCCCCAGTTGGCGATGGATTAGCATCGTTATTACCAGAAGCTTCAATCTTTAGTTTATCTGTATGTATTTTACTAGGTATATCTAATTTCTGATTGAGTAGATCCTCATTCTTATCATTGACGATAACGACTTCAACCATAGTATCTGCTTTAAAATAAAGGTTATCGTTTTTAGTGCACCCTACATTAATCAGTAATGCCCCGAAAATTAAAATTAGATTTCTCATAACTTTATAATATAGTTTTATTGAATGTTCATATAAAATATAACGTATAATTTTTAAAATTGCTACATGATTTAAGTATTTTGTTTTTTACACAATAGTGTAGTTTTTAAAGGAGTTTTATTGTTTCTCAATTTGTCATTAAAACAATATTATTAATGATATGTTATCCCATGTATATAACCAATATTTTATCACACATGAGAAAATTTATTATTATACCCTTATTTGCGTCAGTCCTCTTGTTCTCAAATTGTAGTAAGGATGACCAATCAAAAAATGCAGTAGAAGAGTCTGCACAAGACCCAGATCAGTTAATTAAAGATGGATTAAAGGCACTTGGATTCAATTATGACGATGTAGAAATCAATGGTGACACCATTATTGTTGAGGGGGATATTATTCTCTACAAGTCTAAATTATTGGATAAAACTAAACCCCGTCAGGCAACTACACACGCTTTTCCTTTTATAAAATATGACGATCTTTTTTTAAAGGTTTATATTCAGCCCCAGTCTGGGAGTACTGGTTTTACTAGCTCAGAAATCGCTGTCATCAAGTCGGGAATTAATGAGTTTTTAAGCTCGAATTTCCCTCCAACTATGGGATTTTTTTCGATAACCTATACAACAAACAGCGCTGATCCGCACAGTGTGAGTGTTGTACAGGCAAACTTACCTTCGAATGTATGCGGACAGGCAGACTTTCCATCGGCCGTAATAGATAATGGTTTTAATGCTGTGCAGATTGGCGGAAATTTAAGGATTAACATTGGCCAATTTAGGAATAACCTTAATGATTCGCAAAGGAAGTTTTTAATTGTTCATGAATTTGGACACATGCTCGGTTTTAGACATACGAATTGGAGAACCGATGAGCCTCAATATTCAGGCGGTTATGGAGCATATGGGATTCCTTTCACTGGAAACAGCTCTGCTAACCCTGATCCTAACTCTGTATTTAACTCGTATACTTGTGGGTATTCTTGGAACGGGTTTTCTGATGCGGATATACATTCTATCAAATTTATTACTAGGGGTCAGACTTCTAGTAGATAATAGCTTTCATGAATCCCAAAGCTTTATTGAGAAAAAGCCAGTAGAATTAAATGTTTTGCTGGCTTTTCTATTTCGTATTAATTATCGCCAAATTTGCCTTAGAAGGCAAACCTTGTATTCCAATCAACATAGAAGATATCCGCCCTACCAAGTACATATTTTATAAAGGAAGCCTAGTTTCGATCTTTGTTGCATGAGCATACAGGAAAAAAGAGAATATATGCTGTCGCTGATAGCAGACTGGCGGCAGAGCGGAAAAAGTAAGAAGTCATATTGTGCTGAAAAAGGGATCAATGAGACCAAGTTTTATTATTGGATTTCCCGAATCAAGGAAATTGATAATTCTGCTGTTGGCTTTTTAACAATCGATAAAGCCGGTAAACATAGTGATATTGAAATTATCTATCCCAATGGTGTACGTATTAAGGTAGAAAACGACCTTGGGCTTCTTTCTCAATTGATACGTTTATACTGATGTTTGTGCTGGGCTCATCGCATAGGTTTTATCTTTATAATGGTTTTTGCGATATGAGGAAGTCTTTTGATGGCCTCTGTGGACTAGTCAGTTCAGGGATGCAGCGACAGGCTACCAGTGGAGAGGTGTTCGTATTCCTAAACCGTAGCCGTACGCACGTGAAGCTGTTGCATTGGGAGCAGGATGGCTTTGTGTTGTATTACAAACGTTTGGAAAGGGGAACTTTTCTGGCGCCAGACACAAAAAACAGCGAGTTGTCTTGGAGTGACCTGGTCCTGATGGTTGAAGGCATACAGGTTGTAAAAAGCATTCAAAAAAGACGTTTTTATTTGACTTAAAAGCCGCTTTTGCCGTATATTTACCGTATGGAAACAGCACTGGAAAACCTATCAAAAGAAGACCTTCTCAAGGTCATTTCCAGTCGCGACCAAAAGATAGAATATCTCACACAGGAGCGCGATCACTTAAAATCTCAGGTTGAAATGCTTCGCCGTATATGCAATTCGGTCAGAAGCGTGAACGCTTCGAAGGCGATCCCAATCACACCATGCTTCCCTTTGAAGCAGAGCCTGCTGAAGTAGAGCAGCAACAGGAAGAAATCAAAGAAAAGATCGAGTATGTGCGTAAACGAACTAATCATAAAGGACGTGCTAAATTACCGGCACACCTTCCTGTAGAAGAGATTGAAATCCACCCCGAGGGAGATCTATCCCAAATGGTCTGTATCGGCAAAGAAATTACCGAAGAACTGGAGTGGGATCCTGCTAAGTTCTACATCAAACGTTACATCCGTTATAAATATGCGGCTAAAGATAAATCTGCCGTAGCCATCGCCGAACTTCCTGAACGGGTCATCGATAAAGGAATTGCAGGGCCGAGCTTACCGGCGATGATACTTACCGCTAAATATATGGATCACCTTCCGCTATACCGACAGAAACAGATCTTCGCCAGAGAAAATATACAGATACCATCCTCAACGATCGAAGGATGGACCAGACAGGCACTGGAAAAACTCGAGCCATTGTATGAACAACTGGTCTTCGATACCAAGGCACAGGGATATTTACAGGTAGACGAAACGGTAATAAAAGTATTGGACAGCGATAAAAAAGGAGCTGCCCATCAGGGTTATTATTGGGTATACCACGCTCCATTGGAAGGAACCGTTTTATTTGATTATAGTCTTACCCGTGGTGGTATCGCCGCTGCCCCCATGTTAGGGAACTTTAAAGGTTATCTCCAGACAGACGGCTATGCCGTGTATGAAAAGTATGGCAAAAAGAAAGAGGTGAGGCACCTGGCCTGTTGGGCGCATGCCGGTCGTGAGTTTGAAAAAGCATTAGATAATGATAAAGCAAGAGCTGAAAAGGCTTTGCTAACTCTATTACAGCTACATCGTCAAAAAAGTGAATTAATATTGACAGTAAGATAAAAACAATTTCCTTGGTCACAGAATGAACGTACATTTATCTATTCAACTTGCTCCTACCGAAACATTTTTGTATCTTAACGACACTAACCAATTTTTTGATAAAGTATGCTGGTCAATGAGAGTATAGACCTTAAATATCCCTACCATTTAGCACCGCGACATACGGCACCCAAAGGACTATATTTTAATTTTATAGCTTCCGAAGATGCCATCCTATGCACCAAAAACCAATACATTGCCAATAAAAAGATAGGTACGCACACTTTTTTGGAAGTAGCCGGAACTTTTGACGAAGACTGGAGTTTTAATATCCATAATAGCCAGACGACGCTGTGGCTTGCGTTTCAGTTTCACGGATCTTCCCGCTTAGCAGCTATTGACCAGTCCGTTCTGGCCCACCAGCAGTACCTGGCTTACGTTAATACCGACAAAGAAGTCACCTATCACATAAAAGCAGGTAAAGTGGCCATGATCCTGATCGGACAGCACATACAAGATTCGGCCCGGTTCACACAGGAATGGGACACGCTACAGATCGACAGATTACAGGCAACCCAGGTATTTGATTTGGAAAAGATCGGCTACCGCATCAGAAAGGCCTTAGAGCTTATTCAACAGACCCGCCCCGCCCCTTATTCACTAATGACTAAATTACAGTTCTACACCAGCAATTTAATCGAGCTGTACCACCGGGACCTAGTCGAACAACGCAAATCTACAAAACAGGAAGACATCTCACTTCTGCATCGTGCAAAGGCATATATCTATGAACATTATATGGATGAAGGCCTCCGGGTGGACACAATAGTGAAAGCTCTTCGAACGAGCAAAACTACACTTTGTCGTGTCTTCCAAGAAAATAATCTCACCATAAATAGAGCAATTCAAACCATACGGATCCATAAAGGTCGCGAAATGCTCCGCACATCCAACGAATCTGTCGACATGATCGCCTTTACATTACAGTTTTCAACCGCCAAGTATTTTATTAAAACCTATGTCCGCTATTTCGGGCATACGCCGGCAATGGAACGAAAACTACATCCGCCGCCGCCCGGACCAAACTACAACTTTAACAAGGGCAACAAGAACCGGCAATGATCCTGATGACCGGAATCATCAACGAAAGTGTACAAGCATACAGTTTCGCCCTCCTGGCTACGGATGTCTCTGGAGCGTACTGCAGGACATCCCTTATGCGGCCTACTGATACACCGATGCCATGATCTTTTTATTTCATGTATCAGCAAACTTCCTCCATGTCATCTACTGCCGCACCACCGCACCGGTCATTTACAGCAGTGTACCGCAAAATTTCATTAACACAGTTTACCCCCGCACGCAGGTTGTGCCCTTCGGCACCGACACATAACAAAATCTCGTGAAGTAAATTTACCATGACAGCAGTGTCCCAAACTTTTGCATCTGTGTACGGCCAAATAACATCCTTGTAAATGAGTATCGCAACGATAGCAGAGATCTTTACGCTGATGCATAACAACGCCTCCGGCATGTGATCTGCTTTTACCCCGGTGCTCCCGGCTTCTACTTCGGTGCGCTGTTAAAATCCTTTGATGCAATTTACTTTTACCTGAAGATCAGCTTCACAGAATCAACTGCGCAGAATCTGCTTCTATTATCTCCAAGACGAGTTTTTGAGAAAAATTTCACCCTAATTCTATAAACAAAAGAGGTAAAATTGTCCCAAAAAGAATTTTCAGTTTTATGCATTTTGGGACAATTTTACCCCCTTCGCGTCCTTACCTCTTCCGTATGTTTGTATCGTTGCTAGCACAATACTATTTTTTAAACTTTTAACATTTCAAATTATGAGTCAGTTAACAATTAATGAAAGAGGGCAGACAGATGTACAGTTAATGCAGACTGCCGAACAGATTGCAACCAAAATGGCCAATGAGACCACACTGTTTCCGGATCCGGTACCGGCGCTGTCGGTGCTCAATGCGGCTCTCACCGCCTTCCGCAATTCGGCCACCGAAGCGGCCTACAGGGATACAAGGGCCATTATGATCCGTAAGCAGAAAAGGCAGGAACTTGTGTATATCCTCAAAGAGCTCGGTAAATACGTGGACACCATTGCCAACAATGATGACACTATCGTACTGGCTGCGGGATTCAATATCCGGAAAACAAATACTTCCTATGACGGCTTTGTCCCCAGGGCACAGCGCCCGATTGCCGAACCTGGTCAGATAGGCAGCGGACGTATTGTCCTGAAGACCGTCGCATGGACCGGAGCACGAATGTATGAATACCAGTTCAGGCTCAAAGGGAGCAATGCGGAATGGTCGTCGCAGCTCTGTTCAAAGAGCTCCTGTATTATTGAAGGGCTGGAAACCTTTAAGGAGTACGAGTTCAGGGTGACCTATATCGGGATCAATCCAACCCCAAATTATAGTGATCTAACAAGCAGCTACGTGCTATAGCCTGTACAGTTGCACAGCGACATGCTTTTCCATGGACTATAAAATACAAATAGCCTTGGAAACATGAAATTTTCTGGAACAACCTCAACTCCTGGATCAGGGGTATAAAATGAATAACGACAGCGTGTATGTATTGCACGGAAAGAATGAACAGATTTGGAAAAAATACCGTCATTTTCTATCTTGATACCGGAAAGCTTAAAATTAGACCGGTCAGGAAGCTGAAAATGACGGTAATTCCAGATGTAACACCACAATTATGAAAGAAATCGTCAGAAAACATCCATTGAGACCGATTATCCTTCGCTTTGACCTCGCGAAGCCGCAACCGGATTTTGAGAAGAAAGGCCTCGATGCCCACTATCACATGCACGACCTTACCTGGGACATGCTACAGGCACTGCAGGAGCAATATCGCATTTTGGAGGAGATTGATTATGAAATAGCAGAACTTGAATACCTCCTATTACCCATTGAGCAGGATCTGGATATTCTCGAAGTATTTCTGAAAATCAAAGACCCTTCTGTTCTGCCTTTTGACAGACACGATGACGGTATTGAAGTCAGCATTGATATCGCAGACTTCTATCAGGGAGTCATTTACCACAACCAGCGGATGCAGGATCTTTATAATGATGTATCAGCAGCATACCAGTGGTTCAATACCCATTTTGAGATGATCTATGAAAAAGAAAGCTGGATTGACGAACAGCTCTGGAACGATATCCATCAGATCTATAGCAATTATCTGGAAGCTCAGGTCGATATTGTATCTTTAGATCGTGATCAGGAGGAATTTAAAGAGGCATTGTCCGAAGTTTTCAAGCTGCAGGATAGATATAACGAATATGGCCAGGTCCTGTTCGAATCCTTCAATACACTGCAGGCACGATCGAAAGAATGCTACCAACGAGCCGAAATCGTCAACAAGCGGCTGGACGACCTTACTGACCAGGATAAACTGTCGTGACCTGATGCCAACTGCTTAAGCCACAACAAAAATCACGACTCAAAATAGCTGGATCGTGATTTTTTTGACATCTGATGCACAGGTATTAAAATTGCTTCATACCTACCTTCTGTACCAACGTTATTGTTTAATTACCTTTTCGTCATTAAGTAACCGGCTATACCGGACCAGTGCTTCAACGTAATAGTAATCAGCATAGGTCAGCGGCACATCTACCTCAGTCTTATGCGGAATAGAACCTACACTATGTTTTAATATGTAACCACCGGCTTCTTTGTAATCTGCTTTGTAAGGTTTCGAAGAAAGTGACTTTAACATCTGCTCAGCTTTGGAAATGTACAACTGACTTTCATTGTCCTTTGTATATTGAGCCAATTCCAACAGTGCAGAAGCCGTAACGGCAGCGGAAGACACATCGCGTAGATCCTTTTGGCTATAGTACTTACTTTCCTTGGTCAGCTTATTTTGATCCATATCCCAATAAGGAATCAGATCTTTGGGCAGATTGGGGTGATTCAAGTAGAATTTAGCAATCTTGCGCGCATGTTCCAGATACTTCTTGTCACCTGTTTCACGGTACATCATCGTATAACCATATAAACCCCAGGCCTGGCCTCTCGACCATGCAGACTCATCATATGCACCTTGCGCAGTCTTTCTGGAAATAATGCTACCATCCTCTGGATTATAATCCACGACGTGGTAAGAACTGTAGTCCTTTCTGTAGTGGTTCACCATGGTTGTATTAGCGTGTATTATAGCAATATCCTTATATCTTTTATCGCCGGTGATTTTCGAAACTTCGGTCAGAAACTCCAAGTTCATCATTTTGTCGATAATAACCGGATATGTCCAGGGCTGCCCATCCCAGTTTTTACCACCGTCCCACGAACGGATTGTTTTAGGGGCTTCGTGGAAACGCGTTGCCAGCGAAGCCGCACCCGTGCTCAGCACTTCCTTATAGGCAGCCGAATCACCTGTCAAACGCAGGGCGTTTCCGAAACTGCAGTAGAGCATAAAACCGAGATCATGGAGTTCCCTTATTATACCTCTCCTTTTCCAGGTACTTTAATTTTCGCCTGGCCTCATCCAGCAGCTTTTCGTCTTTAGTATATTCATACAGATAGAGTACCGTCCCCGGATAGAAGCCTGAGCACCACCAGTCGGTCCCCCAGTTTATGTATTTTCCATCTTTATAAGTTGTTGGCATATCCGATTCATTGATCGATCTAGCCAAGTAAGCGATCTGTTTTCGGGCGTCTTCTAAATTGGAATGCACAAATTCTTTGTCAAGCCCCAGCTTGGCCCTAAATTCTGCTGGCTGGAGCAGGACACCCCCTGCAATGCAAATCCAGCTAGCAAAGCTCCTGTAATATAGTTTCGTATCTTCATCATGAATATTGATTAATGAGTATTGAGGAGTGAGACATTTTATTTTGACCTAGTAATTGACGTAATAATCCTTTGGAAACGGTTCTGCATCCCAGCATTTCTGCGAGGTCCACTTTTCGGGAGCACAAGTCCAGAATTCGTCGTCCGCCGGTAAACCCAGCGGCAGAAAAGACAACGATGCAACATACATCGAACCCGCATTGGTATAATAATCAGCAAGGTTTGATTGCTTATCGCCGACTACTCCCATGCGAAGCCATCCGGACGGCGCAAACGTCTTATCGGTATAAATATGTCTGAGCACCGACGTCAATGCTGCTCGGACCAACAAAAAAAGCCACGAATTCCAGCTTCAAGAAGTGGAGTTCGACAATGATCTTGACCAACAGTTCATCGCATCATTAGATCAGCTGATCGAAGAAAACATGCAGTCGGATAATTTCGATGTCAGCTTTATCTCACGACAGATGGGAATGAGCGCACCGGTACTTTACCGAAAACTGAGAGCCATAACCAATCTTTCGATCAATAATTACGTCAAAATCTATCGACTAAAGAAGGCGAAAGAACTTTTAAAAACCTCCATGAATATTAGTGAAGTGGCCTACGCGGTGGGATTCTCTGAGCGAAAGTATTTCAGTAGGGAGTTTAAAAAACAGTTTGGATACAATCCATCGGAGAGACGCTACGCCGGGATTAATCGAGTAAAAAAGCCGGAGCCGCAAGTTACTCAAAAGCAAGCAGCTCCGGCTCTCATTTATTTTGCTAGTTCCTTAACCATGGGTTCGCCGGCCAGTAGACGCTGATAGCGTACCAGAGCCTCCACATAATAATAATCAGCATAAGTAAGCGGCACATCCACTTCGGAGTTCAACGGTAGTGCGCCGACACTGTGCTGGAGAATGTATCCGCCATTTTGGCCATACGCTGCCAGATAAGGCGCCTTAGCTAAGTTTTTAATGATGGTTTCGGCCTTTGCAAAGTAATTTCCAGATTCGCTTCCTTGGCTATATTGAGAAAGTTCAAGGAAAGCCGAAGCGTACAAAGCCGCTGCGGATACATCCCGAAGATCTTTATTGGGATACATCTTATCCGACGCTGCTATCTTATCCTTATCAAAGTCCCAGTAAGGAATGAGATCGGAAGGTAGATTGGGGTTGTTTAAAATATATTGCGCTATATGCTGAGCCTGTTCCAAAAACTCCTTTTTCCTCGTCTCACGGTACATCATGGTATAGCCGTACAAGGCCCAGCCCTGTCCCCTTGCCCAGGCAGACTCATCAAATGCACCCTGATGTGTTTTTTTGCCCATGACCTTACCGGTATTTTTGTCATAGTCAATGACATGATACGAACTATAATCTTTGCGGAAATGATTTTTTAATGTCGTTTCAGCATGGGCGACAGCAATATCGTAATATTTTTTATTATCGGTCAATTTAGATACCTGTGTCAGGAACTCCAAGTTCATCATATTATCTATAATCACGGGATATTGCCACGCCCCATGATCCCAGGAACGGATGGTTTTCGTCTGCGGATTATAACGGGATGCCAATGAACCTGCTCCCGTGGTTAGTACGGGTTCGTATTTCGCCGTGTTACCGGTTATCCTGAGGGCATTGCCAAAACTGCAGAACAGCATAAAACCCAAATCGTGTGTTCCTTTATTATTCTTTTCTTTTTCAAGATAGGTCAGTTTCTCCTCCGCCTTTTTCAAAAGATCCTGATCTTTGGTCCCCTCGTACAGGTAGAGCAATGTTCCCGGATAGAAACCCGAACACCACCAGCTCGATGAGGAGAAAACTTCCTTGTTATGCTCAAAAGTCTTTGGAAATTTGTCCGCCGGTGTCTGCTCCGCCAGTACCTTGATCTGTTTGGCAGCTCCATCAAGCTGCTGCTGAATAAATTCTTTGGATAGCTTCGGTTTTACTACCTGACCATGGACCATTGTGCTTGTTCCCAAAGCCGTCCACAGCATCATCAAAAATTGCGTTCTTAATTTCATTATATATTCCTTTTAATCAATGATTACGTTTGGTCGGTTATTTCCGTTCGTAAATAAGCGCGGTAGTGCCCTTGCTCAGATTCAGTCGAATGAAGCCATTTTCCTGTATCGTGTACTGACCTTTACGATCCAGTTTTACAATAGGATCCTGTAAGTCTACTTTCAAAACGACAGTGCCTCCATACTGACTTTTTATCTGAACACGTTCAGTCTTTCCGTTCCGTCGATTTGCGGATACTAAATTCCCGCCCCTCAGCTCCCCGGATCGCAGTTCCGAAATCCAGTTTAAAATGTCCCAATGACATACGAGCCTTGTCAAACAACTTATCGGCAGAATGAGGACGATGATCGTAAACATCTGTTAGGCCAATATCAATTCGCAATGAATTCTGGTCCGCTACATAAGTCATGGTTCCCAGCAGGCCATTGCCTGTAAAGATTCCCTCATAAATCGTCCTGCCGAGCGGTGCCACCTTGACTTGGCTTAAAGCTGCACTGAGATATAGAACTAAAGTATAAATAATGGAAAGCAGAACTCTTCGCTTCATTTTAATGGTTATTTATCTTTTAAAGACAGCCATAAAGATGCTGGATTATTCGGCCATTACCAAGCTCGTTTTACGAAAACGATTGAGTGGAAATACAGCGGATCATTCAGAGAACCTTATACAAAAGCGTATCAGCAAAACAGCTCGTCCTGTAACAAATCTGTATCAAAATATTGCCTTATATCAGAAAATGCAAAGTCAACACAGGAAATAAATAGCTTTACCATCATTCTTTTGTTATTTTTTAACAAAAGAAACAGATAGAATGAGTATAATTTTAGTTATCAATTTACTTTTATCAGTTTTTTACTTATTTTTAGAATCAATATCCAATGCAGTTATTTGTGATAGCCTATAATGCTATGATGGATCAATTATAAAACAGCTATGATGGATCAATTATAAAACAACTAATCCAACCAACATGAAAGAAAAAAATTCGTCGAGGCGTGATTTCATTAAAAAATCAGCAATAGGTGCTGCGGCATTTTCTATTGTACCACGCTTTGTACTTGGGGGCCAAGGATATCTTGCTCCAAGCGATCATCTAACCAAAGGCGTAATTGGCGTCGGTAATATGGGACGTGGACACTTCGGTTACGCAGGTACGAAAACAGTAGCCATCTGTGACGTAGACAAAACTCATCTTGCAGCAGCTCAAAGAGACCTCGGGGGTGGCGTAACAGAATATCATGATTTTCGGGAGCTCATTAAATCACCAGAAGTGGATATTGTCCACATTGCAACTCCACCGCATTGGCACGGCCTGATGTCCATTGAAGCAGCAAAAGCGGGTAAAGACATTTGGTGTGAAAAGCCGATGACACGGACTATCGGCGAAGGAAAAAAGGTGAAAGAAGCAATCGCACAACATGGCAACATGTTTCGCCTCAACACTTGGTTTCGCTTCAAAGATGATTTTTATGGAATGAATGTACCGGTCAGCAAAATCAAAAAACTTGTTGACACCGGCATGTTGGGCTGGCCACTGAAGGTGACCATCAGTAAGCATACGGGTTTCGACTGGAAGTTCTACTGGGTAGGCAAAGAAAATCTTCCGGAGGAGCAGGTTCCTGCTGAACTGGATTATGATTTCTGGTTAGGTCCGGCCCCGTATAAACCATACAACAAGCACCGTGTACATACTACCTTTAGAGGCTATTGGGATTATGATGGCGGTGGTTTGGGAGATATGGGCCAGCACTATATGGACCCCGTTCAATATTTTCTTGGAAAAGATAACGAGAGCCCTGTCAGCGTAGACGTGGACGCACCCCAGCAGCACCCTGACGCCGTCGGAACCTGGAGGCGCATTACATTTACGTATGCCGACGGATGCCAGATCATTCTGGATGGAGAGGCTAAAGATGAAAAAGCAGCTTATATCGAGGGGCCGAACGGGAAATTATATCGAGGATTTAAATCGGATATCCCTGATCTCGAACGAAAGCTTGCACAATATCCCGAACCAGCTCCGCAAATTACCGACTTTCTGGAATCCGTACGAGCACGGGAAAAATTTGCACTGAATGAAATAAATGGACACCGTTCCTGTACACTTGTCAATATGGGATTAGCTGCACTACGGTTGAATAGATCATTAAAATACGACTCCCAAAAAGAGCAGTTTATCGATGATGATGCAGCAAACCGGTTAATCGATCAACCAATGCGAGGTCCTTGGTCCATCTAACCATTATAATTCAGGTAAAAAGACAAACAATATCTATATCGCGCTCCCGTGAGCCGACAAATGAAAAAATAACCAGATGAAAAAGATATTTAACTCGCTGGCCGTTTTGCTCCTCATCTCAGGAGCTTCCTACGCCCAGCAGCCACAAAATAGAACCACAGCCACAAAAATAGCTGATGTTTTAGCCCAGCAACCCGCTGAAGAAAAAGAAAAATTTCTGCTGGCCATGCATGAGCTAGAAGGATTTACATCCGACGATATTGTCGCTTTCTTAAAAGGGCTAAAAGCCCCCGGCAGCAACAACGCGCCAATTGAATTTGCTGCCAACAGCTATTCCTTCTATGTGAACCAACCTGGGAAGGAACAGCAAAAAAGAGTATTTGTCGAAGGGCTTGCTAAAGCACTGTCGCAGCTCAGCGAACCCACAAACCAGGTGTTTGCATTACGTCTATTACGTCAATGTGCTGACAATTCGGCTATCCCCGCTGTCGCAAATTGCCTTACCAACGATTATCTGGCAGATGCCGCCGCAAGAACGCTCGTTTCCATAGGCAGTAATGAATCTGCTGCTGCCTTAGAAAAAGCACTGACCACTTCCGCTACAGAAAAGACCGCTATCGCTATTGTCACTGCTCTTGGCGACTTAAAAGTTAAAAGCACCGAAAACACTATTTTGGAGCTCACCCAGAAATATAATTCAGATAGCTTCCAGCGTACTGCCCTGATCGCCCTAAGTAAGATCGGCGGAACAGCTTCTGCGTCTCTATTTGAACATAAATTAGACGACGCAGCCTATGGCTACGACAAATTCGATGCGGTAGGACTGGGTATTGATTATGCACAGTCATTGATCGATAATCAGCACGAAAAGGAAGCGGTTAAATTCCTGAATAAATTTTTCCAGGAATCACAAAAAGCAAAATCGGTCAACGGGCAGTTTGCGTCTCTAAAACTGTTAGCCGCTATTGATTCTAAAAAGCAGAAAAAAAATTTATTGACCGCTGTAAAAAGTGACAACGGCGCCTACCGTAATCTTGCACTACAATTGCTCGGAAAATACGGCAATGGCGGAGATGCAAAAAGCCTGCTGTCACTCGCTAGTAAGGCTAGCCCGGACGTACAGGAAAGTGTATTGAACTACCTGGCGCATAATGGTTCGGCGGCTAGCCTAAACCAGATACAGGCGTTGGTCGCTAAGACAACATCCCCCGCCACGAAGCTCGCCGGCTTAAATGCGATACACACGCTCTCACAGGGTAAGGAAACCAACACCTTGATACAGGCGCTTGATACAGACCAGGAATTCAACAGTTCAGTCAAGGCGCTTATCCTTTCTTCAAAGGATGCGAATGCCATCAGTGAGGTCAACAATGCACTTGCGACTGTTGATGACAATAAAAAAATTCAATTGCTCGATATTCTGAGCAAACGATCCAACAATGCGTCGTCTAAGGCAGTATTAGCCATAAAAACAACAAATCCAGCTGTAGAAGAAGCTATTTATAAAGCCGTGCCAAACGTGGCACAAGAATCGGATCTGGAAGAGCTCTTCAATAGACTGAACAGCACCAACGATGCAAAAGCCGCAGGATTATTACAGAAAGCAATTGTCAATGTCATCCAGTCAAGTAACAATGCGAAATCTCTGACCGGAAAACTTGCTGCAAATATCTCCAAATCGGCGGCTCTGGGTGCAGGTAAATATTTCCCTATTTTTGCCGGTCTGGGAGACGATCAGTCGCTGCAGGCTGTCAAGAACTATGTCAGCAGCAGCAGTCCAGACTTAAGGTCCGCAGCTATTGTCTCTTTGGCAAACTGGTCAACGGCCAACGCATTACCGGAACTTGTATCATTGTCCAGAACAGAAACAGACGCCAATTTATTCAACACCGTCTATAGGGGACTGATCAAATCTATTTCCTCTTCAGCAAATACGCCCGACCAGAAAACACTTTTACTCCGGGACGCATTTAGTGTCGCCAAGACGGCAGAACAAAAGAAAGCTGCGCTCACAGCGCTGCAGCCGACAGGTACTTATCAGGCGTTCATTTTTGCTGCCAACAACATGAATGATCTGCAGCTTGGCGAAGCCGCAGCCAATACGGCCATGAACATTGCTATAGACAATAAGCATTACGGAAGCAAAGTCAGAGAAGTACTGGAACAGGTGATCGGCAAATTGTCCGGCAGTGAAAGCGGTTACCTCAAAGAAGCAGTGGTTCGCTATCTATCCGAAATGCCAGCCAAAGAAGGTTATGTGCCGCTTTTCAATGGCAAAGATCTTACCGGTTGGAAGGGACTGGTCGCAGATCCGATAAAAAGAAGTAAAATGAATGCGAAGACACTGGCCGCCGAACAGGCCAAAGCAGATGAAATCATGCGAAAGGGCTGGTCAGTCTCCAATGGTGAGATCGTTTTCAACGGCAAAGGAGATAATCTCGCCACCGTCAAACAGTATGGAGACTTTGAAATGCTTGTCGACTGGAAATTGGAAAACTATGGTGGTGTAGAGGGTGATGCCGGAATCTATTTGAGAGGTACTCCACAAGTACAAATCTGGGATATTGCCAATACAAGAGTAGGTGCCCAAGTTGGCTCTGGCGGGTTATATAACAATCAAAAAAATGAAAGCAAACCCCTCAAGGTTGCGGATAATGCCACTGGCGAATGGAACACTTTCAAAATAAAAATGCTGGGTGATAAAGTCAGCGTCTGGCTAAACGGTCAGCTCGTCACGGACAACGTTCCCCTCGAAAATTACTGGGACCGGAATCAATCCATTTTCCCAACGGAACAGATTGAGCTGCAAGCCCACGGATCAGTCGTTTATTATCGAGATCTTTACATCAAGGAATTTCCGAGAAAACAGATTTTTAAATTAAGCGAGCAAGAAAGAAAGGACGGGTTTGAGGTTCTGTTTGATGGCACCAATCTGGATAAATGGACAGAAAATAAAGCATATGTAGTCAATGACGAAGGCTATATATGGGTCTATCCAAATGCTAAATTTGGTGGCAACCTCTACACAAAAGAAGAATATGCAGACTTTATCTACCGCTTTGACTTCAAATTGACACCGGGTGCCAATAATGGTGTAGGTATCCGTGCACCTCTGGAAGGAGATGCCGCGTACGAAGCCATGGAGATACAGGTACTTGACGATGGAGCTGACGTATATAAGGATCTAAAACCCTATCAGTACCACGGTTCAATTTACGGTGTGGTGACCGCCAAAAAAGGTCACTTAAAACCACTTGGAGAATGGAATTCCGAGGAAATCTATGTGAAAGGCAACCGCGTGAAAGTGACGTTGAACGGCACCGTTATCGTTGATGCTGATATCGCTGAAGCAAGCAAAAACGGAACCTTGGATGGGAAAAAACACCCCGGCTTAAAACGCACAAGCGGTCATATCGGCTTCTTGGGGCATGGAACAGAAGTATTCTTCAAAGATATACGGGTTAAAAGACTCAAATAATCTCCATGGCTACAACAAAACGGGGATAAGGCATCTTATCCCCGTTTTGTTAAAAAGCAGCTTGTTAGCCGGCGAAATCCAAAACTTTTATTAAATTAACGACCTGGGATTCTAATTCAAAATATATGTTTTATGACAAAAGCCGTAAACCTACTGATTAACAAGAAATTGGAAAGCAAACCCGAGAAGAAGAATTTGCTCAATAAAATTTCTATTATAAAATTAATAGCCGAATTAGGATCTGTATCAGTAAACGACATTGTAAAAAATCTTTTTTTAAGCCTTCCGACAGTCAATAGCCTCATTGCTGAACTATTGGATGATAACATGATCCGCCAATTCGATAAAGGGGAATCCATTGGCGGACGCAAGCCCAATCTCTACCGCTTGTGCGACAGACTGTTTCAGGTGTTGTGCATTGAGCTACAGCGCTTTTCTATTACCCTGAGTGTCATGGACAACAATCAAAATAGCATTGCCGAAACGGTTGAACTGGACAACGAACTTTCCCGTAATGCCGACAACCTTAATGACATCAGGCAGATTATTGACCAATATATTGTGGAGAGATCGATAGATATGGACAACCTGACGGGCATTATTATTAGTATGCCCGGCTTGATCAATGCGGAATTGGGCACCAATGAGACATTTTTACATGACGATAATCAATCCATTACGGCCTATTTTGAAGAAAAGTATAAAAAACCAGTATATATACTAAACGACGTGAAAGGGGCAGCCTATGCTGAACTAAAATTTGGATTAGCGAAGAACACCCGAAATAGCCTGATCATACTGATGGACTGGGGTATTGGTCTGGGGATAGTCTCTAATGGAGAGGTGTACCTCGGCAGAGACGGTTACTCGGGCGAAGTAGGCCACATGCCTTTTATCGATAATGGCGAACTCTGCTATTGTGGAAAAAGAGGGTGTCTTGAAACTGTAGCTTCAGGGATAGCACTGGTCAATAATGCAAAACAGGAAATTCAGCATGGTGAACTCACCAAGTTAAATGAACTTAAAAAAGAAGAGCTGGATCATTTAACACCCTCGCATATCATTGAGGCCGCTCACAAAGGAGATCAATTTGCCATTAACCAAATTTCAAAGTTAGGCACAAATCTGGGAAAAGCATTTGCTTCACTCATTCAGCTACTCAATCCTGAATTGATCGTTCTGGGCGGCAAGATAGCCAAAGCAAATGAATTGATTACCATACCTATACAACAAGCCATCAATTCCTACACCATGGCGATACTAAAAGAGCATTGTGAGATCAAGGTCTCCAGCTTGAATCTAGACAGCAACACCGTCGGATTGACGAACTATTTTATCACAAAATACCTGTCTGACGAACTGCTGCAGAAATCGAAAAATTAAAATTGCCCTGTACTCAATAAAACCAGAGTACAGGCTCTTTCCGTTTTAATACCATTCTCCATCGCCAATTGCTCCAGTTCCGGGTTTTCAGCTCCGGGATTAAAGATAATACGCCTCGGCTTGGTCGCCAAAATATAGTCGTAGTACTCTTCCTGATTCCGCTCACTTAGATACATGGTCACCGTATCAATGTCCGTATACACGCTATTTTTCTTCTCAATGGGGACACCTGCTGCCTCCCCGCCGCTCAGGCCGATGTTAACGATATCATGTCCATGTCTGCGCAGCATATTCGCAGCTTTATAGGAATACCTAGAAGGGTTTGTACTTGCACCTAAAATCAATGTCTTTTTCATCCGCCTAACTATATGTTTAATTTATTCGTCTATTATGAAATCACCATGGGAGCTATATGCATTCTTCCGTAAAACGGGCATGCCCAATATTTTGTATAGCTCGTCCAATTTCACCAAACTGCCGTTTGTCATATTCGAAAGCAGGACTATAACAATATTTCGTTTCAGATCCCGTACATAAATATGGCGAAAACCGTGCCACCATCCCGTATGATAGACGATATGATCGCTTCCATGTTCAAAAGTACGCCATCCGTATCCGTAGCTAAAAATACCTTTTTTTGCATCTGGGTATCCTCTATATGCCGAGTCTAAAGTCGACTGTTTCAACAAGCGTCCATCCCGGAGCGCCAGGTCAAAACGATAAAGATCACGTACTGAACTATATATCCCCTTATCGCCTAGTGGCCCATCCTGAAAATTCTGTACTACCGACCTTCTCCAGACCTTGTCGTGCCCAATCACATTGGTAGGGATCTTGTCATAAACAGCTTTAGATAATGCAGCGGTGTTTGTCATTCCCGCAATATTGAAGACACTATCCTTCATATAGGTGGCATAATCCTGCTTCATCACTTTTTCAATAATCGCTCCCAACACCATAAAATTGGAATTATTATAGAAAAAACGGCCGCCTGGAGCACCATACCTATTGGGTTTAAATTCGGTGAGCATCTTCATCACATCTTGATTAGTCATGCCTTTCTTTCTATCGGGCCAATGTTTCTCCGAAAAGTATACATAGTTAGGCAGCCCCGAACGATGTGTCAACAACATTTTAACGGTAATGCCCGGATAGGGAAAGTCGGGATAAAAATCATTGATCGTCTGATCGAGACGCAGCTTTCCTGCCTCTACCAATTTCAGAACACCGACGGCGGTAAGCGGTTTGGAGACAGAAGCCAGTTCAAACTTGTCATCGATTTTTAAACTATCTCTCTTTAAATAGTTGGCCCAGCCGAAAGTATTCTGATAGAGAATTTTGCCATCTTTGGCAATAAGCACGTTTCCATTAAATGCAGATCGTGTATGCAGGTTTTTCATGAAAGCGTCGATCCTCTGATCCGCTTCCTGTGGATTGTAAACAAGTCTTGTACTGTCTATCTTTGCTTGCGCTATTGCGGCTTCTTTTTGCTTTTTCTCTTTTGAACTACAGGCGATTGTAGACGCCAACAAAAGAGCTACCATTCCCTTTAAAAAAAATAATTTCACGTAAGTATCTCCCGGATTTTCTATTTTCTGTTATATCTGCGCTCCCTCACTACTGCAGGAATGCTGTGTTTTATATCGACATTTAGTCGACCGCTACTATCTTTGCTGATCAGAACGATCAGTTTTTTATCCCGATTCTCAACAAAGAATCCAGTCTCAGGATAATAATGCTAAAATGAAGAATTTAGTATAAAAAAACGAATTTTAGGGCAAAAAAAAGCCACTTTATTGCTAAAGTGGCCAATATTTGCTTGCCTGAGGAATTACGCCAATAATCTCACTGGATTTTCCACCAAAGCTTTTAAAGTCTGTAAAAACGCAGCACCTGTTGCACCATCCACTACACGGTGGTCACAACCTAGTGTTACTTTCATCACATTACCAGGTACCACAGCACCATTTTTTACAACAGGAACAGCTTGAATAGCTCCTACTGATAAGATGGCTCCATCCGGAGAGTTGATAATCGACGTAAATTCGTCAATACCAAACATACCTAAATTGGAAACAGTGAATGTAGATCCTTCCCAATCCGAAGGTTGCAATTTCTTCGCTTTCGCTTTCTGCGCAAAATCTTTCACTTCAGCAGAGATGTGGGATAAAGATTTGCCATCAGCAAAACGAACGACAGGCACCAACAAACCATCTTCGACAGCCATTGCTACACCGATGTTAGTATGTTCGTTAAAGCGGATTTTATCTCCCTGCCAAGATGAGTTAACGGCAGGATGCTTTTTCAGGGCCACCGCCACTGCTTTCACGACGATATCATTAAATGAAACTTTTACCGGCGCTACCTCATTGATCTGAGCACGTGCTGCCATGGCATTGTCCATATCGATGGATACGGTCAGATAGAAATGTGGTGCTGTAAACAATGATTCAGACAAACGGCGTGCGATTGTTTTACGCATTTGGTTTACAGGTTTCTCCGTGTAACGTTCTTCGCCAACATAAGTAGGCAATGTGATCGCTTTTGTCTCACTAGCCGGAGCCTCAGCCGCTTTCGTTTCCGCCGGTTTAGCTGCAGCCGGAACGAATGATTCGACATCTTTCTTAACGATGCGGCCACCATCTGCTGAGCCTTTGATATCACTCAAGTTGATACCTTTTTCTTTTGCTATTTTACGGGCCAAAGGTGATGCTTTAACACGGGCGTCGTCATTTTGATCCGAAGAGGTAGATGCCGAAACAGAAGATTCAGCCACTGCTGCCTCTGCCTTCGGAGCTGCTGCTGTTTCTGCTTTTGTAGGAGCAGACTTTTGATTTAACAATGGAGTAACGTCAGTTCCAGCAGGGCCAACAATGGCGATAATGTCATTTACCTTCGCCGCCTGACCCGCTTCAACCCCAATGTACAACAAGGTACCGTCTGCATAAGCAGTCACTTCCATTGTCGCTTTATCCGTTTCTACATCAGCAATAGCATCATCCGATTTGATGGTATCGCCAACTTTAAAATTCCATTGTGCGATCACACCTTCTTTCATGGTATCACTCAACAACGGCATTGTAATGACTGTACAACCCAAGTCTTCCGGACTAACATTACTTGCTGACGCAGCATCTGCCCCCGAGACTTCCGCTGTTTTCTCTTCTGCAGCACTTTCCGGAGCCTTTTCAGCAGCTGCAGGAGCGCTATCATTCAGTAACGACTGAAAATCCTCACCTGGTTCTCCCAAAACAGCGATAACAGCATCAATTGCGACCGCCTCGCCTTCTTTAGGACCTATATATAAAAGAGTACCTTCTTGGTAAGACTCAAAGTCCATGGTGGCTTTATCTGTTTCGATTTCAGCTACCAAGTCACCAGAATTTACTTTATCACCGACTTTTTTGTGCCATTTAGCGATGACCCCTTCGGTCATTGTGTCGCTCATTTTCGGCATTCTTACTACTTCAGCCATTCTTTGTTATATTATCAAGTTAAAGAGTATTAATCTAAAATAAATGGATAGTCTTGTTGCACATATACATCTTTGTACAATTCGTCTGCTTCCGGATAAGGAGATTCTTCTGCAAATTTAACCGACTCCTCAACAACCTTTTTCACACCAGCTTCCACCTCAGCAAACCAAGCTTCATCCGCATAGTTGTTTTCCAAAATAGCATGTTTTGTCGACAATAAAGGATCGCGGTCTTTGTAGGCTTCCAGTTCTTCTTTGGTACGATACTTTGCAGGATCTGACATCGAGTGACCTTTATAACGATAAGTACGGATCTCAAGGAACGTCGGACCTTCTCCCGCGCGTGCACGCTGTACGGCCTCATCCATCGCGTTGTGTACAGCAACCACATCCATACCGTCTACCGGAGCAGAAGGCATGTCAAAACCTAATCCCATTTTGTAGATGTCCTGCATGTTGGTCGTACGTTGTACAGAAGTACCCATAGCATAGCCGTTATTTTCACATACAAAAATTACCGGCAGCTTCCACAACATCGCCATATTAAGCGTCTCATTGAACGCACCCTGACGTACAGCTCCATCTCCCATATAACAGATATTTACGTTATCTGTGCCCAAATATTTTTCGGCAAATGCAATCCCTGCACCCAATGGAATCTGACCACCGACAATACCGTGTCCACCCATGAATTTATGCTCTTTGGAAAAGAAGTGCATAGAACCTCCTTTACCTTTTGAACAGCCTGTAATCTTTCCGAATAGCTCGGCCATACATGCATTTGCAGAAACGCCTTTTGCCAAAGCATGAGCGTGATCACGATAAGCAGTGATTAAAGAATCTTCAGGCCTGATCACAGACATCGTACCAGCGACCACAGCCTCCTGTCCTATGTACAAGTGACAGAAACCACGAATCTTTTGCTGTCCATAAAGTTGACCTGCTTTTTCTTCAAACTTACGCATAAGTAACATAGACTTATACCACTCCAAATATGTCTCTTTTGTTATAGGTGTTGAACTCATTTCAAAGTTTTGATTTTCTTACTATTCTAGACCACAAATCTAATAATTTTGGACGAATTTCCTTTGCCAAAAATCAATTTTATTTATACTTTAAGACACTTCTAAGACATTTGATTTAAAGTAAATAGCAATTTGTAGCAAATAAATGAACGGCACAATCAAACAAATCAAAAACTTATGAAAATAAAAAAGCCAAAGGACATCATAATCATTTGGCTTAAACATTTTTATACAAACACTTTGCTATTGCAATTTTTGAATCAGCTCGCTTTCGGTCACTTGGATCTGCTCCCCACTTTCCATGTCTTTGAGCGACAGTTGCCCTGACTTGACTTCTTCATCTCCCACCAGTAGTACATAGGGGATTCCCTTGGCATCCGCATAACCCATCTGCTTTTTCAGTTTTACCGGCGCAGCATAGAGCTCCGCAGCAATACCTTCTTGACGGAGCTTGTTCAGTAACGGCAATGTATGTACTTCCAGCCCTTTATCAAAATTGATAATCAATAGCTTGGTCGAGTCTGCCCGATTTTCTGGAAACAACTGCAGCTCTTCCAGCACATCATAAATACGATCGGCACCGAATGAAATCCCAGCTCCCGTGAGACCTTTCAAACCGAACATCCCCGTGAGATCATCATACCTTCCACCTCCGCCGATACTGCCCATGGCAACCTCGTTGGTCTTGACCTCAAAAATACAGCCGGTATAGTAGTTAAGCCCTCTGGCTAAGGTAATATCCAAATCAATGATACGGCTCAACAGTTCGGCATCTCCGCCCAATTTGGCAACATAGTCAAAGACTTCCTCAATTTCAGCCACCCCTTTTAATCCCATAGCAGAATCTGCCAGTATTGATCTTAGTGCATCCAGCTTTTCTGTATTTGAACCTTCCAATAAAATGATCGGCTTTAGCACTTCCAGATCAGCTGCTGTAAATCCTCTTTCCAGCAATTCCTTATTCACGCCATCCAATCCGATCTTATCCAGCTTATCAATCGCAACGGTCATATCTACGATAAGCTCAGGCCTCCCTATAATCTCTGCTATTCCCCCCAGGATTTTCCGGTTATTGATTTTGATGTTGAAATCTTTTAATCCAAAGCGTTCGAATGCTTCTTTATAGATTTGGATAAACTCGGCTTCGTTCAATAAGCTTTCCGATCCTACCACATCGACATCACATTGATAAAATTCACGGTACCTTCCACGTTGTGGACGGTCCGCACGCCATACCGGCTGTACCTGAAAACGCTTAAAGGGTAATGCGATATCATTTTGATGCATCACGACAAAACGCGCGAAGGGCACCGTAAGATCGTACCGCAATGCTTTTTCCGACAGGTGTGAAATGAGTTTATTGGAGTTTTTCTCCTGAAGCAGAGCGTCCGGAGCCTTTGCCAGATAATCCCCCGAATTCAGAATTTTAAAGATTAGCTTATCCCCCTCATCGCCATATTTACCGGTTAGCGTGGTTAAGTTTTCAAATGAAGGAGTTTGTATTTCGTTGTAGCCATATTTTTTAAACACACGTTTCAGGGTGTCGAAAATATAGTTACGCCTGATCATTTCGGAAGGCGAAAAATCACGGGTTCCTTTCGCCAAAGAAGGTTTTACTGTTGCCATATCCGGCAAAGTTAATAAAAACCTTTATTCCACTTCCAGTATTTTTAGAAATTCGCAAGCTTTTTCAGCCGCGAGTTTTTCCGCAGACTTTTTATTGAAATCACGTCCCAGACCACATACCACACCATCCACCACAGCTTCGACGCTGAACATCTTGGATGATTCTCCCTCCGGATTATCCGTCTGCTGGAATACGATTTCCTTGCCGGTGTGCTGGCACCATTCAATTAGACGGCTTTTGAAATTTGTCTCTGTCTGTTCCAGAAGCTGGATATCAACATGGGGTTTGATAATGCGGTTCAGCAAAAAGTTCTTGGTAAACGTATAGCCTTTATCCAGGTATACTGCACCGATAAGGGCTTCGAATGCATCCCCGAGTAACGACCCCTGTTTATTTGGGAAACTGATCATTCGCGCATCGAACTGGATCAGCTCGTTAAATCCCAATTTTCTCGAGAGCTGATTCAGATTGGCCCGGCTGACAATTTTGGAACGCATCTCAGTCAGAAAGCCTTCATCCTTATATGGATATTTTTTAAACAGCAATTCTGCGACAACAGATCCCAGAACGGCGTCACCCAGAAATTCCAGGCGCTCGTTGCTATTCTTGGCCCCCTCCTTGATTGTCACAGCGACAGACTTGTGCCTGAACGCCATCTTATACAGATGTACATTCCCGGGAATAAATCCAAGCAGGTTTTTCAGTTTTCTAACGTATTCCCGGTCGGTTGAAATATATAACTTATATATCCTTGAAAAAGGCATCTTATCTAAAAATAAGGCGACAAGTCCTACTCAAAGAACCTGTCGCTAACTCATATGATCAAACCATGTTTGAAGGATCAAACATTAAGCTTTATATTTTTTTACAATGATGGTAGCATTGTGACCACCAAACCCAAATGTGTTGCTCAACGCCGCATTTACGGTACGTTTTTGCGCCTGGTTGAATGTAAAGTTCAATTTATTATCTATTTCCGGATCGTCCGTAAAATGGTTTATTGTCGGTGGCACAATATCATTCTGTACCGCCAAAATAGACGCGATTGCTTCAATAGCACCCGCAGCTCCCAAAAGGTGTCCGGTCATTGATTTCGTCGAACTGATATTCAATTTGTAAGCATGCTCACCAAACAGATCGACAATAGCTTTAGTTTCGCTAATATCGCCTACTGGTGTAGAAGTGCCATGCACATTGATATAGTCAATATCTGAGAAATTCAGACCTGCATCATTGACAGCCATTGTCATGGCCAGTTTGGCACCCAAACCTTCCGGATGCGAAGCTGTAATATGATGTGCATCAGCACTCATGCCGCCCCCGGCGATTTCAGCATAGATCTTCGCTCCTCTGGCCAAGGCATGTTCTAAACTTTCTAGAATCAAAGCGCCAGAACCTTCTCCCGAAACGAAGCCATCTCTGTCCTTATCAAAAGGGCGAGACGCTGTTTTAGGATCATCATTTCTTGTTGACAAGGCATGCATGGCATTGAAGCCGCCAATCCCCGCCTCATTTACTGTTGCTTCCGAACCGCCTGTAACAATTACGTCAGCTTTTCCCAATCGGATATAGTTAAAAGCATCAATCATGGCGTTGGTTGCAGATGCGCAGGCAGACACTGCCGAAAAGTTGGGACCACGAAGGCCATGGCGCATAGAAATATGTCCAGGAGCAATATCAACAAGCATCTTGGGAATAAAAAAAGGATTGAAACGTGGTGTCCCATCCCCTTTGGCAAAGTTGGCAACCTCTTCCGTAAAAGTGGTCAGCCCCCCAATTCCCGAGCCCCAGATTACTCCAATACGATTGGTATCTAATTTTTCAAAATCTAAGCCAGCATCTTTGATTGCCTCATCAGTAGAAGCAATCGCATACTGTACAAAAGGATCGACTTTACGAGCTTCCTTACGATCCATAAAATCATGTGGATCAAACCCCTTTACCTCACACGCAAACTGAGTTTTAAATTTTGACGCATCAAAATGCGTAATAGGAGCAGCTCCGCTTACACCATTTATTAATGCCTCCCAGTAAGCCGGGACAGTATTACCAATTGGTGTAAGGGCGCCTAATCCTGTTACTACTACTCTTTTAAGCTCCATTTATTACGATTAGCCTAATTAAATTAGTTAGTTAACGTTTTTTTCTAAATAAGCGATTGCTTGACCAACAGTACCAATAGTCTCTGCTTGATCATCAGGAATAGCAACGTTGAATTCTTTTTCAAACTCCATGATCAACTCAACAGTGTCAAGTGAATCAGCACCTAAATCATTAGTGAATGAAGCTTCTGGTGTTACTTCGTTTTCGTCAACACCTAATTTTTCAACGATAATTGCTTTTACTCTTGAAGCGATATCTGACATGATTTTATAGTTTAATTGTTTAATAAATCTGTGCAAAGAAAAATAAATTTCATCAAAATTCAAACCTAAATTGATATTTAGATGAAAGTCACCATGTTAGGCAACGGAACTTATTCGCGTCTTATACTAGCTAACCCACTCTATATTAACTTAGTTCAAGTATAACAAAAATTATTTTGTATTCCAAACGCTCAGCTAATTAACTCAATTTTTACACAAAAAGTATATTCCGGCCTTAAAATAATTAGTACCTTCGTTAGCACAGGAACGAATAAAATTAACAATAAAGTGGTCAATAAGTTAGTAGCACGGTTAGATATGGATATGGACGAAGAACTGGATTTTATCCTGCTTGCCATCACTTGCCCGCTTAAAGATTACCGCCTCTGCCACTTCATCAATAAAGAGACGACACTCAACTTTTCAAGAGGAAAAGAAAGCAAGTACGATCACGATGGCCGTCCTAAAAATAAATCCGAAGAGGAGCTGGAATACCATATCATCTTTGATGCCAAGAAAAAAATAAGCTACCATTTTACAGCCTTTCATTATCTTAGCCCCGACTCGGATACAGAATATTTTCTGATCAACAACAAAAGCATCGAGGGGACCTTTTTAATTCCTGAAAATCCCAATTTTGATTTCTTCATCATCATCAAGAATTATATCTGCGAAGAGGACGTAGAACATATAATCAAAAGGATCAGCAAATTACCGGAAGTCGTCATTGCAAAAGAAATATCGCCAAAAATATTGAAATCTAAAGAAAATCTCATATTTTAGCCGACCGTAGGTTAGTGTAGCAAATACACCCACCTTAAATCTAAATGAATTCGATTTAGTTTATGACAAGACACAACAATACAGCCTGCTGTTTGTTGTGATAAATGAAGAACATTAAAAATACAAGATAACAGATGGAAAAAGTTCAAAAAAGGACTAAAATTGTCGCAACATTAGGCCCTGCTTCGGCAGACAAACAAGTTTTGACCAACATGATTGCTAAAGGGGTTGATGTGTGCCGGTTGAATTTCTCTCATGGCAGCCAGGAAGATCACCTTAAGGTAATCGAAACTATAAATGCAATTAACAGCGAAACCGGATTCAATGTGGCCATCTTAGCCGATTTACAAGGTCCCAAGATCAGAATCGGAAAAATGAAAGAAGGGGGCGCAATCCTCGTTAACGGTGCAAAAGTTGAAATTACGACTCATGAACTCATCGGAGACGAAAATAGGATCTACATTACATATGAGAACTTTCCAAACGATGTTGAAGCCAACGAAATCATATTACTTGATGACGGAAAACTTCAACTTCGTGTTTTAGAGACCAACCATAAAGATGCTGTGACCTGCGAAGTTGTGCACGGCGGCGTGTTAACATCCCGTAAAGGCGTAAATCTACCAAACACCAAAGTATCTATCCCCTCATTGACAGAAGAAGATTTAGACAATTTAAATTTTGCTCTGGACCATGGCGCTGACTGGATCGCAATGTCGTTTGTACGTTCGGCCGATGATATCGCCCAATGTAAAAAAATCATCGAAGCGAAAGGAAGCCATGCCCGCGTAATCGCCAAAATTGAAAAACCTGAAGCCATCGAAAATATTGATGCTATTATTGAAGCTACCGACGCGGTGATGGTGGCACGTGGAGATTTAGGGGTTGAACTTCCAATGGAAGAAGTGCCGGGACTGCAAAAAATCATCGTTCAAAAATGTAGAGATCTGTCTAAACCTGTTATCATCGCAACCCAGATGCTTGAAAGCATGATCACAACGCCACGTCCTACACGTGCCGAAGTGAATGATGTGGCCAATTCTGTATTGGACGGAGCAGATGCTGTCATGTTGAGTGGTGAGACTTCCGTTGGCGAATTCCCTGAAATTGTCATCGAAACCATGAGCAAAATCATTATTCACGTGGAACAAACATCTTATCCATATTATAATGAGAAAGTTAGTGAGATCCACGACGGTACTCTGATTCCTGATGCAATTTGCGCTTCATCGGTATACCTGGCACAGAAAACTGACGCTTCTGCAATCGCGGTACTGACTTCTTCTGGCGCGACGGCATTCGAGATCGCCAGCTACAGACCCAATGTGGATATCCTGGTATTCACAGGCACACAGAAATTACTGAAACAACTCAGCTTATTATGGGGTGTCAAGACATTTATCTACGACAAATTCGAAAGCACTGACGGTTCCATCCATGACGTGAATAAGTTTATCGTAAAAAACAACTATGTCAAACCGGGCTCTATTATTATCAATACAGCCTCTACACCACTGATCGAAAAAGGCAAAACAAACACCATCCGTGTTTCCCAGCTGTAATGAAACAGCAATAGAAATAAAAAACGGGGTTCTTGAATTCAAGAACCCCGTTTTTTATTTCTTCGGATACAGGGAATCTATCCGTAATTTAAAATCCTTGACTTTTACAGAATCTCCCAGCATCCTGTTCCGCAGGGTATCTACCCGATTCTTCCTTCTGGGTATCCTGCCCGTTCCCGGCATCGGAGCGAGACTATCCACATTTTTGAACTTTTTTACCGGCATCTTATATTTTGCCGAACTGGTATCTAGGCCGAGAACCGGCATTTTGGACGGTCTATCCTGCAGCAAGGGGCGCTGCTCTTTCAATTTCACCTGACCGAAGGCTATTCCGGCTATAAAAGATAATGCCAATGACAATACATAACTTTTCATAACACAACCTATTTTTAATCACTAATTTACAACAATCAGAACCCAAAAATAAAGTTATTGCTGTTAAACATTGTTAAAACCGCATTAAAACAAGTTAGCATCTTTATATTTGTAACAAAGCTCTCATCAGCCGGAAAAAGAAAAATTTAAATGAAAAAAAATAGTATTGTATTGATCATTGGACTGATGTCGCTAGCCCTCGTCGGAGTGCTGGCTATGCAATTCTATTTTCTGCGGGACTCCTACCGCCAAAAGTCCCAGCTTTTTGACGAATCCGTCAATGCGGCCTTAACCGCTGTTGCCGGCAAACTCGAAAGACGGGAAGTCGTGGACTTTGCAAAAGTGCAGCAAGAGCGTAATATCGAAAAATCCAAACGGGAACAGGCGAAACAGCAACTTTTGGCCGAACAGGTAGAAATACAATATAAGATTGAACGTCTGAAAAGCAAGCAACATGCGATATATGCCAAGTATAAAGAACAGGAGGATCAACTACGTGCCTTATATCCCAATGTGATCGAAATCAAAAATTCGTTTTACGAAACCTATATCAAAAGACCCGAATATCAGAAATATATCAAATTCTCGGTCTCAAATGAGCTGACCGATGATAATCTTGTACAAGCTTTTATCGTACTGAATGCTTCAAAGGTAGACAACCCGGTCGACGGCAAAGATGACAGCACCCGTTTTGTGATTCCATTGATTGATCCAATGGCTAATCTACAGACAAAATTCAGGGTGGCCACACTGCCCCCCAAAGAAGATTCGAAACTTTCAAAAACCATCTCTGACCTGGAGAAAAGACTGGATTTTCTGAACAGACAAAACTCTTGGCAGGTTTTCAATGTCTATGACTCCGTGGCCATGCTGGGAGGCAAAAAGGCAGACTATATCGAGGACGTCGCCATCGGTATGGAGCTGGCAAACAGACCACTGAAAGACAGGATCAACATCATTACTGTCCAGGACCTTTTGAAGGATGAATTGGCGCAGCGCGACATCAAAGTCCCCTTTAATATTGAGATTTGGAGCACAACCAATATTTTACTGACCAACATTCTGAACGAAGCTACGTTAAACAACTCGAAGAATACCACGAAATACTCGACCCCTTTATTCAAAGGGGATATCGGTGCAGCACCGGGCAAACTTACAATCTATTTTCCAAACAAAAAGGCCATTATTGCAGACAACATGGGCTATCTGTTGCTGCCAATGCTTGCATTATTGTTCTTGTTGGTCGGCTGTTTTGCCTATACGCTCATTATCATTTTTAGGCAGAAGAAAGTATCCGAAATGAAAACGGACTTCATCAACAACATGACTCACGAGTTTAAAACACCTGTAGCTACGATCATGATTGCAAGTGAATCGCTCAAAGATCCGGATATTAATGCGGATCACAACCGCGTGCAAAAATTGGCCAATATCATTTACGACGAAAACGTACGTCTGGGCAACCATATCGAGCGGGTACTTGATCTGGCGAGACTGGAAAAGGAGACCCTGAAGCTCAACCGGGAAGATGTGCACATCAACGATCTTGTCTCAGCGGTCACAGATAGCATGCAATTGCGGATGCAGAATATCGGTGGAAAATTCAGCATCGACCTGGCCGCCACAAAAGATCTCGTCGTAGGGGACGAGCTGCATTTTTCCAATGTATTCTACAACCTTTTGGACAATGCGATTAAATACAGCAAAGGCAACCTGCACGTCCAGATTAATTCCAAAAATACAGGGGACAGCATTGTTGTCACGATCACGGATAACGGGATCGGCATGAGCCGCGACCATCTGCAAAAGATTTTTGACCAGTTTTACCGCATCCCCACGGGGAATGTTCATAACGTTAAAGGTTTTGGTCTGGGACTGAGCTATGTTCAGGATATTTTAAGAAGACTCAACGGCAGGATTACCGTAAAAAGTGAGAAAGACAAAGGCACAACCTTTGAAGTAATTTTGCCCTTAAAAAAATAACACGTTCCTTTTTTGTATATTCAAGGAACATTAGTGAAAATTAATAGATTCATTATGCAAAAGATATTATTAGCAGAAGATGATCCCAATTTGGGGGATCTTTTAAAGGATTATCTCGAATTAAAGGGAAAGTTTGATGTTACGCTCTGCACTGATGGAGATGAAGCTGTTTCCCAGTTCAAAAAGAACGATTATGACTTATGCATTTTTGATGTCATGATGCCCAAAAAGGATGGCTTTACCGTCGGGCGTGAAATCCGTAAAATAAACAGTACCGTACCGATCATCTTCGCCACTGCCAAAGGCATGATGGAAGATAAAACCGAAGCCTTTGAACTGGGCGGCGATGACTATATTACCAAACCATTCCGTGTGGAGGAACTTCTGCTGCGTATTAATGCCCTACTGAAACGTAGCGTAAGAGACAAAGAAGAAGAAGTCGTCGCTGACAAATTTGAAATAGGAGACTACTACTTTGATTATACCAGCCAGCAGATTTCTTACAAAGGTCAGACACAGAAGCTATCTACAAAAGAGGCCGAATTGCTACGCTTGCTTTGCCTGAAGAAGAATGATGTATTGACCCGTGAAGAGGCGCTGTTAAAAATATGGCACGACGACAACTATTTTACCGGAAGAAGTATGGATGTATTTCTCAGCAAATTGCGCAAATATCTGAGGGAAGATAGTAAAGTAGAAATTGTCAATGTGCACGGAAAGGGCTATAAGCTGCTGGTCAGCTAAAACATGGGCAGATGGAGACAGTAATAGGTCTCCATCCGCCGTTTTAATGAAAAGAAGAAAATAAAACATTTTTATCTTTAGCAGATTATAAAAAATAAATGCGCTTTTATAAAAAATTTGCATATCAGAAATAAATGTTCTAACTTAGCCTCGCTTATAGAGAAAGGCAGAGGGAATAGACCCGATGAAGCCTTAGCAACCTGTCTCTTGACAAGGTGCTAAATTCTACCCTACTTAATATGGGAATGATAAGCCGAAGTCACCGAATTCTAGTGTGTCCTTCTCTCTAGCAAGAAATATAGTTGAAAAGAAACATTAAAAACATCATTATGTTATTGACTAACAATTTAGGTTACCCGCGTGTGGGCGCATTCCGCGAATTGAAAAAAGCCAATGAGGCCTATTGGGCTAAAAAATCTTCTGTTGAGGAATTATTGGAGGCAGCAAAAAAAATTCGTGAGGGCAATTGGAAAACGCAAAAAGATGCTGGAATAGATTTAATTCCTTCTAACGACTTTTCTTTTTATGATCAGGTACTGGACTTAAGCCTTACGGTAGGTGCAATTCCAGCTCGATACCACTCACTATTGAGCAAGGTAGATAATAATTACAGCTTAGATTTATATTTTGCTATGGCTCGTGGTTTCCAGCAAGATGGAATCGACGTGACTGCCATGGAAATGACCAAGTGGTTGGATACCAACTACCATTACATGGTGCCTGAATTCACCAAGGACCAACAATTCAAGTTGACTTCTGAAAAATTCCTGAATGAATATAACGAAGCGAGATCGTTGGGCATCGAAACGAAACCAGTTTTATTGGGCCCGATCACTTACCTATTGATCGGTAAAGAGAAAGAAACTGGATTCAACCGCATCGACCTATTGGACAGATTAATTCCTGTATACGAACAGATCTTAGCTAAATTGGCTGAGGCCGGTGCGCAATACGTTCAGATTGATGAGCCATTCCTTGCATTGGATCTGGATGAAAAAGTAAAAGCGCTGTATCAGCCTACTTTTGAGAAGCTGGCAGCTGCAGCCAAAAACATTAAATTGATCGCGACAACTTATTTCGAAGCCTTAAAAGACAATGAGGATATCGCTGTCAATTTGCCGGTTCATGCCTTGCATTTGGATCTGGTACGCGGCGAAAATCAACTGGATACCGTATTACCAAAAGTACCTGCCTCTCTAACCCTATCTTTGGGTATTGTGGAAGGACGTAACATCTGGAAAAACGACTATGAAAAATCGTTGGTTAAAATCAAACAGGCCGTAGATGCTCTGGGCAAAGACCGCGTCTGGATCGCGCCATCATCATCACTACTGCATGTTCCGTTCGACCTGGACAACGAACACAACGAGCAGTCATTACCGGCTGAGGTGAAAAACTGGCTGGCTTTCGCAAAACAAAAATTAGCCGAAGTAAAAGACCTTGCTGTATTGGCAGATGGTGAAGTAGACGCTGCGACCGCAGAACGCTTTGAAGCAAACAAAGCTGCTGCAGAAAGCCGCCGTACTTCCCCATTGATCCATAGACCTGAAGTAAAAGAACGCACCAACAGTATCACCGATGACGATGCAAAACGTACATCTCCATTCGCTATACGTAAAGCTGCACAACAGGCTAAATTTAACTTGCCTGCATTTCCAACGACGACAATCGGTTCTTTCCCACAGACAAAAGATGTGCGCAAATGGAGAGCAGACTTGAAAAAAGGCGCTATAACGCAAGAAGAATACGATAAAGCAATCGCAGAGGAAACAGAAAATACAATCCGTCTGCAGGAGCAATTGGACATCGATGTATTGGTGCACGGCGAATTCGAACGTAACGACATGGTCGAGTACTTCGGCGAACAGCTGGCTGGGTATGCGTTTACGCAAAATGGCTGGGTGCAGTCATACGGCTCGCGTTGTGTAAAACCACCGATTATCTACGGAGATGTATACCGTCCAAAAGATATGACCGTACGTTGGTCATCCTATGCACAGTCCTTGACAAACCGCCCTGTAAAGGGAATGTTGACCGGTCCTGTAACGATTCTACAATGGTCTTTTGTACGTAACGATCAACCTCGTTCAACGACGACTTACCAAATCGCGCTGGCCATTCTGGACGAAGTACAAGCATTGGAAAAAGCGGGTATCAAGATTATTCAGATTGACGAGCCTGCAATCCGTGAAGGGTTGCCATTGCGCAAAGCTGACCAAAAAGACTACCTCAACTGGGCAGTACGTGCGTTTCGTGTATCTTCATCCAACGTTGCCGATGATACACAGATCCATACACACATGTGCTATTCAGAGTTCAATAATGTGATTGAAGACATCGCTGCTATGGATGCCGACGTCATCACAATTGAAACTTCACGTTCACAAATGAAACTATTGAATGCTTTCGCCGGAGATTTCAAATATCCAAATGATATTGGCCCGGGCGTTTACGACATCCACTCTCCACGTGTACCGAGCAAAGACGAGATAGTAGACCTATTGCGTAAAGCAAAAGCGGTCGTTCCAGCTGAACAACTTTGGGTCAATCCTGACTGTGGACTGAAAACTCGCGCATGGCCAGAAACCAAAGCAGCTTTAGAGTCTATGGTTGAAGCAGCAAAAACTTTAAGAGCCGAATAATTCTTAAACTATATCGTAAGAGCCCAAGGTGAGATCCATCTTGGGCTTTTTTGTCACTCGTGATAACCGTCGGTAGTAACAGAGGCAGCACTATATTTGGTCAGCTTACATCGGCTTTTTCCGGACGAGCAGAATCCAGTTGTTTTCCAATATCAGATAGCCCATTTCATATATAAAATTGTATACCTGTCCTTTGGAATTGACATAGGTATGGGTATGAAACTTAAAATCAAACCCCTTGCGTTTTAACTTTTCCTGCTGAACCTTTACCATCCCCTCCCCGTTCAGCGTCTCCAAAAGAATTCGGCGGTTTTTACGCAGTATATTATTGACATTACGGACTAGGTTAGTCTGGTCACTATTCAGCTTATTGTTATACGCGTTGCGGCAGGAATCATCGCAAAAGCGTTTATCGGATCTCCCTCGTACAGTTTGCCCGCATTCCAAACAAGTTCTTTCCATCGGATTCATTATAAAAATAAACGACAACAAACGGTTACAATCGACTACAGTCGAATACAAATGGTAAATAGACGGCTATTGTTTCATTCGCTTTTCATCTTTGTTCAGGGTCTTTTCACATGTAGAGAAGACAATGACTTATAACTAAAATTAACAATTATCGCAAACATTTAAAAATCAAAGCTATGAGTACATTAAGAAACAAAGTACAGTTAATTGGTCATTTAGGAAATGATCCTGTCATCAAAACCACGACTACGGGGACAAGTTATTCGATTCTGCGCCTTGCCACCAACGACCTTTTCAAGAACAAAGCCGGTGAGTGGGTGGAAGAAGTACAGTGGCACACACTCGTCGTCTGGGGCAACCAGAATAATACCATCGAAAAAAAATGTAGCCGTGGGACTAAATTAATGGTCGAAGGCAAACTTACTTATCGGCAATATGAGAACGCAGACGGCCTTAAACAATATGTAACAGAAATAAAGGTAGACAGTTTTCTGATCTTGTCCGAGCGAAATTCTCCAAAAGAGGATCTGCCTGCGCCGGAAGAACAAGAAGAGGATCCATTACCCTTCTAGCTTACGCGTTCAAACAAGAAGCAGGAATGTATGTTATTCCTGCTTCTTCGTCATCGCAGTGATTTTAGCCCAATTGGCCACCATCCGGTTTCTCTTGCCAGTATGTCGCCCCCAGATTTAAGCAGACCTGCATCACCAATGAATACGGCACAAGAAGGACACTCCCGTATAGCGCGCTGATTAGACGCGTTCAAATTTTCCATATAGCTTCCAGAAGTAAGCCTTCTCTGCCAACACAAAGTCCACTTTTTTCCAAGCATTCAATACCAAACTGATCTCTTTCTCTTCAAGAAGGTACTTTCCTATAAAAAATTCACCGGACGAAAAATAAAGACCGAAACTGTCATGAAGCGTATGCAGAAGTTCAATATCAACTTCCTCAAAAAACAAAACAGATTGTGCATTCACTTTAAAATCACCGGGAGCAGGAATGGTATCGACAAACTCCACAGCCATGAAGCGACTTCTGCTTTGTAATGGAAATTCAATGACCGGCAGTTCACTCAACCTGGTCAGGTAACTGTATACATCCAGTAGATTTTCCCGCTGCAACAACGGAACCTGCACCAGCCGCTTTGTACTTGCCATAGAAATTTCCGGCTGAAAATAATCGTTAAAATTCAGAATCTCGTTGACTGATAAATTCTTCTCAATAAGATGTTGCACAGGAATGCCAAAATAATTTGCAATCTTCAAAACAATTTCAATCTTCGGTTCAGCACGCATCTCTTCGTAAGATGAAATATTCCCCCTAGTAAGGTTAAAAATATCCCCAAAGGCCTGCTGACTCAATCCCTTCACTTTTCTCAGCTTCTTAATATTGTTCCCGACGTTACTCATTTTAAAAAAAAATTAATTTTTTCTTGCAAAATATTTTTGCAATTTACTATCTTTATGCAAAGAATATGTGCAATATATAAAAAACTTGATTATGTACTTCTCAAAAATTGAAAATTATATCGCCAATATAGGTTATCACATCACCCATAAGGACGAAAAAGAAGGTGTATTTGTTATCGAAAATGAAGATGACGGCATCCGCAATCTTATTGTCGGGATTGCCCAACCCATCATCATATTTGAGCAGTATCTTTTTACCATAACCAACGAAAATATTGACATGTTCAAATCCCTGCTGATCAAGAATAGAGATATTATCCACGGCGGATTTGCATTAACAGAGGATGGCCGGAAAGTGATCTTCCGGTACACTTTACAAATACACAATCTAGATCAGAATGAATTCGATGCGGCCATTAATTCGCTAAGTCTTTTGATCAGCGAATATTACAATCAATTAATAAGTTTTTCAAAATTATAGAATAATGAATATTTTTAAGAGAATTTTCAGAATCGGTCAGGCCGAAATCCACGCTGTAGTGGACAAAATGGAAGACCCCATCAAGATGACGGAACAGGGTATCCGTGAAATGAAAGAAGACCTGGAACAATCACTGGAGGCTTATGCAAAAGTAAAAGCCTTGGCGATACGTACCCAGAACAATGGTGAAAAGAAAAAAGAAGAAGCGAATGCGTTCGAAGACAAAGCCATATTGTTGTTGAAGAAAGCCCAGAATGGCGAGCTTACAGCCGATAAAGCAGAAGGCTTAGCAAAGGAGGCTCTATTACTGAAAAAACAATTATTGATCGAAGCAGCTGAATTGAAAAAACAGGCAGCCATACACCAGAGCTCTGCAGAAGAGCTGCACAAAAATGTAGATATCCTCAAATTCAACATCACCAAGTGGGAAAATGAGTTATCGACGTTAAAAGCTAGAGTGAAAGTTTCCAGCGCGGCCAAAATGGTCAATCGTCAACTGGCCAATATCGATTCTAATAGCACCATCTCTATGCTCGAACGCATGAAAGAGAAGGTGGAAGAAGACGAAGCGCTGGCCAAAGCCTACGGAGAGATCGCGGCAGGTAATAAAAGCAAAATCGATGAAATTAATGAGACTATCGGCGGCTCGGATGCCGTCAATAATGAGCTTGAAGAGTTAAAGAAAAAATTAGATAACGATGAAAAAATTTGAATATAAAACTGTCAAGATAGAGCCAACAGGTTTTTGGGGGACCAAGCTGGAGCCAGAAATGATAGATAAGATCTTGAACGACCTGGGTAACCAGGGCTGGGAATTAATTGCCATGCAAGACCTCGAGGTCAATGGCAACTCATGGTCCTTCCACTACACATTCAAAAGAGAGAAAATCTAATAAAATAATATTATGGCAGAACTAATCAATATCTTATTCAACCCATTGTCAAATGGAATTATGACTGTCCTTACCGGGCTGTCCGTAGTGTATTGGTTATTTATGTTCTTAATGGGCGATGGTATACATCTATTTGACGCGGATGGGGATATAGATGTACACCCTACTCCGGATGTTGCTGACGTTGACGGTTCCCATGAGGCGGACGGACCGGATCAGGCTCATCAGCAGCACGGTCATGCTGACAGCCACAGCGAGCCCGGCTTTTTCGCCAAAGCAATGGATTACATCAATGTAGGAAAAGTACCCATCATGCTGATCGTCACCCTCTTTAAGTTTGTAGGCTGGGTGATCACAATCTTGTCATCATTATTTATCGATGTCGCCTCCTGGGGCATAAAGTCCGTTCTGATCCTGATACCTGTATTTATCATGACTTTTATCCTGATGCATTTTCTTACCAAACCGCTAGCAAGAATGTTTAAAAATATCGGGTACAATGGCGAAGAAAGCCATGACTTTCTCGGCCGCATGGGTAAAATGCGTGCCAGTATTGAAGGTAAAAAAATTGGCTCAGCCGAATTTATCATCCAGCAAGATCCAATCCGCCTGAATGTCGTCAGTCACAATGGAGATAAAATCAGCTATGGAGACGACGTCATCATCGTTGATGAATCCAAAGACAAGAAGTATTATTATGTTACTAAAGAAATCACTATAGAAAATATTTGATGCTTGTGCATTTGTTCCTTCGCAATAATCTTAAATCTAAATAAATACTAATCATATGCTATATCAACCTCTTTTATTTTTGAGCGGCCTGAACGGAATAATCCTTCTGATCGTCGGGCTTGCTGTCTTTTTGATTTTTGCATTCTTCGTCGTACTGAGTGCATTCTATAAAAAAATCCCGCAGGGCAAGGCAATCGTACGGACCGGGGTCGGCGGCACTAAAGTCGCCTTCAACAAGGGAATGTATGTGGTGCCTGTCTTCCACAAGATGGAAATCATGGATATCTCGATCAAAAAAATCGAGATCGCCCGTATGCAGGGTGAAGGCTTGATCTGCAAAGACAATATCCGTGCGGATATTAAGGTAGCTTTCTTTGTCCGAGTCAATAAAAACGTGGATGATGTGGTGAATGTCGCGCAAAATCTCGGATGTGACCGCGCCAGCGAGCCCGAAACCCTAAAGAATATATTTGAATCCAAATTTTCTGAAGCACTGAAAACCGTCGGTAAAAAGTTTGATTTTATCGAACTATATGAAGCCCGTCGCGAGTTCCGCGACGAAATCCTGGACATCATCGGCACTGACCTCAATGGTTATATATTGGACGACTGTGCCATTGATTACCTCGAACAGACAGATATTGAACACCTCAACCCAAACAATATTTTGGATAGTGAAGGTATCAAAAAAATCACCGAACTGACAGCAAAGCAAAATATCAATGCCAATTTTATACGCCGTGATGAGGAAAAACTGATCAAGAAACAGAATGTTGAAGCCCGTGAAGCTATTTTGGAACTGGACCGCCAGCTTGCTGAGAAAGAAGAAAAGCAAAAGCGTGAAATTGACAACATTCGAGCACGCGAAGAAGCGGAAATCGCCAAGGTCCGCGAAGAAGAACGCTTAAAATATGAAAGTGTGCGTATTGCGACAGAAGAACAGCTCGCCGTGCAGGAAGAAAACAAATTGCGACAGATCATTATTGCTGAGAAAAATAAACAGCGAACCGCCGCTGTCGAAACAGAACGCGTGGAAAAAGACCGTGCTTTGGAACAGACAGAACGGGAACGAATTGTTACCTTGGCACAGATCGACAAAGAGCGCTCGATTGAAACGGAGAAAAAAAGTATCCAGAACGTGATCAAAGAACGTGTGCAACTGGAGAAAGGTGTTATCGAAGAACAACAAGGTGTCAAAGATATTGAGGTGTTCCGCGAGGTAGAACGTAAGAAACAAGCCGGTGTGATTGCAGCATCGCAAGAAGCCGAAGAAAAATTAATCTCTACTGTAAAAGCAGCCGAAGCCGCGAAGATTGCTGCTGAACAAGAAGCCGAGAAAAAAGTAATTGACGCTGAAGCTGCCCGTAAAATCGCCGAAAAGCGGGCTCAGGAACTATTGATTGATGCCGAGGCGAAAAAAGAAGCTTCACTCAAAGAAGCCGAAAGCCGAAAAATTATAGCCGAAGCTCAAGCGAAAGAAGAAGCAGCCTTAGGTCTATCAGAAGCCGAAGTAATGATTGCAAAAGCGGAAGCCGAAGAGAAACAAGGCACCGTCGAAGCGGCTATCATCGAGAAAAAAGCGGAAGCTATGCGCAAAGAAGGCTTAGCTCAGGCAGAAGTTGTCCGCGAAAAGGCACTAGCAGAAGCAAAAGGAATAGAAGAAAAAGCCGAAGCCATGAAAAAGCTCGATGGTGTGGGTAAAGATCACGAAGAGTTCAAACTGCAATTACAGAAAGAACGCGATATCGATCTTGCACAGATCAATATCCAGAAAGATATAGCCGCCGCACAGGCTGGCGTGCTGTCGGAAGCGCTCAAATCCGCCAAAATCGACATCGTCGGTGGCGAAACCCTGTTCTTCGAGAATATCGTCCGTCAAGTGTCCAACGCTAAGGGCTTCGATCAGCTGATCAACAACTCCAGACATGCGAGCGATATCAAGGCCGCCCTGCTGGGGCCGGATGGAAAGGGCGACATTGCCGACAAAGTCCGGGGGCTCGCTGATAAATATGGTATCTCTTCCAATGATATCAAAAACCTGACCGTCTCTGCTGCGCTGATTAAACTACAGCAGGCAGCTTCTGCTGCTGACAACAGCGAAGACACCGGATTTATCAATTCGCTATTCGGACTAGCGAAAAATCTAGGAATATCGAACAAAAAAATAGGTTCATAACCACCATGCATCAGTCATCCTGAGCCGGCGTATTCTTCAGGGCTCAGGATGACTTACAAAAAATCAGTTCCACCATGATTCGAATTTCGATTCTTTATGTCCTGCTAGTTATGCAGGTTTGCGTTACTCACGCACAGAATGTGCAGCAACGGTTAGACTCATTGTTTCAGTCGCTCGACACGGATGGCGAATTAAGCGGCGCATTTCTCGTAGTAGACAGCGGTAAAATTGTGTACGAACATTATACAGGCTTCCAAAACCCAGCAAAAACGGAAAAGATAACTAGCCATAGCCGCTTTGAACTGGCTTCGGTAAGCAAACAGTTTACAGCCATGGCCATTATGCAGCTGGAAGAGCTGGGCAAGCTTTCGTATGAAGATGATATCACCCGGTACTTCCCGCAATTGAAATTTAAAAATGTACGGATTAAAAACCTATTGCGCCATACTGCTGGAATACCCGAGTTTCTGGGCTGGGATCCAAAGTGGATCGATACAAAGAAAATAAATACAAACCAGGATATTCTTAAGGTCATTGAGGCCAAAATTGACAGCACCGCGTTTAAACCGGGCGATCAATATGCTTATTCAAACACAAATTATGTCCTCCTGTCTCTGATCGTCGAAAAAGTCTCGGGACAGCCCTTTGCAGACTATATGCACCAGCATATATTTAAACCGGCAGGAATGAAAAGCACCTCCGTATTCTCTGCACGTTCGCACAAAGCAGACCTGAAAAACTATGCAAAAGGAATGGCCTACGATGCTAAAACCAAAAGTTTTAAATTGGTTGACAACATGGCCGGGTTCGGATATGTCAGCTATTTTGACGGTATCACTGGACCGTATGGTATTAGCAGTACCGCACAGGACCTGTTTAAATGGAATCAAGCCATTCAAAACAATGTGCTTTTAAAGCGCCATAACTTTCTGAAAGCCATTTCTACCGATACACTCAACAGCGGAAAGCCGATTGAAATGGGAGGTTTATACTACGGGTTTGGCTGGCTATTTACCGACAGTACCGACAACGCAAATAAGATGCACTTCCACACCGGCGGATACCCTGGCTACAAAAGCATTCTCGTTCGAGATTTTAAAAACGAACGTTATTTTATCGCGCTGCTGAATAAATGGAACACCATTGATGTTTATCCGCTCACGACAGGGGTCAATGCCTGCTTCCAGCACAAAAATGTGCCAAAAATAGAACGTGAACCGCTCAATGGGGCAACCATGGACTTTCAAATAAAGCAGCTCCTGGGGACTTACGAATTTGCGCAGCAGCCCCAACTGAAATTTAAAATCACAGCCGATGAGCAAGGTAATCTATTTGCGCAGTTATCTGGCCAATCTGCCGTTCAGGTGTATCCTAAAAATGACCTAGAACTATTTTATACCGTCGTGCAGGCCGAGCTTAAATTCAGCAAGGACAATGACCAAGTTACAGCTCTGACGCTGTACCAAAACGGACAGGAGCTAAAATTCAACAAAGTTAAATAAGTCAGAACCAACTTATGCCAGAAGAAAACGTAATACAGCAAGCAGATTCTCTTGATCAGGGAGCATATGAAATTATCCGAAAGCGCCTACTTACACAGAAAGAAGAGCTGTCGGCCCGGCTCCTGCAACTGAATGAGGCCCGTAAAGAAGTCTTTAATTCCACAAGCTTTATCCTCAAAGCCAACCAGCGCATCAGCACGGAAAACAACTGTGTCGCACGCGGTATTTTAGCACTGGACAAACTATGCATATTTGGTTATAACGTTCATTTCGGTTTACGCACCGAAATTAAGCTAGAAGACGTCTTCAGCGTATATAGCTTTGAGAATAATCAGTTTGTGCCGCAACCGCTTGATCTGATCAACGACGCAAGTTTCATCGCAGACTATCAAAATCTTTATAAATATTACCGGGACTCTATTTTTTCCAGGTTTCGCCGAACGGAAAACTATTTGTACATGATCTTCCAGACCAGCAAAAATGCGGCTGATCTCAAGGCATTCAAATGGCTGATCAAGGATGGGAAACTACAATATCAGGACGATCGCAGCATACACGAGGTCAAGTTGCCCAATCAGTTTGAGTTTGACTGGACAAAAACGACACTCGAAGATCGCCGGCTTGGCAAATATCCCCATATCTCGATCATGGACAAAATCTTTATCGAAGCCATCAACGGGGATATCACTTTTAAGATCGAAAACAATACCGATACCGGCAAGGGGATCTATTCAGAGAAAGTTGTCAACGCCGATCAACAATTGGACGATGCCGATTATTATTACGCCGATCTTGGCAATCTCATCGCAGTGCGTATCAAACCTTATCAGGAAGATTTCAGAGCATTTGTTTATAACCAGCGGACCAAGGAGGTCGTTAACCTTAAGTCACTGAATGAGTCAGCGATATTGCTGCCCGATAATCAGGGAATTATTTTTTCCAATGGCTATTATCTGCAAAACGGCACGCACAAAGTATTTGATGCCCAGTTTGAGCACGTCACATTCCTCAGACGAATCGCCTCGCCCAACGGTGAAGACTTTCTTTACATCTTTTGCCAGGAGGATACCAACACGTATATTCTGTTATCTTACAACATCATCCAGCAGGCGGTGGAAACGCCTATTATCTGTAATGGCTTTACCTTATTCAAAGATGGAAGTCTGATCTACTTCCGTACCGAAGCTGAAGCAACAAGGCATCATCAAGTTCAGATCTGGGAAACGCCATACATGGCCATGCTGAAAGAAAATGAACAAAAGAAAGACGATCCTGTCTACAGGGTAGGCAACAAACAGATCGTGCAAGCCATGGCCGAAGCCCAGGAAGTTATCCAGCTCATCAACAAGGAGGATAGCTACGAAGGGCTCTATGAAGATATTCTCAAGAAATCCACTGTTCTCCTTGATTCCTACTTTTGGATCAAAGAGGATGCTCTTTCAAACCTTGGGCAGCCACTGGAACAAATCAAAGAAGTCGCCAATACAGCCATTGATGAGTTTGTCAAAGTGCAGGCACAGCGCAAGCATGCAGAGGAGTTGAACTCAAGTGCCGAGAAGAAAATGGAGGAGCTGACTTTTTCAATCAACAGTACTGTTGTGGAAAAACTTGATCAGCTGGTGCATCAGTTGGCAGACTCCCGCCGTCTTCAGGGCGAAATCATAGACCTCAAGAATGTTAAGTACATCAATGTCGAACGCATAAATAATTTATTGGACAAGTTGCACGGGATTACCTCTGCACTGGCCGACAAAACGATTGCCTTTCTCCTCCGCGATGAGGCCCTGCGTCCTTATGAACAGAAGGTGGAAGAGCAAAAAGAGCATGTGGGAGCGATCACAAAAGTATTTGACGCCAAAGCCATTGAGGAAGCCAATGCAGCGATATCCAGTGAACTTGAGCTCTTAATCGATATCCTCAACAGTCTGAAAATCGATGATTCTACACAGACCACCAAAATCATCGAAAAAATATCCATTATTTTCTCGTCGTTGAATGAAGTACGTGCGCAGCTAACACGTAAACTCAATTCCTTAAGAAGTACAGAGGCCATAGCTGAGTTCTCTGCACAGCTGACTTTATTGGAACAGTCTGTCACCAATTTTCTTGAGCTGTCGACCAGTACCGAAAAAGTGGACGAATACTATACCAAAGTAATTGTGCAGCTCGAAGAACTTGAAAGTAGATTTTCAGAATTTGATGATTTTGCACTAAAAATTGCCGACAAGCGCGATGAAGTCATCAAAGCATTCAATTCACGCAGGGAACAGATTGTCGAACAGATCAACAAACGGACTTCAGCTCTTGAACAAATCGGGCTCCGTGTACTAAAAAACATTGAAAATAAATCCAGAACTTTCGCTGCCCGGGAGGAGATCCTCAGCTTTTATGCTTCAGATCTGATGATAGACAAAGTCCGGCAGCTCGTCCAGGAACTCAAAGACCTACAAGATGTGTCGAAAGCCGAAAATCTGGAAAATCAGCTTAAAAAATCCCAGGAGGATGCGCTCCGCATACTACGCGACAAGAACGATTTGTTTGTTGACGGCAAAAATATCATTGCCTTGGGCAAGCATAAATTTTCGGTCAATAACCAGTCACTCAGCTTAACCCTGCTCCGCAAAAACGATGAGTTATACTTTCATCTGACCGGAACTAGCTTCTATCAAAAAGTCGACAATTCAGAGATCGACAGTTTCAAAGATATCTGGGACCAAGAATTGCTGTCTGAAAGCAAAGGGGTCTATCGGGCAGAATATCTCGCTTATAAAACATTCTTGACGTCAAAGGGAAAGCTGGACATTGATGCGGCGCTATTCATCAATCAAACGGTCGAACAGCATTATTCAGAAGGTTATGTAAAAGGAGTGCATAATGCAGATGCTCTCTTAATTTATGACACCATCAAACACCTGGATATTAAACTTGACCTGCTGCGGTACGATCCGCATCTCCGCAGTATGGCCCAGCTTTTTTGGCATACTTTACCGGAAGAACAGCGCTTTAAACAAAAGGCACTGATCCATTCAACATATACCATCCTAAAAACGTTTCCGAATTCAAACAGGTATGAATCTGTCATTGAGGGGCTCGTCAAACTGATCAACGCCTGGGAAACACATTTAGATCTGTCGGACATCAACATACCAGACTTGGCCACCTATATCTTCCAGACGTTGACGAACTACAATAAGTTTGTCATCAGTGAGCAGTCCGATGAGCTGACAAAAGCATTTATCCGCCTGCTTGAGAGCAGAAAAAGCTATAAACTGTTCGAGGCCGACATTCAAAATGAGCAGTTCAGTCTTACAGACCGTTTTTATCTCACCTTAAATTGGTTGAATTCGTTCATTGATGAGCATGAAGAATACCTGTCTTCGCGCAGGTACATTGAAGAAGCAGCAATAACTTTACTCTATCCTAAGGAAGATACGCAGCTCATTATTGCCAAAGACTACGCGCATATCACGGGATTAAAGGGCAATCACCCGGTCTTGCACAATGGCGAGCAGGCGATTCAATATCATGAGTTTCTTAACCGGCTTACTCACTTTGCCAATTTTAATGTATCCCGGTTTATGGCTTTTGCCGCGCTGAAGGAACAGCTTGTACGGACTTATACAAAGGAACTGAAAATCGGAGAATTTGAGCCTAAGGTGCTCACATCTTTTGTTCGCAACAAACTTATCAATGAAGTTTACTTTCCACTGATCGGAAACAACCTTGCCAAACAACTAGGCGCTGCCGGTGACAACAAACGTACCGCCCGCATGGGCATGCTGTTGCTGATTTCCCCTCCCGGCTATGGGAAGACGACTTTGATGGAATATCTTGCTAAAACCATGGGCCTACATTTTGTCAAGATCAATGGTCCGACCATCGGCCATTCCATCACCTCAATAGATCCCGTTGAAGCGAAAACCTCGGGAGAGCGCGAAGAACTGAAGAAGATCAACCTCGCTTTTGAAATGGCAGACAACGTCATGCTTTATCTCGACGATATACAGCACTTAAATCCAGAGTTTCTGCAAAAATTTATTTCACTTGCTGACGGACAGCGTAAAATTGATGGTATTTTCGAAGGTGAAAGCAAAACGTATGACCTGCGTGGCAAGCGCTTTTGCATTGTGATGGCCGGAAACCCTTACACCGAGAGCGGTTCCAAGTTTCAGATACCAGACATGCTAGCCAACCGTGCCGATGTCTATAATTTGGGCGACGTTATCGGAGACACCGAAGCACTTTTCAACCTCAGCCTAATTGAAAATGCCGCCATTGAAAACAGCTATCTGGAGAAGATCGCTAGTAAATCGTTCAATGATTTCTATGCTTTAGTTAACTATGCTCAATCGGTCATGGAGCAGTTACCCGATTTAGAAGGCAATTACCTGAAGCAGGATATAGATGATTTTGTGGCCGTAGTCAAACATGTCTTGAAAATAAGAAATGTTGTCATCAAGGTCAATCAAAATTATATCCAGAGCGCGGCTATGCAGGACAATTACCGTACCGAACCGCCGTTCAAACTGCAGGGTTCGTACCGCAATATGAGTAAGCTGGTGGCACAGGTAGTACCGATGATGAATGACCGGGAAATAGATCAACTCCTGCTCGCCCACTATGAAAGCGAGTCGCAGACACTCACAGCGGATACTGAAAGTAATCTCCTAAAGTTAAAGGAATTGGCTGGGCTGCTAAACCCTGTTGAACTGGAACGTTGGGAAACCATCAAAGAAATCTTCCGCAAGAACAATAAACACGGTGGACTGGCCAAAGACGATAAAGTATTCGGTCAGCTACTGGACTTCAATGAAAATCTCGAAGGTATTATTCAGGCAATTCGGGAGTATAAGAATTAAGATTTTCTACTGCTATCCCAGTTGACTTTTCTGTTCAGCTGGGTTAGCAGTGTGATTGATACGATTACTATCAAAATTTTTAACATCATTGAATTTATACATCCGTTTATCGACGGAAATTGCTGAATGGGAAGGTTATAGCAAACTCTGATTCTAATGCAGCAATATCCTGTTTTTGAGTTTTTACCCATTGAGAGCATAATCAAACAAAAACAAGATGAGTATTATGCGAAACACTCAGAATCGGACGAAAAAGGTAACTCAACGCCATTTATAGGTTCATGCTTGGGATTATTCCGACTGCTTTGGAAGAACTTTTACAAGCTCAAAATAAACCCTCTGGTTTAGAAGACAGAATAAGTATGTTTAAAGAGAAATTCGGTCAAAATAAATTTCATCGAAAAGATTATTTACAAAATTTTAAGAATATTTCCGCTCCCACAGCAAGCAAGAATCTAAAATGGACTGTTGAATAAAATATTTTAAGGAAGTCTGTGGAACAACGATTAACAGCATATCAATTCAAGCAATTCCTTACATAATGAACAGCAAATCTATATTCTACATTCGGCCATACAATTATCTGGAATGATTCATACAATTTATTAAGCAAAAAACACTTATAATTGCGACCAGCGTAATTTTCCTTCGATTTTCTGCTTTCTAATTTCAAGAAGCATCAAATAGCAAATTTGAACCAATAGTTCCATCTCCTCTATTTTACAATGGATGTAATACCAACCAGCTAGTCTATTGCATATTCTATGTTCCACTAGATCATCGATTATTTGTCTATAGGACCGAACTTTCCACTCGCGCTCAAATACCGAACCGATCAGATCCTGCAATTCAACCGGGCGATCAGGAGATATTGCCTTAAGAAGCTCGGCAATTCTTCGATTGATTTCGTCTTTTTCCATTACTTCTCCGTCAATTGCCCCCGTAAAATCATAAGGCAAAATATTACATTGAATATTTATCCATACAGTCTCAATAAGTATCCTGATCTCACGCCCCATTTGGAATATATCCCGGTTCGAACGCGAATCATTGCTATCTTCTTCTCTAGATTTATATAAATAATTTAAGTCCGCGATATAATCGTCCAAGCTTTTACTGCTGAAAACATGTTCCAACCAGAAATAGGGATTATATTGATCCACAGCGTCAATATCCAAGTCCATATCCTTATAAGAAGTACGACTATTAAACAGATATATTGTCGGATATTCTACAACACTCGATAAAAAATCAGGCCTACTAAACAGATACAATGACTCCATGAGATTTAGCAAAAATCGTTGCGTCTTAATTGGATTTTCATCGCTTTGAACGAATTCCCATAAACCGCCTTCTTGTTCAGAGGCATATAACCAATCATCCAATAATTTTAGCCAGCTGACGACGGATATTTCGTTATAAAATTTGTTCAGCACGGCATAAATATCGCTGGCTTCCTTTAAGGTCAAACTGGTAATATCTCCATAAAACCCACTCAATCCAGAATTACGTTGCCTAAACTCAGCCGATTGTGCTGACTTCTTCAAATAAAAGGGGTTTTTGGCATAAGTAACTGATTCCTGTTCAAACCGGATCTGATATTTATGGTCTTGAAAAACCAAGTCCCATCCGTAATTCACTAAGAATTTGAGTCGCTTGATGAGTTTAGAATAATCTTTCTCCGTTTGTTCATAACTCAATATATCCCTCGTCATTTCATTCAGATCTTGTTTCAGTTCCCACAGTTTATTTTTTTCAAAAAATCTTTTTAATTCTTCTTGCTGACATTCAATGATATGATCCCCTTCTTCAGGATATTTAATATGATATTTTGTCTCCATAATTATTTTAACCTCTATTATACTATTTCATTAGAATTAAACAATACGACTATCTTCTGCTCGAAGGCTATCTTAGCAATTTCAAATAAACGTTCAAGCTCAACGATATCGGGAATGTGACGGTTCATGCGCAATGCATCGCCATCCAAATCTTCAAAGTCAGCTGCACTCCAATTTATATAAGCATCAATATCTTTTTTGATCTGCCCCCTTAATTGTGGAAGCACCCTCGCTGCCATTTCTTCAAGTTCCCTGCACGATTTGCTTAAAGCCGGAACATCCAACAAAAATGCACCTATCACCAGGAGGTATATCTGTTTTAAACATGATGATATTAGGGCATAGGCTAGATCGGGAATAATTTCTTCCTCAGATAACAGTGCTTTACATTTTCTCAGCATCTGTTCCGTATCTTTAATCCGGTTATCGAATTTCCATGAAAAGCTTTTTTGGGAATTCTGCACCGAGAGGTCGTCTGCCCCCGCCAAACGATACGGACTGCCCGAAAACACCAGAAATTTAGGTTGACAATGGGCCATATTATAAAAATGTTCATCCTCTACCTCTGTCTCCCACTCCTCCTCTAAAAACATATTAAATACAACGGTACGCTGTTTCAAACAAGCAAGTTCAAGAACACTCCTTACCATTGGCTCTTTCCTATGTAAATCATGTTCCCAGCCATCGAGTACCAAAATAATTTCCACACAGGCTTTGACATCATACTTTTCAATGGCAGGATGCGGTATTAGAAACATTCGTCTGGGTTCCAATACGGCAACGATTAAATCCAACAGTGGTTTCAGCGAAGAGTACTCCCGATCGATCTGGAGCAAACCGCCGATCTCACGCATCCAGCGTTCAAATTCACCACTCCGCTCTCCAGGATGGAGATAGATATGGTTCGTTGTTTTCTGATTTTCGTTGTTGGTAACTGGCCCATTATTTTCAATTCTTAATCCGCCGCTACCATTCACAACATTATTCATAATCTTAAAAATTTATATTGGTTTATAATTTTATCACTTGTTTGAAACATCACTAAACTGGTTTGCGCCATGAAACACGACGCGTGCAGCAACCGATATTTCAAAACAAAAGTAACGATAATCTATACATTTATAAAATTTTTAAATAAATTGTTTTATAATTGTATGATAAATAGAAAAGAAGGAACCAATAATTTCGGGAGCTTTGTTAAAGTCAATATCATCATTATGGGAGCTTCTACAACACATACTGAATCTCAGGTACAGCCCGAAACGGTCAAAGCATTTTTAACGTTTTAAAGAAGCCTTTCGAATCTAAGGAGATTCATATTCCGAAGCATATTGAAAAAATGTAGAAGAAAGTATGGGGCAATTCAGTGTAGGAAATTCTATCGCTTTGGAGTTTTTAAGCGAAACATTTCCGCCGGAAATAAAAATTGAATTAGGGTTTATCAAAAAAAAAAAAGAGATATACGTTAGGTGAAGCGTATTGGGTATACCGCTAAATCTTTCTTCTTGTCAAGCTTTGTCTATTTGAAAAGAACGAAATAATCTCTACGTTATCATTTCGCACACGATAATACATCGTATTAAATTTCAGAATAACTGCTTTATAGATATTTTGACTCTCAGACTTTGGGAAAATATAAGGATTTTGAGAAATCAATATTGTGATCTTTTCAATCTTTTGAGCTAATTTTTTGATCTCTTTTTCGCTAAAGTTCTCTTCAAGATACTCTATTGTCTTCTCTAGCTCGTTTAATGCGTTTGGAGTCCATAGAACATTATAACCACTTTTCATAAATCTTCCGAGCTGAAGAGTGGGGTTTTAGATCTTTATTATCTGCCTCGCGAACGCCCTTTTCAATTGAAATCTTCTCTGCCTCAGAAGCCGAATCCCACCAGTCTTTTACCTCCTCTTCTCTAAACTTTAGCAGTTTTTCGATAATAGAACTATCTTCCAACGTCGCTAACCATTGAATTAATTCTAATTTCTTATTTAAGGTCTGTACATTCATAACTTTTAACACTTAATACTCAAATTTAGCAATTTTCTTCCAGTTTATGCTCAATGTTTTACAAACTTCATCTTCAAAAGTTTCAACAGTAATTTTAAGAAGCTCATTGCATACAATCCTATATCTCAGACCCAAGCGGTGATCAGGCCCCTCAGTACTACCATTATATCATCATATCTACAATAAGGACAATTCGCTCCACAGATAGTTCACCAGTATATCATTATTCCACAGTGTTTGCAATAACAACGATTTGTTAAGCAAAAAGTCCTTTTGCTATATCGTTATGTCGCTGAGCAGGGAATAAAGACAACTTGTTAAATCAAAAAACCTTTTCGTTATACCGCTATGTTTCTGCGCGCGGAAATAAAGTCTATTTGTTAAGTAAAAAAGTAGTTTTGTCAAACGGTTTGGATCTGCATTCCCGAGTAATGGAAGTCGAAAATGGGCTATCTTGAGTAAACAGGTTTATCACCTTCACAACCAAGGACATGCAAACAATTTAAAAACCTACTTGGCCACAATTCTGTATACAGATTGTCCGGAATACGATTATCCGGTCTTCACAGCTCCCGAAGAAACGGTAAATATTCCATAATCGTCAATAAGCATCCGCTCCTTGATCACTCCATTGTAAGCCATAATCCGATCCAGTTCTTTCTGCGAACGTCGACGCATGACCCAGTCCTTTTTCTGATGACTGTTCAACACATAGGCGATCATTTTCAATTGTGGATGCCATGGCTGTCCGGTATAGACCAGATGGCTATTTTCCTCACAAATGGAAGTCGCGCCATGTACCGCCCTACTCGCCATTCCATTGTTGCCAAATAATTCGAAAATACCCGAGATCACCACAATATTAGGTTCAAATTCCAGTTTGCTGTAAGTCTCCGGATCAAAACAGTCGTAATTAGTGAAACGTATTCCCTGAAGACCTTTCTTCTTGATGATTTTCTCACCCACTGCAATATTGGGCAACATAAACTCGTTGATCACGATCTCCACTTCCGGATATTTTTCTTTGATGTCAAATAAATAATTTCCAGTGCCGCCAGCGATATCCAAGATTTTCACAGGCCGGCCTGTTGACTTGACCTGCGCAATATTCTCCTCCAATAGACGTAACAGATGCTGTTTACGTATACGGATTCCTTTCCAGCCGATCGCTTCCAAGTACCCCTTGTCAATGATTTTGCCTAACCCCAATCTGCCCTTCGGCTCATTGCGATAAACGTAATCCAATGAAATTCCTGAATCAAAACCAAACTGAAGCCCCAGGTTCATACCATGACTCAATGATCCGATCTTGCCTAAAGTCCATTTCTGTAAAGCATAGTTTAGTTTTTCAGCCGTAGGCATCACCTTATGGTACAATTTTTCATATTCTTTTACGGAAAATTCGTCGGGCTCCAGTCCCTTTTCGGGCCTTTGTCTAGCATAGGCTTTCGTCATAAAATCTTTTAAATAGGTATAGACTTTCTGTCTGTTGGATTCAAACAGGATACCATGATAAAAATTGCGCAGGGTAATAAATGTCTTTAGCTTGGAAGCGATGGATACGAAGAATTGCTTTTGCACCGAGTTTTTAACCACATAGTCCTTTTCGGCGGATAGCACAATCACGGGGATATCGATTGCGGCCGCATCATCGACAATACGCTCTCCGGCTTTCAATAGGTCGACCAATAAAGCGCCATTAATGGATTTTGAGATTAGGGGATCAGCATCATAAGCCTGTTGTTGCTCTACATCATGGGTCAGGACCTTCGCCTTGACATAGCTTTGGATAACAAGATCCTTTTTCAGCTTAGTTCCAAGCGCAATCATCTGGTTGGCCAGTGGTACATACAGTTTAATCTCAAAGGCAGGGGCCAATAAGGCCATACCTGCGATAGGAGGTGCAAAATCATGCACCCAAGCACTCACAATGACCCCAGCAATACTATTGGCGATGACAAAAACATCCTTTGTCTCAACTGCATATTCGGTGCGGATATAGGACACAAAACAGTCCAGATCGCGCACATTATCCATGAATTTCGGTGATACGGGCACCTTGGTATGACCATGTCCTCGCAGATCAAATGCAAAGATGGAATAATCGGCAAACTGTGGATCGGTAGCCATCTCCTGCAGCCGTTCTGAATGTTCATGCCCACGGTGCAATACAACTAAAGCCTTTTGTCCCTTTTGATAATTCCAAACACGATATAGCAGTTCCGCTTGATCGAAACTCTTAAAATAACTTGATTTCATCTTTTTATAATTCATTCCATCTATACAATGGCGTATGTAATTTCCGTATCTATTGAGCTGTGGCTCTTAAAAACAAAGACCAAGCCACTCTTTTTTGATCAGGATCGGCCAGCGACTATAACTTTCATCAACTGGATCGCATACCCCCGCAATACCACATACTTATTGATCGACTTCACCTGATCAATAGCTTTATTTAAATCTAAAGATAATAATTCCCGCGTCATCAGAATAGCAAATAGCATACTTCTACTATAGCCCATTGTACAATGAATGACCATATTTTCATGCTCATCCAAGTTCCGGTAAGCAGATAGCATGGCGCCTAAGATCACGTGGGCATCATGCACATTGATCTCCGCAATATCCAGCAAAGGAAAAGAATAATACTTTTCCATGGCCCCTAAGAGTTTTATGTCCTCCAGCTCAGCTGCGAGGTCAAAAACAACCAGATTGCGTTCCAGTCCCAAGGCTACGAGTTCCGAAGCGGTCAACCTTGGCCCCACGTAACAGCGGGGCAGTAACTCCATTAGCGGCGGATTATTTTTCTTTCTAAAAAAACGCCAAATCAGCCAGTACGCTAATTGATAAGGAGCGTAAAATACTTTCTTTACCATTGGTATTCGGCCCCGATGATCCTTCAAAAATCCTGTATTACCGCGCAAGTAATTGTAACCAACGGCGAAGCAGAGTAAGGCTATCCAGACAAACAGAATCAATAACAATAAACGTCCTTCACATAGTAGGACAAGCAACATGAATATCCACCCTGCGAGGTAATAGCTATTTGCTAGCTGTTGATTTCTCGTCAGCGGAATACGTCTTTCAAACCGCTCGCCGTCACTATTTAAGTTCACACCTTCACTATCACCTTCACCACATGTCCTCTCATAACCTGAACGCCCTCCTTGTCCGGATTCCTGCCGCAGATTATGTTCCTGTTCAATGGCATTCGGAAAGAGGATAAAACTGAACTGAACCAGTATACAAGCTGTCAATAGGTCGATTACTTGGTGCTGATATACGGTCAATGTTCCTAATCCCATCATCAGGAGCCAGGTGCCCAAAATTATTTTCTTCCATCCGTTGAACTTCCAGCGCAGTACAGACCAAAAAAGACAGGCATAAGCGACATGCAGGGAGGGGGCCTGATTAAAAGGCGAATCATATTTCTCCAGGAAGAAAAAGAACATGGTAAATAAAGGATTTTCGACCTGTGGTCGGTCAAAAGAAAACCGCAGCGGAAAAAGGAGAAAACATATTGCAGCAATAAGGGTGACAAATGTAAATCGCCTTGCATAGCACAGAAGTTCCTTCTTCTGCCCACAGTAAAAAGGCACAAGGAAAAAAAACAGTCCACTGCTCATATAGGGCAGGATCATCCATGGAATGAACGGAATATGCTGCTCAAAATCGAATACAAAGGAGGGTACCGCAGCTAAGCTGCCGGCATAGACTGCTGTCAAGGGATAGGTAAGCTGAAAAAGTAACAGGCAATAGATGGCAACAAAAAGCTGGCTATTTACCTTTTTTAATCGTTTTTCATCCATTTGGCTTTCCTAAACATGATTTTACTTAATAATACATGCGGGAGCAAACCCAAAAATCCCATCAGCCATTTCATACGCTTCGGAAAAATCACGATTTCTTCCTTTCGCTGTATGGCTTTTAAGATGCGTTGCGCAGCATCTTCCACACTGATCAGAAAGGGCTTTTTGGAGAGATCCTGCTGATTAAGTTCACGGAGCTTGGTTGTATCCACATACCCGGGTGCGATGACTGTCACGGCAATTCCATACGGAAGCAATGCCCGCCGATAAGCATCAGCCACTTGGATTGCTGCCCGCTTTGTTTTGCTATACAAACTTGAATTGGGAAAGTCTAAAGTTCCCGAGACGGATGCTATGGTTACTATCTGCCCCTTTGATTGTCCAAGCATGACTTCGCTGGCAACTTCAAAACAATTGATAGTTCCCTGTATATTGACGCAGAGCATTGTACCTGCCTCCTCATAACTGATGCGTTGTGCTACATCATCGGCGTAGCTTCCTGTACAATTGATAAAAAGATCCAATGTCCAATGATGACAGAAGGAATGAACGGCAGCAGCCAAAGCATCCCGATCACATACATCCACTTCAAACTTGACGAGCGCATTCCATGCTAGCTGATCAGATAGCTTTGACAGGTCCCGACCACATACCGCAACTTCAGCTCCCTGTTGCAGGTAGCTTTGTGCTAGAGCCAAACCTATTCCACTTGTTCCGCCTGCGATAAATACCTTCATGTTAAAAAAATAGTGCTAATATTACTCACTGTTCGGGCTATTTTGTCAAACAAATAAGCCTTCGATTTCTTTCAATTAAATTCTCCAACAGTCCCGTATTGAACAATAAACATTTCCAAAGTCTCCCGAACTTTATAATTTATGTCCCTCGTATGATCTCTATTTGGACAGTGTCTTCTTCATTCCACTTATTCCAATCCCTTATGTTTTAGCCCATACGCAGCTCGATCGTCTTGCTATATCCATAATTCCACTGTGCTTCCATAGCAGCCGCAAATTCATCCAGACTGGTCGGAAGGGACAATCTTATTTCAAATCTACGCCAATCGATGCCTTTTTTGCAATAGTTTCCTACAAGCTGCTCCGCTGCATCCCTTGTATCTATCCATCGAATCCCCTGATATTGCTGATCAATATCCCGCAGGCGTTGATTCCCGCTAAAACCCAATACAGCCCTGACCAATCCTTCTTCCTGCAATTTATATGGCTGCTTCCGCTCACAGATCACTTCCGCCGCCAAAGACTGTGCTAGCTCCACAGGAACCAGATCAATGGCTCCGCCGGCATAATATTCCCCATTCCGCTGTATCGGCTCTATATAAAACATATCGGACATGGAAATACGAACAGCCTCCAACAAGGTTACCGCTGAATTTATTGCTATCGTTGGGGCAACAGCACTTCTATCATAATTTTCACCTTGAATTTGAATGCTATCCAGATTTACGTTCGATAGGACAGTTGTATTACCCATCAGGATTTTCTGATAAAGCTTACGTTCGCCGCGTCTCTCCTCAACTTCCGAACGGTCGAAAAGCATTCTCGAACCAATAATAACCGAAGGAATCTCCTCCGAAAATGGGCGGTTCAAAGTCGGTAATAAGGGGGACAGATCATGTTCCATCTTGACCAGATAACGATCAAAGACATCTTCCAGATAAGGAGCACACCGTTTATCCCACTGCTTTTTTAGCGCATACCAACCCAGTTCGCCCAGATGACGCTGCTCCGTAAGCTGATGTCCGCAGAAAAAGCGATAAAACTCTTCGGACTGGAGATAAGATTTCCGCTCTGCATCCCTTGCAAAAGCCTGGATAATCGCAGCAGCCAATGATCCGCCGCAGGTAGCAATCAGTAAATCCGGTTTTAATCCCAGTTCGACCAATGCCGCATACATTCCCAGGTACAAGCCAAAACGAGTACCACCACCTGAAAATAAAACTGCCCGTTGATAATTCATTTACGATATATTAGATGCGCATTTATGCTTTTATAAAGTCAAGACCTAATTCAAATTTTTAATGTTTGATAAGTTGATCTCATTTTTATCTATGCGTAAACAAGCTATAGGATTACTGATTGCGGAATACATAATTCTAAATTTCACGTTTTCGATGATCATCACCCACTTTATTAAACCATTACAAATTCGTCATTTCTATCAAACAAATCAAACCATAGAAAACAGGCGCATTAAAAAGCAGGCTATCTATCCGATCCAATAAGCCACCATGCCCGGGGATTAACGTCCCCGTATCCTTGACTCCTGTCCTGCGTTTCAAAAAGGAGAAAAGCACATCACCGCAAAATCCTAAAACACCGAAGAGCAGACCTAGCAACGAAAAGCAGATAAAATCTCCAAATGGTAATAACAGATAGCCCAAGATATTACTTAAAATTATTGTGAGTCCGATACCGCCGATACATCCGGCAACAGTTTTATTTGGGCTGATGCGCGGAACGATCTTTCGTTTACCAAAAAATTTACCCATGAGGTATTGGAATACATCGTTCAGTTCCGTTAAAACGATGATATAGGCCACAAGCCTCAACCCTATCCACTCATTCTGATGAATTTCTACTGCCCGGATAAAAACCAGCTGGCTGAATGCAAGTAGGCAGGCAGCCGCTCCAAAGGTCATTGCAATAGCAGTTCCCATCGCTGTTTTCTGTGCCAAACGGAAAAACAGACCGATGCCTAGGCACAATAGTGTCGCCCAGAATAGGTAGCCGGTGTATGAACAGTAGTTTAAAAGGATCAGCTGCAATAGGCCTGTTACAATAGCAGAGACCAACGCAAAACTAAAATTGGGCACAAACATCTTCATAAATTCACGCATGCCCTGAAACGTCAGCCAGGAAACAAACAGCAAAGATGTCGTTTGTGGAACGAAAGCAATCGCCAGTACAAACACAATATAGCCCCAGCTCCTGACTCGGACAGGTACGTCAGCAAACTTGTCCTTCGGATTGGATACCTCACTCATGTACCACCAATGCCTTTCTCAATCGCGTTATCGAACTTAAGACCAATAACAAACATAGCACAGCGAAAATATAGACCGAAATAGTCGTTATCGAAATATGCAACAAACTTAAAATTCCATAGACCCCCAGCAGCAGCGCACGGTCGCTTTTACCCAGAGGCCCATCATAACGACGATCATTGGCAACAACCTTTCCGACCAGTCCGCAGAATTCGTTGATGACACTCAAAACAATAAAACCTACCACCAGATATAAACTTTCGGGGTGAAATTTCAGCAAGGGAAAGAAGATGACGACATCAGAAACAACATCACCCACTTCATTCAGCACTTCCCCCATCTTGCTCGTCTGCTGGAAAAGACGCGCCATCATACCGTCCAATGCATTTAAGGCCATACGCAGCAAAAGACCTAGTGGCAAAGACAGATAGAAAACCGGAAACCGATCAGCGTTACAGAACAACAGTGCAATGATCAGAGACAAAAGCACCGAAGCAATCGTAATTTGATTGGCCGTCACCTTCTTTCGATGTAAGAAGGTCAAAATAGGCATCAGCAGCTGCTGAAACTTCGGTTTTAATTTATACACAGAAATCATACAGACCTTATATAGCTTATTTTTTTTATTTTTTTTAAAAAATATTTTGGATAGTGTATAAAATACACTATATTTGTGTCATCATAATTTAGGTTTATAATTGGTTATTTAAGGTTTTCATTCTCCCCGTTTGAAAACCTTTTTTTATACCTATTAATTACCACCGTCCGCCAGCGCCGCCGCCACCGGATGAGCCGCCACCGAAACTTCCGCCTCCGCCACCAGAACTTCTGCTACTAGATCCACTTCCGCCGCCACTGCTGGATGAAGACCTTGCCTTGACCGGTATCGTATACTCTCCATGAGAGACACGATGGCCGCAATGTTTACATTTATCAAAACGTTCGGCCAACCCTTGCGAACTGTATGTTGCCGCCCGGATGGTTCGCGACAGCCCTGTTTCCAAGGTGCGATAATGGCACTCGGGACAATCCACATATCCTGCCTTTCCATCCCAAGGGATCAATTTGGTTTCCTTTGTGGTCTTATCCACCCAGATTTCATACGCCCGGCTGCCAAGTTTTTCCTCCAGAAGCTGCCCCTTATCAAGATAGGCGCTTTGCCGGAACGCCGCATCATCTCGATTCATACGCAGCCAGCCGCCTGAATGATCCGGGGGCGCCAGACGAAGCGTATTTCGTTGGATGCGCTTATTGATCCCGAAAAAATCAAAAAGCGCCAGTGGGCTCAGCAACAGAGGCAGCAAGCCCCATGCGCGGAACTTACGCAGCGCATGCTGGATATTCTCCTCATCCCGATATGAGTTCACAATCTGGGCTTGGCTGGCATTATACTTCATAGCTAGCGTGACACTGCCAAAAACAAACATAAAATACGGCAGATTCTTCCATTGGTAGACTTCCCCAAGGTTATTCAAGGCAAAAGCACAGACAAATACACTGACAAACATCAGCATACCCATGCAGCCACAGCCACTCACCAAGGGTGGAAAATAGTTGCTTTTCCTGCTGAGTTTTCCTTTTACGGCCTTGGTCAGCCTATCCAGCCAGATATAGCAGAGAGCAAATAGGGCCAGAACCAGAAGCGTGTTACGCAAAATCGGATTTCTTAAGCTCCAGATCGGTATTGCTTCCGGCATCAAACGCTCCAGTTCGGCTCTGCTGTCAGGGGACAGCAAAATAGTTTTAATAAATTGGGAAGCCTCCAGAACCCCCTGATCGTAATCTCCGTTCCGGAAATGAGGAACCAGATATTTCTCACCGATCCGCTTCAGATAAACATCGGGCAACGTACTCTCCATGCCATATCCCGTTATAAAGCGGTATTCCCTCCGATCTTTGGCAATAAACAACAATAAACCATTATTGCTTTCCTTCTTACCTATGCCCCAGGTATTAAATAGCTTCAACGCAAAATCAAAATCGCTGTCACCCACATAGTCATTTACCAATACGATGGCATATTCACTTTTTGTAGCGGCCTCAATTTGTGTGGATAAACCATCCAGTTCAGCTACTGTTCCCGATGACAGAATCCCATCAGGGTTAGAGACAAAATAGTCTTGTCCTTTCTGCTTTGGACTAGGTATATTATCAACTGTATATTGGCCAAAAACAGCCTCCCCGCCCAGGCAGCAACTCAGGCAAAATAAGATATATAGATAAAGCTGTTGTGATCTATGCATATTTGTCAGAATAACCAAACAACAAAAATTTGGTTCATTGTCACGATATTAAGAAAAAAAAAATCAAACAACGGTTTTCAACAAAAAAAATTCAATATTCGTTTGATGAAAAACGTGGAAACTTTCTCATTCGCTGTTAATGACCAAGCCAGTGTAAAGTCAAGACACCGATCAATCCAATAACAGAAACGAGCGTTTCCATCACCGTCCATGAGCGAAATGTATCCTTCACGCTCACTCCAAAGTAAGATTTAAACATCCAAAACCCCGGATCGTTGACGTGTGAAAACATGAGACTGCCCGCTCCGGTCGCTAGTACCATTAATTCAGGAGTAACATTTCCTGCTTGCACAATGGGAAGCATAATGCCCGCTGCCGTGAGTCCGGCAACACTTGCCGAACCGATAACTAGGCGAATGATACCGGCTATTAACCATGCGAGCACAAGAGGCGACAAGCTCAAGTCTGCGGTTAGGTCAGCGATGTAGTTCGCAACACCACTATCTACCAAAATTTGCTTGAAGGCGCCTGATGCTGCAATGATAAAAAGGATCATCATGATCCCACGGATTGCTTCTTCCACACTTTCTGACTGCTCCCGCAAACTTTTACCTTGGCGGATACCCATCGTGTACATCGCCACTAGCGATGCAATCATTAAAGCCACCACCGGGTCACCCAAGAAACGTAGTGCCGCCAGCCAAGGGGAATCTTTTGGGAATATTAGATGTGCAAATGAACCAACAGCAATTAAAATTATTGGAAACAGCCCTGTAAATATGCTAATTGCAAATCCAGGAAGCTCTTTCTTATCTGCCTGATTGGGTTCAGGAAAAAACTCGGCAGGTGGGTTGGTCGGAATATGCTTAAGCATCCTACCAAAGAGTGGTCCACCGATAATTATGGCAGGAATTGCCACCACAATGCCATAAGCCATCGTCAAGCCTATATCCGCATTGTAAGTAACCGCTATAGCCGTAGCTCCCGGATGTGGTGGCAAATAACCGTGCGTTACGGACAGCGCTGCCAGCAGTGGAATAGCTACATAAAGCAAGGGCATTTTATTGGAAGCACATACCATGAAAACAAATGGTACCAAGACGATGAAACCGACGTTGTAAAATAAAGGAATTCCTACTAAAAAGCCCGTAAGAACCATTGCCCAAGGTAAGTTCTTTCTGCCAAATACAGCCGTTAGTTTCGTTGTAATCTTTTCTGCAGCACCACCCTCCGCCATCAATTTACCCAGTAAAGACCCGAAAGCCAACAAAAGTGCCAGCTGGCCCATGGTACTACTCACTCCGGTTTCAATAGATTTAAGGATATCGACGGCATTCATATTCATGGCAAAACCGACCGCAACAGAGGTTATCAGTAATGAAAAGATCGTGTTTAACCTGACGACAGTGACTAAAAGAAGTAGTAAAGCTACTCCCAAAATAACAATGATTAGGGGCATACTAATTACATCTAGTTAAAACTCACCTTCCAATAGATGGTACAGGTGTTCAAATTTCTGAAAGTTCTTCATATATACGGCGTGATTCTCCACACTTGGTTTGAAATAGTGCTCAGTATCGTGTGTTCCCGCCGCTTGCTTGTTTTTTACGGTAGGCTCACCCGCCTGGATACCCAATGCTTCCAAGCCTATCAATGCTGCTCCCCATGCAGAGCTTTCTACCGTATTTTTGATGAATACAGGTTTATTGAAAATATCTGCAAGCATTTGCACCATCAACGATGAACGTGCTAAGCCGCCGCTTGCATAGATCGTATGAATGGGGCCGGTGTTCTCCTCCAATGCGATTCCTACACTGTAAATCGCAAACAACATCCCTTCCATCATAGCCCGTGCAAAGTGCGCCCTGCCATGGTGCAGCTGTATTCCAAAATAAACGCCTTTTGCATTGGAATTCCAATGTGGTGCCCGTTCACCGGTTAAATAGGGCAAGAATATCAAGCCCTCTGCTCCGGGAACGACGGAGTCGACCAAAGCATCTAACGCCGCGGAAGGATTTCCATCCGCTTCCATTTGGATAAATTCATGCAAAAAGTTATCTCGAAACCAGTTGCGTAATACACCGCCATTGTTAACCGCGCCACCAATTATATATTCATCCGGTCTCAGTAGGTAGGTAAATAGTCTTTGTTTTTTTTCTTGATTTGCCTGCGGACTCGCTACGCGAATAGCTCCACTGGTGCCGACAGTTACCGAAGCCACCCCGGGACGTATAGCCCCTACCCCGAGATTGGCCAAACAACCATCGCTACCACCTATAACGAAAGGGGTATCTTGAGGGATGTGCATCAAGTCCGCAATTTCTCGGTTAGGCATGTTTAAAGTATAATTGACCGGAACTGGCGATGCGAGTTTCTCTTCCGATACGCCCGTCAATCTTAACGCCAGATCAGACCATGTTAGGTGATGTATGTCGAAAAGCCCTGTTGCAGATGCAATGGAATGATCGACCACATAAACGCCGAAGAGCCTGTAAAAAAGAAACTCTTTAATACCGATAAACTTGTGCGACTGCGCAAATAATTTTTGATCGTTAGACTTTATCCACATTAATTTGCAGAGCAAGGACATGGGATGTATTGGTGTCCCCGTCTGCTGATAAAGCAGCCTGCCCGCCTCACTTGCCTCCAAGGCAACTGCAATATCCTCGCTTCTGCGATCTGCCCAAATCATGCAATTGCTAAGTGGCTTGCCCGCCGAGTCAACAGCGATCAGTCCGTGCATAGCACTACTTACCGAAATGCATACGGGTTTTGGTATCTCGGCACTCGATTGCTTTAAGCTAATCATGACATACCTAATAGACTCAATACATGCAGCATAAACAATCTCCGGATCTTGCTCGTACCAGCCTTCCGACGGGTTTAATATGGGATAAGTTATACTATGCAGCGACAAGATGTTACCTTCGTAGTCAAATGCAACAGCTTTCGCGGATGATGTCCCAATGTCTAATCCAATGATCATAAATAAAATTGATGTTTAGGAGAGTTCAATATACGGATTATCTGTTGTTTTACCACAAAATTCTCAATACCAGCGAAGTAATTAGAACAAAAAAAAAGCGCCTCATACCGATCTGCTGACAAATGTCTTTCATAGTATCAACAAAAATGGTAAATTTCAACTTTAAAGAACGGTATCAAACGATGAGTATAGATAAAATGAATAATTACGATTTTGGAATTGTTGGACTCGGCGTAATGGGACGTAATTTATTGCTGAACATTGCCGACAAGGGTTTCGCGATAGCTGGATTAGACCTTGATCCACAGAAAGCTGAGTCATTGGAAGCTGAAGCAAGTGAAGGACATCGCATCAAAGTGACGACCCAAGTAAAAGAGTTTATAGGGGCTTTGCAACAACCCAGAGCAATTATGCTGTTGGTGCCGGCCGGAAAGCCGGTTGATATGGCGATTGCCAGCCTTGTTCCGCTTTTGGACAAAGGAGATATAATCATCGACGGCGGAAACAGCTACTTCGCGGATACGGACAGAAGATTTAATGAGCTTTCCGGGATGGGTATACATTTCTTCGGAATGGGTATATCTGGAGGAGAGAGTGGCGCTCGTCGCGGGCCGAGTTTGATGCCCGGTGGCGACAAAAAGGCATACGAAAGACTAAGGCCAATATTTGAGGCGGTTTCGGCCAAGGTAAACGGCGAGCCCTGTGTGGAATTTCTAGGCAACGGGTCGGCCGGAAATTATGTAAAGATGGTGCATAACGGTATCGAATATGGGATCATGCAGTTGATTGCAGAGACCTATGACCTGATGAAAAGATTATATGGTTTTGACACACAAACCGTACAGCAGACCTTCGAAAAATGGAACGAGGGCGAACTAAACTCGTTCTTGCTTGAGATTACCGCCCAGATTCTGAAGAAAAAAGAAGGTGACCAATATTTGGTGGACCTGATTTCAGATTGGGCAAGATCAAAAGGAACGGGTAAATGGACTTCGCAAAATGCGATGGACCTACAGGTGCCAGTGCCGGTGATTGATGCAGCGGTCAATATGCGCGATATGTCCAAATATAAACCCGAGCGTTTGGAGGCAGCAAAATTACTTCATTGGGATGGACACGCTGTTGACCTTCCCGCAACAACGCTCATCGATCGCTTAAAACAGGCATTGTACTTTGTGATCATCACGACCTATGCGCAAGGTTTGGCACAGCTTACTGTTGCATCGGAAAGCTACAGCTATGAGCTAGATTTACGGGTGGTAACCAAAGTTTGGCGCGGCGGCTGTATTATTCGCGCGGCTTTGCTCGAGGATTTTAGAAAAGCCTATGCGGCTAATCCGGACTTGCGCAATATCCTACTCGATAACACCATTGCACAAAAGTTGCTGAGTACGCAGGCCAGCCTTCGCGAGGTATTGAAAGATGCTATCGCAAACGGCATACCCGTATCTGGATACGTAAACGCACTTTCTTATTTTGATGCCTACCGATCCGAAAAATTACCTACAAATATTATACAAGCACAACGTGACTATTTTGGTGCACATACCTATGAGCGTATTGATCAAGAAGGTATCTTTCACACCCTTTGGGATTAAGGAAAAAAAGCTTGAATATTCGGTTTAATTTTGGTTTAAACGCAAAAAAGCGGCTTTTTTATAGTAAGCCGCTTTTTATAACTGAGCCTCTCATCGAGATGAGCCAATGACCTATTTGTTACAAGTCCGTTGCTCTACCAGCTGAGCCCAGGAAGCTTCGTTTACAGATAAGGTTTCTGATTTCCATACTGCAAATAGCGGGATTAGAACAAAAACTTGTAGCGTATGATTATAGGAGATAGACTAACAGCATACGTTTACACTCCGTTGATTTAGATGCTATCGCTCAATATCCTTCAAACTGCTCATCTTCTTATACTCAAGAAACCCTTTGATGTCCTCAAAGTGTTCACGCACACGTTTATTTCCAAATTCAAATACCTTTTGTGCCAGACCATCCAAGAAGTCACGGTCGTGCGAAACAAGAATCAAGGTGCCATCAAAATCTTTCAATGCATCCTTGATAATATCTTTGGTCCGCATATCCAGATGGTTGGTAGGCTCATCCAGAATCAGTACATTCACAGGCTCCAACAGCAGTTTGATCATCGCCAGGCGCGTCCGTTCACCACCCGACAGTACCTTCACCTTTTTGGTGGTGTCATCACCGCTAAACATGAAGGCCCCTAAGAGATCTTTCATTTTGACACGCACATCGCCGACAGCAATCTGATCAATCGTATCAAAAACCGTCAGCTCGCCATCCAGCAATGCCGCCTGATTTTGGGCAAAGTAACCGATCTTCGCATTGTGGCCGATCTTCAATGTACCTTCAAAGTCAATTTCACCCATTATTGCTTTGATCATCGTTGATTTACCTTCACCATTCTTTCCGACAAACGCCACCTTTTCACCACGTTCAATAACCATATTGGCCTTTTCGAACACCACATGGTCGCCATAGGATTTGGTCAGGTCCTCCACAATGACCGGATATTGGCCAGACCGCGGAGATGGAGGAAATTTCAGACGCAAGGCCGAAGTATCCACTTCATCCACCTCAATGATCTCCAGTTTCTCCAGCATTTTGACCCGAGACTGTACCTGCAAAGTTTTGGAGTATGTCCCCCTAAAACGGTCGATAAACTCCTGATTATCCGCAATAAAGCGCTGCTGCTCCTCATATGCTTTCAACTGGTGCTGACGACGTTCCTGACGCAATTCCAGATAATGGCTATACTTGGCTCGATAATCGTAGATACGGCCCATCGTCACCTCAATCGTACGGTTTGTAATATTGTCCACAAAAGCCCTGTCGTGTGAAATGACAATCACCGCTTTCGCAGAATTTAGCAAAAAGTCCTCCAGCCATTGAATACTTTCAATATCCATGTGGTTGGTCGGCTCATCCAGCAAAATCAGATCAGGTTTTTTTAACAAAATTTTAGCCAGTTCGATACGCATACGCCAGCCACCAGAAAACTCCGAGGTCTGCCGGGTAAAATCCGAGCGCTCAAAACCAAGCCCCTTCAACACCTTTTCCACCTCCGCATCGTAATTCACCTCCTCGATCGAATAAAACTTCTCACTCAGCTCCGACACACGTTCGATCAACAACATATAATCATCCGATTCATAGTCTGTACGGATAGTCAGCTGCTCATTCAGACGCTCCAGCTCATCACGCATACGATACACCTGCTCAAAAGCCTTAGAAGCCTCCTCAAAGACCGTTACATGATCCTCAGTCAGCAGGTGCTGCGGCAGGTATGCGATGACCGCATCCTTCGGGACCGCGACATGCCCTGTAGAAGCCTTACCCACGCCCGCGATAATTTTCAACAGGGTAGATTTACCCGCACCGTTCTTACCCATCAAAGCGATCTTATCATTCTCATTGATGGAAAACGATACATCCGAAAAAAGAGTCGTTCCCCCGAACGAAACAGAAATATTATTTACGTCAATCACTATATATTCACTTAATTTGGCACAAAGATAAGCGAATCAATCTTATAAATAGACAATGGAGCATTTTTGTGTATCTTTGCCCCATGCGATTTGATATCATTACAGTCTTACCAGACCTTTTAGAAAGCCCATTTGCACACTCCATATTGCAGCGGGCAAAAAACAAAGGCCTCGCCGAAATACACGTACACAATTTAAGAGATTACTCCACCAATAAACACAAGAGTGTGGACGACTATCCCTATGGCGGCGGTTCAGGTATGGTGCTCCAGATCGAACCATTCGCCCGATGCATAGAACAGCTTCAGGCCGAACGGGCATACGACGAAATTATCTATATGACACCCGATGGCGAAACATTTAATCAAGATATCGCCAACGGATTGTCGACCAAAGGAAATATCATGATCCTCTGCGGACATTATAAAGGAATAGACCAGCGCATTCGGGATATCTACGTGACAAAAGAAATTTCCATAGGCGACTATGTGCTCTCAGGAGGAGAGCTTCCGGCAGCCATTGTTACAGACGCCATTATCCGCCTGATTCCCGGTGTGCTGTCCGACGAAACCTCCGCGCTTTCCGACTCCTTTCAGGATGGTCTGCTCGACGCACCGATCTATACCCGCCCTGCAGACTGGAAAGGGCACAAAGTACCAGACATTTTGCTCAGCGGACATGAAGCGAAAATCGCTACGTGGAAACACGAGCAGCAGCTGAAAAGAACCCAGGAAAGACGCCCCGATTTATTAAATGATTAAAAAACAAACGGAATTTTTGATTTTTTATCAGAAAAAGTTTGCTTATTTATTTTTTTTTATAAATTTGTGTAATAATGACACGAAGATATACAAATACAAATTGGTGGTGGCCTGAAGCAATAAGCATCGGGAACTAATTGGTATTGTCATAATATTTCATAATCAACCAAAACCATTTATGGAAATTCCAAACCCGATGCTAAAAAGTATCGGGTTTTTTTATGTACAAAATTGTAAAAAAGAAGAAATTATAAAATGAAGTTCAGATTCAAAACAGAAAGCAGGAAACTGCTGGCCGACACGACCACACCGGTGAGTATTTATCTCCGGCTACGGGATATCTTTCCCAACTCACTACTATTGGAAAGTTCCGACTACCACAGTCGTGACAACAACATCAGTTACATCTGCTGCCAGCCCATTGCCGGCATACAGCTGGACGAAAGAGAACTAACCTTGACTTTCCCCGGAAAAGAAAGAATTGTCAAGGATGCACAGCACATCGATCTACGTCAGGAAGTTTCGGACTTCAGAAATTCGTTTGAAGATGCTACCATTGCCGAGCTCAACCTGATCTCCAATGGTCTATTCGGTTACTTTACTTTCGATTGCATCGAACATTTCGAAGATATCAAGCTGACCACAGAGCCCGATCCTGCACGCAAAATACCATTTATGCAATACCATGTCTACAAGTATGTTATTGCGATAGACCACTTCCGAAATCAGCTCTATATCTTCGAACATGTACTGGAAGATGAGGCATCGGAACTGGAAAGAATGCAATTCCTTATTCAGAACAAAAACTTCCCCGAATATACGTTCAAGCTGGCAGGAGAGGAAAGTTCCAACCGTAGTGACGAAGAGCACCGCCAGCTTGTCAAAAAGATGAAAGAACATATCCAGCGTGGCGATGTTTTTCAGATCGTTCCTTCGCGCGGTTTCCGGACTTCTTTCTCAGGCGATGAATTTAACGTCTACCGGGCACTACGTTCCATTAACCCCTCTCCTTATTTATTCTACTTTGATTACGGTGATTTTAAATTATTCGGTTCGTCTCCAGAAGCACAATTGCGTATCCATGGCAGTCAGGCGACTATTTTTCCGATCGCGGGAACGTTTAAGAGGACAGGCAATATGGATGAAGATCAAAAAATCGCTTCTAGGCTTAAGCAAGACCCAAAAGAAACCTCAGAACACGTGATGCTGGTCGACCTGGCACGCAATGACCTGAGCAGACATTGTACACAGGTTAAAGTAGAATCCTATATGGAACCCCAATATTATTCGCATATTATCCACTTGGTGTCTAAAGTGACCGGAACCTTAAAGGATAATGTCAATCCTTTTGACATCGTTGGCGACACCTATCCCGCCGGTACGCTGTCAGGTGCTCCAAAGCATATGGCATTGACACTGATAGACCGTTACGAAGGCCTACAGCGCTCCTTTTATTCCGGCGCTATCGGTTTTATGGGATTTAATGGGGATTTCAACCATGCGATCATGATCCGTTCCTTCTTAAGCAAACAGAATACGCTTCACTATCAGGCCGGCGGCGGAATCGTACTGGATTCAGACCCCGAAATGGAACTTCAGGAAGTCAATAATAAAATCGCCGCATTGCGGAAAGCCCTACAATTAGCAGAAACATTATGATCAGACCATTAGAATACTGTGTCAACAGCCAGCACATCAAAAGCTCTATTGACACCATCGACAGTCGCATCGTCGAGTTGCTCGCCCTACGCCAGGCATACTTAAATAAGGAGCGTGCCTTCACTGGCAAAGAATGTATAGAAGCGGACAGCGTTCGGAATATAAGCAATAATTATGCGGTTATGGCCAGAAAGTTTGACCTGCCAACTGAATTTATTCAAGCTATATTTGATCAAATAAACAATTATTTTAATCAGGATTATACAACAAAAGGCTATGAGCAACAATAAGATCGTCGTCATCGATAATTACGATTCCTTCACCTACAATCTGGTTCATCTGCTTCAGGAACTTGGCCAGGATTATGTGGTGCTACGCAATGACAAATTTAAGCTGGAGGACCTGGAGCCGTTCGACAAGATCCTCCTCTCCCCCGGTCCGGGTATACCGGAAGAAGCCGGCTTGCTGCTGGATGTAATCCGTACTTACGCCCCACATAAAAGTATATTGGGGATTTGCTTAGGTCAACAGGCCATCGCTGAAGTATTTGGAGGTACGCTGTTCAATATGGAAAAACCACTGCACGGCGTAGCCACAAACATTCACGTTACCGACGAATCCGAGAAACTGTTTCGCGACTTCCCAAAGGATTCTAAAATAGGTCGCTACCACTCCTGGGCGGTGAGCAAAGACACCCTGCCGCCCACCCTCAAAGTGACGGCAATAGACGAAAATGGTATCATCATGGCCTTGACCCATACGGAATACGATGTCAGAGGCATGCAGTTCCATCCGGAATCAGTATTAACAACAAATGGGAAAAAATTAATTGAAAACTGGTTATCTTAGCTTATCCAGCAATGAATATCCATACTCAATATTCAACACTAAAAATGACTATACTCGATAAAATCATAGAACGGAAAAAAATAGAGGTCGAAAAAGCGAAAGCTTCGGTACCCTTGGAGGAATTAGTAAACTATCCCTACTTCAATGTGGCCTGTCTGTCGCTGCGGGAATCCATCTTGGATCCTGATAAAACAGGGATCATCGCCGAATACAAAAGAGCCTCACCATCAAAAGGTGATATCAACAGCAGTGCAAGGGTAGAAGATGTTGTAAAGGCGTACGAAGAAGCGGGAGCTTCAGCAGTTTCTGTCCTGACCGATAGTGAGTTTTTTAAAGGTACTTTAGAGGATCTATCCAATGCACGTCAAGCGATCAGTATTCCTATCCTTCGTAAAGAATTTATTGTGGATAAATATCAGATTGCAGAAGCCAAAGCTTACGGGGCTGATGTTATTCTGCTTATAGCGGCATGCCTGAAAAAAGAGGAGGTTCAGGAGTTCGCGGCCTACGCCCATCAGATCGGACTGAATGTTCTGCTCGAAGTACATAATGAGCAGGAATTGCTCGACAACCTTTTCGATGATATCGATGCCATCGGTGTAAATAACCGAAACCTGAAAGACTTCTCGGTTGACATTCAGCATTCTTATGACCTGTTGGACAAAATACCTTCAGAATATATCAAGGTATCGGAAAGTGGCATATCCAACCCCCAAACCATCCGGGAGTTAAAAAAAGCAGGATTCCAAGCCTTTCTGATCGGCGAAAACTTTATGAAAACAGACGATCCCGGGCAGGCAATCAGGGATTTTGTGAGAGAAATATAGAGAGAGACAGGCAGACTGCCGATGTACGGCTTGATCCGGAGGGATCAGGAATGGGCTGTGACCCATGACCGTTAGCTAACTTTATACTAATGCCAAATTTTGTACCTTTGTAAAAAAAAATTGAAGATGTCGGTCAAGATTGGTGAAAATATTGATTTGGGAGAATTTCCTTTGTTACTCGCGCCGATGGAAGATGTTAGCGATCCTCCATTTCGGTATGTTTGTAAACAGAACGGTGTTGATTTAATGTATACTGAATTTATCTCCTCCGAGGGGTTAATTCGTGATGCAGCCAAATCAATCCAAAAACTCGATATTTTTGAGTATGAAAGGCCTATCGGCATTCAGATATTCGGTGGCGATATTGAGCATATGCGGCAATCTGCGGAGATCTGTACCAAAGCAAATCCCGACCTGATCGATATCAATTACGGCTGTCCTGTCAAAAAGGTGGTCTGTAAAGGAGCTGGATCCTCGCTATTGCAGGATATAGATAAAATGGTGGCAATGACCAAGGCAGTGGTAGAAGCAACACATTTACCGGTCACCGTTAAGACACGCCTGGGCTGGGACGATAACACCAAGAACGTGTATGAGGTCGCAGAGCGGTTACAAGATGTGGGTATCAAAGCACTGGCAATACATGGACGTACACGCGCCCAGTTATATAAAGGACAGGCAGACTGGTCCATGATCCGGGATGTAAAACGCAACCCGCGCATCAAGATCCCGATATTCGGCAACGGAGACGTCGATTCAGTAGAAAAAGCTGCCGCATGGAGACAAGAATATGAAGTCGATGGAATCATGATCGGGCGTGCAGCCATAGGGTATCCCTGGATTTTCCGTGAAATCAAGCATTTCTTCAACACCGGTGAGCGCCTCGAAGGCCCGACCATTGCCGAGCGTGTGGACGTATGCAAAACCCACCTCATCAAATCGATCGAATGGAAAGGCGATAAACTCGGGATTTTCGAGATGCGCAGACACTACGCAAATTATTTCAAAGGCATTCCAAACTTTAAAGAATCTCGCATGAAACTTGTGAGCTTACAGACAAAAGAAGAAATTCTGGAAGTGCTCGAGGAGATTGAACACACATTCCACACAGAATTAATATAATGTTTTATTGAATACAAAGGCGATAATACTGCTTATCGCCTTTGTTATTTTAGCATGTTACTTCCGCCGGATCAGGCGCACCAATCCATCCTTTTCAAGCATATAGACCGCAAATAACAGGAGAAGGAGCATAAAGTTCCCGATCCAGATATTACTTTCAAAAATTTGGAAGCTAAGCCAGGAGATCAAAAGTCCCGTCGCCAAATAGAGAACAATCTTCAACAATTTATAAGGGATAGGATAATATTTTTGACCCCAGTAAAGTGAAAACCCTATCATAACTAGATACACCATCGTGGTAGACAGCACTGCCCCGACATAAGAATAAATGGGAATAAGCCAGATATTAAGAAGGATAGTAATGACAGCACCTATCCCTGAAATATAAATCGCATAACGTGTGTGGTCAGTCAGCTTATACCAAATGGAAAGATTCATATATATACCCAACAAGACATAGTTAAACAAAAGAATAGGGACTATTTTTAGTCCCGTCCAATAAGCAGCGATCTCCTTTTCATTGCCTCGGATAAAATATTTCAACCAGTCCAGATTGACTGTCAGGCCCACCATTGCGACAACCATCAGGATAACGAAGTACTCCATGATCACTGCATAAGTTTTGGAAGCGTTCTGATTTTTAGAATAGGAAAAGAAGAATGGTTCTGCCCCCAATCTAAAGGCTGTAACAAACAAACTGAGAAATACCGCCAGCTTCGCAACAGCTCCATATATACCCAAATCTTCTTTCCCTGCTTCGCCTGGCATTAGTTTGGGAAAGAACATTTTATCCAGATTCTCATTTATAATAAATGAAATGTTAGCGACCAATATAGGAAGGCTATATCTCAGCATTTCATGCATTAATTTTCGATCAAATCTAAACCGAAAAGCTAATAATTCAGGCAATAACAAAAGTAAAGTGACCAAACTCGCCAGTAAATTAGAAATAAAAACATAACCGATCCAGCCTTCTTTAAACCATGCGCCTGCAAAATTTTCCCAAAAACTGTAAGTATGCACCCAGCTGGGAAGAAAAACGATAAAAAACAGATTTGAAACTACCGTAATACCGATATTGATGAATTTAAGAGCGCTGTACTTATAAGGCCTGCCCTCAGCACGCAATTTGGTAAACGGCACAACTGCAAGCGCATCTGCTACAAGGATAAATGCAAAGTATTTAATATATTGCTCGTATACGGAGACATCTCCCCCGTCAGCAAACCATGCCGCGATGGGGCTTGTGAAAACAAACACGGATAGTAGCAATAGCCCTGAGGTGATCAAGGTAACAAACAAACTGTTATTGTAAACCTTATCCCTATCTTCTGATTCAACTTTCTGGAGGTACCTGAAATAGGTTGTCTCCATACCAAATGCCAGAACAGCATTTAACATCGACATCCAGGCATAGAAATTCGAATAAATCCCATAGACTGCTGCATCCTTAAATTTACGAAGGTAGAGCGGAGTCATTAGGAATCCGATCATCCTCGAAACAATAGTAGTCACACCATAGATGACCGTATCACTAAGAAATTTTTTGACTGTAGACACTGGCTTAGGATTGCGCTTTTTTAACCACTTCAAAATTCGAAAAACCCTTCAGTTCGCCCTCCTGTACCTCTACAGCTTCGACCACTGATTTTTCTGGACCTTCCTGGCAGAAATCCAACAATGCATCAAGAGCGAAATCGTCACCTTCCGCCTCGATATAAACAGAACCGTCCTGCTGGTTCATAACAAACCCCTTGACACCAACCTGGTCTGCAACGGCTTTGGTGGTCAATCGGAAAAAGACTCCTTGTACTTTGCCTCTTACTGAAATGTTCAAATGTTTCATCTGTCATATTTTTTCCCATCAATCAGATGGATATTTCCAGGACCAGGTACTTCATGAGAAGATTTTAATGAGGTACCTGGTCCCAGACTGTTCATAACAGCAAAAGTACAGAAGTTTTTGTGGAATCAAATACTAGGCTAAGCGTTTGACTTTAACTTTATCTGTCAAGCGCATCTGCTCCATCCCCTCAAGTAAAACAATCCCCGGCTTCTTGCCAATTTCCAGTGATCCGTACTGATCCTGGATATTTAATGCGATGGCCCCATTGATCGTTGCCCATTGAATGGTTTGCAAAAAATCGAGCTCTTCGAAATGTTCATGCAATACCTTTAATTCGTCGAGTATCGATAGCTTATCGTTTGAAGCCAAGCTATCTGTTCCGATAGCCAGCAGTTGCCCTGCGTTCACAAAATTGGGGACCTTGGGTAAGGTTCCCTCAATATACAGGTTCGCTTTTGGGCACAGACACCAGACGATATCCCTATCCATACGTTCCACGAAATCCAGATCCTTCAAAGATGTATACGTATTGTGAACCAATATGATCTTATTCGGATAAGGCAGATACGGTAGATACGACTGAATGGAGTTTCTTGCCTGCGCTTTCATCGAATCGGGATCCTTCCCTATACTTTCATAGAATTTTAAAAATTCACCGATTTTGTAACGAAAAAGCTTATTCTCCTCGTCACTTTCCTGGTTGTGTATGCTGAGGATAGTTGTTTCCGTAACGGCTTTCTTAAATTTCTTGAACAACACTTTAGAGCAGGAATAAGGAGCATGCGGTGTAATCGACACATGATTACCTGTAAATTCATGTATCAAGGATTTTGCTTCTTTGATCTTAAAATCTGCTTCAGCAGGCTCAATTCCGATCACCTCTATAAATGTATGGTACAATATCTCCGACTCCTGCTTGACCCTCGAAGAATTGTCTGTATTGGCGTGATCACCTACAGCCACAATACCGTTCTGATACATTTCTTTATCAGCCTTGGCCATTGCATCATCTATTTTTTTCATTGATGCACCACGTGCCGTCATTACCTGACTCAAAAAATTCGGTAGTCCAGTACCTCTCGGTATTACACCCTTCATATGGGACAGTTCGATATGACAATGAGCATTGATAAATCCAGGGATAATCACCCCGTTATATCTCTCGACCTTAGCTTTATCGATCGGCGCAAATGAAGTGGAGTCATAAATACCTTGAATTACTCCTTCCTCATCTACCGCAATGATACCGTCCTTTATGGGCATCGATGTGATCGGCAGAATATAATTAGCACTTAAATATTTTAACATATTACTTCCTCGCTCTCATTTAAATTGGTAACCTAATTATTCAAAAAATTTTTGATTCATTGAATACACTAACAGTAGAAAAATCTATGCCAAGGTACCTAAAAAGAATTATAAATACCAAAAACCAACATATACGTAAAATCTTAAACAACAAGGAAAATAGAAGGAAAATTCACTTTGCCGCATTCTTGTCATAAATCACATCTTTATAGGTCATTCCAATTTTAATTTATATATTCGCAGCGTCGAATAGGGGTGCCTTGTTTTGTCAGGAACACAAATACAGGCTGAGATTATACCCGACAGATTAAGTTCTGTGCACCTGATCCAGGTAATGCTGGCGGAGGGAGAGGTTAGTTAAATGATGCGATCGTAGTAACCCCTTGCTACGATTTGTTTAACTTAAAGAAAATACATCAACATGATCAAAATTTTGATTTGTAGCGCTTTAGCTACTGTTTTTGGCCAATATGCTGTTGCTCAGCATAATCTGACTATTAAAGTTGTGGACAAAAACAACCAAAAACCGTTACACAACGCGTCTATAGTTATAGATGGACAGACAGCTTTGACTGGCAATTCGGATCAGCAGGGCCTTGTCAAATGGTACAATATCAAGAATGGCGAGTATGCGGTCCGCGTGTCTTTTGTTGGATACGAAACCTTACAGAAGAGACTAACAATTGACCGTGACCTGGAAATGACCATTCAGCTCGATCCAAGAACAATCCGTACCGAAGAAGTGCTTGTGGTTTCTACCCGTGCCAGAAAAAATGCCCCCACAACCTTCAAAAACATCTCAAAAGAAGACATCTCCCGCAACAATTTTGGGCAGGATATTCCATATCTACTAAATCAGACGCCCTCGGTTCAGGTCAACTCTGATGCTGGCGCGGGGATAGGTTATACGAGCATGACCATCCGCGGGTCGGACAACCAACGGATCAACGTCACCTTAAATGGCATCCCTCTCAACGATGCCGAAAGTATGGGTTCCTTCTTTGTCAATCTTCCTGATTTCGCTTCTTCAACAGAGAGCATTCAAGTGCAGCGGGGCATCGGAACCTCGACAAACGGTGCAGGCTCCTTTGGAGCATCTTTAAATATTCAGTCGAATACGCTGGTCGAGCAACCTTACGCTGAATTGAACAACTCGTTTGGATCCTATAACAGCTGGAAGAACACGGTCAGGCTGGGAACAGGACTGATCAACGACAAATTTGCCTTCAACACCAGGCTTTCCAGAATTAGCAGTGACGGATATATCGAGCGGGGCGCTTCTGATCTACAATCCTTTTATCTCGACGGCGGTTATTATGGTAAAAAGCATACTTTAAAAGGCATTGTATTCTGGGGAAAAGAAAAAACCTACCAGGCCTGGAACGGCGTACCCGAACCTTTAATCACTGGAGACAGATCCCGGATGGACGATTATGCGGCGAATGGACTGGGGGTATCCGGAGCTGAAAAAGACCGGTTTATGAATGCCGGGAGGAACTATAACGTCTACACCTATAAAAACCAGACGGACAATTATACTCAAAAGCATCACCAGCTCCATTACAGCAATATACTGAATGATAAGCTCACATTGAATACAGCGCTCCATTACACAAGGGGGTATGGTTATTATGAAGAATTTAGACAATCGGATTCATTAAACCACTATGGATTAACAGATGTAAACATAGGGAACGAAAAAATAGAAACGACAGACCTCGTCAGAAGAAGATGGCTCGACAACTACTTTTACGGTGCTACCTACGCATTGAATTACAAACCCAATGATCACCTGGAAATTATCTGGGGTGGTGCCTACAATCAATATAAAGGCAAGCATTATGGCGAAGTGATATGGGCGCAATACGCGTCGACAGGTTTTCTGGACGATAAATATTATTTCGGAAAATCGCAGAAAAATGACTTTAGCAACTTCCTGAAGCTGGATTATAAATCGGATAAATGGATTTTGATGGCCGACGTCCAATACCGCAATGTCAATTACAAGATGTATGGAGATGATGACAAAGTGAAAAACTATGATTACCATCCAAAATTTAATTTTCTGAATCCGAAAGCTGGTGCAACATTTCTTTTAAATGAGTATTCCAATGTATATGCTTCTTATGCTTTTGCGCAGAAGGAGCCGGTACGGAAGGACTTTATAGAGAAAAACAGTAAGCTGGCCGATCCAACACCCGAAAAAATGCAGGATATCGAACTGGGCTACCGGTTTAACAATACGGTATTCAATATCGGGCTCAACGGATATGGCATGTTCTATAAAGATCAGCTGATACCCACTGGAGAAATCAGTGACACCGGCGCACCGATCCGCCAGAATGTTAAGGATAGCTATAGAATAGGCCTCGAATTCGACGGAGCCTGGAACATCAGTCAACAGCTGAACTGGAAAGCTACCGCCTCCATCAGCCAAAACAAGATAAACGATTTTGAAGAAGTCATTGGTGATGTTAAGATCTTTTATCCGAAAACGAATATTGCTTTATCTCCAAATACCATACTGTCGAGCAATTTTTCCTACAGCCCGATTGAACGGCTGAGCTTTTCCTTGTTATCCAAATATGTGAGCCGCCAATACCTTGATAATTCATCGGCAAAAGAAAGAAGCATCTCCCCCTACTTTGTGAACAACCTGTTGACAAGTTACAGCCTGACTGCCTTTGGCATCCGGGATATCAGCCTCAGTCTCCAGGTCAACAACATATTCAACGAGAAATACGAGACCAGCGGATATACCTTTGGCGGCATGGAAGGCGATACCAGAATATACTATAATTTCTATTTTCCTCAGGCGCCCACCAATTTTATGCTTGGTTTAAATATTAAGTTTTAAAAGATCCTGTCCGTCAAACAGAGCCTCCTTTTACTGCACAGAAAAGGAGGCTCTTCCGTTGGGGGCTACATAAATTTAAGATGCTATGGCTTTGATCATTTGATTTTTTAACTTTGGCCCTATACTTTTTATTATGCGCGCAGTCATACAACGAGTAAAACATGCTTCCTGCACTGTCGATAGCCAAATGACGGGACAGATCCAGCAGGGCTTGCTGATTTTATTGGGAATAGAAGAAGCCGACACGATGGAAGACCTAAAATGGTTAGGACAAAAATTTGTTAACCTACGTATCTTTGAAGACGAACATGGACTGATGAACAAATCCATTCAGGATATCGGTGGGAATATTTTGCTGATATCCCAGTTCACCTTGTTTGCCCAGACAAAAAAAGGCAATAGACCTTCTTTTATACGGGCGGCTAAACCGAATACGGCCAAACCGCTTTACGAAGAAATGGCTAAACTGCTATCGCAGTTGATTAATCAACAAGTACAGCTGGGAGTTTTCGGTGCTGACATGAAAATCAATTTACTCAACGATGGCCCAGTCACCATAATTATGGATACAAAGGATAAAGACAATTTTTAAACCGATTAAATACACAACATGACAATCAAAGAAGCTCAGGATCTAATCGATAAATGGATCAATAGCACCGGTGTTCGGTATTTCAACGAATTAACCAATACCGCCATACTCATGGAGGAGGTCGGCGAGGTCGCAAGGATCATGGCACGGCAATATGGCGAGCAGTCATTCAAAAAATCCGACAAAGATATTGACCTGGCCGATGAGATGGCCGATGTACTCTTTGTCCTCATGTGTCTGGCAAACCAAACTGGTATTGACCTCACCGAGGCACTGGAGAACAACCTGCAAAAGAAATCTATCCGGGATGCCGACCGTCACCGGAACAATGAGAAATTAAAATGAAAAGACTATTTATTTTTTCGATGATAACAGCCTTGCTGTTTACCTCCTGTTCCAGCACTCGTCTACAGTCTGACATACGTAAAGATAAAGCGTTCACTTTCAGCAGGGCTGCCGTAGTCACGGCCCATCCCTTAGCTTCCGAAGTAGGTGTTATGGTTCTGAAAAAAGGAGGAAATGCCATAGACGCCGCTGTTGCCGTCCAGTTTGCCCTTGCAGTAGTTTATCCAAACGCTGGAAATATCGGCGGCGGTGGATTCATGCTTTACCGCGATCACCAAGGCAGATTTGATGCGCTGGACTTTCGTGAAACCGCGCCCAGCCGAGCTCATAGGGATATGTACCTGGATGCACAGGGCGCTGTCATTCCGGAACTTAGCCTGTATAGCAGATTGGCATCGGGCGTACCGGGATCAGTTGCCGGAATGTGGGAGGCACACCAAAAATATGGCAAGCTTGCGTGGAAAGACCTTATTCTACCTGCTGTGACGCTTGCAAAGAAAGGCTTTAAGATCAGCAAAAGACAAGCTGACGAATTTGAAGCTCATAAAGATCGCTTTGTCAAGCTCAATCCCACAGGTCCTGCAATAATTAAAAATGGGGTCTGGAAAGCGGGTGATCTATTTGTTCAGGAGCAACTGTCCAGTACATTGGAAAGAATCGCCAATCAGGGTCGGGATGGCTTCTATAAGGGCAAAACCGCAGACCTGCTGGTAGCTGAAATGAAAAAAGGGAATGGCTTGATTAACCATCAGGATCTAGCGGAGTATAAAGCCATCTGGCGTGATCCGATTGCATCGACTTACCGTGGCCATAAAGTGGTTTCAATGCCACCACCATCCAGCGGCGGAACTTCTCTATTGGCCTTATTAAAGTCAGTTGAACAATTTCCATTGCGTAGCTGGGGCTTTCAGACCGATTCCACGGTACGGGTGATGGTAGAAGCCGAACGACGGGTCTATGCCAATCGGGCAAAATATCTAGGGGATCCCGATTTTATCAATGTCCCCATACAGCAACTAATAGATTCCGCTGCAAATGCTGCCAAACTTTCTCCGTTTAACTTCCACAAGGCGACACCTAGCAAAGATGTCAGCGCCGATGCCATCCCAGGCTATGAAAGCGAACAGACCACGCATTTCAATATCGTGGATCAAGAAGGAAATGCAGTCTCCATAACGACGACACTCAACGATTCCTATGGATCCGGAGTCATCGTTGACGGAGCTGGATTCTTGCTAAATAATGAAATGGACGATTTTTCCATTAAAACCGGCGTACCCAACATGTATGGGTTAACGGGAGAAAAGGCGAATGAAATACAGCCGGGAAAAAGGATGCTGAGCTCCATGACGCCAACTATTCTCGAAAAGGATGGCAAACTATTTATGGTCGTCGGCACCCCCGGAGGTTCCACAATTATTACATCTGTTTTCCAGACCATTTTAAATGTCATAGATTTTGGCCAAAATGCACAATCAGCTGTAAGTGCACCGCGATTTCATCATCAATGGCTGCCAGACCGTATCGATGTAGAAAACGATGCCATCCATTCAGCAGTCCGTGAAAAGTTGACAGAAGATGGTTATGCCATCCATCCCAGAGGCGCAATAGGCCGCGTTGAAAACATCCTTATTCTCCCGAATGGCAAACTGCAAACGGGCGCAGATCCGAGGGGTGATGACACGGCAAAGGGATACTGACAATTTGCCAAAAGTCAATTTTTTAAATAAAAAACTAAAACAGATGAGCGTTATACATTAAAAAAAGTCAATATCTCCAGTAATATAACACAAAACGCAATCCTCCGATAAAAACACGCAATAATAGTTGATATTACATCCAATTAATATCAACTATTTAAGATATATTCGCCAAAGAAATAAGCCAAAACTTTATGTTAAAAAACAACTACTCCATTACATTTATCGTATTTGCCTTTATTGCGCTACTAGGAAGCTGCGGGTTAATGAGGCCAATGGATTTCACCAACATCAAGGTAGGTATGAACCAACAGCAAGTTATCCAAAAAATAGGAAAGCCAAACCTCGTCGTAGCCTCAAAAAAATATGACGATGGAGTTTTGGAAATTTATGAATACATCATCGGAGGAGACTCCACACATGTGAGAAGAAATTGGTTGCATTTTTTTAATAATGAATTGCAAGAATGGGGCCCGAAAGAAAACTACTCTCCGAATGATTACGATGAATATCATAGACGCTACCGGCGTAACCGGTAAAAAAAGAAGGCCCATCTGGTATTCAGATGGGCCTCTTTTATCATATAGCAGGATGATCTTACATCATACCACCCATACCGCCACCCATTGGAGGAGCACCAGCACCTACAGGGTTTTCTTCCGCTTCGTCAGCAAGGACACACTCTGTTGTCAACAACATGGAAGCAACAGAAGCAGCGTTTTCCAACGCTACGCGAGACACCTTAGTTGGATCAATGACACCGGCAGAAATTAAGTTTTCATAACGGTCAGCACGCGCGTTGTAACCAAAGTCAGCAGTTCCTTCTTTTACTTTCTGAACGATAACGGCACCTTCGATACCTGCGTTGTTGCAGATCTGACGCAATGGCTCTTCAATAGCACGTTTGATGATATCGATACCGATTTGCTCATCTTCATTTTCACCTTTAAGATCAGCTAAAGCATCGGTAGCACGGATGAAAGCAACACCACCACCAGCAACGATACCTTCTTCCACAGCTGCGCGAGTAGCATGCAAAGCATCATCTACGCGGTCTTTTTTCTCTTTCATCTCAACTTCAGTAGTTGCACCTACATATAATACGGCTACACCACCTGACAATTTTGCCAAACGCTCCTGTAATTTCTCGCGATCGTAATCAGATGTAGTCGTTTCGATTTGAGAACGGATCTGAGCAACACGTGCTTTGATGTCTTCTACATTACCAGAACCGTTGATAATTGTAGTATTGTCTTTGTCCACTTGCACTTTTTCTGCTTGACCCAAGTAAGACAATTCTGCATTTTCTAGTTTGAAACCTCTTTCTTCCGAGATTACTGTACCACCGGTTAAGATAGCGATATCTTCCAACATGGCTTTACGACGGTCACCGAAACCTGGCGCTTTTACAGCAGCAACTTTCAATGATCCACGGATTTTGTTCACAACCAATGTAGCAAGAGCTTCACCGTCTAAATCTTCAGCGATGATCAACAATGGCTTACCAGTTTGAACTTGTTTTTCCAAAATCGGCAACAACTCTTTCATGTTGCTGATTTTCTTGTCGTAGATCAAAATGTAAGGGTTATCCAATTCCGCTTCCATTTTATCTGAATTTGTAACGAAATATGGCGACAAATATCCGCGGTCAAACTGCATACCTTCCACAGTTTTCACTTCTGTCTCAGTACCTTTTGCTTCCTCAACCGTGATAACTCCGTCATTACCCACTTTTTGCATAGCTTCTGCAATTAACGAACCGATTACTTCGTCGTTGTTTGCGGAGATGGTAGCCACTTGTTTGATCTTGTTGTTATCCTGACCAACTTCTTGTGACTGTGATTTAAGGTTAGCCACCACAGTAGCCACAGCTTTGTCGATACCACGTTTTAGATCCATTGGATTTGCTCCTGCAGCCACAGATTTGATACCTGGTGCAACAATAGCTTGTGCCAATACAGTAGCGGTTGTTGTACCATCACCAGCCTGATCTGCTGTTTTGGAAGCTACTTCTTTGACCATTTGAGCACCCATGTTCTCCAAAGCGTCTTTTAATTCGATTTCTTTCGCAACCGAAACACCATCTTTAGTGATCACTGGAGCACCAAATTTTTTCTCGATGATTACGTTACGTCCTTTAGGACCCAATGTTACTTTAACCGCATTTGCTAAAGTGTCTACACCTTTCTTTAGGGCCTCACGAGCCTCAACATTATATTTTACTTGTTTTGCCATTTTTATTTGATGTTTAGTATTATGAGTATTCACTACTCGATCATACAATAACCTTTTGATTGATTTGAACTACAACGAGTTCATGATTTTTAAAGTTTAATTAGATAACTGCGTAAATATCGGACTCACGCATAATTAAGTACTCTTTTCCTTCGTAAGTGATTTCAGTACCGGCATATTTACCATACAATACTTTGTCACCAACTTTTACAGTTAACGGCTCGTCAACTTTACCTGTACCTACAGCAACAACTGTACCTTGAGATGGTTTTTCTTTTGCTGTATCGGGGATATACAACCCTGAAGCTGTTTTTTCTTCTGCTGGAGCAGCCTCTACTACTACTCTGTCTCCGATAGGTTTGATACTTAATGCCATAATTAATTTACTTTTTATCTGTTATTGAATTTATTTTTATGTTATAATCGTTATAGACACATCATCTTCTATGCCAATTGTCAATAAGACCTGGCATAAGACATTTTTTCATCGAAAACTGGGTACTATCAGCCGCAAATAGTCATTGGGCTGTCAGCCTGTCACTGTCTGCTGACAGTCTTTCAAATCAACAACTAGGACATCAATACAAAAAAAAGCCCTGTCTTATGGACAGGGCTCGTAATCTTTGTGTCATTAACTATTTCTTAGCCTCTGCTGGCTTCGTCTCTGAAGTAGAAGCCGGCGCCTTTTCTGTTGGCGCTGGAGTAGCTTTGTCTTGCCCGGCTGGCGCACCTGCAGGTTTCTGTGCCGGAGTTCCAAGATTCAATGGACCTTGCTGCACAGGCGCCTCGATCTGACCACCTAATCCACCTTTCGACGTACTCGGGGATGTACCAAGGATATTTACACCTAGGCTGAATACCATAATGGCAATGACCATGATCCATGTACCTTTCTCCAAAAAGTCACCTGTACGTTTTACCCCCATCAGGTTAGTACCTCCGGCAAAGCCTGACGATAACCCCCCTCCTTTTGGATTTTGGATTAAAACTAAAAACGCTAAAATAATACTAGCTAATATGATAAGACCGATTAATAATCCTTGCATCTCTTTATGTAATTAATTTAATTTCTTTTCTAATTCTGTTATGCGTGCCGCAAAATAAGCATTTTTTTCTGGATATTTCAAAACTAATTTTTTGTAAACCTCTATCGCTTTAGGATATAAACCTTGTTCAGTATAGATTTTGGCCAGAGTCTCCGTCACCAGAGAATATTGGTCTTCCGAACTTTTCCGCGCCTTGTTTTCCAAATCCAGCTTTTCAGCCTGCAACGGCTGGATCATAGGCTCCTCACGAATAAATTTTTCAATCACTTCATCCGTTTTGCGCGGTATCTGAAAGGCGATCGTTGTTTTCACAGCATCACTCAGTTTGGCTTCTGGTGACTGCAGATGGAAAATATTTTCCCGGATCTGCTGATCGAGGAGTTGGCTGTCTAATTTCTCATGAATCTTTGCAATATCATCATGGGAAGGCGTCATTCGTCTTAGAGGTGATTTGACATAGGGCTGGTAAGTCTCTGCGTATTCCAGTCTCGTCTTATGTAACCACCACAGAAAGCTATACGGCATTGTATCATCATCGTATACAGATACGCGTTCTTGGCCCGTGGCTGTTGCAGAAGGGATTACAGCTGCATCCCCAGATTCCACAGTGGAAACTTCGGATTGGTTTTCTGCTCCTTTATGCGGCTCTTCTGCCTCGCTATGCTGTTGCTCCGTATTTCTGTACTGTTCTTCCGAACGGAAATAATCTTGGGCCACGCCCGCCTGGATCAGTCGATCCAATTCATCAATATCCCCTTTTGCCGGAATTGTCTCAGCCTCTGTAGCAGCCTCAACGGCAGACACGGCATCGAGTATCTCCACCACCTCAACCTCGGCCTCTTCACCGAGGATCTGCATCCGCTCTTCAGCAATACGATCCTCATCTTCCAACACATTATCCATAGGCGCCGATGCAGTCTGCGTACCCGGCTTTCTATGCATAAATTCATACAGCCAATTGGGTGAAGAAGCATATAGTAGAGTAGATGACAGATTCTGAACAGCTTTGTGCTCTTCAAAAATTTTACGCTCGTAGACAAACCGTAAGCCTTGGACATAAGGATATTTCTCGATCAAAGCCAATATCACATCTTCTTCAACCGCCCCAGGCTGATTGATCACCTGAGAAAAAAGCTCATGATTGGATAATGCCATATACATTCAGTTTAGAACAGGATTACCAATTGGCAAATGCCTTGTTATAAATATCCTCAGTCAACATCTGGATTACTTCTTTACCCAAAGTCTCTTCCTGTGCACTCTGTAAGTTACCGGCAAACTCTTTAAACCGCGTAAAAGGCTGCTCGAAATCATCTTTAGGATTGATCTTATTGTGATAAGAAACTTTTACGGTAATGGTCAATCTATTCATGGCTGCACGGTCGGTACCGGCCTCCACAGCAGCAGGACTGATCGTATAATCAGTAATAAAACCTTCAAAGGTAGCGTCGCCATCCTGATTCACCTGGCTCAACCGGGACTGGTTCCGGATACGTTCTTTTAAAGCTTCTGTAAAATTCTGACTTAAGGTCGGATACACCAGCGGAGCGATATTCTCAAAATATTGGATGTTCACCGTCTTCATTCCTTCCGGAATAGAGCCTCCGGTAAAGCTGTACTTCACACCGCAGCTGTTGATGACGAATAGGAAGACCACCGTCAATAGGGTATATAATATTCTTTTTGACACCATGTGTAAAACCTTAGTCTAAATTTAAGTCTTTAATTTTTCTATATAAAGTACGTTCAGAAATACCCAATTCCTGAGCTGCCGCCTTACGTTTGCCCCGATGCTTTTTCAAGGCCTTCTTAATAAGGTCCGACTCCTTGTCGATCAATGACAAAGATTCTTCTACCTCTTGAGCATCCTGGAGATAATCGTCCTGTGCCACAGATCCCTTGATCACATTGGCAGGGTTGTTATTGGGTGAATGTATGGTCAATGTAGGTGCAAGTCCGTAATTCTCGGGATCGGATTTCAATTGCGGTTCGATCTCTTGGTACAACTGATTGATATAAGGAGAATTTTGATCGAAAGTCGTGGCGTCCACTCCTTTTTGGATAAGCTCCACAACAAGCTTCTTCAGATCCACCATGTCCTTCTTCATATCAAATAAGACCTTATAGAGCAAATCTCTTTCTGAGAAGTCCTCTTTCGCGCCTTTATTCGAAGGCACCAAAGTCGGCAGGCTAGTACGCGATTCGTTGGGAAGGTAATTCTGCAAGGTATGCGCGTCGATTACACGCTCCTTTTCCAAAACAGCGATCTGCTCGGCAACATTTTTTAACTGACGCACATTCCCCGGCCAGCTGTAGTTACGCAACATATTTTGGGCATCTTCCGTTAGCTGCACTCCCGGAGACCGATACTTTTCCGAAAAGTCCACGATAAATTTTCGGAAAAGTAGATTGATATCTTCCGGACGTTCTCTCAACGACGGGACACGCAAAGGCACAGTATTCAAACGATAATACAGATCTTCCCGAAATTTGCCTTTCTGTACTGCCTCAAACATATTGACATTGGTCGCTGCCACAACCCGCACATTGGTCTTCTGTACCTTGGATGAGCCCACACGGATATATTCACCGGATTCCAGGACACGCAACAAACGCGCCTGAGTACCCAAAGGCAATTCACCTACCTCATCCAGAAAGATTGTACCCCCGTCGACAACTTCAAAATATCCTTTACGGGCTTCGTGGGCTCCAGTAAAGGAACCTTTCTCATGACCAAACAATTCAGAATCTATTGTCCCCTCTGGTATGGCCCCACAGTTTACCGCAATAAACGGACCGTGCTTACGGGAACTCAATTGATGGATAATATGTGAAAAAACTTCCTTACCACTACCGCTTTCACCTTGTATTAATACAGAAATATCAGTTGGAGCCACCTGACGGGCAATGTCTATCGCACGATTTAATAACGGTGAGTTACCGATGATTCCAAACCTATTTTTTATATCTTGATTATCCATAAATTTCCAGCTGGAAATAAATTTATATTAGTTTATTAATCGACAATTTTACCCAATAACGTCGCCGAAGTACAAGACTCGATCAAAACATTGACATAGTCTCCTTGTTTGTAACGTGGATCGATTGGGAACACAACAAGCGCATTTTGATCATTACGTCCGCAGAAATCAAATTCCGACCTTTTCGAGAACCCTTCTATCAACACTTTACCCACTTTCCCGACGAACTGCTGATAGCGGTACAGGCTATGGTCGCGTTGCTTGTTGATCACCTCGGTAAGGCGACGTTTTTTTACATCTTCCGGAATATCATCCTCATAACGCTTTGCCGCCAACGTACCCGGACGTTCCGAGTAAGCAAACATATAGGCAAAATCATATTTTACATAATCCATCATGGACAATGTCTCCTGATGCTCGGCTTCTGTTTCAGTACAGAAACCTGTAATCACATCGGTGGAGATTGCACAATCCGGGATAATACGACGAATGGCATCAACACGTTCCATATACCATTCCCGATCATAGGTACGGTTCATCAACTCCAATATTCTGGAGTTTCCGGACTGTACGGGCAAGTGGATGTAATTACATATATTTTCGTGTGCAGCAATCGCATGCAACACTTCGTCGGTAATATCTTTGGGATGCGAAGTAGAGAAACGTACCCTTAAAAGTGGACTTACAGCGGCAACCATAGTTAACAGCTTCGCAAAATTCACGGTCTCCCCCACAGCTTCGCCCTCTGCAACCGGGGCTGTATATTTGTAGGAATCCACATTTTGCCCCAACAAAGTCACTTCTTTATATCCGGCATTGAATAAATCCTGCGCTTCCTTCACAATAGAATGTGGATCACGGCTCCGCTCACGCCCTCTGGTAAATGGAACTACACAGAACGAACACATGTTGTCACAACCGCGCATAATCGAAATAAATGCCGTGACGCCATTCGAATTTAAGCGTACCGGATTGATATCGGCATATGTCTCCTCTCTTGACAAGAGCACATTCACAGCCTTGGTACCGTCATCAACCTTGTCAATTAAGTTTGGCAGATCCCTGTAGGCATCCGGGCCAACGACCACATCAACGAGCTTTTCTTCTTCAAGAAACTTGGATTTTAAACGCTCAGCCATACAGCCCAATACCCCCACGATCATTCCTGGGTTTTTGGTCTTCGCCGCTTCAAATTCCTTTAGCCGGTTACGGACACGCTGTTCTGCGTTTTCACGGATTGAACAAGTATTGATAAAAACAACGTCAGCTTCCTGATAGTTTTTGGTCGTCTCAAACCCTTTGTCCAACAAAATAGAAGCAACAATCTCACTATCCGAAAAGTTCATCTGGCAGCCGTAACTTTCAATATACAGCTTCCGTCCGTTACTGATCTTCGGATCCTGCTCCAGCAACAATGCCTCTCCTTGACGCGACTCGTCGTGTTCCTTAGTTGTATGTGTTAAATCTAACATAGCTCAATTTTCAAAGACTACAAAGTTAGAAATTAATATTCATAAAATGACAGTTTGTCAGCCATAATATGGTTTATACTTTGTCAAATTTCACAAAAAAGGCGCTGAACTTTTTCAACGCCTTCTATGTTTTAGTCACCAACTTCGCCAGGATTAGCCTAACAGAGCCTCGCTAATTGATTATCTATTGACCAGCCTGTTGTTTGGCTTCTTGTTTCATTTGATCACCTGCTACGATCACGATCTCCACACGACGGTTTTGTGCGCGTCCTGCTTCGGTATCATTGCTCGCGATGGGCTCAGCAAAGTTTCTTCCTTCGGTACGGATTCTGGAAGAGGCCAATCCTTTGGATACTGCAAAAGCACGCACAGAATTGGCACGATCCAACGATACCTTTTCATTTGCGGCCAAAGTACCTACATTGTCTGTATGACCAATGACAAGAATTTCTGTACCTGGCTCTTTGTTTAAAGTAGTCACCAGCTTCGCAATGTTATCCTTTGCAGAAGGTTTTAGGTCAGATTTATTGAAATCGAACAGAATACCAGAGTCAAATTTAACCACGATACCTTCAGCAGATTGAGTAACTTCAGCTCCCTCTACGGTTTTGGTAATTTCAGCGGCCTGCTTATCCATCTTCTTACCGATCAGCACCCCGGCAGCACCACCGATTGCAGCTCCCGCCAAAGTTCCGATGGCTGTATTACCAGCTTTACCGCCAATTAAAGCGCCCAAGGCACCGCCGGCGACACCACCGATTACGCCACCTTTGGTTGCATTATTCGTATTTTGGATCGTCGAACAACTTCCAAATAACATAGCTGAGGTCGCAACAGTCAAACCAAATACAGCCAATTTTCTATTCATTTTCATATCTATCTAAGACTTTTAATATTCAAACTAAATTCTGTTAATGACAAAATCAAACAAAGTGCCAAAAGCATCCTTTTTCAACTTTTTTGTGACGACATACCGAAAATCATGCCTCCAATTCGATAAATGACGACAACAAGCTACAAATAGGCCGCCCCGTTTATAGGTATAGAGACTAACAGCAGCAAACGAAAAATGTTTTATTTCTCCTGTGTCTTTACTTCAATATCGGGCAACAAAGAGCCCTTTGGACGTCCTTTGGCATTAAAATCCTCCAGGGACTGTTTTACATAATGCATCAGGTCATATTGTCCCCAGTGTTCCGCAAGGTCAAATGATGGACGGTACCGTACCATAAAAGCGTCCAGATCGGCACTATCTAACTTGGTTAAATTACGGACAGCCTCCCGCGAAAATATACGGTCCACCTGTAGTTCCTCCTTTTCCCTGTCCATGAAACGCCCAAAACGTTTGGCATTTTTTGCCTCCCTGCCGAAAAGATTATAAAGGGCAGTCGCCGGACTTCCGAGATAAGTACCGAATTTATTTTTCCCGCCGTTGTAAACACCTTTTTTCGAGTAGTTGCTCATTGCCTCGTTCAACTCCGCTTCCTTAGACTTGCGCTCCACGATCACCGTCTCCAGTTTTATCCCTTCTTGCATTTCAATATAAAATTCCTTTAAGTCCGTCAGAACGGTCTTCACTGGCGAAAATCCGACTTTAGTAAAAGAAAGAGAATCCCCTACCGATGCATCAATCGTAAAAACACCAAAGGAATTGGTCAACGCTGACCGGTGGGTACGTAAATTGAGCACCACAACATCACCGATCCGGTTTGCTGTACCTTTCTGCATGACCATACCCGAAACCTTTTGTATATGCTGCGCCGTGACAGCCCCAGCCGTCAACAAAAGCAACAAGAAGATGCTCAGAACCCCTATATGTATGTGTATTCTTTTCATTGGATATCGTTATCAGTCTACGCCTTTATCAGCATTTCAAATTGTAGCGGGTGCGCATTTCCACGATCCCCCGGATATCTGCTTTAGACACAATACATCCAGCCTACTTTTTAAAAGTAATAATAGTTTGACAATTGTATTGTTAAAAAAGTTTAAATATTACGTCCCTATTTATAAGGATAGAAGACGAAATTAGCCCCCTCAGCAACAACCGCAAACAAGCACATATATTCTTTAGCCGGCTTATAATTCTGCATAAAGGCAGCTTTGCGATCCTCCTGAATAATCCCGATCTCAACAAATTCCTCCAAGGTAGATGCATTGATGGTCCAGTTGGTTTCCAGCTCTGTCCGGTCCAAGATCACCTCTCCCACAGAAACCTCATGTTGATGGGCCACGAAAATTGGATACGCAGAATACCCACCTTCTATAATTTCTAAGGCTACCTCCCGCATGGACTCGCTATAAAAATCGAGGTCTGCCTGTAAACTTTTTAGCGGACTCTGACCGGCGGACGCCGCTGTGTCGTCTTTCGATGCTCCTGAAAAAAAATCCTCTACTTCCATGACATTATTTCTTTAATTCCAATAGAACGACATTTTCCACATGCTGCGTATGAGGGAACATGTCAACAGGCTTAATCCGCTTCACCGTATACTTTTCCGCCAACAAAGTCAGATCCCTGGCCTGGGTTGCAGCGTTGCAACTGACGTAAACAATACGTGGAGATTCCATCTCCAGCAGACGCTCCACAACATCGGCATGCATCCCCGCTCTCGGCGGGTCAGTGATCACGACATCAGGTTTGCCATGTTCTGCAATAAAAGCAGGCGTCAGCACCTCCTTCATATCCCCTGCATAGAATTTCGTATTGTGAATATTGTTGATGGAAGAATTTACTTTTGCATCTTCAATTGCACTCGGTACATATTCAACCCCGATGACTTCCTTAGCATTCTTCGCCACGAAATTGGCAATAGTACCTGCTCCGGTATATAGGTCATACACCCGTTCATCGCCCTTTAGATCAGCAAACTCGCGTGTGATCTTGTAGAGTTCATACGCTTGTGCCGAATTGGTCTGATAAAATGATTTGGGACCCACCTTGTACTTGAGGCCTTCCATCTCCTCATAAATAAAATCGCGGCCCGCATAAACATGGATGTCCTGATCAAAAATGGTATCGTTTCGCTTCTGATTAATAATGTAGAGAAGCGAGGCCAGTTGCGGAAACTGCTGGTTGATAAATTCCATAAGCATTTCCACCTGTCCCGGTTCGGGGTAGGCAAAGACAACGATAACCATCATTTCGCCTGTGGACGAAATGCGGATGATCAGATTACGCAGCACACCCGTATGCTCGCGCAGATCATAGAACGTGATGCCGCGACTGATCGCAAAATCGCGAATGGCGTTGCGCACCTTATTGGAAGGATCTTCCTGAAGAAAACAATGGTCAATGTCCAGAATTTTGTCAAACCGTCCCGGTACGTGGAAGCCTAGGGCGTTCATCTGCAGCTGGGTAGCATCCTCATCAACAGAGGTCAGCCATTTCTTATTGGAAAATGTATATTCTAATTTATTGCGATAGTATTCGGTCTGCGCAGAACCTAGGATAGGCTCCATGGAAGAGGTATCCACCTTCCCAATACGTGATAGTGCATTGTCGACAGACTGCTGTTTAAATTTCAGCTGGGAATCATAGCTCATATGCTGCCACTTGCAGCCGCCACAAACACCAAAATGTTCACAAAATGGCGCAACCCGATAAGAAGAAGCTTCTTTCAGGTGGGTTACCCTGGCCTCCGCAAAGTTTTTCTTCTTGCGCATCAGCTCCACATCAACCACATCACCTGGAACAGCCTTTTCAACAAACAACACCAAATCATCTGTTTTCCCAACACCTCTGCCCTCCTCGGCAATATCAATGATGGCGATATCTTTTAAAAACTTTTTTTCTTGCGGAATTCTTCTACTCATAGTTCGCAAAAATACAATTTTTATCAGGATTTTTCAGTGGAATAAATTGCGCCTTAGGGGCAATGGTGCAACTCTTTACAGCAATGAGGCGCAAGCGAACGGAAACCTTACAACACCGTTGCCTGAACCAGATAAGGCAAGATTTCTTTTTGGAAGGAAATAAAGTTTTTACGAACGTCGGCATCCGACACCGCAGTAAAAGCAAATGAGAACACAATACTTTTGCTCGATTTAATTAGAAAAGTCAGCTTGTCCTCACTGATTGCTTCACTAATTTTCTCGTTTTGAATAAAGGTACTGAGCAGCAGAAACTCCAGATCCTCAGAAAGCATTTTCAGGTATTCCTGCGCATTCGCGGATTCGCGGATAAATTCCCAGCCGATCAGCTCGTTACATGCTGTGTAGGTCAGTCGGCTCACACGAAGTATCGTATAAGCCAAAAAAGACGCCATATCGTCATCGTATTTTGTCGTCCTTAAGATATCTTGCAGGCTAGCCCGAAGATAATCCATCAGTATGGCATGTAAAATCATTTCCTTACTATCAAAATACTTGTAAACCGTTGCCTTGGCAATCTTAGCCTTTTTTGCAAGTGCATTGACGCTGGTCTTATGATAACCATTCTGACGAAAAAGTTCCCGTGCTGTTCTTTTTATGGATTCAATAATATAATCTGGTTCCATACTCTTCAGATAATACAAGGACGCATGACGCTTACTTGTCCGGGACTACAGCACATCACATTATTCTGGTTTTCCACGCAGGCCAGCGTTAGCGTGGAGACAGGCAACAATGTGATGGCTTCTACAGTTCCCATTTTTATTTTATATTAATTCCGTTTCAAACTGAGACAGGAAACGGACATCATTTTCAGAAAAAAGGCGTAAATCTTTAATGACATACTTGAGGTTGGTGATACGCTCGATACCCATACCAAATGCAAAGCCCGAATATTTCTTGCTGTCTATTCCGCAATTCTCCAATACATTCGGATCCACCATACCACAACCCAGGATTTCTACCCAGCCAGAATATTTACAAAGATTACATCCTGCACCTTTACAGATGGTACAAGAAATATCCATTTCAGCAGAGGGCTCTGTAAACGGAAAGTACGATGGGCGAAAACGGACCTTAGTTCCCTCACCATACATTTCCTGAACAAAATGATACAAGGTTTGTTTCAGGTCGGCAAATGATACATTCTCGTCCACATATAAGCCCTCTACCTGATGAAAGAAACAATGCGCCCGTGCTGAAATCGCTTCATTCCTATAGACACGTCCCGGCATAATGGCACGAAAAGGTGGCTTACCTGCTTCCATTAAACGTACCTGAACCGATGACGTATGCGTCCTTAAAGTGATATCGTTACCCTCCTGCTTTTTGATAAAAAACGTGTCTTGCATGTCACGCGCCGGATGTTCCGGCGGGAAATTCAACGCTGAAAAATTATGCCAGTCGTCTTCAATTTCCGGACCTTCGGAAACGACGAAACCTAATTTTTTAAAGATCTCAACAATTTCCTTGCGCACCAGCGAGATAGGATGTCTTGACCCCAGCTGGAACCCATTGCCCGGCAAAGTCAAATCACCCTCCTTTTGCTGCGCCTGTTGCTTTTCGGAAGAGCCGAATTTTTCCTGTGCCTCTTTAAAGGTAGCTTCTGCCAGCTGCTTAAATTCATTAAGCACTTTTCCCAAAGTACGTTTCTCTTCAGGCGTAACTGTTTTGAATTCATCAAAAAGATTTTTCACTATCCCTTTGGAAACCAAAAATTTCAATCTGAAATTTTCTACATCGGCTGAAGATGATGGGGCAAATGCCCTAATTTCTTCAGTATACTGCGTAATTTTATCTTGCAACATAATTAGCGCAAACATAGCCAAAATTTCGGCTAAAAAGAAATTTTGACATTCGCTGTCCGCACGTGGAAAACAGGTAAACAATTAAACTAAAGCTGTTTTCGGACCCGATTAAGCCCGATGTTTACGAATGGTAGAAAAATGACATATAACCGATGAATAGCAGCAATAGCGACAAAGACCTGCCGAATGCACTTTGATCAATACGCTGGATGAAGCGCTCTCGAGCACTGGATAAGTCGAAGCCCTGCGTTTTCAAAAAAAAGAGCCAATTCGCTCGGCTCTTTTTCTTGGTATGGTAGAAAACATTTCGGTGTATAACCCGGACCGCAATTAAAATGGAAGCGGGTTATCCTCCTCGTTGTTTTCAGTAAAATCAACTTCAATTTCCTTATCTTCAACCTTCTGAGCTTGGGTATTTCCTGCATTAGCTGCGCCCGCCCCACTCGCTGGCTCAAAATCTGATTTACGGCCCAAAAGTGTGAACGTTTCGGCAACCACTTCAGTAGCATAGCGCCTGATACCTTCCTTATCTTCATAGGTACGTGTGCGTAAACGGCCTTCGATATAGACCAGCTTACCCTTCATTAAATATTTTACAGCCACATCCGCCAGGCCCCGCCACATCACAATATTGTGCCATTCGGTCTGTTCGACTCGCTTACCGTCTTTATTATACGTTTCTGAAGTTGCCAATGGAAAACTGGCAACCGAGACATTGCCTTCTAAATAACGAATTTCCGGATCTTTTCCGAGATGCCCGACTAAAATAACTTTGTTAACTCCTGACATAATTTAAAAGCATAAATGGTTAAAAATTGGATCTCTCCAAAAAAGTAAAGATCAACTTGTGTTTAGCTAATTTATCTAAATCTTTTAAAAATACATAATCCCAGCTGGATTTTTTTTGCTTGAGATCACCATCTAAGCGCACCTGAAAGAAGGTGGCGTATATATTCTGATGACTCAGCACATGTCTGGTCTGCTTTTGTAAGACCTTAAGAGTAACCTCCTGACCGAAATACTGAACAAATTCTGTATTTTCAAGAACGTCCGGAATATCAAGCGTACGTTCAGACTCTATCAACGGAAATTCGTAAAGATGTTGCCACACATCGCCTGCTCCGCGCCTGGACATCAATATACGTTCCCCATCGCTAACAATAAAATAATTGAAATACCTGTCTTTACTTGCTTTAGATTTCAACTTAACAGGCAGTCGGGCCACATCTCCTTGATGCAGGGCATGACAAGATGTGCTCAGCGAGCATTCACTGCAGAGCGGTTGCTTCGGCTTGCAATGGATTGCGCCGAAGTCCATAATTGCCTGATTATACTCTGCTGGGTGCTCACGGTCCAGATTCTCCCGGGCAATGGCGGTAAAAATCTTTTTTCCCTCAGTCGAATTAATGGGAGTATCAATTCCATAATATCGGGCAAGAACACGAAACACATTGCCGTCCAGTACGGCCTGTGCTTCATTGCTGGAAAACGACGAAATAGCAGCAGCTGTATATTCGCCAATTCCTGGCAGCTTCAGTAGAGTACTGTATTCCACAGGAAAAACACCTCCATATTCGTCGCGGACAATCCGCGCAGCTTTATGCATATTTCTACCTCTCGAGTAATAACCCAGTCCTTGCCAAAGCTGCAAAATCTCATCTTCTTCAGCATTAGCAAAGTCCACGACAGTGCTAAACCGCTCCACAAACCGTAGATAATAAGGCATCCCTTGTTCAACACGGGTCTGTTGCAGGATAATCTCCGAAAGCCAGATTTTATATGGGTCTGTTGTCTCGCGCCACGGCAGATCGCGCTTATGCTGCCGATACCAGTCTTGCAATGCTGCACTAAATATCATAAGTGCAAAAATGCACAATTTTTCTGATTTTCAAGGTTGGCCCAGGCAAAGGAGAGCAGCTGGATAACAACAACGGCAATAGCACGAGATGGCGGAGTAATAGACTTATTTGCGTAGGCAAGTAATATAGGTAATCTGCTCATCAGGTTCCAGAACAGCATTCTCCAGCGCGATACAGCCGTTATATTTTTCTTTCAGCGCCTGATATAGCCGGCCATCATAGGAAACGGCAAATCTGCCGTCTGCTTTGAGATAAACCGGCAAATGCCGGTTTCCCACATCAAAACAAAACTCACCCACCACAGAAAGGTTGTCACTGTCAAGCAAGACGCACAGGCAAGGCAGAATATTGACCTGAATGAATACGTCGTCTCTATAGTAGATACACTGCCCAGAGCGTAGGGCTGTACTATCATCCCGCTGTATTTTGACAAGATTGCCTTTTCTGGTTTTACGCTGGATAACACGTTTATTTACTTCGAAATAAGACAAGTCCAGAATATCCGACTCGCGGCTGAATTTGACATGTTCCAAATCAGGAATGTAATCAATAAGGATTTCTTCCGGTATTTGAGATTTATGCATACTTCAATTTTTCTTCTTTTATTTTGCCAGCCCCCGGCCGCGGTGGTGTTTTTTTTCTTTTCTCTTTCACCGCATCCGCTTCGGCTACAATGGGCAAAGGCGCCGGATTCCCTTCTTCAGCCACAGCGTCCTTTGGCTCTGACCGCTTGTGCATCGTAAAATCCCAGCAGAGCTGCCCCAGCATATGTAGAAAATCGTATAGCAGTTCGCCGTCTGAGCCCAACGCCCGCAGAATGATCACCTCCGGTGAAGCCAGTGTAAATCCATATGAGATATCATTGTACTCTACCGTTAAGATTTCGTCAAGCTCAGCTTTAAGCTCCTGAGCGAAGACAGCAGAAAACAAAAATGTTGCCTGATGGGTATAACCCTCAAAAAACAGCATTTTTTGGATCGGCTGTTCCTTTGGGATCAGCAGCTGATTATCGATAAAAGCCAGCTTACCTGCGCGGAAGATCTTCGTCTGCGTATGTAGCCTTTCAAATTCAAAAGCTTCTTTCATATGGATACGTCCCACACTGATAATATCTCCCCACATCAGTACCGCATCTCCGGCCAGGTGAATATGGTTGGTAGCCTTGAAAATAGAATCCTTAAACGGTGTCACCGGATGGGGGATATAGTGAAAAATGCCGCCCTCGGCAACATGAACATCGGTATGTTGACTGGCTCCCGTTTTCATGGGATGCAACTTATTGAAAGACTGTGTAAATAGCTTTAAATGGGCTTCCCTCCTGACATGGACATCAATATGCAGATGGTCGGTATCCATGATGCCCGGTGAGGCACTCATAATGATCATTTCCAGATGATCCGTCAGATTCGGCGCGCCATAATGTGTCAATTTGTAAGGAGCATTATGGTAGCTCTCTTTCAATCTGCTTCTGCCTTCTTCCTTGGCTACATGTAATGTAATCTTGCTATCCATGTGTTTTTCCTTTTAACCGACTTGTTCTAATAAGGCATATTTTCTGATCCATTTCTTCACGTCTTCCAAGCCTTCCAACGTCATCAGGTTTGTAAAAATGAAGGGACGGTCGCCACGCATTTTTAAAGTGTCCTGGCGCATGACTTCCAGATCGGCATGTACATACGGTGCCAGGTCAATTTTGTTGATCAGCAGCAGGTCCGAACGTGTGATGCCGGGCCCGCCCTTACGGGGCATCTTTTCTCCCTCGGCCACATCGAGTACGAAAATGGTCAGGTCAGCGAGATCAGGACTGAATGTCGCAGTCAGATTGTCGCCACCACTTTCCACGAAGATAAGCTCAACATCCTCAAAACGGCTCGCCAGCTCCTCCACGGCCTCAATATTCATGGAAGCATCTTCACGGATCGCCGTATGTGGGCATCCACCCGTCTCCACACCGATAATACGTTCCGCTGGCAAGGCTGAATTTTTCTGCAGATACATGGCATCTTCACGGGTATAAATATCATTTGTAACAACACAAATACTATAGTTTGCCGACATCGAACGTGTCAGCCTTTCGATTAAAGCCGTCTTACCAGAGCCCACCGGTCCGGCAACACCAATTTTTACATATTTTCTTTTCGACATCTTATCTTTTACTTGTTTATGAAATATAAATTCGTGTATATAACTTCTCGTGCTGCATACATCGGATATCTTGTGCGATACAACAATTTCCGATCAGATCGTCAGCCAATGCAGGTTGAGCGGCAACCAGTCTGCTAATCAGCGGCTGGAGCTTAAATAGGATCTGTTGCGCATCCATCTGGCTGATGGGAACTAATTTTGCACAATTGGTCATGATACCGTTGAGTGAATTGTAATAAAAAGCGCTCAGTGCATCGGCATAATGAATCCCCTGTGCCTGAGCAAACATTGCAAACGCAATAGCATAATGCCCATGCACTTCCTGAGCATTGATGGCTTTCAGGTAGGCCGAACAACGTTTGACGGGCTGCAGTTTTTCAGTGAGTTTCAGAAACCGTATGCCCAGTTTTTTGCTGGCGTCCCGGATCTCGTAGGCGGCTTTAAAAGCGGTAACCAGCGCATCCAGTTCCGCGACTTTCTTTTTGGTCGCCTTTGTTTCGCACAGTTGCCAGGCTTTATGAAAGAAAGCCGCATCGTTGTAGAAAAAGCTGTGCTCCAGCAAAGTTTGGGCATACACTTTCGCAGACTTCGAATCATGCACGATCCCTTTGGTAATGTAAGTTTCCAACCCATATGAATGGGTAAACCCTCCGATCGGAAAAACAGAATCATTGATCTGCATCAATGTCAACAATGGATTCATACGTAAATTATTTTTCATCTATGGGCATATAGAATGCCCAGGTTGTTTCATCAGCACCAGAATACCCAGCATCAACATTTCTACGGATTTCCTTCGCTAACGTGATTTTATTTTGCACCACGGCATATTGATGTATCCGCAGGGTATGTGTCCGTTCGATTACCCGTAATTCGCGGACGGGAGTAAAACCGGCTCTATGCAGCTGCTCCCACAATGGATTTTCATATGCAGCGATGATCTCGTGTGCTGCGTTAATGAAAATAGGGATATGCTTATTCCCTATTTCCAGACATATTCGTGCCATGTCCAATCTATTTTTTGGCCGCACGACCAGACAAGGACAGGGCAATATTCGGACAACGATACGGAACTGCTCCGTTTCAAACAGAATGTCGCCATCAAATAAGGGCTGCTCACCCAAATTTCTGAATCCGATCTCGCGGCCCTGGACCGTAAACCCCCGGATGACACGCTTCTCTGTATCAAACCATTCGAGCTCCAAAAAGTCCAGCTCAAGGCTGTCATTTTTTTGCTTTTCGTTCCGAATATTGCCTTTAATGTCGCTTGCTAAAATCATAGGATATCAATTAGAACAGGAAATAGCGTTGTGCCATCGGAAGCTCCTTTAAAGGCTCACAGGTAGCCAAAACACCATCTACCGTTACTTCATACGTTTCTGGATTCACCACGATGTCCGGTGTGGCGTGATTATGCACCATATCCTTTTTCATCACCGTACGGCATCCTTCGACGGGAAGACACTTGCGGGATAAATTCAATTTTTCGATATTGCCATTTTCGAGCGATACTTTTGAAACGAAGTTGAAACACAGTTTCGATACGGCCTTACCATAATTTCCAAACATTGGCCGATAGATAATTGGCTGCGGTGTAGGAATAGACGCATTGGCATCGCCCATCTTCGCACCCAAAATCATTCCCGCCTTGATCACCAATTCGGGCTTCACACCAAACAGTTCGGGTTTCCATAAGATCAGATCCGCATATTTACCTTTTTCTATGGATCCGATATACTTATCGATACCATGTGCTTTCGCTGGATTGATCGTAAATTTGGACACATAGCGTTTGACACGGAAGTTGTCATTATCTTTCCCTTTATCCTCAGCCAATGGTCCGCGCTGTACTTTCATCTTATGCGCTGTCTGGAAAGTCCGTGAAATCACTTCTCCGACACGGCCCATTGCCTGGCTATCCGAGCTCATGATGGAGAATACCCCCATATCCTGAAGAATATCCTCAGCAGCGATGGTCTGCGGGCGAATCCGAGAATCCGCAAATGCCACGTCTTCCTTCACATTCTTATCCAGGTGATGACACACCATCAACATATCCAGATGTTCTTCTGCTGTATTCACCGTAAATGGTTTTGTCGGGTTGGTAGACGCCGGCAGGATATTCGGGTACATTGCAATTTTGATGATATCAGGCGCGTGACCTCCCCCAGCTCCTTCAGTATGGAAGGTATGAATAACACGTCCGTCAATTGCTGCAACAGTATCTTCCAGGAAACCCGCTTCGTTTAGCGTATCGGTGTGTATAGCCACCTGTACATCGTATTTATCAGCAACCTTCAATGCGGCATCAATAGTCGCGGGTGTTGCGCCCCAGTCCTCGTGGATTTTGACACCCAGTGCACCGGCTTCAATTTGTTCTTCGATCGGTTTGGTTGTTGAAACATTCCCTTTTCCGAAGAATCCCACGTTGATCGGCAAGTTCTCAAAGGCTTCAAACATGCGTTCGATATACCATTTTCCCGAGGTGACCGTGGTGGCAAGCGTGCCGTCTGCCGGGCCTGCTCCGCCACCGATGAATGTTGTTACCCCCGAATAAAGTGCGGTTTCAATCTGTTGTGGCGATATAAAATGGATGTGGGTATCAATACCTCCGGCCGTAAGGATATAGCCGGCCCCGCCATGCACTTCGGTCGAAGCGCCGATGACCATGCCTTTGGTAACCCCATCCTGTACATCGGGATTACCTGCTTTGCCGATACCGACAATTTTACCGTCTTTGATCCCGATATCACCTTTTACAATCCCCCAGTGATCAATGATAATCACATTGGTGATACAAAAGTCCAATACGTCCTCGTCCCGCAATGCACGTGCCGACTGCCCCATACCGTCGCGGATCGTTTTTCCACCACCGAATTTATTCTCTTCACCGTAAACGTTGAAATCTTTTTCAATTTCAATAAAGAGCTCCGTATCCGCCAGACGCACTTTATCGCCCGTAGTCGGACCAAAAAGTGCAGCATATTTGTCTCTGGGGATATAAAGTTCCCCATCAATATATTTTACAGATGATTTGTCTAAACCTAGTTTATCTAAACCAAGTGCATGTAGACCAACCGTAGAACCCAATGTCGTGAGTCCCACCACCTTGATCCATTCGCGTCTATTCCATCCTCCCATTCTATTTTATTTAGATTGTCTGAATTTTAATTTTTTCATTTTCTCCACCGCCTTGGATTTGACGTTCTGGTCGGTGTATTTACCGTTTGTCAGTCCGTTAAAGCCGTGAATTTCTTTATTTCCTCCAAACTCGACCAGCACAACAGATTTCTGCTCTCCGGGTTCGAAACGTACCGCTGTACTGGCGGGTATATTCAAGCGCATGCCAAACGCTTTTTCCCGGTCAAAAGAAAGCAGTTTGTTCGCTTCAAAAAAATGATAATGCGAGCCGACCTGAATGGGTCTGTCGCCCTCATTTTTGACAACAAGGCTTGTGGTCCTATGACCCACATTAGCTTTAATCTCTTCTTTTTTTAAAATGTATTCTCCTGGAATCATATCAATTGGATTTTATTAACGAATTGGATCATGGACAGTCACCAGCTTGGTACCGTCGGGAAAGGTAACCTCAATCTGTACATCATGGATCATCTCAGGCACCCCCTCCATGACCTGGCTTCTCTTCAGCAAAGTGGTACCATAAGCCATCAGGTCGGCAACAGACCTACCGTCTCTCGCTTCCTCCATAATCTGTGCACTGATATAGGCAATACATTCGGGGTAGTTCAATTTCACCCCACGCTTGAGCCGCTTTGCCGCCAATTCACCTGCTAGATGCAGTAGCAGCTTTTCTGTTTCTCTTGGTGTTAAACGCATAAAAAATAAATTTTTGTTATTTTGTTAAAGGAATCATTACAACACTGGTATGGTAAAGTATGCGCCAAAGGCAATACGGTTGTACTGGCTCTTGTCCATATTCATATATCCCTTGTAATTTACCGTGTTACCTACGTAACCAAGGTAAAATCGTAAATCCTGATTGTGAAAAGGCTTGTGCTGCAGCGCGGCAAAATAGGTCCAGTTCTGACGGAAGTTTTTACCGAGCTGATCGTCATCCCTGGCGCCAGCGGTTTCGTAACCGGCCTTGAGCGCCAGTTCCCATTTTTTGCTTAAAAACTGATCATACCGCAGAATGGCTGAAGCATAGTTGACATCTTTTGCCAGTACACGGGCCGTACCGGTGCGTCCGTAAAAGTCGTTGATTGCCGATGACGCGATCAACGCATGGTCAACCCCTAAATATGAATACTGTAAGTCCAGATATAGCATCTGCTTGGCGGTCTTCAACTTATTCGCCAGGGAAACGGAATGATTGGTATGTCCTTTAGCAAACTGAGATATATTATAAGACCACTTTGTATGGATCTTTTTGTCCATAAAAGCGCCTACCCAGGTCAAATATGCGCCCATCGGCACATCAGAGCGCTCCAGCTCACCCACCCCGAAACCATTTTTGGTATGCACATCCATGAAACTGTCATTGGTGGTATTATAGACTTGGGCATGCACGGAATGGTTAGCATCAATCTCATAGGATAAGGTTCCTCCAACGACAAACAGATTCAAGATCCGGTCCACATAATCGGTAAATTTATACTCATAGATCGGATTATTTTCAAATTCGTAACTACCGACAATCGCGCTTTGCTTACCTGCTGTAACAGACCATTTACGATCCTTACCAAATTTGTACTTGATGTACGCCATATCCAATGCACGGGATGCATTATCCTGACTTGTGGGACCAAATGACCTATTCAGCCGAAAACGAACTTTATAGGAAAGCTGCTCGTTATAGTCACCACTCATCAAAATACGCGCATCGTCCAGATTCGCTTTTGCTTGAGAAGAACCGTCGGCATTCTCGACCTGCAATCCGGCACGAAGCAAAACATCCAATTGGAAGAGCTTCGCCCTTTCAGGTTCTTTTAACAGCAAGCTGGACCGTCCTGCCGTAAGAGAGTCTGCTGCCGTCTGCTCCTGTCCATGCAAGCTGGCCACGCTCAAGCCCGATATTGCAATAAGTGTAAGTGTTTTTTTCATCCGTATAACTTGCTTTTTATTGGTAATGAAACTATCAGATTTATTTATTCTCGATGGATTGAATAAATTTTGATGGTTTCATATGATATACCTTGTCTCTGGCACAAGTATATCCCAGCAATTTAAAAATGAAATAAGGATGAGATTAAAATGAAATTAGAACGCTGCTTTCGGAAGGGTGACCAGCACCTGAGTACCCCGTCCTTCAGCGGAATAAAGCATTAGTTCCGCACCATGCAGATCAAAAATATTCTTCGCGAGCACGAGCCCCAGCCCATTTCCATAGATATCTCCGACATTGGAAGCACGGTAGAAAGAAGTGAAAATATGGGGCTGGTCTTTTTGGGGAATACCGATTCCTTTGTCAAACACCTTGACAGTGATATTGTGATCATCGCAGCTGATCGACACTTGAACCTGCTTATTGTTACCATATTTATAGGCATTGGAAATAATATTGCTGAAAGCGATGTAAAGCAGATCAGGATTCGCATAGACCGTGAGTTCATCGCTGTCTTCGGGGATTTCGGTAAAATCAAAAGAGAGGCGGAAATCCTTGTTTATGCTTCGTTCTGCCTTGTATATTTCGTACAACAGTTCATCAATCCGGATAATGACCTTGTTATCCACTTCTCCTTTAAAACCCATACGTGAAAGCTGCAGGAGATTATTGATGATAAGCTCCATTTTATCGGCGTATCTGGCAATGGTTTCCAGCGAAAAACGGGCTTCATGCTCTTTCGGAATCAGATGCAGTGCCAGCTCAGCCTCACCGCCAATAATCGTCAAGGGCGTTTTAAGCGAATGCGAGGCATTACCGATAAAGCTCTGCTGCGATTGCACAGAAATATCCAGACGGTTGAGCATCGAATTTAAGTTGGCAATCAGGACCCCTAGTTCATCCCTGTCGTTGCTGAACTTACTGAACAGTCGATAATCGAGATTGGCAATATCCACTTTCCCGAGATCCCGGTTGATATCCTTAATCGGTTTCAATAGGCGGTCGGCAAAATAGAAAGACATAATGATAATCAATACGATCGCCAAAAAACCGCCTGTGATGAGTGTGCGGTCCAGCTGCCGCTGTTCCTCGTGGCCGTATTCGTCTACACCTTCAGATACCACGATCAGGTTATCGTGATGCAGACTATCTTTAAAAAACACCGCGACAAATGCAGTTTTGTCATCCATATATCGCCCTTTACCGGTGCGGATGACATCCCTGTAAAAATCCATGGGCATGGGCAGATTAGGCTTAAACCGAATACTATCACTGCCCTTTACCACCCGTATCAGATGATCAGTGCCTTCCGAAAGCTGTTTAAGGTATTTACGCTTGACCTGAATGTAGAGCTCTTTGTTCTCCTCCTTCTGATGGACAATATGATCCCCAACGATGACCGCATTCTCCTCCAGACGGTGAAAGAACTTCGTCTGCAGACTATCGTAGGTAAAGTAAGAAACATACAGCGCAAAGACAACAAGCAAAAGCGTGCTGATAATAGAAAATAACAGTACGATCTTGGTCCTAATTTTCATGACGGATCACATAGCCCATACCAATAACCGTATGGATCAGTTTACGTGCAAATTGTTTATCGATTTTTTTGCGGAGATAATTCACATAGACATCAACCACATTCGTACTGAGATCTACATCCATCCCCCATACTTCTTCTAAAATATCGATCCTTGTCAGCACCTTATTGCGGTTGAGCATCAAAAACTCCAGTAAGCGGAACTCGGTCGCGGTAAGTATTATGGGTACACCCGCCCGTTGCACCGACTTACTGTCCCGGTCAAGCTGTAGGTCATCGAAGGTCAGGATATTCTTCTGTTCAACGATGACTTTGGACTTTCTATTGTAACGGTTGATCCGTGCTTTCAGCTCCTCCAGACGAAAGGGCTTGGTCAGATAATCATCCGCATCCCGGTCAAACGCTTCAACAATATCTTCAGTCTGATTTAGCGCGGTAAGAATGATTATGGGAACCTCATTATTGGACATCCGGATGTTTCTGCAGACATCCATACCATTCATACCCGGCAACATGACATCCAGCAATATCAGATCATAGTGATTTAAACCAGCCATTTTAAGACCAGTATAACCATCCATTGCAATGCTGATGTGATGGCCCTCCTCTTTTAGCCCTCTCTCGATCAAGGAAATGACCGATGGTTCGTCCTCTATAAGCAATAGTTCCACAGATATTGTTTTAAAAAGTAAATGTAAAGGGATGTAAAATACAAAAATAGCATTATACGGCGTACCTAAGACGCTGTATGTCACGAAATTTGTAACTTTCTTGACGTTTTTATGATACTTTTCCACTATTGACGCGAAGATTACATAGTGTCGTCGCCAAATAATCGATTATTCCACAAATGCGATTTATCTACAATAGTATCAAAATTTTCGCATGATTTTTAACCAAATACAAAAGATTATTTCTCAAAGCTACCGATTTTCGATATTTTCGCTGTTTAATTAATTAGACATGAAACATCTTTTTCTTTGCATAAGCATTTTCACCCTCATTTGTGTCTCTAAGGGGACTGCACAACAGAAGGTTTTTAAAATAGCATATCAGTTTGCCGATCCCGAAACGGGGACCGACACTTCTGCGTCGGAGTTTATCAAAGTTCTGGCGGACCAAGGGGAAAGCTTGATGCGTGCGTATATTTCCAAAGATCAAATACGTGTCGAGACCTTGCTGTTCGGAAAATCCGTGCAGATAAGCGACCTTACCCAGCAGACCTCCTATCAGCTGGATGAAATCAGCAAAACATACACGACAACGGAAATTGCTTCGGGCAAACTTATCGAAACTTCGGCGGAGGGCGACTATGCATACTCCAGCGACCTGCAGATCAGGCTTATCCCCAATGAGAAAAAGATAATTGCCGGCATAGCCTGTAAAAAAGCAATATTCAATCTGGAAGGCACCAACGATCCGCAAACAGAGATCACCGTTTGGTACGCTGAAAATTTGCCAAAATTATATTGGGGCACCTATGATTACCTCGAAAAGGTGCCGGGTGCAGCTCTATATGTCGGAGCAGCAGGACTGGGCATTCAGGCCACCAAAGTGGAGGAAATTCCTTTTGACAAAACTTTATTTGAAATACCAGAGGGTTACGAAGAAGGTGAACGTGACGATGCCACCGCGGATTCTGCATTAAACGACAATTTATCCTGGTACCAGGACCCCGCTACTGAATATTTTGGTGTACAGGACAGTTTAGGGAATAAACTGACCCCAGCTAAATATTCGTCCATCTACGCTTATGTAGGCAAGTTCGCCATCGTATCTGATGCGGCACAAATGTTTGGCTTGATCGACCTCCAGGGTAAAGAGGTTATTCCTTGTCAGTATGAATCATTGAGCCTCGATATCGAAGGAGCTCCTCTCGTATTTATGAAGGACCAAAAATATGGCCTGCTGGATAGCACCGGGAAACAGTTGCTGGCGGCAAAATATGATTTTATCAGCATTCCGAACTTAAACTATGCGCTCTATAATGAAGGCGAACAGACAGGTGTACTCGACTTTAAGGGCAATGTACTGATCCCTGCCAAGTACGAGATCGTTGCCGAATACCATGACAATCTGGCCCTGATTCTTGAAAATCAAACCTATCAGCTGGTGGACAAATCTGGCCAGGCGCTGCTTCCCTCCAGTCAGGAGTTTCTGTCTTTTGCTGGCGAAAGATTACTGCTTGCCTTTAAAGGTGATAAATACGGTTACATAGACTACAGTGGAAAAGTCATTATTCCTTTCCAATTTCAGAATGCCCAAGCTTTCGAAAACGGATTGGCCCTGGTGAGTGAAGACCTCGAAAATTTTTACTATATTGATGCTAGAGGTAAGTTTATCAAGAAGTATGAAGAGTAATTCTCCAGCATTCCATCTTTCCACATTGCATCGTGGCAAATACATGTTTATCCTGTTAACCTCGATTGTAATTATTGGAATAGGTATGTCAAAAGTTCCAATACAGGAAATATATAAGATTATCATTGCACTTCTTCTGGTTCCTCTAGCTATGTTCCTTGCCGTAAAATCGGCTGCTCTTCCGTCGACATGGCAACTGGAGGCAGATAGATTGACCGTCAGCAACAGTAAGAAAACGCTGGTGATCCCGCTCAGTGACATCTCACATATCCGGAACCTCAAACGTTCGGGCGGAAATCTCATCATCATCAGCAAAAACAAAGGTGCTGCTTTCCGTACATGGCGCAACAAACTCTTTCAAAAAGAAGATGATCTCCCGCTGCTGGTCGAAGCTTTCAGGGAGGCAAACATCGAATATTATGCGATGTAACGACAGACATTTCATACCACGGTAACATTTGTTACAGGCTTTTGACTGAGCAGTGCTTACCTTTGTAAGGTAACTCAAAACGACGTGTCATGTTATTAGAATACATCAGACAGCCCTGGCCCTGGTACATCTCAGGCCCTCTAATTGCAGTAGTTATGTACCTGCTGTTAAAACAAGGAAAAGATTTTGGCATGTCCAGCAATCTGCGGACCATGTGTACAATATTCGGAGCTGGTAAGACCACCTCCTTTTTCCGGTTTGACTGGAAAACACAGGCTTGGAATCTTCTGGTAGCCTGCGGCACGGTCATGGGTGGTTTCCTTGCCCACTACTTTCTCAGTGATGGCAGAGCCGCACAGATCAATCCCCAGAGTATTGCCGACCTCAGGCAGCTGGGCATCATTGATCAGCTGCAGGGTTATCTGCCCGAATCGCTTTTCATTTTCGATGGCTCCCTGTTTCAGCTGCTGATCTTAAGTATCGGCGGGCTTTTGATTGGCTTCGGAACAAGATATGCAGGTGGCTGTTCGTCGGGTCATGCTATTTCAGGCTTAAGCAATTTTCAGATCCCTTCCCTCATTGCTGTGATCGGTTTTTTCATCGGTGGTATCGTAATGGTACATTTTTTATTTCCCTTAATCTTTACATAAAATGAAAGCAATCAAGTTTATATCTATCGGCATATTGCTCGGAATCGTCCTCTACAAATCGGAGGCTGCTTCTTGGTACAGGATCTACGAAATGTTCCAGTTTCGCTCCTTCCATATGTATGGAATGATCGGATCAGCGCTAGGTACCGCCATCATCCTCGTACAGATCATCAAACGCAAACAGCTTAAAGACAGCAACGGCATGCCAATTCAGTTTCACGACAAAGACAAGAGCATCACACGCTATTTAGTAGGCGGCACCATCTTTGGACTCGGCTGGGCCTTGACTGGAGCCTGCCCCGGCCCGCTATTTACACTGATGGGCGCTGGCTATTGGACAATGGGCATCACACTGCTGTTTGCTGTTCTCGGGACATGGCTTTACGGACTGCTCCGTCATAAGCTACCGCATTAAATTAAACCCAGACAAAGATTTATACCTCGGCTTTATATAACGGAAAAATGGAATTAATCCTTGTAATCGGATTTCTATTGGCGATTTTGGTAGGCTTATCGATGGGCATGATGGGCAGCGGTGGCAGTATTCTGACTCTTCCTATCTTTGTGTATCTATTTCGCATCGAGCCACAATATGCACTGGATTATTCCCTATTCTCCATAGGCGCGCTTGCCATAATAGGCTCAATAACTCCCTTGATAAAAAAGGAGATAGATCTGCACATCACCACTGTTTTTCTTGTCCCCTCGATCCTGTCCGTCTATCTGACAAAGCGATACCTTTTACCAGCCATTCCCCAACAGGTCGATTTTGACAATACCTTCATTTCCCGAAACCATATTATTATGCTGTTATTTGCGTTTGTGATTCTGTTATCTGCGGTAGCAATGATCAGCAGAAAAAGACAGACTGCAGCCAGCACAGCCCACATGAATATCGTTCAGGTCTCCAAAGCCATCGCATCAGGACTGCTCGTTGGCCTGATCACGGGTTTGGTAGGCGCAGGTGGTGGTTTTATCATCGTACCATCTTTGGTATTGCTGTTAGGAATCCCGCTCAAGCAGGCTATTTCCACATCCTTATTGATCATCGGGCTCAATGCTTCTTTCGGACTAATGGCAAATTATCACTTCTGGGCCCATATGAACTGGCCAATATTGGTTATCTTTACCCTAATCACGTTAATAGGACTGCAGCTCGGCAACAAGTGGAAAGGCAGGCTGGACACCATACGGTTACAGGGCATGTTTGCGTATTTCCTGATCAGTATCGCCGTACTGATTCTTGTTTTTGAAAGCATCCAATTCGTCAATCAATAAAACACATATTATGTATTTTCAACACATTTTTGAATCATCCTTAGCCCATTCGAGTTATTTAATCGGCTGTCAGGCCCTCGGTGTGGCCATGGTCATTGATCCCAAAAGAGATGTGGATACCTATCTCGATATTGCTGAGAAAAATAACCTAAAGATCACGCATATTGCCGAAACTCATATTCATGCCGATTATCTTTCAGGAACGTTGGAACTGGCAGCGCTGACCGGTGCACAGTGCTATCTTTCCGACGAAGGCGGTGAAGACTGGCAGTACGAATTTCCGCATATAGGATTAAAAGATGGAGACCAGATACCCCTCGGAAACCTTGTCTTTCATGTCATCCATACCCCCGGACATACCCCTGAGAGCATTAGCTTGCTGCTGGTCGACGCACCTGCCACAAAAGAACCTGTCATGCTATTTACCGGGGATTTTGTTTTTGTTGGGGACATCGGCAGGCCAGACCTGCTGGAGAATGCTGCTGGACTGATCGGAACCAAAGAAGCTGGTGCCCGGCAGATGTTCAGGTCCTTACAGCATTTCTTGACCTTACCGGACTATATCCAGGTCTGGCCCGCACATGGCGCTGGCTCCGCTTGCGGTAAAGCGCTGGGCGCAGTACCCAGTTCTACAGTCGGCTATGAACGTATACGAAACTGGGCGCTTCAATATGGTGCAAATGAAACAGAATTTATCTCAGAACTTTTGGACGGGCAGCCCGAACCTCCCCGCTATTTTGCCATGATGAAAAAACTCAACAAGATACCACGCCAGCTGCAAATGGCTGTACCTCATTATACAAAACTCTCGGTGGAAGAGTTTAGCCAGCTTTATCAGGCAGGGACGGCGGTCATCGATACCAGACCTAAATCTGAATTCGCCAAAGGGTATCTCAGCAACAGCATCAATATCCAGAACAATAAATCCTTCACGACCTGGGCCGGTTGGGTCATCGAATATAATGAACCTTTTGCCCTTATTCTCGAACAGGATCAGCTGGATGATATAGCACGCAAGCTCATGCGCATCGGGCTCGACAATGTAGCGGGATACATTACCCCCGATATGTTGGCCGGATCGAAGCTGCCGCTCGAACAACAACAGATCATCGGATTTGAACAGATGGCAGAAGCGCTTGAAAAACCTAACACCCAGATTTTGGATGTCAGAAATGCAGCCGAATTTGCAGAGGGTCATTTACCCCATGCCACCCATGTATTTGTCGGAACGATTAGCAGCCAGCTCGACAAAATCGATCAGCGTAAAGAGCTCTATCTGCACTGCCAGTCTGGTGACCGCGCCACGATCGCGGCTTCCATCCTGGCTAAACACGGCATAAAAAACATTAAAATATATAGCCCTTCAATCAATGACTGGAAGGCAAAGGGTGGTCAACTGGTCACATAGTCAGAGACAAAGTGCTTCAGCGCTTGTTCGCCGAAGCACTTTACAGGATAAGGTTTTACAACGCCAGCCGTATTACAGGCTATTTCTACGAATACGCAAAAATTCGATTACCTCATCTTTCTTTTCCTCCAGTTTCCCCTTCTTGTCAACCAATTGATGGTTGTAAACGGTCAGATACTGATAGTCATCCGTATCCGATTCATATACTTCGGCCGTAGCATAGGAATAATGTTCCTCTTCATCCGATAGATGATCATAAACATAGGCAAAATCATGATTGGCCAATGTATTCACAACAGCGTCTTTATCTTCAACATACTTTAATCTACCGGGCAGCACGCGCTTGTTCATCCAGACCTCATCTTTTTCCGAGAAAGGATAGATCGTAATGCCACGAAAAGTCAGGATAATAGGTGTCAGGATAATGATCGCCATTTCGATAGTCCACACTGCCCATAGCGCTGCCCCCGAAACCGTACTTTTTTTCAGCGTGAAAGTTCCCACTTCATTAAGCCCCTGCATGGCTTCCCAAATAAACGACGGATGCATAAAAAATGCTTTAAAACCTTCCAGACTAAAAGAAGACTTCACCCATGTATCCCCACCCATGGTACCCTCGGCATTGTACATCAGTGAAATGAACAATGCCCACTGCGCATAGAGTCCGATTAGCGCGACTAGTAGTGTAATGACCATAGCAACACCCTTATTCCTTAGCTTCCATTGTTTGAAACAGAAATTAAGAACAAAAAATAGGCCTGCTCCAAAACCAATGGTGATGAATACATTGAAGTAAACAATCGGGATAAACCATTGCAGCGCAATGTAGATAACCGCCAGCACGACGGCGCCTGCAATACCGACAAGCAGTGAGCCAATAAGTGCACCTACAGGCACTTTGCCGGAAGGCTTATAATACAGATTCTCCATAAATTTAGTATAGATATTTTTAACTTATCAGATAAATTCCCTAACTAAAATCAAGCCAATCTACTGAATTCTCTCTCCTTTCGTCAAGATTTAATGACAATGAATAGGATCAAAGCGATTAATGAGCATTTCTTAAGACTATTTTGTAAGTTTGAAACATGAAAATCAAAATAATATCCTTTCTTGCAGTGCTATGTGCAATACATATGTTGGGTCAGGAAGCGAAAGCCCAAAGAAAAGGATTCTGGCAGCAGAAAGTTGACTATACCATGGATGTCAACGTGGATGAGAAGGCTTATCAGTATGAGGGAAAAATGACACTGAAATACAGCAACAACGCGGGTCAATCCCTCTCCAAGGTCTATTTCCATTTGTACTTCAATGCCTTTCAGCCAGGATCGATGATGGATTATCGTCTAAAAAATATCAGTGATCCGGACAAGCGGATGGTATCCAATATGGGGACAAAGGAAAAACCCCTCTACCAAAGCCGCATAGAAAAATTACAGCCCAATCAGATCGGCTATCAAAAAGTCAAAAGCCTGACCATGAATGGCGCCCCTACCCAGTTTAAGACTGATGGCACCATTTTAGAAGTAATCCTTCCAAGGGCAATCAAAGATGGAGAAACCGTAAGCTTTGCGATGGAGTGGACGGCACAGGTTCCCGAACAGATCCGAAGATCGGGCCGCAATTCAGCAGAAGGCGTAGCTCTTTCAATGGCACAATGGTACCCCAAAATGGCTCAATTCGATGAATTCGGCTGGCATCTCGACGAGTACGTAGGCCGCGAATTTATTGCACCTTTCGGCAATTTTGATGTTACTATTCACCTTAACCAAAACTATGTTGTCGGCGCATCGGGCGTTCTTCAGAATCCCAATGAAGTAAAGGGCTACCAGCCAAAAGCCAAAATAAAAACAAGTGATGGCAAAGCCACATGGCGCTATAAAGCACAAAATATACACGATTTTGTCTGGGCTGCCGACCCCAAATTTGTCGTCGACTCAGCAGCAAGCAAAAATGGAATAAAGGTTTATACCGTTTATCTGCCTACGGACAAACAAGTCGTATCAAACTGGAAAACAGCATTGGGTCTCTCGACGGAATTTTTTGATTTTTGCAGTGCGAAATTTGGAACTTATCCTTGGCCAACCTACACGATCATTCAGGGAGGTGACGGGGGCATGGAATATGGCACTGCGACATTAATTACCGGCGGACGCAACCTCAAAAGCCTCGTGGGCGTCATATTCCATGAGTCGGCCCATTCCTGGTATCAGCAGTTGTTCGGCATCAACGAAACCGTCGACGAATGGTTTGATGAAGGATTTACCTCATACGTAGAAGAATTAGCTATGCAACACTTATTTGATAAAAGGGGAGCCATCGCGTCGAACCCCATGATCAATGCGTACCGTGCATACTATAAGCTGGCCCTTTCAGGCAAGGAAGAACCGATGAGCCTTCTGGCTGATTACTACAACACAAACTATGCATATAGCAATGAAGCGTACAACAAAGGTGCTGTGCTCGCGGAACAGCTAGGATATATTATCGGTCAGGAAAATCTGGAGAAGACCTTCCTCAGATTCTATGACATCTGGAAATTTAAACATCCTACGCCCAACGATTTTAAACGCGTTGCTGAAGAAGTTTCGGGCATAAATCTGAAATGGTATTTCAACCTCTTTATCAATACCACCCGCCAAATCGACTACGCTGTGGGCAACGTAAGCGATACTGAAATCCAATTGGTCAATAAATCCAATTTTGCGATGCCACTCGATGTGTTGGTTGAGTACCGGGACGGCAGCAAAGAATTGTTCTATATCCCCTTGCGTGAAATGCGTGGCGAGAAACCGGCTGAACAATCTGGAATCTATAAAGGCGTCAAACGGACGGTTCTCGAAGATTGGTTCTGGACAAAACCTGATTATAAATTTTCGGTCGCCAAAGCACCTAAAAACGTAACCATAGATCCTTCACTCCGGCTTGCAGATGTTGAATCGTCAGACAACAGCCTGACACGCTAGAGTATACTTCATACGGACAAACAAGACAGGGATGCCCCAACAATGGGCATCCCTGTTTTGTTCATTCCGGCAGCAGGTACTGTTAACACTAGAATGCTTTAGCTGGTTTTCAGCGGAATAACCATATTCCATGTCCGCTCAAATTGATAGGGAGCAGTGCCGTCTCCTGTTGCTGCAAATAAATGAGTCGGCTTTCCCCCATCAAACAACAGGAATGGACGCTCAAAATTCGCCTGATGTGTAACGCTGCCGTCATTCCACCGGATCACCTTGGAGTAGGCCTTGACAGCAGCTGACAGTTGCCAATCTATCCCATCTTTGGAATAGGCGTGAATACCTCCGCCTTCTTCGCCACATATTTTTCCATAACGGTCTTTCATAATCAATTCAAAGTGCCGCCCATTGTGCCATACAAAAGGATCTTCCACATCATTTTCATGGTTTTGATCTGTATGAAAAGAAAAAATGGGCTTGTCTGCCAAACGGATATAGGGACCTTGAAACGAATCGGCCTGTGCTGCGCCCAACAATAGCGGGGGATTATAATTTACAGGTGAAGATTTATACACTAAATATACTTTACCATCGGGCAACACGACGGGAGAAGGATTGGAAGTAATGGAAGCGTCCCACTCGCCCTGCCGGGGGTTCAAAATTGGTTGATCCATGCGTTTCCAAGGACCTGAGATGGACTTCGCGTAGGCCATTCCGATCCGTTTATGCATCCAGGCTTTTTGCGCCAGCCCCGATTCCCACACGTTTTCAGAATACGCCGGATCCGGATCTTCATAGGTGTTGCCAAAATAATACAGAACATAATAATCACCGATTTTGACAATCCGCGGATTATGCGTCGTACAGCCATCGAAATACTGTTTACCGCGGGCGGGCAGTACCACCTCGACAAATTCATAAGGACCCTCGGGCCGGTCAGCTATTGCACGCACCACTTCCGAATTGGTCACCCAATTGCCAAATCCGTATTTCTTGCTCCAGCGGGAGGCAAACATATGGTACTTCCCATCTTCGCCCTTAATCACCGAAGGGTCCCAGATCCAATAGTTTTCCATCGCAAACCCGCCGCCCTTGGGGGCAGGAAGCAGTTTATCAATAAATGCTTCTTCAGCATGATCCGTTAAGGCAAAGCTGTATTTTGATAGCGCCAGCATCGTTCCAGCACCGACCATATTCTTGAGGAAGACACGTCTCGAACTCCGGTTCATTTTTTTGATCTTTGGTTTACACGAGGTTATTTTATATACAAAGATATCATAAGCGTTGGTACGCTCAAATAAACATTTGTGAAAAAAAGGCAATTTATCTAAGTTTGTCTTCATGATCTACATCCATATTCCGTTCTGTAAACAGGCATGTCATTATTGTGATTTTCATTTTAGCACTTCGTTACAGTATAAATCCGAAATGATCGATGCCTTCATTCGGGAGATTGAACTCCGGTATTCTTATCTGGAAGACCGGAAATTGGAATCGATCTATTTTGGTGGTGGTACGCCTTCTTTATTAGAAGCTGATGAAATATCACGGATAATTGACACCATAGCGCGACATTTCGAAATCAGTACGGACGCCGAGATCACCCTAGAGACCAATCCAGATGATCTGAGTGCCGCAAAGGTCAAGGCATTCAAGTCCACCCCGATCAATAGATTCAGTATTGGAATACAGTCTTTTTTCGAAGAAGACCTGCGATGGATGAACCGCGCGCACAACAGTCAGGAGGCCTCCGCTGCGGTCATGCGTGTGCAGGATGCTGGTTTTGAAAATATCACCTGCGACCTGATCTATGGTTATCCACTGCTGACAGATGAAAAATGGCGGTACAACATGCAGCAGCTGATAGACTTGGCCGTGCCCCACATTTCTTCCTATTCCATGACCGTAGAAGCTAAAACAGCGCTCGACCATTTTATCAAAAAAGGACTAAGCCCTGCTATTGATGCAGATCAGGCCGCAGATCAAATGAACCTGCTGATCGCAACCCTACAGCGTGCGGGTTACGAACAATACGAAATTTCGAATTTTGCAAAAGATGGCTGTTATGCACGCCACAATACAAATTATTGGAAGGGAAAGCACTACCTGGGAATTGGCCCCTCTGCCCATTCTTTTAATGGCAGTTCCAGAGCTTGGAATATAGCCAACAATGCTCAATACATCTCCTCCATTCAGGCTAAGCAACTTCCGCTCGAAGTAGAGCATCTTTCCACTACAGATCAGATCAATGAATGTATCATGACATCACTCAGAACTATGTGGGGACTCGACTTAGCGCAGTTGGAGCAGAATTTTGATTCCTCCATAAAGGCGAAAATCTTGGACGAAGCGGCACCTTTTTTGGAAGAGCAACAATTGGTTATCGAGGACAATAGCTTACGGCTCTCCGATTCGGGCAAGCTGATCGCAGACCGTATCATGTCCGAGCTCTTTATAATTAATGATTAATAAAAAAAGAACGCTAAATTTATAAAAATATCAATATAAAACGTTTTAACATTCAAAAAATTACGAAAATAAAAATAAAATCCTTTTTTAAATCCGTTTACCCTATGTTTGTGACATAATCTATTATAAATATTATGTTACATCGTACATCTTTTGATTTAGAGATCAAAAGTTATAAGGAACAGCAAAATGCCGCTGTAAACCTAATTCAGATCATTAGCCATCTTTGGTACAACCGTTCCATCGAACTCGTTCTTTTCCGCGAACAGCTTATCGATGAAACAGTCGATTCAATTATTAGTCTGTTGCGCAAAAACACGACGCTGACCAATAGCGGGCCGACGATATTTGATCTACTGAGGGTCGCCAACATCCTTGAAAAGGCCGACCTTCCTCCCGCCAGGATTGATATAGGCAAGCTAGCCGCAAAAGCCCAAGCCTATATGAACAGTAATGATGGATTATCTGCGTTTATACACAACGAGTTGGAAGGGATTGAGGCTTATCAGGAACTAAAACCGCGCGATGTTGTCCTGTACGGATTCGGACGTATAGGACGTCTCCTGGCACGTGAACTTATCAATAACTCGGGTGCGGGACAACAGCTTCGTTTGCGGGCGATCGTTACCCGCGATGCTAACGATCCAAAATCGCTTCAAAAAAGGGCCGCCCTATTGAAAAGTGATTCGATCCACGGAGAATTTAAAGCCGACATCTATCCGGATCCTGAAAAAAACGCATTGATTATTAACGGCACCACAGTACGGTTTATTTCTGCCAGACAACCAGAAGATATTGACTATACCCTCTATGATATACATAATGCCCTGATAATTGACAACACCGGAGTTTTTCGAGACGAAGAAGCGCTTGCACGCCATTTAAAATCCAAAGGGGCTGCAGAAGTATTACTGACCGCTCCGGGTAAGGGAGTGCCCAATATTGTCTATGGCGTCAACGAAACCTCCGTCAACCTTTCACTTTACGACTTGTATTCAGCAGCATCCTGTACAACCAATGCCATTGCTCCTGTTCTATCGGTACTGGTACAGGCAATAGGTATAGAAAAAGGACATATAGAAACGATCCATTCCTATACCAATGATCAGAATCTGGTCGATAATATGCATAAGAAATCCAGAAGAGGCCGCGCGGCAGCATTGAATATGGTCATTACGGAAACGGGCGCTGGCAATGCTGTTGCCAAGGTACTACCGGTATTAAATGGTCGCTTAACCTCTAACGCCATCCGGGTACCGGTACCCAATGGTTCTCTGGCGATATTAAATTTGGAGCTTTCTGTCCCAACATCCCTTGAGGAGATAACCAGGCTTCTACGGAACAGTTCTTTGAGCTATCGGCTTGCCGAGCAGATCAAGTTTTCGGACAACGATGAGCTCGTCTCCTCGGATATTATAGGAACCACAGCAGCAGCAATCGTCGACGGGCCTTCGACCATCGTTTCCGCAGACGGCAAAAACGTCATACTGTATGTTTGGTACGATAATGAGTACGGCTATTCACATCAGGTCATGCGTCTGGCCCGTCATATTGCCGGAGTAAGACGTTACACGTACTACTAAAATCCAATTTTCAATAGATAGAAGGCCGGCCGGAGCGGTACTGTATGGGCAGGTAGTTTTCTGAGCCGCAGTATGGGCAATGGCCGCCTTTACCTCTGACCAATGGCGTTCTTTAGATATTTCATAATAATAGGTGTCGCGCCAGCTTTTTGTTGCACATACTGCCGTGCAGATGCTGCGGCATCGTTCAGCCTGGAAGGATCTTGCAACGAAGTAAACGCTTTCTTCAACCCCTCAGCTCCCGTAAACGAAAACCCACCGCCAAGCTCGATCAGATCTTTTGCCTCCTGAAACTTTTTATAGTTGGGACCAAATAGTACCGGTATTCCGTACGTCGCAGCTTCCAATGTGTTGTGTATACCTGCTCCGAATCCCCCACCTATATAGGCAATCTGCCCATAACCATACAGGGAAGACAGCAGCCCGATATTATCGATGACCAAAACCTTCGCCCCCCGCAATGTATCTTTACTATATGTATGTATTTTTGAAAACCGCAACGCTTCCGGCCATAGTGTCATGACGCTCGAGACATGTGCTTCGTCGACCTCATGGGGTGCTAAAATCAGCTTATATCCAGTAAACTGTCCCAACAGCTCCTTCAACAGTTTTTCGTCCTCCGGCCAGGTACTTCCGGCTACCAGTGTAGGTGATGTCTCCACAAAATCGCTGATCAAAGGAACTGCTTTCCGGTGCTTTGGAAGATCAATGACACGGTCAAAACGAGTATCTCCGGCCAGCCCGGCATTACGGATACCATACTCTTTCAGCAACCGGACACTCTCTTCATTCTGTACAAAAAAATACGTCACATAACTTAAAATCTTCCTGAAAAACGCGCCATAATCCTGAAAAAATATTTGCTCCGGTCTAAAAATAGCCGCAATCAGGAATAGAGGTATCCCGCGTCGGTGCAATCCTTCAAAATAATAATACCAATATTCGTATTTCGTAAAAACGGCAAAAGTGGGATTGACAAGCTCCAAAAATAGCGTGGCATTGTCAGCGTTATCATAAGGCAGATAGAAAACATAATCCGCCAGATTGGTATTTTTCCGGATTTCGTAGCCCGAAGGAGAGTAAAATGTTACAATGATTTTATGGTCACCATAATTATTTTTTACACACTCCAGCACGGGTCTTCCCTGTTCAAATTCTCCCAGGGAAGCAAAGTGAAACCAGATATGTTTTTGCGTTGGGTCAACCGTTTGTTTCATCCGAAAATACCATTCTCTGCGACCCTCGACCATGAGGCGGGCTTTGGCATGAAAAGGAGCCAACATACGCAATAAGAGTCCATATAGAGAGATTCCAATCGAATAAAGCAAACGCATGTTTTTAAAATAATGTTTATCTTAGTCAAAGATATTAAACCCATTTCATTAAAAGGAAGCATTGAGTGGAAAATAAACATCGTAAACGGATTTTGATCACGGGAGCAGCCGGCTTCCTCGGCTCCCACCTCTGCGACCGTTTTATTGCTGAAGACTATGAGGTGATTGGCATGGATAACCTGATCACAGGTGATCTTCAGAATATCGCACATTTATTCAAACTCGAAAATTTTGACTTTTATCATCACGATGTGTCCAAATTTGTGCACATCCCGGGGCCGCTGGATTATATCCTGCATTTCGCATCCCCCGCAAGTCCGGTAGACTACCTCAAGATCCCGATTCAAACCCTCAAAGTAGGTTCGTTAGGTACTCACAACCTCCTTGGCCTGGCCAGAGCAAAGCAAGCCCGCATATTGGTGGCCTCTACCTCGGAAGTCTATGGGGATCCCTTGATTTCTCCACAATCGGAAGACTATTGGGGAAATGTAAATCCCGTGGGCCCCAGAGGGGTATATGATGAGGCAAAACGATTTCAGGAAGCTATTACCATGGCTTATCACAATGCACATGGGCTTGACACGCGGATTGTAAGAATATTCAATACTTTTGGCCCGAGAATGCGCCTCAACGATGGCCGTGCTGTCCCGACTTTCATTGCGCAGGCCATCCGCGGTCAAGACATTAGCATATTTGGCGATGGGCTTCAGACGCGCTCATTCTGTTATATCGACGATCAGGTGGAAGGGATTTACCGTGTACTGCATTCCGACTGCGTAAACCCCATCAATATTGGCAATCCGGACGAAATATCACTCGTGCAACTTGCAAAGGAAATTTTGGAATTGACAGGCAGTCCAAGTAAAATCAGCTACCAGCCATTGCCCGTGGATGATCCAAAACAACGAAAGCCGGACATCAGCCTGGCGAAGGCTAAATTGAACTGGCAGCCGCAGGTAGGTCGAAAATCAGGCCTGCAAAAAACTATTGATTTTTACCGAAAATTGCCTTTGGATATCTTATCAGATAAAGACTTTACTTACTATAATCAACAATAATGAACAAAAAAATATTAGTCACAGGAGGAACAGGCTATATTGGTTCGCACACCGTTGTCGAACTTCACCAGGCGGGATATATTCCCGTAATCATCGATGATCTTTCGAATTCAAACATTAAAATCTTGGATCAGATCGAAAAGATCATCGGGATAAAACCCGAATTTCACCAGTTCGATCTTTGTGATACCGCCAAGGTCAATGAATTTGTCAAAAATAATAGCGACATCTCGGGAATTATCCACTTTGCCGCTTCTAAGGCAGTTGGAGAATCTGTACAGAACCCCTTAAAGTACTATCACAACAACTTCTTCTCCTTAATCAATCTTTTGGAAGCATACCGCAGCAGACCGATCAACTTTGTATTTTCTTCAAGCTGCACGGTATATGGAGAACCGGACCGTCTTCCGGTAGACGAAACTGCTCCAGTCAAAAAGGCAGCATCTCCTTATGGTAATACAAAGCAAATTGCAGAAGAGATCCTGGAAGAAACAGCGGCAGCATACGACAACTATAATATTATCGCATTGCGCTATTTTAATCCTGTAGGTGCTCACGAGTCCGCACTGATCGGTGAACTGCCAAACGGCGTGCCGCAGAATTTACTGCCGTTTATCACGCAGACGGCCATCGGAAAAAGAGAAAAATTGACGGTATTCGGAGCCGATTACGACACGCCGGATGGCTCATGCGTCCGCGACTATATCCACGTCGTCGATCTGGCAAAAGCTCATGTCGCCGCTATCAGATTATTGGAACAAGGCAATCCAAACGGCAAATACGACGTGTTCAACGTGGGTACAGGCAATGGATACTCTGTACTGGAAGCGATCAAAGCCTTCGAAAAGGCATCAGGCCAGAAGCTGAATTATGAAATCGGCCCGCGACGTGATGGTGACATCATCAAAGTGTATGGCGATGTAACGAAGTCAGCTCAGCAGCTGCACTGGAAGGCTGCACTAGGCATTGATGAAATGATGGCCTCAGCCTGGGCCTGGGAAAAGTACCTAAAGGAAAATCCGCTGGATTAATCGATCCGACCGACATTTTTGAAGCGGATAGAAAAGCGTATATTATCTACTCACGATAATATACGCTCCTTTAAACTGCTATCAGTCTATCATAGACTCCTGACAGTTTATCACAAACACAGAGCAGTCTACTTTCAGCTGCAACAAATTTACAGCATACTGCTATAGGGCTACACCAAACTCCCAGCAGTATACTGTCAACTTATTACACTTTACCTTAAACGAACGACAGCTTGATATAAACTCAGTGCATAAGCACATAAACAGCTGGCAGTTTAACCTAGTATACGTAAACTTTACCCTAGACTGAGGATATTTCGATATAAACTCCTCCTTGGTTATCGTAAACCATAGGGAGTTCTGAACAAACTGCTATCTGTTCATAACAGACTGATCACAGTTTAAGGTCCAATCTAACAGCATCGTCCTATCGTCTGCTTGGTCAACTGCTCCGCTTCCGCATGTTTATGGAATAACATCCCCAGCGGGCAAAAGAGAACAAGAAGTTCATTTACGGGATCATACGACAAGGCCCTCGGGCAAAAGATTATGAATTGGCAATGGCTTGAGTGAAAGATTGCGGTGTGGCATCCAAGTGACCAAGAGATAAAATGGCCTAAACAAGCTCTTTATCCGAAATGTACTCCATTAATAATCCTGCCTGCTCTCCGAGTTTCTTTTTTAAGCGTTGCATCGATTTCTTAATCGCATCTGGGGTGACGCCAAGGACATTGGCCACCTCTCTGTTATTTAGCCCCAATTTCATTAGCACAATCACCCGAAGATTGGATTCGGTAATATCAGGAAACTTACCCTGAATATCCTGTAGCAAATGCGGGAACTCTCTTGTCAGCAATAGCTTAAATTGTTGCCACTTCTCTTCTGTGATGAGATGGGAGTGCAACAGTGATTTCAGCTCATCCCGATCTTTGGCACTGCTCTCCCCGATTTCCTCCAGCATGGAGGACAACAGATTGATCTGTTCGTTGTTCCGCTTCAGATAAACCATATATTCCTCCACCTGACTTTTAGAACTGACCAGTTCTTTATCCAGCTTGGCTTTCGTATACTTTAAATGAAGCAGCTGATATTCATACTCACGCAAGCGCTTTTTGGAGCGGTAACGGAAAGCTTGATAAATAAAAAATAACAGGGCTAATACAAAAAGACTTAACATAACCCACACTCTTTTCTCCGCTTGTTTTTTCTTGACCAGAGCCTGAGCCAATGAAAGCTTATAGGCGTATTTCTGTTTATCAGCCATGAATTTCAACTGGGACAATACCGGGTCTCCATCCAAAAATCGCAGGGAATCCTGAAGGCGATCGATCCTGCGCCGCGCTTGGAGCTCCTTTCGTGCATCGCCGTCCTGTAACGCCAGACGTAGTTTATACCCCTCCAGCTCGAGGATCGTCTTTTTATCATCCGACCCCGTCAAGAGGTCTTCCGCTTCATCAAGCATATGAGGTATTCCCTTATTATCCCCCATCGAAATGTATAGACGGATACGGGCCATCAGAGCGTAAACGCTGTTCTTATTGTTGCCCAAAGCCCTGGAGATCGCCAGATCCTGCTCTAACAACGCCAACGCCCTCCGGTAATCTTTTCTACCTTCAAAGACCTTGGCCTGATTGCCCAAAATCTTGGCATATCGGAGAGAATCTCTCACGGAAAGCGCCAAATCCCGGGCAAACACAAAATGCTTCATTGCCTGTGCGGTATCTCCCCCGCTTTTTAGCGTCAAAAGACCTAAATTGTCCAAAATGGCAGCCTTCAGCCGCGACGGTACTCCTGCTTGCTGTGCCCCAAGCTTCAAGTATTTGATTCCGGTTGCATAATCTCCCAAGGTCCCAAAGAAATATCCTAACTTCTTATACGTTTGTGTCAGATCCAGCACCAGATCTTTGGGTATATCCTCTAATGCCTTTTCACTTTCCAACATAAAAGGAAGGGCTTCAGAAGCTTTTAAGCATCTGTACAGATAAAAACCATACATCACTTTTACCCAAGCTTTCACATTTTGATAGCTGTAATCCTTCTCGAGATCAAGTGCTTTTAGATAATATTTATCACTGAAATTATTCCTGGTATCTTCTACTTCAAACGACTGGTCAGCCAACAGGCAGTAATAAATGGCCAGCAAGGCCTTGTCATTTTTCCGTATGGCCTGATCAAAATAGGGCGTAAGGTACCGCGTCAAAGCCGAACTGGAAACTTGATGCTGCTGTGCCTCCTGAATAATGCGTTCATAAAAATTGCGTTCTTCTACCGAGCTATTGGTACCTATTAGATCCATTCCAGAGACAGTAATCCCAGAATTTAGAACGATAAAAAATAGAATAAACAAAAATCTCGGCATACCGATACAGCAATTGAATTTACGCTAAAAATAGAAAATAAATTTTATTCTACCATGTGCCTCGCGCGGCTCAGCATCAGGGAGAAGCCTGCAAGCGGGAAAGATAGCAAATACGGTGCAAAAGTTCGGACTAATCAAAGTGATAAATGCGCTCCGGTGTAATGGCTTTTGTCAGCCTTACATCGTGTTCGTTTTCATCAGCAATGTTTTCAACCGGATCAAAAAAAGATAGTCCAACGCGTTGAACATCTGGTCTGCACAATGCGAAAAAACGGTCGTAAAATCCTTTCCCATATCCTACTCGATGTCCGTTTGAATCAAAAGCGAGCAGAGGAACCAAAATAAAATCAATCTCCGAAGGGGCCACCTCAAGGCCCGCCACGGGCTCGGGAATCCCCCACCTATTGATTTCAAAAACGGTGTGCTGATCAAGGATATAATGCTGCATCGAACAATCCTCAAAATTGGACCGTGACACCACCAGCATCATCTGGGGAAAAGCCTCTTTCAGGTACTCGATCATCGGATAGGTATTGGGTTCATGATATTTTGTGATCGGCAAAAACACGTGCAAGTATCGGATCAACGATAGATCTATTCCACGAAACTGCATCTGTAATTTTTGGTTCAGCATGTGTTCCTCTTCCTCCGAAAGCTGACACCGTTTTGTTTTAAACTCCTGTCTAAGGTCTTTTTTTGATTTCATAATTGGTATTATCTGTTCTGCATCAGATCGATACTGCTGCAAAGAAATTTTTAAGCCTGCCATGTTAAAAAAAACGGCCTTGTAGCGAGCGCTATCAAGACCGAATAATCAACCTAAACCTAAAATCTTTATATTATTTTACGCGCTCGATATAATTACCGGTTTGCGTATCTACTCTTACTTTTTCTCCTTGATTGATAAATAAAGGCACCATAATCTCTACCCCAGTTTCTACTGTAGCTTTTTTTAACGCATTTGTTGAGGTATCGCCCTTGACCGCTGGTTCAGTGTAGGTAATCTCCAGCTCAACACTTTTGGGAGCCTCTGCCATAATAGGCTCGTCACTTTCAAAGGCAACGATCACATTCATGCCTTCTTTTAAAAAGCGCGCTGAATCACCGAACAAAAATTTAGGAATGTTAAATTGCTCATAGCTATCGTTATCCATGACAACAAAAAACTCTCCATCTTCGTACAAATACTGATAATCATTGGTTTCGACCCGTGCAATCTCTACACTCTCATCCACACGAAAACGATATTCAACTAATTTTCCAGTCTTCACATTACGCATTCTCGCCTGATAAAATGCACGTAGATTTCCAGGTGTACGATGTATATATTCCTCTACGGAGACTAGTTCCCCATTAAATCTTAAAATATTTCCTGCTTTTACCTCTGATGCCTTGGCCATTTTTCTGATTTGAACTTTAAACGGTTATCTCATTATTGAGTCGTCAAAAATACAAAAACTAATTGTGTTATTAAAATTTCATTCGTTACTTTTTGAACTCCGTAATTGAAATAGTTTCGTCACAAAATCTGTATTCTTTCTCTTGGTTTGAACAAATAATAAATAATCTGGATTGGCGCCTTGTCAAATCAATTAGGCTGAGATACCATTCTTCTCCTGCACGGTCCAAATTGCTCGTTGGCTCATCCAGCAATACCAGATCCGAAGCCGAACAACAGGCTAAAACCAACTTTACCCGCTGACGCATGCCCGATGAAAAAAATTTGATCTCTTTATCCAAAGCATTTTCCAGACCCAGCAGCTCCACCACACGGTTCTTGTCAAAGCCTGTCAGATAGCCCTTAAATTTAAAATGAAAGTCAAGTAATTCATGCAAACTAAACTCCTCTATCAGATCCATGTAAGGTGCTGCGATAGCGAGCCACTGATACACCTGATCAGCACCAACTACTCGATCTCCCTGCGTATAAACCAGTTCGCCCGCCGACGGCGTTAAACTTCCCGATAGCACTTTTAGTAGCGTTGATTTACCCGAACCGTTGTGTCCAAGGATAGCATAACTTTTACCAGACTCAAAACGATAATTGATATGCCGGAAAATCCATTCATTATTATACCTTCGGCCGATATCTTTCAGTGTTATTTCCAAAGTGAATGAATCAGTAGTGCAATTACATTGCCCGGTTGTTGAATCCTTTCATGATACCGCGTCCCGAATTCCGGATGAAATCCAGAATCTCGTCACGAATTTCTGTAGCCTGATACTCCGCTTCAATGATTTCCATGGCCTTTGCCAGGTTGCGGTTCTGAACAAATAGGATACGATAAATATTTTGGATTTCGGCAATCTGCTCCTCCGAAAAACCTCTCCGTCTAAGTCCTACAGAATTAATCCCCGCATAAGAAATAGGTTCACGGGCTGCCTTCACAAAGGGTGGGATATCTTTACGTACCAATGATCCACCAGTGACAAAAGCATGCGAACCAATTTTCACAAATTGGTGTACCGCTACCATCCCTGCCAAAACTACATAATCACCGACAGTGATATGTCCTGCTAGGGTGCTATTGTTGGAAAAAACACAGTTATCGCCCACTTCACAATCGTGTGCAACATGGCTATATGCCTGAATCAGACAGTTTTTGCCGATGACCGTCCTATATTTATCTTTTGTACCACGATTAATGGTTACACATTCACGAATGGTTGTATTATCACCAATTTCCGCTGTCGTGACTTCCCCGTCAAATTTTAAATCTTGAGGTTCTCCCGAAATTACAGCACCTGGATATATTTTACAGTTTTTTCCAATTCGAGCTCCATCCATAATGGTCACGTTGGAGCCGATCCACGTACCTTCGCCAATGACAACGTCCTTGTATATGGTAACAAAGGGCTCTATGACCACATTTTTAGCAATTTTTGCTTCAGGATGAATATAAGCTAATGGCTGTATCATCTATACTTATTTAGTTGTTATTTACTCTTACGATTTGAGCCATAAGTTCGGCCTCGCAGACGATCTTCTCTCCCACCATGGCAACCCCCTTCATTTTCGCTATCCCTCGACGAATAGGCTCCATCAGGTCACACCTAAAGATCACGGAATCTCCCGGAGTCACCTGCGCCTTAAAACGTGCATTCTCAATTTTAAGAAATAGCGTCAGCCAGTTCTCAGGATCCGGAACAGTCTTTAGTACCAGAATACCGCCTGTCTGTGCCATGGCTTCCACCTGCAATACGCCGGGGAATAACGGGGCGCCGGGAAAATGTCCCATAAACAGATCCTCGTTCATCGTGACATTCTTTAAACCGACAACATGGGTCTCGGTTAATTCCAAAATCTTATCGACCATCAGCATCGGTTGACGATGCGGGAGGATTTTCATAATTTCCACGGTATCGTACAATGCCGGCATATTCGGGTCATAAACCTTGACTCTTTTACGCGTTTTGTCTTTCTTAATCTGCTCCTTGATTTTCTTGGCAAAAGCTACATTCGCCGCATGCCCGGGGCGGGCAGCCATGATGTGCCCTTTCAGCGGCCTTCCAACCAATGCTAAGTCCCCGACCATATCCAACAGTTTGTGTCGGGCCGGTTCATTCTGGTGACGTAGTTGATTATTGTTTAATATTCCCTCTTTTGCGACAGCAACAGTCTCTTTATGGAAAAGATGAGCAAGTTTCTGAAGCTCTTCGGGTGAGGTTTCTTTATCGACAATCACAATGGCATTGCTTAGGTCGCCACCCTTAATCAGCCCGTGGTCGACCAACATTTCCAACTCGTGCAGAAAACAGAACGTGCGTGAAGAAGCAATCTCTGACTTGAAATCTTCAATAGAAGTAATGGCTGCATGCTGGCTGCCCAGCACAGGTGAATTAAAGTCGATCATACAGGTCAGACGGTAACCGTCCATAGGCATACCCAGAATCTCTACTTTACGATCTGGCTCGGCATAATGGATATTATTCGAAATTTCATAATAATCTCTATCGGCCTCCTGTTCTTCAAATCCAGCCTCCTCCAGCAATTTAACAAAAATTGCCGCACTGCCATCTAATATAGGAATTTCAGGACCATCAATATCGATCAGTACATTGTCGATCTGCAGACCGATCAAGGACGCCATTAAATGCTCTATTGTACTGACACTCGCGCCGTTTTGAGAAATAGTGGTTCCTCTGGAAGTATCGGTGACATTATCCGCATCAACCAATATTTCAGGCTGTCCTTCTAAATCCACACGCCGGAACTTAAACCAGTGATTTTCCGGAGCTGGTTTGATGGTCATCGATACTATTTTTCCTGTATGAAGACCTACCCCCGAAATTTCGACCTCGTTTTTGATGGTTCTCTGTTTTACATTCATTTCTATTAACATATTTTTAAATCAAAACTTCTTTTGACAACCCATCATGAGACAATAATACATATCGATAACAGCAAGTAGGCCTGCCCATGATAGCTTAACAATTAAAGAACAGTTTATTTCAATGAAAAAAGATTATTTTACTTTTGTTTCTAACAGCTTCTCCAACTCCTGGATCCGCTTTTCCAACTCCGGTAGGCGTGCAAATATGACGTTTGAGCGCAATTGAGGTTGATATGGCATGACCGGTGTTCCGCCCCATTTTTTACCCTCTTCTTTAATCGACCTGTTCACACCTGATTGTGCCTGTATTTGGGAACCCTTAGCAACGGTAATATGCCCAACAACCCCCACCTGTCCACCCAAGACGACATGTTCTCCAATTTTCGAACTGCCCGAAATCCCGGTCTGTGCAGCAATAACCGTATTTTTTCCAATATCCACATTATGGGCTATCTGGATGAGATTATCCAATTTAACGCCCTCGCGCACAATCGTCGCACCCATGGTTGCCCGGTCAATGACCGTATTCGCTCCAATCTCCACATTATCCTCCACCTGAACATAACCGATCTGTGGTACCTTTTTATAGGTGCCATCTTCCTGGGGAGCAAATCCAAAACCATCCGACCCAATAACAACGCCGGAATGAATGACGACGTTCTTACCGACCTTGCAATCGTGATAGATCTTTACTCCGGGATAAAGCGTGGTATTGTCGCCAATCGTGACTTTATCCCCGATAAAAACCTGAGGGTAAATCTTGACATTATCGCCGATTTGGGCACCTTTTCCAATATAGGCAAATGCACCGATATAGCCGCCGCTGCCAATCTTGGCTTCCGCATGAATGTAACACGGTTCCTCGCGCCCGCTCTTATCCAGACGAAATTCGTTATACATATTCAATATCGTGGAGAAGGCTGCGTAGGCGTTCTTCACCCGAATGATCGTCAATGTAGGTTTGGTCTGCTGAGCCAATTGCAAATCTTCATTCACAATGACGATAGAAGCATCCGTAGTATATATAAAATGCTCATATTTCGGATTTGACAAAAAGGAAAGATCACCTTTTTTACCTTCCTCAATTTTGGCAAGGTTACCCACTGTAACTTCTGGATTCCCCTCAATCCTTCCTTCTAATAATGTTCCTATTTGTTGAGCAGTAAATTGCATGGTACAAATCTATGTTTTTTTATTAAAAAATAACTACCCAACCGAAGGAATTGCTATATATCCTACCTCTTTTGGATAACATAACGCGTATTTAGACACGTTTTTTGACAATGCTTCTAAATTCCCGAGATCCGATGCCTCCGTAATGTCAACAAGTGCACCCGACTTCAACAGGATCCTGATCGGATCCTTTGATGGATTATACGCCCGATTCTGAATTTCCTGTGTGAACACATAATAATGAATATCCGTGTCATTCACATCCAGCGCCTGGCCAACTCGCCTTTCCACAAGCTCCATATCCGCTGCTGAAAAAGGTTTATTGCTCATTATTGACCGATACAAATCCCGCTTCATAATCCGCTGGCACATACGACTTAAAATTTTATCATCATGTTTTTCCCAGGTTTTTATCGCCGACATAATGTCTGTATCATCCAAACGAGTAAACCAGTCCAAATGCAACGGGTCATCCAAAAAATTTGTTCGGTCAATCTGCTGGCTCAGAAACCAGTGAAATGCTGGCGTCGAGTATAGCGCCGCACCCGCAGCGGTCAGGTCCTTCGCCCGCTGCAATATTTTTATCAGCAATTGCTCTGCACCGATAACGGTCTTATGCAAATAGACCTGCCAATACATCAGCCGCCGCGCGATAAGAAACTTCTCCACGGAATAGAGACCTTTATATTCAACAACGATTTCATCGTTGACCACGTGCAGCATCTTGATAATACGGTCAAAGGAAATGACCCCTTCGGAAACACCGGTAAAAAAGCTGTCCCGGTTTAAATAATCCATACGGTCGACATCCAGCTGACTGGACACCAGCTGATGCAGAAATTTTCTCGGGTAGTGATTATTAAAAATATTGATTGCTAAACTCAATCTACCGCCCAGATCCTGATTGATACGATCCATCAGCAGGGAGGATAGCAATTCATGGGAAACACCTGTAATCAAGCTATGCTCAAGTGAATGCGAAAAAGGGCCATGGCCAATATCATGCAGCAAAATAGCAGCCAGTACCGCTTCGCCCTCCTCTTCCGAAATCATGATCCCCTTGCTCCGTAAGGTTTCTATGGCCATGGACATCAGATGCATGGCCCCTATCGCATGCTGAAATCGCGTATGCAAAGCACCCGGGTAGACAAGATGGGTCATGCTCACCTGTTTGATATAGCGCAACCGCTGAAAATAGGGGTGCTGTATCAGATCAAAGACCAGACCCGCAGGGATTGCGACAAACCCATATACAGGATCATTGATGATTTTGTTCTTATTCAATGTGGCAATAAATTAAGGTATTCTTAACATATCAGCAGACAACCAGACTTTGGCACAAAATCATGGTTATCACTACTATAAACTTAAAACAAAGATAATTAGTTCATCGTTAAGAAATGTTAAAAATAAATCTAAAGCACGATATTTGCTTATGTTAGTATCATATTGAAATCCATTCATCAAAGAGGCCATACACATTTGTTACATCTGAATGTGGTCACACGACCGGCCTCTGATATATATAGACATATAATAACAAGATGCAAAAAACACATATTCTCTGGGCCGATGATGAAATTGATTTTCTAAAACCACATATATTGTTTTTAGAAAGTAAGGGGTATAAAGTTGACACGGTCAACAATGGAAATGATGCTGTTGAAGCCTTTAAAAATGGTTTTTTTCACTTAGTATTTCTGGACGAAAACATGCCCGGGCTGACAGGGCTCGAAACGCTCGCAATTCTCAAATCCGTCAATCCAACTGTTCCTATCGTGCTCGTGACAAAGAATGAAGAAGAACACGTCATGGAAGACGCCATCGGTTCCAAAATAGACGATTATCTCATAAAACCTGTAAATCCCAAACAGATTTTGATGACGATAAAAAAACTTACTGAAAACAAACGTATTGTCAACGAGAAGACATCCATGGCCTATCAGCAGGATTTTCGTAATCTCGGCATGATCCTAAATGACAATCTGGACTTTAAACAGTGGTCAGAAGTGTATAAAAAGTTAGTATATTGGGAACTATCGCTCGAGAAACTCGAAGATAGCAATATGCACGAAATATTGACCATGCAAAAGTCGGAAGCCAATATGCAGTTTTCCAAATTTATCGAAAACAATTATATCAATTGGATCAACCGTCCTGAAATTGCCCCGATATTATCCCACCAGCTATTTAAAAAAAAGGTATTTCCAGCACTTGATGAGGAAAAGTCCACATTTTTCATCTTGATTGACAACTTACGGTACGATCAATGGAAAATCATCAATGAAGTCATCACCGATTATTTTAGACTGGAAGAAGAAACCAACTATTTCAGTATCCTTCCCACAGCGACGCAGTACGCCAGAAACGCTATTTTCAGCGGATTGACACCACTCGAAATGGAAAAACGCTTCCCAAAAATGTGGCAGAACGATGAAGACGAAGGCGGCAAAAATCTATACGAAGATAAATTTTTGGAGGATCAGATAAAAAGACTTTACCGTAAGCCTATCAAACACTCCTATACAAAAGTCCTGACGCTGGAACAAGGCAAGGACGTCTTAGACAACTTAGGCAACCTGCTGCACAATCAGCTCAATGTACTGGTTTACAACTTTGTCGACATGCTGTCCCATGCGCGGACGGATAGTTCAATGATCCGCGAGCTGGCAAATGACGAAGCCGCTTACCGATCTCTTACCCTATCCTGGTTTGAACATTCCCCGTTGCTCGAAGCCCTAAAATGGTTGTCACAAAAAAAAGTTCGTGTTATTGTGACTACCGACCACGGTACAATACGAGTAAAAAAACCGAGTAAAATAGTTGGTGACCGAAATACCAATACAAATCTGAGGTATAAGCAAGGAAAAAACCTGAATTATATCGAAAAGGATGTCTTTGCCATCAAGAACCCACATGAGGCACAGCTGCCCAAGCTGCATGTCAGTTCTACGTATGCCTTCGCTAAAGAGGATTTCTATTTCGTCTATCCGAATAATTACAATCAATTTGTCAATTATTTCAATGGAACATTTCAGCACGGTGGCATATCTTTGGAAGAAATGATCATCCCCTTTGCGACATACTTACCGAAATAGTAATTTTGCAGTATGGAAATTATCGTAAACTCGACAGCAGATCTTGCTGTTGCAGCACAATCGCTTTTAAATAGTTTCCCTACGACTCGTATATTTCTATTATATGGGCCAATGGGAGCAGGGAAAACAACCTTTGTTAAGTCCTTGTGCGAACAGCTTGGTGTAAAAGATAGCACTTCAAGTCCGACATTTTCCATCGTGAATGAGTATGCGTCCGACGCTGGGCCGATCTATCATTTTGATTTTTACAGAATCAAGGACGAGCAGGAAGCGTTTGATTTCGGCTACGAGGAATATTTTTATTCAGGTGCTTATTGTTTTGTGGAATGGCCTGAGAAAATTCCGAATCTCCTTCCGGAAGAAGCGAAAGAAATACATATCAGCATTCTCGACACCAACACACGTAACATATCCATTTCTTAATCCCATCTCCCCCATTATGGCTCATTCATCCTCCTGTCAGTATATTCCTTCAGACACCCATGTACCGGGACTGGCTGCAATCCACGCGCAGCAGTTAAGCTTTTCGTTCCACGAAAATAACGAACAGCTGGCCGTGGAAGACGCTTCCTTTGCGATTGAAGAAGGAAAGATAACAGCTATAATTGGGGAATCGGGCAGTGGAAAAAGCACATTGCTCCGATTGATATATGGCCTATTGGAGCCCTCAAACGGAACTGTCCGCTATAAAGGCTGGCAGGTCCCGACCCGCAAAGACAAATTAATCCCTGGACACGATGCCATGAAGCTCGTCTCACAGGGCTTTGACGACCTTAATACCTATGCGAACGTATGGGACAATGTGGCTTCACAGTTACCAAACACCGACATTAAGCGTAAAGAGGATAAGACCGCCGAAATATTGAGCAGGCTGCGGATAGCCCACTTGGCGAAAAAAAGGGTAGCTGATATCAGCGGTGGTGAAAAACAGCGCGTCGCCATCTGCCGAGCTCTCATCAATGAACCGGAGGTGCTGCTAATGGACGAGCCTTTCAATCAGGTCGACGCCTCATTCCGCGACACCCTGCAGCAGGACATCAAATCTATTGTCAGAGAGACAGGCCTTACCATCATCTTAGTATCACATGACCCTACCGAAGTACTTGCATTGGCAGACGATCTTATTGTCATGAAGTCGGGAAAGATCCTAGATCAGAATGACCCCCACCGCCTGTACACCAGACCCTCCCACCCTTACACGGCTCAGCTATTAGCAAAAAGCAACATCTTATCAGCCGAAAAAGCTGTACATTTGGGCATAGCAGGAGATAAAACCATCGCTATACATCAGGAATGGATCTCCATCAGCCCTGCAGAACACTCACCCTTCTTTGTCAAAGAGGTTAAATTCCGGGGCTTCTATTACGAGATCGTTGTCACTAACAACCTGTTTGACCTGCATTGCATCAGCACCTCACAGCTTGTTCCTGAGAAAAAACAAGCTGTAGATCTGACAATTTCAGACTGGATTGCTTTCTAACCTCTACAGAGCCATTACCCAACCGTTTTATTTACAATTGGGAAAGCCAGGATAAAAAGGCATCAAACCACATTTTATCCGAAGTCTTGTTGATCAGGCCGAATCCATGCCCGCCCTGTTTAAACGTATAGAGTTTGTTGGCCACATGCGCCTTGTCAAGTGCCGCCATCATCCGGTAACTATTCTCAATCGGAACGGCAGTATCATCTTTAGCGTGCACAAAGAAGACCGGGCATACATCGGAGGATACCTGCAGGTCGGAGGAAAAAAGCTTGATCATATCCTCCGACGGATTTTCGCCAATCAGATTGATGCGTGATCCCTTGTGCGTAACATCATTCTCCATGGAGATCACAGGATAAATCAGTCCCGCGAAATCGGGTCTGAGGGAAATGTGACCAGGGTTAGAAATATAATCTTTTTTAAACTTGGTAATCAAAGTAGAAGCCAGATGCCCACCTGCAGAAAATCCGATCACACCCACTTTTTTGAACTCGGGATGCGTGGTTCTGATCAACTGCATCGCACGCTGTGCGTCCTGAAGTGGCCCTATACTCTTATCCCGCATAATATTCGGCGATGGCAGTCTATACTGTAACACATATGCAGCATACCCATTTTTCACGAGTTCTTTGGCCACAGCATGTCCTTCATGGTCCATGGCGATATGCGAATAGCCACCTCCAGGGATAACGAGAACAGCAATATTCTTTATTGCAGGGCCCTCCGGTATATAGGCAAATATTTTGGGAACATTTTTTTCGGTAAGAGCCTGCGGATTATCCGTTGTGTTAGGAATACTATCTGCATATAGGTTTGTTGCATCCTGAGCCTTTGTCAATGAGATCAAAGAAAATAAGATCATAATAATTCTTTTCATCGGTTTAAGTTTGTTCATGTATATTTTATAGTGAAGACACGACCAATAGATCCAGATCTTTGGCAGTCATATTAAAGCGGTCGGCCATATCAGCATTCGTCAGGTTGCCCTGATAAAGGTAAATGGAACTCCTGATCCCCGGATTCTTCCAGATGGCATTTCTCAGGCCTCCGAGCTCCGCAAAATCCAACAATATAGAGGTGAAAATATTGCTCATGGCATAGGTGGCTGTCCGCGCCACACGCGAAGCAATATTGGGGACACAATAATGAATCACATCAAATTTGCGAAAGACAGGCTTATCGTGTGAAGTTACCTCTGAGGTCTCAAAATTTCCGCCTTGATCAATACTCACATCGATAATCACCGAATTAGGCTTCATTTTGGACACCGTTTCTTCGGAAATTACGCAGGCCGAACGCCCATTGCGGGCACGCAATGCACCAATGACGACGTCTGAACTAATAACAGCTTTATTTAAAATAATCGGTTGTATCACAGATGTAAAAACCCTGCTGCCCAGATTATTTTGCAGCCGTCGCAGTTTATAGATGGAATTGTCAAATACCTTCACCTCCGCTCCGAGCGCCAGCGCCGTTCGTGCAGCCTGCTCGCCTACGGTCCCAGCACCTATAATCACGACCTCCGTCGAAGCTACTCCTGTAACTCCTCCGAGCATCAGGCCCTTTCCCCCAAATGCATTGCTCAAATATTCACCGGCAATCAAAGTCGCTGTCGCCCCCACAATTTCGCTCATAGCGCGAACCACCGCCAAACAACCGCCCTCATCTCTTAAATACTCATAGGAAATCGCAGTAATCTTTTTATGCATCAATGCTTTCAGTACCTCCACATTCATCAGCGAGGGCTGCTGCGACGACAATAGCAGTTGTCTCTCCTTCATCAACTTAACTTCTGCCACAGTCGGGCTGCCTACTTTAATGATCAGATCGGCCTGATACACCTCCTCCCTGGAAGAAACAATCCGCGCGCCCTGCTCGCTGTAGTGATGGTCCAAAAAGTTCGCCCCGGCACCCGCACCAGTTTCAATCACGACCTCATGCCCATTCTCGACCAACAAGGCAACCGCCAATGGAGTCAAGCATATACGCTTTTCCTGGAAGGAGATTTCTTTTGGAATACCGATAAAAAGACTTTTTGCATTCTTTTTCTTCTCAAACAACATCTCTTTTGGAGAAATCATGGCCTGATTCGCAAGCTTCCCTAACTCATTCATCTTATTAAATTGACTTTAGCTAAAATTACGATAAATAATCAATCTAATCAAAACGAAGATGAATATGCTTGCTTCTACAGGAATATTATACCACAAAGCCCATTGGAATGACGCAAAATTCTCTACATTTGTCTTAGTAAAACAGATATAATAACATGCTTAGTAAAGTCAGTATCGTACCCAGATGGATCATCTTTTTGTTGGATATTTTCAGCGTCTCCATGGCTTATCTCCTCGCAAACGTCATTTATTACGACTTTAACTTTGACTTTCTAACTGACATAGACTTCAGTATCCGATTCATCCTTTTTATCAGCGTCTGCTCTTTGTCTTTTTACCTGTTCAAGATGTATACAGGGATAATTCGTTACACAAGCGCGATAGATTCCATACGCATATTATCGACGATCATATTCAGTGTCTTCGTTCTTTTGGTGATCAAATTAATCATTCAGGCCAACGAAATTGAACGCAACATTCCTACCGCATTGATTATATTCTTTGCCCTGTTTTCCTTTCTAATTCTGACCGTTTACCGGACTATCATAAAGATTTTCTTTCTCTATACCAAGAAAGTGAATGGCACCAGAAAGAAAACGCTGATCTATGGTGCAGGAGATTTGGGCATTGCAGTCAAAAGAACCTTAGATCACGATATTCGCTCCAAAAATGCCATCATCGGATTTTTGGATGACAACGACCAGAAAATCAACAAAGTCATCGACGGAACCAAAATCTATTCCTCGAAAAAGTTCAGCCATCTGATCGGCACCCTCAACGTTGAGGAAGTCATCATTGCCTCGCACAACATTCCGTCGGAACGCAAAAACGAAATTACAGACATAGCATTAGAACGCAATGTCAGTATCCTGACGCTTCCACCAGTGAAAAAGATAATGAATGGGGACCTCAATCCCAATCAGATACAGAAAATAAAAATCGAGGATCTGCTCGAACGCGATCCGATTAAAATCAATGACGACCATATCCTGAACCAGACAAAGGGCAAAAGGATATTGGTCACCGGTGCGGCAGGTTCCATTGGAAGCGAAATTGCCTCCCAGTTGGGAAAATATGAACCGCAGATGATTATTCTTTGCGACCAGGCTGAATCACCGTTACACAATTTGCAATTGGACCTGCAGGATGAATTTCCCAATCAGGTGTACCACACATATATTGCAGATATCCGGAGCACGAAAAGAATGCGCCTGCTCTTTGAAACCTTCAAGCCCCATTATGTGTATCACGCAGCGGCCTATAAGCATGTGCCTATGATGGAAAACCACCCTCTGGAAGCTGTGCAGACCAATGTCATGGGGACAAAAAACCTTGCTGATCTGGCCGTGGAATTTCAGGTCGAAAAATTTGTGTTTGTGTCCACAGATAAAGCAGTCAACCCCACCAATATTATGGGTGCAACAAAACGCATAGCCGAAATATATGTGCAGTCCCTAAACAACCATCTGGAGAGCCAGACTCACGGCACCGCGAATACGAAATTCATTACCACCCGCTTTGGCAATGTACTCGGCTCAAACGGATCGGTAATACCCAGGTTCAGAGACCAAATTCAAAAAGGAGGGCCTGTTACGGTAACCCACCCCGAAATCACGCGCTATTTTATGACGATTCCTGAGGCCTGCCGCTTAGTACTGGAAGCTGGGGCTATGGGACAGGGAGGAGAGATATTCGTCTTTGACATGGGCAAATCGGTCAAGATTGTTGAACTTGCGAAGAAAATGATCCGGCTTTCGGGTTTCAAACCTAACGAAGATATCGAAATAAAATTCACAGGATTAAGACCCGGGGAAAAACTGTACGAAGAGCTATTAAACGACCTGGAAAACACCCTCCCCACACATCACGAGAAAATTATGATTGCCAAAGTACGGGAAAATGATTACAGCATCGTGAGCCTCAAACTCGATGAACTAAACCGCCGTTTAGCGACACAAAACAAAAACGAGGTTGTCTATCAAATGAAAATCATTGTACCGGAGTTTAAAAGTAAAAATTCCATCTATGAACAGCTGGACAAGGAAATTGAGCTGTCAAATGAGTCAGAACGCAAAAGTTAATTCATTTTAAAATTGTAAAACGCTTGCAAATTTGCCCGAAAAGTGTATTTTTGCAATCCATATTTTACTGATTAGTAATGTCTAAAAATACAAATAATACAAATCAAGGTTTCAAACCTTCAAAAGGATCTTTTTTTCAAGATAATCAGAAGAGCGTAGTCTTTATCTTAGGCGGTGTCGTTGTTTTGATTCTTCTTTATTTCGGGTATCAGAAGCTTTATTTACAGCCTAGAGCCGAAGAGGCTTCCAACCGGATGTATAAAGCAGAGCAGCTTGCCCCCATCGATTCATTACAAAACAAAGCTATCTCTGGTGACGGATCCTTCCTTGGATTTAAACAAATTGCTGAAGAATATTCAAATACAAAATCGGCTAATATTGCTAACGCTTATTTAGGTGGCCTTTACTTACGTCAGGGAAAATTTGATGAAGCAGTAAAGGCACTCGAAAAATATTCGCCAACCGGCAGTCAGATTTTAGACCCACTGGTCATCGGTCTTACCGGTGATGCTTATTCTGAACTAAAGGATTACAAAAAAGCAGCAGACTACTACAAACAAGCTTCGGAGAAATCGAGCAATTCGTACACCACCCCGTTATTTTTGAAAAAATTGGGTCTTGTATATGAAGCGCAAAACGATTATAAAAGTGCAGAAACTGCGTATAAAAAAATCAAAACAGACTTCCCCGAAAGTCAGGAGGCCTCGACAATCGACGGTCTGTTAGGCAGAGTACAAGCGCATCTATAAAGATCTTAAATCACGAGAAAAGGGACTATTTGATAGCCCCTTTTTTTGTGACCGTCTAATTCATTATCTTTGCTCCTATTATGGCAAGTAGCATTAAAAATTTATCCGACTTTTCGCATATTCAAGTTGCGGATGCAAGCCCGTTCAGATTTGCAATAGTAGTGGCACAATGGAACGCAGAGATTACCGGCGCGTTATTGAATGGTGCAATCTCCGGCTTAGAGAAGCACGGTGCAAAAGAAAGCAATATCGAAATCATTGAGGTCCCCGGAAGCTTCGAACTAACCTCCGGAGCAGATATCGCATTGAGAAACCAAAGTTTTGATGCAGTCATTTGTTTAGGCTGTGTGATCCAGGGCGAAACCAGACATTTCGACTTTATCTGCAATGCCGTGGCTAACGGGATTTCTAATGTTGGACTGAAATATAACAAACCTGTTATCTTCGGCGTGCTGACAACGGACAATCTTCAGCAGGCCTTGGACCGCGCAGGTGGCAAACACGGCAATAAAGGCGAAGAGGCTGCGATCACCGCAATTCAGATGGCTACCATAGCGCAGAAATTCTAGTTTGGTATCAATTTTGTCTAGTATTTTAATCATGAAAAAGTATTTTGGGCCAACTTATTACACGCACAAATACTTTTAGTTTAAATAGATCGGTTAATAAAATATAGAATATCTTATTAATCGATTTTTATTTTTTTTATATGATTATGAGAACATTATCGAATATACTTTTAGTATTCCTGTTGACGATATTCTGCCCAAAACTCATCTTTGCGCAAAATGACAGCCTCAGCAAGCAGGTCTGGAGCAGTATAGGAGGAAAACAGAAATGGGACTCTCTGCAATATCTGGCTTTTTCAGCCAAAGGCAATGTGGTATCAGAACAACTTTCCAACGAGGAACGTAAGTTTCTCTTCAACCGCTCCACCGGCGAATGCCGCTTTGATGGCTATAGCGGAGCAGATCAGGTCACGTACCTATTTAATTACAAGGGTGCTGGCGGCGAGAAACTATTTGTTGCTGGAAATAGCGTCAGCGATGGTCAGGAAATAAAACGGTCTATCAAAAGTCAGTTATTTGCCGACTTAAGCCTTTTATTGCTACCAACCCTGATCGAACAAAAGAATGTACAGCTTAAAAATCAGGATGAACGGTTTATTGGCGGGCAGAAACTAGCCGTCGTTAACATCAGCTCATCAGGTCCGGTCTTTGGCGAAAAACTGGATGGACTCCTTTATATCGACCAAAACACTGGCGAAATCACCCGCTACGAATACACAGATAGCAACGGGAAAGTCACGTATGAAGTGAGCAAGTATAAAGAGATCGGGGACGGCATCCGGTTGCCCAGTGTCTTTAATGCAGCTGGCAACGACAAAAAAACCTGTATATTTCCCGCTATTTCTTCATTCGTGCAAGTAGAACAAAAAAAATTTAAAGAATTGTAATATGATCAATTGGATAGAACTGAATACTGAAGAACAGCTGGAAGACCTTTATCAATCGGATACGAGATCAGCTATTTTCAAGCACAGCACCACCTGCGGGATTAGCAATATGGCCAAGCGAAGTCTTGAGCGCATGGCCAATACGGCCGACCGTGATTATACAATCTATCTCTTGGACCTGTTGCGTTATAGAGCACTATCCAACGAAATCGCGCAACGCTGGCAGGTTGAACACCAGTCCCCCCAGATTATTATTATTGAAGGCAAAAAGAGTCTGTATGATGCCTCCCATGGCGATATACAGTTTGATGAGCTCGAAAAATATCTCTAACCTATCTGGTCGATGACCCTTTGGCTTGCTTTAAGACCTCATTGCCCTTAAATTCCATTAAGGCAGAAACAGTACACCCCAAGCCTTACTCATCCTCCTTGTCCCACCAGTCTGATGCCTGAAGGTCATCAATTTCACGTCTGTCTTTTTTGGTGGGACGCCCTGTGCCACGGTCACGTTTGAGCACTGGTGCATGAAACATTGATTTATAGCCTACCGTCTCTTCGACAGGTGTCTGGTCCTCATAAAATTGGACCGCCGTCTTCGCATCTACCCGGCGCTCCAGCAGGCCAATAACCTTAACGACTTTTTTCTCTATACCTTTCTGAATATGATAAACATCCCCAATTTTAACCTCATAAGAAGGCTTAATATTCTGACCATTCAGCTTCACTCGCCCAGCCTTACAGGCTTCAGTAGCTAAAGTACGCGTTTTAAATACTCTGATTGACCATAAATATTTGTCAATTCTTAATTTTTCTGATGTAGCAGCCATAGTACAAAAATAGTTATATTAGCAGATTATCGTAGCGCCCCTGCTTAATTATTAACAGATCTCCGAATTAAGCGGCATTTTGACACCAACGGAGCGACTGATAAAGTTGCTTTTATATACAACTTTATCTAAGTTTGTACATCAAAATAAACAAATTCATATAAGCAAACAAATAATATGGTAGAGCCACTAAAAAAACTGATTGAGGAAGCGTGGGAAGATAGACAATTATTAGAGTATAAGGAATATTCGGAAGCTATTCGTACTGTCATCATGAAGTTGGACAGCGGTGAGATCCGCGTAGCGGAATTGATTGGTACCAGATGGCATGTAAACGACTGGATCAAAAAAGCTGTTATCTTGTATTTCCCGATCAATGATATGCGTGAAATGACTGCGGGCCCTTTCGTATTTCACGATAAAATGAAGTTAAAAACGGACTACAAACACACGGGTGTACGCGTTGTTCCGGGTGCTTCTGCGCGCTTAGGCGCATATCTGGCCAAAGGGGTTATTATGATGCCTTCGTATGTTAACATCGGTGCTTATGTTGACGAAGGCACAATGGTCGACACGTGGGCAACAGTAGGTTCTTGTGCACAGATCGGCAAACATGTACATTTAAGTGGCGGAGTTGGTATCGGTGGTGTATTGGAGCCGGTTCAGGCTGCTCCGGTGATCATCGAAGATAACGTATTTGTAGGTTCCAGAGCCATTGTTGTCGAAGGTGTTCGCGTTGAGAAGGAGGCGGTATTGGGCGCGAATGTCGTATTGACAGCTTCCACAAAAATTATTGACGTCACCGGCCCCGAACCTGTTGAATATAAAGGTTATGTTCCAGCACGGTCAGTCGTAATCCCGGGTTCATACACCAAAAAATTTGCCGCAGGGGAATACCAGGTACCTTGTGCACTGATCATTGGTCAACGTAAAGAATCTACCGATAAGAAAACCTCTTTGAACGACGCCCTACGCGACCACAACGTAGCAGTTTAATCTTAAGGGCAGGAATAAATACAGATAAAAAATGAGCACATTTGTCGAACGTGAGGATTTGAATAAAGCACTGGAAACGCTAAAAAATGGTGGCCTGATCTTATACCCAACTGATACAATCTGGGGAATAGGCTGTGACGCCACCAATCCGGAGGCTGTAGAAAAAATCTATCAGCTGAAAGGACGCGATAAAACCAAGAGCCTAATCATCCTGCTGCATAACGAAAACCAATTGGCCAGTTATGTTAACGATATCCCAGATGTTGCTTATCAACTTATTGAATATACAGACAAACCCTTGACAATCGTCTACTCGAATGCCAAAAACCTGGCGCCCAATGCAATTGCGGCGGACGGATCCATTGGCATTCGAGTTGTCAAACATGCTTTTTGCGAACAACTTTTGCAGCGTTTTCGCAAACCCATTATCTCCACCTCAGCCAACATCAGCGGCGAACCTTCGGCAAAAGACTTTGATGAAATTTCACCTGAGATCAAAAACGGGGTTGATTATATTGTAGCATACGACAGGGATGTTAAGACCGATGGTAGATCGTCCACCATCATGAAACTCGATTCAAGTGGCAAATTTGAATTTATACGGAAATAACATGAAAAAAATCGTTTTATTGTTTTCGTTGGTCCTTGCTGTTAGCAGTCAGTCACACGCGCAAAAGAAAGTAATACCACCGGCAAGACCCGGCGTAAAATATGGGAAAGAAATTGTCGCAGACCATGCAATTACCGTAAATAAGCTAGATAAAGTGCTCAGCAATAAGAGTACTTTCCAGGGCAAAATCGAAGGGAAAGTGGTGGAAGTCTGTAAAAAGAAAGGCTGCTTCATGACCTTACAGCGCGATTCAGGAGAGCCGGTAATGGTGCGCTTCAAAGATTACGGCTTCTTTATGCCTGCAGATATCATCGGCAGAACAGTAGTCGTGGAAGGCGTAGCCAGGAAAAAAGAAACATCTGTCGCAGACTTACAGCATGTCGCAAAAGACCTTGGTAAATCGCAAGCCGAAATTAGCCTGATTACACAACCTAAAAAAGATATCAGCATCATCGCAGATGCTGTGCTTGTGGTAAAATGAAAAAATTCCATACAGCGAGATCTCAGTCTATCAATGTCGGCGGTACCTTGCTGACCTTTGAAAAACCGGTCATTATGGGAATTCTCAATGTGACTCCTGACTCCTTTTACGATGGCGGCGAACATACGACTGTTGATGAGGCATTAAAAAAAGCGACAGCACTATTGCAGTCGGGCGCCCATATTCTTGATATCGGCGCGTATTCTTCCCGTCCGGGTGCTCCCCTGATATCCTCGCAGGAAGAGATGGACCGCGCACTTCCACCAATCCATGCTATCAAGAAAGCCTTTCCAGAAGCCATCCTATCCATCGACACATTTCGTGCAGACGTTGCTGCAGCTGCTATCGATGCCGGTGTGCATATTGTCAACGACGTATCCGGCGGTACACTTGACGAGGAGATGTTTGCAACTGTAGCTAAATACCAAGTGCCCTATATCCTGATGCATATGCGGGGCACCCCCGAGAATATGCAAGAGCAGACAACATACAGCGATATTGTAACGGATGTCGCCATTTTTCTGGGCGAACGGATAGCACAATTACGAGACCTTGGTGTGAAAGATATTATTATAGACCCCGGCTTTGGCTTCGCCAAAACAGTGGAACAAAACTATGAATTATTGTACCGCATCGAAGAGCTGCATTATTTTGGTCTCCCTATTTTAGGTGGCATATCCCGTAAATCGATGATCTACAAAAAATTAGGAATTACGGCGCAAGAAGCACTGAACGGCACCACAGCACTCAACACCTTATTGCTCGAGAGAGGTGTACAGCTGCTGCGTGTCCATGATGTCAAAGAAGCCAGACAGCTGGTTGATCTATTTTTCTAAGTCCTCGAATGTACCCGATCCAGTACCCGGAGTGAAACGGCACTATTCCAGCTACCGGACCAGGTCAATTGCTATCCGAATTCTTCTACATACGCGGACAGTGAAACACTGATTTATTTATCCCCGCTATTACGTTCGCGCAAGTATTCCAAAATCGCCCTTGCCTCCTCCCGCTGTAGTCCAAGGCTAACCATCGGCGACGAAAAGTCTTTACTTAATGCTTTTGCATCTGGATCTTTTTCTAGCATTGTGGCTGGGTCAAGCATCATGTTCATAATCCATTCTGGAGTACGACGCTTGATAACACCATCTAACGATGGGCCTACTACAGTTCTATCAAAGCTATGACACATGGCACATTTGGCAACAAATAATTCGACGCCTTTGCTCGCCAGCTGTGCATCAAAGGCTTTGTGCTCGAAGGATGTGACCGGGCCCACACCTTTTGACCCGTCCATTTTGTAATCCAGCATACGTGGGCTCTCTGACGAAGCCATCTCAGCTGCCGTAGTAGTCGTCTTCTCTGTTTTTTGCCGTTCGCTTCCGCCACAAGCCACAAAAGCTGCAAGGCCAAGACAGGAAAGGATGACATTGATTCTTTTTTTCATATTTTCCTTTGTTATGTTTAAAAACTATATGATATATGCGTCAGCCAACGGCCTCCTGCCTTGGCCCTTCCATCTGCCAGCTTCTGTGACAGCAAAGTTTGGTAATTTGCCCCAAGGTTAACCTTGCCTATATTGACTTCAATGCCCGCAATCCCGGCCAGGCTATAACCTCCTGACTGCGCTACATCATAGCGCTGCATACTGACGTCCTTGGGTTGCGTTTCATAGCCAACTCCGGCATTGGGAGAAAGCCGTACCCTATCTTTTATATTAACCTTATAATACAGGAGTGAATTCACGGACAACTTGTTTCCATAACGGTAGTCATATTTATTTTCAGTATTCATTTTATAGCTGACATTGGTGTTGAGCCCCAGATCCATCACCCTGATATCATAAGCCAGATTGATCATGAAATCTGTGCTCGCCGTACCCAGCTGAAAATTATTTGGTGCATCCTGGCTAGCGGCTGAACGTTGCGCAGGATCATATTTGCCCGAAGGAGCTTTCACTCCCGCACCTACCCAGAGCGAATGATTAAACATCTGATTCGATTTGGTACTGCCCATTTGTTCAAAAATTTTATAATAACCATAGACCACAATATCGCCGAGGCCATTCATTCGCCCAACTTCGCCACTGCCCGGAATATTTCTCGCATTGAAATTATAGGGAACTATTGCCATGATACGCCAGCGGCTTCCCAAATTCCAAGCGCCCCAGAGTTCCAGACTTTGATACGTTTCTTCTGCACTGATCGGAGTACGGTTGCCTGTAGGACCAAGATGCGTCTGCAAGCTTTTGTATTGGTAGCGTACCCCGACAAAACGTTTATTGAACTGCGGAAGAATACCAATATAATAGCTTCCAACACCACAACCGCAGATGTCACAGGCCCTAGAGGATAAGGGCAGCCCAATAAATAGCAATAGAAGTAATTTTATCGTTATCGACTTCATCTAATTTTATTTTTTTTCGCCTTCAGAAGCGAGTTTTTTCATTCACAATTAATTTATTAGTTGACCACAAACCCAGTATTTCCAGGCTCGCCCAGCTTTTTGTTGCTGACAAAAGAATCATCATTCAGCGTCCTGAGGAAAGCGAGCAGATTAGCTTTCTCTTCCTCGGTCATCGCAATGCCCAAAGTACCGTCAGCTTTACGGAAACCACTATCCACAGTTTTTGAATCGACCATTCCTGTGCGATAATGTTCCAGTACGCGATCCAATGTCAGGAACCTGCCGTCGTGCATATAAGGTCCTGTATAGGAAAGATTTCGCAGGCTTGGAGTTTTGAACTTATACCTGTCGTTATGATTTAAAGTCACCGTATCCCTGCCAATATCATTTGCATGATTGGGCGATAGGCCGTTGTTGTGGTAATCGCGGTCCGTAAAAAGCGGTTCGGCATGGCATCGTGCGCAGTTGGACTGAAAAAACACGTACCCTTTCTTTTCAGGCTCGGTAAACCTGGCACCATTCTCTTTCCGCATGACCTGGTCATACTTAGCATTGGCACTGATCGCCATGAGCATAAACTGTGAAAGCGCTTTGAAGAAACGTTCGTCCGTAATACCTGCGCTGCCAAAGGCTTTTTTAAAACGCTGCTGATAATCCGAGTCCTTCCGCAGTTTGCTCAGCACATTGCTCACGGATTCGTCCATTTCTACCGGATTTGTAATGGCATTGACCGGCGACATATCCAGGTCAAAGACGCCACCATCCCAGAAAAATTCTCGCTGCCAGGCCATATTGAAAATAGGCATGGGATTACGTATACCCAGACGATCGTCGATACCATGGCTCACATCATGGCCATGATGGGTGAAGGCAGCGGAAAGAATATGACAGCTTCCACAGGCGATGGTATTGTTGCGTGAGAGACGAGGTTCGTAAAACAACTGTCGCCCCAGTTCAAAAACATCTTCTGTAATCGGGTTTCGCTCAAATTTATAGACAGGCTCAGGGAAATTACCCGGACGAACAAATCCCACAAAGATGTCTCCGGCAATATCATCTGCTTTTTTGCAGGCCCACACGAGCCCTAACAGCAGCCCAATGACAAGGAACTTTTTCATGGCTACAGTTCTGATTCACTTTTGACAAAATTCTCAGTATGGTCGTGTGTAAACATCGACAAAAAATTATTTGCAATATTCTGGCTAAAATCACTGAACATCACAGTCGGATGTTGCACGATCGAGAAAGTATAAGGTCCATTGAAAATCTTTAACACATCAACAAAAAGGTGTACATTGCTGCGTAGCCCCTCCCGTACCTGGGCGATTCCTGCTGGATTCAGGTCCATAGTGACTTCCTTGATGTTGTTGAGCGTAGGCGCTTTGGGATTGTATCCTCCATAGCCCCCGATATGATATCTAAACTGTTTATTGCCCGTAGGATCTCCCTGTTGGTCATCAGAGATCGCATCGCAATACCCCTCCAGCTTGAAGAAAATATACCCCTGGTTCCAGCCCCAGTACATGCCGTCGTGTCCTGCTTCGGGATTAAACGAAAGCACTCCCTGACGATCTTCGGTGGGCATCGTACTTCTTGCGCTATCAACGCCTACGATGAACTTTACTTTATTATAATCTCCTTCAGGTACTTCTACCTTTGCAAATCTGCTTCTCCTATCAGACCCCTCCATAAAAAAGTAGCTTTTTTCTTGGGGAACGATATATTCAGTACCATCCGCCTTGTAAAGTTTAATATTGCTGATAAAATAACGTAAGGTCTTGATGCGAAAGGCTTCACCTTTCGCATTCTTATACACACGTGGATCAAATCCCAGGGTCTCATCGCCGACAATATTGTCAAATTCGATGGAGAATAGCCCTTTCTTCGTATTATCCGGCATAGGTGCCTCTTTCTTGCTGCAGCTTACTCCAAACAGGAGCGAAATACTCAAAATGAATGTTCTGATGGTAAAATATACTGTTTTCATGTTTTTTACTTTAAATCTTGTTATATGCTTAATTTCTGTTTGGATGACTTCCTCTATTATGGAGTGACGTGTACGTGGTATTTGATTTCATCCTGATTGGCTTTTTTACCGTCTTTCCACAGTTCCACATTGATCTCCCAGTCCCCGGCCATGCTAAAGTTTATCAGCCCTTCGTAATAACCATTACCGGCACTGACAGCACCTTTATTATCCGGGGAGTCATGCCTCATCCCAGGCATATCAGTCTTAAATCTGACCTCATAACCGTCTAATGCCGGGAAGTGTTGATGGTCCATTTTATTCATCAAGAACTGGATCGGCATCTTGCCCTGTTTCACTGTATCAGGCAAGAGGCAAGACAGAAATACCCGGCTGTCGTCCCGGGTGCCCGAGCTCGTCGTGCGCATAAGTGAGGCTGGCGAAACCGGAATCTTGATCGCCACGGTATCTCTTGCTGTTTCCTCCCCACGAATAATGTGCAAATGCCAGCCTGTCCCCATGTCCGGAATGTCAGCCATGATAAAAACCACGTTGCTTTTATACCAGCCTTCGCCCAATGGTATGGGATGCTCGTAAGGTCCGCCATGTTTCATCTGCCCCATATTCATTTCGGGATAGAGATCCAGGGCTTTATCGTCGACAGGTCTGCCATTCTTGTCTTTCACCTTTAAATAAATCGTATGATATTTATTACTGAGTTTTGTGCCGCCATATACAGTGTATGCATGGCCCTTGATTGATGTATCTGCCAAAAGATACAGTCCAGACTCTTCAGGTATACCGAATACGGTTGAATCCGTTGCACTTACACTGTTTTTGCTTACGCTTTTGTCTGCGCATGAAACTGCGGTAAGCGCGGCCGTTAATACAACAGTATATAATAAAGCTATTTTTATAAAGTCCATTTTTTTATGTGGTTTGTATTAGCCTTTATCTAACAGGAGCTGGATATCGGCAATAATTTTAGGGATAGAGTCCGTTTGAGTGCCATCGTATACAGCACGTACATGAAATCTGGTATCCACAAGACTGAAAGCACCACTGTGATCAAAACCGCCGGGTGCATCCTTATTCTCCTGTGCAAAAGAAAAATAGCCTTCAGCGCCTGCAAGTGGATATACCTCATTTTTCGGACCGTTCAGGAAAAACCAGTTTTTCGGAGCTCCCAGTTCAGTAGCATAACGTTTCAGTACATAAGGACGATCGTACATAGGATCTACCGTATGCGACAGAAATACCACCCTTGGATCATGCTCAAAATGTCGGGCGATCTGCAATAGGTTCCGGGCAGTAACAGGACAGATTGTCGGACATCGCGTAAAGAAAAAGTCTGCCAGATAAATCTTCCCTTGAATACTCTTTTTTGAAACGACCGTGCTGTCCTGATCCAGCAGCTCGAAGTCTGGAATGATGTGATATAGGGTATCCGTGACCTTATTTCCATCAATAACCTTATGTACTACCTCCCTTTCACCCAAGATGGGTAATCGCTCTCCCGTATTGGAAGAGGAACAGGCAGATGCTAGCCATAAGCCGCATGAAAATACAGTCACAGTAATTCCCTTCGGAAAAATTGTGTACATGTAATTTGATTTAAATTTTCTAAGACAAAAGAATTGGCACAGTAGTCTAAACACTAGCGTGTCAATACGTAACTCCTATAACGTTTAAACCAATGGAGGGTGGAAAATGGAGAAGATAGGGCGGTAAGCGTAATTCTCTTTCATTTCTGGAAAAGAAAAGCTTAAAGCAACTTCGTCGAAGACAGAAGTTTCGAAAGTGAAATTTAACTGGTTGTTGATAAAGACAACATCAATAATGCGCGTTTCATGGTTTTTCTGTTCTTTTTCCTCATGCTCACGCATTTTTTTCATCAGGATACATTGTCCCCTACAGGAAAGGGCTTTTTCATTGAAACGATTAATACATTCATTGCGCGCTATATAATCCCTGTTGAGTTCAAAAATAGTCCATAACCATACTGTCGAGAAGCTCTGGAGGAGCATCAAAGGCAATATGATCCATATGAACTGTTTCGCTTTCATGAAATGACAATACCGCAAATATAAAGATTACAACGGTAACACGTACAACCAAACGCTAATAATTTTTTCTATCACCGGAGCATAGTTTAAAAACAATGGGACGGGTTGGTCTATTCGTATACAAAACATCAGTCCCCGGCACAAGCGCTGCCCCGGGGACTGAAAAGAAAAGAAAGCTTATTTTTCATTGACCGTCAACACAGCCTTCTTATTTCCTGCCGAAAGATCCATAGTAAAGATATAAGTCTTACCCACCTCTAGTACTTTGCCGGTTTTTATACCTAGATTTCCGGAATCACGCCCGTTCGTGCCATTTCCAATAAAAATGAGATCACTGGTCGTTGTCACATCCGCTCCGCCAAATTCTCCACCCCAGCCCTTCTGATGGAAAAATTTGAAATTGATGTTATCCGAATTCATGGAGGTACCGGCTGTCACCGTGACCTGATATTTTTTATTCCCGACAGGCACCATGCAAAGTGCTTTATCCGTATTCCAGCCAACCTGATTTGTGGATACTTTTGGTTTTCCGATGCCTTCTCCGATAATCCATATCGCTCCTGAACCATCGGCCTGCAGCGTGGCAAGCTCATTGCCATTCATGGCTTCCACATTAAAATACTTCAGGGTAAAATCTGCAGTGATACGATACTTTCCGTTCATCCCGTTAAACGAAAGCGCTCCCTGTCCAGATGTCGTAAAGAAGTCGGGATCTATCCACCAGTCTTTCAGATCTTCGATCCCGTCAATTGTGACCGCTTCTCCTTTGACCATGTTCAATTCAGCTTTAAAATGCGTATCATCGATCCGATTAAACACCGTTCCATTAACCGCATAAGCAATAATAAAAGGTGATGCCTGGTAGGTCAACGTATTAAAGGCAATGCTATATACGCCGGAAGTTGAATTTGAAAAAGGGATGTCCGCAGTGGCACCTAGGTCTATCGCGTTATTGACCCATCCAAAATTCATGACCTGGCCATTTGTACCTACTTTTGGGGTCTGAATATAGCCTTTTACAGAAAACGGAAAATTCTCCGTTGCCGCGTATTGGTGTTGGCTTATCTTCTCCATCTTATAGGACCTAGCTGCTGTTACCAACGTCAAATAGGGGAAATCCGGACGGCTTAAATCAATATCAAAAGACTTTTCGGTGCTCTTCTGGCTAATATTTTGCAGGACAAATTTGAGTGTCGCTTTTCCATCCGGAATATTCTTTAAGAATGGAATGTAAATTTTCCCCTTGTAATCTCCGTTTTCCTTTGTTCGTATCACCGTTTCAGCGACTTTATCGTCCGTAAAAAATAACTGTGCTTTGACCGTCGATAATGCGACTTCGTTATCAGATACGTGCACCTCAAACTCCAGACTATCTCCAAAATGTGCTTCGGAAACAGCGGCTTTCCATTCAATCTTTGGGTCTCCGATTTGATAGACGTATTTTTCATCCTTTTTACAGGAACTGACGGCGAGTATGGCAGCGACTCCAATCAGTATATTCATGTGCTGTCTTTTCATCATCTCAAGCTTTAATTTGACCAACGATAAGAAACTACCGATTTAGCCGGCACATCATAGCTAAAATGGTGCTTTCCATCAGCTATTGTAATCTTACGGCTATCTCCGGCATCATTCAATAAAACAAGGGCGTAGGTTCCGTCTGTGTTCTGAAACGCAGTATAAACCAATCCATCTGCGGTATAACCCGACGCGCCAATACGTGTGGCCCCGGGTTTTACGACCGCCGCTAAATGCCCAACGATGTAATAGTGGGAGTTGCGCGTTATCGTTTTGTAATTCGCTTTATTGATATCCACGGCGCCATAGCAAGTCTGGCATCCGCCTTCGCGATTTGGGCCTTTGTCCGTATCCAGCATCAGGTTCCATACGATTACTGCCCTACACCAGTTATTAACTGTACCTAAAGCAACTTCCCTCATGTCTTCCATAAGGCGTTTTTCCAAATTACGCCCGTCGTTCCATTCCCCGATCGAGGTTTCGGTAAAGACCAGTTCTTTATCTGGACGTTGACGCTGAATATCAAGCAATTCGGCTTTATCACCACCGTAGTTGTGATAAGCCGCGCCAGCGATAAAGGACGCTGCTCCGGCATCGTTATAAATTTTGACCGGATAGTCTTCCTGGTCAGCCATATTGTCGTAATTGTAATTGTGATCGAAGGCATAGATCTTTGTTGCTAGACCAGCCGATTTCAACTGGGGGCCCAGAGACTGTTTGATAAAAGCCTGTTGCTCCTGCCAGGACATGTACATCGAAGCCGAGTTCTTCCTATTTAAAGGTTCATTTTGTACAGTGATTGCATGCACAGGGATGCCTTCTTTTTTCATGGCCTGTAGCCATTGAACAAAATACCAGCCATAGTCCTGATAATATCTTGGATTTAGCTGCCCGCTCGTCCATGAATCAAAAGGCTTTAAATCCACGAGATTGTTTACCTTCATCCATTTTGGGGGCGTCCATGGCGAACCCATGATTTTAACCTGGGGATTGATGGCCAATATTTCTTTGAGCACAGGAATAATATAGTGAAGTTCTTCTGATTGCAGGCCGAAATTTTCTTTTCCTTCTTTATCCCAGCAGGTGTATTCGCTCAGCGAGAAGTCGGAGCATCCGATAGCAATACGAATATAGCTCATTCCCATTCCCTCTTTGTCCGAAAATGTTTCCGTGAGGAATTTGTGGCGGTCCTCCTTATTCATCTTCATTAGGTTGTAACAGGTTGAACCGGTCACTGCTGCCCCAAACCCGTCCATCGTCTGGAATTTCTGCGCAGGATTCACTGTGATTGTGTTGGGCGACATATTGAACTTAGAGCTGAAATCAACAAATCGTTTTCCGAAATCTGAAGACCGGCTTCCTGTAGTCGTGTAAATAGTGACGTCACCGTTATTTTTAATATCGTCCATCTGTGAAGGCGTATAGCTTTCACGATTACAAGATGTTGCTGCAACCAGACAGGACAACAAGAAAGTGTATATCATAGTTTTATTATTACGTTTCATAAAAGTCATGAATTAATACCCTGGATTTTGCACCAGGTTGGGATTGTCATCAATAGCAGACTGCGGAACCGCAAGTCTATAAGATTTTTCATCGAAAGGATACAACTGTGCTTTTCGCCCCGGGTCTTTTGCGTACACAGCATTCATGACCTGCTCCACCTTATTCAGACGCACCAGATCAAACCACCGCTGTCCTTCGAAAGCCAATTCCAGACGACGTTCCTTCAAATAAGCTTCCAATAGAGCTTCTTTATCGGAACGCAGACCGGCCGGCAGCTTCGGCAGCTTCACCCGTTGCCGAATTTGGTCAATAATGTCGGCCGCAGCTGCAAGGTTAGGACTGCTTTGCATCAGTAATGCTTCCGCTTTGAGTAATAGAATATCTGCGTAACGAAGCTTGATAATACTGTTCAGTCCCGAACGCAGCTTAAACATAAATGGATAATGGTTCGCGGGATAATAGTTACTCCATTTCGCAGCATAATACACGATTGCTTGCTCCATTCGGACCTGATCCCCTTCATTGGTATAGGTCTGGATCAGATCACGTGAAGGAGTCACCCATTTGGCCCAGGAAAAATTGACGTCATAGTTGGATAGATCCCGTCCAAACATCCATGACGCCCAATTTCCTCCACCTGGGAAAAACTGCGCTTCCAAGATTGACTCTCTGGTGTTGCGTTGTGCTAAATCTGTATTGCTGGCATTCAGCGCATACAGGTCAGCATAATTTGCATTTAAAGAAAAACCGTCAGCGGCCAGTTCGTCTGCGTACTGAATGACTTTTGCGTAATCACGAATTGGTTTTTCAGCGTATACTTTGGCAAGCATGGCTCTGGCAACAGACTTTGTAAAAAGGGTTTTGTTAGCAGCATTGTTAGTCGGAGCATCTGCCAAGGCATCGAGACAGTCTTTTGCAATCTGTTGATAGACCTCCTCTTCCCTTAACTGCTTAGGAAAGTAATCTTTATAAACCTCTCCAATGTTTTCTGCGGTAATGTCCGGCGCTTCAGTAGTTGACAAAGGAATGGAACCGAAGATGCGCACCATATCGAATGTAACCACCGCGCGGAATAATTTCCCCTGTGCTTTGATCGTTTTTATTTCAGTAGCACTCAACGATTTGTCTGCAACACTGTCTACATGGATGATTAACCGGTTTGCTCTGGCGATATCCTCCAGATAACGGTTCCAGTCCCGTAATAAAACCGAGTTGGACCCTTCGATTGAATTATTCTCGAAAGGCACTACCTCAGCCCCCGTAGTTCCCGCATATGCATTGTCAGAATGTGCGTCACCAATCAACAATAAGTCCACATACCAATGTTCCTGGCGATCTTTCATTTGTTGATAGAGCGTGGCCAAATAAGATTCGACGGCAGCCCTGTCCTTAAAAACAATATTTTTGCCACCCTCCGTCACCCCTTCGGTAACATCCGAATAGCTATCCAGAGGATCCCTTACCAATGAACAGGAATATAACAACACCATTGGCAACGTTATCAAAAAACTATATTTTATGATCAATTTCATGATATATGCAATTAAAATTCAATATTTATTCCCAACACAAATGAGCGGCTATGTGGGTAGGTCCCCCAGTCAATGCCCTGTACAGCCCCACTGTCTCCATATTGGTTTACTTCAGGATCCATTCCCGAATACTTTGTCCAGGTCAATAGATTGCTAGCCGAAAAATAGGGCTGTAACTTTTGTATGCCGATACGTTTCAGCCGTTCGGGCGCTATCGTATAACCAAGTGAAATATTCTTTACACGCAGGTAGCTACCGTCTTCCACAAAATAGGTGGAGTTTTTTATATTAAAGCCAGCTTTGGGAACATCGGTCATCTGCCCTGGTACCCGCCAGCGGTCAAGCACCCTTGTCGTCTGGTTTTTTCCATCATACATTCCTTCCGTCTCCATCCGGCTTGCATTATAAATATCATTGCCATAAGTACCCTGGATAAAAATACTGAGATCAATATTTTTCCATGAAAAACTGTTGGTCATCCCATAGGTAAATTTGGGGTTTGGATTACCGATAAAAGTTTGGTCAGTAACCGTCACTTTCCCATCTCCGTTGACATCAAGGTACCGTAGGTTGCCCGTTTCAGGATCCACCCCCTCGCTGATATAACCAAAGAAGTTGCCCAAAGGACGGCCCGGTGTATTTCTGACGACTTTTTCATTCACATTTTCACTTGTCACCGCATCATCGTAGATCTGTTTCGTCTCCAGTTTGTCCAGCCTATTTTTATTAAAAGAAATATTAAAATTGGTGTTCCAGACAAATCCTTGGGTCAAATTCTTTGAGTCGACTGCAAATTCAAACCCTTTATTCGTCATCTCCCCTTCATTGCGCTGTATGGAAGTCGAAATCGTTGATGCGGATGCCGGCAAAGTAACCCACATCAGCATATCTGTTGTCTTCTTATGATAGTAATCAGCCGCGAGCGTGAGCCTATTGTTCAGCACAGAAAAGTCAATCCCGATATTGGCCTGTGAAGTGGTTTCCCAGGTCAGATCTTTTGTCCGAAGGTTGGCCGGAACGATGGCCGGCACCGCTTCTTTATACAGATCATTATACCATTCAAAACGCTTAAAGTTATAGCGCTGTAGATAGGCATAATCGCCCACTCCTGACTGATTGCCGGTCTCTCCCCACCCTCCACGTAGCTTTAGATCGTTAATCCAGGTAATATTTTCCATAAAACCTTCAGAAGACAACCGCCAAGCTGCAGAAACAGAAGGAAAATATCCCCAACGGTGATCGGGATGCAGCTTGGACGAACCATCCGCACGCATATTCGCTGTCAGCAGATATTTTCCATCATAGTTGTACATTGCGCGCGCAAAGTACGACATGATTCCCCAGGCCGAGCCGCCAGATCCTGTATTATCCCAGGCAATTTTATTCGCTGCATTCAAGGTCTGAATGACTTCATCCCGGAAGTGGGATCCGTTGATATAGCTGTTGGTATATTTTGAGTCTGTCCAGGAACTTCCCCCCATGGCCTCTAGGTGATGGCTGCCAAAAGCTTTGGTGTAGGTCAGCACATTATCCCAGGTCAAAACTGTATTCATATTTCTCAGATCAGACCCAGTTCCGTGCTGGCTGCGGCCGTAGGTTGTGGAGATCGGATCCAAAAATACCGTCTTTATGGCATTTCTGCGATCCATCGTAAATGCACTTTTTAAGGTAAGCTCTGGCCAAAAACTGATCAATGCACTGCCAGTCGCAAGCAGGCGGTTTTCACGGTTGTTGTTGTATTTACTCCTTGCCAGATTTTCAGCAGGACTGGTTATGCCACTGACACCATAAAAATTATTATAATACTGCTCGGGATTCAGGGGATCCCAAACAGGAGCATAGGTCGGCGTATTGATCACCGATAAAACTACTCCGCCACGATTAGCTCCCGTACCGGAAATAATTCCATTATCGTTATAGTCGGCATAGTTGATGTTGGCAGACACTTTTAACCATTTGCGCACCTGATTGTCAACATTTGCTCTGAAATTATAGCGCTTAAAAAATGAACCTTCCAATGTGCCTTTCTCATTTAGATATCCACCGGACAGAAAGTAGCGCAGTTTTTCTGTTCCATCGGTGACAGAGAATTGATAATTTTGCTGGATACCGGTCTGGTATGCCTCCTTAAACCAGTCGGTCTGATCGGTTAATCCTTCTGGTAAAGACACTAGTCCGATTTCATTCTGCAGTTCCCGGTACTGCTGTACATTCAGTACTTGAAATGTATTGTCGACAACATTGGCGGTATACTGTGCGTTCACACTAATTTTAGCCTGTCCGCTTCTGCCGGTTTTGGTTGTGATCAATACGACACCATTTGCAGCTCTTGAACCATAGATGGCCGCAGACGATGCATCTTTTAAAATTTGAATGTCAGCAACGTCGGCAGGTGTTAAAAATTTAATATTGTCCACAGGGACACCATCGACCACATATAAGGGCGCATTGCTTGCATTAAATGATGTTGTTCCACGCACACGGATAGACATTTCCGCTCCTGGAGTTCCATTGGGCTGCATCACGGCTACCCCCGCCGCCTTGCCCTGAATTGCCTGCCCCACATTCACGATAGGACGCTTCTCCAAATCCTGAGTGGAGACAGAAGCGATCGCGGTCGTGACATCTTTACGCCTGACGGACCCGTACCCGATGACAACAACATCTTCCAATACGTTGGTAGACGGGCTCAATAGCACTGTCACAGTCTCGTTTTCCGCAACAAGCTCTTTGCTATCAAAACCGACAAACGAAAACAGCAGACGCGATCCCGAAGGCACCGAGATCTGAAACCGGCCTTCGGCATTGGTAGATACCGCGTTGTTTGCTTCTTGATGCGAAATGGTAACACCACCCAAAGGCTTTCGGTCCACCGCATTCAGCACCTGCCCGCGCACCTGTAGCTTGTTTTGCGCAAAGGCCACATTCAAGGTAAACAGGAAAGCTAGCCCCATTAAAAAGCCTACTTTTCGAGTAAAGTAAATCATATGAAAAAAAAATTGGTTATTGTTTAATGATTTGGTTATTCCAAATAGCGATGAGTTTCCCCTGCTCTATCGCCCAAAACAAAACTAAAGGGACATCAACAGGAAAAAAAGGCCTAGTCGTTAAAAAGTACTTAGAATAAAACACAACAAACTAAAAACAAGCAGCTTACCAACAAAGATACAGGATAAAAAGTACCTACTTTACACACTGGGAGCACGTGTAGCAGGGGCCTTCTGCGGTTTCTGGCAGATCAACGCCTGTCAATGACGGCGATCTGGCACACGGCAGCTTCAAAGGCATCCCTGTCGCCTGCGGCTTTGTTGCGCACCTTCGTCCGGTAGTTGTAGACTGTACGAAGGGAATACCGAAGGAAGCTTGCGATCCTGACGGAATCATGAATGCCCAGGCGGATCAATGCAAAGATCCGCAGCTCAGTATTCAGCAGCTCTGATTTTTTGGGATAGATCTTCTCATCCTCCTGCAGCAATGCATTGAATTCTTCAATAAAAGTAGGATATAAATTCAAAAAAATACGGTCAAAATTGACATAGAGCTGTTGGACTTCCCGCTCTTCCATTTGTGTCGATTTCAATTGTTCCCGCAGTGCTTCCCATTGCTGATTGGTAGCCCGCTTTAACAAAGCTTTTCGGATGTCTTCCATCTTGTCAATGTAGCTCGAACACATATCAAAGAACTGGGCGATATATTCCTCTTTGATATGATTGGACTCCGCTAGCTTCAGGTTTGTCTGATTGATCTCCTGATTTAATGCAAGCAGCTGCTGGTTTGTAGCTGACAATGCTGAGCGAATTCTGCGTAAATGTTTAACCTGCCGGTAGATCACGACCAAACCGATAATGACACCGATCAATAAAATGCTGACTACGGTCACCAAAGCAACCAGCTGCTTATTCTGTTTGCTTATTTTTTGCTGGTAGGCAGCATTGATAATCGGATAAGAAGATGTACCCTCGATAATCCGATAGCGCACTTTACACAGCATCGCATCATCAATAGCTTTTTCAATAAACTGAAAAGCGCGGTCGAAATCCTGCTGGTCGTAGTAAGTAAGCGCGAGATCGTGAAAAGATGCATTATCGCGATTGGCCATTTCGATATCTGCACTTGCTGATATCGAAAGATAGTAGATCTGACTTCTTTTATCCTTTTCGTATTTATAGATCAGGCCCATAAAATACGCTATCATTGCCCGTTGCTCAATACGGTCCTTCCCTTCCTTCCAAAGTGCCAAAAATTGTCTTTTGGCGTCATCCCGGTTCCCGTTGAACAAGGTTTTAATAGCAGTCGTAGTGCGGTATTCAACAGAAGATCTTGGTAAGACCGACAACAAGGAATCCCGGTAACGTTCACTGGCCTGGTAATATTCGGATCGGTTGTTACTCTGTCCGTAATGGCTATAAAAAGCACTGTAGGTATCATAATATTTCGCCAACAGTCCATTATCCAGTCTCGAAGGTTGAATTGTATTCAATAACCGGGATGCTTCGATATAACGGCCGATCGTCGAATAAACCCAAGCTAGATCGAGATTGATCAAAGTCCGGAGCGAATCACTTCCGGTAGACGCCAGTTTTTGACATAGCATAATATAAGTCAATGCAGCATCTGAATCAAACTTTTTATAATTTTCAAAGATTTCATAATTTTTTCGGAAAAACTTCTCCGGATTACCTTCAAGTGCCTTGGCTTCCTGTTTTAATTTTTCCAGCCTATCTTCCCTATTTTTAACATAAACCTTCTGATTTTCCATCAGATAAGCCAGTCGCTGCAGCACCTTGGTGCTATCCGAAAGCTCCTGAGCAGTTAAGTGAAAAAACAACTGGGTGAAAACAAGAGAAAGAAAAATACGCTTCAACATAAGTTCGGTTCGACTTCGTTCAGGCTAAACTACATAAAAATAACAACAAAAAAGAGGACATCTCCCGACGGCCTCTTTTCCTGACCCAAGATCGGGTCCAAGAATTAACAATTTAATTCTTTATCGCATGAAAAATAGTTTTTGTATCAAGGAGGCGAATTTATTTCCAGCCTCCGCCCAGGGCTTTATACAACAAAATCTGGTTCAGGGTATTCTCCTTCTCGAGCTCGACCTTCCCAATCTGTGCCTCCAGCGATTCGCGTTGTGCAGTAACCACATCCAATGAAGTGACCCGGCCTGCAATAAACAATTCCTGAGCCGCTTCGATGGAGCGCTCCAACGCCGTTACCCGCTCGTCTACATACGTACGGCGCCTGGCAATTGCTTCCTGCGTCATGATTACATTGGAAACTTCGTTATACGCGTTAATGACCGATTTTTCGTAGTCAATAAATGCAATACCATAATCTGCCTTTGCTACCTCGTATTGGGTCTTCAGTTGGCGTTGATTAAATATTGGCAGCGTAATACCGCCAAATAGATTATACGCTATCGATTTATCCAGATTGAATAATTTGTTAAAATGGAAACTTTGTAACCCGATAAAAGGGCTGATGGCAACAGAAGGTAAAAACGCTAAACGCGAAGCCTCCTGCTGATTTGACGAAGCGAGCATTTTCAGATAGGCTGCTTTGATATCCGGTCGCTGGTTGACCAGATCATCCGGTGTACCAAAACTCATGGCGTGATACAAGTTGGTATTCTCCGCATAAGTACTTCTGTTTATTGGCTGATAATAGCGCCCCAGCAAGCCGTTGATATGGTGCTCCCAAAGCGCAATCTCCTGGAGCAGCTGTTCCTTAGCCGATTTAGAAGTCGCCAACAGGGCCTTAAATTGTTGTACCGAGAGTTCGGTTGCATAACCTGCGTCTTTTTTGAGTTCGACCACTTCCAGCGCATTCTTATGTAGCTCAATATTACGGTTATAGACCTTAATTTTTTGATCCAGGGCCATCAGCTCGTAATACGCCGTGGCAATATTCGAGACCAGTTCGGTTTCAAGTAGACGTTTTCCTTCCTGTTCGGCCAAAAAACCAAAATATGCGGCCCGCTTCTGATTTTTTAGTTTTCCCCAGAGATCGATTTCCCAAGAAGAACGCAGCCCGATAAAATAATCAGGAATAAAGGGCTCAGGAAGTTTTTCATCACTTTTCAGGTTATCCGAAAAGTTGGAATCATAATTTCCAATTCCCGATTCGGTATAATGCCCATATTTTCGAATTCCACCTTCCACAGCTGCCTCTACAGTGGGCCCCAGCGCTGCTTTCCGTTGTTTAAAGTAAGCCTGCGCAGATTCAAGGCGTAGGATCGACTGCCGGATATCCATATTATTCCGCAGCGCTGAGTCGATCAGCGCAACTAAAAGAGGGTCCTTGAAAATCTCGCGCCAGGAGCGGCCACCGATATGGACACTGTCCGATATAGCCTTTTCTGAAAAAGCTGCAGGAGTAACAACTTTCTCCGGCGGAGCAGACTTTTTGGGGACCGCACAGCTGCCAAACATCATCAAGGCAGCAATCACAAGGGAAACCTGTTTGACTACCTGTTTTTTATTTTCTCTTTTTGAAAATAAAATCACGAGCCCCGGAATGACAATCACACCCAGAATTGTTCCGATAAGCATACCACCAACGGCAGCTGTACCAATGCTGCGATTTCCCAGAGCTCCCGCACCACTGGCCATCATAAGTGGGATCAACCCCGCGACAAAGGCAAAAGAAGTCATCAGAATAGGACGCAAACGGGCGACAGCACCTTCGATCGAGGCAGTGACAATATCCATACCCTGCTTGTATTTCAGATTGGCATACTCTACGATCAGAATGGCGTTTTTACCGAGCAAACCGATCAGCATGACCAACGCAACCTGTGCGTAGATATTGTTTTCCAGGCCAAATACTTTCAGGAAGATAAACGCACCAAATATACCTGCCGGAAGACAAAGGAGCACCGGCAAAGGCAATAAAAAGCTTTCGTACTGTGCGCATAACAACAGATACACAAACAACAGACATAAAGCGAAGATGTATAGCGCCTGATTGCCAGAAATTACCTGCTCCCGCGTCATTCCGGACCATTCAATACTATAGCCCTGCGGCAGCTCAGAGGCAATCCTCTCCACCTCTTCAATCGCTTGGCCCGAACTGAATCCCGGTGAAGACTGGCCTGTGATCATCGCCGAACTGAACATATTGTAACGCGTGATCTGCTCAGGTCCATAGATGCGCTCCATAGAAATAAACGCATTGTAGGGCACCATTTCTCCGGTTTCGTTTTTCACATATAGGCGGAGTACATCTTCGGGCCGTCTACGATATTCAGGCCCCGCCTGTACCATGACCTTATACATCTGCCCATACCGGATAAAGTTCGTTGCGTAAAGACTTCCCATGAGTGTTTGTAAGGTGTTCATGGCGTTTTCGACGGATATCCCTTTCTTAGCAGCCATGTCGTAATCTACTTTCAACATATACTGCGGAAAGTTAACGTCGAAGCTGGAACTGATATCCTGCAGAACTTCACTTCCCTCCATTTTGTCCATAAATTGCTGCAGCACTTCTGCCGTCTTGGTGAGGTCCTCATTGCCGCTACGGTCCAGTAAACGGAGCTCAAATCCAGAAGAGTTTCCAAATCCCGGAACTGTTGGCGGCGGGAAAAAGTCGATCTGGGCATCCGCAAAATCTTTGGTCTTCTCCCGTAATTCCCTGATGACATCGTCCACTGTCTGGCTGCGCTCCTTCCATGGTTTAAGGTTAATCATCCCCATACCGTAGGATGCACCGGACACCTCGGTAACAATGCTGTAACCTGAAAGCGTGGAGACTGTCTCAACCACATCCAGCTTCCGGGACACCGAATCGATCTTATCCAAAATACGTTCGGTTCGGTCTACTGTAGCTCCCGGTGGTGTCGTTACGGACACATAAATCATTCCCTGATCCTCAGTTGGAATAAAGCCCGACGGTAATATGGCACTACTGCCCCAGGTCGCCACAAAGAAACCTCCCAATAAAAGGAGCGTTAGCCCTCTCCGTGCACTTGTTTTTACTAAGAGGCCCTTATAGCCCGCCGCAGTTTTATCGTAGAGCAGGTTGAATTTTTTAAAGAATCGATCCAGCCAGTTGTTAGAAGGTTTACGGTCATGTGGTGACCTCAAAAACAGTGCACATAAAGCTGGTGTCAAGGTCAGTGCATTGATACCGGAGATGACAATGGCAGCGGCCAATGTCAATGAAAATTGCCTATAAAATATCCCCACAGGTCCTGAAAGAAAAGCCACAGGCACAAACACTGCCGACATGACGAGTGTGATAGCCACAACGGCTCCGCCGACCTCCTTCATCGCTTCTAAAGTGGCTTCCATCGGCTGTAAATGTTCCTCTTCCATCTTTGCATACACAGCCTCCACGACCACGATCCCATTATCCACCACAATACCGATGGCAAGTACCAGAGCGAAGAGCGTCAGCAAGTTGATAGAGAAACCCAACATCTGCATGAAAAATAAGGCGCCGATCAGACAGACCGGAACAGCCAAAATCGGAATTACCGTCGCCCTGAAATCCTGTAAAAAGATAAACACGACAATGAACACCAATAGGAATGCCTCCAACAAGGTCTTGATCACCGATGAAATAGACGCATCCAAAAACCGCGAGACATCATATCCCATGGTATAGGTCATCCCTGCCGGGAAAGTTGTTTCCTTCAGTTCGGCCATACGGTCTTTGACCCGTTGAATAACCTCCTGCGCATTGGAGCCAGGCAACTGCTTCAGCATGATTGATGCCGAAGGCCGTCCGTCCGTCTTGGACACCATTTCATAATCCAGCGAACCGAATTCTACATCTGCAATATCCTTGATACGGATAATGGAGCCGTTTGAATTAGCTCTTATCGGGATATTCGCGTATTCATCTATTTCTGTAAACTTACCGGGATAGCGCAATACATATTGCTGCATATTCCGCATTTTATCCGAGCTGATCCCTGTTTGTCCGGGCGCGGCCTCAATATTCTGCTTGCGCAACGAAGCAACAACGTCTTCCGAAGAGATATTATATGCGGCCATCCGGTCTGGTTTTACCCATATGCGCATCGCATAGTCGCGCATGCCCATGATCTGCGCACGGCCCACTCCTTCAATACGTTTCAGCTCTTTCAGGATATTGATATCCGTGAAATTATATATAAAGCGTTCGTCTGCCGTTTCATCATCGGTATACACATTGAGATACATCAGCATGGAATTCACTTCCTTCTCGGTGGTGACACCAGCTTTGATAACCTCCTCGGGCAGCTCATCCAGAACGGTCGTTACCCTGTTCTGTACGTTCACGGCCGCAATATCCGGGTCTGTTCCAACTTCAAAAAAGATCTGGATAACAGTACTACCATTATTGGTCGACACCGAAGTCATATAGGTCATCCCCGCAACACCGTTGATGGCCTTCTCCAGAGGAATGGCAACGGCATTGGTACTTACCTCGGCGTTCGCACCGGTATAATTGGCATTTACAACCACTGATGGAGGTACAATATCCGGAAACTGCGTAATGGGCAGGGTGAATAATGCTAGTAATCCAAGTAGTGTGATAAACACCGAAATGACCAACGATAATATCGGTCTCCTTATAAATGTTTCAAACATAATTTATCCTCCGCTACAGCTTCCTCAATTTTGGGTTAATCTTCATGCCATTACGCAAATTCTGCACGCCCTCGTAGACCACTTTGACATTGGGATCCAGGCCACCTTCGACAATATAATAATGTCCAACCCGCGATCCGGCTACAAAAGGTGTCATTTTAACCGTGCTATCGGACTGCATGGTATAGACGTAGGTCTTGTCCTGAATTTCAAATACGGATTTTTGGTGTACAAAGGTATGCTGTCCGGTTTCCATAGGGACCGCAATTTTTCCTGTTGCCCCATGCTTTAAGATATGTTCAGCATTGGGGAACTGTACCCGTAATGAAATCGATCCGGTATTTGCTTCAAATTCACTTTCGACAATGTGAGCGACCCCTTCATGTGGATATAAAGCACCGTTCGCCAGAATTAATTTCACGGTCTTCTTGGTGTCCTTACCGTTCAGTTTGTCCTGCATCATGGTCAGGTATTCGCGTTCGGAGATATCAAAATACACATTGACCTGACTGAGGTCCGAAATGGTGGTAATAAGACTTCCTTCCGTTAGCAAAGAGCCTTCCTTCAATAATATACGGTCAATGCGGCCATCAAATGGAGCATGGATCACGGTATAGTCCAATTTGGTCTGGGCTTGATTGACGAGCGCCCGTGCCTCTTCAATTTTCGAATTCGCAGCCTTTAACTGTATCTTCAGCAGATTATACTCTGAAGGGCTCACAATATTTTTATCCACCAACTTCTGGGTCCGTTCCATCTCCAGCTTTATTTTCTGAGCCTCAGCAATGGAATTATCATACTGCGCCTTGGCCTTTGCCAGCTCAGCACGGTACTCTTCGTTGTTGTATTTGAACAGCACCTGGCCTTTTTTCACCCAGGCTCCCTCATCCACATAGATTTTGTCAAGGAATCCGTTCAGTTTGGAGCGCACCTCCACATTTTTAAACGCCTGTATATCCGCAATGTATTCTTGATACACAGTTGTATCCATAACAATCAGCGGCGTAACCGGTATGTTTTTAATTTCTTCTTTTTGATCAGCATTAGCGTTGGAGGAGCGGCATGAAGCCAGCGAACCTACCGTACCCAACAAAAGGCACAATGCAAGTAATTTCTTCATAAAACGATAAAAAATGTAAATGTTAAATGGAATGAGATCTAAAAGCGCCCCATAACCATAGGGCCCAAAGCCAATTGTGCTGTAAACCATCCGGAAAAAGCACAGCGGATTTTAGACGTCAGCAGGAAGATAAGAGACTGTAGCTAGAATGGCCTGAACCGATAGAGAAAACGGTAATAGCCGGGTAGACAAAGCGTCTTGGAGCGGTAAAATGGGTGAACTTTATCCTTCGAAAAACAGAAGGCTGTGAATAAAATCCCAAAGATAAAGATGAAGACCGACAGCACCTGATTGTTAAGCGAAAAGATACGGTAGTCGTCCTGCAGCAGTACTTTCTCCTCCGGAGAAGAGTGAATAGGTTCTAAATCCAGTATATCATCAAGAAAATATTCTACGATCGTCTCACCCGCATGCAATACCTGACCCGTCGCGGATGAAAAAGATTCATACGTCAGCAGGTTGAGGTAAGCAAAGAGTGTAAAATAATAGAATAATTTACCTAGCATATCGAATTTTTGCACCACAAAGATAGGATTTTAGAACACCAACAGTGTGGTATTCATGTAAAAAAACCATGACAGCCACAAAATTGCTGTCATGGTTTGTCGTGGATTTAGCCGATGTGCCGCTTCTTTTCACATGTCTATTTTTACCACAACCGGAAAATGGTCCGAGGGAAGTCTGGTTTCATACTGCTTAAAAGAAAGCTCTTTGGGGAAGTCTCCCTTCTTCACCTCTTGCTGATCCTCTTTCGGGCTGCGGTAAGACTCAGTTAATACAGCATAATGTCTCACCTTGATGCTTGGGGTGACAAACACATGGTCTATCCGGCTGTCCGTCCAAAGGTTATTATCAAAAGCATTAAATGTACCGTTCCAAGCCAACTTGCTTGGGGCAAGTGCGTAGCTATCACGGATAAAACCCGATTGCTGCAAGGTGGAATAGATTGTATTATGCTGATCTACGTTAAAATCTCCGGTCAAGATCGCACGGTCGTTTTTGGCCAGTTCCCGCATTTTGTTCACGACCAATTTACTGCTTTCCTCTCTTGCCTGAATCCCCACGTGATCCATATGCAGATTAAAGTACCATAACTTCTGTCCTGACCGGATGTGCTCCAGCTGCACCCAGGTACAGATCCGCGGCAGAGCAGCATCCCAGCCTTTTGACGGTTGCGCGGGGGATTGTGAAAGCCAGAAGACCCCAGTTTTCAATTTTCGGAACTTGTCTTTCTTAAAAAAGATCGGAGCAAACTCACCGGCTACTTTGCCGTCATCCCGGCCTACTCCCACATAGTCATACGCAGGGAGCGATTTTTTGAGATCCTCAAGCTGCGACGCCAACACCTCCTGCGCGCCAAAGACGTCATAATCCACAAAATCAATTAATGAGGCTATGACAGGAAGACGTTGCTCCCAGCCGTTTCCAGCCTGCCGGTCGCCTGCATTATCGTAGCGGATGTTATAGCTGCCAATCGTAAGATGCAATCTGTCCTGAGCAAATCCCGCTGCCTGCCATAAGGAAATCAAACAGCAGCACAAAAAAGTAAGTACATTTTGTCGTCTCATTGTTCAGCTTACTTTATTTTATCATTACTAAAGGAATAGGGTGCGTCTTCCTTCCGGATACCACGTTTTGTATTGGGCTCATCGCTCATCGTGAAATCTAGATCTGCGCCTTTCAGTAAATCCGCATAGCGGATATAGTTTTTCTCATACAGCTTACCGTCCCAACGGAGCTGATCCACATATACACGATCGGTGCCTTGACCATTCGCGCGAATATGGACCTGTTTGCCGTTTTCTAGTTTCAATGTCACTTTGTCAAACTGGGGGGAACCAATTACGTATTCGCCAGATCCGGGCGCAACGGGGTAGAATCCCAACGAAGAGAACACATACCAAGCTGATGTCTGCCCATTGTCCTCATCACCACAGTAACCATCAGGCGTCGGAAGGTATAACTTATCCATAATCTTCCGTACCCAATATTGCGCTTTCCAAGGCTGGCCCGCGTAGTTATAAAGGTAGGGCATATGCTGAATCGGCTGATTGCCATGCGCGTATTGTCCCATGTTCATCACCTGCATTTCCCGCATTTCGTGAATCATGCTCCGGCTTTTCATGCCCTCATAACTTGGAATAACAAACACGGTATCCAGCATGGCAACGAAAGATTTGTTTCCGCCCATCAGGTCAATGAGCCCCTGTGGATCATGAAATACACAAAAGCTCCAATGCCAGGCATTTCCTTCTGTATATTCCCGGGACCATGCGCTGGGATCAAAGTTAGCCACCAATGAGCCGTCGGAATTTTTACCACGCATCAGCTTTGTGGTAGGATCAAAAAGATTTCGGTAATTCAACGCTCGCTGAGCGTAGATCGCTGTCTCCGATTTGGGTTTGCCCAGGGCTTTTCCATAGGTGTATATACACCAGTCATTGTAAGCATATTCCAGTGAGCGGGCCACATTCTGATCCACTTTTACATCGGCAGGGATATACCCCAGTTTGTTATAATATTCATAACCAAAACGGCCGGTAGAAGAATGTTCCGGATAAGCATGGTGGGCTCCGTGTTTCAAAGCTTCCCATAGCAGCTCCTTGTCATATCCCTTGCGGCTGGTGATCAGCGCATCGGCGACAACCGAGGCCGAGTTATTGCCAATCATAGAAGCGCGATGTCCGGGTGACGCCCATTCAGGAAGGAATCCGCTTTCTTTGTACGCATTGACTAAGCCCTCCTGCATACGGTCATTCATGGACGGATATAATAAATTGAGCAGAGGAAACAAGCTTCGGAACGTATCCCAGAAACCGGTATCCGTAAACATCTCGCCCGGCAGTACCTGTCCGTTATAGGGGCTGTAGTGCATACGGTTTCCGGAAGCGTCGATCTCAGAAAAATCCCGTGGAAACAAGGTCGAACGGTATAGACAGGAATAGAAAGTACGCAGCCGGTCTATGTTGTGATCTTCAATCTGAATACGTCCCAGGACCTCATTCCACTGCGCTCTCCCTTCACGGACGACCTCCTCAAACGTTTTGTTTTTTACTTCGTTCAAATTACGTTCCGCCTGCTCAAAACTGATAAATGAGGATGCAACCCTAGCCATGACCTTGTCTCCTCTTTTTAATGCCCGAAACCCAACTATTGCACCGGCGTGATTATCTTGGATTTCAAGTTCATTACCTTTGATTTGCCCGCTTTTTACACCCGTAGAGTACGAAAAAGGCTGGTCAAAGGTGATCACAAAATAATTTTTGAAATTGTCGGGAACACCACCGCTATTTTTTGTCGAATAACCGATGATCTTATTTTCCTGTGGAATCACCTTGATATAGGAACCTTTATCAAAGGCATCGATAATGACATAGGCACTGTCGGTTTTAGGAAAAGTGAACTGGAAGATAGCGGCCCGCTGTGTAGGACTAAGTTCGGTGGTCACATCATGATCGGCCAGATAAACGCTGTAATAGTAAGGCTTGGCCACCTCTGCCTTATGTGAAAACCAGCTAGCGCGCTTCTCCTGGTCAAATTCGGGTCTACCTGTTACTGGCATTAATGAAAACTGGCCATAATCATTATTCCAGGGACTGGGCTGATGGGTCTGTTTAAATCCTTTGATTTTATCGGCGGTATAGGTATATACCCAGCCGTCCCCCATGTTACCGGTCTGTGGTGTCCAAAAGTTCATTCCCCAGGGGCGTGCAATCGCAGGATAGGTATTCCCGTTGGACAATTCATATTTGGACTCGGTTCCGATCAGTGGGTTCACATAATCTACAGGAGATACTTGCTGTGCCTTCCCGGCGCAGGCGAGCAGCAACAAAAGGACTCCTCCACTTAATTTTTTAATATTGAACATATCTGTTTATTTGGTTGACACAATTCCTTCGGAGCTAAAAAGCTAAAACGAATTAGTAAATATAGACAAGAATTTTAAAAGGTGGGCAAAATTCAGGATATCTTCACAAGATGGTTACAATACCTGTCTTCCACAGCCAAAACCCGAAAAAAAAGGAATATTAAAGTCCATTTTTGAGGGGACTTTAATATTCCTTTATGGTTGTTTTTCGCACATCAGAAACTGGCTTCCGACCACTTTGCTGACAGGATATTACCGTGGCAGCTCCAGCAATCTAAATTCACTCATCTGGAAATTTGAACCAGAAGAGACGGACTTTAACACATAACGATAATATCCATATTTTTTTGAATTCGGGAAGACAAATGTCTCGGATTTTTTTCGGTCCGTGGGTGCTGTACCAAAGCTATAATCGTTTATCGCATCCAGCACGGTCCAATGTTCTCCATCGTCAGACCCCTGTATTTCCCAGCTCTTGGGATCGCGCTCAGGAGCGTCATTCCCCGTTGTTATCCGGTACGCGTTGATAAGCTGGGGCTGATAGAACACAAATTGCCAATACATGCCAGACTGATATCCGCCTATAAATAACTTGGTTTCAATTTTATTATCGATCAGTTTTTTTGATCCTTCTCCCGCGTCAGGTCCACTGGAGTTGTCCTGAGAAATGAGGAAAGTATTATCAACATTCGTCCAATCTTTTACAATACCGAGTTCGCTGAGCAATTTGGCAATGGCTATTTTCGATCCTTTCGGAGTCTCAATTTCAAGCATGTAAACCTCAAGGTTCCCAGTACTGATAGCGACATCAGCCGTCGCTGTTTCAGAGACAGTTTCCAACTTTCCGTCGCTCAGCAAGCGATACCACATGGCCTTTTTAACCGCAATATCTGTATCGTAACTTAACAGTAGCCTAGCGGTTCCATTTTTTGCGGCTTTAAACGTAACCAATTTCTCCGCATCTATATTGACCACTGTCTCCCGCTGCGCCCAGTCCTCATTTTCATTAAGCACCCGTAGCTTTACAATGAAGGTACCGGTTTTCAAAAAGGTGTGCTGCGGCGAAATTTTCGATGAGGTACTGTCATCGCCAAAACTCCAGCGCGCCTCTGTATAGTCTTTTGACTGATTGGTAAACTCAAAAGTAAAGGGATCATTCGGTGCAACCTGCTTCACCGAAAAGGCAGACTGCGGGTTCGGAAGCTGTGGTTTCTCCACCACCACCTCCTTATCCTTGCTGCAGCTCAATACAGTGAGCAGCAAAAATAGCCGGAATACATATCGTTCTAATTTCATATTTCGAATTTTTATTAGGATAAATACCAATACCAACATTCATTATAAGAATTCAATCATCCGCCATTCTGAACACTGGAACAAACTACTGCCCACATTCTCTGTAATATTCAGACGGTAGAACTTATAATTGCCCGGCTTTTGCACATTAAATCTTCTGGTCTGGATACGATTTGGAAAACTCTCATTTGTCCTTGTATCAATAATCACCCATTCCTTACCGTCGAGAGAGCCCTCGAGAAACCAGCTCTTGGGATCACGATCGATGGCATCATTTCCGGAAGTCAGCGTATAAGCACCAATTTTCAGGGTTCTGGTGAATGATAATGTACATTGTAAATCGCCTGTGAACGCACTTTGTAAAAATTTGGTACTCGTCAGATCATCAACCAGCTTGAGGCTTCCTTCTCCAGCGTTTGGCCCCCCATTATTGTCTCGGCTAACCGTCAAGGTTGCTTCGCCCGTTACATCAAACTCAACAACTTTAGCGCAGTCTATCAAAATTGTCGTATAATTTTTCTGTGTATTGATCACATGTAATGTAGGATCTTTCAAATAGACGGTCAATGCCAGATACCTGTCTTTATTCGCTGCGATGATGTCCCAAGGAACCGAGATGCTGAAATCGGCAGATGATTTATTGCTCAACACTTGTATTCTCGAAGGAAGAGAGAACTCATTTTCCCGTAATCCAACAGTATTAGCAGGTAATTTCTTACTCGCTATCCATCCCGGAATGGAATCTACCGTTCCGCGTATCTCCACGTAAAACCATTTGCTTGGAAAGGAAGCCAGAGAGACACCCAATGGAATTTCAATTCCGGAAGGCGTTGCGTTGTAATTGCTGTGGTTGCTCGCCAGGATGATACTTGCCGGCGAGTTTGTTATGGACAGATAATGGATATCCGCAAGGGTAAGCAGACTCTTCGAATCCAATGTTACAATGACACTACTGGGCTTACCTAATTGATTGCCTTTTCCCGGGTTGGACAATTTATAAGATAGTGCAAACTTCTTACCGTACACCCGTTCAATCTCTGTCCGGGAAATCGTCAGAACAAAGGAAGCCGTGTCTGCTCCGTATTGAAATTTAACAACATTTGGGAAGGTAAAAGACGAATTGGGTAGCATGACCACATCTTTCAGAGCACCGGATGCAATGAGCTGAGCCACGGTATCTGTATTTAACTGTAGTTCCACATCGAAAGTTTTCGATGCAGGGGCACTCAACTTCACCTTCATTGGGATCTGAACATAATCATTCGTTTTCACCAAATCGCTTCCGCCCCCCTCCGCAATCACCTGTACTGGGTTACTCTGCTGCAAATTAAACAGCTCGAGATCCTCCGTTGAGCAGCCGACAAATTGGCTATAGCTCCAAAGTATCGCAAAAAAATAAAGAAATCTTTTCATGTTATCTTGTTTAAGATTATTTATCAATCCAGACCCTACCATCCAGCTGCCAGCTCTCCTGACGGGCAATTTGCAGCCAGCTAAAGATCTGTGCAGTGATATCCGTATTCTTTGGCACTAGTGTACTGATCGTCTCTACCGAAGGAGCGCATAGAAAATCATTGAGCTTTGAAATTTCATAATCTGTTTTTCCGACTTTCAACGCCATTCCATATGGACCTTCGTCATACAACATGCCATCGGTAGCCGCCCCGACCACCGGCCAGTTCGCAGCCAGCATAGGAAAGTAAGGATGATCGGCACCGACACCAACCTCACAATTGTACTGGGATATCACGGATTCAGGTAAGGCCGTTTTCCAAAAACGTACATCCGCGATATAATAATCACCTTCGTTCCAATTGCTACCGCCATTAACCAAGCCTAACCTGAATTTGGCAGGGCTCCTGATGATACCCCAGGCGCTGACATCCATTTCATTTCCTGGAAGCCCGTTTGTATAGGTTTTGACAATCCGCTTCCCTTCACTCGTTATCGACCCGACCACCGTGACATTGTTCCAGGTCGCGTTATTCAGTTTCGGCCCATTCACTTCGCCGCTTCCGTTAGGCCCCCGTGCATTGAACATCCAATAATCGTCCTTGAAAGCCATAATCCAGCCAGTGGTTGGTGCACCGGACTCCCATTTTTCGCGTTTTCCAATAAAAGACGGATAATTCGGAAATTTATAGTTATTATTAGGCCCCTTGTTCTTTTTTACTTTCAGCTCTATGGTAAATTCCTTATCCTTATCCCCCAGATCAAACAAGGTATCAGCTTCAGACATCTCCGCAAATAGACCGCCTTTGAAACGTAAGAAATCGCCTGCGAAACGGCTCCCCAAATACGGTTTGTTGATGTAACGCGAATTGTACTTCGGTGAATAAAAAATCGTAAACGTATTGACACTGGGGTTGCTAAAAATCGTATTGTCATTTTGAGCCGGTGGGATATCGAAAGGACCGCCTTTGCTTGAAGTGATGATGACCAGCCAATTTTCCTTCTTAAACGTAGGCCGTTGTTCGAGCGCCCCCATGATTTCACCGACCTGTTTGTCAAAGTTCTCGATCGCCGCTTTATACACCGTGCTGCTATTATCGTATGCTGTCGTCTTTCCAGCCTGGTCAATGGCCGTAAAATGTGCGGTCAACATAGTTAATTCAGGTTGCTGCAGCCCCTTCTTTACCGCATCCGTTACGGCTTGATCGGATGCCTCAAGCTTGGCCACAGCCGTGGGTGCAAGGTGATCGACAAACATCCTGGAGCTACTGTAAACCTGAAATACCGGTGTTTTCACATTGGCGGCAATCCGTGTGTAAACTGTTGGATAGGTCTGAAAGTTGTTCGTACTGAAGTTATCTCCGATCACCAGATGTTTATTCTGGTTTACGCCTGTCATAATATTTGCCAAGTCTGCACCTGTTGTCCCTGTGTATTCATGCTCTTCGCTCAGTGACACCCAGGAGTATATAGCATGATCCAGTAGTCCATTGATGACTGGAATATTGGCTGTACGTACCGATTCTCCTCTTGCGCCATCGACAATCAAAAGCAAAACCTTGGGCTTTCCATATACCAAATCTACCGAGTCCTGCTGTCCCGCATCGTCAGGAATGAGACGGCCGAATTCGTCCTTGCATGAGACTATTGTCGCTAATACCAGCAGGGATATCAGCCATAAGTTTATAGTCCGAAAATTATCTCGTATTTTCATCTGTTTGAATGTTAGGTTATTGTTCCAATTTAATCCGAATGAGGTTGTGTACTTCTTCATTATTAAATCGGCTAAAGCCGCCCATCAGCAATAATGCACGCTTACCATCCTCTGTTTTCGTTTCCACGGCCTTACTGATGTACCCCGAGAAATATCCGGATGTATTATAGGCAGCGTTTAATTCGCCATTTGCATTTAGGATCATAAAACCATTGCGGGCGATATTATTATAGCGTACAAAATCGCCTGCCAGCACGACAAGGCCATCATCAAGCTGCATACCATAATAAGGGTTTCCTCCCTCGAATGTCTTCACCTGAAAACTAGGATCCAGCGTACCATTTGCATTCAGTAGAGCAACTCTGACCGCCGGTGTCCCGTTGTATTTCGAGAACCCGCCGACAACCAGATATTTGTTGGTCACACTATTATATGTTACAGAGAATATGTTGTAATCTGCTCCCTGCCCGCCTGCGTTGAACGTCGCATCCAGCGTGCCATCAGCATTTAAACGGGCAATATAACCCGCTGACTGCCCGTCAAAACGGTTGAAAGAACCGTACACCACGATCTTACCTTTCAATGGGCCAGTCGCATGGTACACTGTGGCCACGTTTCCATTACCTCCCGCAAAGGGTTTGCCGTCAGCGGTAAATCTAAAAGATTTGTCCAGTGAACCGTCTGTAGACAGTCTGGCAACATGCCTAATTTCTGTACTATCCAGAATAACGGTATCTCTTGTCTCCAATCGATTAGGCTTACCATATATCCGACGGATATAATATCGGAAATTGCCCGTTGCGAGGATCTTTCCTTCAGATTCATAGATATTTCCGACATTACCATCAAAACCACCATTGAATGTTGGATAGTACTTCAAGGTATCAGGCTGGCCGGGACGACGGAAGGGTTTGATACCCATCGTATCTATAGCGCCCGACGTATAAATGCGGGTCAAATTGCTGATATCTGCGTTCCGTTGGCCATATCCGGAGAAAGAGCCTGCCAAATAGTAAAAATTCCCTAACCTTAAAATGCTATTTAACGAGTTGTTTGCTCCTGTCCCAATGCGGAAGCTCGCATCATAAGTACCATCAGCAAAGGTCCGTACCAAACGGTTGATCGGACGAATTGAGCCTTTATTATTGTAGTTCGTAAATGATCCCGTGAAGATCATTTTGCCATCTTCGAGGTACAGCACATCCGACACAAAGCCATTCGTGCCCACTCCTACCTGAAAAGTCTGATCGATGCCCACGTTGCCCAGAACTGTAAACTGAGGGCCAAAAAACACAATATCGTCTATGGTTACCGAAAGCACACCCGTGCTCGCATATACTGGCACTTTGAGCTTGACGTGATCCGGAGTCAGCTCGATCACTTCTGCCTGCTCTCCATTAAATTTGATGATCGCTTTATCTTTGTATTTATCCAGTCCTTTTATCCGCATGATGGTCTCCGAACCAGATCTTCCTGATTCCGGCTGCATCTTATCCGTTGGATTGATTTCAATATCCAATGGCGGTAAACCTTCCTCGTAGGGTGCTGAAAAGGTTTTATCATCCTTCTTACAACCAAAAAGAAGGATTGCAACGAACAATAAGGCGAGATATTTCCGCATGCTATACATAACTTTCATAATTTGATTCATAACCGTTTTCTTAACGCTTGCTTTCCAGAATGTCATTGAACACCTCGCTTCGAGAATATCCAAACTCCGCTCTTGTATAGTCAATGACATGAACGACGCCGTTGTCTGGCTGTATATCAGAAGAAGCTATAGGGCAAGAGATCCAATCTCGTGGTCGGCTGAGATCCTGAATATAGGATATATAAAGTTGTCTGTATCCCATATACTTAAGTCTGGTGATATTATTTTTATCCGAGTCATTGATCGCATCGTTATAGACCACGCCTATATTGGAGACGGTATTGCCGAGGGAGGTATAATTTTGTCCCTTGTATACATTCAATAAATCGAAATCAATTTGCGGATAATCCATTAACTTACGCTTTCCATTAAACATATAGCGCAATAGATATTTGCGCCAGATCACACTATCGATATCGGCCAATGTTTTTATCGTATCCCTGCCCAGTTGATACAGTTGTTGATTGACACCCGATGCTCCATTCTGTGAATTCCCGCGTGCTAGGCCGATCAATCGTTTGATGTTCTCGTCTCTGGGTGCAAAAAAGGTAAATTCTTTGGTCATAAAATCTTCTTCCAGACCCGCCAGTCGGATAATTTTTGCGATGGTATCAAACTCTCTCGGCTTCGCATCCAGATAAGCCATGATCGGTCCGTCAAATTTTGCCTGGGCCAGACCACCATCTATGTAATAGTCATCTTTTTTACACGATTGCAAAGTATAAAACAATACCGCAATGAGAAAAATAGGAATTATATCTTTAAGTCTTTTCATAATACACATCTTAATTTCCGCTTGTCCAGTATTCATTCAATACAATTTTTGCGTTAAAATTTTTCGCCGAAGCGTCCAATGGCCAGGTCCAGGCCCGACGGTTGTACTGGTCAATGGTCATCGGTGCCATTGTCCATTGCGGATTCAATATCCGTCGGGTTCTGATCAGGTCGAAATAGCGAACGCCTTCTCCAATCAGTTCACGGCAGCGTTCTTCGAAAATAAAGTTCTTCAGATCTGCTCCACCACCCGTATAACGTGTTGCCTCGGCGCGGTCCCGAACCATATTTAATACGTTGATCGCCTCAGCCTCACGAGCTCCGCCCAGATTTGCCAGCGCTTCTGCTTCCAGAAGCAGTGCATCGGCATACCGGAATATCATAAAGGTGTTGTCTGGATTGGAATCCTCGTTGCCCGAAGCAAATACGTTTGCTGCAAATTTTTTCAGCACAAACTGCCCATTATTGGCATACATGTCCTCATACCAGAGCTCTTTACGCTTGTCTGCAGGCCCGTTCAGCGGATAAATCCGATACATAAAAACATTAGAATAATATGCGATGCTGAATTGCTGATTGTAACGGGGAAATTTGTAGGGCCACCGCAAAAAATGATCCCACAACGGCGCATAGGCATTATTTCTGTCTCCGTAATTAATTGTACGATAAAACTCAAACAGTGTTTCTTCTGTACGCCCTTTAGAAACTTTGGCCCAGCTCTCCGGTGTCAGCGGATAAAGACGGTGAGCACCACTTGCTCTCAGTTCCTTGCCCAGGCTGGCGACACTCTCATAATATTTTGTCGCATTGGCCGGATCAAAGTTGGCATTCCACATCTTCATATGCATCAATAAGGCTATAATACTGCCTCTACTTGCACGGGCTCCCCTTTGGGAAGCATCACCAAATGTCCATGGCATGATATCTTTTACGGATTCTAAATCCGTTATACATTTAGTGATGACAGAAACCATGTCTTCCCTGGGCAGCTGCTTGGCAAAATAGGCCTCCGTATAATACACGACATCACCATAGAGCCGCACCATCCAAAAATAACTGAGACAACGCATAAACGTAGCCTCCGCCTTATAGCGGTCTTTGTCTCCGGCTGAAAGCCCCGGAATACCTTCTTCCAGTTTGGCGATGAGGATATTACAGCTTTGGATCACTTTGTAATAGGTATCCCAGATGGATACTTTATACATCGCATAACCTTGTGACCGGCCGTCCGGCAAGCTGTTATTGTAAACCATATTCATGTTATTGGTTCCCAGCTCCCGCAGAATTACGCGGTCGCCAGAAGAAGTCGGAGACGGAAATATTTCACCAGACCGGGCCTCACCAATAGCTCCCATGACCCAGGATTCATTCAGCTTCTCAAAAAATTGACTATAGATCCTTGCGATATTCGCTTCCACATCTTCCTTCGACTGATAAAAATTATTGCCCGTGAGCCTGTCAATGGGCTCTACAGTTAAAAATTTTTTACAGCCTATTAAGAAGAGGCACAGACAAAAAACAACTGCGACTCTTCCAAAATTCCTTTTTGTTTTCATGACATCAACCTGTTAGAAATCGATATTAACACCTACATTATATTGACGTGGGACTGGGTAGCCTCCCGAGGCATCTCTTCCCATATTGGTAACATTTTCAGGATTCGGACCACTATACTTTGAAAATGTGGTCAGATTTTCCGCCGAAACAAACACCCGTAGACGCTCTAACCCATATCTCTGCGCGACCGCTTTGGTAAACATATAGGACAGGGTCACACTATTTATCTTTAAGAAAGATCCATCTTCCGCCCACAGGCTCTGGTCCATCCGAAATGGATTAATCGCTGCATAGCGCTTGTAATCATAGGCATAAGGATATTTGGCGACATCCCCGGGTTTTCTCCACATATTAATATCCTCCAGCGGCACCACTGCCCGGTCTCCAAACGGATCACTCATCAACTGAAGTCTTTCCGCAAGGGCATTGTTTAAAATCGTACGTTTCGCAGTATAGGAAGCATAGACGTTGAAACCAAATGTACCAAGCGTCTCGTGATTATAGTTAAGATTCAATTGTACCCCACCCGTAATCAACGGCTGGGAATTTCCCGTACGGGCATAGTCGTTCTCGTCCAGAATATAATTTCCGTCTAGATCCGCGAAAATAGGATCTCCAGCCTGAAACTCTGTTCCATTTGCCATACGGTACCGACGGCCGGTTGCGGGATCAACGGGCACATCTGCATCCGTACTATATACCCCACGATTAAGTAGCATGTAATTGGACATGGTGGACGTTCCTACCCGAAATACGATATGCTGTTTATATTTATCATTATTCTCCCAACGCACAAACTGCCCACCGTAGTGCTCAGGCAACTTGAGAAGCACATCTTTATTAAAGGCCCCGTTTGCGCCGATAGACATCGTAAAACGCCCTTCGGTATAAGGCCGGAACAAGACAGAAAGCTCATGCCCGTAGTTGGCAATGGCAGCTGAATTGCTATTGACTTTCTGAAATCCCAGAGAGGACGATAGTAGTTCTTCAAATAATATATTGTCCACCTTTTTGTAATAGGTATCGTAAGTAAGTTCAAAACGATTTTTAAATAGGGCGAGATCCAAACCCACATTGAATTGGCTTGTCGTTGTCGGTTTGAGATCGGGATTAGGAATCTGTTCATAGTTGATTCCTATACCAATTTTATCGTTGTAACTGCCCGCAATATCGTATTTACCATATACACGCTCCAATGTACTGTTGGGCATGACATTGACTCCCCAGCTGCTCCGGATCGACAGAAGATTGATCCAGTCAACCTCCTTTAAGAATTCTTCGTGGTAAGCGTTCCACCGCAGTCCCACTGACGGGTTCTTCGTATAGAGATTTCCAAATCCGTTTTGCGAAGATCCGTCCCTACGATAAGAAAGCTCCACCACGTAACGCTTCATATAGTCATAGGTACCCGTAAGAGCAAAAGACAGTCCCCGCTCCTTGCCAAACCCGCGACGCAATATCCCGCCACCTTTGGAAAAATACCCATCAAAACCCAATGGCCCCTCAAACTGATCATTTGGAGTCCGTGCCTGTACAGTTGCGTTGGCCTGCTTCTCCAGCGTACGGATTTCATTGAACAGGTTGAAAAACACCGTATGCTTTTCATTAAATGTATGACTGTAATTGATCGAATTTCGATTGTAAAGAGAATTATATCTGCCATAAAACGCATATACCTGGGCGAATTGACCATTCGCAGCTGCCGGTGTAAATGTATTTTCATTATCCGAAGTCGACTCATAACTCACGGTTGTCGTCGCCCGCAATCCGGATAAAAATTCGTAAGAAGCTTCGATAAAAGGCTTGATGGATTTGGATGAATTGTCATTCTTTGTTTGCAGCGCTGAATTATAGCCCGATGACGCAAGGTAAAACGAAGGTCCCGGCAACAAACTTGAGAAGCTTCCGTTGGTTGCAACTCCCGATTGCAATATCCCCAGACCATTTCCTTTGCTTTTCGATCCTAAAGATGCATTGACCTGTGCGGTAAACCGGAACTTCTCATTTGGGTAATATTCAAAACGCATATTGGCCATGTAACGGTCAAATCCGGTGTTTTTTATAATCCCATTTTCATTATAATAGTTTAAGTTCGCCTTATAATTTAGTTTCTGATTTCCGCCGTCGATGGCCAAATTATGCGTCTGATTGTAGGTCGTCGCATAAAATAGATCCTGCCAGTTGGTGGAATTATTGTAATAGGCATTGAGACTGTCGGACAGCATCGGGGTCTGCGAAATCCTGTCAATATCCTCCTGCGACAGCGCATTACCATAGATTTGCATTAGTTTAAGCCGGCGTTCCAGATTTCCTCCTAAGGTCTCCCGTAATTTCGGAGGTGTCTTTAAGAAGAAATTCCCTGTATAACGAACTCTGGGAACCTCAGAATTACCCCGCTTCGTATTGATGATAATCACACCATACGCCGCCAGTGAACCATATAAAGAGGTCGCCTGTGCATCTTTCAGCACTTCGATACTCTCGATGTCTTCTGGAGGAATCAAAGACAGCGGACTGATCCCCGGCCCCTGCTGGCTCAGTCCCAGCTCATTGGCACGGTCTGCATCCATAGGCACCCCATCGATGACATATAATGGCGAGGTCGGTGTCAAAAAGGATTGATCACCACTACCACTCACGCTAATCGTCGAAAGTCCGCGGATCTGTGTCGATCCCCTGAAGCCCGGCGCTCCGGTATTGACCTGGATATTTAAACCAGCTACTTTGCCCTGCAGCAGGTTTTCCACATTGGCGGCAGGAATATCCCGGATGTCTTTCTCGCCGATCTTCGTAGAGGCACCAGTAGAGGTCTCCCGTGGCCTTTTTACATATCCGCGGACGACGACCTCATCCATCTGATTATCCAATTCGTGCATCCGGACGACCGCAGCCCGATCTGCCCGGATCACCATAGAAACGCCATCGTACCCGATCAGCCGAAAGCTTACTGAACTCCCAGCCGCCGCAGTCACCGTGAACGAACCTGATGAATTCGTAGAAGTCACTTCCCGCCCTCCCTTCCCGAAACGCACCGTTACCCCTGCAAGTGCCCGTCCTTTCTCATCAGTCACTTTCCCAGACATGATGATTGCCTGTGCAAAAACCTCAATGGATAAGAGCATGCAGAGGGCGAGTAAAATACATCTATTATTAAATATTTTTAAATGCATAACTTTTCGTTATTATTCGTTATCAAATCGAGGGTTTTCCCGTTGGAAATGGAAGATAATCTCCCAGTCACCGGGTGTAAAAATTTTAAAGTTCAATCCAAATGACGCTGTTATCAATGTTCCGCCAAAGCCCAGCCTTGAATAGCCAAAGTCTACCTTGGCACTATTCCCATTGGTATATTTAGTCGGATAGTTGGTTAGTGGTATTGGATAGGCCACATCGTACTGTACATAACCCGCCGTTTTTTTCATATTGAACCCATGCACAAGCTCATTCCAGTTTGTTTCATTAAAGTTTTCGGGATGGATCGGATTTTTGTCTTTATCCCAGAAGACAAACCGCAAGCTATGTCCATTTCCACCGGTAAAACGGCGGATGTACACCACCAGATCCTTAAACTCATCATCAGTCCGCAACAAGCTATTGGACGATTCACCGTAAATGTCCCGCATATAGGCAGGCCAGATATAACTTTGTTTTTTCGGATTTTTAGGATCCTTCGGGTCGGGAGCGATTTCGCCCGTATATGGGTTTTTATCCGAATAAGGCTCATAATCCTGAACACGCCAGGGAAGGATCATAAAATCTTTCACAATCGTTGAGCCGCCAGAATTAGACACTTTCAGATCAAAATAACGCACGTTCTGAACAAGATCAACACTGTCTTTCGACCTTGGTTCGATCAGCTCATTGGTGGACGAACTCCAAAGCACAAAAACTCCTGTGGAATCCACTTCAAAAAGAGGCCGGTTGACCAGTTTTCGTTTGGCCTCAATTTCTTCCAGACTCTTTTCCGTGCCATCGTAACGGGAAATCCATTGATATACCGGCTTGACCTGAAAAAGATCGCTGTACGGCCGTCCGTCACCATAGCGTGGATTGACGATTTCGAAATGCAACGGCGTGGTCGAGTGGTCTGTATTAATTACTCCCATCCGTGTAGTCCGCCCCAGAATCGGATAAAAGGACTTGCCATTGTAAGTCAGATTTACACTTAGAAAGTCTTTTTCATCAGGCAGGTTATATAATTTTTTACAGCCCGTGAAGCTGGCACACAGCCCTATCAATACGCTCCAAACATGTACGCGTTTAAATATCATGTCCTTTCTTTTCAGAATTTTCATATCCATAGATTCTAACGGTTTACTGATTACGGTTCATTGTCCAGTCTGCGAGCTGGAAGTCATTTCCTCCATACATCCGGGCGATATTCAAACGATAGATTTTATAAGCTTTGGTATTATTGAAAAGAAATACCCTCAACTGGAATCGCTCATCGAATACCTCATCCTTCTTGGTATCCAAAAGATCCCATTTTTGTGTTTCTTGATTGAATCCCTGCAAGGTCCAGTCTGTAGGATCACGCGGCTGAATGTCATTTGCGGACCGAAGTGTATAACTGTTGGCCACAACATCCACTGGGAATTCCCATTGTAGATAAAATTGACCAGGATTGGACAGGAAGAACTTGGTTTCTGGGTTGCCGTCAAATACATATTTGGCCGCTTCAACAGAATTCGGCCCACCGGAAGCTTCTTTTGAAGAAGACCATTGCCCACCGATTGTTTTAAATAGGTTTTCTGGCGGCGGGATATAGATAATTTGGCTGACAAACTTGTCAAAACCAAAAACATGATCTGGGTTTATAACGTGTACCACAGCATTATCGGTCTGGATATTCAGAGAACTGGTCTGCGTTGTCACCCAGTTTCGGTTGAAAACAGATTTTCGCGTATCCGAAAAATCGATGACAGCAGGCCCGCCGTTCAGAAAGCCCGACGAAGCCTGCCTATTTAATCCTATATGCATAGGGTAACCATAGCGGACTCCCTTTACATCCTTTCCATCCTGATCCTGAAGGGAATCACTCGATATCTTCCCCTGAATAATGTATTGGCACATCAAAGAATCAAGGATTTCATATTTAACGGAATTTAAATATTGTAAAGGTTTGTCCGAAACATTCAGTGTATTATTGAGATTCTGAATTGCCAATTGGAAATTTGCATTTGTTAATGCAAATAACGTTATCGTACTATCTTCCAGCTTCTTCTGTAGGCCGATCCGGTCAATGACCTTAACTAAAGAATCATAGACTCCGGGTTTGCTTTTCAGATAACTATATAAATTTCCCTTATAAATCTCTATTTCTGATTTCGGTGCATAATAGCCTTTATCCTTTGCACATGCATAGAGCAAGATGCCAATAAAAAATAGCAATATGCATTGTATAACTCGGTGCTTTTTCATGATCGTTATTGTTTATTTCCAATAAGCATTCTGTTCTATCAATTTGTTCTGGGCGAGAATTTCCTTGGCGATCGGCCAGTAAATTCCGTCATCGGCAATCAGTGCGGCTAGTTTAGGGTTGTCATGTTTAATCTTTTCACGCCGGATCATATCGTACCAGCGATGTCCTTCCCCCATAAGTTCCCGCTTTCGCTCCAGAAAAATGGCATCCAGCAAGTCACCGTTGACCGTTTCCGCATAGGGTTTGAGTCCCCTACGTTCCCGAATTTCATTCAGCAATTCAATGGCTGTGGTCTTTTCACCAAGTACGGCCAGAGCCTCGGCGCGCAATAGGGCAATATCTTCCAAACGGGTCAGGATTGTTGCACTCGTAAAAATCCGGAATGTCGGATCCGATACCCCGCCCATGATGCACTTGATCTTACTGAAAATAGGATACTTACCATTGAAATTCCGGAAATACGCTTCCGTATTCGGATTACCAAGTGTATCAATACTAAAGCGCTCATCCTTTTTTTCGTTAAAGGTCTTCAAGATGTCTTCTTTTGGCATATAGATATCCGGCACCGACTTGTTTACCACGGGCGAGGCCAGAGTAAGTTCCTCGATATGGCCGGTAAAGGAAGCTTCAACATGGGCCCAGATATAAGGAAAGGCAAACATTTGTTCAGATCTCTTTTCGAAGAAAAACCCATTGCTTTCAGTGAGAAAGGACGTCGACAAATAATAAGCCCCGCCCTTGCCATAGTTGTCCATAACAAACTGTGAATAGGCCGCAGCGTCGGCGTAGTTACCTTGCCAGGCTGACAAATGCGCTAATATGGCATAAGCAGACAGTTTTCGAACCAGTGCGCCATTCCATCTCGAAGAAGCTTCGTTGTAGTAATCGCCAATCTGCTGCTCATCATTGGTACTGTAGGAGTATGGAAGCAGCTGCGCTGCGTCGTACATTTCCTTTTCGATCCAGGCATATAACTTCAAACGGTCTTCCCGCGCCTTATTTTCGAAATTCCCATCGTGCGAATTTAAAATCAATGGCACATCTCCCCAGATCCGCACCATATTAAAATAAGCATAGGCACGTAAAAACCTTGCTTGAGCAACGTCCACCACAAGGTTATTTTCTGTATAACGCAGATCTTTCTCACGTACCCCAGGTGCCCGTTCCATAAAAATATTAGCAGCGTTGACAACGGCAAACCAGCGTCTCCAGTTGGACAGCGCGGCCAGCGATTCATAGTTTGCTTTCAGATCATTGTTGATGATTGCTTTTAAATCCTGTCTATTGGGGCTTTCGAAATCGCCGGACCGTACATCCCCATACAGCCAATAGGCATTGTAATCCCCTAGCGCAGCCTTCGTCAAACCATATAGACCCATCAGCCCCGCGCGGGTATCTTCCAGCGCATTCCACATATTTTCCTCATTAACCGTGCGGGAAGAATCAATATCCAGCATTTTTTTGCATCCGCTAACCGTGAATAGGAAAAAAAATAAACCACATACTATTATAAAATCTCTTTTCATGTCGGTCCGTTTAAAAGTCAACTTTAATCCCTAATGTATAAATTCGTGGTATCCGCATTTTAGACCCGATGTCAAACCCGGTATAGTCTACAATTTCCGGATCTACACCACTGTAAGAAGTGAGTGTAGCTATGTTATTGGCAGATAAATAGGCATAAGCATGCTGAATACGTTTTGCTTTGCCACCCAGCAAAGCAGTAAGGTCATACCCCAGAGTAATCGCACGAATCTTTAAAAACGATGCGTTTTCCAAAAAAAGATCCTGCTCGGCCTGATAAGGAATGACGGTACTCCAAGGGTTGTATAGCGGATATTTTGAGTAATCCCCTCTTTTTTCCCAGTACGTGATCTCTTTGACCGCGTCCAGCTTTCTGGCACCTTCATTATTAATAAAATCAAAACGGTTGGCCATTTCCTGATTGATCAGCTGCCGCCCCACATTATAATACATGTTAATCCCCAGGTCCCATTTCCCCAATACAAAATTGTTGTACCAATTGCCAAACAAAAGAGGTAAACGGTGTCCCTGTAGTGTCCGGTCACTATCATTGATCACGTTGTCACCATTCTGGTCTTTCCAGATCGGATCCCCCGCGCGCAACGGAATGGAATTATAGGTCAAGCCCTGCGGCACCTCTGCATCTGTCCGATATATACCTTCATTCGAAAGTAACCAGTATTGGTCCAATGGCTTACCGACCTGTAGTAGGTTGTTACCAATGACCAGTGCATCGAGTCCGTTAGGCAACGATTTGAGCTTATTCTGATTATGAGAAATGTTAAGCGCTGTAGACCAGGTAAACGTATTGGACCGGACAGGATCCAGGCCGACTGTCAATTCAACACCGGCGTTCTGCACATCCATACCAGCGGCATAACTGGACTTATAACCATACTCGCTAAATGAAGGAATATTAATTAACTGATTTTTGGTCTGTTTCAGATAAGCATCCACAGAAACATGAAAATTTCTCTGCTTAATGGCGTAATCTAGACCAAGATTCACCTGATCCGTATATGCCCACGGAATATTATAACCGACCCACCCCGATTCATAAGGCCGTACCAGTCCGGCAATTGCGTTGTAACCTGCGATCAGCTGATTGCCCGTAAATCCCATTTGTGCAACATAATTTGGCCCTTGAGCGAAGTCGTCAAATATGTTGGCGAGACCAATACGCCCTAGGCTCAATCGCGCAGTCAGATCGCTGAGATGATCCTCTTCTTTAAAATAACTGTTTTTAATATTCCAGTTCACGGACAATGAAGGCGTAAATAGCCATCGTGCATCCGGCTGCGCATTCGAAGAACCATCGGTCCTCAATAACAGGGAAACTCCCACCTGCTGATTATAATTATAATCAGCACGTCCATAAAAAGACACCAGATTGTGGCGAATTCGGTCTAAAAATTTAAAAATGAGTGCCTTTGGATATGCTGTCGCCTCCAGGTAATTTGAGCTGAAAATATCATCCTCCAACAGATTGACCTTGATAAAATCATTGACCCCTTTGTAAGCATACGCATAATTGTAACGGTAGGTGTCCCATTGCAAGCTATTTCCGAGCATCAGATTCAGGTTATTCTTCTGATCGATGTTCCAGTTGTAATAGGCTTTATTATCGAATATGGCCCGCTGGTTGTAGCCGTAATAATTGGAAGCAAAATTATTGGATTCCATCAGCTTACTGTGATAGAACTGGTCTCTGTACCCTTCATTGTAATCGACCATCCCCATAGAAAGAAAATGAAAATTGCCAAAATCCAGCTGTAACTTACCATATCCCTGGACGACATTCGTCTTATTATTATCAAAGCCCTTCTTGTAATAACTGAGATAATCGTCGTAGACTTCCTTATTCGGAGAAAGAGGCGCCGACAAATCAGGAAAATAAGCCAATTGGGCAAAGCGGTCTCTCATATTCTTGTTGCGGTTGCGATCCATTCTCGACAGGTTGACCTGCATCGAAAAAGTTAGCCAGGTTAAAGGCCGCATATTCAATCCGAAGAGTGCATAGTATTTATTCAGTTTCGCCTGGTCGGAGATACCTTTATCTTGTGTGGATCCCGCGGCAAACTGAAAATTTGCCCGTGGTCCGCCTCCGGATAAATTGGCATTTAAATTATATAGCAAACCATTGTTATAATACGAATCACTCCAGTCCGATTTTCCGAAATAATTCATATTGAGCGAGTCGCTTAAATACACCGGATATGAATCGCCGTCATCATAACTGCCATTGGATGTATACAGATCGTAAAACTGCTTCCTAAACCGGTTTTCGTATTCTCCGTTGATTGTCGTGACCTGCGGACGCTGTGCCAACCCCGTATACATGTTGACAGCTATGCGTTTTACATTGTCCGCTTGAGGTGCTTTGGTCTTTATGATGATAGCGCCATTTGCGGCATTCGGCCCATACATGGCCGTCGCTGCAACATCCTTGAGCACCTCAATTGACTGGACCATATCCATATTGATATTGGCAAAAAGGTTGGTGGCAGGGCCTATTCGCTCCAGGTCATAGGTCTGCACGGCATAGGCAAAAGGATGCTCTCCTACCAAAGGGATACCATCAAGCACGACCAAAGGTTGATTTTGAAACACGTCAACATCAGATAGCAATGGCCTGGACAGCCCCCTTAAATACATAGGCTGTTTGGTTCCCGGCTCTCCCGAAGGTTCTGTTACGTACAGCCCTGTATTGCTCCCTTTTAAATATTGCTGTAAGGAAGTATAGGGCAACAGGCTTTGCTTTTTTATGTCGATCGGATTGATCTGACTGGTCTTGATGTCAAACAGCGAATCCAATTTGACCGCTCCAATCTGCAGCTTAAGACTATCCGATGGGACCAGCTCCTTTTGTTGGCTGTAGGCAGGCGAACAGCAAACATAGGACCACCCTAAAAAAACAAGGCCGCTCAAACACCTCTTTTTTATCATGTACATATGAATGATAGATAATTAGGTTATGTTACTTTTCTAGTTGTATTGGTTACGGTGCTTCCCAAAACTGAAGCATCCTTATTTTTTAGTAATAAGAAAATATATAAATTCTTATGCCAAAATGAGCACTAGGCCGAATTAAATAGGACTGCAATCATAATCTAAGTTTTAAAGTTTATAAAAAACGTTTTAGCATAACATCTATTATTGGAATGTTAAAACAACTTCTCTGTATTTAGTTTGGTCAGCAATTATGCATTGGTTATCATGAAGATATAGAGAAAAACGAGAAAAAAAAACTTTTTCGAGTTATTTTTCAGGTTGCTAAACTGGTTTAGCTTTTAGCAAAACAACATTTTACCCAAAAAAGTAGGTTTTCGAACTCAGCAAAAGGGATTTTGCTAAAATTATTGACTGAGCTATTTTTTTTCGAGTATTGTAACATTTTATCAATGTATCGATTAAACGGCTGTGTAAGCCTGGGCAACTGCGGCCAGAGCCAAACGGCAAAGGCTCCGGAAATAAATCAATTTCCAGAGCCTTCCCGTTACTTATAGCTTGTTAAGGGCTATCTATACTATACAGTGTTACGTATTCGGTTTCGGCCCCATTTCAAAGAGCAGCGTGCCACCATTAATGATCTCCTGGAAGGAAAGCTTCCAGTCAGTCAGTCGCCGGCCGTTCAAGGAAACTGATTTCACATACACATTCTTTTCAGACTGGTTATGCGCGGTCACCACGAGGCTCTTACCGCTTTCAAAGTTAATTTTTGCCGATTTGACCAATGGGCTGCCAATCCAGTAGCTGTCTTCTCCGGGCGCAACAGGATAAAATCCAAGTGCCGTGAAAAGATACCAGGCCGACATCTGCCCGCAGTCATCATTACCTCCCAGACCAGCATGCCCATTGTGGTATTGATTACGGATGATCTGACGTAAACGGGCCTGCGCTTTCCAGGGGCTGCCCGTGATATTGTATAGATAAGCGACATGATGCGATGGCTCATTTCCGTGCACATAGTTTCCAATAATTCCGTCCCTGGTAATGTCTTCGGTATGCTCAAAATATTTATCCGGCAGCTCCATCGTAAATAAAGAGTCCAGATAAATCTCCAGTTTCTTCTTTCCGCCCATCAGCTCCATCAGCTCAACCGGCTGATGAGGTACATATAGGCTGTAATTCCAGGAGTTGCCTTCAATAAATCCTTGTCCGTGCGTATCCAGGACATCGAAGGCAGGCCTAAATTTACCTGCAAAATCTTTTGGACGCATAAAACCGATCGATTTATCATAAAGCGACTTCCAGTTTGCGGCCCGTTTCGAAAACGTTTGGTAAATATCATCCTTGCCCAGTTTTTTGGCCAGCTGTGCAATACACCAATCATCATAGGCATACTCCAAGGTATTGGACACCGAGGTGCCAGAGACGTCATCAGGTACATATCCCTTATCCATATAAGGTCCGATGCCTTCATACCTTCTCGCATTCGCTGTCTGCACGCAGGCCTGTAAAGCTGCTTCTGGATCTCCTTTATAAACGCCTTTTAGAATAGCGTCCGCAATGACCGAAACCGAATGATAACCACTCATACACCAGTTGTCATTGGCATAATGTGACCAGATTGGCAACATCTTTAACACACTCTGCTCATAATGTGCCATCATGGAGGCCACCATGTCTGCATTGCGTGACGGATTGATCAGATTCAAGAGCGGATGGAAAGCCCGGAACGTATCCCACAGTGAAAAGGAAGTATAGTTTGTAAAACCGTCTGCACGGTGTACTTCCTGATCCAAACCTTTATACTCTCCATTTTGGTCCATATATATGGTTGGCATTAAACTGGCATGATACATGGCCGTATAAAAATTGACCAGATCTTCCTTGTTCAGCATATCCGCCTCAATCTTTCGCAGTTCCTTTTCCCAGGCAAGCTGTCCTTGCCTGACATATGCTTCGAAATTCCAATCCGGAGCTTCTATCTGCATATTGCTCAGTGCATTTTTCATACTTACCGGGCTGAGTGCGACCTTCATCAGGACCGCCTCCTGCTCCTTCGTATCGAAGTCCAGATGCAGTTTGATGTTATGCGCAGCCAAATCAGGGAAGTTGTTTTGCTGATCAAACTTACGCCAGAAGCCATTATACACTGTTTTCCCATCTTCGTATTTCGCTCCGTAATTCTTGAAAGGCTTTGACGTCTTTATAGCAAAATATACTGTGCGGGTCCTTGACCAGCCATTTGTCTGCCGGTATCCCACAAGTGTCGAATCATTCAATACCTTCACTACTGTCCACACATTTTTTCCTTCATAATTATAGATTCCCGCTGTCAAGTCGAGAATAAGATGAGAAGCATCAGACTGTGAGAAGGTATAACGATGTATACCTACTCGGGTAGTGGTGGTCATTTCCGCTTTAATCCGGTGCTTGTCGAGCAGCACACTGTAGTAGTTGGGTTCGGCACGTTCATTGGCATGGGAATAAGGCGACCGATAACCCTCCTCCGGACGGCTGGCGGTGCCGGGGTTAAGCTGCACTTTGCCCTGAGTAGGCATAACCAATATATCCCCCAGATCCGAATGCCCTGTACCACTGAAATGGGTATGACTAAATCCTACGATCGTCGGGTCATCATACTGATAGCCGGCACAGTATTTATAGACATCGCCATTATACCGTCCGTTCACGGCATAAGATAGGGTATCTGTATCTGGGCTTAATTGCACCGCGCCAAAGGGAACCGTGGCCCCCGGAAAGGTGTGGCCCATACGGGCAGTTCCGATCAGGGGCTTCACATATTGAATAAGTTTGGTCTCCTGTGCTCTCAATAAACAGGGGAAAGACAGTAGCCCCAAACAGACTAAACTTTTTATATTCATCTCTTCAGAATTAGATCGTCGGATTTTGGCTATAAGCTGCCCACAACTCATCAATAGTCTTTCCCGTCTGCATTTTCCAAAAATCCTCGTTATAGGTTTTATTGCGCATGGCCGCGTCCAATTTTTTAACAAAATCCTTCTTTATATGCTTGTTGATCCAATAAAAAAATCGTGCTGTAGTACGGTATGAATCGGTGTACTTTTGCTTTTCTGTAAATTCGGGCAGTTTCCAGTTTGCTCCGGCATTATCCAGACCATCCTCAAAACGCACAAAATCGGCAATTCCCTCAGTTATCCACCAAGGGCCGGCACCTTCCGGATAAGCTTGCACAATATGCATGACTTCATGCGTCACCACATCGATATCGCCCGGATTTTTGGCAAACCAGGCAGGGCTATACCTAACGATTCCACCCGCTGTTGCCGCTACACCTTTGTAATCAGGATCAATGACAAATGACACTTTTTTTATCGTCTTCGGGTTATACTTTTTGGCCAGCTTAGGGTAATTCGTGAAATACGCATCCTGCAATCTCACCTTCAGCGCCGGATTAAAATCCTTGTCTTTATTTATCCAGATCAAGGTATAACCGCCTTTGGTGATACTGTCAACTTCGACCGCAACCTTCCGGTCGTTTTCGGTATGCTGCCAGTTATCCTGCGCAGAAAGCGAAAAGGAAAACAGAAGACCCAGGACAGCAAAAGCCGTGTTCAAAAATTTAACGTTCATCATGGCTTATTATTTTTTCTTTTTTGACTTAGTCGCCTTAGGTGCACCCATCTTCAGCTCGTTGGACATCGAATAAGGAGCAGCATCTGCCGTGTTGCCTCTATTGTAATTAGGTGCCGATGCCATGTCAAAGTGCAGGTCTCCCCCCTCGTGCAGAGCCTTGTGACTCAACCAGTTTTTACCATAACTTTGGCCATTCATCTGCAGGGCATTGACATATATATTGTCACTTGAGTTCTTTGGAGCATCTATAGTCAGGGTTTTGCCATTATCAAAAGTTAACGTGGCCTTTTTAAACAAAGGAGCTCCTAGTACATACTCATCCGTCGCTGGACAGACAGGGTAGAATCCCAGAGCCGAAAACACGTACCAGGCTGAAGTCTGTCCATTGTCTTCATCACCACAGTAACCGTCAGGAGTGGGTTTGTACATCCTGTCCATGACCTGACGTACCCAATATTGTGTTTTCCATGGCTGACCAGCATAATTATACAAATAAGGCATATGTTGAATGGGTTGATTGCCATGCGCATACTGTCCCATGTTGGCCACCTGCATTTCACGGATTTCATGGATCACACCACCATAATAACTATCATCGAAATCAGGAGCCTGAACAAATACCGAATCCAGCATATTGACAAAGGTTTTCTCGCCCCCCATCAAATCAATCAATCCCTTCACATCGTGGAAGACACTCCAGGAATAATGCCAGCTATTTCCTTCCGTAAATGCGTCTCCCCATTTGAGTGGATTGAAAGGTGTCTGGAATTTTCCGTCTTTATTTTTGCCACGCATCAGGTTTGTGGAAGGATCAAAAAGATTTTTATAGTTCTGTGCACGTTTTGCATACAGATCAATTTCTGCTTTTGGACGGTTGAGCGCTTTGGCCAGCTGATAGATCGTAAAGTCATCATAGGCATATTCCAATGTACGGGCGGCATTTTCATTGATTTTAACATCATATGGCACATACCCCAGGCTATTGTAATAGTCCACTCCTTTACGTCCGACAGCAGTCATTGGCCCTTCATGATTTGCTCCATGTAGCAGTGCCTCGTACAGCTTATCGATATCATAGCCCCGAAGACCTTTCATATAAGCATCCGAAACGACCGAAGCAGAGTTGTTACCGACCATAATATCAGCATATCCGGGGCTGCTCCATTCAGGCAGAAAACCGCCCTCCAGATACGCATTGAGTAACCCTTCCTGCATCTCCTTATTAATGGAAGGATACATAAAATTTAAGAAAGGATACAAGGCTCTAAAGGTATCCCAAAAACCTGTTCCGCCAAACAGGTAACCCGGTAGCGTCTTGCCATTATAGGGGCTGTAATGGACAATCTTGCCCTGGGCGTCGATCTCATATAGTTTATTCGGAAAAAACAAGGTGCGGTACATTGTCGAATAAAATGTACGCAGCTGATCAATATCATCTCCCTCGACTTTAATCTTACCCAGCGTCGCATTCCAGATCTGACGGCCATCCTCCTTAATCTGATCGAACGATTTATTGCCGAGTTCATTCAAATTCAACATCGCCTGCTCAGCACTGATAAAAGAAGAAGCAACCTTGACCTGAACAGGTTTAGACTTATCTGTGATCTTAAACCCGACAATTGCTCCGGTGTGGTTTCCTTTAATCTGCAATTGGCCATTTTTCTTCTCCTTTCCTTCCCATGTCGCTACACTAGCAAAAGGCTGATCGAAGACAAGAACAAAATAATTCCGAAAATTCTCCGGCAACGGACCACGGGCATATTTCGACGAATAACCGATAATCATATTTTTTTCAGGGATAATCTGCACTTCAGATCCTTTATCATAGGCATCCAAAACGATATAGGCGTCATCAGTCTTGTTGAAGGAGATCCGGAACATAGCTGCACGTTCGGTCGGTGTCATCTCCGCAGTGACATCATGATCAGCCAGGTAAACCGAGTAATAATAAGGTTTTACAATTTCCGCTTTATGAGAAAACCAGCTCGCCCGCTCATCTTGATCAAAAACAGGTTTACCGGTAACGGGCATAATCGAGAAAACACCATAATCGTTCATCCAGGGCGAAGGCTGATGCGTCTGTTTAAGGCCGCGGATCTTATCAGCAGTATACTGATACTGCCAGCCATCCCCATTTTTGCCGGTTTGTGGTGTCCACATATTCATCCCCCACGGTCTCGCAATAGCGGGATAAGTATTACCGTTGGAGAGCTCAAATTTGGACTCCGTACCCATCAACGGATTTACCAGATCGACAGCCTCGATTTGCTGTCCTCGAAATTTCTGAGCCAAAACCGGTTTTGCGCAAAACAAACCCAAAGACAACAATGAGCCCAGAAAAACACTAAATGATTTCTTCATTATTTAGGAGTATATAAAAATTTTTGTACTAAAACGTATTAGTAAAGATATAAAAAAGAATATGAATTCAAAAAAAGTGCTGCTCGAAGAATGGATAAAAAAATAACTGTCTGCCAATCATACCAAAATCCCCCAGCATTCAACAACTGGGGGATTTCTAACAAACACAGATCTGTATTCTGCTTGCATTCTATGGCCTTGGTTAACCCAACTGCGGATCAGTTTTGGAATGTTTGCCTGTCTCTACACGCCCGGCAAATTGACGCACATATTGGCTTCCCGAGATCTGTACCGAAACGTCATACCATCCCTCAACCTGATGGGACCCCACAATCCATCTTACCGATCGCCCGGCTCCGACTACGGCATTCTTTTTCCAGCTGCTGTATGCATTATCTTTGATTTGCACAGGCAGGGGTTTTTCGCCTTGATTGCTCACCTCGACAATGACATTTCCTGTCGGGACGCCTTTCTTCCCGATCTCATAGGTAGCCACAACCGAAAGGGGCTCATCCTTACCTTTAAATCCACGCATAAAGCCATTCGGACCATAGACCGTTAAATCATAATAGCCCTCTTTAAAGTCAGCTAGATCCCATTCAAAGTTTAATGATTCTCCCGCAATCACGGCAAAAGGCCAAAAACTCACGCCATCTTTATAACCTGAACCGCTATAAACGTTAAAAGGGCTGTTTAGTGATTGACTTCCGAACACCTTGTTTCCCGCCCTCATCGTAATCGCTATCTTGCCGCCAGTGGCATCGACGATGGCATCGCTATAAAGCTCGTAAGCTAGCGCGCTGGAATTTTTCTGTCCTTTCTCCTGCCTTGCCAATAGATCAGAGTGTCCCAGAGACCGCAACTTTTCCATATCCTCGGCGGTCCACACATGAAAGTTATTCGGTAGCGGTTTGGCCTTCGCACGGTCAATATCATAAATTTGCTGATTACGGTCCAAAAATGGCAAATCCACAGGATCTACAGCATCCGCCTTCCGGAATACCGAAGTCAGATTACCCGTAATAGCACGGCGCCATGAGCTGATATTGCTTTCCTCCACCTGCTTACCCAGTTTATGCGCAAAAAAATACTCCATAAATTGGATAGTAGAGGTGATATCACACACTTCGGAATTTACCCAGCCGCCCCGGGACCAAGGTGATGCAACAATCAACGGAACCCGATACCCCAGTCCGACAGGCCCTTCGGTAGCATTCTCCTTTTTCTCGCCATCCGCCAGTTCCTGTTCCAAACTCACATATTCACCGCTATAATCCAATCCGGCCGAGGTTTTACCTGATCGAGGATCGGCTGGATCAGGAGCAACGAACGGTGGCACATGGTCAAAATAACCGTCATTCTCATCATAGTTGAGGATAAAAATTGTTTTCTTCCAGACTTCCGGATTTTCAGTCAGAATATTCAAAATCTCCGATACGTACCAAGCGCCATACATCGGTGCACTGGGGTGATCCGAGAAACATTGCGGAGCCACGAGCCACGATACGGTTGGCAAGTGACCTGACGCTACATCTTTCCTAAACTGATACAATACATCTCCCTTCGGCACCTTGATCTGCTCTCCTTCGTGAGTCACTGTAGTGGTTTCGCGGTAATAAGGATCCGCCTCATTGGTCTGAAAGGCTTTCTCATGTAGTGCTCTTTGTGACCTGGGCAGCTGCTGGTACGCATCCTCCGTGAATCTATTTAGCTTCGCGCTGTAACTCTTCAGCTGCTCCTGCTTTTGTTTAAGCTTATTCTTACTTTTCTGAACGCTCTCGGCCGTACCGGCAGATAGAGACCGCTCGATCTCCTGAATCTCAGCGGGCAATTCGGCCACTCGTTTACGCATAAATTCCAGATGACTCTTTTTGAATCCGATATGATATTGGGCAAACCATTCAAGATTATTGTCGGTAAAGTTACCGAGCAATTCCTCGCCATCGAGACCACTTTCCATACTGACTTCATTCTGATATACCTTCCAGGTGATTCCCGCTTTCTCCAACCGTTCAGGATATGTTTTCCAATGCGCCCACCGGTTGAAATAGATATCGGAGTTGCGAACCAAAGGCTTGGCACCCGGCTCTGGCACGCAGGTGCCGGTCCAAAAAAAGTGACGGTTTGTCGTTGTCCCTGTGATAGAGGAACAAAAATGTTGGTCGCATATCGTGAAGGCGTCCGCCAACGCATAGTAAAAGGGAATGTCTTCGCGGGTATAATAGCCCATGGTCAGCGGTATTTCACTTAGAACTTTCCCTCCCGGACGTTTTGCCTCGATCCAGTTATCATGTTTACCTTTATTTCTGGCCGCCATCTGATTTTCCCAGGAGTGAGGCAGATTGCCTGTCCAGGCGGCATTCGAATTCTTGATATCTAAGCGAAAGGGAGAGTAGGTGGTGCCAGAATCGCTGGATTGCAACCATACGGGGTTGCCGGAAGGCAGTCTGATCGCCCTGGGATCATTAAATCCGCGGACTCCCCGCAAGGTTCCGAAGCTGTGATCAAAGGAACGGTTTTCCTGCATCAAAAGAACGATATGTTCGGCATCTAAAAAGCTGCTTCCAGCAACAGGTTCAATAGCTAATGCACGCTGTATCGCCTCTGGGACTGCGTTCTGAAAACCAAAAACGCCGGCCAATAAAGATGCCTTCTTGATAAAATCTCTTCTACTATCCATAACTGCAAATTCTTGTTTTCTCCTATAAATACATTGGTTTCATAGCGAATATATCTATTAACAGTCGCTTTTTTGTGTAACGATTTTAACAAACAGCAACGCAATCGATTGAGGCAGATCCCCTATGCATAAAAAAGGACCAGTACCTCATGGATCTGGTCCTTTTCTTTGATCATCATCCCACCGCAATGTAGCGCTCATTAAGCGCTGGATGCTGACTAAAAGATTCTTTATTTCAGCAGTGGAAACGGCCCAAGGAAATAGCTGCCGCGTTTATAAAACCGTAGGAAGAAATCCAGTACATTTTCTTCTAGCGGAAAGAAAAATTGCTTGTCAACTTCCGCTTTAAATAGAGCTGCATAATACTTAGGTAGCTCACTCGGGAAAAAGTCCTCGACCAAAAGATTCAGAAAATAACGAGCGAAAGGCAAGGTAGTTTCCTTATCATCACCTTCTTTTTCAACAAAGGGGTTATGCGGCAGCGGGAAAAACTCCTCTATTCCCCCGAATACTTCAAGCCCTGTTTTGGGATTAAAGAAAAGCGTAACTTTTGCCTCATCCGCGATATCTAAATTAGATTCCGGTAAAGGAGAATCTTCTTTATCCGGGTATTTTTGCTGATAGGTTTTAAAGAATTCTTCTGCAAATGCTTTTACGTCCTTACCCTCCATAAACGCTACTGCTGCCCCCTGTTTGGACTGGAACAGCTTGCCCATATCCCGAAGTTGTTTCTCGTTTTTTTTCAGGCTCTTGTCCTTGCCTTGCATGGCTTCAATCCGATACGTCATCTCATATTGCTCCGGCAGATCAAAATTGATTTCCTCAGGCCCGACAACCGTCATAATTCCAGAAAGGTTCCAGGCATCTTTCCAGGGTACAATTTCCATATAAAAAGATATAGGCTCTGTGGGCTCCACAAATTCCTGGATAGAATCCCTATAAATCTTGAAAGGCACTTTCGTCCCGATATGCTTGACATGCACAAACTGCTCGTCTGCTTTGATATACGAGAAAAAACTATGGATACGGTCGCCTAATGTTTTGACAGTCTGATAGAGTCCGTGCTGCGGTCCGACTACCGCCGCCGCAAACTCTGACGACTTCAGCGCAAACAGATGAAGCCTGTAATTATTGAAATGATTGTCCCGCACGCGGTAGACCATCTGCTGCAGTTGCGCTTGATCATGCTGGTAACGGCCTAACTCAGCAACATGCATCAGCTGGTTCAGGTTCGTATTATATTCACCCGCAGTCAGGTAATTGGTCGCAACAAGCTTCTCGATAAAGTTGCGTACCTCAAAATAGCTGGCTTCTTCACCTAGTGTATATTCCAATCTTAACTTTGCATTTTCCGGAGCGACTTCGTAATGGGTCTCCAAAACCGCATAGGCCAGATCTGTTACCAATTGTATCAAACGGCCGTGGGGGTCGATAAAAAGATGCGGATTACGTTCACTAAAAAATAGCCAGGTCAGCACCGCCACATCTTCACTATTGATATCTTCCGGATAGTAGTCGGCAAGGTTATCATCCTGGTAGAAAGGTAAGAATTGATCGTACAATTCTTTATGGATGCTTCTGAAGGCTGCAAATATCCCCGCGTTCGCAATGACATCTTCTAAATAGCAGGTAAGGTAAATACTCAATGTTCTTAACGCGTCTGTGTGGATCAAATCATTGGTTTCCGAATCTTCAAACCACAAAGTGGACAGATTATCATTGATCTCATTTGCAACTTTCAAATAATAACTATCTATTTCATTTGTCTTCTGGTAAGTATGGTGTGCAATCCAATCCTGAATAAAAATTCTGTTTCCTCTCATATGAAAAATGCTAAATCCAAAAGTAGCCAAATTTTCGAAATATCCATGATGACGGGGCACAAACAGCTGCGAAAAATAATGCAATTTTATGCAATCAGAGAGATCCGCATACTACTTCATAGCGAAATCACCATCAACAAAAAAAGATGCCTGAATGGGCATCTTTTTTTGTTGATTCCATATTTATGATCTTTAACCCGCCGCTATTACGTTGTTGGTATTACCTAGATGATCCTGGAGCGTAGGGTTGAGAATCGTACAGGTCTTGAGCAGATCTCGCACGGGATATTTAGCCACCACATCTTCCAGTGCGGCCAAGTGCCGGCTGTGATGAGCATCTGTACCGACAAAATCATACATACCCGACTTGATCATCGTCAGTGCAGCAGATTTCACTTCAACACCATAATACCTACTGATAGAAAGCAGATTCAGCTGCAGCATACAGCCAGCATCTTTTATCTGCTTATACATGTTAAAATTATAATGGTAATAATTGTAGCGTTCGGGATGGGCCAATATGGGCTGATAGCCCAAGTTCTGAATGTCCAGAATAGTCTTGAACAAGGCCTTTGACTCCTGTAGGTAAGACATCTCGATCAGCACGTAGCCACCCGGCATAACACAAAGTTCGTTCGAATCAATCAACCTCGCAATCCCATCATCGATCATGTGCTCAGCAGCATGAAATATTTCAGGCGAATTGGGCAGATCTTTCGTGCCTTTCACCAATTGATCTTTTGCAGCTTCAATGGTACGAATTGAATTGGGGTGAACACCCTCCATAATATGTGGTGTACAAATAAATTTTTCAAAGCCCATCCTTCCCAAGCCTTTCAGCAGGTCAATGGACTGCTCGACAGATTGACATCCATCATCTATGCCCGGAAGAATATGGTTATGCATATCAACTTCCAGGAAAGCTAGCTTACCCACAACCTTTATTTTCGAGTCTTGAGTTTTGTTTCCAAACAGTTTTGAAAATATCCCCATATCATAAATCGTTATTTACTATATTATTTTAACCTATTAAACTCCAAAAATAACATAAATGCTACACACAAACTTAATATTGCATTAACATAACAAAAATATAACCATAATATTACAAACATTGCATCAAACAAAATCAATCTTTAATCTGTTTGATGCAGCATGTTATTTTAATTTCTACCGATTTCCAGCAGGATCTGGTCAATCAGATAACTTATGGCTCCATCCTTCGTCTGTGGCAATTTCGTTGACATTTCTGCCTCCATTCGGTTGGCCACAATACCTTTTGACGTAATTGCCGTGCTGCCATACTGATTTAGTTGCTCCATGGTCTGTTGCAGCTGTCGTCCCGGGTTCACGCCCATTTCCTTCAACATCGCCGGCAGCTTCTGCAGATCGAACGCTGCTGCCATCTTATTTTGTTTCATCAGTTTGATAAACTCTTTATTCGGGACCGCAGCCATCTTGTTGTGATGGATATCATGTAGGGATAAGGAGTCATTACTCACCATCACCAAATCATCTTTTAAAAGCACATACATCGGAAAATCTACGGCTTTTTTGGCTGCAAAAGCATAGATGCCATCCTCTATCCGCCCAATGGATTTGGTAACGGCCATATCCAGCCCTCTTTTAAACAACCGTTGATCTTTGGAGGTAAACATCCAGATAAAGACCGGAAGCGTTTCCTCTTTTGTCTTTTTTACTTCCGTTGCATTGTAATCCTCATCGTAGCTATAGTCGATATATTCTCTTCTAAATTTGCGCAGCCCGTTGACCACAACAAGATGATCGCCGGGCATCACCTGTGCAATTGCTTTTTCGTCCAGTGCAATCTGCAGCGCCAGCATTCCCCACTCCACGATGTCTCTTTTCGCACCGAGCAGTTCACCATAATATTTGGCCGCATAGGTCGGCATTTCACGCAGATAGGCTTCTGAATTCATATTGAAATTGAAGAAGCCAAGGGTTTTGTCGGTCAGATACTTGCTGAACCTGCGATTCGGCTTCTGAGCATATAGACGTTTGCACATTTCTGCGAGTTCACGGTCCAAACCAATGGAGCCCCGTAATTTCAGGACATTTCCGTCCTGTAGCAAATCCAGTACCCCATCCTGATATCCAGTCCTGAATTTTTCCATATCAACACCCATATATAGATAAGGAATAGTTTTATACGACAGAAGCCCGCGATAAAGCTCTTCCACACGCGGCACATATAAGCGGATCAAGCCCAGATCTTTTACCACCTTGTGCTGATCAGCCATGGACAATGGTGTGGAAGTCCCAGACAACAGACGCGTTGCCTCGGCCTCCAGCCATTCATCACGCAACGCATTCCGGATGGAGTCATTTCTTCGGTTTTGATCTTCGTAATCGGTGTAAAGCGAGTCATAATAAGCCGGATCATGCATTTCCACCGCTTCAGCAGCAGCATCAGCTGCCATCTCTTCCATATCGGTCACGATCGTATCAGGCTCCGCGCTTTCCAGTACTGGCGGCGTAGGCACCTCCAGCATCTTTTCACCTTCTTCTATAATCACCGCCGTAGAATCTACCAGGACTGCCGCTGAGTCTACTTCACCATAATCCGCAGCCGGAGGCATATAAGTAACTTTCTTTATGCCATAACGGCTTGCAACAGAATCATTCTCAAAAAATGTGCTTTCGACGGAAGCCGAAATAAAACGGGCGATCCGGTCATTATAGATCAGCATACTGCCCGGCTTCATGCCTACGCGGGTGTATCCGTTGGCAAACGGACGAGGTCCCCCGGCATCAAGCAGCAACTTTTCGAACTGTGTTTTATCGGCCAGAGGGAATATGAATTCGTAAAAATCCACACTGTCTGTGTTTCGCGTATAGAAATACGCATTTTGCGATAAGTCGATGCCTAAATTCTTGATATCCTGCCCTACTGTCGCACCGGATTTTTCAATTTGCTTGAAAAGACCCGCTTTCTGAAGCAGTTGATTCAACTTATCCGCGTTGGCCTTCTGGACAATCTCCTTTATGTTGAATGCAGCCATAAGGCCAGCATCTGCGGGTATCTGCTTGATCAATTCCTGCGATTTCAGCCCGCCCATGAACGATAAGCACGCCAATCCCGTTAATAAAAATTTCAATTTCATCTGTTCGTTGTTTTTTATCACTAATGAATCCATGTAAATCAAGACCGCCGAGGTCGCTATGACTTACCTATAGGTTTCACATCCGCTATTTTGTTAAGGTAATTTTATTTGCTAAAGTAGATTTGCCATATACCAGGTCCGTGAACGGCAATTTCACAAGCACGCCCTTCTTATTGCCTGCAACTTTTGCTTTGGCATTGGACTGTGTCATGATCCCCCTGTCGAAACGGACAATCTGTGTGTAAAACGCGTCGGCAAACTGTGCGGTATTATCGCTACCCAACTGGCTGAATTTTGTTTTCCATTGCCCAGATGTCACAAACTTGCGTTCAAAAACACGGTTCTGCGCATCATAATAATATCTGTTGACGTTTGAGATCTTCGTCTTAAACCGGTTGGCCAAAATATCCGAAAAGGCGTTGAGTGATTCTATCTGACTAAAATCGCAGGAGATATTAACGATGTAGTTGGAAAAATCAGTCTGATATTTCACATTGGTAATTCCTTTGGTCTGTTTCAGAAGATCGACGGCTGCTTTGATCTCCTTTTCTATTTCAGTCTGTGAAGGTATCCTTATCCCCTTTATACTCTTCATCTTCATCAGGGAGGCTACTTTCGTTTTGCTTTTACTTAAATTCAATGTAGCCGCAATATGTCCTGAGCCATTGGATTTTAAATCGATCTGTTCGACAAAGTCAAAACAGCTGGATAAAGACACCGTCAGAAGCAGCGCGTAGATAATCACATAACATCTGCCCCATATACTTTTCGCTTTAAATATTTTTGCCATTATAATGTGGTAACGATCAATAATCTGTCAAATCAATATATGTCCCGCAAGACAAGCAAAGATTGTGCTATTTTTTATTCAACAAATTTATTAAAAGCGAAAATGTTTTTTTCTAGCTGATTTCAGGGAAAATTCTGAAGCCCGCAGGCCACCGTGGTCATTCCTTTACAAACGAACTAAACCCGCTATCTTTGGCCCACTGGAGGGAATTGTAGTAAGGATGTACCCATTTATTCATTTCACTGGGTACATAACAGGATAAACCCGAAAATTTCAAAATAGGTTTACCCAGGATACATCACGATTCTCCGGACCGCCGCGGTGTGGATGTGGGATTTCTGTACAATCCAGCCTTCTTCACCCCTTTCCACGATCGGGTATATCCATTTGTACTGCCCGACAACCCCAATTTCAAAACAAGGGACCAGTTGCTGGTGTCGGGGACTGTCGCCGGCGACACCCTACACATCATCGTCAACCACTGGCCCTCACGTTATGGCAACAAATCCTCAGAACTACGGGAATTTGCAGCCACAATTACCAAGGGCATCTGCGACTCGCTATACCGCGAAAATCCTGAAGCCAAGATTATCATCATGGGTGATTTAAACGATGATCCCAACAACAAAAGTGTAAAGGAAGTTTTGGAGGCAAAGAAAAATCCACAAGATGTCCCTACTCAGGGATTATTCAATACAATGTGGAAATTCTACGACCGAGGTATTGGCTCACTGGGTTATCAGGGACAATGGAATCTTTTTGATCAGATTATTATCTCAAAGCCGCTTTTAGAAAATAAAAACAAAGGTCTCCGATTTGCCAAAGCCGAAATTTTCAATAGAGATTTCCTCGTGCAGCAGGAGGGCCGGAACAAAGGTTATCCACACCGAACCTTCTCGGGAGGCGTTTTTATCAACGGATTCTCGGACCACTTTCCGACATTAATCTATCTGGTAAAATAATATACAATCAACCAGGTCGTGCAACATTAAAGATGGCCGGAACTCAATCTCGAAGAGTTCCGGCTTTAGTTTACCCCACGTCATGCAAAAAGTGCAGGGCCATTGCAAAAAAACACCGGACAATCCGCATATAATGCCATAGATCAATCAACGTTTTTCACTAGATTAGCTTCATGAAGTTAATCATATTTGATCTGGACGGGACATTGCTCGACACCCTCCGGGACCTTGGTGACAGCTGCAATGCAGTCCTGCAAGAGTACGGCTACCCAATCCATGAGCTTGCTGCCTATAAAAAATTTGTAGGCAATGGTGTACAGAAACTTATCGAACGCGCACTACCCGAAGAGGCCCGCTCGGAAAGTACAATATCAGTCCTATTAAGCGCCTTTAAACGTCAGTATGAACAAAAAGCCGTAACGCATACACAGCCTTACCCCGGAATTGTTTCTTTACTCAAACAGCTAAAATCACTGGGCTATCTGATCTCTGTAGCATCCAACAAGTATCATGAGGCTGTCATTCCTTTGATGACACAATACTTTCCGGACATCCCTTTTGACCTGATCTTGGGGCATCGAACCGGCCGGCCGGCCAAGCCTGATCCGGACATTGTGCTTGATACCTTAGATGCATTGCAAGTAGTTAAAAAAGACTGTTATTATGTAGGGGATTCTTCTGTGGACATGGACACCGCGAAAAACGCTGGGGTAACTGCGATTGGTGTGACCTGGGGTTTCCGGGAGGAAGACGAACTGAGAACACACGGGGCAGACCATATTATCCACCAACCTGAACAATTGCTTGGCATCCTATAAAGAAAGTGGGACTCAAACCAGCTATGTTTAAGTTCCACTTTCACAGTTTAGATGCACTACATTTTCGCATCCATTAACTTTTCACTTTGTGTTTTTGGGCTACCCAATTGCATTTTCAGGACAAAGGGCTTACTTGAAACATACACTTCCGGTAGGACAATGTCATAATACGTATTTTTGTCAAGATCCAATCCCATGTCCACATGCTTCAACTCCAGAGATTGGCCATTTTGCAGCAACTTTGCCGCGACGGGTACCTCTGTGGCAGTCTTGGGGACAGCAATACGCACAATATTATTGACAGGCCGGTTAAACACCGTTAGATATAAGTTATCCTCTTTTCGTGTAAAGTATCCCAGCCTTGATGGAGCAAGACCAGCATGTCGAACACCGTATACAGCCTCCCCATTGACCTTTATCCAGTCGCCAATTTCTTTTGCCAGTCTGTCTTCTCCGGGATGCATCCGGCCATTTCCGTCTGGCCCAAAGTTCAGAACAAAATTCCCGTTCATCGAAACACAGTTCATCAACATATCGATCAGATCATCCGAAGTTTTGGTATAAAGACCGGACCAATCCTTCATGTACCCCCAGCCATTGGGCGGTATAGTCATCACGCAGTCCCAGTCACGCCCTTCGAGCCATTCAAACTCCTTAGGCATTTTCCGTTCCCAGCCCTGCTCATAATCGCCCAACATATTACCGTTGGAGTCAAAATGGCGTTTGCCATATTCGTCATTCCTGAAACGGCTGCCGATAATTAATCCGGGATGTTTATCGCGGAGCTCCTTTTCCAGTTTATAGGTAAAATCATAGGCCTGAATCCATGACTGGTCCCAGGTACCATCGAACCAGAAGCCTTTTATTTGCGGAAAGTTTTCAAGAAGCTCCAGTAATTGATTGCGCGTATAGGCCAAAAACTTAGCAAACTTCGCTTTTTCTCCGGCCGTGGACGGTGCCTTGGCCATATAGTTGGAATTATTCCATTCCATAATTGAAAAATACAAAAACACATCAATTCCTTCTGCGGTATAGGCATCTACAACCTGCTTCACGATATCCTGTTTATAAGGACTTTTTTGAACGGTATAATCCGTATATTTTGAAGGCCAAAGCGCAAACCCGTCATGATGCTTCGTGGTGAAAATAAGATATTTGGCCCCCATTTCTTTCGCCTGCCTCGCCCACACTCCGGCGTCGAATCCCTTGGGATTAAATTGCTTGTACAATTGATCATAGATATTTTTCCAATTTTTTGGAGCCGTTGGCCCGCTCCAGGTACGTATCCACTCCGAAGCTGCGGCTCCTTTCCGTGCACTTACCCCATTCCATTCATTCCCCGGTATAGCATATAGCCCCCAATGGATAAATTGTCCGAAGCCATAATTGCGGAACCGCTCCATCGCCTCGTCTTTACGATGTGCCGGTGTCAATGGTCCGTATTTTAGGTCAATTCTTTTTTCGACTTTTTTACGGGGCCCCGTCCATTGAGAATAAGCTGCAGGTATATGGGTAAATACAGCCCCTAAAAGTAAAGCGGTGATCAATTTGTTGTATCTCATTTATCTATTTTAATAACTGAAAGCACATCTATGTGTAAATCAGACATTCCTGAAAAATCGTTTAATTTGGATGATCTATATACTGTTTTTGCGATTTTCTAATTACCGCCGGCTCCGGATTACCGTCTTTAAACGGATCAAAGTAATATAGGCCCTGGTCGCGGTACAGCAGCAGGTGCTTTTTCAACGTCGTTGAAAATTGTTCAAAATTACGCTTCCCGCCCGGCGTCCAGGCCGCTTCAGCCAATGCAGCGATTCTTGGAAATACCAGATAGTCCAGCCGGTTGGTATTCGTTACAGTCTCCGTCCAAAGATTGGCCTGAATACCGAGAATCTGTCCTTTCTTTGTTCCGAGACTATCCAGTTCGTCTCCCGCAAAATTGTAGACATCCAATAAAGGGTTAAAAGCTTTTCCCCACTTCCGGCCATACCTGTGATTTTCCTGCTGCACAAAATCAAAATACATCGGAAGTCTGGGAGTCAACAGGGTCTGATATCCCTTACTCAATATTTTGTTCAGCTGTTCGGGTTTATCATGACGCCACCACATCATGATCGTGCGATCTGCCGAAAGACCGGCATCGGCCATCTCATCCCAAACAATGATGCAGATGTACAGGGAATCAATCATTATTTTGGCTGGTACAATGGCGAACTTGAAGACAAATCCGAAAAGGATGATGATGTGGCTTCCTGGGCAAAGCGCATCAGCCGTGAGTTTAAAGACTACAAAATCATCTTTTCTGAATACGGTGCCGAGGCAATTCCCGAAGATCAGGCTGAGATCGTCGGCAATTTTGGCAATCAATGGAGCAATCCATACTTTTTTCCAGAAGAATATGCGACCAAATTTCATGAAGTTCACTGGGGCGTCATCGCCAAAAATCCAATCTTCCTTGGCTCTTATGTCTGGAATACCTTCGATTTTGCCACGCCGATCACGGCCCTGAATGTTAATCCACGGAATTATAAGGGATTGGTTTCTTTTGACAGAAAATTAAAGAAAGACGGATTCTATTGGTACAAGGCCAACTGGAGCAAGGAGCCTGTCCTCTATATTACGCAACGCCGTATGATCAACCGCGGCAATGAAATCACTCCTGTCACCGTTTATTCCAACAGAGGCAAACCGACCTTGATCGTTAATGGTAGGACTATTACAGGCAGCAAAAAAGGACAGACAGACGTACACTACATCTTTGAAAATGTCAGACTCAAACAAGAAGCCAATATCCTCGAAGCAAAAGTAACTCAAAAGGATGGTGAAGTATTGACAGATCGTATCAACTGGAACTACGACCCTGCTTATAAGCAAGAGATTGCTGGACCAACCCAGTCGAAAACAGAACATGTAGGTCTTTAAATAGATGATTCCCCAACCATTGACCGATGAATGTAAGCTATTTACCGAGATTCCCTGCCGATTGACCTAATGCGGCTACTCCATCCGGCAAATCCGCCTTACCTTTGAGATATCAAATAAGGAAATAAAACATAAAGACAATAAACATCATGACAACTAAAACGACATTCAGTATTAACGGTAAAACGATCACAAAGGCATTTCAGGATCTTTTTGAATCATTTAGACATGCGCGTCTAAAAGTTTCGTCCAAAGCGGATCAGGAGTATATAAACATTTCTTTGCTTTTGGCCGTGATCATCGGCCTGATCTTTCCTGTAGCTTTCGTTGTGCTTATTATTCTAACATTGGTATGCAATCTTCAGGTAGCTATCCTGCAGGAAGAAAAACAGAACGCTGCAAAACAAAAATTAATCGAGCTGGAATAACTATACAAGAACATCCTTCCCTTAATACAAGCGGGGAGCTCCAAAAGGAGCTCCCCGTATTTTTTTCCTGCAATTTAAATCAACTTATTCTAATGTCGGATTAAACTCGCCGCCCCAATCTTTATTCTGTTTGATGCTTGGATTCTTATCGATCACTGATTGTGCAATCGGGAAAAAATAATAGGTATCGGGAACTAGATTAACCTTATTGCCCGTGCTGGGTACCTGTAGCACATTATATTTAAATTGATTTTCCTTCAGCTGATAACTCTTCGCCAGATTAGCTGCAGCTTTCAGATCCATTTCGGAGCCATCCGGATTGATGGCAATAGCCTCCACCCCGTGCTTCGTTGTATTGTTCAGTACAGATAGTCTGCGCAGCCTCCGGAGGTCCCAAAAGCGATGCCCCTCAAAACAGAATTCGATATTCCGCTCGGCCAATAAGGCCTCACGCATTTCTGTTTTGTTGCCGGCAACAATGCCGTAGTTATTGTCCGCGCCCGGTTCGATACCTGCCCGCATGCGTATCTGTTTCAATATCGACATGGCTGTGGCCAGATCACCGGTTTCATTCGCCGTTTCAGCATAATTCAACATCACTTCAGCATAGCGCATCAGTACAAAATCAACGTCATACTGTGTCTCCACCTGGGTTTGCCGCAATGAGAGCTTGGAGTTCTTCAGGATAAAAAATCCCGTATAACGGTCTCTGTTGGAAGAGGTAGTCCCGGCGTTGGGATTCACTCCAAAGTTGTCCAATGCATCTGCTATTCCCAGGGAAGTGTACTGCCGCTTGCCGGTTTTGCCAGAAACCTCATAGATCTTCCCGTTCCAGACGATTGACTTATCGAAGCGGGGGTCACGGTTTTCCCAATAGGACTGGACAAACTGGACATCAGTTTTATGGTATTTGCTGCTCGGATCAGAATAAAGTTTTCCGTCCTTCATTGGAAACTCTTTGACAAAGTCCCAGGTAGGTACAGCCCTGGCTGTTCCCCGGCTCTCCGACCCCGGGCGTACTCCGTTATCCCAGTTGGCCACTTTATTGGGATAGGAATTGATCACAGCAAAGACCACTTCAGGCCCCTTTTCAACAAGGGCAATATTTGCGTAATCTGCAGTCAGACTATAACCTTGGGCCTTGAGCTGCTCGTAAGCCAGCTTATTGACCGCATGTGCTTCAGCCCAGTAGGCGTTTCCGTATGGATTGGAAGGATTGAACTGTGGCGATGCCTTATACAATAATACTTTCGCCTTAAAAGCGAGAGCAAAGTTGCCATCAATGCGTCCATAATCCGCAGCACCCTTACCGATCGTCATCGGCAAATACCCCATGGCTTCATCCAGATCTTTGACGATCAGATCAAAGCACTCTTTGGTTGAGTTGCGGGGAACTTTCAGGTCATCCTCTTCCAGATCCTGTGGTTTGGTAATATAGGGCACACCACCATGATATTTAACCATGTTAAAGTACATATAAGCCCGCATGAACAGCGCCTGTCCCAGTATCGATTTTTTGGTCGCGTCATTTAGTCCTGTGCTTCCGCTGACCTTTTGGATAGCGGTATTTATCTTCCGGATTGTCGTATAATCCCATGCTTTATAAGCCGAATTGTTAACGGTAACAGCATTCAGCGAAAAGTTGATTCCAGCAAGTTGCTGCGAATTGTTATCTGCCCCACTGTTCCAGTTTCCAAACAACGTGTATAGATTGGCCAGATAAGCATTGACCAGATTTGGATCATTCCACACTCTATCTTCATTGACCGAGTTCAGGTCTTCAATATCCAGAACATTTTTACAAGATGCCGTTGCCAATGCTAAGGCAATCAAAGGATAAAATATTTTTTTCATCTTTAAAAGCAATTAAAATTTAACATCAAGCCCTAGCGTAAATGTCTTCATCACAGGATAGGAATCATACATTTTTTGTTCGGGATCGTGAAACTCCTTCATCGGTGAAAAAACGAACAAATTAGTTCCATTTAAGAACACATTGACACTTTTCATTTTGATTTTCTCCGTGATGGACTGGGGTAATGTATATGACACATTTAGATCTCTTAACCGCATATACGCACCGTTTCGGATCCAGAACGTGGAAGATGCAGCACCAGATTCCTGCCAGTTGTATCCTACGGGACGCGGATATTTTGCATCGGGGTTCTCCGGTGTCCAGACATCTGAAGTCCAGATCGGATAGTAAGGTCTAAAGGTGTCCCCATGCTGACGCATCCCCGCGCCTTCCTGATTGCTGATGACACGGTCATAGGCTAATACACCTTGGAACAGCGCTGATAGATAGATTCCTTTCCAGCTTGCATTAAACCCAAATCCATAGTTGATGCGAGGTGTATTATTTTCCGACAGCAGCTGCATATCATTGTCATCAATAATACCGTCGGGCTGATCGGAATAATTCTGTCCACGGATATCCCTATAAAGGATCATTCCCGGATAAGGATCACGCCCGTAGGTCTTAAAGCCTTTTTCTTTTAGTGCATCTGCTTCTGCCTGTGAGCGCACTAGCCCCGAAGCTTCCAGGCCGATAATCCTGTTTTCGGGGCGTCCCACTTTAGAACGGAAATGTTCTCTGCCTCCGGGACCATAAGATGGCTCTTCATCAAAAATATCCCAACGATCTTTGGCATAGCCCATATTGGCGTTCAGCCCATAAGACACCTCTCCTACTTTATCATTCCAGTTGAGTGAGAGCTCCCCTCCTCTAAAACTTCGGGCGGCGTAGTTTTCGGGGGAAAGTGCCCGGCCATAGTTGTCCGGCACCTTGATTCCTCTAGTACCCAGGATATCTGTTTCCTTACGGATAAATCCATCCAGGCTTCCGGTCAGTTTATTGTTTGCAAAACCAAAATCGATACCGACATTATAACTCTTCGACTTCGTCCAGGTTAGGTTCATCGTGGGGTTATCCAGGTAGGTCAATCCGGTGTAATAGCTATCTCCGAAAATATATCCGGGCACCGGAGTTCTGCTGCCCGACCGGGAAGTGATGATCGAACTATATTTCTCCATATAGGAATAGGGAAGTATCGAATAGCCTTCCACATCAACAAAGTTACCCGAACTTCCGTATGAGGCTCTTAATTTTAGGTCACTAACGGTATTCTTGAGGGATGAGAAGAAATTTTCATCCGACACACGCCAGCCCAGGGACATCGAGGGAAAGAAACCCCAGCGTTTATCATTGGGAAACAGCGGCGAACCGTCGTAGCGGAACGAGAATTCGGCGATATATTTATCGGCATAGTTATAGTTGGCCCGCCCGATGACGCCCCGCCTTGAATCCATCAACTCGAAAGCGTCCGTGGACCGCATGCTCCTGTCCGTTGGATAAATATACATCTGATCCAATGGGATGACCGGATTCTCAGCCCTGGAGGTAATATTGGTTGTCCCTGACTTGAATTGCTCATAAACAACCAGCGCATCCAGTCCATGCTGGCCAAACTTGCGGTTATAATTCAGGAACCAGTTGAGCTGATACTGCCACTTCCGCTGTGGGTTATAATCCATAAAAGGTTGCGCCTGGCTAAAGGTGAAAATATTTACCCGATCTTCCGAGGGCGGGGCAGGTATAAAACGGTTGTTATCAGGATCGAGGGATGTAAAGGTGTAGTTTTTCTGAAAGCTCATGTAACGTTTGCGCATGTAATCTTCTGCAACATAACTTCCCATTAACTTTGTAGACAAACCTTCCACCCATTTGTCCAGCTTGAGATTGAGCGTCATGATCGGGTTTACCTGACGGACTTTACGGTCGATATAACGGTCTCCGATAACCTGATCGATGACATTCCAGGCCTGCCAGCTTCCCATCGGTGTCTGTACCGGATAAGCTGTAGGTGTATTACTCGGTGTACCGTCTGCAGTCAGATAAAAGGGATACATCTTTGGCCAGTTGAACGTCACACGATAAAAATCCGACACATCAAAATCATCATCATTTGCCGAAGTACTGAACGGCCAAAAGAAACGGTTGGAGTTGGTCTGGTTAGCTGAAATATTAAAATCCATGCTGAAGGCGTCGCTGATCTTTGCAGAGATATTACTCCGTAGATTGAACTTTTCGTGCTCCAGTGATTTGTAAGAACCATCTTCTTTCCGATAACTCAGCAAGGCATAGTAAGTAATCTTATCGCCCCCGCCATTGACGGCGATAGACTGGCGATGGCTAAAGGGATTACGCCAGATGACATCATTGGCATTGTAATTTTTATCTTTAAAATAATCAAACTCACGCTGTCCGTTCGGTGCTGTCCAGGGATCAATTTTATCCCCCTGTTCCCAGCGAAATTGTGAGACCCTATTTTGGTAGATCAGTTCATCTGTTGCCGTGGTTAAATTGGCTAGCAGTGTCTGCGTGGGCGAACTAAACGAATAGTTGCTCTGCACGTTGAATACCGGAGCCTGCGACGTTCCTTTTTTTGTGGTTACCAGTACCACTCCATTCCCTGCACGGGTGCCATATACTGCGGCAGTACCGGCATCTTTCAGAAAACTCATCTGATCGACCTCATTGGCCTCCAGGGCATCAAAGGCTGCCTTGTCACGGACAACACCATCAATGACATAAAGTGGTTCGACGGATGCGCCCCGAATACGTAGTGATGAAGAAGCCCCCGCCATACCGGAGGTATTCGTGACGTTGACGCCAGCGGCCCGTCCAGCCAAGGTATTCGACAGGTTGGAGGGAGAGATGTTTTTGAGCTGCTCCGAGTTGACGGCTGCCACTGCTCCGGTCAGGTTTCCTTTCTTCTGCTTCCCGTAGCCCACGATGACTACTTCCTCCAGTGACTCCGCATTCGATATCATCGTGACGGAAACAGTTCCGGCTGCAGCAGTTACTTCCTGCCGTGCATAGCCCTGGTAATTGACGATCAGGATATCGCCCTGTTTGGCCCTTATAGAAAAGATGCCGTTTACATTGGTCGAGGCCTGCACTGTAGTGCCTTTGACGGTAATCGTGGCCCCAGCAAGCGGTTCACCCTTTTCGTTTTTGACCTGACCCGAAATCTGTTGCTGTTCGGCTACAGCATGCAAGATTGCCGATTCAGAATAGCTCGCGAACACATTAGGAGACGAGCACAAAAGACCAAGCCCCAATAAGCTTAATGGCCTTGCTTTCCTGTAAAAAAGATAGTTCTTTTTCATAATTAAGATGGTGGTTTAGATAAGAGTTACATAACAGTTTACCACAGGTTTTAGTTTATATGTCTTTTATAAAAAAATAACAAAAGACAGTTAGTAATACAGGAAATTAAATAAAAGATCGTAAAATTCAAACGATTTTATATATTTTTTTTCTAAACACCATCTTAAATTATTCGATCAATTCAGGTTAATTATTAAAATTTTATAATACTCGAAACAAGGTCGGTACATCCGAACCAGCTGTTTACAGCTCGACAGGATCAAGACCCTTATGCTATTTTGCTATAATGTAGCTATATCTTGACAATCCGGTCATCTATTCTCACATATTAGTCTTAAATTTGATTTCCAAACAGATAAAATAGGCTATAGTTAATTTATTGGATGAAAGAATACTACCGTGAAAAACAATAAAAAAATATTTATTTTCAGGACAATTTTGATTGCTTTCCTCATTGTTTCTTTAGTGTATATCGGATCGATATTCACCTACCAATATATAGAATACCAAAAAACCGAAGCCCGGTTGAACAAAGCATACGGTTCAAAGAACCAGCTAACGAGCTTATTTTTTAGGCTTTTCGCTTCTTATAATGTGGCAGGAAGCGCTTTCCGCACCTATACGGTAGATTTTAGTGCTGAAAACCTGGCGAATTATACAAAGAGTTTGGACAGCCTTCGTTTTTACATCGATTCCCTATCTATTCTATCATCACAAAAAGGGATTTCTTTCTCGAACGCAGCACCTTTGGAACATAATATCCACCTTTCCGATGAATTTGCGCGGATTAAACAATCGGTCGACAATATGATCTTTTTGGCGAAAGACTCCTTGTCCCTCCTCACAAAAACGAACCGTTCCGTTCTTCCGGGAAAGAATAAAATCGATGCGGATTCTGTGATCAACCGTATATTGCGGGATACTGCGTTGAATGTAACCAAAAAAGACACCATCGTCCGAAAAAAAGGAAGTCTCTTCAACCGGATTTTTAAAGCTAAAAATGACACCTTAGTTGCCGATAAATTAGAGCAGCAGTTTAATGTAAATCAGATCAAAGCGATACACAGCCAGATTCAGACTTTAATCGAGCAGAATGAATCGTTCTACAAACAGGATTTCAGTAAAATACGCCATTCCTTTGCGCAGCTACAGCAAAAAGAACGGCAGTTATTGCAATCTAATTACGCTTTATTCAGCACCATTAGTACAGCTTTGCTGAAGATCAAGAGCCATGAAGACGAAACATTGAGAGCTGCCGAAATAAAAGACTTTAGTTTATATAAGGAGAATTCGGCTATTTTCGGCAATCAGGTGATTGCATCTATTGTGCTAATGATTGTCATGGTCACTTTACTTTTGTATTACCATTACAATACGATAATCTATGAGCGGAAGCTCACGGCAGCGAGGGACTACGCACTGCGTACAGCGAAGGAAAAGGCGAGCATACTGGCTAATGTCAGCCACGATGTCCGTACCCCGTTAAATTCACTGGTGAGTATCATTGACCTTATAAAGGACAATACCGCTAACAATCGGGTCAGTCCTGCACTGCTCGACACCATTACGGAAGATATCCACGACATTAACGTCACCGTTGAGGACATCCTCAATCTTGGCAAGCTGGAATCAGGCATGCTGGAAATCAAAGAGGAGTATTTTTCTCCTGCCCAGCTATTGACCAATCTGATAAAAATGCATCGAAGCCAGGCAGACAAAAAAGGATTAAAGCTAATTAGCCAAATCAACATAGATCAGGACATCCTGATCAAAAGTGGCGCTTATCGCGTACGGCAGATTGTGTCAAATCTACTCAGCAATGCAATTAAATATACCGATAAAGGGCAGGTTGAAGTACGGGCTTCTATGACATCTGAAGGTGCTAAAGCCTTGCATGTACAGGTCATCGATACAGGAAAAGGGATCGCCGCCAAAGATCAGGAGCATATTTTTGAACAATATTATATGACTGATATTAAGTCCAAAAATAGCTTCGGTCTCGGTTTGCATATCTCCAAGCTCATGGCTGAACAGCTGAACGGCACCTTGTCCGTCAGGAGTGAGCAGGGAAGAGGCTCAACCTTCACGCTGACTGTGCCCGTCATCGATGAGCAGAGAGTTGCTAAGCAAATAGTCAAATCGTACAAGCTACCTGCAGACTTACGCTTTGTTGTGATCGATGACAACCCGATCAACAATATGTTTGTCAAGCAGAACTTACAACAATTTAAAAATGTCCAGATCTTCCAAGACTCAGATGTGGCCAAAGTTTACCTTCAATCCAATGCGGCCGATGTTGTCATAACAGATCTCAATATGAAAGAACTGAATGGCTGGGACATTTTGAACTTTGTGAAAGATCAAAATGCAGCACAGGGTTCTAAAAATATTGTTATCGCATTGACATCGGACGAGTCCCAGGTCAGCGTGCGGGTACCGGAAGGACAATTGCATCAATTTGATGGTGTCATGGTCAAACCCTTTCAGATGGCAACATTGAAACAGATCTTAACATCTGAAGGCCGTTAATAATACGCTATTCCCATTAAGAGCGTGCTGTATGACATAGTTCGCTAAAGGCATGGTGAACTCTAATCTTCCAATCAGCGCACTATTGAGCGGATACTGTAATGAAACCTTCTACAACTGTACACTTACGCACTCATCGGGGAGCAATAGATCAAAATAGAAGAGAATGCCGATCACAAGTGTTACTATAGGATTTGATCGTCTGTCTAGTTTTTACTAATCATTTCTATCCACTTCGATATTTAACCAATAAATTGAAAGTTCTGCGTACATGAAAAACAATTCATGCCATTGAATACCTAAAACACGAATTAATCAAAGGGTAGACGGCAGTCAAATAATGTGCTGCCACGAGCTTTGTAAACGAAAGAAGCCCTTGACTGTTTCCAGCAAGGGCTTCCGTGTAAAAAAAGGCACCGACCTACTCTCCCACCTGTTACGGCAATACCATCGGCTCTGGCGGGCTTGACTGCTCTGTTCG
>PJTY01000027.1_pt1 | contig 210774 bp, 178 predicted proteins | sample 1512121 | NCBI WGS metagenome assembly PJTY01 (sample SAMN08177680, study PRJNA422409) | Soil metagenome, whole genome shotgun sequencing project. | isolation source: Soil enriched (2) on filter paper: alkali lignin treatment | place: USA: Madison | collected 2015-01-15
CAACAAATCCGATTGAGGGTATGCACCGCCAGATACGGAAGATCACCAAGTCTAAAGGAGCTTTCAGCTCTGAACAGGCTCTAATGAAGTTAATGTATCTGATTATAAAGGATATTTCTAAAAAATGGACGATGCCAATGCACAATTGGGGGTTGACCATATCCCAACTTTATATTAGATTTGGGGATAGGCTCAAACTGGAAAGAGGTATTTAAGTTTTAAATACAATGACACAGTTGGCGTTACACTCCCGGCTTTTCTGTTGTTACGATTATTTAGGACTTTACATCTAAACGTAAAGCCTTCTTATAAGTTACTAACCAGCCACGTCCCCTCATCCCCAAACCGAGGACAGTATAAGTTCTCCGTATTTGGCAACCAATCACCCCCATACGACAGCGGGTCTTCCATGACCATCCAATTCCCTGCCGTCGCATCCCATCCATAATGCTCACCTTTCACCAATCCCCTTTCCAAATCACCAAGATGTCCATCAGTACGTGCAAGGCAAAAAGTACGCAACTCTACCGCTGGATAACGTTTTAATAATGCCGCAGCGATTGCACGAACCGTTGATCCGGTTGTCACTACATCGTCCATGATCCAAACCCGTTGCTGTCCCCATCCAAATACAGGCGCCAATTCATACGCACCGTCCATGGCCCGTTCCCTTTGTGCGCGGTTCATACCCCTTAGTTTTTCCGTCTTCCACTTTTTACGAATAATGTCCGGCGAATAGGCACATCCTGACTTCTCAGCAATAAACCTGCAAAGCGCATCCATCGGTTTAGGGTCGGAACGCCACAGTACCGCCGTTTCCTGATGTCCGAGTGCCCGTACCAGTATGTCGCCTTTACCCAGACCAGCCTGTTGCAAGGCCAGCAGCGCAACCTCAGCCCAAGCTGCGATATGCAACGTATCGCCCTCTTTGAATTTCAGGATGCTCTTTGATATCCCATCATGACCGGATGAGGCAGCACGGTATCCACACAGGTAATGCAGTGGAATCAACCGATCCGCCATGGCAATGTGTTGTTTGGGAAAATCCATGATTTACTTCAGCACCTGCTGAACAAGTTTGATCATCAGCCTGAACGAAGTGTCCGGATAGGCTACCTGATTGACGGTTCCCGTGACAAACAGGTCTTTCGACGGGCTGTAATAAGCCAAGGCACCCGAAAGCCCCGAATGTCCGATGAGTTCTGGAATCGCACCTGTAGGATCGAAAAACCAAGGCAATTTAAAGCGATGTATGCCTATCCCCGATTGCATCGGAAAGAATATCTTATTCCAAATACGCATCTCGTCAATGTATGTTGTCGGAAAAAACACACCGCCAAAGAAGGCTTCCAGAAAAACCATCATTTCCTTGGAAGTAGAAACAATGCCACCGTCAGGCCCGAACGAAGCCATGGCCTTGGGGATATGCAAGGTATTCGATTTGTAATATAGTGTCTTCGGGCGTTCGTCGTTCTCGTCCCGATTCAGGTAGGTTTTCTTTAGACCCAAAGGTTCAATAATCAATTCTTCAAACACGCGATCGATTTCCTTACCCGAGAGAATCTCAAGGATCCGTCCCAACAACTGGTAATTGGTATCCGCATAATGTGCTTTGCCTTTTGTCCCTGGTGCGAACGGAGCCTTCAACTCCTTGCTCCGCGAAATGGCCTGCTCGAAACTCCACTTGCGGTCAACCCCTCGCAAGAGCATCTTTTCAAGGCTGTCACCCTTATCGTCTTTCTTTTGAAAATAATCCGGTATGCCCGATGTATGGGCCAACAGGTGGGCAATGGTAATATTGTTCGAATAATCCTTTCCTTTATATACACACAACCCACTGACGATATCAGCATCAAGGAATTTAGTCAGTTTATCATCCAATGATAGCAAACCCTTAGTGCGGTACTGCATGATGACCGCCGTAACAAACAACTTCGTCGTGCTGGCAATAAAATAGGGCTGCTCGGTCTGTAGATTACCAGAAGCACCGCACCACATTTGTCCTTGGTATGTGATACAAAACGAAGTCCCGAACACTTTTTTGTGGTCAGTGGCTGTATCCAATATCGCCTGTAGTCTTTGCTGCTTTGATTTCATGTCACAAATCAATTAATCTATCGTGATAATAACATTTCCGTCTTCTGCCCGGTTTCGACATAGCGGTATGCTTCCACAATATCGTCAAGAGCGTACTTCCGGTCGATCACCGGCCGGAAACTTCCCTGTTGTGCCAGATCCCGCAGGTAAAGCATATTATCCCTGCGCATCACCGGCAACGGGAACAAGACCCGCCTACCACCAAAGAGCGGTGTGGTCAACGCCAGTCCGATATTCTCCGAACGCTTTCCCAATTCCGTGGATATATAAATCCCCTTGGGTTTCAGCAATGGTTTACATTGGCCGAAGGAACTTTTGCCTACCGCATGGAATATGAAATCAAACCGACGATCGGTCTGGGTGAAATCCTGCGTCTGATAATCGATTACCTCATCTGCGCCCAATTTGCTCCACTACCTCGCCCGCAAACTCACAACCGAGCACAGGGTTCTTAGGACGGAGAAGTCCGCTGAACAACCGCGAGATGAAGTATTGCGCACTACGGAAGCCACAATCCGTACGGTTGACTGTACCGGCACGAACACGAATCAGAACATCGTGTTCACCAAGCTCAGGCTTGGGAATATCTCCGATGCTGACCACTTCCGGACCGCCGTAGCGCGTATGTAGGGCAACTTTCATATCAGCCTACCTTGATCGCTATTCGTTTTCCTCGTCATCGCCGTCATCCCCTTCGTCATCCCCCATATCCATGGCCGCCATGCCGCCCATCATGATACCCAACAATTTCATTCCGTAATTCATGTCGGTCAGGGCATACAAAGGCTCCGTTTTCTTAGGTACAAGCATGGTATCGCTAATCGGTGCCTTTTTCACCTCTACCATTTCATAAACCATCGTGGGTTCCGCTCCGTTAGTAAGGTAGATATCGATGCGCATGATACCGTTGTCCTCCGGCAGGTAATAAGGATGCGAGAAATTGATTCCCTTGGGGAGATCCTTACTGGTATACACCACAAGCTTATGTACCTGCACACTTGGGATTCCCATGGGCGAATCTGTCCCAGACTGCAGCGACTTTGGCGTGTAAGTGGACATTGCGCAGGTATACCCAGCTACGTCTGCTGTCTTTGGCGAACGCTCTACGTTGAAATTATCGGCCGTGATACGTTTGTCATCCGTGAACAGCGCATCATATCCCTGCGACGGCTTGTATGCCGCCGTAACTGCTTCCCCGGGTTGGATCAATGAAACGGTATAGAGGAATGCTTCATCCGATTGCTCGTTATGGTAATGCTGGATTTCGTAACCCAGTCCCCGGGTTTTTACAAAAGCAACCTTACCCTTGACATGAATGGTCGCTTTCGGCGGTGTCATGACCATGGCCAATCCCATCATCGGGTTCTGTTCCATCAGGATTTGCATCCGGGCGAGGTCCTGTGCCGGAATGGTCTTGTATAGCGTTGCTAGCTGCTCCTGAATATCTCCCTTTTCGTAATCGATTTTTTCTGTGACCCGGCTCAGATCCACCCCGGCCATGGTAACCCGCGTGGTCAGGGTTCCCTCGAAGTCCGATTGGGCAAACAGTGAACCGTTGCAGCATAACGTAAGGAGGACTAAAATTGTGCTAAGTAATTTCATGTGTTATCTGTTAACCTATACAAACCTATTGTTTTTCTTTCAGTAGTAGCAAAGGGACTTCCGATTTATCCAGCAGCTTCCGGCTTACGCTCCGATGGAACAACCCTTCAAAAAATCCGTAGGATTTAGGAACCGTTATTACTAGCCCCGCTTCCTCGTCTTCCGCAAAATCGGCAATCTCCTCCGCAATATCTTCCCCCTCCTCATAATGGTACGAAGGGTTAAAGCCATCTAGCAATTCGTGCATCTTATACTGCTCCGGTATCATATCCGGATCAAACCGCTTACCCTCCAAGGCCACATTCAGCACCAACAGCTTCGCCTGAAGCCTGTCCAGCCACCAGCCGATTTCCGATACCGGCGTACTTCGGGTTACCTTTTTGAGGTCACAAGCAAACACGATCTTTTCGATAGCTTCAAATTCAGCCTCTTTCGGTACGATCAATAGCGGTACCGGGCAGGAGGTTGCTAAACTTACCGTATTGCTCCCTACAAAGAATTTTTCCAATCCGCTTTTGCCTGTGGTGCCTACCACCACAAGCCCCGTACGCCATTGTTCGGCAAGCTGCTCTACCCCGAGCTCCAATGGCATCCCATTCGCCACCAGATCGATGGCGATACCGCTGTCACTTCCAATCACCAAGCCGATTTCCCGCTCCACGATTTCCAGAGCCAACAGACTTCCCTCATGCGCCAGGGGCGTGTCCGTTTCGGCAACCGGAACATCCGTAGCCGCAGGAGCATTGTCGTACGAATGATAAAGGACGATACGCTTAATCCCGATGGATTTCGATAATCCTGCAGCATACCGGGCTGCGTTCATCGCAGCCTCTGAAAAGTCGGTGGTAATAATTATAGTTTCCATCCCTTTCAATGTTTTTAATTTCCTTTTGTGTTTGTAACTTCTTCTTTCACCACCGTCAGGTCGACCTGATTAGCGTTGAGGCCATGACACAGCTCAATCCATATATTCGATTCCGGGGTACGGATCAGGAATTGTTTGTACTTATAAGGACGAGGGTCGTACATATCCGATACGTATGCAGGCTGCTCCTTGTCAAGGAGTTCGGATGCCGAAGCTGGTAGCCCACCTGAGTAGAACTCCACTCCACCAAGATTTTCGATAACCTTTTTGTACTCACTGACCAAATAAGTGTCTTCAAACACGTCTCCCTCTTTAAATACCGAGGTGTAATAATATTGGCCACTTACTTTCCTGATTAGGCTGTCGTTGTAAAAGAAGTATTTTTCTTCCAAAAATTTGGTCTTCTCACCTGCATGGCGGTATCCCAAGGGAGCCGACAAATATGGAAATTCGCCAACTTCAGATGTCGAGACAGGTATCTGATCGAGGTTGAACCCAGAGGCTGTCTTTAACTTTGCATCCGATTTCAATTGTAGCGTATCGACATCTCCGGTTTTATGCGCTTGACGATCAGTGGTTTGATTACAAGAACTTGCACTGACAAGTAGCGCAACAAATGGAATAAAGTATGTTTTCATTTATTGGATTTTAACTGGATAAACATAATCACCTTATGTTAGTATAGTTTTTTTAAATCGTTAAATTAAAGTAAAAAGAATTACATCTTTTATTTCTAAGCCATAGTTCGATTATTAGAATTCTTAAGGTTAGGGGCATTATGCGCGCACCTAACAGTAATACGCTGTCTTTATGCAAAATTAATATTTAAGTAATATTAAAACAGCAATTTGTGTGGATTAGCGATATCTAAATGGACTATAAACAGGTATCTGATATAGAATTATGGCAAGGCTGTCGGCAGGATGACCTGCAGGCGTATAATGAACTATTTTCCAGATTCTATTCGAGGATGCTCCATCTTGTTTCCCGCTACGTGAGCGATACTATGAAAGCGGAAGAACTGTGCATGGATCAGTTGTTCCACATGTGGGTCAAACGGCAACATTACCGAAATAGACAGTTTATTTACAAGCTGAACAGAAAATATTTTGGTGATATACTTTTTGATAGACTCATTGTGGCAAATATTAATGCTGCTAAACGAAGAATCAGTTAGGAATATTATAAAAATCGTTAAAAAAAATAAAAAATATTTGGTTTTAAAATTTATATACTATATTCGCAATATATAGCAAAACCGGTTTTGCTAGAGTTATTTACTAATAACCAATTTTAAAAACAAAATGCCTCATACTGACAATTTATTTTTATGTGCTGATTTAGGCGGTACACATTGTTCATCGGGTCTTGTGCAGGTGTCATCTGGGTATGTCCTAGAAGGATCCTATTTCCGGGGGAATGTAAATAGCCTTGCGGAAAGAGGGCAGATCTTGTCTGAGATAAAAGAAACGATTGATAAGACGCTGAGCGCAGCCACGGTTCGTCCATCCAAAATTTTTATATCCTGTCCCGGTCCTTTCGATTATGAAAATGGCATATCTTTAATGGACGGCATGAATAAATATCAAGCCCTGCTACATGTTAATCTAAAAAAATTTTTTTCGGCTATCACTGGTGTTGATGTAGCGTCAATCTACTTTTATAATGACGCTTCGGCTTTTTTATTGGGGGAGGTTGTCAATAAAAAGATGGAAACTAGGCGCGTTGTAGGGCTGACCTTAGGAACAGGACTGGGCTCTTCGCTTTATGAAAATGGGACAATCGTAGATCTCAATTTAGGATCAGCAAGATTTCATACGGGCATCGTTGAAGATGTGATCTCGACCCGCGGGATGCTGTCGCATTTAAAAGAAGTATTTGGATCCGCGCCGGTAAGCAATATAAAAGACTTGGTACACCTGGATGGTCTGGATGAGTACAGAAAGGAAGCTTTTGGTTTCTTAAGCGAGCAGCTGGTTGCTTTCATTAAGGAATATATCTGTCCATTAAACCCTGATTCAATAATCATTGGAGGCAGTATTGCCAAAGCACACATCTATTTTTTTGATAAGCTCCGGTCTGCCCTTGATGTGGATCTGTCCCTTGCATCATTTGATGAACGCAACTTATTTCTTGGATTAACCCTTAAGACATTTAGTATATGAAACCCGTCTGGAAATTTACATTAATCGCTTCTTTGGGCGGCTTTTTATTCGGTTTTGAAACAGCCGTAATCTCGGGTGCAGAACAGATTATACAGAAACTCTGGCATCTGGATGCTGTCCGTCACGGACTTACCGTATCGATCTCCCTGATCGGGACCATTATAGGAGCCATAGTCGCCGGACGTATGGCCGACCGTTATGGGCGCAAACCCGTGCTTTATTTTGTTGCCTCTTTATACCTGCTCTCGGCGTTGGGCTGTGCATTAGCTTCCATATGGGAACTTTTCCTGCTCTTCCGTTTGCTGGGCGGACTTGCTGTCGGCATCAGCTCTGTGGTCGGACCGGTATATACGTCTGAAATAGCACCAGCAAAAGACCGGGGCAAACTTACAGGAACCTTTCAGATTATGATCGTACTTGGCATTTTTACTGCCTACCTGACCAATTTTCTCTTTATGAGCGTTGAATCTGCCGGCTGGCGATACATGCTCGGTATCATGGCGGTTCCTGCCCTATTATTTGTGCTGTTATTGAATCTCATTCCCGAAAGTCCCAGATGGCTGCTGCAGCGCGGACAGGCCGATAAAGCGCGTGCAAGTTATCTGCGGCTAGAAACGCCGGCTGAGATGTTGGGCAACCGGTCCCAAATACCAGCTAAAAATGTCAGCCTTTTTCAAAAAAGATATGCCAGGCCGATACTTTTTGCTGTTCTGCTGGCATTCTTCAATCAAATGACAGGGATCAATGCGATCTTATATTATGCCCCGCGGATCTTTGAAATGGCTGGTTTTAATGCAGAGCTGGCCTACCTTCAGCCTATTTTTATCGGCGGTACCAATTTGCTCTTCACCTTGGCCGGCATGAGCATTATCGATCGTTTTGGCCGGAAGAAATTGCTGCTGACCGGCGCAATTGGCATGTTCTTATTCCTGCTATTGGCTGCATTTGGCCTAAAAGGAGTAAATCCGCAGTTTTTACTTTTTTATATCATGGGATTTATAGCATCTTTTGCCTTATCACAGGGGGCTGTTATCTGGGTGTTTCTGGCCGAAATTTTCCCCAATGAGGTCCGCGCACAAGGCTCTTCACTGGGAAGTACGACGCATTGGCTGTTCGCGGCCATTATATCCTGGGTGTTTCCAATTATCGTAGAAGGGAGCGTGCTCGGCGGTTATTATGTTTTTCTTTTTTATGCACTGATGGTCGTTGCTTCGTTCGTTTTTATCCTATTTATGCCTGAAACGAAAGGTAAAGCACTTGAGGAAATAAATTGAGCCCTAACCATATTAAATAATTATTAATTCTCCATCATGATGCGATAGTGTAGTATAAACTTCTTAGTTTCGCTTTGCAAAACCGGTTTTCTATAGTCGTTTACTTGTTTTGATGACGATAAATATATTTTCAATAACACCCTATATTAAATTAGCTGAAATATGATAAAACAAATTAAAAATCTGTACAAGCCCCTATCCATAATCACGATTATGTTTGCTTTTTTGGGCTGTAGCACACAAAAACAACAGACCCATCCTGCCCAAGACTGGGTGATGGGCGGTTTTGTTCGTCCCCCAGGAGTAAACCCAGTCATTGAGCCGGATAGTACGACAACTTTTATGGATCCCATGTCTGGAAAAATGGTGCATTGGGAGAATAATGACACTTTCAACCCCGCGGCCATTGTAAAAGGCGATAGTATCTATGTGCTTTATCGGGCCGAAGATAAAACTGGTATAAAAATCGGACATCGGACTTCCCGCCTTGGACTTGCCTCGAGTGCGGATGGGACACATTTTAATCGCCGGCATACGCCTGTTTTTTATCCCGCAGATGATAACCAGCGTGAATTTGAGTGGCCAGGCGGAACTGAGGATCCCCGGATAGCAGAAGATGCGGATGGCACCTATGTGATGTTCTATACGCAGTGGAACCGAAAAGTACCCCGCTTGGGTGTGGCCACATCAAAGGATCTTAAAAACTGGACGAAATATGGCCCTATTTTTAAAAAATCGAAAGTACTGCCTGACCTGGTCAACAGATCGCATAAATCAGCGTCGATCGTCACCAAACTGGAGCACGGCAAGCAGCTGATTGCTAAAGTAAACGGGAAGTACTGGATGTATTGGGGCGAGCATGGGGTATATGGCGCCACCTCAGACAATCTGGTAGATTGGGAACCGATTGTCGATGAAAAAGGTGAACTGAAAGCATTCATCTCTCCCAGGGAGGGGTATTTTGATAGTTCTTTAACAGAATGCGGCCCGCCAGCCATCCTGACAGATAAAGGAATCCTGCTATTGTACAACGGTAAAAACCATCCTGAAAAAGGAGATAAGCGGTTTAACAGAGGCACTTATTCGGCGGGGCAGGTTCTTTTCGACAGCAAAGATCCGGGTAAAGTATTGGCAAGGATGGACGTGCCTTTTTTAAGGCCCATGGAAGCGTTTGAAAAAAGCGGACAGTATGTAGACGGTACAGTGTTTATTGAAGGTCTTGTATATTTTCAGCAGAAATGGTTTCTCTACTATGGCTGCGCTGACTCAAAAGTAGGAGTGGCCATTTTTGATCCTGAGAAGCCAGCTGCTCTGGATCCGCTGCCTAAAGTGAAATAAGTTTAGATGTATATCGCCAAATTGAAGAACATCTACGTTTACAAAATAATAACCATATAGAAATCTTATAGTATGATACAGCGTGATTTGAATGTACCCTACAAAAAAGCTTTAAAAGCGAGCTTGTTAGGGATTGCACTAATGACATCCGCGGCTTACGGACATGAGCGTTGGGACAATAGTCCCATACACGTGTCCATTGCCAAAGCTCCCGTCCAGATAAACGGACAAGTTGTGGATGCCGCCAATAATCCGATTGCAGGAGCTACTGTACAAATAAAGCGTACGCCATCCATCGGAACCAGTACGGACGGTACTGGAAAATTTTCCATTGCAGCAGAACCCGATGAAACGCTGCTGATATCTGCCACTGGCTATAAAAGTCAGGAAATCATGCTGGGGGGAAGAACAAACTTATCCATTATATTACAGGATAGTGTAGCGATGATGGATGAGGTGGTCGTGGTGGGATATGGTGTGCAGAAACGTGCTTCCGTAACAGGCGCTGTTGCTTCGATACAGGCCAATGAACTGATCAAGGTGAAAACACCGAATGTAACAAATATGCTGGCAGGCAGACTGCCGGGGATCCGCGCTGTACAGCGCAGCGGTGCTCCGGGCGATGATGGTGCCTCGGTGGATATCCGTGGATACGGCAGCATGCTTGTTATCGTCGACGGTGTACAACGGGATTTCGCGCAGGTCGATCCAAATGATATTGAATCTATATCGATATTAAAGGACGCTGCTGCTGCGGTGTACGGGTTTAAAGGCTCAAACGGAGTATTACTGGTCACCACCAAAAAAGGGACTAACGCGAAAACCAAAGTGGAATACAATGGGTATTATGGCATCCAGCAGGTAACCCGCTATCCACGCATGATGAACGCTTACGAATATGCATCACTGTATAATGAAGCGATCTATAACACCAATCCGTATACAGGGGTGCCTGCCTATAGCCAAGAACAGCTCGATAGTTATAAAAGCGGATCGCAAGGTACCGACTGGTGGGATGCCATGGTACGGAACAATGCTCCACAGAGTTCGCACAATGTCAGCATCTATGGCGGGAATGATAAGGTCAAATATTATAATTCCGTCGGATATGTAGATCAGGGGGGGATTTTGAAATCAGATGACTGGAACTTCAAAAGGTATAATTTACGTTCCAATATAGACCTGAATGTCGCGCCAAATTTTACGGTCGGATTTAAATTGACAGGGCGTCTTCAAGACCGTGAGAAACCATATGGCGCTGATGATCTGTTTACCCAGGCTCAGATGGCTATTCCGATTTATAATATTTATGCCAACAATAATCCGGATTACTGGCAGGCAATCGGAAATATGGCCAATCCTATCCATAGTTCCTACATTGATAATAGTGGCTATGAGTCACGCCTGAGAAGAGAGTTCAATGGCTCGCTGGACCTCAATTGGAAGCTGCCTTGGGTATCCGGTCTTTCATTGCGCGCCATGGTGGCTTATGACTACAAAAATAGCGAATGGAAAACCTGGCAAAAAGCTCTGAGCGATTACCAGTATAATCAGACGAATGAACAGTACACGGAGGTCGCTTTGCGAAAAAAGGCCAGTCTAGAGTCCAAGATGGAAAATCTGTATATGCCCACACAGCAGTATTCTATCAATTACAACCGTGTATTTGGACAAAAACATGATGTAAGCGGTTTACTGTTATGGGAGGCTTATCATGACCGCTTGACCGATATTCTAGGATTTAGGGAATCTTCCATCGGTATCATTGACGATATCAGTAAGGGGGACACCGAGAACCAGCATACAAGCGGCAAAAGTGTGGAAACGGCTCACGCTGGTCTTGTGGGACGGTTTAATTATGCCTATGATCGAAAATATCTGCTTGAACTGAATTTTCGCTATGATGGGTCTTATAAATTTCGACGCGACCGGAGATGGGGTTTTTTCCCGGGGGTGTCGGCCGGCTGGCGGATTTCGGAAGAGAAATTCTTCAAGGAAAACCTCTCCCACTTTGACAATGTAAAAATCCGGGGTTCATACGCCAAAGTCGGCGATGAGGGAGATTTTTCTGCATTCCAATATCTGGATGGATATGTTTATGGCGGAAGTTATGTACTTGGGACTGGTGGCTTATCTTCGGGGCTGAGAAGCAGTGGGATGGCTAATCCTTGGTTGACATGGTATGAATCTAATATCATGAATTTAGGGTTTGAAGCTTCTTTTAAAAATGGATTGATCAATACTGAGTTCGACTGGTTTAGAAGGGAACGTTCTGGATTACCGGCGACAAGACAAGGTACTTTTCCGACAACTTTTGGCGAGTCTATGCCACAGGAAAATCTAAATTCTGATATCAATACTGGATTTGAATGGACTGTCGGCCATAAAAACAAGATCGCTGATTTTGCCTATAATGTTTCGGCTAATTTTTCCGTTACACGGATTCGATATGGCTATGTTGAACGTGCCGCGTCAACCAATCTTTACGATAACTGGCAGAACAATAATAACGATAGAAATAAAGATATCCGATGGGGAAAGACGGTCTTAGGCCAATTCTCATCTTATGAGGATATCTTAAACTCTCCCGTTCAGGATAATAATGGCAACCGTTCTCTGCTTCCGGGTGATTTAAAGTTCAAAGATGTAAATGGCGATGGGATCATAGACGGCAACGATGTGGAACCAATTGGGCACGGTGCAACGCCAAGAATGTATTATGGTCTTAATCTAGGAGCTAATTATAAGGGCTTTGACATGACGTTATTCTTTCAGGGGGCCGCAGGTCATGACATCTACATCAGCGGTGATATCCTCGATCCATTTATACAGCAGGGACTCGGCAATGGCTTTGCTTTTATGACCGACCGATGGCATCGCGCAGATCCTTCGGATCCCAATAGTCAATGGATTCCTGGGACTATGCCGGCCGCCCGTGTAACAGGGCAGGTAGACAACAGATCCGATAACTCATGGTCCTTACATAAAGCGGATTACCTGCGCTTAAAAACTTTGGAAGTTGGATACTCGCTCCCAAAAAGCTGGATACAGTCTTTAAAAATTGACCGGTGCAGAATTTATTTCAATGCCAATAACTTGCTGACTTTTACGGGAAGCGATGAATTATTAAAAAATATCGACCCTGAAAGCAATCAAAGCAGATTACGTTATTATCCGCAATTGAGAACATTCAACTTGGGTGTTAATTTAGTTTTATAAAAACCGTTATACTATGAAAATGAAATATTTCAGTCCTCTCTTTGTGAGCTGTGCACTTACACTGAGTTTATATAGCTGTAATGATTATCTGGATCGGGAACTCACTAGCGGTGTCATAACTTCTGATTTGATCTGGGAAAGCCCGCAGGCGATACAGTCCGTGCTGGTCACCATGTACGATGAAGGATTAAGATTAGATGAATTTGACGACTGGTTTACAGGGAAATCTAATCTGCTCAACTTGACTTCCTTGTCGGACGAAGCCACAGGGGCGTACCAGAAGGATTATGCGTTCAGTAATGCCAATTCGATATATACCTATAGTGATTATGTATTTGAAGATCCGTTTGCGACCAGATACGTACAGATACGCCGCACCAACGACTTCCTCAAGAAGCTGAACGAGACTGCTGTCCTGAGTACGGAAGAAAAACGTGTGATCGACGCTGAAGCACGCTGGATAAGGGCAATGCAATATTTCGGACTGGTTAAACGCTATGGAGGAGTTCCTCTGCTGACAGTGCCGCAAGAATATGTGCCCGGTGATTTTGAAGGATTGCAGGTGCCAAGAAATAAGGAGTCAGAAGTGTATGATTTTATTATCGCTGAGTGTAAGGCAATCAGTGATATCCTTCCCGTATCGAGAACTGCTGAAAGTAAATATAGGGCATCTAAAGGTGCCGCGCTTGCTCTATGTTCGCGAGCTGCGCTGTATGCTGGTTCAATTGCAAAATATGGTTCGAACGCCAATTTAAGCGGTGAGGCGGTCACACGTGGATACGTGGGAATAGCATCCAGTGAGGCAATGCGGTATTTTACGGAATCATACAATGCTTCAAAAGCATTGCTGGACGCAGGTACCTATAGCCTTTACAATAAAAATGCCGACAAAGCGGAGAATTTCTATGAACTGTTTTCCAAAAGTGTAAATGGTGACAATGGGGAATATATCTTTCAGAAAACATTCAATGTTTCAGCGGGAAAAGGTCACATGTGGGATAAGATGAATGCTCCTTTTTCCTATCGCGGTGACGGATGGGGATGTGGTGTAACCCCTACGCTTGAAATGGTCGAAGCATTTGAATACAGCGATGGCAGACCAGGTAAATTGGCTCTGAAAAATACAGATGGGACACCTCTTAGTTTTGATAGCCCCTACGATCTTTTCGCTGGCAAGGATCCGCGTCTATTTGCTTCCATCTATGTACCCGGAGCTCCTTTAAAGGGCAGCAAGGTCGAATGGATACGGGGGGTGATCAACGGACAGAATGGCTCGGGACAAAAATATCAGGCACAGAATCAGCCGGACAAAGATAATACGGCTACAATCGATGGTGTAAGATACAATACTTCCGGCAAAGATGGCGGTGCAGACGTGGGGGATGCTTCGAAAACTGGGTTTTATATGCGGAAGTTTCTCGACGAAACGCTTACGGATATGACCAATATTGATGCCAAGCGCTCGGAGACACCTTGGGTGGTATTTCGCCTCGGTGAGATATATCTCAATCTTGCCGAGGCCTGCGTGGAGCTCGGCGGAAGAGACGCAGAGGCTCTCCAGGCGGTTAATGCCATTCGTTCGCGGGCCGGGATCCAGCCTCTTGAAGCGATATCCACCGCTAAAGTAAGACAGGAGCGAAAGGTAGAACTCGCTTTTGAAAAGCTGCGTTTTTGGGACCTCAAACGATGGCGGGTCGCCCATCTGGACGAATCGCAAGGCGGGCTTACCAATTATAGGGGTACTGCACTATATCCTTGGTTCAATGTCAAAAGCAAGAAGTTTACTTTCGAAACCGGTGTTCCACCCAAACAAAAAAGATTGTTTCTGGAAAGAAACTATTATATCCGCATCAGCCCAACGGACCTGAGCACAAACCCGCAGCTGGTTCAGAACCCGGGCTACGGTAACTAATTGAAACGTATAAAATTATGATAAATATGAAGAATATTTTTTTTATGCTCGGTGTTATGCTGATTGCTGTCATGAACAGTTGTGAAAATGAGATCGATAATCTGGAGGCTCCAAATGGCGGACTGCACGGTACCGTATATGATATGGAAACAAACAAGCCTATTCCGCTGCCCGTGGAGGGATCGGGTGGCGTACTGGTTTCTTTATTTGAAATAGGGACAAATGCGACTGCTTCTGTCGATTTCAGAGCGAACGCAGACGGATCTTATACCAATAATAAAGTGTTTAACGGGAAGTATAGGGTGGTCGTAAATGGTCCTTTTATAGGGGTTTGCGAAGGCTATACCACGGTTAATGGGCAGACGCAGTACGATTTGAAAGCTACCCCTTTTTCCCGTATTGCAGCGTCGGCGACCATTTCCGCAAGAAACCAGGTCGAAATAGCATTTAAGGTCGATAAGGCGGATGAATCCTTTACGTTGACCAATGTATCTGTCATGTGGAACTATACACCGCGAGTAGATGAAAATAATGCTAATTATGTCACAAAGATCGCTAAAGGCAAATTAGAAGAGGGTACGCATGTCTTTGAACTGGCCAATGATAAACAGTTTGTCGAAAACTTTTACAAAATCAAGGCAAATGGCAACAAAATCTACGTCCGGGTAAGTGCGACGGTAAACGGTGTCGTCAATTATAGCAATACAATAGAATTGATAGCAAATGACTGATCAAATAACACGCAAAGTGAAACCTACAAAAAAGTCACTGATGAAAAAAATTATAACATTAAGTATCCTAGGTTTTTTATTGGCATCATGCAGTAAAAATGATACCAAGGTGGAAGAGCCACCTGTCACTGGTGTTTCTGTCAAAACTATGACTTACAACATCTATGCGGCGCAAAAAAGAGGCATTGAGGCCATCGCCGAAGTGATCAAGAAAAATGAGCCCGAACTGGTGGGACTACAGGAGGTGGAGGTAAACTCCGCCAATCTGAATTTTGATACTGGGAAGCGGCTTTCGGAACTCACTGGAATGCCATATTATTATTTTGTTAAGGCACGTAACTTGGCACAAGGTGAGTATGGAAATTTGATCCTATCTAAATTTCCCCTCAAAGAAACGAAAACATATTTGCTGGATGTACTTACATCGGAAGCCAATGCATACATTAGGGCGCTCGGAACTGTTAAGGTAAGCAAAGAAAATAAGGACTTTTATTTCGCCGTAACCCATCTGGACCATTTGTCCGATAATGCAAATAGGCTCCATCAAATTGATCTGATCCGCCAATATACCAAAGATCTTGCATTGCCGGTCATTCTGTCCGCAGATTTAAATGCCAAACCTACGGAAGAAGCCTATAAAGTGCTGACCAAATGGTTTACATCTGGGTGCCTCAATGGATATTGCGGTTTTACGGCTGGGACGCCTAAGCCTGATGGAACCATAGATTATCTGATGTATGCGCCAGCAGATGCAGCAGTGACAGAGACATATGATGTTGATTATAGTTCTTATTCGCAATCTGATCATTTTCCGGTCGTTGCAAACTTTTTGATCAAAAATCCATAAAATTTTTACCTAACAAACCATGACAATAATTAGTTTTTTTAAACGGTCAGGTGCCAGAAACCTCTGCTTTGCGGCATTGATGGCATTCAGCGTGGGCGTTGTGAGCTGTAATAAAGATCAAGGCAGTGACATGTCTTACCCTGATAAAACTGATGGGGCTCAAATTACACAGTATACGCCGATCTCCGGAGGGTCAGCAACTGAGATATCGCTGTACGGAAGCAACTTTGAAACAGATCTGACAAAAATTAAGGTGACCATAAATGATAAGGACGCGGCGGTATTGAGTTCAAATGGACGTATCATTACGGCCCGCATTCCACAGAATGCCGGTTCTGGAAAAGTCAAATTGACCATTGGCGGGAAAGAATATATTTACAAACAGGCTTTTGAATATGGCTACCAGACTGTAGTCTATACGTACTTGGGAAGTACCAAGGACGATATGGATGGGGACTATGCCCAAGCCAAGTTGTCGGGGCCACGATATTTGAAATGGAGCAAGGATAATGCGCTTTATTTTGTCGAAGAGGGGGCAAGCAGCCGAGATAACTTCGCAGCACTCCGTGTAGCATCAAATAACAATGTGACGACCTTACTCAAGGCTTCTGAAAGTACGCTGTTTGAACGCCTCCGGGCTTTTGACTTTTCAATGGATCAGAGTACATTGTTTCTTACTAATGACAATAACGCAAATGGCTCCATGGGCCTTGGCAAAATGACGAGATCTTCAGGTAAGTACAACAATTTGACAGCTTTGTCAGCGCAAGGGGGATTAACCGCTGTCGCAACTAACCCAGTGACAGATGAGGTATTCGTGGGAGTATATTCCGGGGGAAAGATATGTCGATTAAAACCCGATGGTAGTCTGGAGGAACTGTTTGGTGTCAATTCAAAAAATGTGAATATCATGGACATCATTTTCTCTAAGGATGGTCAAACAATGTATATTTCTGGCGCTTACAATGCACACAGTGTTTATCGTGTGCCTTATGACATAAGCACCAAGAGTTTTGGAACAGTACAGGTACTTGCTGGACCAAATGCCAATACAACGGGGAATGCGGTGGGAAATGGAGAATCTGCCCGATTTAATACACCTGCACAAATGGATCTGGATAACGATGGAAACTTATATGTTGCCGATCGTAAAAACCATTGTATTCGAAAAATTACGACCAACGGTACGGTAACTACTTATGCGGGTATTGCAGGTACAAATGGCCTGCAGAATGGAAATGCTTCATCAGCAAAATTTTATGAGCCCGAAGGCCTGCAATTTGGTCCTGACGGAGCATTATACGTCGCTGATACCTGGAATCACGTTATTCGAAAAATAGTTATAGAATAACTACAATATGTTTTACCAAATTCTTACTTAAATTAAAGAATAGGATCATGATGATAGCTTTGTCTACAGCAAGAAATTTAAACTTGCGTCTCTTGCTGTTTGTTTTAATAGCCGCTCTTCTGGTGGCAGTTAGTGCTAACGAAACTTCTGCTCAAAAATTGAGCGGTGAAGTTGAGATCAAAACGATGACCTACAACATCTATAGTGCTCGAAAAATGGGTATTGAAGCTATTGCAGCGGTAATCAGAAAGGTCAACCCCGATGTGGTCTCTCTACAAGAAGTAGAACGCAATACCGATGTGAATCCGATGGATTTTCCAAAGGAAATAGCGGCGTTGACGGGAATGAAATATTATTTTTTTGCACATGCGCTTACCCTGAAGAAAGGGGAATATGGCAATGTTATCCTTTCAAAATATCCGCTTTTGCAAACAAAGTCCATTCATCTGGGGGTTGCTAATGATGGGGATGATACACGATCTTTTGGATATGCGCTCTTGGAAAAGGATGGTAAACAGTTTTATTTCGCCACAACTCACCTGGGCTATAAAAAGGACGATGCCACCCGTTTAAAACAGATCGCTGAAATTTTGAAGGAAATTAAAAACTTAAAGCAGCCGATCATTTTAGGCGCTGACCTGAATTCACGGCCTAATTCGCAGACGATGCCAGCTTTGCAGAAATGGTTTACTTTACCTTGTCAAATCTCAAATTGTGAATGGACCGTACCGACTCCAAAACCGACATATACCTGTGACTGGTTAATATATGCCCCTCAGCACGCTTTTGAAGTTAAGGACTATGCGGTTCAATTTTGGGCGGACAAAGAATCTGACCACTATCCGGTTTTAGGAATATTTAATTTAAAATAGTTTCAGTGAAAGTTGTATTTGTTATTGTAATATGATAACCAAAAATAAAAATTATGAGAAAATTAATTTATGGACTACAGCTAGCACTCATGTCCAGCTGCATCTTTGCAGCTTGTTCGAAAGATTTAGCAAACTCATCACTCACTGACGAAACGCCGTCCTTACCAACCGAAATGCAAAGTTCATCGACAATAGCTGGCAGCGACGGGTACGTCATGATGACTTTTAATATCCGGCAGGATGCGCCCGATGTGGGAAACCGTGCATGGACGGTCAGGCGATCTTTAGTCAAAGAAAGAATCTTGGAATATGACTGTGATATAGTCGGGGTTCAGGAAGCTTTAGGAAATCAGATGGACAACATGGCCTCAGATCTACAAGGCTACAGCAAAGTGGGCACAGGACGAGAAGGAAATAGTTCTTCTGAGCACTCTGCCATATTTTATAAAAACACAAAATTTAATGCCTTGGAAAGCGGTACATTTTGGCTGGCGCCCGGAGCTCCCACAACCCCTACAGGGCCTGCCTGGGATGCTGCATACAAGCGCATTTGTACTTGGATAAAACTACAGGACAAACAGACGGCAATGACCTTTTATGTATTTAATACGCATTTTGATCATAAAGGTGCTGATGCCAAGGTTAACAGTGCGAATCTTTTGTTGACCTATATGCAAAACAAAATCGGAGATCTTCCTGCGGTTTTAATGGGCGATCTAAACGCAAATCAAAACTCTGCCGCATATAGTGTGCTTAATAGTTCGTCATGGTTAGAAGAAAGTTGGAATATCGCTGGTTCTAAGTCGCCTGCATTACGTGTTACCGGTAATGGATGGAACATTAGCCCAAGCGGGGATAGCCAGATCGACCATATCTTTGTTACCGGTCAATGGTCCGTGTCCTCCAGGTTAGTAGATTGGTTCCATAAAGATCCCGGAGGAATATTGCCTTCTGATCATTTTCCTGTTATTGCGCGACTACAAGTAGACGGGGTAAGTATTTTCAAAGATGCACACTATGGTGGTAAGGGAGTTTTCTTACCGAGAGGGACTTATAACTTAGCTGATCTCAATGCCCGAGGCATTGAAAATGACTGGGCATCTTCGGCTAGAGTACCAAATGGGCTTACTTTGACGATCTATGAACACCAGAATTTCTTAGGGATCAACTGGGTGTTGACGACGGATACACCACTGTTTTCTCAATTAACACCATCGGGCAATGATAAGGCCTCTTCAATGAAAGTGCAATAATAACTGATTACACTCTTTTTTTTAATAATCTTCTTTCGATTAGTTATTGCTACCTATCGGAAGAAGATTATTTTAGTACTCATGATATCTTAAATTTGAGGAGTCTTTTTTTCCCTTTAATACGATTCTATGTAAAACTTTTTCTTTCAGATGATTTTCTTGTTTTTATCACTGAGGGCAATACCACATGACTAGCATTATCCCTTGTTGGCTTTTCTATTTGCTTTAGCAATAATTTTATGATGTTATTACTTAGTTCTTCCAACGGCTGGCGGACGGCGGTGATCGTTGGAGAGATCAGGTTAAACGCCTCATGATCGTCAAAGGACACAATTCCGAAATCCGCTTTCGTGTTAGTCGTTAGGTTATTTATTGCAGCCAATCCTGCTATACAAAGATAATTGGTTGCAAAGATGATAGCATCCAGTTCCGGATTGTTCTCAAGAAAATCTTTAATAAGCTGCTGTTTGATTGCTTTTTTTGATTCAAACGGTATAAAGGCCACTTTAGGATCAATAGCTAATTTCACCATAACCTGTTCATAACCTGATAATCGCTCATGCATTTGGCTTTGTGTAGATTCGAGTGTAACGAATCCAATCTGACGAAAACCCCTATCATAAAGATGCATACAAGCTTCTATCGTTGCTTCCTTGTTGTTCGTTCCGACGAAATCTACCCCTTCGACCGGATCCCGATCAAATAGAACAATTGGGATATGTTCATCGACCATTTCTTTCACTATATTTTCGATTCCTTTGGTTGGCGCAATAATATAACCATCTAATTGGCTCCGTCTGAAAAAATTGATAATCTCAATGGCTGTATTGGTGTCACCGAGCGTACTACTATACATTATTCTATAACCTTTCGTTTTGGCTAGATTTTCGATCATAAGTGCTATTGGTCCAAAGAATGAGTCCGAAATATCTTCAACAATAAGTCCGATACTGTTGCTCCGTCCTGTTGCAAGGCTTTGCGCTAAGTGATGGGGATAAAAACGAACCTCTCTGACATAATCTAATACCTTAGTCTGTAATTCTTTACTGATGCGTCTCTCATCAGCTTTTCCGTTAATGATCAATGACACGGTTGACTTTGCAATATTTAAGTGTTTCGCAATGTCATTTATTGAGATCTTTTTATTTTCCATAAGTTCTGAAGCTTAAAAATATACATTTTTATTTCAAAAATGGAAGTTGAGTTGCATTTACACCCATTAATTTTGCAGAAACATTTCAATAGATAAATATATATAATTTGAATGCAAATCAAATTGTAAAGTTTCAATTTCTCTAGTAGATCAGCCACAACCCTAGAAAAGGGCGCGTCTGGGTTCACATTACTATTCAGTCCCTCCAACTTCTTCTCGGCATCTCCTATCCACTGCTCGTAAAGTTCCCTTAAATTTTTTTGCCCCGCCAATGAGCGATTCTTTTTATAGTGGGTAATCTGCCTAATCAGGATCTGTTTTTCACCATAATCGGGGTCAAGGATTGTCTGCAATATCTGTAACTCCCTATTGACCTGTCGCAACCTTTGTGCATAATGATCTGCCATCATATACTTCCATTCCTTAATGCTGATAGAAATTAACTTTTTCAAGTCCCTTGCTTCCTTCTGGTACAATCCGATCAACATTTTTAATCTGTCTAAATCATGCATAGTATTGGTCGTTTACCAAATTTACTTATTGTTTCTCGTTAGAAGAGCGTCCCCAGATAATATTATCCATATCCAAAGGATTGATTCATGTCAATTGTGATGATTTTATTAAATTCGTTATATGACAGCAACTTACTTTAAAGCAAGAAAAGCGTTTGATTTCAATCCGAACCCTTTTGAATTAGGAAATATTTTGGGTCTCAAAATGGGGTACGAAGCTTGCAAAAGCAGGGACGCAATATTTTAAAACATTGCTTCCAATAAGATTTAAATAATATTCAGATCAGTTATGATCCGTTTTTAAAAGATAAAAGCTTGAGGAGTACATAGGTCCGCCATTTTAATCGGTTCCTTCTTATTCTGAATTTTCCTTTCTAGCCTGCCCATATCAACAGCCACTCTGTTGTCCAATAACTTCGCATAATGCTGTGTCGTCTTGATATCTGTATGCCCGAGCATCTTGGATACTGTCTCAATCGGAACACTATTGGCCAGTGTAACAGAAGTCGCGAAAGTATGGCGTGATTTATGGAAGGTCAGTTCTTTGGTAATCTCGCACAGATCAGCAATTTCCTTTAGATAGCTGTTCATTTTCTGATTACTGAGAACAGGCAGTACCATATCTTTCGCCGCGCAGGGCGGATAGTCTCGGTATCTCTCTATAATTTCAAGCGCTTTGGGCAGTAACGGAATATTTGATGATGTTGCAGTTTTCTCTCTGCTTGTGAAGATCCAAAGTTTCCCGTCCACACCCTCGGCAATATCAATCCATTTTAATTTCTTCACATCGGCATAAGACAGGCCTGTATAAGAGCAGAAGACAAAAATATCACGCACATGCGCAAGACGTGGTATTTTGAATTCCTTTTCTTCTATCCGACGAAGTTCCGCATCACTTAGAAACTCCTTCTCTCTAGCCTTCGCTTTGATCTTGTAGAATGCAAATGGATCATCTGAGATCCAGCGGTGTGCAATACAGATCTTGATGATCTTGCGCAGGTGTTTCATGTACTTTGCAGCCGACACGGCTGAACAGCCCATTGTAGAACGCAGAAAGAACTCGTATCCTGTGACGAAAGCATGGTCGATCTTTCTTGTGTCGATATCCTGCGACCTGTATTCTTTTTCCAGATATCCACAAACATGGGAAAAAGAGGTTTTATACCCTTTGAGCGTATTGGGCTTAAACCCATTGCCCAAAAGCGCTTCCATTTGGTTGTTGTGCTCTCTGAATACATCTAAGAAATTTTTACGTTTAATATCTTTTCCCTGAAACCGCAACTTAATGGACTCCGCTGCAATTTCTTCTCCTGCCGCTACCATAGCAGTATGGATCGTGCTTACTTTAGTTACGAGTGTATCAAGGTAACTGTTCAAGGTCTTTACAGTTTCTGTTGTACCCTTTGCGCGGTTGGCTTTAGAATTCCATTTCGAAGGTTCGCATTCACGTCCCGTTGCGGCTTCTTTGGGCAGGCCATATACAGTAATCCGCATATAGATTGGCTTGGGGCCACTAACATAATTTTTTGGTTTCTTCAAGTAGAAGTTCAAGGAATAATTTGTACTCATGACAACATCATTTAAGTGAAACAAACCCTGTCCCGACTTTCGGGACAGGCTCTGCATCGCCATTGAAAAAACAATGAAACTCGATGCAAAATTAGCCTTGCAACTAAAATGGATCAAGATGTTTTATTTTTAAACATCTTGATTATTAGAATATTATCACCATTTCAGTGAGTAAGCAAATGAGCGAAAATGACTCACTTTTTTATTGGGAATTCGTGTAAGTTTTGTAGATACTGAAAAACAAAAAAGCCCGCAAACGTTTAATTTGCAGGCTTTTGTATGTTTTGACTTTTTGATGTGTAGCCCGTAGGGGAATTGAACCCTACTTGCATTAATCTATTTATCAGTAATTTACAAACCTTCCATTCCCCTACTCACCGAATAACTCACTGGTTTGACACATGTTTTAGCTACAAGCGTTGATGCTTTCAATATAAGCAATTAATATTAATAAATCGTAATAATTCCTAGTAATATCAAAATTCAATATTTCTCCTTCATCATTAATGACGATTTGTAATTTGAAACAATAGAACCATCCCATAGAGATTTTCCTACTTCAGCAATCCTATTAAATACATTATTTCTTTTGATTATCTTGTTTTTACATACTCTTATAGGGGTTGAGTCGAGAAAAGATATTCCTGAGCAAGTTCTTAAACAAGAGGTTTTTAAAAATATAGTCATCGGCATAACTACTTGCTGAGTTAACTCAACAAAACGATTATAAGAAAATGAGTACGGAAATTCTTCTTGCATATGTTGTTTTACATGGAATAGATATAAGTGCTGTAAGCGACGAAAAACTCCCAAATGGAATAATATAGGTATACATATGACCTCGCTATCACTCACCCTAGGAGATCTCTTGACTTTATTTCCCAAAATGCAAGCTGGTCATTACCATGAATTCGTTTATATGGAACATTATTAACGGTATTTTAGCCTTGGATTTACGATTGTTTCCGACAAATAGGTGGAGAAAACACTAAAAATATGAACCCTGAATGCTGCTAAACAATGTGCTTACCTGTTACTGATAATTTTTATATGGTAATAATTACCGGAAGCATTTTCTTTGGCTACAAATAGCGGTAAGTTTCCAATCACATCCAGGGTCTGTTGGTGTATATGTCCAGTAAAAACACCCAGCAAATTTGAGGCATTTAATACTTTTTGTCTAAACGCCATCGTGGTTTGTGTATGTCCTTTTTCAGGCCATGCCGCTCTTCTTTCCAATTCATACAGCTTATCATGCGCTTTATTCCATTCCGGATGGGCACAACCATAGTTTACAGGGCGCCCAGGGACATAAAGAGGGATGTGCATAACCAAGATAAAAGGTACACCAGCGGCCACTTGCTGATTAAAAAATGTCAATTGCTCGGGCGATATTTCATAGGTAGAATTATCAATTATGACAACCCTGATGCCTTTTATATCAACAGCATAATAAAGTGGATTATTTCCTTGATAAAGTGACAAAAGCCGCCGGTTTATCCATGCCTGCCTAAGTTCTTTTGTAGAACCTTGCATACCTTCATAGTGCCAATCGTGGTTTCCCGTGGTATACACATATTTCAATTTCGAATCAACAAGTATTGAATCAACCCATGCTATTGCTCTTTCTGAAGGATAACTAACAATATCCCCTGCCAATACCAATAAATCAACATTCTTTTCTTTAGCGATTTCTACCGTCTCCGCAAAAGACTGCTGGGGCGAAGTTTCTTCCCCCGTTTGAAAATGCCTTGTCGACGTATACGCTTGAGACATCCGCTTACTATAGTGTTCATACGGTTTTTCACGATCATCCTGCATAGCCAGATGTGTATCAGACAAAAAGATAATATTTATCGTATCCGTAACACCCGCGACATGTATATCAATCGCATTTCCATCCAATGAGAAAGACTGTCTATACTTGGTCTGTTGATTCATCCGATTGGTATTACAGCCATTCAACGTAACAATACATACGAGTAATACTAGAAGTATCTTAAGTACAAATGCAGGATAAGGAGTTAAAAAAATAAATAATAATTTAGATTTCATTTTATTAAATTATACGAAGTATGCACCTCCTCTTACACGGATAGTGCATACTTACTGATTACTTTATAAGCGACTAATCAACGGTTTTCCATTGGTAATCTCCCACAAGTTTTGCCGAATATTTCCCAGTTAAATCTTTAATATCTTCATCATTTTTGACCGTAGATGAAAATTCCCAGCCACAAACCAGATCAGATTCTGCCCCAGTAACAGCGATTTCTTTATCTTTAATTTTCAGAATTTCTGCCTGACTTTTCGCAGATTTCCATAGATGAAAGTCCTTAATATAGCCAGATAATCGCCAAGCTTCTGTCATTCCACCGATCCCAGCGGGCTGTCCGAAAGCCACCATCGAAGTCTCTAAGTAGTTAGATAAATAGTTTTTCCCACTTTGCGCTGTTTTCTGCTCGATCAGCTCACCATTCAAATAAACTTTTATGACTACGGGCTTACCATCTATCTGTTCTCCATTAATTCCATTTTCGTCGATAACTGCGGCAAAATGAGCCCATTGTTCCGTCGTAGAGAAGTTAACCCCCGGTTCCATCAACCCCCAATTCTCCAGACCAATAGTCATGCGCACACGCGAATTGTCAAAGTTATTGATCACCCAACCTTTACGGGTTTGCGTCGCTCCATCTTCATTAAAACAAGATATAATACTACCAAAACCCTCCGTATATTTAAGTTTAAACCACAACTCTACTGTAAAAGCCTGTTTCCCAGACTCGCCAAACTTTGAATAATCTGGGCTATAGCCAAAGTCAATATAGCCTCCGGCACGTCCATTGACATACAGCTCCGCCTGTTTAAATTCCGGCGGCAAATCCTCGCTACGTTGAGTTGCCTTAAAATCTGCCATTGCTTTGTTTGCCGCAGCCAGGGCAGCATCTACTTTCACTTGCGTAGGATCCGCTTCTGTCCCATTCTTAAAAAAACGAATTGTTTTTTCCAATTGTATTATTGCATCATCTAAAATGTATTTACTATCGCGGGGATACATTTCTTTTTTGTCTCCATACGTGGAACCATCACGCAGAGAAACCATATTTTCGTTTACACTTTGCATTTGATTGACAAAGTCGCTTACATCGATCAAATTTATCTTATCGTCATTTGAACAAGCGGTAAGAAAAGCGGATGCGATAAATAAAGAGAACAACAACTTAAAAATATATTTCATCATGTTATTGGTTTAGTTTTAATTAATAGCGTTTATCTAGGTTATGTATACTTCCAATTAGTTGAGTGTCGTCCATTGATGATCGCCCACTATTTTGGCCGAATACTGCTTCGTAAGATCCTTAATATCTTGATTGTTTGATGGAATAGCATTAAATCTCCAGCCACACACCAAATCGGGTTCAAAGCCTGTCACATCGATCTCCTTATTCATAATCTTTTGGATTACATCAGCCGATTTTGCACTCTTCCATAAATGGAAATCTTTGATGTAGCCCGAAAGCCTCCAATTGCTGGTCATCCCCCCGACCCCTGCCGGCTGTCCGAAAGCAATCATGGGGGTTTGCAGGTAATTTGAAAGATAATTCCCCCCATCGAAAGAAGTACTTTGATCCTTTAATATCCCATTTTGATACACTTTTACCACCACAGGCTTTCCATTGATTTGCTCCCCATTAATTCCATTTTCATCCACTACAGCCGCAAAATGCACCCATTGTTCAGTACTTGAAAAGTCAAATCCAGGCTCTAACAATCCCCAATTTTTTAACCCAAGGGTCATTCTCAACCTCGCATTATTAAAATTATTCACGACCCATCCTTTTCGGGTTTGCGTTTGGCTATCCTCGTTGAAACAGGAAATTATACTGCCAAAACTTTCCGTATACTTCATTTTAAGCCATAGTTCAACAGTAAACGCCTGTTTACCCTCCACACCAAAGTTGGAATAATTAGGACTGTAACCAAAGTCGATATACCCGCCATTTCGGCCATTTACATATAACTCGGCACTTGCCTGTTGTTTCTTCTGGACAAACCGGCTAACCCAATAAGCCGTTCTATCCAAGTAATACTCCGGAGAAAGGTTACCGTAGTCCAAGTAAGTGAACGCCGAACTACTAAAAGGTGTAGCTGGTTCAATCTGCGAGCCCTCGTGCCACTCGTTGAACGATGTGATTGAGATCAGTTCAGTCCCCGCATCCAATGCCTTTTGATACATGTTGTCGTAATACTGTCCGTTGTTACGATTGCGGGTAGTAGCCGTATTCCACGGACGAATACGCGTGTCGATATATCCCGGACCTACACTTGGGATAAATAGCTTATTATTTTGTTGCGCCCACGTTTGCATCGCAGCCCAATTAGCAGAGGTAGCACCATAAGTAAAGCCATCCGCAGCGAAATAGGTGTAAAATCCATCAAAATTAGCATTCAATATAATAGCAGGCTGTGTATTCATACCCTCGAGCCACAAACCTATCACAAGCGCATCGTAAGGGGTATTTCTTATTGTTTGACTCCCATTAGGACTTAACAAAGTAGCCCATTCTGATGGAGAAGTAAGATAAGAATCGTAAATAAAAAAGACCGGTTTTCCCCCCAGTCGATAAAATGCAGGGTGATTCCCATAGTTATCAATCAACTGGCTCATGCCTGTTTTCATCGTTGCCGCATTGCGTCCACCAAAAGGTTCGATATGAAAACACACTTTCAACCCATATTCATTGGCAATATTAAGTAAGGAGGCTATTTTTTCGGGCTCAGAAGTACCCAACTCATTCCACCAAGACAGGGCGACAACACCAACACCAGCGCGCACAAACATTTCCATGTGCTTTCTTATGGTCACAGGGTCCTTACTACTATATGTGCCGAGTTGCGGATAAAAATTAGCCGCTATATCACCATTCGTACCCGGAATATACCCCGGACTAGTCGTTTGTCCAGGGCCGGGAAGTATATCATGTCCCCAGTGAAAATAGCCATTATCAAATTCGGCATTACCATACCAATTGTAATAGAATCCAAAAGTATTATAATCTAAGTTTTCTGCAACGAGCGTCGCATTCTTTAGCATCAGCGACTTATTCGTAGCCTCATATTTTTCTTGGATCTCGAGCGTTTTGTTGCAGCTTATCAAGAAAGTTGATAGCAACAATAAAATCTGGCTGCCCAATAATTGTTTAGTTTTCATTCTTTCAGGTTTTAGATAATAGTTCATAACATTGCTGTCCCATTAAAGTTTAAAAAAGTTCTTTGAAATATTTGAAATATAGTTAGTTATAGAGGTTTTTCGACCGAACGGACTTGAAAACATAGTTTTGTGTCAGATGAATCTGATACCCCATGTTTCAAGATAAATACGTTTTCGCTCAATTGACCTCCTTTCTCAACCGAAGTAAGTTTAACCGTATTGTTGCCAAGTATGATGGCGACAAATACGTGAAGCACTTCACCTGTTGGAACCAGCTTCTTGTATTGATGTTCGGTCAACTTTCCAATCGTGAAAGTTTAAGAGATCTGGTAATAGCTATCGAAGCCCATCATTCCAAGTGCTACCACTTGGGAATGGGTAAGAATGTATCCAGATCATCTTTGGCAAGGGCCAATCAGGATAGATCTTATCTGATCTTTGAAGAGTATGCTTACTATTTGATTTCCCAGGCTCGAGAAAAACGCACGACCGGGATTTTCAATCTTGAAGGCAACGTCTACGCGTTTGATTCTACAACGATAGACCTATGTCTTTCGGTATTCTGGTGGGCAAAGTTTCGCAAGCGAAAAGGAGGCATAAAAGTACATACGCTATATGATCTGGAAACCCAGATCCCGACTTTCTTTCACATTACCGAAGCGGCTGTTCACGATTCGAAAGCGATGAAAGAAATCCCTTATGAACCAGACTCATACTACATATTTGACCGGGCGTACAACAACTTTAAGATGCTCTATAAGATCCATCAGATAGAAGCACATTTTGTTGTCAGAAGTAAGAAAAATCTGAAGTACAAAGCCATCAAGTGGAAACGTAGATTACCCAAAAATGTGCGGTCGGATGTAACAATAGAACTGACTGGATTTTATCCAAAACAGTACTATCCCGAAACCTTACGACTAGTCCGATATTGGGACCAAGAACAGGAACGTGAGTTCACATTCTTGACCAATGCCACCCAGATATCGGCATTGCAGGTTGCTGAACTTTACAAAAATCGCTGGCAGGTAGAGCTCTTCTTCAAGTGGCTAAAGCAGCACCTTAAAATCAAGAAATTCTGGGGAACTACCGAGAATGCCGTACGGATACAAATCTATTCAGCCGTATCTACATACTGTCTTGTTGCCATTGTTCAACACGACATGAAACTCGAGAGAAGCACCTATGAAATTCTGCAGATATTGAGCATTTCACTGACTGACAAAACGAATCTTCGAGACCTTTTTACCAAAACTAAATTTCAATATGACAAAGAACGAAATAGCCTTAATGGGCAAAATTTATTTAATTTTTAATTCGTCCCAATTTTAATGGGACACTAGTGAGTTCATAATTTGAGTGAAGAATACCTTCGCCCTACTTTTTCCTAAATTCTTTGACCCAGTAAGCAGTTCTCGTTAAATAATAATCGGGTGCTAGACCGCCATAGTCAAGATAAGTAAATGCCGAATTTTTTTGAGGGATAGCAGGTTCGATCTGTGAACCTTCGTGCCACTCATTAAATGACGTTATCGAAATATAAGGCGTATTGGCTTCAATCGCTTTTCTATACATCACATCATAGTACTTACCATCGTTTCTGTTGCGTGTAGCAAGTGTATTCCACGGACGGACGCGCGTATCGATATATCCCGGACCGACGCTTGGGATAAAGATCTTGTTATTATCATTTGCCCATTTTTGCATGGTCACCCAATTGGTCGGTGTCGAACCGTAGTTGAAACCAAGTGACGAAAAATAGGTATAAAAGCCATCGAAATGCGCATCGATGATCGCTTGTCCCTGTTCTTTTATATCATTCAACCACAAACCTATAACATAGGAGTCGTAGGGCGTATTTCGTATGGTAAGCGCCCCATCCGGACTGAGTAGTTTGGCCCACTCATTTGGCTCGATATTATACGAATCGTAGATAAAAAACATAGGCTTTCCATCAACTCTGAAAAATGCGGGATGACTACCATAGGTATCAATCAGTTTTTTAATATTTTCGCGCAGGCTTTCCGGATTCCGACCAGCATACGGCTCGAGATGAAAACACACCTTAACGCCAACTTTCTCTGCTTCATTTAGTACAAGCAGGTTTTTTATCGCTTCAGCGTCTGTTTTTTCATTCCACCAACTGATCGATGCGACACCAATGCGCGCCTTTTTAAACATTTCCATATGCTTTTTCACGATCTCAGGATCGCGGCTACTATACGCCCCCAGCTCGGGATAGAAATTAGAGGCTATATTTCCATTTGTCCCAGGAATAGAACCGAGGCTGCTTCCGCCATTCGGATTGGGTATTATCGCATGCGCCCAATGCTGCATTGCGCCATCAAACTCTTCGTTTCCATACCAATCGTAATAGAAACCTATCGTTTTGTAATCCAATTGCCCATCATCTTCCGTATCAGGCAACTCGGGGATTAAATTATCTTCACGATCACTGCTACATCCGGTAGTGGAAGCCAATGCGAAGAATACAATAAAACATATTGTTAATAATCTCTTTTTCATCTTTTATTTAATTAATTTCAATGTGTCATTCGGGTTCGATAGTCATTATCTAGGTGATCCTTACCCGCAAGTAAGATCCTTGATCGCGTATTTAGCAATCTATTCAATCGACATTCATTTCGAAGGATGGCGGCAGTGATTCTTCCGCCGAAGCCCAACTCTTATTCGGTTTATCGCCCATCACAAATTCCAACTTGTCTCCTTTCATCAGATCATCATGCGAAAACCAAGACTTGTTCCATGGTTCCCCATTTAATTTAGCCGATTGTATATATTTATGCTGCGGTGAATAGTTGTGGCAAATAATATCAAATGTTTTGCCTTGTCCCAACGTTATACTAGCCCTTTCAAATGTTGGGCTTCCGATCACGTACATGGGTAATCCCGGCGTAACGGGATAAAATCCAAGCTGTGAGAACACAACAAAAGCTGTCATCCCGCCCCCATCTTCATCTCCGGGGATTCCCATCAGGTCGTTTCGAAACCATTGATCCAACAAACTGCGAATTCTCTTTTGCGTCCGCCAAGGCTGACCAGCATAATTATACAGATAAGGAATGTGAAGACTTGGCTCGTTTGCCATAGCAAACTGACCTACATTACCCGTATGATCCGGCAGTTGAGCATAAAAATCAAACTTGCTTTTTCCCAAAGGCGTATCATACATTCTTTCCAATTCATTGACAAAAGCATCTTTTCCACCCATTAGGTTAACAAGATCGGCCACATTATGCTGGACATCCCACCGATACACCCAGCCATTGTTTTCTCCATAATAGTCACGTGCTCCCTGTCCCCCAGAATCGCTGTAATCGAAAGGTTCGATGAAATTGCCATAGCTATCTTTCGGATGAAAGAATCGCGTAATCGGATTAAACAACTTATGATAATTCAAGCTTCTTTTCAGAAAATAAGAATAGTCATCCTTTTTACCGATCTTCTTTGCAATCTGCGAAAGGCACCACTCATCGTAAACAGTCCCCAATGTAACCGCAACGGGCTGCCTTTTCTCATTGGTATTTACGTTCGCTACGAATTCCTTTTCATCGGCTCCCAACGCGGGGAAGTAACCGTTGTTTTTATAAAACTCATCCAGTACACCAGCCCGATCTCCAGACCAAGGAATAAGCGTTTTTTCGGTAATCCCTTGTTTGCAGGCATTATAAGCCAATTCGAGATTGAAGCCCTTCAGACCTTTTACATGAGCATCAATAATCGTTGCCACGCCATGATTCGAATTCATTCTTCGGCTATCACCCGTAACTTCGGGAAAGGTCGGCATCCAGAAGTTGTCCATCTGCTCTGCCATTTTTACAAACGAGTTGATCATCTGAACTTCCTTTTCCGGTTCTAAAATAACCCTTAGCGGGTGCGTAGCCCTATAGGTGTCCCATATCCAATCGTCCGTGTAGAACGGAATACCATTGTCGCCATGTATTTTATCATCAAAAGAACTATAATACATCCCATCCTCCGAAATACATATCATGCGTTCGTAAGTCCGATACAAGGCTGTATAAAATATGGATTTCGAATCCTCGCTATCCCCCTCCACCTTGATCTTACCCAGCGTCTCGTTCCAGATATCCCGGCCCTTGTTTTTAACCTCCTCAAAAGAAGCTGTCTTTATTTCCCTATACAGATTTTTTTTTGCCTGTTCTTCACTGATAAAAGAAACCCCATAGCGGACCTGCACCTGCTGGGCATTCTTCGCAAACTTAAGAACGACACTCGCCTGCTCACGGCTTTCATTTGGCAACGAATCAAGCTGTACCGGTGCAATATCCGATTCCAAAAACAGATACACTTTTGTCGCGTATTCGCCGATCTGTTGATACCCCGACACCGTATTGCCGTCCGCTTTGAGCATCCCGTTGCGACTACTAATAACCAGCGATGAAACATCAGTACCATCAAATTTAAATCTGTAGATTGCAGACTGATAGGATGGGCTATACTCCACATCGATGTTATCCTCATTAAGAAATACCTTATAATAATAAGGCGTGATTATTTCATTGTCATAGGCAAGTGGAACTACCGACGCCAATTTCTTCGTTCCAGTAACGGGACTTATCGCAAACGCTGAAGTCCCTCGATGGCTTGTCACAACGACAGGTAAGCCTTTTATTTTATTTCCCGTAAAATCTTCCCTTTCCGGATACACTCTCACTATGCTATTGGGTAAATGGATGGTGGGATAAGTAGGCACCAAGAGGTGACTAATATTTCCGATGTACGGGTTCACATAGTCAACAGGCATTTTTCCAATGCTATTGCTACGCGAGCAATTCGCCATTATCCCTAAAACCAACAGTAAGAATATAAACCGAAAAACATAATGTAACGACCTCTTCATGTTATGATATATTAGCTTGCGCCACGCAAAGATTACAAATCGACATTTATTGCTGGAGAGTAGTTATACTTCGCCTCCGCAGCACTACTCAATGCCCCGATCCGGAAATAATAACTGTTGCCCGTCTTTATTTGGCTGTAGTTGCTTATATCCATTGTAATTTCATATTCACTATCCTGCGCATTTGTATTCAACTCGTATGTTACACTCGCCGTTTGGATACGGTAGCCAACGGATATATCCGGATGCGCAAAAAGTGAGATGGCTTTAATAGGGTTGTTTGAGTTTTGTTGCATCTTAAATTTTGCAATAACTTTTCCGTCTCTAAACTTTATATCCGCATCTTTAATTCTGACATAAGGAACCACTTCAAATAGCTGTGTATTTGCTCCCGGCTTCATTTGGTACAATAGGGTATCCAGCGGCACATAGTTCCCTTTATTCAGTATAATTTTGTAATCGCCCGCAAACATTAGGTCATTACGAAATGTACCGTCATTCTTAAAGACCATCGATTGCACCGGAGGATTATTCCAGCCCAATTCGATGAAATAGATTTTAGATCCTTCCAATATATCTTGAGGTAACAGTTCGCCCGTTTCAAGGTCTCTTATTTCACCAGAAAAGGATGCATTAGGTGCATAATTGAGGTTATCTTTCTCACACGAAGAGAAGAGTCCTAGCACGATCAGCATGCCCATTATTATTAAATTCGTTTTCATAATATTTAAAATTAAAGCGTGTTATGGATTCTGTACAAGGCCGTTACTTCCAATACCCGGTATCTGTCTGTAATACCGCGAATATGTGTAAGTTTGATTATTATATCCTGGGGGATTCATCCGTACAAAAATATACTTGGGAGTGGCCCCTCTCAAATCGAGAAAAGGAACTAACGAACGTTTCATTCTATTTTCAAACAATTTGTGATACGTTCTCCAACGATTCAAATCCCACCGCCGCTTATTTTCAAAGGCAAATTCAACGAGTCTTTCTTTACGCACATTATCCACCGTCAGCCCAATTTCATCTTTATGAGCAGCCCTTTTACGCACCTCATTTAGCGCCTTTTTCCCCATTGTTTTGTCTTCACCAGTTGCCGCAAATTTTTCTGCAGCAGCCTCCGCATAATTCAGCAGAACTTCGGCATATCGGAATTCGATCCAATCGTTGGCCCCTTTGTTCCATTCGGCCGTAACCGTCTCTTTTTCCTGAAGAAACTTCCGAAGTAAAAACCCCGATCTGGTGTAATTGCCACCGACAGGACTGAAACCCGAATACTGATTTGCCTTCTCTGCACCATACGTATAATACGTCTTCCCATCGAGCCCAGTTACGCTGGCATCCGTTCGAAAGATATACGATCCATCAGGTTTAATGATTCCGCCCTGAATAATAATTTTATTATCTTTCCAAGATGTACCCGGCAGAATCATTGTGGCCCACAATCGAGCATCCTTGTTTTCAAATAATTCATAAGGCTTATCGATAGGGAAAGCATAGTACTGCACATTCTTATCAAAGCCACCATAAGTAGACTCGTTACCGTCGACTCTTGTCTTTACCGCCGTACTCGCTCCCAGTCCATTATCCGTATAATCCTCATACGCATCGACTAAATCAAGTGTCGGATTCATTCTTCCCGGATGAGGCCAACCATTTGCTGTCTGGTTAGGACGATACCAGATGTCATAATTATGCGCCAATACCGTTCCCGATGTATATCCCTTTATAAACATGGGCTCCTTTACACCAGAAAGCACACTATTGGGATTTTCGAACATTTGCTTATAATTATTTATCGCCTCCTCTTTTGTTGCCGGGTCCGCACCATATAATCCATAGTGTCCACTTTTTATGATCTCGCTAGACGCAGCTATACATTCACTATAATATCTATCAGCCTCCGACGCATCAATCCCGACCAGTTTTAGATCCACTGCAGGACCAGAGAAGCTCACGTAAGGCGCATGCGTAAACTTGGCTACAGAAGCCGCATACAGCGCAGCCCTTGATTTCAGTGCCAGCGCAATCCATTTATTTGCCCGACGCGTATCCGAAGGAGAGTCGGATAATTTTTCAGCAGCGATATCGCAATCACTCAAGATGAAGTCCCAAGTCTCCTTTTCAGTACTACGCGGAACTTTCAAATCTTCCACCGATCCGTTATAGACCTGCATTTCCTTTATTAGAGGAACACCACCATAGCGTTTAGCTAAGGCGTAATACGTAAATGCCCTTAAGAAAGCAGCTTCACCTTCAAGTTTCAGTTTTTCATCATTCGAAATTTTTGTTAATGTCGGTATGGTTTCTATCAACCCGTTTATATCTCTTATCAGTGTATATATTCCGCGCCAATTTTTATACGTACCATCGCCGTCGATATATCCCTCCCAAAAGTTAAACCCTTCGTCCACATCATCATTAAATTCAGAATGCATTGCCTCATCACTCGCATGCGCTGCCGAACGACCTCCATTGTTCGGATTCGTATTTCCTATGCCCAGGCTGAACCCCTTATCAATTGCATACGAAAAATCTTCGACCGGCAGACGCCCATATAAGTTAGCCATGTGCATGGCGACCCCCTCTTCCGAATTAAGTACCTTATCTGCCGGCACCTTGTTGTTTGGTTCAACATCTAGGATATCAGTACAAGCTGTTGTCCAACTCATTATTCCTAAGAATAACATCGATTTATATAGTTGTTTCATCATTTTTATTTTTAGAAGTTAGCCGTGAAGCCAAAATTGAAACTCTTCGTCAGCGGATAGTTCATTCCCGCATTATATGAACCCTCGATCCGTTCCGGGTCAAACGGTTTTACAAAAGCATCAGCAAAGGTGAACAAGTTGTATCCATTCACATAAATTCGTGGATTACTTAAGCCGATCTTTTTCATCACAGGAGACTGAAAAGTATAACCCAGTTCAATTGTTTTCAATCTCAAATAAGATGCATTTTTGCGCCAGATATCACTATTATCCATATATAGCGCCCCGACATCCTGTATCAGGCGTGATGCGGGCCATTCGCCTGCAATCCAGCGACTATCCGGGTCGTATGGATTCTCTTGGTGCCATCTATCATAAAAGTATGCCGGCGTATTTGCCCCTTTGGACCATAAGATTTCAGCATACACCTCACTAAATTGGACAGTGTACATTGCGGCACCTTGAAATAAGGCATAGATATCGAAATTTTTCCACGATGCCTCTAACGTAAGACCATAGTGGATCAGCGGAGTTCCAGACCAGAACGTTGGCATTTTATCATTATCGTCAATAATACCATCACCATTCACGTCTTTAAAAATATAGTCGCCGGGCAACTCGTTGCTGTTTCCCATTTCGCCATGTTGCACCACCCCATAATTTCTAATTTGTTCAGAATTCGTAAATTGCCCGAGCGTTTCATACCCCCATACAAAATCATTCCAGCGATTAGACGTTTGATTTCGCCAACGATCCCAGCTACTCACAAAAGGCCCCCTTTCGACATAATTCATCTGCGTACGCGCAAGATTCATATTCCCTTTTATGCCGTAGGAGAAATCATTAATTTTATTTCGGTGTCCTAATGTTAACTCTATCCCTTTGGTAATATCACTATTCAAGTTCTCTTGTGGCAAGCTGGCACCATACGTATTTGGCAGAGACACGGTTCGCGTCGCCAGCAATCCAGTCCGATCGCGTCTGTACACGTCCAATTCCATTGAAAACAGACCGTTAAATAACGAAAGATCCATACCGATATCAAGCTGTTTAGCCCTGTACCAGGTCAAATTCGGGTTGGTAATAGACGGAGCCCCTATACCCGACAGTGCAGTACCATCCGTAAATTCATAAGTCCCTACATTCAGGTTATAGCCCGGGATATACTGGAACGCTTCACCAGCATCCTGCCCCGATTTTCCATAAGAAGCCCTAAATTTGAGGTTATCAACAAAATCAAACTTCTCTTTTATAAATTTCTCCTCCGAAGCACGCCATCCGATAGATCCCATCGGAAAGAACGCCCACCTGCTATCCGGCGCATACCGATAAGATCCATCCTGTCTAAAAGCCAGTTCAAGTAAATATTTACCCTTAAAATCATAATTAAAACGACCTACATAAGAAATGAAAGCCGATTTGTTAGACATTCCACTCACCAATTGATCCTTTATTCCAGCATAATCCAGTTCATCGTAGGTATACAGATCATATTTACGTTCAATACTGGACCAATCATTATTTTCCTGTCTTCTTTCGTAGACCAAGGTTCCACTCACATTGTGCAGCTTATTGAACGACTTCACATAATTTATCTGCGCCTGCATATCCAGACGATTCGTTTCATTATTTCCCACTTGAATCAGAGAAGGACTATTGTATATACTTTCAATATATTGATCATTCTCTGCCGAGTACGTATAAGTCGCGTATTGTTTTCGAATACCCTTATGTTTCTGTTGATTAAAGTCATACCCAAGTTGGCCCTTTATCGACAATCCTTCCACAAATGGCAGGTCGTATTTCAATGAGAAAGTAGACTGGAGGTTCTTATTATGATACGTATGATAACCCGTCAGATCAGCATCTGCCAATGCGATCGGATTGAGCCCCATTTGTTGCGTGGCCAAATAGTCCGGATTGTTGTTGGCATAAGCCGGATAAGTGGGCACATTGATACGCGTTTGTTTAAATATTTCGAAAAACGAGCTCCAGGGTTGGCTCGTCTTATCCCATCTTCCCGAGAGGTTTATTCCTGCTACGAGTCCGTTCGCTAATTTAATATCAGCGTTTGAGCGAAACGTATATTTATCATAATTTAAGTCATCCGATTTTAGTAAGCTTTCATCACGCGCATAGCCCAGACTACCAAAATAAGTGACATTATCCGATCCCCCCTGCATTGAAACCGTATGCTGATGCTGTACCGCATGTTTTTTGAAGACATCATTATATAAATTAGTACTTTCATATCCGAGCGCCCCCTGCTTCCACAGCGCCAGCACCTCTTCCGTCACCAGCGGGTTGCCTTCACCAAGAATAGCCGCATCATTTCGCATTTCCATGTATTGCGCTGCCGTTGCCATTTTGGGGATATTTGTAGGACTAGATATCCCAATATTCGAAGACAAAGAGATCTTTGTCTTTCCTTTAGCACCCTTTTTGGTTGTTACAATTATAGCCCCATTCGCGGAGTTCATACCATAGATTGCAGCAGTTCCATCCTTCAGGAAGGAGATACTCTCGATATCCTCCGGATTTAACCGTTGAAAAGCATCCGCTCCATCACGAACAATACCATCAATGATAAATAGTGGAGTTCCCATTCCCCGTACATTGATATCAGACCTAAATTGTCCCGGTTCACCATCCTGTTGCCTAATTCTAAGTCCCGACACCTTTCCTTGTATCGATTGCGCCAAACTAGGAGCCTTCGTTTTGATAATCTCATCCGATTTGATATTGGAAATAGCACCTGTGAGACTTTCTTTTTTTTGCACACCATAGGCGACCACGACGATTTCGTCGAGTTCCAGCTTATCTTCCTTCAGCTTTATTTCCAACCGGTTTCTACTGTCAACCTTTAGCTTTTGAGATTTAAAACCAACAAATGATATTTCAATCTCAGTGCCCAATGGCACATTCAAGGTAAAAGTACCCTCACGGTCAGACTTTGTACTTTGTTTCGGGGAGGTTATAGATGCCCCTACGATAGGATCTCCTTTATCGTCTGTTACCCTACCAGATACCGTAGTATTGGTCTGTGCCGTAACAAAACTGAATGAAAGAATAACGCCTATCAAAATAGAAAAAAATCTCAAAATAGGTTTTTGTGATTTCCCTACATGCTTTCTCATTTTCATAATTGTCGTATTAATTTATAAAGTCTTATATTTTTATTAGGTTCAGCTTTTCATAATTATGCACACAATACCACGATCCAGCGTAAGAATTATGAAACATCAAATGGTTATATTATTTTCCCGTCCAAATATAGAATTGGAGGGGTTAATCCAGCATTAATCGCGCATTAACGCGCACGGCACACCGTCCCAACACACAATGCAACTATCTGAAAATCAGAAACAAAAAGGTGAATAAAAAATATTATTTTTTTTAAAGGGTAGGTTTAAGCAAGCACATTAATTGGGCATTAATTATTTACAAACCGCGCTATAATATCCTCATAAGTAAAGTCAGGCGTTGAATTGAGAAGACGCCTATAGTCTTCGCAGAATTTATCAAAGCTCTGTTTAGATAATCCCTTTTGCCTCATCTCGTACAGGACTTTACATTTTAAGCGAATCGCTTCTTCATCAATATTATCATGAATCAAGATGACATCAGCTATTTTCAATAACAATTTAGGATCATCAGCAATCCCCTGTTGATGGATAGATTCGAGCAAAGCATCGACCAATAATGTCGAGAATTTAGATTTATAACTATCCGCCCATTCGGTTTCCAAACTCGGCAGCAATGGACCCAAAGAAGCCACGCGAACGATCTGTCGGATCAAGTCTTTATCAAGTGGATTTTTATCAAGCAGTTTTAAATTTGCCGATATTTCACTGTAATCGCAGATTAACTGATCACCAAGATCGAGATACCAATAACTATTTTTATGAATTATTTCAATATTTCCAACATTCTGCAGAAGCAAACGCAGTTTTCTGATATTCACCCGTCTGTTATTGGACGCACTATCTTTATCCATGCCAAACCAAAACGTTTCGTCCAGCCGTTGCGAAGTCGTCCCCTTGTCATCTTTGACCGAACTGAGCAGCAGGTAGATCAATAGCTGCTTGATTGTAGGCGAGAATTCACCGGTCATATTATTCCCATGTTGATCATATATCCTAAAGCCTCCTAGCAAATAAATAGCTGACTTTTGCTTCTCTACCGGATATTTTTCAATTTTATCATATTGCAGCAAGTCTGCCTGTGGCGTCCGATCTTCAACACCTTGCTTTTTATATTTTCGAACATAAAAAATAAGTCCAACCAGTACCACAATAGGGCATATAAGGACGAGTAACCACAGCGGAGACAACCCTCCCCCCTTTTTAGCAACTTCGTAAGACTGGATAAATTCTTTAGATAGCGGCGGAAAAGCCAAAGAATAAATATCGATGATTGTAGCTTCACCAGAAGCCTCTTCCTGCTGCACAAAGGCATATAGCGATGATGTTTTCCGATACAAGAATAAACTACAATAAGATTTGATATCCAAAAAATTATATTTAATAGAATCACTTAAAATCTCCATCGACGGATTTTTAGTTTCTATATCGAAAGCAGAAAGATAAAGGAATGAATAATACCTATCATTATTATACGTGAGCGTATAGAGCTTATTGGCCGCAGTATCCGCCACCATAGCATTACTAAACGTATAATGATTCTTATCATTCACAAAAGACCACATGCGCGTATGTTCTTTCGTATCAATATTTATTTTGTAGAGATCATAATAATTCCGGGGCGATTCCTCCTGTTTGCCCGAAGCACTCCCGTACCCGCCCAAGATCAACATATGCTTATTATCGATGTTGCACGAAGCACTGAGATAGCGCGGTTCAATCCCTGCCGCAAGAGATTTCTCTGCCCATTTTGCCGTATCATTTAGCTCAATGACCGCTAATTGCGCATTGTATCGGTGGATCCCATACCCACCGAAGACGACCAAGCGATTATTCTCATAATCTATAAATTGATTATGATGCTGTCGCGTATCTATCTCAACAATCGCATGCTCACTCCATTCATTTTTATCAAAATCATAAAAATTCAGTTTAGGCAGATCCGGATTGTAGGAGATCAGTTTACGCTGCTTACTGTCGAATATTAATTGGCTAGACGCGCCCACCCTGAAGTAAGGGTAGCCCTTTTTCGGGATGATCGTATCCGTTCTATTGGCATCAATGTGATACGTATAAATTCTATCTCGCGTAACCATAAATACCCTTCCACCAAGCGTGTCATAAGCAATCTGCGGGAGAGGGTTACGATTTGTGCCGTCCGTATTGAGCCTAAGCGATGCAATTTTATGCCATTGCGAATGCTTATCGATTTCCCAGATCGGATTTCCCGCTATCGCCGGATTTTTTGTTATTTCATCATACACCACATTTTTGTTATGTGTAGCCAGACGCCATTCGTGCTTTATGACGTTCTTTTTATCTCTGATAATAATATTTCGGATGGTCATTGGAGGCACATCATTGGTATAAAAATGAATATTTTTATTCTCGCCAAAATATATCTTTATGTTATCAAAGTCCGCAATAGGCTGTTTAATTACTCGCTCCTTGCCATTAATTAGCACCTTTATATTATCCCTATTAAAAGATAGTTTAATTTTCAGCCATTTATTTTCCTGTAGACCTCCCGCATCCTGAATCGATGCAGACTCGATGACCCCATCTACTTTTGTCAGTAAGCATTTAAATTCGGATTTTAACAGGTGGGAAATGATATCGAAACTTTCCGAATCGTTTGCAACCACGCGGCACACATAGCCATAGGTATGTAATTCCTTTCTGAGCCTTAAATCAAATTCCAATGAAAATCCATCCTTTGAAAATTCCAGGGGCTTTTCGGCGGACAAATTTAATCCAGTACGTTCATCCTGATTTTTCGTGTGGGCAATAAAAGTAAGGCCCGAGAAATGAGATTGATCATTAATTTGAGCAACTAGCATAGTTTGCCAAAAGAATAAAAACAAAAATAGCTTAAATTGAGGTATCTTTCCCATTTAGGATTTAATAAAATCGAAAATCAAGCTAAAGTTAATAAATAGTCCGAGCTTAAAAAGTCGCATTGAGTTTTAATATTGATTTTAGTATGAAATATTTAGGCAAGATGTTTATATTTCGAATAAGCACAAAAACGGATTTTTTCCATTTGTTCATCATCCTTTTGAAATTAAAAGCAGTAGCTGTTAGCATAACGTTAATATTATCACCTACGATTCCTTTGTAGAAATTTCTCCCCAATCGATGGTCTGTTTTCAAATGTCCGTTTATAGGTTTAAACCTTTCTTTACAACACTCGTTTTGTAAACCTATACTAGTACAATACAATGTGTAAACCCATAGTAGGACGATACAAATGAGCAAGCAGAAGTTGGGCAGAGCCCTACTTTTCTTGTCCCATTTGCCAGAAATGGGGTTTAGAGTATCCTCCGGGGATACTCTGTTGCCTTTACAATAACATAAAGCCAATTTTTAGTATACTGCGCAGTATACTTTATAATTCAATCCAACATGGGAAATAATAGGCTGTATATAGAATAGACAATATATCTATTAGGCTATCAATATAGATAAATATATCGCTGGTTATCTGAATAAGCATTCATTTAGCTATAACTGATGTAGCTTTTACCCCCCATCTCTTCGAATATGAAAACTTTGAACACAATTTTTGACAATAATTCCATCACTTGATTGGCTAAGGTGTTAAGCTCCAATCCCAAATACAACAAAGTTTCTCTTGCATCCCATTGGAACCCCATCCGCTGCAGAAGGCTGATCTGATGGTTTCCGATAACGTTTCTATTTCTGAGCGTTTTTATTTTGGGAATCCGTAGGTATAACTTTCTACCGCTGGTAATTATGATACCAAGATCCAGTTCACTATCGAACATCAGTACGACTTTTTGAACTTCCTTCCGTTTCAATTTCTCTAGTAGATCAGCCAAAACCCTGGAAAAGGGCGAGTCTGGGTTCACATTACTATTCAGTCCCTCCAACTTCTTCTCGGCATCTCCTATCCACTGCTCGTAAAGTTCCCTTAATTTTTTTTGACCCGCCAATGAGCGATTCTTTACTCTATATCTTCTATTTATGGGCTAATGTTTATGCTATCTAGAACTATCACATTTTATTTTCAAAAGGGATTTGGTTAAATTAGAAAAAGCTGTAGGAACCTAGCAGCAGCTATGAATACCAGCCATTAGAGTGCGTTCATCTTTGGGTATCGTCGAAAATATATTGTTTACATCTGTACCCCATACTGGAAATGGGAAAGAAAATTATTTCTATGGGAACCAATAAAAAATGTAGGGAGACCGGAAAGGTAATTTTTACCTCCTGGATTGAGGCCCAGCTTGTTATGCTCGACCTGAAATGGAATTACCTATATAAACGGAATGAGGAAGGCCGACGTATCAAACACAGGCAGGGCAGGCCTATCCAGAGACGGGCATACTACTGTACGCATTGCAACGGATACCACCTGACAAAATGGAAGAAATCAAACTTCAATACGTATACCGAGAAACGATGGAGACGGGACCAAGGGGAATAAAGTTCAGCCGCTCAAAACATAACCTTTGATTTTAGGGGCTTCCGACCGAAGTCCAGTAAAACGGCCATCCCATTTGGACAGCCGTTTAAGGATTAGATAGGGCGTAGTTAAAACAATATCAATATACATTTCTAAAAGGAAGGTTCAAAATTAACTGTTTATATAAACAGCTTATTTACCAAGATCTTTAATGAAACTCACTATTTCCGAAAGTGATTTGTTCCCCAGTCCGTCCATGGCAGCGAGATGCTCGTATGAACAGTTCATCAGATCCGCAACAGTTATTATTCCTTGTTTATGGTGGGCACTTACGGTCTTTCCGCTGAGCTCCTGCCGGAAATAGAAGAGGTCGCTTTCAAGGATGGTCTCATGGATATACTCATTGTCACCCAAGATCCGCTGAAGTTTCATGAAAAGGTTCCGAAGGGAGGTATAATCCATCTTTCGAAGGTCGATCCTCGCCTTAACACCATCTAGATAGATATCAATTTCGTGTTCATTCATGTTTTCAGACGATTTGGTTATGCATTAATGGCTATCTCTCCTGACCGTTATCCTGTTCAAAATCAACATTTAAATTAGGTAAAAATGAATAATAATTCCAAATTTATTCGACCAACTTCCGATTAACCATTTTCAAGCATTGAATACGCTCGATTACTTAAACTTGTAGCACAAGTTTTCTCAACAAAACCTATTATAAAGAATCTCGATTGATAGATTGATCCATTACTAGTAGTGGATGAGCTAAAAAACTGTCGCTCAACAAGAGAACAGAATTTGGGTTCATATAGAAAGAAGAGGTATAACTGAAATTTTACAGGTTCAACTGTAGCATGACGAATGTTTTTTTCGTTTCTTTATATGAATTTTATAAACCATACTAGTATTTTCAATAATGAGCAGAAAACTAACTATTCCACTTTTTAGTATATTGTTTTTAATTGTTGCATCTTGTAGCCGTGATGAACCATTCTACCCAAAACCTCAGCCAGAACCGGAACCCCTTATAGAATATGCTTGTCCAAAGGCAGATGATATTTACAAGATCTATCCAGATACGCTTTTCGTTAATGCTAAAGGCCTATACGTCATGTATGAAGACAGGCCCGTTAAGTTGACCTATACGAAAGACCTTAGCACTTCATTTGCATTATTTACCTGTGAAGGGAAGTTTGATAACCGAAATGAGACCGTGAATAGTCCTCTTTCGTGGAAGATCAAAACAGCTGATCAAGAACCCCGAAACATAGTTTATGCCATGCAAGGAGTGGTCCAAATCAACAAAGTACTTTTACCGAAGGACATGGATCGGATTTTGACATTTACGGAAGGGGAAAAAATGGAATATAGTGTTTCCCTGTTAAATTTCAAGGAAGATATCATCCAGACAAGTAAAGTAACTTTTATATATAAAGAGGATTTACAACCGTAATCTGAAAAGGAAGCTGCCTTTTGTGCAGCTTCCTTTTTGGGATTTATGCGATATTCCGACCACTGTGATCTGTTCTAATAAAAGTAAGAGCCTGTGGAGTACATAACTCAGCGATTTTAGCCTGATTTGCAGGCACCGGTTTATTCTCGATCTTTCTTTCCAGTCTATCCATATCCACGGCAACCCTATTATCTAATAATTTCGCATAATGCTGTGTTGTCTTGATATCCGTATGACCAAGCATCTTGGATACTGTTTCAATCGGAACACTATTGGCCAATGTAACCGAAGTAGCAAAGGTATGACGTGATTTATGGAAGGTCAATTCTTTGGTAATCTCGCATAGGTCAGCAATTTCCTTTAGATAGCTGTTCATTTTCTGATTGCTGAGAACAGGTAGTACCATATCTTTCGCTATGCATGGCGGATAGTCACGATATTTTTCAATAATTTCAAGTGCCTTTGGTAATAACGGAATATTTGATGATGTTTCGGTTTTTTCCCTACTTGTGAAGATCCACAGTTTTCCGTCCACACCCTCAGCGATATCCGTCCATTTTAGTTTCTTTACATCAGCATAAGATAGACCTGTATAACAACAGAAGACGAAAATATCACGAACATGTGCAAGTCGTGGTATTTTGAATTCCTTTTCTTCTATCGTACGAAGTTCTGCGTCTGTTAGAAACTCCTTCTCTTTTGCTTTAGCTTTGATCTTATAGAATGCAAAAGGATCGTCGGTGATCCAGCGGTGTGCAATACAGATCTTGATGATCTTACGCAGATGTTTCATGTATTTTGCCGCCGACACAGCTGAACAGCCCATTGTTGCTCGAAGATAGAATTCGTACCCTGTGACAAAAGCATGGTCAATCCTTCTAGTGTCGATATCCTGCGACCTGTATTCCTTTTCTAGGTACCCACCAACATGGGATAAAGAGGTTTTATACCCTTTGAGCGTATTGGGCTTAAATCCATTGCCCAAAAGCGCTTCCATCTGGTTGTTGTGCTCTCTGAATACATCTAAGAAATTTTTGCGTTTGATATCTTTTCCCTGAAACCGCAACTTAATGGACTCCGCTGTAATTTCTTCTCCTGCCGCTACCATAGCAGTATGGATCGCACTTACTTTAGTTACGAGTGTATCAAGGTAACTGTTCAGGGTTTTTACAGCTTCTGTTGTACCTTTTGCGCGGTTAACTTTGGAATTCCATTTCGATGGCTCGCATTCACGTCCCACCGAGGTCTCTTTTGGAAAGCAGTCGACTGTGATCCGCATATAAATTGGCTTGGGGCCACTAACATAATTTTTTGGTTTCTTCAAGTAGAAGAGCAAGGAATAATTTGTACTCATGACAACATCATTTAAGTGAAACAAAATTAGCCTTGCAACTAAAACGAATCAAGATGTTTATCTTTTGAACATCTTGATTATTAGAATGTTAACTCTATTTCAGTGAGTAAGCAAATGAGAGAAAATGACTCACTGAATGACTCACTTTTTTCTTGGGAATTCGTGTAAGTTTTGTAGATACTGAAAAACAAAAAAGCCTGCAAATTAAATGTTTGCAGGCTTTTGTATGTTTTGACTTTTAGATGTGTAGCCCGTAGGGGAATCGAACCCCTGTTTCAAGAATGAAAATCTTGCGTCCTAACCCCTAGACGAACGGGCCGTTTTGTGTTTCGGTGTGCAAATATAGAAAGCTTTCTAAATATCACCAAATTTTTATAAAATTTTTATTCATTTTTTTCGGGGTGTATCCTAAGAACTTGTAAAATAGCTATATTTAAGGTTCATTGAAAAAAGTAACCAACATGACTAATTTAAAAAAAATCAAAAGACCATTACTCTATGCTGGCCTTAGCATGACGCTTTTGGGTCAAGGTGCCTTTGCACAGGATCGCGGCAGCAGCGCCGATCAGTTACAGGTCAGCTGGCAGGTAAAAGAAGGACAGAACATTCGAAAAAATCCGGTTTCGACGCTTATCCTCAAAAATAAAGGAAAAAGCAATCTGCAGCTCAACGACTGGAGTCTCTGGTTTAACTTTATCCGGTCCATCGACCCAAATGCCATTGATAAGCGCTTTGCCATTGCACACAGAAATGGAGACCTTTTCGAACTGAGCTTTCACAGATCTAATTTCATCCTGAAACCGCAGGACACCGTTCATATCGATTTTGTAACCACCGGACTGGTCAACTATACCGATGGCCCGATAGGCTTATACCTCAAAAATAACAGAAGTGGCAAAGCAACAGATGTTGTGGATTACGTAGCCAGCAAAACGGCTCCTCAATCAGAAACTGAAAAAGTCAACTACTTTGCTTATAAGTACGATCAGAATAAACTTGTAGACGGAGTTGCAGCACAGCCTATCATTCCGATGCCGGCCAGCATACAGACCGACAATACGAAAAAATTCACGCTTAAAGCAGGTACCAAATATTTCGTCGATAGCGGTTTTGCAAAAGAAGGTGCTTTCCTGACCGATTTCCTGAGCAGATATACGGGGATCAACCTTTCGAATAGTCGGGAACAAGAAAGCAGTATCCGTATAATCAAGACCAAAGGCTTAAAACCAGAATCTTACCGCCTTACAATCGACGCTGCCGGTGTCCGCATAGAAGCCACGGACAACGCTGGCGCTTTCTATGCTATCCAGTCCTTAAAGTCACTACTCAACCATCAGCAATGGCACAAAACAGCAAAGTCAATTGCTTTACCACACAGCCGGATCGAAGACAGTCCTCGTTATGGCTACCGCGGTTTTATGCTGGACGCAGCGCGCAACTTTCACAGCAAGGACGAAGTGTTGCGCATCCTTGACCTGATGGCTACATATAAACTGAACAAGTTTCACTTCCATTTTATTGACGACGAAGGCTGGCGCCTGGAAATCCCTTCGCTGCCCGAGCTCACAGCTGTCGGAGCCAATCGTTCAACGGATTTTGAAAGTGGAAAGGCCATCCAGCCGGCATACGGATCTGGAGCTGAAACCCGCTCAAAACAGTATTATACCGTGGCTGATTACATGGAGATCTTACGATATGCACAGGCAAGGCATATAGAGGTCATCCCCGAGGTAGAGACTCCGGGACATGCCAGAGCAGCCATCAAAGCGATGCGTGCACGCTATGAACACTTTATGAAGAATGGTAATAAGCAGAAAGCGGAGGAGTTTTTGCTTGACGACGCAGCGGACAAGTCCGTCTATAACTCGGCGCAAAACTGGAACGACAACGTCATGAACCCTGCCTTGCCTTCTACCTATCATTTTTTGAGCACTGTCGTCGACGAAATCAAGGCCATACACGATAAAGCCGGCGTTCCACTGAAAATCATCGATCTCGGCGGAGATGAAACTCCCAGTGGCGTCTGGGAAAAATCACCTAAAGTGGCCGCCTTCATGCAACAGAACAACATCAGCAACGTACTGGATGTATGGCCACTATACATTGCCAAAATCAACAAATTGGTGCAGGAAAAAGGGCTAACAATGTCTGGCTGGGAAGAAATGGGTATGCGCAACAAAGGGAAAGGCATGGAAGTCAATGCCGACTTGGGCACAGCGGGTATACAGCTCAATGTCTGGAACAACCTGCCCGGACAGGGACAGGAAGATCTGGCTTACCGTCTGGCCAACGCCGGCTACAAGGTAGTTTACACCAGCGCCGCCAACAACTATCTCGATATGTCGTGGGACCGCGACTTTGCAGATCCCGGACACAGCTGGGTAGGCACCGTCAATCTGAATAAAACGTACTCATTTGCACCGGAAAACTTCTTCATCAACCTGCGTAAGGACGATACGGGAAAAGATCTGGTAAAAGAAGCTTATACCAACAAAGAAACGCTTACAGCCAGGGGCAGGCAAAATCTGCTGGGCATCAAGGGGGCGCTGTGGTCTGAAAAAGTCGCAACGGATCAACGCCTGGAAGAAATGATATTCCCACGGCTGATCGCCATTGCCGACCGCGCCTGGGGACCAGAACAAGGCTGGGAAAAAGGGGATTCGTTTGACGAGACCATTTACCGGAAAGCATATACGGCTTTTGCGAGAAAATTAGGAGAAGATGAACTGCGAAAGCTTGGACTCATAAATGGGGGCTACAGGTACCGCATGCCAAAAATTGGTGTCAAACAGGGAAATAATCAACTCTTGATCAATACCGATTATCCTGGATTTAAGGTTTACTATACGGATAATGGCAGCGTCCCCACAGCACAGTCAAAACAGGTGGATAGAAGTATTCCCTATCAGCAAGGCAAAAAATATCAGTTTAAAGTATTTGATACCGCAGGCCGGTCTAGCGATGTGATCATTTACTAGCACATAGCTTCGCGAGGCGGTTGGCGATACGGCAGCTCGACGCGAAATAAATATACCAGGGCCGGTTTAGAAAACCGGCCCTGGTATATAGAATAAGAAACTAATACTGTGCATTAAAATTTGTAGCTCAATGCAGCTGCCACATTCCGCGGATCGATCTGATTAATAAATCCGCCACGGAAGTATGAATTTAAACCGATCTCGTTGGTGATATTGTTGACAAACACTTTGGCATCAAACCGCCGCCATTTGTACCCGACCTGTGCATTTAAAGTGGTATAAGCCGGCATATTGAATGGTTCAGTTCCATAATACTCGCCATGCCCATTCGGTGTCAAGCTGTACTCATTGACCGGACGGTCTCCAACATAATAAACCCCGGCACTCAAACTCAGATTTTTTAAGGCGCCCTGATTAAAGACATACTGCACCCAGGCGTTTGCGGTGTGTTCTGGAGCATTCATCGGAGCGGATCCATCCATGTAGGACGGCGAATTTTTATACCGCGCATCCAGATAGGCATATCCCAGCATAACGGTCAAATTTTCCAATACCCGGCCATTTAACTCGGCTTCTATGCCATCGCGTACCAGATCTCCAGCCTTAAAGTATAAACCAGTTGGTGTATTTGTTCCGGGCGTGTACTCTGCATTCGTCAGATTGGAGGTGTAAATATGGAAATAGGTTAAATTAAAACGTAATCTATTGTTCAACCAATCGGATTTAATACCACCTTCAAATTGTTCGGTTTTGGCCGGGCCAGACTTCGAACCATCTGTTAACTGCCTTGCTGCATTCCGCAAATCGGTCGAGTTTGTATACGAACCGAAAATATTGAAATTCTCAAACGGAGTCACGATAATGCCGGCCATCGGATTCCAGGCCGACTCTCTTTTATTTCCATTCGAAGTAAAATCTTTGGTCGTAATCTCGGAATATCTCAATCCTAAAACCCCTTTGATATATTTATTGAATTCAATCACGTCTTGTCCCATAAAACCTATCGACGTGTAGTAGTTTCTTACCGGAGTCCCGGCTGTATAAGCAATCTTTTTTCCTTTACGCTGATTGCCCAAAGAATCTACGTAAAGCACCTCTGCGAGGTCATTTGTCCAATCGCCATGAATGTCGATAATGTCAATGACGGAACTATTCTGATCGGCTTTTTTCAGTAATACCTTTTCTTCCAACGGACTTAATTTCCCCGCAAAAGTTGTTGTCGTTGCGTCGGCTATACGGTAGTCGACGCCAGCCTGTACCAAATGTTTGACTTTGCCTGTATACAGATCCTTTCCAATTAAGTCAAACTGGAACGCTTTATTCTTATCGTCACGTAAACTTCTGTTCATGGAGCGTGAGAAGGTATTATACGCCTTGGCGTCATCTTTGACCAAAGACGTCGCAGTGGACTGATTGTCAACTTGGTAAGAAGAGGTAGCGATAGAAGCACGGATACTCCAACGGTCGGTTAAGTCGTGGTTGATCTGTGCCATAAAGCTCTTCATCTCCGTATTGTTGTTGTCGGAGTTAAATCCAAGGAACTTATCATTTGGAATTACATAGAGTGCATTCACTCCCTGCGATGGATTTAAGTTAACTGCTGAATTGACCGGTGTACGATTATCATTAAAGTAGTCCCCTTCGATCGTTATGGTGGTTCGGTCGGTCGGTTTCCAGGCCAGCGAAGGGTTTAGGTATACGCGGTTGGCCGATACGCCTTTACGGAAACTGTCGCCCCGTTCGTAGGCGCCATCCATGCGGATTGCCACGGTCTGTTTTTTATCCAGTACGGTCTGAAAGTCAAAAGTAGGCCGGAATTGTCCCCAGCTACCCACGCGTACCCCGACTTCGCCCGAATTTGTGAAGTTTGGCGTTTTCGTTACCACATTGATCACCCCCCCTGCGTTACCGAGATCGGTAATAACGCCCTGAGTCACGGCTGCAGATCCCTTGATCATCTGAATGGATTCCACTCCCTGCATATCCACAACGCCGGAAGCTGTCTGAAACTGTGAGTCCATCCGTACCCCATTTTTTAACACGGGGACTCCGCGGAAACCCCGGGTGGACAGCGATTCTTTGACACCACCGTAGGAGCCGAATAGGGTGACGCCCGGAATATTGCGCACCGCGTCTGTCAACGTCAGAATACCCTGATCCTGGATAACTTTGCTGGAAATAACAGAGATACTCTGAATCTGATCCGATGGCTTCAACGGCATGCGCGTGATCATTTCCAGACCTTTCGGCTTCTTATTACGCTCACCGAACACCTCAACCTCATCAATAGCCTGCTCATTGCTCACCAAAACCACCGGCTTGATGACCACTTCACGGCTCGCAGCACTAAATACATAATCGATGGATGTCGATTGATAGCCTAAATAGGAAAATCGGATCACCGCATCTTTATCCACGCCGTGCAGTCTAAAATGACCCTTATGATCGGTACGCACGGTTTGATCACCGACTGAAACGGTTACTGAACTAAGTGGATTGTCGTTGGCATCAACGACTTTTCCTTTGACTATTCCGGAAGTTTGACCATATAAAGCGCTCGCAAATAAGCAAGTGGAGGCAAGTGCAAGTAAGTGTTTGTCCATGTTAATATACTGGTAATTATTTTTAATTAATCTAAATAGATGACTCAAAGGTATAAAATTTATTTTATTTAGAACAATTAAAGACAGAAAAGCCCTGAATCTTCTCAGATTCAGGGCTTTTCTGTTTAAACACGAAGGGTATTAATCAAACTTCCATCGCACAAACGCTTCGATAGCTTCATAGTTAGCCAAACCTAAGCGGTCGTACAGGGCTGCAGTCTCACTCGTACGATCTTCTGCACGGACCCAGAACTCGCGCGGATCATCTCCCGGAAATACAGGTAAATCTTTTTGCGACTGGTGTTTGAAGATCGCAAGACGTTTGCGATAGACCTCCTGGGGAGAGAGCGGAACTGCCATTTCGATTTCATGAATCGGATATTCGTGCCATGCCCCCCGGTACAGCCACAACCAGCAGTCTTTGGTCCATTCATCTGTTTTGCTTAATCTTTTCAGGGCTTCAAACAAAATATCGAAACATACTTTGTGTGTTCCGTGCGGATCAGCAAAATCACCTGCAGCGAATACCTGATGCGGTTTGACCTGACGCAATAATTCCATGGTCTGCTGGATATCATCTTCGAAAGACACCTCTTTGGCAAATTTCTGTCTGTCGTAGAACGGCAAATCCTGGAAATGAATATTCTCATCTGGTAGTCCGACTAACCGGGCACCTGCAATGGCTTCACCCTTACGGATCAATGCTTTGATTTTGCGGACGAGCTCCGTATCAATCTGATTGGGCTTTTTCGTTGCAAAGATTGCTCTTTCCTCGTCATAGATCCTATTGATCTGTGCTGCTTCTGCTTCTGCTCCGATCTGCTTGGCTAAGTCTTCGGCAAATTCCAGGTAGCGCACCACATCATCATCCCATACTGCCGTGTTCCCACAGGTCTGATAGGCCACGTGTACGTTGTGTCCCTGATCCGCCAGACGGATAAAGGTACCTCCCATCGAGATCACATCATCGTCAGGGTGCGGAGAAAACACGATAACATTCTTCTTGGCCGGATTAGCACGCTCGGGACGCTGTGAATCATCCACATTGGGCTTCCCTCCGGGCCATCCGGTAATGGTATGCTGCAGTTCATTAAAAATACGGATGTTGATGTTATAAGCGGGACCGTTCTCTGTCACCAACTTCGCCATACCGTGGTTGTTATAGTCTTCGTCTGTCAGCTTTAAGATCGGTTTGTTGATTTCCAAGGACAACCATACAACGGCCTTTTTAATCAATGAAGGCGTCCAGGTTACATCTTCGGCGAGCCAGGGAAGATCGAAGCGGGTCAACAGGGACGCTGCAGCTTCATCCAGAATAAACTCCACATTATCGGATAACTGTAGATAGGTTGCCGGAATCTCCGATGAGATCTCGCCTTCTACAGCTTTTTTGATAATCTCGGCTTTCGTTTCGGTCCAGGCCATCAAGATGATCTCCCTGGCCTTAAAGATCGTACCTACGCCCATGGTAATGGCTTTTCGAGGTACATTTTCTTTACCACCGAAAGCACGGGAGGCATCGCGGCGTGTCAGGTCATCCAAAGTAACGATACGCGTACCGGAGTTGGGCGCGGAACCGGGTTCGTTAAAACCAATATGGCCGGTACGTCCGATGCCTAATAATTGAATATCTAAACCTCCGGCTGCCGTAATCTTCTGCTCATATGCTTCACAGAAAGCATTCACTTGTTCAGGCGCCAGGGTACCATCTGGAATATTTACATTAGCCCGATCAATGTCCACGTGATCAAACAGGTTTTTGTTCATGAATGTCACATAGCTCTGATCGGCATCAGGTTGCATGGGGTAGTATTCGTCAAGATTGAAGGTAATCACGTTCTTAAAGCTTAAACCTTCCTCTTTATGCAAGCGGATCAGTTCTTGATAAACCTTCACCGGCGTAGCTCCAGTTGCGAGACCTAGAACTGCTTTTTCACCTTTCTCCTGCTTTGCACGAATAATTTCAGCGATACGATTTGCAACGTTTTTCGAAGCTGAATTTTGATCTGGATAGACGCTTACGGGGACTCTTTCGAAGCGCGTTTCTTCCAATAAATTTAATCTAGCCATTTTATGGATATATTGATAAACGTGAATTACAAATTTATGAAATTAGTGAGTTAAGTTGAAGCAAAATTTTAATAAAGTCCCTAGTTTTTAACCATATTTTAAATAAAACCTTTTAGCAGCAGATCACAGCATGAAAAGGGCCTAAATATGGGCCAAAATACTGATCGCTTTCTGTAAGGTATCATCCTGCTTCGCAAAGCAGACACGCAAAACCTGCTGATCTGTAGGCTCTTTATAAAACGCGGACAGGGGTATGGTCGCTACTTTGTGCTGCCGGGTCAGCAAGCAGGCAAAGTCAAACTCTTTTTCGCTGCTGATGGCGCTGTAATCCAAATTCAGGAAATAGGTCCCTTCGCAGGGCAGAACATGGAAACGGGACTGCTGGAGTCCTGCTTTAAGTAAATCACGCTTTTTTTCAAAAAAATCCGCCAGCCCACGCACGTATGCGATGTCATGCAGATATTCGGCAATCGCATATTGCATGGGTGTATTGACACTGAACACGTTAAATTGGTGCACTTTCCGAAACTCGTGTGTAAAGGCCGCAGGGGCTATACAATAGCCGACCTTCCAACCGGTTGTATGTAATAGCTTGCCAAATGATGCTGCCACAAAACTCCGCTCCCGCAATCTCGGAATGTTCAGAACAGACTGGGGCTGCGCGCCATCGAACACGAGATGTTCGTAAACTTCATCGCTCAACAGCAGCGCATTCGTTCCGTCGAGCAGTACAGCAAGTGTCTCCAGATCTTCCCGTCCAAGCACTTTGCCCGTAGGATTGCTCGGGTTATTGATGATGACCAGTCTCGTTCTGTCGTTGATCAGCCTCTTTACGTACGTCCAGTCAATACGGAAGTCCGGCGCCAGCAAACGCACCGGAACGACCTTTCCACCAAACAGTTCGACTGTAGGGGCATAACAGTCGTAAGCGGGTTCGAATATAATCACTTCATCCTCCGGTCTGACGATAGTCGCTATGGCTGTGAATATGGCCTGGGTCCCGCCGGCCGTTACGGTAATCTCATCCTGAGCGTCAACCAAAATATTATATATAGACCCGTATTTTTTTGCGATGGTGTCACGCAGTGCCTGCACACCAATCATGGGAGCGTATTGGTTGTGCCCTTCTTTCATGGCGTCCGCCACCAACCCTGTGAGCCTTGGATCGGTATCAAAATCAGGGAATCCCTGTGAGAGATTGAGGGCTCCATATTCGTTGGCAAGCATTGTCATTTTGGTAAAGATCGTCGTACCGACATGTGGGAGTTTAGTGATTAGGCTGAAGTTCATTTTTTGACATTTAATTAATCTACTTGATTAGTGGATTTTATTATATTTGTAAATATATACAAGATAGCAATATGATAAAATACATCACACTACTTTTTTTGATCCTACCTTTTGTGGGATCTGCCCAGAAAAAAGAACGAACAAAAGAAGAGTATATCGCAAGGGTCAAAGCTGCTCCCGATTCGATCTCTACTTTGGTGGATCTACGGCGTGTAGGAGGTTATGATCCTGTATATACCGAATTACAGGCGCTTTATAATACATTAAGTGATGCCGTCAAGAGTTCTGAGGAAGGTAAAGAGTTTCAAGAATATCTAAATACGCTTGAGACCGTTCAGATCGGAAAGGTGGCGCCTGCATTTACACAGAATGATACCTCGGGTAATCCTGTGCAGCTGTCAGACTTTAAGGGCAGATATGTTTTGCTCGATTTTTGGGCTTCCTGGTGCCCCGACTGCCGTGTGGAAAGTCCAGACCTGGTGAAAACCTATCAACAGTTTAAGGGCGACAACTTTGAAATTCTCGGCATTTCCTTTGACAAAGACCGTAACTCATGGATCAAAGCCATCCACGCCGACAAATTGCATTGGCGCCATGTTTCGGACCTAAAGCGCTGGCAAAACGATGTAGGTACACTGTATGGTGTGAAATCCATTCCGCAGAATGTACTGATCGACCCCAATGGAAAAATCATTGCAAAAAACCTACACGGCGATGCTTTGCGGGCCAAGCTCAAAGAAGTATTAGCCAAATAAAGCGCTAAAGACATCTTCGAGCTTGGCCACCGGCCGAATAGCGATATTGTATTTTTTGGCGTCCAGCCCCTTGGTATTGAATTTGGAAATGAAAATACCGTCAAAGCCGAGCTTCTCTGCTTCCTGAATGCGCTGTTCGATACGGTTTACGGCTCGGATCTCCCCTGAAAGTCCCACTTCGCCGGCGAAGGTCAGATTGGTACGGACTGGCATATCCTGCTGTGAGGATATAATGGCGACGATGACAGCCAGATCGATCGCGGGATCTTCCACACGGAGGCCGCCGGCTATATTCAAAAAAACATCCTGTGCACTCAGCCGGAAACCAAATCGCTTTTCCAAAACAGCTAATAGCATATTTAACCGCTTGGTATCATAACCTGTGGAGGAACGTTGTGCTGTACCAAAAGCAGAATTGCTGACCAGCGCCTGCACTTCGATCATCATCGGCCGCATCCCTTCCAGCATGGCGGCGATAGAAACGCCGCTCACCGGTTCGTCGCGTTGCGAGATCATAATCTCTGAAGGATTGGATACCTCGCGCAGGCCAGATCCCTGCATTTCATAAATACCGAGCTCGGAAGCCGAACCGAATCGATTTTTAACTGCGCGCAATATACGATAGACATGGTGGCGGTCTCCTTCAAACTGCAGCACCGTATCCACCATATGCTCGAGGACTTTCGGCCCAGCGATGGATCCATCTTTGGTAATATGTCCCACGATAAATACGGGTGTACTGGTTTCTTTGGCAAAGCGTAATAATTCGGCAGTACACTCACGTACCTGGGACACCGAACCGGGCGCGGATTCGATCTGTGCAGAATGCAAAGTCTGGATCGAATCGATCACAATCACATTGGGCTGCACGGTCTCGATCTGCTTAAATATATTCTGTGTAGACGTTTCGGTCAGGATATAACAATTGGCTCTGGACGACTGCGACAATCGTTCGGCACGCATCTTGATTTGCTGCTCGCTTTCTTCGCCCGAGATATAAAGCGTCTTAACCTGCGGGATGGACAGCGCCAACTGCAACATCAACGTGGATTTGCCTATTCCGGGCTCACCGCCTATCAAAACCAGTGACCCGGGCACGATGCCTCCGCCGAGCACGCGATTGAACTCCTGATCAGGCGTCAAAATGCGCGACTCGTCCTGGTAGACAATCTCATGGATGATCGCGGCTTTGTTGGCCCGTTTGGTGTTTCCTACGGTTGTCGTACTACGCCATTCCGGAACTTTCGAGCCCGCCTTTTCGACTACTTCTTCCACAAAACTGTTCCACTGCTTACAGGAAGGACATTGCCCCATCCATTTAGGAGACTCGTAACCGCAGTTTTGACAGAAGTATGCTGATTTTGATTTTGCCATTCTACGAAATTACAAATTATACTGTTAAATGAGCAATCACATTACAGCTGTCCCCGCATTGGCGAAGTATGGGCTAAATCCGCGGTACGTGCGTTTATCGTACGCCTTCATTCTCTTTTAAGATCCTCAGGAAATTTTGTCCCATGATTTTGGCAATATCTTCCTTTTTATATCCTCTTTCCAGAAGCGCTTTTGTCAGCACAGGAAATTTAGAGACATCTTCCAGGCCTTGTGGGGCAGATTCTATGCCATCGAAATCAGATCCGACAGCCACATGCTCAATGCCCACTTTGCGGACCAAATAGTCTATATGGTCCAACAACTTGGACAAGGGCGCATCGGCCTGACGCTGCAGCTCCTTAGGCAACTGTTCGTACATGGCCCAGGTACTCATGCTCACATCTGGCCGCCCAAAGTGTCTGCTATAGATCGCCTTTAGTCTTGTTTCGTAATCTGGGTCCAGAAAACCGGAATAAAAATTCACACCAACGACCCCGCCGTTTTTTTTCAGGGCTTCCAGCTGCGCATCTTTCAGGTTGCGGGGATGCGGACAAAGGCTGTAGGCATTGCTATGCGATACCAATATGGGTTTGTCAGTAACAGCGATAACGTCATAGAAGGTCTGTTCGCCGGCATGTGATAAATCGACCATCATGCCGATCTTATTCATTTTCTTTATGATTTCCTTTCCAAGGGCTGTCAGTCCTTTTCCTTCCGCCGCCATCGTCTTATCAGACTCCATGGCGGCACAGCTTGCCCAGGCCAAATTATAGTTCCAGGTCAAGGTCAGGTATCTGGCGCCTCGTTCATGTAGCCTGACGAGGTTCTCGATACTGTTTTCAATCATGTTTCCACCTTCTATACCTATCAGCGCCGCTATCTTTCCTGCCTGCAGGATGGGACCAATATCGGCTGACGATTTGGCCAGCGCAATTTTATCTGTATTGGCAGCAATCATTTTTTCCAGTGCGTCTAGCTGCTCGTTGGCATGCCGGAAGGCCCCTGACCGCCATTTTGCATCGTCCGACCAGACGGCAAATACCTGCACATCTACACCTCCTTCTTTTAGCCGTGGCAGATCCGTGGATCCCGAGGACAGACGCTGACCGATATCTTTTCCGGGCAAAATCGATTCATAGATCACGTCATTGTGTCCATCGACCACGACAAGATCATCGTGAAACAGTCGGTCATCCTGCCCACTGACCAGCTTAAAAGCTATCATACCTACGATCAACAACAGGTTACGTATCATCTCTTAGCTTCATTGATTGTTTCGTAAATAGCATCCTGAATACGGCTGCGGATATTGAGGTCGAGTAATTTTGTGCTGACCTGCGGGTGTACACGATTGGACAGAAAAATATAGATCAGCTGGTTTTGCGGATCGATCCAGATGCATGTACCTGTGTAGCCGGTATGGCCAAATACACTGCTATTGGCCAGCTTGGAGGGATATTCGTTTTTTGGATTCGGATCCCAACGGTCAAAGCCCAACCCTCTGCGACTTGTCGCAGATTGTCTGGAGGTAAAGAGATCGACGGTTTCGGATTTGAAGTACCGCTCGCCACCATATTCGCCTCTGTTGAGCAGGAGTTGTCCATAGATCGCCAAGTCATTGGCAGTAGCGAATAAACCGGCATGACCTGCAACGCCCCCGGCCATGGCTGCTCCCTGATCGTGTACGTAACCCTCCAGCAGCGTTCGGCGGAAAGAAGTATCCTGTTCGGTCGGAACAATCTCGTATGGCGAGAACCGCTCTCTTGGCAGATATCCCGCACGGATCATACCGAGAGGCCTGTAAAACTGTTCCTGCACATACTCCTGTAACGGTGTCGCCGTCTGGTGTTCGGCAACTTCTTTCATGACATACATGCTGATATCACTATAGACATAGCTTCCCGTAGGTTTTACAGCTGAGCGCAACATTTCGGGCCACATTACATCGCGATAATAATGGTTTAGGATATAACTGTTGTCAGCCATCTTGACCTGATGCTGCGGATCCGGCGAAGCTACTACATCGCCGGGCTTCAGATGTCTGTAGAAAGGAATAAATGGTGTAAAGCCCGCTTCATGGAGCATGACAGAACGTAGTTTGATATCCCTTTTATTGGTCATCCGTGCCTGCCAGAGGTAATACCCCATTGTGCTGTCCAGATTGATCACATTCTGTTCAGTCAGCCGCATGATAGCAGGTGTCGTGCCTGCTATCTTACTGACCGACGCGAGATCAAAAATATCGTTTATCCGTGTCGGCACAGCTCTGGAATAGGTATGATATCCGTAAGATTTTTCGAGCAGCACTTGCCCGTCTTTGATCACCATAACGACAGCTCCCGGCGTCGCCTGTTTATCGATGGCCTCCTGGGCTATGGCATCGATCTTCTTGGTCAGCTTCTTTAGGTCCAGTCCGGAACTGGTGCCATAACTGTACTGCAATCTGGTTTGGGCAGTCTTCACGTCGCCGGCCGTAATCGGGACACCACCGAAAATAGACATCGCCGCATTACGCTGGCCAAGTTCGGTAAATGGAGCCTGTAGTTCAATCAGGTCCGATTGCAGATGCCCGGACAAGGCCTCTTTCTGAACCTCATTCTCGACAAAATGACAAAGTATAACTTTCTTATTGTTGCGTACAGCCTGATTGAGCTGGGTGAGACAATCTGCATCCAGGTCATCTTCCTTTCCCCCAACAATGATGGTATTATAATATTTAATATCCTCATCAAACTTGCTGAAATCAAATAGGTCGACTTGTGCATACCGCGACAACTGCGCTGTAAAAGCTGCGTACTTATCTGCATGGGGTACCACAACCGCTATACGCAGTTGGTCCAGATGCGTTAAAGGCAATAGCTGATCGATATTGTTATAAAGGACGGTTTCGTTTTTTAAGCTGGACTTATATTGGGCGAACAAGGGGGAAATACAGAACAAACCTGCAAATAACGCCCCAAAAAATCGTTTTTTCATTCTGTTTTTATCGTTTTTTAGGTTCTATCAAATAAAAATACGAATAAATTGTACACGGGTCGACCTTTCCGCCAAAAAAATCATTTTTGTTACGTATAATCTTCAAGCGGCTTATTCCCGCATCTTTGGGCATAGGTAAAAATCTTTTTTTTCTGTAAGTTTGATCAATGCCAGAACTGATTCACGATAGAACGATTTTTTCCCTGCTGGAGGTAAGCCGCAGTATCCAGAAGACATTGGCCGAACGGTACAAGAGTTTATATTGGATCAAGGCAGAAATGAACAAACTCAACCACTACACCCATTCGGGGCATTGTTACCCCGAACTGGTTGAAAAGCAGGACGGCAAAATAGTCGCTGAGATCAGATCGACCCTGTGGAAGGCCGATTTTAACCGCATCAATTCCAATTTTCTGAAAGTTGCACAGGAACCGCTCAGGGAAGGCATAACGATGCTGTTTCAGGCGGCCATTTCCTACGATCCCATGTATGGTTTGAGTTTAAGAATAGTGGATATCGATCCGACCTTTACTTTGGGGGAGCTCGAAAAAGAAAAACTGGAAAGTATCCGTAAACTTAAGGAAGAGGGAATCTATGGTGCCAACAAGATGCTACCATTTCCGCTAGTTCCGAAAAGGATAGCAATTATTTCGGTAGAAACCAGCAAAGGCCTTTCCGACTTTTACAAGATCATTCATCAGAACCCCTGGGGCTATAGGCTAGAGTGCACGCTGTTTCCTGCGCTGCTACAAGGCGATAAGTCCATTCCTTCCATCATCAGGCAGTTAGCGGTTGTCGCGGAACGCATCTCTGAATTTGACGTTGTTGCCATTATTCGCGGCGGCGGTGGCGAGGTGGGCCTATCGAGCTATAACAATTATCTGCTGGCACGGGCTATAGCGATCTTTCCAATCCCGGTATTAACTGGAATTGGTCATTCTACCAACTATACAGTAAGTGAGATGGTCGCCTACAAGAATGCTATAACGCCCAGTGAGCTTGCCGACTTTCTGATTCAGAAGTTCCATAATTTTGCGATCCCCATAGACAGATCTGCAGAAGGAATACAGCAACTTGTCCGCTCCCGTTTTAAGGAAGAGCGCAACATGCTCTCCCAACTGACGACTCAGATCCAGTGGGCTGGCAAAAGAGAGCTCCAGGGGGCTCGTACCCGCGTGCAGGATCTCCAGAATGAACTCCGTGCACTTATCCGCCTACGTTTCTATGAACACCGTACCGCATTGGATCATACCGAACGCATCGTGCAGCTGTCGGACCCGATGCGTCTGCTAAAACAGGGTTTTTCGATCACAAAAGTCAATGGCAGATTACTTCAGTCCATTGAGCAGCTCTCGCCAGGGGATGTCATCCACACGCTATTGGAAAATGGCACTGTGGTCAGCACCGTTCTGGACATGCAGCCTGCCGATACGACAAAAGAAAATCACAAACCGGACGATAATTAAAGAAAAATCGTAATTTGTACCTTATGGATCCAACAAACTACACCTATACCGATGCCTACAATGAGCTGCAATCCATTGTAAGAGACATTGAAAACGGCACAACGAATATCGATGAGCTGGCCGAAAAAATCAGTCGGGCCTCTCTGCTCATCGAGGTATGCAGAGCCAAGTTAACGGCCACCGAAGACGAAGTCAGCAGCTTACTGCAGAAGATATCTCCTGCGCAGGAGCCCGACCAAGAGGAATAATACAATCAGAGTGCCCTGAGCTTAGCAGGATCTACTGCATGGACAAGTGCACGGGCAAGGACACGGTTTGGGTCGACCACGGCCATGCCGTTATGATCTCGTTCTGGAATGGCCAATGGCAACTCTGCGCACCCCAGCACAATAACCTGTGCCCCTTGTTTCTTCAGTTCATCCATCACCATCAGCAGGTCTTCTCTCGCTTTGTTGGCAACAGGCTCCGGCTGGGCCTTGATCCCGTAATCCTTATCGTAGATCGCACTGTTTACTTTGTCCTGCTGCGCACTTTCGGGCTCGACCACAGAGAATCCTTTTTTCATGAAGAGTTCCCGGTACAAACCGTACGATTCGGGACTTGCCGTCGACAGCACGCCAACTGTACTTTGCGGATAATTCTGCTCGACAAAGCGCACCGTCTCATGGACGATATGCAGCAATTTCAGCTGACTGCCGAACTGGGCCATCTCATCCTGAATGACCGAAAAGATGGGTGCTGCATGGGCCGTATTGGATGGTATGGCTGCAACAGTCGCACCAGCCTGCTCCAGCTGCTTTAATACCGCCGCAATGGCTCTAGCCGGATTTTCATTTGTACGATCCAATAAATAAGCTGTACGGTCCGGAATCAGACCGGGACAAGAAAACAACAACAGTGGCAAATGTTCCTGATCGGACTTTGCCACTGTCTCATCAATGATTTTACGGGCTATGTCTAAGCCCGCATAAGGGCCAAGCCCTCCTACTATACCAATCATAATTACTATTACTATACCTTAGATATAACCAATAGCATGCCGAATGGTTTGTAGAAAATTACCATTCAATCGCTTGATCCTCGTCGGGGATCTGCGTATTGAGCTGACGTTCCAATATTAATGAACCGGATACCTTGAACTTAATAGCCGTAGTCGAAACCAAGGTGTAATCGGTGAATTCATAATCAATATTGTTAAGGGTAATGTACCGGTGCAATAGATAAGGACGAACAGCGTCCATCTGCTCGGATACCGTATAGCTTGCATCTTTATTGACTTTAAATTTCATATTGGGGTTTTCGGCATGAAAACTTACCCCTCCTTTATCGTTAAACGTAGCAAAAACCTTATAATTTTTCCTATCCTTACGCTCCTCATCAATATTTCCGGCATAAAAGAAAATCGTATGTTCATCGACGACATAACTCTTGATCTCGCTTTTTACGATCGGCGTTTCGTTTTCATGCCCTTCCATAACGACTTTCAGGGCGGTCCCGCTATAGGTCCCCGAATAATTGTTGAAAGGATTGATGCGCAGCAACGCTTTTCTATAATGTTTGCGGGGATTGGCTTTGTAGGTGTTGGACGGGTCATCCAATATGGTCAAGGGAAGCACCCATTTTTCCACCATATCGATGCCCTTTAAGGAAAAGTCTACCGGCAATAGTCCCAAATTTTCTCCCGATTTGATATTCACCGTTGAAGGAATTGAAAAATAATCACTTGTGAGCTGTTTATAATAAAAGTCTTCCCGGTTCTGGAAGCGTTCATAATTTAATTTGACTAACGTATCCTGATCTAAGGCGACACGTACCGCGAGATCGTCCGTATTGTCCGTGGATCCGCTCAATTCCACCGGCTGCAGAAATGTCGTCTTCTGTCCATCTTTATACCGGACGTAGATGTTAGTGACCCCCTCGTTTTCTAAAGGAGCCTTAAAAGAAACGTAATGTTCAAATTGTTCTTCTTTCCATTCGTCATTACAAGAGCAACAAACTGCCGACAACACAAGTAACAACAACTTTATATAAGATCTGTTCATAAAATTCGCGTTTGATTAATCGTTATAAGTCCATCCTGGATTTTGTGTCAGGTTTTTATTGCGTTTAAGTTCGGTATGACTGATCGGCCAGAACCACATTTTGTCAGCAAAGGTCGTTTTTAAGGTCCAGATGGCTACCGGTTGATAGAAAAGATCACGTTCTTTTTCATTCATCAATACATTACAACCATAAATTGGTAAAGCTTCTTCAACGGGAGCATCCATCCAGCGACGTAAATCGTAATAACGTTGCCCTTCGCCCATAAGTTCGATAAAACGCTCTCGCTTTATCGTTTTGCGCAGTTCGTCTTTACTACTATAGGTACTGGCAGCATAATCAGGTACGCCGCCACGGATGCGCACAGGCTGAATACCTTTCTTAATTTCGGCGATGTCACGGCTTATCGTATAACTTCCGCCGCGCCAAGACGGTACTGTATATGAACCGCTTAACTCATTTAAAGCCTCCGCATACATCAATAAAACATCCGCATAACGAATCGCTGGCTCGGGCTTACTAACGACACGGGAACCGACTCCGCCCTCGTAGGTATCGTTGGGATGAACAAACTTTTTAACACCAATCCCCGTACGCAACCAATATCCATTAGCAGAGTTAAAGCCATTTCCTTTGGGGTCCGCGCTATAATAAAAGATTTGTTTGTTGCGATTTTCTACTTTCGTTTCGTTAAGCAAAGTCCAAAAACTACCATTAAACGCTACTGAAGCATAAAACCGAGGCTCACGGTTAGCATATTGCAGGGATACTCCGGGACGTAATGGCCTGTATTTTTTTGCGTTATAATCTTCCTGGCTAACGTAACCCGCAACTCTGTGTGAACCATTTCCACGCCCGATTTCATTATCTTTACCAGGCACATCTGTACCATCATTCATGTAGTAGGCGTCCACCAGTTTCTGCGTGAGCCCATGTGTATTCCATCCTGTTGCAGAACGCGGTAATTGATGGATTACCATTTGGTCAACCCCCTCATTCTGCTGATTTTTCCCGCGTGTAAAGATTAATTCCGGGTTGGCCGAAGCGGAAAGTGTGCCATCGAAAACTTGAGCGTAAGATTTTTCAGGATCTATATTGGCCCAGCCCGCAGGCCAATTTTTATCGGAAAAATTATGATCCTGAGGAGGTGTGATAGTAGCGTCATCACCGGTCTCCTGAAAAGGAGCTGTATACAGCTGATATATGCCCAGTTCCATCACATCCCGCGCCGCCGCCGCTGCTTTGGCCCATTTTTCCTCCTTATAATCTGCAGAGAGCAGACGTTTTCCTTGTTTATCCACCAGCAATGCCGCATAGCTTGAGTTATTGCCATTGGCCAATGGGCTCGCGGCATAGAGTAGTACCTTGGCCCGCGCAGCTAATGCAGCCCCAACAGTCGGACGTGCTGAACCATCTTGTCCACGCTTCATACCGAGAGCTTCCATCTCCTTAGCGGCCTGCAACAATTCATTACTGATATATTCAGCACATTCTTCATAGGTATTTCTCGAAATAGCCAAATCGTCGTAACTATCGGTATAATCTAGCCCCTCGTCGGGCAATAACGGAATCGGGCCGTATTTACGAAGCAGTAACCAATAGAGATAGGCCCGGGCAAAACGCGCCTGACCCCGATAATCCGATATTTCAACAGCAGACATTTCCGTATTCATATAAATATACTGAATGAAGGTTGACGCATTACGAATACCGCGATAGGACTGTACCCATGTACCCTGCTTATCATTTTCGGTATATTGCCCCATTTTGAACATATTATACGACAATTCATTCTTCGACGGGTCATAATCTTTGTCCCGATCACCATAATACATGTCATCCGCAAAACAATGTGGTGTCAATCCCTTGCTGGCTACATCGGCATTCTCACCTTTAAATTCCTCAAATATATGGGCTAACCATTCTTCCGAATAGCGCTTACTTTTAAAGGTTTTCTCTATATTGAGCCGATCCTTAAAATACTGATCCGACTTGAGATAATCTTTTTTGCAAGATGAGACAAGACTCGCTCCCAGGACAAGCGTTATCACAATATATAATTTGTTTCGTTGCATCTTTATAAATTTTATAGGTTAACATTGATGCCAAAGGTAAATGACTTAGGCAATGGGTAATCTTCTCCCCGTGGCGTCGCCAGCTCCGGGTCCCAAAGTTTGAATTTTGACCAGGTGAATAGATTCGATCCCACGACAAAAATCCGAATGCTATTGGTTTTGATGCGATTCGTTAGCTCTTTCGGCAGTGTATATCCAATATCGATGGTTTTCAACCGCAGATATTGGCCGTTTTTCAACCAAAAGGTCGATTCCCTAAAGTTGTTCGGATTGGGCCCATAGCTTAATCGTGGATACGATGCATTCGGGTTTTCAGTGGATGGATCGCCCGATATATCGGCAGAAATCCAGCGGTTATCGCCCATTACTCCTTTTAACACCTGTCCCCACTCTCCCTCGCTAAAAGCATATACTGTTTTTCCATAGGTAAAGAAGGTCGATTTTCCCGCTCCCTGAAAGTGGACACTGACGTCGAGACTTTTCCAGCTTGCTGATACACCCACCCCATAAACCAGGTTGGGGCGTCTCGTAGCGCCAATAGCAACACGGTCACCATCGTCTATGATACCATCGCCGTTAACATCCTTATATTTGATATCTCCGGGCTGGTATGTACCGAATGTTTGTTTCGGGCTATTACGTATATCATCATAATCTTTAAACAAGCCTAAAGCGATAAGCCCTTTCGCCTGGTCAACACGATATCCTTTTTGATTTTGATAACCATAGACATTGTTTTCTTCGTCAATTTCCGTAATCTCATTCTTACTATAGGTTATATTACTTCTGGCAGTTAAATTTACTTCCCCTACTTTCTGGTTATATAATAGACGACCATCAAAACCGCTGGATTTTACCGCACCCACATTGGCACTAGGAACGGATTCCAATCCCACGAGAGCAGGCAAATAATTCCGAGCCATATAAATGCCCGTACGTTTTTCATTAAAGAAATCCAGGTTGGCAATAATTTTATCCTTAAAGAGTGCCAAATCAAATCCTAAGTTCCTTTTCGTCGCTATTTCCCACGTCACATTTGGGGAGGCCACCTGGCTATATTTAATTGCCTGATACGATCGAATAAACCCATAATCGGCCCAGTCATATCCACCATCAACTTCCGAGATCGTCGATAAATAAGGGAATCTTGCTCCTCCGGCCAATTGGTCGTTACCCACTCTTCCCCAAGAATAGCGGACCTTAAACATATTCATCCAGGAGATATTATCTTTCACAAAAGGTTCCTCCCCAATATTCCATGCCCCTGAAACAGCCGGAAAAAAACCATATTGCCTCCCCGGAGCAAAGTTTTCCGAGCCATTATAACCAAAATTAAAATCGGCGATATAACGCGATTTCCAATTGTAGGTAACACGTCCCGCTAAGGCCTGATTCCTTCTTGCGATTCCATTTTTAATATCATCGCCAAGATTGACGGTTCGAACGAGTGCATCGCGCGTAAAACGGGCAACAGCACCAATATTATGGTTCCCTATACTTCGGTCATAGTTGAACATCATATCGTAAAATTCGCGACGGTCACCACCAGCGCTACTTTCCTGAAATAACTCACGCGGATCGGAAATATGAGTAAATATTAAATTTCCATTTTCATCCCGGGCGCGCTCTGCCCGCCATTGCTCCGGCCATTTTCGGCGGTAAATATTATTATCATTATTTGTGTCGTAACCAATAATACCTCTAAAACGTAGCCCTTTGGTTATAAAATCAAAATTTTGTTCGATGGAAATATTCGTCTGTATCTTATTTTGCCAATTTTCATTGTACCCTGTCTGTGTGGCCACGACCCAGGGATTGGTCTGATTGCCGGTACCAATGGCAGGAACATACCCATTTGAGTATAGTACTGGTGTCCGAATTGGTGAGTAACCAAATAACACTCCCCAAAAATCATTATCTCCCAAGCCGGGGCTATTTCTTTTATTGAGCGAACCAGCAACACCGATTTTTAATACCGTGCTTTTGGTCACATTAATATCTGTATTCAACCGATAATTATATCTTTTGTAGTTCGCATTTGTATTGTAATCATTCCGCAATGTTTCATCGGTTTTATACATGCCACCCTCATCGATATAACTTCCGGACAAAAAATAACGCGCAGTAGCTCCACCGCCGGTCATATTGATATTAGCACGGTAGGTCATTGCGCCGTCTTTTAGCAAAATGTCTTTCCAGTTGACATTCGGATAAAGGTCTGGATCCAATCCCAAACGTAAAATTTCCAGTTCCTCGGGTTGATAAATGGGTTCAAAATTCCGTGTAATACGTGCCTCGTTCAATAAATTGGCATAGCTAACACCATCTTCAAATTCTGGCGTAATCGTGCGGGTATTGTAAATATTCTCATCTTTGAAGTTGATACTAATTTTACCGTCTTTACCACGCTTGGTTGTGATTAAGATAACGCCATTTGCTCCTTTGGAACCATAAATCGCGGTCACGGCTGCATCCTTAAGGATATTAATGGTTTCGATATCTTCAATATTGATATCATTAATATCCCGTTCAATATTATCGACCAAAATAAGCGCTGAGGCTCCTCCACCAAAGGTAGAAATACCGCGGATCCAGAACTCAGTAATATTCTTTCCGGGCTGGCCCGACTGCATCATCCCCAAAACCCCGGGCGCATTTCCGATCAGCGCGTTGCTTATGCTCGATGTCGGATTCCCTTTCATCGTACTCAGATCCACACTACTGGTTGCAGCAGTCGATGTGAGCGTCCGTTGCGTACCGGTACCCGTTACGACGACTTCATCTAACACGCTGGTCTCTGATTCTTTCAATGTCACATTAATAGAATGGACATCTTTAACAAGAATCTCTTGTTTTTGATATCCGACAGAGGAGAAGACTAGCGTTTTGTAGCGCTCGACCTTTATCTTATAATGCCCCTTATTGTCCGTCGTTGTGCCTAGGCCGGGTGCGTCTTTCACAGAAATACTGACCCCTATCAATGGAATTTTTTGAGGATCAACAACAAGTCCGGTTACTTCCACAATATCCTGTGCCAAGGCACTGAAAGTGACACCGAGAAGCAACATACAGGTTAATACTATTTTATTCATCATTTTATGCTAGGTTAATCTTGGTCATTTACATCCATTTCTTCCAATGCTATTTTGCGGATTCGTCTATTCTCGCGATCCCCGATATAAAAAGCACCTTCTTTTTCATTATAGGCGATGCCCGATGGGCGGTCAAAACGGGCTTCTTCGCGCAGGTCTCCGTTGACATAACCATAGGGATTGCTATTGAGACTTGAACTTCCCCTGCCGGCAAAAGTTGTCACAGCACCTTCCGGTGTGAGTACACGGATCGCGTGATTCATCATGTCTGTAAAATAAAAATCATATACGTCCGGTTTACCGGCATCCACATACGCTTGATTTTTGACGAATACCCCTTGATAAGGCTGATTGACCCGTGCCGAAGAACCTACACCGTCTTTATAACCGGTTTCTCTCACTCTACCGCAAACAAGATAGGGTTGATTAAATACCTTTTTGTCCCAATTGTAATCGGCACGCATAATATAACCCCGATTAATGATAATGATATAGGCATAATTACCAGTAGGATGAATTTGAATTCTATATTCCCACTCCGGATCTTGAATTAAAAATGGATTTGTGTATTCTTTAGCGCCGAGGCCTTCACTGAAATATTTATTTAAGTCAAAACGAAAGAATTCCCCCTTTGCAAAGCTGTTAAAATACATTTCTCCATTCACAGGATGGACGGACGCTCCATTACATTGTTTACTCTCTGTCAAGGTTTCGCTATCTAGAAATTGCTTCGCACGTGACAATAACAAAGTTGACTTGCTATCTTCCCCACCTTGGTCTTGCGCAATAATCATGTACTTGCCATCTAATGTAAAATCAACACTACGAGGACGTTGCAGGCCAGCGCGCCTTGTCGTAATCGTGCTATCTTCGAAATTAATTAGATAAAGGCCGTTATTTTCATCAAAAGTCACCCAAAGGTGTTTAGGATTGACAGGGTCAAACTTCATGAAGGATGATTTCCAAAAACCACTGGCCATCTTGTTTTCATCCGCATCTTTAAACTTACCGTCTTTCCAGGGCTCATCACCACGTGCATTTCTATAACCAGCCAAGGTTGACACAACCAGTTTGCGTTGATAGTCAAAAAGCGCTTCTGCTTTGCCGACAACAGGTTTTTCGTCTCCGCCCACACGCACCTCAATATCTCCTTTAAAAGCCTGCTTAGGTACCAGACAATAAAGTGACTCACCCAAAACATTGATTACTATAGCTTTTTTCCCGCCGATAAAGACTTCTACATTTTTTGGATCATTGCCAAAATTCTTTCCATAGATTACTAGCCGTTGCCCCATTCCGCCTGATTTGGGTGCAAAGTCGGAGACCACAACAGGTTTAGATGGATCGAAAGGTGCTGCCTCACCGCCAATCTCAGGTGTATCATTTTTGCATGCCCAGAGTCCAAGCATGAGTAGCATAAAAACCCAAAGTCTGCTACGGAGGCGCTGCCTTTCGTGGGCTACTTGTTTTGTTCTCATAAGGTATTATTCGGTTATAATTTGTTCTTAATACTGCCTTCTACATATGACTAAACGAACAGGTCCTTGACCTGATTCCTTCAGCATTCTTTATTTAAAAGCATGCTGGTTTAACTACTTTCTAAAGGTCAATTTCAGGACGAACGGATCGACACCCGCCCTACGCTCTTGTAAGTTGTTTGAATTGATTTCCACATAATTGATTATTTTATAAAAGCTAAATGGTATTAGCTTATTTTTACTAAAAAAAAGACATGACGTCCTGTTAAAATCATTTTTACTAATTCTATTTCGTTTATTGGGCTGCTAGGCCAGAAGATAAATGTTGATTATTATAATTTACGTTTTCAAATACTTCTCTTAGGAACTGCGTTCTATAATTGATTATCCAAAATTAGAGAACGTAAAATTTTTGAGACTAACGATTTTTCTCAATAGTCTGCTAATTTGTATCAAAGGAGGAAAAATAAAACTACTGTGGATGAATTGATTATGAATGGGGCTTTCTAACGGCAAACACCATAAGGCAAAAAAGCCTGCAAATTGAATATTTGCAGGCTTTTGTATGTTTTGACTTTTAGATGTGTAGCCCGTAGGGGAATCGAACCCCTGTTTCAAGAATGAAAATCTTGCGTCCTAACCCCTAGACGAACGGGCCTTTTATGAGCTCCAGAAGCTTTTATTGCTTTTGGAGCTGCAAATATAGATTTAAAAATCAGAATTGCAAAAAATAATTTCGAATATTTTTTAGATCAGATCGAAGCCGATGTCCCGTCTGAAATATTTGCCTTCAAAATAGATCCTTCCAGCATCTGCTGTAGCTTGCTGTAACGCCTCGAAAAGCGTGTTCTGCAAGGTTGTTACTGCGATGACCCTTCCTCCGGCTGTGACGACTTTTCCGTCCTGCTCTTTCGTACCGGCATGAAATACGAGAGACTCTTTTACATTTTCTATATTGGTGATTTCCTTGCTGGACTCATACGCTCCAGGATAGCCGCCCGCAACCAGCATGACTGTCACGGCTGTCTTCGGAGAAACAGTAAACGAACGTTGCTCGAGGTTGCCCTGTGCTACGCCCTCCAGAAGATCCAAGAGGTCAGACTCGATGCGTGGCAACACAGATTCGGTCTCAGGATCTCCCATACGAACATTGTACTCAATAACATATGGATCCCCACCCACATTCATTAAACCGATGAAAATAAAACCTTTGTAAGGAATGCCGTCTTTTTTCAGCCCTTCGACTGTAGGTTTGATAATACGTTCTTCGACCTTGTTCAAAAAAATATCATCTGCAAAAGGAACTGGAGAGATGGAACCCATTCCACCTGTATTCAAACCGGTATCACCCTCACCAATGCGCTTGTAATCTTTAGCTGATGGTAACACTTTATATGAATTTCCATCCGTAAGCACAAATACGGAAAGTTCAATCCCTTTTAGAAACTCTTCCACTACAACGACACGGCTCGCATCGCCAAATTTGGCCTCTGCGATCATCGCTTTCAGTTCTGCCTTGGCATCCTCAAGTGTTTCACAGATCAATACGCCCTTACCAGCTGCCAGACCATCTGCTTTTAATACGATGGGCAGCTTCTGACCTTCGAGGTACAACAATCCCTCATCCAACGACGCCGCATCAAACGACCGTGACGCTGCTGTAGGGATTCCATGGCGATCCATGAACTGTTTTGAAAAATCTTTTGACCCTTCTAGTTGCGCTCCCTCCTGCTGCGGGCCGATCACCGGAATATGTTTTATATCGTCTCGGTTTAAAAAATAGTCATGAATACCTTTAACCAGAGGCTCTTCGGGGCCCACAACAACCATCGTGATGTCTTTTTCGAGCACAAAGGAAGCGATAGCTTCAAAATCTGTAACCTTTATATTTACGTTTTCCCCATAGGCGCCAGTACCCGCGTTACCGGGCGCAATAAACAGCTGATCTAAACGTGGACTTTTCGACAATGTATAGGCGAAGGCGGACTCACGGCCTCCCGAACCGATGATAAGGATTTTCATAGCACAAATATATTTTTTTTATATTAATTTTCAGCCATCAGCGGACCTTAAAAACACATTTTAAATTTGTATCCGTGAGCAAGCCGGCTTCCGGTGCTGCTAATACTCTGCCACGATATAATATTTTGATTTATAAGTTGATTAAAGAAAAAATATTTTCTAATTTACCAGAAACATTTAGTCATATGTATGCCAAAATACTGTTATTAATCAATTGCCTGGTATTCCCCTTACTGACTTTTGCTCAGATTGATCAGACGCTGCAGAAACTGGATTCTTACCGTGCACATCATCCCGTCGAAAAAATCTACCTGCATCTGGATAAGAATGATTACACGGCAGGTGAAAATATCTGGTTTAAACTGTATTGTACGATCGCCCCGTTCAATTACCTCAGCAACAACAGCAAGATCGCTAACATCGAATTGATCTCTCCGTCAAATACCATCGTCAAAAGCATTAAAATACCCGTCACGCTAGGACTTGGGATCGGCGACTTCAATCTACCGGATACACTCATTGAAGGAGCCTACCGAATCAGAGCATACACACAGTGGATGCAAAATGACTCCACTTCCAATTTTTACGAACGTGTCGTCCCGATTACCAATGGAAGGTCGGACAACATCGTTACGCAGAGTACACTTGTCAACGATGGTCCGGAGAGATTCTTTCAGATCAGGATGAAGACTTTCCAAGGGGCGCCCCTTTTAAACAACAATGTGCAGTACACATTAAAGCAGGAAGGTAAAAAAGAGCGAACCGGAAGGCTAAAATCCGACGAAAACGGAACCATATCGCTTGAATTAAAAGATGACTTTAAAGGTGGCCTACTGTCTTTGCACTTTCTCTCCTCAGACAAACGACGGATATTAAAGAGCTTTAGAATCCCCGATCCCACTCGGCAGAACAGTATCCAGATATTTCCGGAAAGTGGTGAACTGGTCAACAATATATTATGTAAAACTGGCTTCAAAGTGCTTTCCCCGACAGGCCTTGGACTTAAAGCTAAAATAAAAATATTGGAAGACAATCTGACTCCACTGATGGAATTTGAAACAAATCCGCTCGGTATGGGCAGTATACCGCTGATCCTGAATGCGGAAAAAAAATACATCGCGACTGCAACCTTTGAAGACGGCAGCTCGGTAAGTGCCTCCATACCGCCCATAGCAGCTTCGGGTTATGCGCTTACAGTTAACTCAGGCCTCAAAGACAAAATCGTAACGCAGCTGTCGGCGACTGCGGACCTCGTAAATGGCCAGGAGATGTATCTGATTGCACAGTACAATGGTCTGGTACTCCATGCTGCTAAACAAAAGTTAAATCACGGTGAGATCTTGTTCAATATTCCAAAGAAAGAACTTCCTTCAGGAGTACTCCAGCTATCCATTCTCAATGCACAACTGGTTCCTGTTATCGAAAGGCTTGTATTTAACTACAACGCCGCAAAAACAATGCTGCCGATTGCTGTACAGTTAAACAAACCGGCATTCGGCACACGTGACCATGTCCTTGCCAGTCTCACCGTTCATGAAGGCAGCAGTGATACCTCAAAAATAGCCGCGCTTTCGGCATCTGTTGTTAACCTGACAAAAATCGATACCCTTACAGGTCTTCATTACTCCTCCATCGTTTCGGAACTTTTGTTAAAATCGGATCTTCGGGGCTTCATTGAACGCCCCAACTACTACTTTGCGGATTTAAATAACGTCAAGCTGGATGAGCTCGACAACCTCATGTTCATTCAGGGGTGGCGAAAACTTGACTGGAAACACTATCTTGACAGCACCCAAAAGCAGTATCCTCCCGAAAAGGGACTTACCGTTTCAGGCACCGTGAAGAAAACGGGTAGGAAAGCCGTTGTACCGGGTGCCACGGTTACCTTGATACCTACCAGCAATATGATGCTGAGCATCGATACCCTAACCAACGAAGAAGGCAAATTTGCCTTTGACGAGCTGCTATTTGCAGACAGCGTCAAATTTATTGTGACAGGCAAGGGTAAAAAGGAAAAAAATAGAGTGGATATCGTTGTCGATGAACCGGTGATCCCACGAATTGAAGGGAGCAAAGACGACCCCTTGATGACCAATGATATCAATACTGAATTGATCAGCCAGCTTAAAAACAACCAGCAGTTTTTAGCAGAACTGGAGGCCGCGGGCATTATCCAGAAAAGCATTGTACTCGAAGAGGTCCAGATCAGCCGAACGAGAGTTAACAAGGCTGATAAGAACTCTAGAAATTTAAATGGTCCCGGCAATGCGGATCAGGTCATCACGACAGAGGAATTGTCGACTTGTACGACCTTGGAACAATGTCTTGCCGGTAGGCTTGTAGGTGTGATGTTTCGAAATGGAGTACCCTATAGCACGCGATCGATGGGACTAAACGGTGGAAGCCCCATGCAGGTCGTTTTGGATGGCATGTACATTGAGGCGGAGCAGATCAGCATGATCAATGTCCAGGATGTCGCCAGCATTGAAGTACTACGTACTGCCAGCACCACGGCAATTTATGGGTCCTATGGCGGCAATGGTGTCCTGGTCATCACGACCAAATCGGGCGACGCCGTATTATCATCCTATACGCCGACAGGGATTGTTACAATTGTACCCAAAGGGCTACATGTAAACCGCAACTTTTTCAAACCACAGTATGATGCCACGCAAAAACAAGCACTTAAACGCGATCTGAGAACTACTATTGCCTGGGAGCCCAATCTCATCACCGATAAAAATGGAAAAACACAATTCGATTTTTTCACCGCCGACGAACCCGGAACATACAAGATCACAATCGAAGGAGTAGATATGGAAGGAAAAATTGGCCATCAGGAACACTTATTAGAAGTAAAACCACAATAGTGCAACAAACAAACCGTTATAATTATATACTGCTGCGTATGGAACATATAAAAACCAAAATAGAAGACCGCATCTTAAGTATTTTCCTGGACCGTGGAAAGTCCAATGCAATCGACACCTTATTGCTGAAAGAACTTATTGTCACACTGGAAACCGCCCAGGACAACGACAGCGTGCAAGGGATCATCCTGATCGGAAAAGAGAACTTTTTTAGTGCCGGGCTTGACCTGATCACCCTATACAACTATAATGAAGAGCAGATCAGCGAATTCTGGATACTTTTTATGGAGACCACCACACTTCTAGCTGCTTTTCCGAAGCCAATTGTGGCCGCTATATCTGGCCATAGTCCCGCAGGGGGCTGCGTATTGGCGCTATGCTGCGACTATCGGATTATGGCCGAAGGCAACTTTGTCATTGGCCTCAACGAAATACCTGTCGGCCTGATTGTCCCCGAAAGCATCTTTCTGCTCTATGCATTCTGGATCGGAAAACGCCTTGCTTACCAAAACTTACTTGAAGGAAAACTGTTATCTCCTGTGGAAGCAAAAGCACAGGGTTTGGTAGACGAGGTTGTTCCTGCGAATGTCCTCTTTAATACGGCGACAAAGAAAATAAAGCAGATCACGCAATTAAATCAGTCCACCTGGCAAACCTCAAAACTAAACTTCAGAAAGGAAATAATTCTTAAATTGCGCGAAAATAGAGACGAAACCATACAGCGGATTCTGGAGCAATGGTGGTTGCCCGCTACACGCGCGATTTTAAAATCCATTATCGAGAATCTGGCGTCAAAAAATACGATCAAATAAATAAACACAACATGAGAAAACTCCTTTTCTTTGTTCTTATCGCCCTTTCGGCCGGAATAACGTCCTGCAGAAATAATAAAAAAGAAGACAAAGCGATACGCATTGCCCAGGATTCCATCCCCTTGGATACGGTGAGCAAGCCCGATACCCTACAAAAGGAGCCTAAGAAAGAGGACATAGAGACAGTAGAAGAGGTACTCGAAAACATAGCGAAGGCCTACACCGAACAGGATGGTAAAACCATCAACAACTACATTCATCCCAAGTTGGGTATATATATCATTTATCGTCCGGGCGCTCTGGATTCGTATGTGCATCAAAACAGCTTTAGCTTTTCCAAGCCGGTACCTGAGTACCATTCTTACGAAAAATTAAGCTATAAAGGGCCATTAAAATCGGGAAAACTCCCTGCGTTTGATTGCGGAACAATGAAATGGGACAAATCAGGCTTCTATTATGACAAGAAAAGCCGGCCGAACGAACTTTCACAGACGGCGAGATTTATGAACGAAATTTTGGATGCAAAAATTAGCAGCAGCGAATTGCAGCGCCTAAAAAATATGGAAGCCCGAAGCTACCGCGCCATCATGACCTCCAGCGACACGGAAGAGCCCTTGGTATTTCACGTCACGAAAGAGGGAGGAAAGTGGTATATCACGGTCATCGACCGTGCATATGCCGGTTGTGACGCTTAAAAGATTTTTTTACATTTAGCCTTATTTTAACACGTAATGGGAAATTTAGATAAAGAGATACAACAGAAGGTCGACAGTTGGTTAACCTCAAGCTACGATGAAGAAACACGCGCTGCTGTTCAAAAGCTGATCGATGAAGAGGCTGAGACAGAACTTATTGATTCATTTTACAAAGATCTTGAATTTGGAACGGGCGGCCTACGGGGCATTATGGGCGTAGGATCCAACCGCATGAACAAATACACGATCGGCAAAGCGACACAGGGGCTTGCCAATTACCTGAGGAAGCAATTTCCGGGTCAGGATATCAAGGTCGCCGTATCGTATGACAGCCGCAACAATTCACAGGCTTTTGGCCAGCTCGTGGCTCAGGTATTTGCCGCCAACGGCATCAGGGTCTATCTCTTCAATGAGCTTCGCCCCACGCCGATGCTGTCCTTTGCTATCCGTCATTTCGGATGCCAGAGCGGAGTCATGCTGACGGCTTCCCATAATCCGAAGGAATACAATGGATATAAAGCTTACTGGAGCGACGGCTGTCAGCTCACTGCACCTCATGATAAAAATGTAATCGACGAAGTGAATGCGATTGCTTCGGTTAAGGATATTAAATTCGAGGGCAGCACGCAGAATATTGTGCCAGTTGGCGAAGAGATCGATCAGATCTACATCGACGCCAATAAAGCGCTGAGCATCCATCCGGAGGCTGTGGCTGAGCAGAAAGACCTAAAAATCGTCTATTCGTCGATCCATGGTACAGGGATCACGATTGTACCCAAAATGCTTGCTTCCTGGGGTTTTGAAAACGTTACGGTCGTCAGCGAGCAGGCTACACCGGACGGCAATTTTCCGACCGTGATCTATCCCAATCCGGAAGAAGAGGATGCCATGGCGATGGCGACAAAGAAAGGGGAAGAAATCGATGCCGACCTTGTGCTGGCCACCGACCCGGATGCAGACCGGGTGGGCATTGCTGTCAAAAACAGCGCGGGACAATTCCAGCTGCTCAACGGCAATCAGATCGGCAGCCTGCTGATCTACTATGTACTGAGTACAAAAAGTGAGTTAAAACAGCTGGGCCAAAATCCGTATATCGTCAAAACTATCGTAACGAGCAACCTGCAGGCCGACATCGCTGACCATTATGGTGTGACACATTACGAAACCCTCACAGGCTTTAAATACATAGGCGAACTGATCACCGAGCTGGGGGATTCGGCCCAGTATCTGGCCGGCGGCGAAGAAAGCTACGGTTACCTCGTGGGCGACCTTGTCCGTGACAAAGACGCACCGAATTCATGTGCTTTTCTGGCTGAAATGACCGCTTATTTCAAATCTCAGGGCAAAACAGTTTATCAAGTGCTCCTGGATATCTACAAACAGTTTGGCTGCTACCAGGAGAAACTGATTTCCCTGACCAAAAAGGGTAAAGCGGGTGCGGAGGAAATTCAGGCCATGATGGCGGGTCTACGCCGCAATCTGCCGACCGCACTGGGCGGAGTTGAGGTAAAGGAAATCCGCGATTATCAGCTTTCGCAGACCACCGACATGAAAACAGGCAAAAAAACTGGGATCACACTGCCCAAGTCCGATGTGCTGCAGTTCATCACCGTCGATGGCGACGTAATATCGGCCCGGCCGTCGGGTACAGAGCCCAAAATCAAATTTTACTGTTCTGTCAAAGAGCAGCTGAACGACACAGCGGAGTATCCTGAGCTGCAGCAGGTGCTGGAAGAAAAAGTAGACCGTATGATGAAAGATATTATTGGCTGATGGAAAAGTGGAAATTACTTTCTTCGGAGTACATCTGCAAGGAACCTTGGGCCACCTTACGGAAGGATACCTGTGAACTGCCCGATGGTAGGATCAATGATCATTATTATGTCCTTGAATATCCGGACTGGGTGAATATGGTCGGCATCACGGAGCAGAATGAACTACTGGTGATCAAGCAGTACCGCCATGGTGCTGGTATGCTATCACTGGAAATCCCCGCAGGTACGATGGAATCCGGCGAAAATCCTGTGGATGCCGCAATCCGTGAAATGCTGGAAGAGACTGGTTATGCATTTGATCATATAGAGGAGATCGCAACGCTCTATGCCAATCCGGCGACGAGCGGAAATGTGACGTACACTTACCTGATGACCGGTGGTCGAAAAGTGCAGGAACAGGCATTGGACGATCACGAGGAGATCGACGTGTATCTTGTCCCACTTCCAGAAGCAAAAAAAATGCTTCTGGACAACAAATTCAGTCAGGCTCTACATAGTAGCGCTTTATTCTACGCTTTTAATAAATTAGGCTTGTTTTAGAACAAGCCTAATTTTATTCTGTTTTTAGCTTTCATACTTTTAATTTTCACTAGCCTGCTGATTTTTGTACCTTTGTAACATGGCAAGAGAAATTTTTGAAACCAAGCGAAAGGCCCTAAAAATAAATCTAAACCCAGAGATTTATGGGACGTTTGCAGAGATCGGTGCGGGACAGGAAGTCGCACGTAACTTTTTCAACGCAGGGGCTGCTTCAGGCACAATCGCTAAAACCATGTCTGCCTACGACATGGCATTCAGTGATGCAATATATGGTGAAGAAGAAGATGGAAGGTACGTGAGCAGAACGCGGCTGACAAAGATGCTTTCGCACGAATTCAATCTCCTCACCGAACGGTTACATGGTGACAAATACTGCAATAAAAAATTCTTTGCCTTTGCGGATACAGTGACCACGCTCAATTTTACCAAGACCAATGAGCCGCACGGCTGGATCGGCCTTCGTTTTCAGCATGAAGTCGGCGGTCCTACTAACGATATCATCGTCCATGTAAGGCTGCTGGACAGTGATAATCAGTTACAGCAAAAAGTACTGGGAATTATTGGTGTTAACTTACTGTTTGCCGCATACTATTATGCCGACAATGTACAGACCATGATTGAATCGTTGGTCGACAATCTATCCATAGGATCTGTCGAAATCGATTTGGTCAAGTTGAGCGGACCTCTTTTTGAAAATGTCAATCAGCGGCTTATCAATCTTTATCTCATTGCCAAGGGATTTGCGAAAGCTGCGATCTTTCAGCCCGATGGAAAAGCCGTGCAGATCAAAGATTTTCTGTACAAAAAGAACATCATCCTACTACGGACAAAATATCGCCAAAAATCGCTGCCCAACTTTGATCTCTTCAACCTTGCTGTCGAACAGTTTAAAAAAAATACGGGGGCCACAGATGCCGACACGATTGTACTGATCGAGGTACTGATGGGAAACCTACTGGAAGATACGCATGAGATTACCGATGCGGACCTGCAGGAATTTGCTTCCCGGGCAGATGAATTATGCGCAACAGGAAACAATATTATTGTCAGCAACTTTCGCAGGAACAATCACCTTGCTGAATTCATCAGCAACTTTAAACCAAAAAATATCGGCATCGCAACCAACGTTTACAACTTAAAAAATATTTTTAATTCCGATAACTATAACAAGGAACTGTATACCAATGAACTCCTGTCTTATATTTCGGGTATGTTCAATAAAAATGTGAAGCTTTACGCTTATCCTTATTTATTGAAAAAAGAAAACAAAATTATCACGACGCAAAATATGCCGGTTTCGGAAGAGGCAAAGCCGTTGTTTGAGTTCTTAATCAAAAACGGTTATATTATCGATATTGAAAATTACGATGAGAAATTTGTAAAAACCGTTTAAGACGTCTATCGCAAATATTAGGAATGATAGCCCAATTTTTCGAAAATTGGGCTTTTTTTGTTATTTTGAGCCTATGAAGCAGGACAATGTCATATTGGTCGACCACGAGGATACGATGATCGGAAGCATGGAAAAGTACGAGGCGCACGAAAAAGGTCTGTTACATCGTGCGTTCAGTGTTTTCTTATTTAACGACCATGATGAGCTTCTTCTACAGCAACGCGCACTCGACAAATACCATTGCGGCGGCTTGTGGACCAATAGCTGCTGTTCGCATCAGCGCCTAGGAGAAACAAATCTGGAGGCAGCCAAAAGGCGCCTGCAGGAAGAACTTCGGATAGAAGCATCTGACTTACGCGATGTCTTTTCCTTTGTCTATCGAGCGGAATTTGAAAACGGCCTCACCGAACACGAATTTGATCATGTGCTTTTGGGTAAATTCACTGGCACACCAAGCTTTAACCCTGCCGAAGTTGCTGCCGTCCGCTATCTGGACCAAAAAAGCATTGATCGTGAAATCAGCCTCCAGCCCAGCCACTTTACGCCTTGGTTCAAATTGATCTACAAGCGCGCGTTTGACCAGTATATTACGCGATATAAATAATTAAATATCTGCAAACTGCCTTGTAAAACCGCTTGGGCCTGCTCCTATAAAAAATTCAAAACTATTTATTATAAAAACTTTTTATAGATCGAATACAAAATCTTAAGATCATTTTCGTTCAAAAAAGCGGTATTTACATCCGTTTGGATATAGTGTATTTTAAATGCTTTGATGGCTGCATCCAGATTGCTGACGTCGTAACCAATTATGCGTAACGCCATCTTGGGGTTAAAATCCACCGGCGGTGTTTCCAAAAACTCCTCGTACCAGTAACCGAACCCTTGATCTGCAAGCTTTTTCCATGGGAATCGCGATGGATCATTTTTACGGGTCGGAGCCAAATCCATATGGCCGATAAAGTTGGCCTGCGGAATCCTATATGTATTTTTTAAGTAGGTCAGCAATTGGATCAACGCATTGATTTGCACGTCTGTCCAAGGATCCGTAGTACCATTATTATCCAGTTCGATACCAATAGAGGAGGAATTTAAATCGGTATCATTTCCCCATTTGCCGAGACCGGCATGATGTGCCCGGTAAAGATCATTGACCATCTGCACGACCTTTCCATCTCGTCCCACGACATAATGGGAGCTCACACCTGCTTTTGCCGAATGGAACGTACGAATAGTCTGACCCATGGAGTCCTGGGCAGTATGATGGATCACGACAAAATTAGGCTTCCGGATGCCGAAGTTAATCGAAGCGATCCACTGCTGATCGTTTACATTTACTTTTTCTAACTGCCCCGTTACGGGAGACTGGCGATACAACTTAGAAAAAGTCTTTGCCTGCTGCTTGTATATCTTTTCGGTCTTGGCATACTTGCCGCCTGCGCAGGAGGTCATCAATGCTACTGCGGCTATAAGGCTGAATCTTGCTGTTATATTCATTTATTTAAATTTGCTTTCCAAGCGTATTGGAATGATCGTTTCATTTTCACGGACATCACTGTGCGAATAAATCCGACAGCATCAACTTTAGCCTGTCCACGGTTCACATACACCCAAACTAGCCTCTATAGTGTTATCGATACTGTGAATAGAGCGGTGATGTCATCTTCTACTGAACAAATGTAAATACATCATTCTGATGGCTCCGGCGTGTTTCCGAACAAATATACTCCCAAAATCCCATATACCCCATAATGTAGCTTAAATTGATACAATCGCCCTATCAGACCGGTATTGATGTATTGGGTGTACGCAGAAACGAACGTGAATAAAAGGATGCGCCTAAGTGTATGGTATCAGGAGTCAGAGCGACCAATAACAGAAGAGTTACGAAACAAAAAGGGCTGCCAAAAAAATTGGCAGCCCGCAGTTTCTATTTATGCAGGACCTTATGCCTCAGCATATTCTTCAATAGAGGGACAGGAACAAATTAATGTGCGGTCTCCCTGTGAATCATTGACACGGCCAACAGAAGGCCAGAATTTACGCTCTTTGACATACTCCAGTGGATACGCAGCTGTCTGACGGCTGTAGGGTCTATCCCACTCATCGGCAGTCACCACCGCAGCGGTATGAGGCGCATGCTTCAGCACGTTATTTGCTTTATCAGCTTCTCCGGCTTCCACCGCAGCAATTTCCTGACGAATGGCAATCAGCGCATCACAGAAACGGTCCAGTTCGGCCTTCGATTCAGATTCTGTCGGTTCTACCATCAGAGTTCCAGCAACAGGGAAAGATACCGTCGGTGCATGGAATCCGTAATCCATCAAACGTTTAGCAATATCCGCCACTTCGATACCTGCATTTTTAAAGCCCCTGCAATCCAAGATCATTTCGTGTGCGCAACGGCCATTGCTGCCCGAATAAAGTACAGGATAAGCATTTTCAAGACGTGCCTTTATGTAGTTAGCGTTCATGATCGCTGTCTTGGTCGCATTGGTCAGCCCTTCACCGCCCATCATGGAAATATAAGCGTGTGAAATAACCAAGATCGATGCCGAGCCAAATGGTGCGGCTGATACGGCTGTGATACCTTCCTCTCCAGAAGTAGAGACAACTTCATGGTTGGGTAGGAAAGGTACAAGATGTTTAGCTACACCGATAGGTCCCATGCCCGGACCTCCACCACCATGCGGAATACAGAATGTTTTATGGAGGTTGAGGTGACAAACATCGGCTCCGATATGACCCGGACTGGTCAATCCAACCTGTGCATTCATATTCGCACCGTCCATATATACCTGACCACCATTTGCATGGATAATTTCACAGACCTCAATGATAGACTCTTCAAATACCCCGTGCGTAGATGGGTAAGTTACCATCAATGAATTCAAGTGAGCAGCATGTTCTTCTGCCTTCGCTTTTAAATCCGGAATATCAATATTCCCAAGTTCATCACATTTCACGACGACGACTTTAAGACCAGCCATCGATGCCGAAGCAGGATTGGTACCATGAGCTGAAGCAGGAATCAGACAGATATTACGATCGTGGTCCCCACGGCTTTCGTGATACGCGCGTATCACCATCAACCCCGTATACTCACCCTGTGCACCCGAATTTGGCTGAAAACTCATCTTCGCAAATCCAGTGATTTCGGACAACCAGTCGTTCAGTTCACCGATCATCTGCATATAACCTGAGGTCTGATCCGCAGGAGCAAATGGATGCAACCCGCCAAATCTTGCCCAGGTCACGGGGATCATTTCAGCGGTCGCATTCAACTTCATCGTACAGGACCCCAACGGAATCATGGAGTGGCAAAGAGACAGATCTTTGGCCTCCAATGACTTGATATAACGCAACATTTCGTGCTCTGAATGGTAGCTATTAAAGTTTGGATGCGTTAAGTAGGCAGACGTACGAACTAGCTCGGTTGGGATCGCTGAAGTTACCTGTTGTTCTAAAGTGTCAAAATCTACATCGTTCAAGGTCTTACCCTGAATTTTTGCAAATACTTTGACAATTGTTTTAATATCCTCATAAGTGGTTGTTTCGTCAATGGAAACAGAAACCTGTGACCCCTTATAATAGAAATTCAGTTCATTGTTTAACGCTTCTGACTTCAATGCGCCGGCATGTGCGCCTAAGTCTACACGCAGTGTATCGAAATAAGCGTTATTCAACTGTGTATATCCAAGCGCTTGTAGGGCTTGATCCAGCAGGTTGGCCAATGCATGGATGCGGGATGCAATATTCTTGATTCCTTCAGGCCCATGATAGACTGCATAGAACGAAGCCATAATAGCCAATAGCGCCTGCGCTGTACAAATATTGGACGAAGCTTTATCGCGACGGATGTGCTGTTCGCGCGTTTGAAGTGCCATACGCAATGCATATTTACCATTCGAATCGGACGTTACTCCAATGATACGGCCAGGGATATTACGTTTGAAACTATCCCGAGTCGCAAAAAATGCTGCATGAGGGCCACCAAAGCCCATCGGTACACCAAAGCGTTGCGAGTTACCTACAACCACATCGGCACCCCATTCTCCCGGAGGAGTCAACAAAGCTAAACTCATGAGGTCAGCAGCTGCACAGACCGTTATATTTTTAGCGTGAGCGGCTTCAGTAAATGATTTATAATCGAAAATCGTACCGTCTGCGGCCGGATATTGAACAAATGCGGCAAAGACATCATCGGTCAATGCTTCCTCGGAAATCGCAGTAATGTTTAGTTCTATACCAAAAGACAATGCCCGTGTTTTGAGCACATCAATCGTCTGGGTAAATGTATTCTCAGAAACCAGGAAGACATTGGCGTCTTTATTTTTTCTAGCCGAGTATAACATAAACATGGCTTCTGCCGCTGCTGTAGCTTCGTCCAAAAGGGATGCGTTTGCGATCTCCAGTCCTGTAAAATCAGAAATAACGGTCTGAAAATTTAACAATGCCTGCAGACGACCTTGTGCAATCTCCGCCTGATAAGGCGTATACTGCGTGTACCATCCGGGGTTTTCAAATACGTTGCGCTGAATAACACCGGGAAGGATAACGTCGTAATAACCTTGGCCGATAAAAGATTTGAAAACTTTATTTTTCTCCGCGATCTCTGCAATGCGCTTTAAATAAGCGACCTCAGATAACGCTTTTGGAAGATTTAAAGGTTTTGGAGCGCGGATTTGTGAAGGGACCGTTTGGTCAATTAGCTGGTCAATTGACGTTACGCCCAATTTGGCCAACATTTCATTCGCTTCAACTGGACTTGGGCCATTGTGGCGACTTTCGAATTTTTCTTGGAAGTGTATATTGCTCATGTGTGCAAAAAGTTAACGCTTATAGATAGTTAGCGACATAATAATTAGGTAATTAACTCTCTTATAAACAGTCGTTTTTTGGATGAGCAAAGATAGCAAAATAAATGGCTGAAAACGAAGCAAAAAAGTGGATAAAAAGTCAGTTTTATCGAAGGTTTAATATGCAATCGATTGTCCTTGGCGGATTAAAATTTCAATAAAAACAACCAACAACTAGTGTCATTAAGAATATATCAACCAGCAGCTTCTTCATTTGATATATTGGTAAAAAACAAACCAATATACCCCTAATTTCTTAAGACCAAAATCTGTTCTAAATGATATTCTTTTTGCAAAGCGTCTGATTTTTCGATACATTAGTATAAGGACCAGCTGAAAGGGTGTCCCCGCTGCAATGCACGGCATCCCGAACTGAATACACAATATCGGTATAAAGCGCATAATTGCGAAATTACAGATCAGCAGCCCATGATACGGCAATAGGCGAATGAGATCATTTCTTTTATCAAATATAAACCAGCGAAGTAACGATTATAAATCATGAGAAAACAGGTAACAGACAGTGTGCTTTTAGTAAGACCCTCTGTCTTCCGTAAAAATGAGCAGACCGCAGTCAACAATTACTTTCAGAAAGACATCGAAAATTTAAGCGGTGAAGAATTAAACAAAGAGGCCCAGGACGAGTTTGACAATTTGGTCAATGAGCTAAAATCACATGGAATTTTGGTCACTGTCATTCAGGACGATGAAAAATCAGAAAGTCCAGACAGTATATTTCCCAACAACATTGTATCCTTCCACCAGGACGGTAAGATTATTTTTTATCCGATGTTCGCTCCCAACCGCCGCAAAGAACATTTATTGGATTTCGAAGGTCCCTTAAAGCAGAATGGCTACTACGTCAAACTGATTAAAGACCTGAGTAGCGCTGAGAATAACAAACAATATCTGGAGGGAACGGGCGCTCTTGTATTGGATCGTGCACATCGCGTCGCCTACTGTGCCCTTTCCGAACGGGCAGACCGCGAAATGCTGGAGGAATACTGCCGGACGGAAAACTATAGTCCTGTCGTCTTCCATGCCTATCAGACTGTCAATGGTCAGCGGCGTCCTATCTACCATACCAATGTAGTATTGGCTGTAGGAGAAGACTTTGCCATTTTGTGCCCTTCGGCCATCGACGATCCGGTAGAACGCGATACATTGCTGAAAAAACTGAGGGAAACTGGAAAGGAAATCATCGAAATCAACGAGAATCAATTGGAGCACTTTGCAGCAAATTGCCTGCAGGTTAGAAATAAATACGGAAACCGCTTTATTGTGTTATCGGATAAGGCCCTGTCATCACTCACACTGTATCAAACGGCCCAATTGGAGAAACATGGTAAAATCATCCACCAAGATTTACATGTCATCGAAACCTGCGGTGGCGGTAGTGTACGCCACATGATGGCAGAAGTATTTCTACCCAAGGAGAAAAAGTGATGAAATACAGAGATTGCAGTTCCCGCCTACCTTCTTTTCAATAAGACCGTAACAAGTTAAGGATAAGTTCGGCCTGCTCGCGGTTTGAAAAAAACATGTAGCCACAGTGAAAAACACTAAAAAAGGTGGACTCATTGTAGACTCACTGTGTACTCACTGTACCTGGAGGGCGAACTTTGTAATAACATGGTCTTAACTTGATACCCTATAAACTCGAAGCAGCAGGGAAGGGCGCCATGTAAAAAGCCACAGCTTTTTTCAATATCTTAAAGAAGAGAGAGACTCCCAAATCTTAAAATAAGGACCAAATGTGATTTTGGTCCTTATTTTAGTATACTTACTGAGCCAAACAGTATTGTTGGACTCAAATGCTAAATCCGTATGCAGCTCGTATGTTTTGCTAAAAAGAATAACGCAAACCCAGCTGGAACTGATAAGGATTGCCCGACCGCGAGATCACCCCTGTATTGGCAACACTATAGTTAAATTGCTGTAATGCTGTGTCAAATTGAGGAAGGGCATTGCCATCCGCATCTTTTCCACCTAAAGCATAAAGACGCTGGTTGCCAAGCGACTCATTGACTCCCCATGTTTTCTTAAACAAATTGGCCACATTGAACAGGTCTCCGGATATTTCAAGGGCATGATTTTTATACAAGTTAAACTTCTTGGCTATACGTAGATCGATTAATCCATAGAAACCGTTAACGCCTCCATTTCGCTCGGCCATTTTGCCTTCATATTTTTTGAGATAATCTTTCAGGCTCTGGCTTGCTGCATTATCCAACAAATTGTTCAGACCTTCCACGATGCGTTTAGGTGTATTTGAATTATTTCGGTCAAAAATAAAAGCCAAATCATTATCGCCCGCAACGAAGTCTCCGTTGATGTTTCCTCCAGCCAATAAGCTATAGCGTGTACCACCAATTCCCGAGTACCGTATACCCACACTGACACCATAAAATGTTGGTAGAGTACCATAGATAACAATTTTATTGCGAAACTGTGTATTGGAATAGCTCATCACACTCAAATCTCTCGGGTCATCTTTCACAGCCAATGACAATGTAGCAGTATTCGCCACATTCCCATTGAATGAAGTGTTGTCTTTGGCATCATTCCAGGTATAACTTACGGAAATAGCCCCATCTTTATAATATTGGTAACTGGCATCAAAGACGACGGCAAATTGATTGACTTTTCCTTCTGAATTCAGTTCCAGTACACGGCCATATTTATTGGATATGCGTCCTTGCTTCCAGTCGGGAGCTCCTCCCTGTATGGAGGCGGCTGGAACAAACACGCCTCTGCTGTCCTCATTAGCCAATCTGAAGAAAGGATCTTTCACCATATTACGATCTACATACATATAGTTATTACGCCCCAGGTTCATGTAGCCTGAAAGACTGGCTTTCAATTTTTCTGTAAAGAAGTGGGTGTAAGATATATTTGCTTTGTACACCACGGGAATCTTGGCATCTGGTCCATAGGTATTGATCGTCGGTGTCTGAAATTGTGCCAGGGTAGGCGTCGTTGAAGGATCTTTTCTGTAGGCAATAAAATCTGGTGCCGGCACATCCTTGCCCCGTACGTCGACAGTTGCAAAATGCTTTCCATCAAAAGTCAGATTATTAATTGTCATGTAATTGTTTATATCTGACGCAAAGATCCCGCCACCTATACGGAAGAAGTCTTTTCGCTCCTCATTGACATCCCAGGTCATCTGAAATCGAGGCTGTAAGACAAAAGATTTCAGCTTGTGATCAGTACGTATCCCAACTTCCTTTAGTAGATCCTCATTCAGTGGCGAAGTCGGGTAATGGCCATAATCCAAACGTAGTCCGGCAACAAGATCCAGACCTTTGGCCAATTTGGTCTGCAGCTGTCCGTAAATACCTGCATTGAATATGTTACCGATGACGGTTGGATCGTCCACCAATGGGACTTCACGGTAATAGTTATATGGCGTCATTGTTTCAAAGTTCTGCAAAGCAGTCTTTCCGTCATCACTTGGCCTAAAATGAAAACGCCCGTTAACCTCACTGCCATAGATGGAGCTGGCATGGGTATACATTAGATCAACACCAAATGTATAGTTGATATGATCCGTACTGTAATACATGTTATCTACAAGTTGGAAGACGTTGTTCTTGAACGATTCCTGTGCAAAACGATGTCCCCCAAGCTGGAGAGTCTTGGTTCCGGTAGAGGATTTGATATCTTCCACAATCGCGCGGGGAATATTCTTGCTGGGCAACAAGTCCCCGGGACTACTTTTCTGATAGGTATACAGGTGCTGCACTTTTAACTCATTTGTGATCCGTGGTGAGACGGTCGTCCGCAAGGTCGCCAAGAGGCTGTTGTCAATGTTCTTATCATTGCCATAAGACTCATACATCATGATATCTTTATTATCCTGCAGTCCCAGTCTATTCATGTCACTGGTAAAGTTATTTCGGACAGTCAATAAATTGTTATCATTCAGCTGCCAGTCAACACGGCCGAATATTGCGTTGGACGGACGTATTTTATCAAATGAGCCTGTCTGTGCTTCCTGCCCCAGTCCATATTTTCGGCGTCCGATATCAACAAACTGATCGAGGTTATCTCGTGTGATACCAAAGCGCTCCTCGTCGGCAGTGGAGCTGATATCGGCAATAATCAGTGGACGTGCATCCCGCTGATGATCCCAGGCTACAAAATAATGGAGTTTGTCTTTAATGATGGGACCGCCCAAAGTAAATCCGTATTGATACGTGGAGAAATCATTCATACGCTTCTTGCCATTGATATCATAAGGGCTGGACAACCAGTCTGCCCGCGAATATACCCAAGCACTTCCCTGTGTCTTATTGGTTCCCTGCTTTGTCACAGCGCTGACGGTACCGCCTCCGGCTCTGCCATAGGTCACATCATACTGATTGGTAACCACTTTAAATTCACGTACTGCTTCAATGGAAATCGAAAAGGGGGCACCACTACGGCTTGTTGTCGAACCCGCCGAAGTAGGATTTTTCGCATTCATTCCGTCAATCGTAAAATTGGTCGAAGAGCCCAACTGACCACTGATATTGTCTTTGTTACTCAACGGCGATAAATCCATTAAAGATGTAAAATTGCGGCCATTGACAGGCAGCTTTGCGATGTCACGTGCTGTCACTGCCGTCGCGGCACCCAAATTTTCAATCTTGTTCTTCAATGTACTTACTCCGGTCAATTCTACCGTCTCCAATACATTAGCGGCATTTTGAATCGGGATATTCAACCGAATGACATCCCCTTGATTGAGGTTAAATCCCGAACGTACCTGTTCGCCATAACCAATATAAGTAACCTTAACGGTATAGGGACCGCCGAGAGGTAATTCCTTAAAATTGTAATCCCCATTGGCATTGGTTGAGGTTTTGGTCGTAAAACCGGTAGATTCATTACGAACTTCAATGGAAGCCCCCTGTATTCCCTTGTTGTTCTCATCGGTAATTTTCCCTGAGAAGCCAGCTTGGGTGGTTTGGGCATACAGACCAGTTCCGATCGCTATCGCACAGGTCGTCAGTAGAATTTCTTTCATTTAGCTGTTGGTTGTAATACGGCACAAAACTAATTCGAAACTATTAAGACAAACTAAATGAAATATTATGAAATCATAAACAAAGTATTCTAAAAACTCATGACGCCTTAAATTACAAACCAAACTTTTACATGAAGCCGCTCTAAGATAGGACGAGATCAATAAAACAATCGGTCAGGGCATGATAATAAAATAGATGGAATCAAAAAAATCAGCAATATGCTGACTTAATATAAAATGGTAAATTTAAAATCAAGAGGATTGAAGTATTTATACAGGTCTCTAAACAAATTATCTCCATACTTAACGTAAAGCAGCGCAAAATTTTCGGACCGCTCTTGCAGGCCTCCACCCGGGAATAATTTCTCCTTTACATTATCAATATCCGTGAGGGCATGCTGATGGTTTCTTTTCTCTGCTTTCATCAATTTTTTTTCCAGATTGTTGATGGCTTTTTTTAATCGGGCTTTTACAGCTTCTGTACTTGGCCCTAGACTTGGATCTATCTTATGTGTACGTAGCTTTATTTTCCCGAATATGGCATTGAGTTCCATCCATTCATCATTGAGGTTCAGCCTTTCTTTTGTGTGCCGGCGTACATATTCTTTTTTCAGAACCTCCGTCGGACGGAAAATGCTCTTGAACGTCAGGTCGACACGGAACAATTTTGCAGCAACATTATCGTCCGTAATCATGGCCGAGTTCCGTGGTATTAAAATCGGAAAATCGATCTGATAATGATCAAAATTAGATTTCAGCTGCATCCAGTACACCATTTCTGCTCCGCCACCGATATAGGCCAGGTTGGGGAGGATAACCTCCTGATACATGGGACGCATGACAACATTGGGGCTAAAACGCTCCGGGTGGTTTTCGATCTCTGCGATCAGTTGTTCCCGGCTAAAATAGATGTTCTGGTGCAGAACCTCATATCGTCCGTCAGAATTAAGCACCAAACGCTCCCTAAATTCGTCCGTGAGGTAAAAGAAATTGATTTCCCGGGCGTGGACCTGGGTGGAAAACCCCTTCGCTTCCAGTTCGGCGGACCTTGCAGTAATTGCTTTAAAGCTATTTTCCGACAGAATATCTTCTTTAATAACCGGTTTGAAAAGCTCCTTCAGGTGCCGGTCATCCGCATCGATGATTAAAAGACCGTAAGACTTAAAAAGCTCGTTGACCATATACCTCGTAGCATCGGCCAGTCGTGCATGTTTGAGGTAAGCCTCTTCGACAATATGGGTTAGCTTCGCAGAATTATCCGAAAGTCCCAGAATATTAGTATACTGCTTTACCGCAGCCGCGATAGAAGCAGTATCCATCCGGCCGGTAGCAGATACGCCGGGTGTATCCCAGCTAATCTTCTTACCATAAACTTTGGTATGATTGATTTCCTCAAAATCATGATCCTCTGTCGCCATCCAGTATACGGGGATAAAGTTTTTATCGGAATGTCTCGCACGGAGGTCGTCGGCAAGACGTATGGCCGTCATAATTTTAAATATAAAATATAGCGGACCGGTAAAGATGTTCAATTGATGACCGGTGGTAATGGTATATGTATTTTCCTGTAACAATAGCGCTATGTTATCGGCAACTGTAGGCGCGTCTTTCAGCAGCTCACCGTATTGCGTGCGGAGCCGATCGACCAAAATCGCACGGTGACTAAAAGGTTTCTTCTCTGCCAGCTGCCTATCGAATCCCTCCAATGTAGGCCAGTTCCCTACAAAGGGTTTCAGTTCCTCATTATGCGCTAGATAAGCCAACAAGGTCTTAGAAAAACTATTTGTCTCACTATATTCAATATAAGTTGCTTTCATATATGCTATTGTACTGGATACAAATGTATTTAGTTTGGGCTGACAAAATACTGAATTTTAATAAAAAGCTTGTTTCACTTTGAAATTATATCATTCTACTGACAATTCTATATAGCAACAGAGCCTCCCTGAATTGGGAAGCTCTGCTCTATATTATTCTGCCAACCGGTTGGTCGGCAAACGGCCGTTGTTATTTTTTGATAATTTCACCATATAGATCGAAATCTTCGGCGCGGTCAATTTTTACCTGAACAAAATCCCCTATCCGAGCGTAGGACGCTGCTGCTGCGATCAATACCTCATTATCAACTTCCGGAGAATCGTATTCCGTACGGCCAATGAAGTAGTCACCATCTATACGGTCTACCAGTACTTTATAGCTGTTGCCTACCTTGGTCTGATTAATATCGTATGAAATACCCTGCTGTACCTCCATGATGGCTTCTACACGTTCTTCCTTAACTTCTTGCGGTACATCATCTTCGAGGGTATAAGCATGCGTTTTTTCTTCATGCGAATAGGTAAAACAGCCGAGGCGGTCAAAACGTGTTTCCTCGACCCATTCCAGCATCTCCTGAAAGTCCTGTTCGGTCTCACCGGGATACCCGCAGATTAGGGTGGTGCGCAAAGCTATATCCGGCACTTTATCCCGAATTGCATGGACAAGATCGATCTGCTTCTGCTTGGTTGTTCCTCTGCGCATCGATTTCAGCATAGGATCGGAAATATGTTGCAATGGCATATCCAAATAGTTACAGATATTGGAACGTTCATTCATGGCGTCCAGTATGTCCATAGGAAAACCGGAGGGATAAGCGTACTGGAGCCGGATCCATTCGATGCCATCCACATCGGATAAATGACGCATCAGGTCTGATAGGTTACGTTTACCATAGATATCCAAACCATAATAAGTCAGATCCTGAGCAATCAGAATGAGTTCTTTCGTTCCATTCGATGCCAGAAATTTAGCCTCTTTAACCAGATCTTCAATAGATTTTGATACGTGTTTGCCACGCATCAACGGTATGGCACAGAATGAGCAGGGACGGTTACAGCCTTCTGCTATTTTAAAATACGAAAAATGGGAAGGCGTGGTCAGCAACCGTTCGCCCAGCAGTTCATGTCTATAGTCTGCGCCGATGGTGGAAAGCAGATCCGGTAGGTCATTTGTCCCAAAATAGGCATCAACACTCGGTATTTCAGCCTCTAATTCGGGTTTATAACGTTCGGAAAGGCAACCGGTCACGATGACTTTATTGATCTTTCCTTGATCTTTTAATTCTGAATATTGTAAAATAGCGTCGATCGACTCTTGTTTAGCATTATCAATGAAGCCGCAGGTGTTGATGACTACGATATCATTCTCCTGAATATTGGATGCTTCATGCACGACTTCCATCTGGTTGCCTTTCAGCTGGCCCATCAGCACTTCACTGTCGTGAATATTTTTCGAACAGCCCAAAGTAACCACATTCACGCGGGGTTTATTGGTTAATGGTGCTGGCTTCGCGTATTTTGTCTTCATATTATGAGAAGGGTTTGTCAAGAAATAAGAACGCAGGCCAAAGAGATGATGGCTGTCGTATTCTGACAATGATTTAATTTTTTATTTGAAAAGGGAATCTACAAATTCCTTTTTATTGAATAACTGGAGATCGCCTATTTTCTCACCGACACCAATATATTTGACAGGGATTTTAAACTGGTCGGAGATACCGATGACCACACCACCTTTGGCTGTACCATCCAGTTTGGTCAGGGCCAAGGCGTTAACATCCGTCGCCTGCGTAAACTGTGTGCACTGTTCTATGGCATTCTGACCTGTAGAAGCGTCCAATACTAACAATATTTCATGAGGCGCTCCCGGAACGACCTTTTGCATCACATTTTTGATTTTGGTCAATTCGTTCATCAAGCCCACTTTGTTATGTAAGCGCCCTGCTGTATCGATAATACACACATCTTCGCCATTGGCTACAGCTGACTTTACGGTATCGTAGGCTACTGACGCGGGGTCAGATCCCATAGCTTGCGCAACCACGCGTACACCGACCCGCTCTCCCCACAACTTAAGCTGATCCACAGCTGCAGCACGGAACGTATCCGCCGCTCCCAAAACAACTTTGCTTCCGGCTTGTTTGAGCTGATGAGCAAGCTTACCTATTGTTGTGGTTTTCCCTACACCATTCACGCCAACAACCATAATCACATAGGGTTTATGTTCGCCGTAATTAAAGTTTTCAAAATCGGAACTGTTATTTTCGGCCAGAAGCGCTTGAATCTCTTCCTTCAAAAGACTATTTAGTTCGCCTGTTGAGACATATTTGTCCCGGGCAACTCGCGCCTGTATACGATCGATGATTTTTAAAGTCGTGGTAACACCCACATCAGAAGTAACCAATACTTCTTCGAGATTATCCAATACATCATCATCTATAGTAGATTTACCAACTACAGCTTTTGTAATCTTCGAGAGAAATCCTTCTTTAGTTTTTTCCAAGCTCTTGTCAAGAGCCTGTTCTTCTTCCTGTGTTTGCGGCTTTTTCTTAAAAAAATCAAATAATCCCATGGGGTGTAGTCGTGAAAATTGATGTCCAAATATAAACAAATGTCCTCAACAAAAAAAGCCCTTTCGGTAGGATACCAAAACGGCTATTTTTATCGAATTCTTTTTAAAGAAAAACTTTAAAAAAGGAAAATGCTACTAGTTATTTTTTTGAGCTTCTGCAACTACTTCTTTCACTTTATCGTTGTGAACCATACCTTCTTTGAAAGTATAAGCGCCAGTTTTTGCAGATTTAGTAGTAACAATAACCTTTGTAAATTCTTTACCGCCACCTTTTTGTAACGATGCAACTGCTTTCTTTGCCATGGTATATAAATATTTTACTCAGCCCTCATTGCAAGTGCTAAGATGGGTGAATTACTTAATTTCTTTGTGAACAGTAACTTTTCTCAACACAGGATTGAATTTTTTCAACTCTAAACGTTCAGTTGTGTTCTTTTTGTTTTTAGTTGTGATGTAACGAGACATTCCCGGAAGACCACTTTCTTTGTGTTCAGTACATTCTAAGATAACTTGTACTCTATTTCCTTTTTTAGCCATTGTTTTACTTTATTTTGAATCCTATTCATAGGATTGAAATTCATGAATAATCTTAATGTAACAGGCGAGATATCAATTAGATTGATCCTTTAGCGATAAATTTATTGATTGCCGCTGTAATGCCGTTTTTGTTGATAGTCTTGATAGCAGAAGTAGATACTTTCAACGTAATCCAACGATCTTCTTCTGGAATGTAAAAACGTTTAGTTTGTAAATTTGGATAGAATTTACGCTTAGTTTTAACGTTTGAGTGAGAAACGTTATTTCCTGTTAACGCCGCTTTGCCTGTTAAATCACAAATTCTTGACATGATATTATCTTTTTTGTTGTCTTTATTACAATATATTAATCCTTTGCACTCTCTGCAAAGAGTTTGCAAATATCTATATTTTTTTTTAGATAAGCAACAACATTGTGGGAATTATTTTTAAAAATAGTTGTTCACAGGAACGGTAAGGGCAAAAATAAAGCATTTTATTGTATTATATTTGCTGTATAATCAAAATAGTTTTCAACAATTCACATTTATGAACAAATATCTTCGCAAGGGCTTACGGGAAATAATCATCGGCGTGCTGTTGGTTGGGCTGGGTTATTACCTAATGGAAAGGCGATCGGACTGGTATAAGATCGCGATGCTTGTCGGGGTTATCGCGTTCAGTGCTGGCTTTTTGACCTTGATCTATCGCATGATCCGCAAAGTGGACCGGAATGCTATCATCGAAATGCGCGAGGAAGCTCACAAAAAACACAAAGAGGGAGATGCTGAGTAAAACGCGGGGGATTGTTTTAAAGACAACCAACTATTCGGAAAGTAGTCTGGTTGCACAAATCTACACTGAAGCTTTCGGTACGCAATCTTATCTCATCACCGGGGCGCGTAAACCGAAGGCGAAAATCAAAGCCAATATTCTACAACCCTTGCATCTGCTGGAAATAGTTGCAACGCACAAAGATAATGGCTCGCTGCAGCGAATTGCTGAAGCGCAACAGACGCCCTCACTACGAGAAATTCCTTATGATATCATAAAAAGTTCGCTAGCGCTATTCCTCAATGAAATTCTTTATAAGATTCTGAAGGAGCAGGAAAGCGATCCGTATTTATTTGAGTTTATCCACCAATCCATTCGCTGGCTGGATGAAACTCATTTAAATCTAGCCAATTTTCACTTGGTATTTCTGATCAAGTTAACCCGTTTCCTTGGTTTCTACCCGATCACTTCTAAGCAGGCTCTTCCCTACTTCAATCTTCACGAAGCGACGTTTTCAAATAATCTTCCTGAACATCCGCAGGTCTTACAGGAACCGCATACCTCTATTTTCCGCAAACTTATCGAAAGTGAATATTCCAATTGTGACCGCATTAAAATGTCAGCTGCGGACCGTCAATTTCTGCTGGAAAAGTTATTGGACTTTTACAGACTTCATCGTACCGACTTTAGGGAAATGAAATCACTCTATATCCTAGAGGAGATTTTTCGTTAAAACACGTAATTGGTACATTTATTGTAACAAAAACACTGTTGAATAAAAAATTAACTAACACAAGTTTTCACCTAAAATCATATTCATATGGAACTAAAAGAAGCTTTTTTAAAAGTTGTACGCGACAACTACGCAAATTTTGAAGGCCGCGCGCGTCGTAAAGAATACTGGATGTATGTATTATCTGTATTTGTTTTGTATATAGGCTTAGGTATTGTGGGCGGAATTCTTTCGATTATAAGTGATACATTGGCCATGCTTGTATACGGCGTCATAAGCCTTCTCGGACTGGCACTATTTATCCCTAGCTTGGCAGTCACAGTTAGAAGGTTGCATGACACCAATAAGTCAGGTTGGTTTATACTCGTTTCTTTGATCCCTTTTGTGGGTGGGCTCTATCTTCTTTACCTCGAAATCTTGGAAGGAGACAAAGGGCCTAATCAATATGGCCCTGACCCAAAAGCACTGGAAAATGGCGCGAATCACCCATTCAATCAAAGCCAGGATCCCTTTGGCTCTTCACCAAGGCAAGACCCATTCGCAAGTTCGCAGTCCACCAATCCTCCAGCTACAGATAAGGATCCATTTGCATAATTCCATTAATTAAAAAGAGCTTTTACGCAGGTAAAAGCTCTTTTTATTCAAGCTGAGACATCTTCCCTGAGCTGTAACAGGTACCGAGATGTCCCGGCCGTTATTAATGTCTATGCTTTCTCTTTTTTTGCTGTCCCGGAGCAAACTCTTTTGCCGATTTTTCTCCATAATATTTTTTTGCGTGTCCGGGAGGCATACCTTTCGGCCCATGCCGATGCCCATGTCTGTGGTGGGTCGAATAACATGCGGTCATAGAGATCGCAACCATCGCCGAAAAAATCAATAATAATGCACGTTTCATCTTCACTTGAGTATTTTTTAGTTCAGTCATACAATTATCAGTCCAAAGTTAAATTAAAAAAGCCCATGCGCTGAACATGGGCTTTTCCACAATAAATATATTTTCAATCTAATTAGATAACTCTTACATTTACCGCATTAAGACCTTTACGGCCTTGTTCAATTTCGTAAGATACATTGTCATTCTCACGAACTTTGTCTACTAATCCCGAAACGTGAACAAAAATTTCGCTCTCGCCTGAATTAGGGATGATGAAACCGAAACCTTTGGTCTCATTAAAGAATTTTACTTTACCTTCTTGCATGGCACTATATTATTAATTTCCCTAAAGGTATAGAAATAAAATCAAAAATCTTCACCTTTTTATTTTTTTATGCTTTAAACTTTTTTGAAAACTTTGGCTCCAATCTTGTAGCAATGCGATAATAGCAATCGTATTATTACAAAACTTTAAAAAATATTCCGCCGGCGGGATATGCACAAAAGATATATCCACGGCAACCACAACGGCGACAGTTGCGCCATCAAAAAATAAGAAAACGATCAACAAATTTAGAACGATGAAAAAATTATTATTAGGACTAGCTTTTTTAGGTTTGATTTCACAAACAAATGCTCAACAAATGGTAAATAAAGAGTTTGTATCGACTGTGGGCCGCGCAGAAGAAGAAGTAACACCGGATATCATCTATATTGATGTCACGCTAAAGGAATTCTATGAAAATGGAAATACGAAGAAAAAAGTCGCGATAGATAAGCTGGAAAAAGATCTATTTGATTCAGCAACAAAAGCCGGTGTTAAAAAAGAAGATTTCACCATCCAAAATATCTGGAGCTACAATACGCCAGACAAAAAGAAAAAGGATACCGATATATTACTGTCAAGACAATACCGCATCAAAGTAACAAATCTAAACAACTTGAGTCAACTACTAGATGGTGTCGATAAAGCGGGTATCCAAAGTACGTATATCAGTGAATATGACTATTCAAAGAAAAAAGAACTTGAAAAAACATTGAAAACAAAAGCTGTATTAGATGCTAAAGCCAATGCGCAGATACTGGCCGAAGCCGCCGGCCAAAAAATCGGTAAAGCTATCGTACTGTCTGAGACACCGCAGCAAATTATCTTTGGTGTTCAGCCTACTATGCGTAATGCTATGTACAAAAGTGCTATGGCGGAATCTGCTGACCAGGCAGCGGGCAACGGACTTGACCTGGATATCCGGCCAATGAAAGTGACGAGCGAAATCAGCGCTTCTTTCGAATTGTTGTAATGATGCGTAGAGTACTATCTCCCGAAGATAAAAAAAAACAAATTGACCAAGATTTCGGTTGGATCAACCGAATATCTTGGTTAATGGATAATCAGTTCAACATCGGTGGTTTTCGATTTGGGCTGGATCCTATCTTGAACTTTATTCCGCTGGGCGGCGCTATTGCCGGATTCGGCACATCGCTAGTACTAGTCATTGCAATGTGGAGAAACGGCGCTAGCCCTAGGTTAGTCATTCGTATGCTGCTTAATATCTGCTTGGACGCTCTCCTGGGCAGTATTCCTTTTTTCGGCAATATTTTCGATTTTTTCAGCAAAGCCAATGAAAGAAATATCAAACTGCTCCACGAACATTATTACGAAGGTCGACACAGCGGATCGGGTGTGGGTATTATTCTGAGTATACTACTCGTTTTATTGATTTTTACAGGCCTCACCTTTTACCTGATCTGGCTTTTCTTCTCCTGGGCATTTTCGCTCCTCAATGGCATTTCCATTTAAGATCTCAGCCTTTGCCGCAAACTGCCGCCTCACTCCCCTTTTGGTACAACATAAAACAATTCTCAATTTTCTAATTTCAATTTGATAATTTTGACAATCTTAGACGGACGCTGATAGCGTTCCATCTACATTAATACAACACTAAATGAGCAAAAAAAGAATATTTGCACTGCTGTTGATCGTCATTATGCTTGCAGCCATACTGACCAATCCAAGCAAAGAGGAACATGAAAAGGTGGTGCGTGCTAAAGCAGAGCAGCTGCTAAAAAATCAGATACATGCCAAGGATCAGGATTTTTTTGGGCTGGGTATGCAACTTTTTGGAAACAAATTGGTGGATAATTTTATCCAGAGTTCGGTCATTGTTGATAATTATTATCTTTTCTCTCTGACGAAAATTAAATGGCAGGGTACCGAGCAGGTGATCGGCGGGGGTGCATTTAGGTATATCTGGCTAAGTCCCAAGATTGACGAAAAAGCAGATGAGATTATTGCTGCACTGAAAAAAATCTAATATGCCCTTAGAAATTCTTTACCAAGATAACGTCATTGTAGCGATCAATAAACCACATGGTTTATTAGTACACCGTTCCTCCATTGCTCGGGACACTTCGGAGTTTGCACTTCAGTTACTGCGAGATCAATTAGGTCAAACCGTATACCCTGCCCACCGCCTGGACCGGAAAACAGGTGGAGTGCTCTTATTCTCTCTCAATAAAGAAACAGATCAATACCTGCAAAAAAGCTTTCAGGAGCATCAGATCGACAAAAAATATCTGGCTATCCTACGTGGCTTTGCACCGACCGATGGTGTGATTGATTATCCGTTAAAAAAAGAAAATGGTACATTGCAGGATGCAAAGACAACATTCAGGCTACTCGCCAACAGTGAACTTCCCGTCCCATTCGGCAAGTTCCCGACATCGCGCTACAGTCTTGTTGAAGCAAACCCGCTTACGGGCCGCATGCATCAGTTGCGGAGGCACTTTGCGCATATTTTTTATCCTATTATCGGTGACCGGCCGCATGGATGCAATAAGCAAAATAAGTTCTGGAAGGAAACGTACCAGATGGATACCATGCTATTGCATGCTTCCCAACTGACGTTCAAACATCCATTGTCCAACCATATGATTCATATAAAGGCTCCTTTACAAGCCGATTTCCAAAGAGTCCTTGACATACTAGATATAAAGGCATGATGTTAAAACTAATTCTCGAAACCTTTATCAGAATATCGGGCATCGCCGCAGCGTCGGGTCTCGTTTACCATGGAGAGGAATTGCATATCGTATCTGACAACAGCAATTATCTCTACCACTATCACTTGGGTGAGCAACGATTATATAAAACCGTTCTTCTGGAAGCAAGCCCCATGGAAAATGTACCCAAAGCTTCTAAAATGGATCTTGAGTCCATCGCTTTTGACGGAAAAAGCTATTACCTTTACGGGTCGGGATCCACAGGAAGAAGGAACGACCGCTTTATCTGGGACGGAAAGCAACTTGTCCACGAAGATTATAGCAGGGTATATACCCTTCTGATGAAGAAATTTAGGATAAGTGAAGAAGATTTCAATATTGAGGGTGTCCTGCACATCGATGACCGAATCCTTTTTTTCAACAGGGGAAATGGGCCCAATGGGATAAACGGGATTTTGGAGTATTATCCAGCATCTGAAAATAGATCTCGTTATATCCCTATGGCCTTACCTACCCTGAATGGTGTTGCCACAGGCTTCTCTGACGCGACGCTCGTGGGCAACGACATCTATTTTATCGCCACAGCCGAAGATGCGAAATCGACTTACGATGACGGTGAAATTGCAGGATCAATGCTCGGTAAACTTTCCGCTGACCTCCGTTCTGCCCCAGAAGTCTGGCCCATTCCAGAGAACCATAAATTTGAGGGGATAACGCTCAAGGAAGCGCACGAAGATGGCTTAGTCTTTCTGCTTTGCGCGGACAGTGACAGTGAGGACGAGCAACTTATCGTTTATTCCCTGAAAGTAACGAATTAAATCGTTTGTTCTAAAATGGATTCGCCAATAGGAATCACGTATATTTTGTTAAATTTGTAACTGATTAAAACTTAATTTTTATGTTAAAAAATACCGCCCTTTCGGAGACGCACATTGCTTTAGGAGCAAAGATGGTACCCTTCGCAGGCTTCAACATGCCGGTACAATATACTGGTATCAACGATGAGCACGAAACAGTTCGTACAGGTGTAGGAGTTTTTGATGTAAGCCACATGGGCGAGTTCATTCTAAAAGGTGAAAAAGCTTTGGTTCTGCTTCAAAAAATCTCTTCAAACGATGTATCCAAATTATATGATGGTAAAGTCCAGTATGCTTATATCCCCAATGAAACGGGCGGTGTGGTGGACGATTTCTTAACCTACCGTATTGATGAGCAAACCTATTTTTTGGTTGTCAACGCGTCGAATATTGAAAAAGACTGGAACTGGATTTCAAAGTACAACTCGGAAGGCGTGGAAATGAAAAACATTTCTGACCAAACCTCTCTTTTTGCCGTTCAAGGTCCTAAAGCTGCCGATGCACTACAATCCTTAACGGATATTGAACTCGCTCCAATGGAGTATTATACCTTTGCGAAAGGCACTTTTGCAGGAGTAGAGAATGTTTTGATATCTGCAACGGGATATACCGGTGCTGGTGGTTTTGAAATCTACGTTGCCAACGAACATGCGCAAAAAGTCTGGGACGCCATTTTTGAAGCAGGAAAGCCCTATGGCATCAAACCTATTGGCCTGGGCGCCCGGGACACATTGCGTCTGGAAATGGGTTTCTGCTTATATGGAAATGACATCGACGATAAAACTTCCCCTTTAGAAGCGGGATTAGGCTGGGTCACCAAGTTTACTAAAGACTTTGTTAATGCCGCTGCACTGAAAGCCGAAAAAGAAGCCGGACTGAAGAAAAAGCTGGTTGGGTTCGAAATGATAGACCGGGGAATCCCACGTCATGACTACGAAATCGTGGACGCTGAAGGCAACAACATCGGTCGGGTGACTTCAGGTACACAGTCGCCTACATTGAAAAAGTCGATTGGCTTAGGTTATGTTGATACAGCTTTTGCCAAAGACGGCACCGATATCTTTATCCTTATCCGAAATCAAAAAGTTAAAGCTAAGGTAACTAAACCTCCTTTTGTGAAATAAGAGCTTTTCATATGCAAACAGAAAGAGCAGGGAACTCCGGTTTCCTGCTCTTTCTGTTTGAAGCTCTACTATTTAGTTTTTTGCTTCTGCTGCTTTGCTGCGTACTGTTGTTTTTTTTCAACATCTTTCTGCTGGATCACGGCTCTTATCCGCTTGCTAAGTACAACTTTTAGATAGATCAAAACTACCAAAAATGCAATAGACAATCCCGTCACCAGCATATTTCCAGCTTTATACCCCTCGAAGGCACAGTAGGCCAAAAATACAATGGCCAGATTCAGTACTACATTTAGTATAAAATATTTTGTCATATTATTTTTTTGTTAGTCCCAACACACGCGGTCTCCAGACAAAGAAATAGAGAATACCGCCGACAACATTAAACAAGACAATGCTTAGGGCCATTCCCAACCGTTCGATATTGGAAATAGCTTGTGAACGCATGATCTCCAGCAAGACCAATACGACCCATAGAAGAGAAAGCAAAATGGAGAGGCTACCTAATATGGGGAAGATACCAAGGTTAAATAATCGGGCCAATAAGGCCACGATATAAAAAGCAAGACTAAACAAGAAGGCTTGTTTAGTCTGATGCTCCAAGTTCTTCATATTAATACACGTCTAACTCCGGATCGATTTCCTCTTTCCAGGCCAAAATGCCGCCCTTTAAATTTGCCAGGTTATCAAACCCCTGCTGTTCCAACAATAAAATAGCCTGAGCTGAGCGCTTACCCGAACGGCATTGCACAATCACAGGTTTATCTTTGGCGATTTTATCGGCTTCAATCAAGATTCCCGAAAGCGGAATATTGAGGCCATTCAAATTCGAAACTTCGTATTCAAACGGTTCACGCACATCAATCAGCTGAAAATCCTCGTTGTTATCGATCTTATTTTTTAACTCCTGTACAGATACTTCTTTCATTGTCAAATAATTTATATTCAAACTTAGATAAATTTGCATTTATATCCAATTATAATTGCATTAGCAATATACGTGCTAACTTTTGTGGATGGTGGTTGAGGGTGCAGAGTGCTTACTATTGCTGCATCCCGCCACCGACATGCTTAATAAAGCTGTGTTAAATAGTCTGACAATCCATGATTCTGTCCATAAAATCACTATATTCAACCCGTAATATTAACTAACTACACATGCATATACTTTCTAAAATATCATTTTTTATAGTATTCCTGACTACCACTTTACCCCTGTTGGGGCAGCAGGTCATCTCTGGTCAGCAACGGCAGCAAGTAAGCCGTATATTGAATACATTGGCTTCCGATAGCATGGGTGGGCGATCAGCGCTGACAAAAGATATTGAACACGCCGCAGATTTTATCGCGGGAGAAATGAAAAGGATCGGCCTTGTTCCTTATGCAGAGCCGAATTTCAGACAGACCTTCTATCTGGACAAAATCACGCCTAAAACACAATCCGCAGTTATCAACGGACAAACAATTGCACCCGAACATATCTTGGCATTAGGCGATCACACGCCCTTGCACTGGACGGATAAAGAGCGCATAAAAATAGCAAAAATTGGTTCAGGCGAGGATTTTTCTCTCGCTTTTAGAGCGTATTCCCAATCCAAGGAAAACGTACTCGTATGTGTTGATCCTTCTTTTGAAACTTATTTTACCCGGTTTAAGCAAATGCTCGGTGGAGCAAAATTTGTTGACGAACAGCATGCTGAAAAACGCTCGATAGTGTATATATTGACGGCTCAAACACCTCAGACTTTTACCGTGGACAGCGAATGGAATATGCAGAAGAACGAGCTTTTCAATGTAGCAGGGATCATTCCGGGAAAAACTAAACCAAACGAATTTGTAATTTTTTCAGGCCACTATGATCATATTGGTATATTACCAGCAGTTGGACAAGACTCCATTGCAAACGGCGCGGATGATGATGCTTCAGGAGTAACAGCCATGCTGGCCCTTGCCGAATATTATAAAAAGAAAAATAACAACGAAAGGACACTGATTTTCATTGCCTTCACAGCTGAGGAACTGGGCATGTATGGTTCTAAATATTTTTCTAATCATATCGACGCTGAACAAGTCGTGGCCATGATCAATATGGAGATGATCGGAAAAGATTCAAAATTCGGTCCGAATACCGTTTATATCACGGGATATCATCATTCTGACCTCGGACGTCTGATGCAGGAAAACCTGAAAAATACCAGTTTTAAATTCTATCCCGACCCTTACAAGAAGCAGAACTTATTTTATCGGAGTGACAATGCAGTATTAGCAGCAAACGGTGTACCGGCACACTCATTTTCGACCTCCCAAATGGATAAAGACCCGTATTATCATACTGTGAAAGATGAAGTGTCCACGTTGAATATTCAAAATATTATATCCAGCATCGAAGCTATTGCCATCGGAGCTTCTGGCATAGTCGAGGGTACACAAACACCGTCCCGTGTCGAGAAATTAAAAGATTAAGCAATTGGTAGCGGCATGACATCGCGTTGCATGACATAATCATCAAGGATATAGTCATAATACGGAATATCGACGCGCTCCGTCACATGAAAGCCCTGTTTAAGATAAAAATGATAAGCAGGGTTACTTCGGTTGACATTCAGTTCGACGATGCTCCTGCCTTTGCTTCGTGCCTTTTCGACCGCAAAATCAATCAAAGTTTTTCCAAAGCCCTTACCTTGTACCCACGGCATGATATAAAGCTTTTCGATTCGAAGTTTGTCCTCAAGAGTTTTGAGCGCAATAAAGCCTTGGCCTATACCTCCCTCTTTCAGAATATAGAAGAATTGGCCATTGACCATACTCTCGGCCAGTGCTTCCGCTGTATAGCCTTTATCAAGCATAAAATCGATCTGATCCTTTGACAGTATATCACCATAGGTGTCTGGCCAGATAACATGTGCCATATTGGAAATACTGCGGATATCAGTTTGTTCAGCTAATTCGATCGTTATCATAAAATTGTCTCTCCTATCAAAATATAGTTGGATTTTGAAAATTCCAGCTTAAATAAGCCATCCTTGGTCGTCTCATATATCCCTGATCTGATCTTTTTGAGACCTTCAGCGCTTATGTCCGCATCCACCGCATCGATGTAAATACGTTCACCTCCAGGTTTCCATTTGGTGAAGCCGTTTGAGACAAAAGAATAGCGCATGTCGTGCATAAATAATACCACATTGATGTGATCCAAATAGGGTTCATAACGCCGCAGTTCGATCTGATCTGTAACAATATTCACTGCTTGATAATGCTGCTCAATCAAATAGCTAAGTGAAGCCTCCAGGAAATTTGTAGCGCTATAAGGTACTATTTTTACATTTTCCTGTATCCGGTCGGAGTTCGTCTGCGCAAATACAATGTCAAATTTATATCCACGGGCGTCCAGTGCATCCACTGTATTATTTTCTATAATAACAGTAGGGCTCCACTCGAGCAACTGCCCAAGATTCTCCTCGTTAATTAAGAACAGATCATCAATAAGCAGAGCCGGTTCTTGATTCTCCCGAACAATATGATGCGACGACATACCGGTATGAATTAATAACCTAGCCTACGTAAGGTAATGTAAGCCATAAGTCCCGTGCTGATTTCCAAGGAAGCTTCGTCTACGTCGAAGGTGGGTGTATGGACTGCTGAAGCGATCCCTTTAGCCTTATTGCCCGTACCCAACCGATAGAAGCATGCGTTAATTTCCTGCGAATAATAGGAAAAATCTTCTGCAGCGGGCCAAAGATCCAAATCCACTACATTTTCCTTGCCTAGGTATTCTTCAGCGAAAGTACGTGCACTTTTTGTCAGTTCGGGTTCGTTAATCAAAAATGGATATCCTTTGCGCACCTCAAATTCACAGATTGCGCCCATACTTTCGGCGATGCCTGCCGCCATTTTAACCATTTTTTCGTGTGCCTCGGCACGCCATTTCTCATCGAATGTGCGGAATGTCCCCTCCAGGTAAACCTGGTCCGGAACTATATTCGTGGCACCATTAGCGATGATTTTACCAAATGACAGCACAGTCGGCGTGCGCGGATCCGCAAATCGGCTTGCAATCTGCTGCAAAGCAGTGATAATATGCGCGGTGATCACTATGGGATCGATATTCTGATGTGGATGTGCTCCATGTCCACCTCTTCCTTTTACCGTCATAAACAATTCATCACAGGAGGCCATATATTTCCCTTCCCGGAATCCTACCTTGCCTACTTCAATGAAAGGCATGACATGTTGGCCAATGATGGCAGAGGGGGCAGGGTCCTGCAAAGCTCCTTCCTGGATCATAATGGATGCACCGCCGGGCAGCCGCTCTTCGCCAGGTTGAAAGATTAATTTCACTACTCCACCAAATTCGGCTTTTAAGCTGTGCAGAATCTTGGCCGTCCCCAATAGAGACGAAGTATGTACATCGTGACCACAAGCATGCATCACACCGGGATTTTTGGAACCATAAGAACGTCCCTCGACTTCCTGAATGGGCAAAGCGTCCATGTCTGCACGCAAAGCGATGACGTGATCAGACGGCAATTCGCCCTTAATCAAGGCGACGATCCCTGTATCAGCTTTAGACTCATAGGGAATACCTAATAGATCCAGCTGTCTTTTTACGAAAGCAGATGTATGATATTCTTCGAAAGAAAGCTCGGGATTTTGATGAAGATGTCTACGATTGGAAACGGTATCTTCAAAATATTGATGGGCTAAGGCCAGGACTTTTTCTTTCGTACTTGCCATAAGGTTGATTGATTTATTGATAGACAAAAACGTTTTCCGAAAAAACGAAAACGTTACTAAAATATTGACGGAGCTCCCGCATAAATGCATTCGCTTCCGAGCGGCTTCTGAAGTCGCCCACTTTTACCCGATAATTAGGTTCATCATAGGTAATATAGGTATCAATATCCTTATACATATTGCGAAAACGTGTCTGCTCTGAAAATGCCTGATTGCGACTAGCACCAGCAAATATCTGAACCCGAAAACCTCTAACCTTAATGCGGGTTGCCGCAGAGCGGACTACAGGTTTGGACGGCACCGATGTAGTTTTGCTTTCGACAGGATTGATTCCCATTGCTGCCCTAAAATTCTGAAGCTGTGTAATCAAGGAATCTTTGGTTACTGTAACTCCACCCTTTTCCTGTGCTTTTACCTGAACAAACGTTAACAACACAAGTGCATGTATGAAAATCAATCCTCTCTTCAGCATAGTTTAACCTTTCTTATCGATTAGTTATTTGCGCCGTGGCAATTTTTATATTTTTTACCAGAACCACAAGGACATTCGTCATTGCGCCCGATAGTGTTTTCGTTACGAATCGGCTCCTTCGGGCCTTCATTTATGTCCTCGTCACTCACTCCAGTTGGCGAGCCTAACTCGGCTTTCGTTTCTACAGTCTTTACAGGTGCCTGTGCAACTTGTCTAGGCTGCATTGACGTAGTTTCCTGACCAGGGATCTCGCCTTTGAAAATAAAGCTCACAACGTCTTTATTCATGGATGCGAGCATAGATTTGAACAGGTTAAAGGCTTCCATTTTATAAATGATGATCGGATCCTTCTGTTCATAAACAGCATTTTGAACAGATTGTTTTAAATCATCCATTTCGCGTAGGTGCTCTTTCCATGCCTCATCAATCAATGCGAGTACAATGCCTTTTTCAAATGCTTTGAACACTTCCTTGCCATTGCTGTCGATCGCTTTTTTCAGATTTGCCGAAACCTGAATACCTCGAATACCGTCGGTAAACGGGATAACGACATTTTCAACGATTTGGCCACGCTCTGCATAAACATTATTTAACACAGGGACAGTCAATGCACCGATAGCATCAATTTTATGGTGATACGCGCGGATTGCCTGATCAAAAAGACGGTCGGTGAGCCCTTCAATCTTACCCTGCGCAAACTCTTCAGCAGTAATTTCTGGTGTAATAGCGAAAATACGGATGACTTCAATTTGAAAATCGTCATAATTACCTTGCTCTTTCGCTTCCGCGACGATCTCTTCGGCAACGTCAAAGATCATATTGTTCAGATCGACGTCTAAACGCTCGCCAAACAGTGCATTTTTACGTTTTGCATAAATTACAGTACGCTGTGAATTCATCACATCATCATATTCCAATAGGCGCTTACGGATACCGAAGTTGTTTTCTTCGACTTTACGCTGAGCACGTTCGATGGATTTGGTCAACATACTATGCTGCATGACTTCTCCTTCTTCCACACCCATTTTTACCATAATGTTTGAAATCCTTTCGGATGCAAACAGACGCATCAAATTGTCTTCCAGAGAAACAAAAAACTGTGAAGACCCCGGGTCTCCCTGACGTCCGGCCCGACCACGTAACTGACGGTCAACGCGGCGAGATTCGTGCCTTTCTGTACCGATGATCGCCAGACCACCCGCCTTTTTCACTTCTTCTGTCAACTTAATATCCGTACCACGGCCGGCCATATTTGTCGCAATGGTCACCTGTCCCGGGCGGCCCGCCTCTGCGACGATATCAGCCTCCTTTTGGTGTAATTTCGCGTTCAGCACATTATGTTTGATCTTCCGCAATTGAAGCATACGGCTTAATAACTCCGAAATTTCCACAGATGTAGTACCCACCAATACAGGACGGCCCTGTTCTGTCAATCGCTGGATCTCCTCAGCGACAGCATTATATTTTTCACGCGCTGTACGGTAAATCAAATCTTGGCGGTCCTCCCGTTGAATACCACGGTTGGTAGGGATTTCAACAACATCCAATTTATAGATTTCCCAAAGTTCACCAGCCTCGGTTGAAGCTGTACCCGTCATACCTGATAGCTTGTGATACATGCGGAAGTAGTTCTGTAATGTAATCGTCGCATAGGTTTGTGTCGCATCTTCCACCTTCACATTCTCTTTTGCTTCGATCGCCTGGTGCAAACCATCAGAGTAACGACGGCCATCCATGATACGTCCCGTTTGCTCATCGACGATTTTTACTTTTCCTTCGTCAACGATATATTCGACATCCTTTTCAAACAATGTATATGCTTTCAACAACTGATTGATGGAATGTATACGTTCAGCCTTGATGGAGTAATCACGTAACAAATCTTCTTTTTGAGCTGCTTTTTCTTCTAAACTCATAGCCGATTTTTCAATTTCGGCGATTGCTGTACCCACATCAGGCAAAATAAAGAAAGAAGGATCTTCGCCGGTTGCGGTAATCAATTCGATACCTTTTTCAGTAAGTTCTACTTGATTATTTTTTTCATCGATTACAAAATAAAGTTCTGCGTCTACTTTCGGCATATTTTTATTTTGCTCCTGCATGTAGTAATTTTCCACTTTCTGCAAGATGGAACGATTGGCACCTTCACTCAGAAACTTGATAAGGGCTTTATTTTTAGGAAGTCCCCTGTAAGCTCTCAATAAAGCCAAACCACCTCCCTCTACATCGGAATCTCCTGCTGCCAGCGCTTTCTTAGCGTCGTTCAGTACCGTGTTGATATAAGCCTTTTGTACATGTACCAACCGCTCAATACGTGGTTTTAGTTGATAGAATTCATGTTGATCACCACGAGGTATAGGACCTGAGATAATCAATGGTGTACGTGCGTCATCGATCAAAACGGAGTCTACCTCATCGACCATAGCAAAATGCAATTTTCCCTGCACCAATGCATCCGGAGTCTGCACCATGTTATCCCGTAAATAGTCGAAGCCAAATTCGTTATTCGTACCATATACAATATCTGCCTGATAGGCCTTGCGGCGCTGTGGCGAATTCGGCTGATGTTTATCAATACAGTCTACGGATAAACCATGGAATTCAAATAATGGTGCATTCCATTCGGAGTCACGTCGGGCCAGATAATCATTGACCGTTACGATATGTACCCCCTGTCCGGAAAGAGCATTGAGATAAGTAGGTAGCGTTCCTACTAAAGTTTTACCTTCACCGGTGGCCATTTCAGCAATCTTACCACTGTGTAATACGATACCACCAATCAGCTGTACATCATAATGTACCATATTCCAGGTAACCTCAGTACCAGCCGCCATCCATTTGTTTTTCCAGATGGCTTTATCGCCATTGATAATTACATTTGGCTTATAAACGGCCAATTCTCTATCAAAGTCATTGGCAGTAACCTCTAGTTCTTCATTTTCGGTCAAACGTCTTGCTGTCTCTTTCACCACTGCAAACGCTTCAGGTAGAATTTCCTTCAGTACCTCCTCTAACTTCTTATCACGATCTTTAGACAGTTTGTCCACCTGCTCGTAAATAGAAGTTTTCTTTGCCATATCATCCTCATCCTGATCCGCTTCGGTTTTCAGCGTCGCAATTTCTTGGTCAATATCTGCTAGGTAATTTTTAATTCTTTCTTTGAAATCAACGGTTTTGGCACGTAACTCGTCATTGGTTAGATTTGAAAGCTTATCGTATTCAGCCTTGATCTGTTCTACCACCGGCTGAATTCCCTTGATATCTCTCTCGGATTTACTTCCAAATAATTTACTTAAAAACTTTAACATAATTTTTTTTCTATCTCAACTAAAGATTTTGTGCAATAATGACTCCAAAATAAAATTGCAGACAATTTGACACTAATCGGGCAAATTTAGTTATTAGATATGATATCTAACAGCTTACACCTATTTTTTTTGCTTTATTTTTTTGTTATCCGTTATGTGCTTGGCAAAGTGATGACATTCTCTCGCGAACTGGTTATCACGTTATCATAATTATACGAATTGTGCAGTAGATAACTATAGTCAATCAACTCCGTGCAATACACTTCCTACGACAAAAATAGCTTGCGGTCAGAACGGGGTATAAAACCAAGATCCTGAGCCTTTTCAAACATTTTTGTAATAGCGTTACGGCCTTCAGCACCCAATTCGACCGAGTATTTATTGACATAAAGATCAATATGTTTGTACATCACCTCTTCACTCATTTCCTGGGCATGGCTGCGAATAAAATCGAGTCCGGATTTTGGATTGGCGAAAGCGAACTCAACACTTTCTTTCAACACTTTATTCAAGGTGTCCTTAACCTCTTTCGACAGTGATCTTTTTACCACAATGCCGCCGAGAGGAATCGGAAATTTTGTCGTTGTTTCCCAGTACTCCCCCAAGTCAACCACTTTGAATAGTCCTCTCTGCGCATAAGTAAAGCGGTTTTCATGGATGATAAGCCCAAGATCAATTGAGCCATCCAAAAGAGCACCCTCGATTTCTGAGAAGACCAGTTCGATTTTATTGGTTAATTCAGGAAACGCAAGCCCTAATAGAAAATTTGCCGTGGTATACTTGCCGGGATAACCGACCCTTAATTTGTTGTGTTCGCCCAGCCCTTCTCCCTTATTGAGTTTCTCCTGAAGGGCAAGAGCCAAAGAAGGGTCTTTCGTGATCAGCATTGGTCCCACACCAAAGCCTAAAGCGCTGCCAGCATCCAGCAGCTCATAGTCTTCAACGGCATAGGCAAAGGCATGATAGCTCAGTTTGGTAACATCCAGATCACCTTGAAAAGCTCTCAGATTTAAGGTCTCCACATCCTGATATTCTACTTCAAAATCAAGACCTTTGGTATCGATTTTATGGTGAATAAGCGCATCAAAGATAAACGTATCGTTTGGACAGGGAGAGAATCCCAATGTTAATTTCATATGCTTGTATTTAATAGTATTAATCTAATAGTGTTCAGCTATAGCTGTCCCACCGTTAATAGCCTTGATCCAGCCAATATAGCGATGTTGAACATCAGTGTTACTTTATACGGTCACTTTATGAGTGACTAAATAGAGTATCATAGCAAAAAAAGTCATCATGACGATCCCTTTTCCGATCTGGTCTTTTCCGCCGCGATAGGCAAAACGCAACAATACCAGGTTGACCAGCACAGCAATAGTGTATATAGCCATGGGTTTTTCGGGTAGAAAATAAAGTCCAATTGCTGTAAACCGCACCAGCAAATAAGCCAATGCAGGAAAAAAAACGCCGGCTGCAAAGCCTATCCAAAGATTATTTTTCAATTTTTCCACGCCTGCTATTTTCGTCCAAATGATCAAAGCTCCAGGAATTCAGTTCGGGAATTGCATGGTGCGCAGTCATATCAAACTGTGTTGGGACAACGGAAACATAACCATTGGCCAGTGCATAACAATCGGTATCCTCACCACGGTCCTGTAAAACAAATTTTCCTGTAGTCCAATAGTAATCACGGTTATGTGGGTCTATACGTTCGTCAAACTCCTCTACCCAATGTCCACCTGCTTGCCGACAGATCTTAATGCCTTTAAAACCGTTTGTTTGCGGAAAATTAACGTTCAGCAAGGTGTTTTTTGGCAAGCCATTGGCAAGAACTTGTTCGGTTATAGAAATAACATAAGGTCTACAGTAACTGAAATCCGCATCATGCGAAAAATTATCCAGCGAAAACCCAACGGAAGGGATCCCCTCTATTGCCCCTTCTACCGCAGCAGACATGGTACCTGAATATAGCACGTTGATCGAATTGTTGAGTCCATGATTGATACCCGAAACACAGATATCCGGCCTCTGTCCCTTAAACACTTTGTTTACAGCAAGCTTAACACAGTCTACCGGTGTTCCGGAACATTGATACATCTCTACGCCTTCATATAAATTGATCTTATCCAGACGCAACGGCCGTCCAAGTGTAATCGCGTGCCCCATGCCCGATTGCGCAGAGTCAGGGGCGACAACCACAACATTGCCAATCTTTTGCATTTCTTCCATCAGCACCTTAATACCCGGTGCAGTAATTCCATCGTCGTTGACCACTAAAATATTGGGTTTCTTTTTTACCATACACGAAGTTAGTAAATCTGAAAAATAAAACTGTAGGAAATCCTTGTGCCGATAAATCATTTACATAGCTACGACATCGTTTGCGTAACATTGTATGGCTTTTAATAAATATTAGTCCTAAATTTAGCATTTAAACAAAGCAAATTATTCTGTTATGAGCATTAATTTTGAATCCCGCTATGCTATCGGGCCAAGGGAATACAAGACGTTAGATACGCATGGATTACGAGAGAATTTCCTCATTGAAAAAGTTTTCGAAACCGATAAAATTAACTTAGTTTATACACACTACGACCGCTATATGGCCGGCGGCGCAATGCCCGTAAATGCTAAGCTCAAATTGGAAACTGTCCCTGAGCTGTTGAAAGAACCTTATTTTCTGTCCAGAAGAGAACTGGGAATCATTAATGTCGGCGGCAACGGCCAAGTTGAAGTGGATGGTACTCGATACGATTTAAACACGAAAGAGGCACTTTATGTGGGCCAAGGCGCTAAAGAGGTTTATTTTTCAAGTCAGGACAGTGCAAACCCAGCTAAATTTTACTTAAATTCTACTCCAGCACACTGCAGTTACCCAACTAAAAAGGTAACAAAGGAGGATGCCAATAAAATTGAGCTCGGTTCACTTGAAACATCCAATCATCGGGTGATCAACCAAATGTTATTGAATAAAGTTGTGCAGACCTGCCAGTTGCAGATGGGGATGACTGAGCTCAAACCCGGATCTGTATGGAATACCATGCCTGCTCATACACATGACCGACGTATGGAAGTATACTTTTACTTTGAATTACCAGAAGGACAGGCGGTATCGCATTTTATGGGGCCAATCGATGAGACACGTCATATCTGGATACAGAACGATCAGGCAGTAATTTCACCTCCCTGGTCAATTCATTCGGGTGCTGGCACCTCCAACTACACATTCATTTGGGGAATGGCCGGTGAAAACTTAGACTATGATGATATGGATAAATGTGCCATTACAGCGTTGAAGTAGCCGACAAAATAGTCTGCTACCCTCCGCCTTATCAAAATCATCCGATAACATAACTAGATAATAGCGTCACTATATCATATGATCAACATGAAAAAAACATTCGTATTGAGTTTAGCGCTTGGTCTTTGGGGTATTGCCTTAGCACAGAACAACAAGACCATCACTGTAAGCAATCCTTCTTCCTTCACGCGGACTGAACTGATCAGTATTCCTTATGCCACATTTGAGAGGCACTTCGCCCTGAAAGAAAATAGCTTTAGCATTGTCGACAGCGAAAATAAAAAGGAGCTGGCGTACCAGCTCGAGAAATTAGGACAGCAGACAGCGCAAAATGTACTGGTGCAAGTCAGCCTCGCTCCTAAAAGTTCTCTGACCTTTGCTGTGACCGGCAATGCCCCAACAGCAGTTTCTTCTAAAACCTATGCACGGTATGTACCCGAACGTAAAGATGACTTTGCCTGGGAAAATGATATTGCTGCGTTTAGAGCCTACGGAAAAGCCTTGGAAGGCAGCTCAGAAGATGCCCAAGGATTTGATTTCTGGGCCAAGCGTACTAATGATCTGATTATTGACGAATGGTATAAAACAGGTGATTACCATGCCGATCATGGTAAAGGCTTGGACTACTACTCTGTAGGTCAAACGCTGGGTGTAGGTGATGCTACCCCTTTTATAGATGGGCAGGTAGTCTACCACAAACACTATCGTCAGTATAAGGTACTGGATAACGGACCGCTGCGTTCTACTTTCAAGCTTATCTATGAGCCTGAGAACGTAAAAGACCAAAATCTTCAGGTAGAAAAAACGGTTTCTTTAGATGCTGGAAGCCAGCTGAACAGAATCAGCTATGCAATTAAAAATAGTACTGCTAGTAGTACTTCCGTTGCTATTGGCCTTGCGAAAAGAAAAGAGGAAAAACCTCAATTTCTGAACGATGCCAAAAGTGGTATCCTTGCGTATTGGGAACCAGCAGAGGGCGACAAGATTACCGGAACCGCCGTTATTGTTCCGAAGGCATCTTATGTTTTCAAAGACAGTCCTACACAATTTTTATTGACAACGACCGTAGAAAACAACAACCCATTGGTCTATTTTGCTGGTGCGGCATTTAATAAGGCGGGTAAGATAAATAACTTTGAACAATGGCAATCGTACCTCAGACAATTCAGGGATCATTTAAATCAACCACTAATCATAAAATATTCGAAATAATGTCAATACTGCAATCTTTTGATTTATCAGGAAAGGTAGCTTTAGTAACCGGCTGCAAAAGAGGAATAGGAAAAGCGATTGCTGAAGCATTGGCGGAAGCAGGAGCAGATATCATCGGCGTTTCGGCCTCGCTGGAGATCGCGGGCTCCACAGTAGAGCAATCAATCAAGGCACTTGGCAGAAACTTTTACGCCTATCAATGTGACTTTTCAAAAAGGAATGAACTTTATAAGTTCATTGACCAAGTAAAATCAGATCACCCAACCATCGATATTCTGTTTAACAATGCCGGAAATATACTGCGTAAACCAGCTGCAGAACATCCAGATGAATACTGGGATCAAATTATCGAAATCAATCAAAATGCCCAATTTATCCTGACTAGAGAAATAGGCAAAGATATGATTTCACGTGGAACTGGAAAGATCGTGTTTACAGCATCTTTGCTGACTTTTCAAGGCGGCATCAATGTTCCGGGATACGCAGCATCCAAAGGAGCAATAGGCTCATTAGTCAAAGCCTTTGCCAATGAATGGGCCTCCAAGGGTATAAATGTGAACGGCTTTGCTCCAGGGTACATTGCCACAGACAATACCGAAGCTTTAAGAGACGATCCTGAGCGGTCGAAATCGATATTGGACCGCATCCCTGCTGGCCGCTGGGGGACACCCGAAGATTTTAAAGGCCCCGCAGTATTCTTGGCATCAAAAGCGTCAGATTACGTGCATGGCACTATTCTCACTGTCGACGGTGGCTGGATGGGAAGATAAGAGATCAACAATAAAGATTAGTTTGTTTTTAAAAGTCTTTATCCTTCGGGATAAAGGCTTTTTTTTGAGATGTGAGTCTCTACTACTATCAAAGAGTCTAGGAATAGAGTCCTTTTTTGTCAATAAAGTCGATCACTTTTTGTGGTGTAAAAAACTGAATATTCTTCTTTTCTTTAATTGCCTTCCGAAGGAAGGTGGATGATAATTCCATTAAGGGCGTATCTGTCATCGTGACAGAAGGATGTTCCTTCAGCTTTCCACCATTGTATCCCGGACGTGGATAAACATAAATATGATAATCTCGCAAAATCACTTCAGCGTTCTTCCATTTTTCCAAAGATTCAAGAATATCTTCTCCCATCAGCAACACAAACTCGCGATTCGGATACTTTTCGCTGAGATGGGTTAGGGTATCTATTGTGTAAGAGGGCAGTGGCAAATGAAATTCGATATCGCTGACACGCAAATGATCACACCCCTCAAGTGCTAAATTAAGCATTTCCAGCCGGTCGTAGGGATCCGCTAACGTAGACTTCTTTTTGAACGGATTCTGTGGTGAAACGACAAACCAGACTTGATCGAGCCCTGTAAAACTGGCCATGTAATTGGCTATTATCAAATGTCCCACATGTACGGGATTAAAAGAACCAAAAAACAAACCGATTTTTTTCATGATTATGTACTGATGAAATCCATCACAATTTCTTCGGCTTCTGCACAAGCAGTTTCCAAATCAAAATTTTTCAGTATCACGTCAAATTTATTGGCATAAGTAAGTTCTAGTTCTGCTTTTGCAAAGCGCTCCTGCAACTTCTCCTCTGAATCTGTACCACGGCCCGTCAATCGCTCTTTCAGTACTTCCAGCGATGGAGGTTGTACAAAAATAGATAGCGCTCGGTCAGGAAATTTTGATTTTAGCCGCAAGCCGCCGACAACATCTATATCAAAGATCACATGTTTACCTTCTTTCCAGATACGTTCGATCTCCGACCGCAGTGTTCCATAGAAGGTACCTGAGTACACCTCTTCAAATTCAATAAACTCCTGCTTTGCAACACGATGTAAAAACTCTTCCTTGGACATAAAATAATAGTCTTTTCCATTGACCTCCTGCCCCCTCGGATCCCGGGTACTCGCCGAAATTGAAAATTCTATCTTATCGCCATGTTTACTTAATAGATCTCTGACTATAGTTGTCTTTCCAGCACCAGATGGTGCTGAGAAAATAATTAATTTACCGCTCATCCTTATAGTACGTTGAGCAACTGCTCCTTTATTTTTTCCAATTCTTCTTTCATTCTGACTACGATCTGCTGTATACCGGCATGATTCGCTTTAGATCCAAGGGTATTAATTTCCCGCCCCATTTCCTGTGAAATAAACCCTAACTTCTTGCCATTGGAGTCTGCAGAATCAAAAGCTTGCATAAAATAGTTGCAGTGAGAACGCAACCTTACTTTCTCCTCAGTCACATCCAGTTTATCAATATAATAAACGAGTTCCTGTTCGAAACGATTCTGATCCACATTATCTTTTCCTACCGTATCATTTAAAAACTGTTCTATACGTTGTCTGATCAAAGGAATGCGTTCAACTTCTAAACTCTCCACCTCGCCCAAATAAGATAAAATAAGCTCCGCACGTTTTTTTAGATCCTCCGCCAAAACATTTCCTTCATCTTCACGAAAGGTGTTAAACTGCTTTACAGCTTCATAGAAAGCATCCATCAGTACCTTCGCTTCTTCTTCATCTACGGTATCTTCATTGTTGCTAATAACTTCCGGCATACTTAGCGCCAGTTCAAATAAATTAGCTTTGTTGTCCTGCAGCTCGTTAGCGACAGCCAGCAATTGACTATAATATTGCTTTAGTAAATCGGTGTTGATGGACGATGCCTTGGCTGTTTGGTCCGTATATTCTACGGATACATTTAGATTAACCTTTCCGCGCTCAATTAGTTTACTGCATTCTGTCCGCAAGGCTAATTCCTTGTCCGAAACTACTTTGGGCAAACGGAGATTTAATTCAAGGAATTTTGAATTTAAGGACTTTATTTCGACACTATATTTAACTTTACCATTCTCTTTGGAAGCTGTGCCATATCCTGTCATGGATTTTATCATATGCAAAGGTATAACTTTTCAAATAAAAGTTGAAGCAGGCTTGAGCATTAATTGTTAAAGTCCTTTCAATCAGCTGTTGTGCTGCCCCTTCATCCGCCATGTTTTGCAATGATCACCACGAGATAACTTTCATAAGGTCTGGCACCTTTACAGGTAACATAACCAATACCAACATCATACAGTGAACCATTCCATTGATCCATACCCAATAAATGTGTTCTATGGTGGTAACCCGGTGCCTCCCGTCCAATAATAAGCGCTTTTATAGCATCTGTAGCACTAGCACGATTGGCCGCAATAGACTCAAAATTATTAGCACTTCGTTTTTTTAGCCAATCTGGATTTAAATCATATCCAGCTTGGGCTATAAAATAATTGGGGCCATAGCCTTCTGGTGAAACATGATCAAAATACGCACGTTTAGCCATATCTTTGGCACGATATACAGCTACTTCAGCCAATTGTTTATTCCAACGAAGTTCAGTACGTTTGATTTTATGAAGATTAAATAACTTAAGTTCCCTTTTGTATTTTTCAGGATTTAAACGGATACGATTCAATAATTCATAAGCTTCCTTTGCTTGCCTTTGATCTACCCGGATCCGCTGTGCAGTTGCGGCTTGCACGATAAATAGGGTAAATGCGAAAATAAAATATTTCATATGTAATCAAACTGTCTTTCAATAGTAGTTGAGGATATCCATATTATCGCTACGTAGCGACCAAAAATGGATTAATGTCAATCCTTTAACATAAAAAAGACTGTTTTTAGTATCTGTAGTTTAATGCTATTTTGCAGTTTTCAAGAGCAAAAACTGTATCATCATGGAAATTAGACTGATAAATATGATGGCTTTACCTATGCCACTCCGCATGGTGTAAAAGGTATGGTCTATCGCATGAAGCATGCATGAAGGATGCTTCTGTTACCCTGTGAGGCTTTTGCAGGTAACCTGGTTTAAACTGGAGAAAAACAGCTGTATATTATTCAAGTAAAAAGGGAACCTTATGAAGTTCCCTTTTGTGCTTTTATTTTTTCCCTCACTAATTCAAATACAATAGGTAGTACGGACACAACTATAATAAGCAATACCACTTTAGAGAAATTCTCCCTAACTATTGGAATATTACCGAGAAAGTAACCGGCCAACGTAATGCCACCCACCCATAATACCGCGCCGATTACGTTATAGGTAATGAAAGTCCCATATCTCATTTTCCCTATGCCACCCACAAATGGTGCTAACGTACGTACGATTGGTACAAAACGTGCTATGACGATGGTTTTACTTCCATATTTTTCGTAAAATGCATGTGTCTTGGCGATCTGTTCATCCTTGACAACCCGTTTACCAAACAACTTAAACTGAGTTAACCGCATGCCAAAGTGCTTACCAATGGAATAATTAAGTGAATCACCTGTAATTGCAGCGATCAATAAGACAAAAATCATAAGCCAGACGTTCAGATCATTGGGTTGTGCAGCTAGCATCCCTGCGGCGAATAACAGTGAATCGCCCGGTAAAAAAGGCATTACAACTACCCCTGTTTCTACAAAAATAATCAGAAACAAAATGAGATATGTCCAAAGCTGATAGTCATTGACTATTTCAACCAGATGCTTATCGATGTGGAGGATAAAGTCAATAAGGTGTGTGATTATTTCCAAAACCGATATGAAAATTAAGCGTTATTCAACATTACTGGCATCACCAACATCAAAATATCGGCATGGTCCTCAGAAGTTGCAGGGACCAATAGACCAGCACGATTTGGTGTGCTCATTTCGATCACAACCTCTTCACTTTCCAGATTGTTTAACATTTCAACTAAAAACTTCGCATTAAAGCCGATCTCCATATCATCGCCTTCAAACTGACAGGATAAGCGCTCGTGTGCCTCATTAGAGAAATCCAGATCCTCTGCAGAAATATGAAGTTCGCTACCTGATATTTTTAAACGTACCTGATGTGTAGTTTTATTAGCAAAAATAACAACCCTTCTCAACGTGTTTAAGAAAAGTAATCTGTCAACAGTCAGTTTATTTGGATTAACTTGAGGAATTACTGCAGCATAATCTGGATAGCGCTCATCTATCAAACGACAGATCAGATTGATGTTACCAAAACTAAAAAATGCATTTGTCTGATTGTACTCAATGGAAACTGTAGTATCATCAGATGGCAGTGAAGATTTTAATAGGGAAAGTGCTTTTTTGGGTAAGATAAGCGATGCTGGTTTTTCAGCACCGATATCTGTCCGGGTATAGCGTACCAATTTATGTGCATCTGTCGAAACAAAAGTCACATTTTTTTCTGCCAATTGGACCAGAACGCCTGACATTGCTGGTCTCAGCTCGTCATTGCTAACAGCAAAGATGGTTTTGCTAATAGCCTCTGAGAGAATCGGGGCTGGCATCTGGATAATCGATCCGTTGTCAATAGAAGGAATTTTAGGAAAGTCATCTGCGTTTTCGCCACTCAATTTATATTTACCGTCACCTGCGCTGATTTCAATAGCTAAGGTATTCATATCTACTGAAAATGCTACCGGCTGATCCGGAAGAGTCTTTAGTGTCTCTATCAAAATCTTTGAAGGCATCGCTACCCTTCCCTCTTCTTTTGCCTCGATCGGTAAGGAAGTAACCATACTTGTCTGTAGATCCGTAGCAGAAATAGTCAAGTTATTATCTTTTATTTCAAAAAGAAAGTTTTCCAAGATTGGCAAAACAGTACTTGTACTAGATGCTCCATTGATAGCTTGTAACTGCTTTAATAAAATTGATGTTGATACAATGAATCTCATTTCCTAAATACTAATTATTATGTGCAATAATACACAAATTAATCAATATTTTTCAGTTTTGTAAGCGCCTTTCTTTCCACACACAGACATTTAATGTACTTAAATAAGCGATTGTATTTCAACTAATAAGCACGCTTTCAAAAGTATAGAAATCAAATTCACCCAGATAAATCACAATATTTAGTACATTTGTATAATAGCGAAAGTGTATGCAGTTTAAGGATATCATTGGGCATAAAGACATCAAGGAACATCTCGTTCGTACGGTTCTGGAAAACCGTGTGAGTCATGCGCAGTTATTTCTGGGGCCCGAAGGCTCTGGGAGCCTTGCTTTGGCTTATGCATATGCCCAATTTCTGAATTGCGAAAACAAGCAACCCACAGACAGCTGTGGTACCTGTCCAGCCTGTCGCAAGTATAGTAAACTGATCCATCCAGACTTGCACATGTCATACCCTTTTATCGCGAAACACAAAGAAGATACCGCGACAGATTATGCAGAGAACTGGCGGAAAGCTTTTATGAACAATCCCTATATGGGACTTGAATATTGGCGGAACCAGCTGGATGCAGACAACAAGCAGGTGAATATCAATATTGCAGAAGCACATGGTATCATCAAAAAATTAAGTCTTAAAGCGTTCGAAGCCGAGTATAAAGTTTTGATCATGTGGTTGCCTGAATATCTAGATACACAAGGCAATGCGCTATTAAAATTGATTGAAGAACCTCCTGAAAAGACCTTGTTTATTTTGGTCGCGGAGAATCCGGATAAAATACTAAATACGATCATTTCGCGGACCCAGTTGGTCAAAATAAAGAAACTGGAACATATGGAAGTTGTTCAGCATTTGAAAGCTACACAGCAGCTTACCGAACAAGAAGCTTCTGAGATTGCTTTTATCGCTGACGGAAATATGCAGGTGGCCCTTAATCAGTTACAAACCCAAGGCAATAACCATTTTGGGACTTTAGTAAACTGGCTACGTTTTATCGTATCGGATGCCGGCACAAATATGATTTCATTAGTGGAGGATGATCTGTCTAAAATGGGGCGGGAAAATCAAAAAAGCTTCCTTTTTTATGCTATCAACATGATGCGTCAGATCATCTTGATCAAAGGAGGGCTTTCCAGTCTAGTATTCCTATCCACTAAAGAATTGGACTTTGTGCAAAAATTTTCAGCACATTATAACATTGAACAAATTGAAGCAACCATAAATCTATTGGAGGAAACGCATTATTTTGTGGAAAGAAATGCAAATCCCAAAATATTATTTTTAGATTTATCTTTGCAGTTAACATTAATATACAAATACAAAACGATTCCGAAAGGAACTCAATATATATAAATATAAAACTATGGGATGTGGCAGTTGCTCATCCGGCGGAGGTTGCGGTAGTACCACAGCAAATGGTGTACCAGCAGGATGCCAAAATAACGGTTCCTGCATGACCAGCGGATGTAATAAATTAGATGTATATGACTGGCTTTCCGATATGGATATGCCATCAAACTATAAACCATTTAATATCGTCGAAGTACGATTTAAAGGATCTCGGAAAGATTTCTTTATCAATACAGACAACCTATACCTGGAAATGGGAGAAATGGTCGTCGTCGAACCATCAACTGGTGGTTATGATGTGGGACATGTGTCGTTGACAGGTGAACTAGTACGTCTACAATTGAAAAAGAATAATGTGACGCCGGAATCGGTGACAAAAAAGATCTATCGAAAACCGAACGAAGTGGACGTTGAGAAATACAATGCTGCGAAGGATCTAGAATGGGAAACCATGCATAGAGCCCGTAAGCTGGCTTTAGACCTCGGCTTATCCATGAAAATTTCGGACGTAGACTATCAGGGTGATAAAACGAAAGCGACGTTTTATTACACAGCCGAAGGCCGTGTGGATTTTCGGGAGCTGATCAAGAAAATGGCAGAAGCTTTCCGCATTCGGATTGAAATGCGTCAAATTGGTATGCGTCAGGAAGCCAGCCGGCTCGGCGGAATTGGATCCTGTGGCCGCGAGCTCTGCTGTTCGACTTGGCTGACAGACTTCAAAACCGTATCTACATCTGCTGCTCGATATCAAAACTTATCGCTGAATACGCTAAAGCTTGCAGGACAATGCGGGAAATTGAAATGTTGTCTTAATTATGAATTGGATAGCTACATGGATGCACTTAAAGATATTCCAAATAATATTGACCGGATTGAAACCCAAAAGGGCGTTGCTTACCTACAGAAAACCGATATCTTTAAAAAGATGATGTGGTTTTCTTTCCCCGGTGCCGAAAACTGGATCGCAATGACAGTGCAGCAGGTGAAAGAGCTTGTAGAAATGAACAAACAGGGCATTAAGCCCGAAGCTATATCCAGTGCTTTGGCAACCGAGGATGTAAGGGAGGAAAAGATTGCCAATTTTGATTATGAGAACGTAGTCGGCCAAGATAGTTTGACACGACTGGATGATCGTAATAAAAAGAAGAAAAAGCGTAAATCAAAAAGCACTAACGCAAAGTCGGAAGGTAGAAACAATCAGAAAAACGACAGAACGGAACAAACTTCTCCAAAACAGGCTTCGGGCAGACAGCAAGGCACAGGAGATGGCGTAAATACATCTGCAACTACGGTTAAAGAGTCTAAAGAAGGACAAACAAATAAGCCAAAAAAACGCTTCAACCGTCACAGAAACAAAAATAGAGGCAATAACAACAGTGCTGCTCCAAAAGCAGAATAAAAAACGGATATGCCTAATTTAAAATCTTAGGCATATTCTATTTTATAGATATCATCATGAGACAAAAGGCTTTTCTCGTTGGAATTTTATGTATGGGTCTTTTCACATCTTGTGAGCAGACGGCAATCTTAAATGAAGATAAACCTATTGACAATAAAACTTGGCTGAATACATCACATCCCAATTTTCAGTTCCATATTGCTGATAAGACAAAGAAATATGATGTATTCATACATGTACGCCATACTCCAGAGTACGCTTTTTCGAATCTCTTTGTCCTCATTCACCAACAAGGTCCGGATAAAAAACAGCTTACTTTTCGCAAAGAAATAAAATTGGCACAATCCGATGGAAAATGGATAGGTACATCGTCTGGCAGCCTCTATAGCCAGCAATCACTGATTCACCAAAATTACCTTTTCCCGGATACTGGACGCTATAATATCTCCGTCGAACAAAACATGCGTGAAAATCCTTTAAAAGAAATTACTGATATTGGTTTAACTGTAGTACCAAAATAATGCGGAATTCATTGCGATACCTTCTTTTGCCTTTTTCCGTTTTATATGGCCTGATCGTGTGGGTCAGAAACCGTCTCTATGACGCTGGGATCCTGAGCTCTCAATCCTTTTCTACACCTACCATCGTGATCGGTAACTTAGCTGTCGGGGGAACAGGGAAAAGCCCCATGACCGAATTCGTTGCCTCTCTCCTAAGCAAGCAATATAAAATTGCGATACTTAGCCGCGGATATGGACGTTCGACCCGCGGATTTTTCGAAGTGACGGTAAGCTCTTCTGCGCGCGAAGTGGGCGACGAACCGCTACAATTCAAAAACAAGTTTCCAGATATAACTGTGGCTGTTTGCGAGGACCGCTGCAAGGGCATTAAAAAGCTAGAGAAAGATCATGAGGTAATTATATTAGATGATGCCTACCAACACCGAAGATTATCGGCCTTGTTCCATATCCTCCTCTTTGATTTCCAGTCGTTCGAACAGCCCATGTTCGTATTCCCAGCTGGCAATTTTAGAGATTTATTGCTCGAAGCCAAGCGTGCCCAGATCATCGCGATTACCAAATGTCCTCTCTTTCTTCCTATTGAGGCTAAAATGCGCATCGAAAGAAAGATCCGTCAATATAATAAAAAAGCGTTGCTAGTGTTCACCCATATAAATTACTTTGATCCTATAGATCGAAAAGGAAGACATGTAAGCTTGCAGGATAAGCATATCGTTTTGGTCACTGGAATAGCCAAACCACAGCCATTGATAGATTATGTCAGCAGAAGAGCAAATATCGTTACACATGTTTCCTTTACTGATCACCACCAATTCAATATGTCCGATATTGATCATATTCTAACAAGCTACCAGTCGATCTCCTATCCTCAAAAATTAATATTAACTACCGAAAAAGATTATCAGCGTCTGAAGCCATTTATACAACATTTTACCGGAGTGGAACTGGCATACTTACCAATCGGCCTACAGTTTAATGATGCCGTACAGAGACAACTGTTTAGCAGTGCATTGAACCAAATTCTCACTTCCAGTGTTAATCAACATTAAATACTGTTAATCAACCTTAAATTTTGTTAAGCCTTACCGTTCCACTAAACTTTTTCGGGAAATTTATATTCAGTATAAAATAGAATATTAAAATATAACGTGATGAAAAAGACAATTTTGACGGTATTGGGTTCATTACTCTTAATGACTACAGCCACTTATGCCCAGCAGCGCGAACAGCGGAGTCCTGAAGAACAAGCTAAACATCGTGTGGAACGTTTGGATAAACTATTAACACTCAATCAGACACAAAAGGACTCCATCTATAACCTGACACTAGAACAAGCTAAACAGCGCGCTTCCTCGAAAAAAGATGGTGGAGACCGTAAAGCCAACATGGAAAGGTTTAGGCAGATGCAAGAAGCACAGGCTATTAAGATAAAGTCATGGCTGACTCCGGAACAGATCAAATTATTTGATGAACAGCAGGAAAAAATGAGAGATAGAATGTCAAAACATTCAGGAAACCAAAATTAAGTACAAGAACGGAAATGATTGATCTCCCGTCATCTCCCGTCGTATCAAGTATATAACGCTCGATAACCGCAATATCATTCACTTATTTAACAACTGCTCTGGTATCGAAAGCTACTGGAGCAGTCTGCTTTTAAAGTTCGCCCAAATCAAAACCCCTTTCAGCTTTTTCGACAGCAATAGGTCAGCGAACCACTTAATTCTGTCCCCCCCCTCATTCCTAGCCATGACCGTGCACATAAAAACCTCATTTTTAGCGCAGTAAACAGCCATGATATGTTAAAATAACGTTAAAGTAACATATTTGATACAACAAAATAGATAGTGCTATAGTTTTTATAGAAAAGAGTGTGACAATAATTTTTAAATATAAAAGCTATGAAAAAGATTATTTTAACAGGTATAGGGCTTTGCCTGACATTGGCCCTAACATTCGCACAACAGCGTACCCCTGAGGAAACAGCTGCGAAAGCGACGACTGAACTGGTGCAAAAATTGAATCTAAATGACGAACAAAAAACAGCGGTATCAACCATTCTATTGGATCAGGCCAAAGCAGAAGACACTATTTTAAAAGATAAAAGTGCAACTTCAGAGGCGAAAAGTGAAGCTCTGAGCAAACTGCAGACAGAAGTAGATACGAAAGTAAATCAACTACTGACCGAAGATCAAAAGAATATCTTCCAAAAAGTCATTTCCGAACGTCCTGCAAAAGTTGTCCCAAACACGCCTGAGCCTTCTAAACCCGACACAGTTGCCCACTAATAGGTAAGACATCCATAAATTCATTGAATAATTCACATAAAATTAGACAGTATGAAAAAATTATTTTTGACAGGTATTGGCTTCTTTTTAGCCATCACCCTAACATTCGCACAGCAAACTACACCAGAAGAAAATGCGACTAAAGTGGTAACCGAGCTGGTAACTAAACTTTCGTTAAATGATGAACAAAAGACGGCAATATCAACAATCGTTTTAGATCAAGAAAAAGCTGTTGCTACGGTTCTCCAAGACAGCAGTACGACAGCGGATGCTAAAAAAGAGAATATAGCAAAACTTCAAAGTGAATCGGATAGTAAAATTTCGCAGTTACTAACAGACGATCAGAAAGCAACTTATCAAAAATATGTCGAAGAAAGACCTCCAGTGAGTATTCCAGATCCACAAAAAAATACCGAACAGGAGGAATCTAACAATGAACAAAATAATCAGCAATAATAACCCTCTATTTTTAGCACTTACCACTGGATAGAGCAATAACCTATTCAGTGGTTTTTTGCTTTGTTACTTAACAGCAAGTTCGATACTAAATAGAAAGGCTGTTCATTTTCATGAACAGCCTTTCTATTTAGCCCGACACAGCGAAAACTATGATTTCAATTTTTTCATAATATCGCTAACATAAGTCTTAAATTTCTTGTCCGTTTCAATGAGATCCTCAACGGTTTGACATGCGTAAATGACCGTTGAATGGTCTCTTCCTCCAAAGAACGCGCCGATTGATTTGAGCGAAGATTTGGTATGAGCTTTTGCTAAATACATCGAAATTTGCCTGGCTTGCACGATTTCACGCTTCCTGACTTTCGATTTTACCATGTCCACAGGAACTTCAAAATATTCACAAACCAGTTTCTGGATGAAATCCATCGAAATTTCCTTGTGCGTATTTTTCACAAAATTCTTCAGCATTGACTTTGCTAAGCCTAGATCAATTTCTTTTTTGTTTAGTGTAGATTGAGCCAATAAAGAAACCATAGCTCCCTCCAGCTCACGAACGCTATTATCAATTTGCGTCGCTACATACTCGACCACATTTTCAGGTAATTCGATGCCGTCAGAATACATTTTCTTCTTCAAAATCGCCATTCTCGTTTCAAGGTCCGGAATTTGAATATCTGCAGACAGTCCCCATTTAAAACGACTAAGCAAACGTTCCTCCAAACCAGCCAAATCTTTTGGGGCCTTGTCCGAAGTTAAAATAATTTGCTTACCAGATTGATGCAAATGATTGAATATATGGAAGAAAATATCCTGTGTTTTTTCCTTTCCAGCAAAGTTATGCACATCATCCATAATGATGACATCCATTGCCTGATAGAAATTCACGAAATCATTGATCGTATTGTTTTTCAATGAATCCACAAACTGCTGACAGAACTTTTCACAGGACACATAAATGACCAACTTATCGGGAAGATTTCTTTTAATTTCATTCCCGATAGCTTGAGCAAGATGCGTTTTTCCTAAACCTACATCACCATAGATCATCAAAGGATTGAATGATGTACCGCCGGGCTTATTGGCTACGGCATACCCCGCGGAGCGAGCAAGCCGGTTACATTCTCCCTCAATAAAATTCTCAAATGTGTAGTTTTGATTCAACTGCGGATCAACCTGCAATTTCTTTAATCCCGGAATGACAAATGGGTTTTTAATGTCTCTATTTAATGAGACTGGCACTGGGATCGACTGCCTCTTCCCCTCCGCTCCATTGCCATTCGAAGGAAGATTAGTCGTGTAGGGATGCGAAGCCGATGACTTCTCCACTACGATATTGTATTCCAATCTACCTTGTTCTCCCAGAAACTTTTTTACTGTCTTACGAAGAATACCTACATAGTGCTCCTCAAGCCACTCGTAAAAAAATAAACTAGGCACTTGAATAGTCAAAACGTCACCCTCCAAACGGACTGCTTTCACAGGTTCAAACCAGGTCTTAAAACTTTGCGCCGGTATATTGTCTTTGATAATCGAAAGACAGTTATTCCAAACACTTGAATACGTTTTTTCCATTCTAAAATTGTTAATAAGTTGATTTACAATATGCGACAAAAAATATGTTGATAACTTTCTCTGAGAACGAAGATGACAAAAAAAAATCAGCTAAAAAACTAAAATATAAAATAATTACTAAAAACCTGACAATAAGCAACTTATAGTGTAAAAATGTGGAAAACTCAAGCTAAAATTGATCTCTAAAAATAATTATTAACATTCCAAATTTATTTCAAAAAAAAGAACAAAAATAGTAGCAAATAGGCTACATCTCTGCCTTAAAGGTCTACAACTAAATTAACCAAAATAAAAGCGAAATACAACCTTTGCTTCATATATTTTTAATATTAATTTTATATGAATTTAAAGCCTTATTAACATTAAGTATCACGGCTGTTGCCAATTAATTTTGATAATATAGCCAAGAACAAAAAAACTATTGTGTAACAGCTTAGTGTTAGCTGGCCGATATATCGTTTACGAAAAAAGGAAATCCCTAAACGTGATTTCCTTTTAAAATACAATGCTAATTTTATTATACGGTGTAGAGCTATCCAACCATGGTATTGGTGAGCTTACTGTCACAAAGTTTCTTACCTTCCTCCACGATAGCCGACGCATCATAATGGCAGTTTTTCCATTGGGCATTTTGCTCCGCGTGTTCAACAATTCGATCCGGGATCCCCAACCGCACAACATGGCTGTTATACCCATGATCAGCCATAAATTCCAATACAGCTGAACCTATACCACCTTGGAGGCAACCATCTTCAACGGTAATAATCTTCTTGAATTTTCTAAACACCTGATGCAGTAGCTCTTCGTCCAGAGGTTTGGCAAAGCGCAGATCATAATGCGCAGGATGTATACCATGTTCATTGAGCTGCTGTACCGCTTTGACAGCTTCGTTACCGATGGCTCCAAAACTTAGAATAGCGAGCTCTTCCCCTTCCGTAATCACCCTACCTTTTCCAATCTCAATTTCCGTAAATGGACGGCGCCAGTCCGGCATTACGCCATTTCCTCTTGGATACCGGATAACAAACGGTCCCTTATCAGTTAACTGTGCGGTATACATTAAGTTCCGGAGTTCTTCCTCATTCATCGGCGCTGTTACCGTCAAGTTTGGTATACAGCGCATAAAAGCAATATCATAGGCTCCATGGTGCGTAGCACCATCTGCTCCGACCACCCCTGCGCGGTCCAGACAAAACACCACATTTAAGTTTTGCAGTGCTACATCATGGATAACCTGATCGTACCCACGTTGCATAAACGATGAATATATATTGCAGAACGGTAATAACCCCTGCGTAGCCAGCCCAGCGCTGAAGGTAACCGCATGCTGCTCGGCAATACCAACATCAAATGCCCGATCAGGCATTGCTTTCATCATAATATTCATCGAAGACCCCGAAGGCATTGCCGGTGTGATTCCAACGATCTTGGAATTTTCTTCAGCAAGTTCAACCAAGGTGTGACCAAAAACATCCTGATATTTAGGAGCCACCGGTCTATCGCTGGAAGACTTCTTAATCTCACCTGTAATCTTATCAAATAAGCCGGGTGCATGCCATTTGGTCTGATCTTTTTCAGCCAGAGCAAACCCCTTTCCCTTGATGGTAACAACATGCAATAATTTCGGCCCGGGAATATGTTTGAGGTCTTCGAGCGTCTTTGCAAGCTTTTTTACATCATGCCCATCAACTGGTCCAAAATATCTAAAATTCAAGGACTCAAAGAGATTGGCATTCTTTAACAAGGTTCCCTTGATGCTTTTCTCCAATTTTTTAACAATACCGAGCGCATTAGGTCCCACTTCCGAAATTTTGGTCAGCACAGCTGCGATATCATCCCGAAATCTATTATAGCGTTTTGACGTGGTAATACTAGTCAAATACTCTTTAAGTGCTCCCACATTGGGATCTATAGACATGCAATTGTCATTCAAAATCACCAATAGGTTAGATTTGGAAATACCGGCATGGTTCAGTGCTTCGAAGGACATTCCACCTGTCAATGCTCCGTCACCGATGACCGCTATATGCTGACGGTCTTTCTCACCTTTTATCTGCGAAGCTACAGCCATACCTAGAGCCGCAGAAACTGATGTGGAAGAGTGACCAACACCAAATGCATCATATTCGGATTCAGAACGGTTAGGAAAACCGGAAATTCCATTTTCTATGCGATTTGTATGGAATACTTCCCGACGTCCGGTCAGTATTTTATGACCATACGCCTGGTGACCAACATCCCAAATCAACTGATCATAAGGCGTATTCATCACATAGTGTAATGCCACTGTTAACTCTACGACTCCCAAACTTGCTGCAAAGTGACCTCCATTTACCGAAACCTGATCAATGATAAATTGACGTAATTCCTGGCTGAGTTGTTCCAATTGGTCTTCCTTTAGCGTTTTAAGATCAGAGGGATCGTTTATTTTACTTAATAATTCTCCAGCCTCAAATTGCATAGTCCTGCTAATTACATTAAATGTTCACACAAAGTAACGACAATTTTATTTAATCTTTAAAACAAATCGCAATCACATATTGAACTACAACAAATAAATACAGGAATAGTTTGGCTATGCCCAATTGCGAACCATTTTATTATGTAAATTTGTATAAGATATGCAAGTAGAAGAAGGTTACGAAATCAGGCTTCCTCAATTCGAGGGACCTTTTGATTTATTACTATTTTTTATCGAGCGGGATGAATTGAATATTCATGATATCCCTATTTCGAGAATAACCGACGATTTTTTGTCTTACCTAAGTCAGATGCACGCGTTGAATATGGAGATGGCCAGCGAATTTATTTTTGTAGCCTCTACGTTGATGCGCATTAAAGCTAAAATGCTTCTGCCCCGCCCCGAAATGGACGAAAATGAAAACGAAGTCGACTTGCGCGAGGACCTTGTTCAGAAGCTTATTCTCTACAAACAGTTTAAAGAAGCCTGTGAGGATCTAAGGTCAATGGAAGAAAGCCGTCTGAAGTGCTATAGACGCGGCAATATACACTATGATATACGACAAATGCTTCAACTGGATGCTACAGGCGAAAACTTGGACAGCTTTGATCTTTACGGGCTGATGATGATCTACGAGCAAATGATGTATCAGTACCGGAATAGGCCACCAGAAGTGACGCATACCGTCATCAAGTATCCCTATACCATTGAGCAGCAGAAAAAAGCGATCGCTGAACTCATCGAAATAAACAAGAAGCTGGACTTTCAGCAGATACTTAAAAACTCTGAAAACAAGATTCAGTTTGTATACAATTTTCTGGCCATTCTTGAAATGCTCCAGCAACGTCTGCTGCAGATTGAAGTGGGATTGGGATATAACAATTTCAACGTACAGGAAAGGGCTCCTCATCAAGAAGAGCTGCTTGTTGAAGAAGAGCTTGACCAGTAGAAAATATAAAAAGGGTAAAATCTATCGCAATTTTACCCTTAGTACTGCTAATTATTCAGTTAGCCATAACATTAATTTTTTTTCTTAAAAGCATTCCAGCCCTGCGCGGTAATCGGGTACACATTGCCAGATTTTGATATCATTTCGCAGCCTTCAGATGCGGGCGTTATATAACCGATAATACTGATATCAGGCTGATTCTTAATTTTATCGTGGTCAGACTGAGCAACGGTAAATAACAATTCGTAATCTTCACCACCATTGAGCGCTGCTACTGTAGGATCTATACCAAACTCGCGGCCAGTATCGTAAGTCATTTGGTCTAAAGGTATCTTCTCCTCATATAGCCGACAACCTTTATCAGACTGTTTACAAATATGCAGGATCTCGGAGGCTAATCCGTCGGAAACATCCATCATGGCGGTCGGCTTAACTGCCAATTTCGCAAATAATTCAATAATATCCTTCCGTGCTTCTGGTTTCAACTGGCGCTCCACAATATAATCTTTCCCTTCCAGGTCTGGCTGCACACTCGGATTTTCCAGATAGATCTTCTTTTCGCGTTCCAGAAGCTGCAATCCCATGTAAGCAGCGCCCAGATCTCCGGAAACACATAACAAATCCCCCTCTTGTGCTCCGTTCCGGTAAACAATAGTATCGGCATCTGCACAACCTATGCTTGTCACCGAGATAACCAGCCCCTGTGCTGATGCCGAGGTATCTCCACCAACCAAATCAACATGGTATTTTTTACAAGCGATAAGCGCTCCCTGGTAGATTTCCTCAACAGCCTCCAAAGGAAACCTGGAAGATAGACCAATCGAAAATGTGATTTGAGAAGCGATCCCATTCATTGCATAAATATCACTCAAATTGACTTGTACAGCCTTATATCCCAGATGCTTCAATGGAACGTATCTCAAGTCAAAATGAATTCCCTCCAGAAGCAGGTCGGTAGAAACTAAAGTTCTTTTTCCTTCAAAATCCAATACCGCTGCGTCATCACCGATACCCTTTATCGTCGACTTTTCATTAAGCTCTACAGCTTTACTTATATAATCTATCAAGCCAAATTCACCGATCTCTTCAAGATTGGTCCGCTCTGTATTGTCAAAATCAAACATGCTAATTATTTTAATACTTTATCCTAATATTTGTCCAAGAGCCTATAGCACGTTGGCAATGCGTTGTCAGTGCTGTCAGGCTTGGTGAAGATCCAGTTGACACGCCAGTTCTCAATGGAAACTAGTGCGATGGAAAGTCAGCAGATCGGTCCCCAGATCCCCAAATTACAATCCCAACCGGGCAGATATCTCCAACATCCGTTCGATCGGACGTTGCGCTCGTAGAATGACATCTTCCGGTAAGAGAATTTCCGGAGACTCATACTTCAGACAATTGTATAATTTCTCCAGTGTGTTCAACTTCATATGTGGGCAGTCATTACATGCGCAAGCATTGTTAGGAGGTGCAGGAATAAATGTTTTATCCGGGCTCGCCTTTTGCATCTGATAAAGTATGCCAGATTCGGTAGCAACAATATAGGATTTTGCACTATCTGTCTGGGTAAACTTAAGCATACCTGCCGTAGAACCAATATAATCTGCCTTGGCCAGAATGTGGTCTTCACACTCCGGATGTGCGATGAATTTTGCGTCAGGATGTTCACGCTTCAGGCGATCGATTTTATCTTGGGAAAATATCTCGTGTACCATACAGGCCCCATTCCACAAAACCAGATCACGCCCAGTTTTCTTCTTAACATAGGCACCGAGATTACGGTCGGGACCAAAAATAATTTTCTGTTCAGGAGGTAGGCTTTCTACAATCTGCACCGCATTGCTTGATGTGCATACGATGTCAGAAAGCGCCTTTAACTCGGCAGTACAATTGACGTATGTGATGACCAAATGATCGGGGTATTGCTCCTTAAACTTCGCAAAAAGATGTGGTGGGCAGGAATCCGACAACGAACAGCCCGCTTTAGCGTCGGGTAGGATAACCTTTTTTTCCGGGGATAAAATTTTAGCCGTTTCAGCCATAAAATGTACTCCGGCAAATACAATTAAATCTGCATCCGTTTTGGCAGCCTCTTGCGACAAGCCGAGGCTGTCACCTATATAATCTGCAATATCCTGAATTTCAGACTCCTGATAATAATGAGCCAGAATTACAGCATTTTTCTCCTTCTTCAGTCGCTGAATCTCAACAACTAAGTCCAGCGAAGGGTCAATGGGAGCATCAATATAACCTTTTGCTTGAAGCTCATAATTTACAATTTCCATGTGAATACATTCAACAGTTATGAACAACAAAAATAAGCATTGTTATATATATAAAAGTCAATAAAAAAACAAATTAACAGATTACAGTTTGGAACTAATATAATACAATAATAGTAAATATAAATAAATTAATTAATTTAAAATAAATACACATACTTTTACACCGCTGCAAAGGCTCCTAGAATGTAATATTCGGCAGCATATCCATTATCAATGGTTCTATAGCATCCTGAACGGGTTTGTTTTGATATCTTTCGCCCACTGAAAATCACTTTCTTCAATTCTTACCTAGCACATTTCTCCGCACATTCTTAGGGATAATACAAAACAAGGAAAAATAATGGACAAACCGAAGTTTAATTACCAACACCAATAAGAAGTCACAACTCGAAGCCGACAGATTTGGAAAATAACAATCCTGCTCGACATATGCATAGATCAGGAAACTGTGGTCTTAGATAATTAAGTAAAGGCTTTAGGAGTGATTTATTTGTACTCTCGGAAAAATAATGTATATATATGCGAATGTAAAAGGGTTTGTGGCGCTTAGCGGCTCATCCTAAGCGCGCCCAGATTCAGTTATTTGCGTACATGTTTGGCCAATCTATTTTTATTTAATTCTGAATGGCCTTCAGCATAGTATATGTGGAAAGTTAAGTATGTAGTTAGATGTGATCAGTTGAACAGCAAAGCTCCCAACAATCGAATAAACCTATCTAACTACTTTTAAATCGGAATTTTTAAAATCTCAGCGCATTTGATTGCTACCGCCGTTGTTGTTCTGTCCAAAACGCGTTCTGTGAAGTTGAGTCTACTATAGAAAACCTATTAGGATCGAATGTTTGAAGTTTCTAAAAACACACTTACAATTATAGCATTCTAAATTGATAGCACCAATCATATGCGTTTGCAATATTTGTAGCAACACGATCATAATATACTTAAAATAAATATATTACAAGATCAAAATAGGTATATTAAACTTCTACACTATAAAGGGAAGAAAAATTTAAATTAAAATAAAAAACTAATAATATAAGAAATTTATTATATATATAAATCATTTAATGTCGCAGACTGATGGATTCAGAATAAGCTATTTCCGATAAATTTCCGTTATCAAAAATCTACGGCGCGCAAAAGCGATTCATTTTGTAAGACAAAGCCTCTGAGCTTTCCATATAAAAATAGAAATCGTATTCAATATTGTATAGCACAATCTGAGAGGCTTTATTTCGTTTTCCCAGTATACGTAAAGTGACCGAGCAAATATAGTAAATTGATTCATTTTAACTAACATCCCCTAAAAATACAATTCCGTCCACAGACATTTTCAATAGGTAACTGTTTCTCGCTATAGTAAGTTGAGGCACTCTGAATCGCTTAAAAATTTCCGAAGCCAAACATTTCAAAACCATCGAAATGTGATCGCGTTTATTATTCTAAGGCGATTAGTGGCGCATATAAGCTTCTAAAAAGAAGTATCACCAAAATATTGCAAGCATATTCGCTTTATTTTATAAGAAATATCCCTTTAATTTTGGTCAATTGTTCTAAAAAGTCTACTCAAATAGCCTAAGAAGTGCAAGAAATTGACTGAAGTTTTTAAATAATTAAATATCCGGCTCTAAAGTGCTTTGAAAGAAAAAATTCCAAACAAATTTTTCGTTTCTATCGATTGGTAACAATACAAGCCTTAAAATACTTCAAGATCTACAAAAAGGAAACTAAACCCGTCTAAAATGTCATAAAAATCTATTTAAAAAATTATGTAATAAATATCCACTTCTAAAAGGCTTTATATGCCGGCTAGAATTTTACATTTCGAAAATAAACCCAATGACAATTCGCTATTTGAATAGGGGAGCCAATAGATTCTCAGATATCCAAATCTCAGAGGGTTTATTCGATGTTGACAAAACTAAACAAAGATTTTTGAATGTAATCCACAATCTTCTTTTTCAATAAATACTAATTTTTTTAAATAGAGGATCTCTTATTGTTTATTAGGCTGTGGAAAACTGGGATAATTTGCTGTCTGATGATTTTGAATTTTGTTTTTCATAGAGTTTTCAACAATTTTTCAACAGACTATACCGATTAATAGGCTGATTTTTAAAAGTATAAAATTTCACATTTTTTATTTTCCATAATTTTTTGTTGAATAGTTTGTGTTCACAGAATGTGGAAATCTAGGAATATTTTTGCGGATAAAATTCAAAAATTAAGGTAGGAAATAGGGGATTTGTGGAATGTCAAATACTTTTCATTTTTATTTAACCTTTTATTTACACGTTTTCCACATTTTTCGTTAATTTGATCCAGCGCTTTTGGGCAAAGTTTGTGAATTTTAAAGTTTATGGCAGATAGAAAAGTAGATTTTTTGGTCATTGGATCGGGCATAGCGGGTTTAAGCTTTGCGTTAAAGGTGTCCAAATTCGGTAAAGTGTTGATAGTCACCAAGTCAAACGAAGATGAATCCAATACGAAATATGCGCAAGGTGGAGTGGCTGCTGTTGTGGATAAATCGGATAGCTTCGAACAGCATATTATTGATACACAGATAGCTGGGGATGGATTGTGTGATGTTGAAATTGTGGAAAACGTAGTTAGAGAGGCGCCGGATCGGATTGCTGAACTTATTTCCTATGGGACGTCTTTTGATAAGGAAGAATCGGGCGTATATGATTTGGCAAAGGAGGGAGGTCATTCGGCACATCGCATCTTACATTATAAAGATATTACCGGTTATGAGATCGAGCGGGCCTTGTTGGTACAGGCGCATAGTGATCCAAATATTGAGATCGTAACACACTACTTTGCCATTGACTTGATTACACAGCACCATCTCGGCGAGTACGTTGACAAGAATCGCGAAGACATTACATGCTATGGTATTTATGCTTTTAATACGTCATCCCATCTAGTGGATAAGATTTTGAGCAAAATAACTGTTATGGCTTCCGGGGGTGCTGGGCATGTTTACTCGAGTACAACTAACCCGACGATCGCTACGGGTGATGGTATTGCGATGGTATATCGCGCTAAAGGCAGAGTTCGGAATATGGAATTTATGCAGTTTCATCCGACATCTCTCTATAATCCAAAGGAGTCGCCAGCATTTTTAGTATCTGAGGCTGTTCGCGGATTTGGTGGAATTCTAAGGCGTGTGAACGGGGAGTCTTTTATGGAGGAATATGATGAAAGGGCATCATTGGCACCTCGCGATATTGTTGCCAGGGCGATAGATGCTGAAATGAAGAAATCAGGGATTGATTATGTCTACCTAGATATTACGCATCGGGACAAAAACGATATCATTAAACACTTTCCAAATATTTATGAGAAATGTCTATCTATAGGACTCGATATGGCAAAAGATTATATACCGGTCACCCCAGCCGCACATTATCTTTGTGGCGGTATATATGTGGACGACTTTGGAAGGAGTAGTATCAGTAATCTTTATGCTTGTGGCGAGTGTTCTTCCACGGGACTACACGGGGCAAACCGCTTGGCTTCAAATTCCTTGTTGGAGGCGCTCGTATATGCGCATCGTATATTTTTAGATGCTAGTCAATCTATCGCTTCGATATCGCATGTAGATAATGTGCCGGATTGGGACGACTCCAAAACCTCACTTTCCAACGAAGATATTCTTGTAAGCCACAACTTGCGCGAATGTCAGAAAATAATGAGCGATTATGTAGGGATTGTCCGCTCTGATTTTAGGTTGCAGAGAGCGCTTAAACGCTTACACCTATTGTATGAGGAAACAGAAGACTTTTATCGCAACACGCGCCTTTCCGTGAAGTTATGTGAGTTACGGAATGTTATTCAGGTCGCCTACATTGTCACTAAATCCGCTATGTTGAGAAAGGAAAGCAGGGGCTTGCATTATACAACAGATTATCCGAAGCATGCGGAAGTGCTGCAGGATACGATATTCTAATCTTATGGCACTTATTTTATCTGTTCTGGACAAGACTCCACTGATTGCTGAAGAATGCTTCCTGGCGCCGAACGCGACGATTGTCGGCGATGTGGCGCTTGGACATCATTGTTCCGTCTGGTTTAACGCTGTAATACGTGGAGATGTAAACTATATTCGCATTGGTAATTATACGAATATTCAAGATGCTGCAGTCATACACTGTACCTATAAAAAATGCGGTACCACTATAGGAAATTATGTTAATATTGGCCACCAGGCGATGATACATGGTTGTATTATTAACGACCATGTTCTGATCGGCATGGGGGCTATAGTAATGGATAATGCAATAGTTGAGTCCAATGTGATCGTGGCGGCCGGAGCTGTGGTTTTGGAAAACACCCGTTGTGAATCCGGCTTCCTTTACGCTGGTGTACCAGCTAAAAAAATAAAACCGTTAACGGAAGACCAGAGAGCATTGCTTCAGCAATTACCGAATAATTACGTTTTATATAGTTCTTGGTTTTAGCTTAAACGAATTAGCATAGATTAATTGTAAATGGCCTCAATTACTCTTTTTTGAGGCCATTTAGTGAAAAGCTATCTTTTTGCTCCCAGTTTGCGCGTATGGTAAATACTTTGTTTAGGTAGACCACAGGCTCTGGGAAGGTGCGTTGTTCAACGTCTCCTGTGTCCCAAATGCCATTGTTGTTATCATCTCGAATGACCCGAATCGTGTATTTACCACCCGGATACTGTTTATACAATACCTTCGGAGTATCGGCATCGATTCTATCTACACGGTATACCCTGTCTTTCTTTTCGTTGATTAGTTCAACCAAGTAAGTGGTATTGCTGTCCAGATCTGTAAAATCAAAGGTAAGATCGCCGTAGTTTTCACTGTCATCGTAGACTAATTCAATTTTCTTATCTTTATTTGTCTCTCCAAAGTATCCGTTAATTGCACCTTCGGTAAACTCAATCTGGTACTTTTTTTCTTTCCGCCAATTATAACGAATATGGTATATATTGCTGTTTGCACTATCCACTGCTAGCTGGTAGTTTGTACGTAAAAGAGAGTCTTCCTTAAATTTTACCTTCGTTTTATCGATGCTTTTTATAGGCGTAATTGCTGATACCTGTAAGTGTGTTATTCGGTCTACTTTGCCATTATTTGGGGAAAAGATAGGTTCAATTGTTTGATCTATTTTTACATTTCCTTTGCGCACCAGTATGGTATCCAGGGGAGCATCGTTTTCACTGAGAATAAGCTTTAGCGAGTCTATTTTCAAATTGGGAAGAAAGATACTGGCAGAGTCTGAGGTTTTTGAGAATCGGACAATTTTATCTTTGTTGTTGACTTCATCGTTGAGAATTTCCAGTTTTGGTTGGTCAACCCTTCTGTTGAATACCAGCAAAACACTACCATTTTTTTCAAATTTCTTCTCTTGGGTTCTGAATTTTTTTGGAATTCCCTTGAATATTTCAAGATTTATATTGCTTAAATCGCGATCGAGCACGATAGAGTCCTTTAAAAAGCCGATTTCCTCATCGGCAGCATTATATATACGGTCGTTATTTTTTTCCTGTAGCGCATATATCCTGTATGTTCCCTCGCGTAGATTGTTGAGTTTATAATTGCCTGCTGTGTCAGTCGTGGTGAAGATGTTGGCTTTCTTTTTTCCAAAGATTGAATCCTGGCTTGTTGGGATGAGAAGTACTTTTACCTCCTTGACAACTTCCTTTGTGGTGGCGCTTTTCACATTGCCCGATATGCTTAGCGAATCGATTTTATCTCCTGTAGCGAACACATAGGCATAGTTTACCAATGCATTCCCCGCGTTATAGTCGACGAGACCTTTTCCAAAGTATATACTGTAAGTTGTATTCTTCTCAAGGGAATCAGGTAAAGTAATTTCCAGATTCTTTTTTCTGACCTTGAACTGAGGAGCGCTTTCCATCTCTGGGGTGACGCTGAATTCTTTCTGCTGATTGGCAAGTTTGATATATTCATCGAACGTTATGATAATTTTTTTTGCGTGGAAGTTCTTCGAAAAGTTCGTAGGATTTTCCTGGAGAATTTTGGGCGGAATGGAATCCTTGGGGCCTCCTGTAGGCTGTTGTATGCTGGCACACTGTATGGATAGGCCAATTAGCATTAGAAACAGGCTTAAAATAAGCATTCTTGCTTTTAAGCTGCTTTTAAGCCTTTCTGAGCTACTTTTATTATTTTTTGAATAAGTTGTCATGAAAAATAAAATATCGTCTTAAATAGCTTATTTTAAGCTTGTATGTTTATTATTTTAAGTTGTTGATTTTCAGTATATTAATTCATATGTACCATTAGTACGCTAATGTCCGATGGTGAGACCCCCGATATTCTTGAGGCTTGGCCTAGTGTTCGGGGTTTAACTTTTGCCAATTTCTGTCTTGCTTCTATTGAAAGAGAAGTTAGCTGCGTATAATCAAAATTCGGATTTATCTCCCTATCCTCCATTTTTTTCATTCGATTGACAATTTCAACTTCTTTCTCAAAGTAGCTTTCATATTTCAGATTGATCTCCGCTTGCTCTATTGTTTCTTCATCAAAGCTTGCGACGAATTGTGCAAACTCATTATCGCCTTTTATGATATCCTGTATATTGACTTGAGGCCTAGCCAGTACATTACTTAATTTTGTTTTCTGAACGAGCGCAGATGATCCTACTTCCGCAAGTACCGCATTCATCTTATCTAAATTTGTTGAATGCTGTTTGAGGTAATTGATGATAGCATTTGAGTTGTTTATTTTTTCTTGGACTTTTTTAAGTCTTTGCTCAGATACCAAGCCAAGGCTATGGGCTAGCGGTGTTAGCCGAATGTCTGCGTTGTCTTGACGTAGTAACAAACGGTGCTCGGCTCTCGATGTAAACATACGGTATGGCTCTTCCGTTCCTTTGGTGACCAAGTCGTCAACAAGTACTCCGATATACGATTCGGATCTTTTCAGGATAACTTCCTTGTCGTCGTTGATGCGCTGATGAGCATTAATTCCTGCTAGGAAACCTTGTGCAGCAGCCTCTTCATATCCTGTCGTTCCATTAATCTGCCCAGCAAAAAATAAGTGTTTTACCAGTTGAGTCTCTAAAGTCAGATCGAGTTGCATGGGTGGAAAATAATCATATTCGATTGCATATCCTGGGCGGTACATTTTGGCATTTTCAAATCCTGGAATAAGTTGAAGTGCTTTTAACTGCACGTCTTCGGGTAAAGAAGTGGAAAAACCATTTACATAGATTTCTACTGTTTTAAAGCCTTCGGGCTCGACAAAAATTTGATGTCTATCACGCTCGGCGAAGCGATTTATCTTATCCTCTATGGACGGACAGTAACGCGGACCGAGACCCTTGATACGGCCTGTAAACATAGGTGATTTTTCAAATCCTGTTCTGAGCATTTCATGGACTTTCTCATTTGTATAAGTGATCCAGCAGCAACGTTGTTCTTTCGGTACTTCCACGTTGCTGTATGAAAACCTTCCTCTTTTTTCATCGCCCCATTGCTCTTCCATCAGCTTATAGTTAAGGCTGCGACCGTCTATTCTTGGAGGTGTTCCGGTCTTCATACGACCAGATTCGAAACCCAAAGATACCAGTTGCTCAGTAAGTCCTGTCGCTGCTTTTTCGCCGGTTCGGCCTCCTCCAAATTTTTTATCTCCGATATGGATAACGCCGTTCAGAAATGTTCCATTTGTGAGTACGACTGCATCCGATTCTATTTCTATTCCCATCGAGGTAATGACGCCACATGCTTTACCGTTTTTGACGATCACTTCCTTAACAGTGTCTTGCCACATGTCTAAGTTCGGAAGAGATTCCAGTTGTAAGCGCCACTCTTCTGCGAAACGCATACGGTCATTCTGAGTTCTTGGACTCCACATGGCTGGACCTTTTGACAGGTTAAGCATCCTGAATTGAATTGTTGACTTATCTGCTATAATTCCTGTATACCCTCCCATGGCATCAATTTCTCTGACAATTTGCCCTTTCGCTACGCCACCTATAGCAGGATTACAGCTCATTTGTGCGATCACTCCCATATTCATCGTGATGAGCAATGTTGATGAACCAAGGTTTGCGGCAGCCGCGGCTGCTTCACAGCCTGCATGACCTGCACCGACAACTATTACATTATATTTTTTAAACATCTTCTTATTCTGGTTCCACGTGAAACGTGGAGTTTTCTTTATTTTACAAATTTAGTCTTTCCCGGTGTTCCACGTGAAACGCAGGAAAAATTTTACATAAATTCAGCAAGAGTCATCCATCTCTCCGATTTACTGTCAATCAAATTTTGTAGGTTTTGAATTTCTTCCGCTACTGTCGCTAACTCGGTGTGGTTAGTCAATGTGTTTAATTGAATGACTTTAGCTTTTAATACCTGTTCGAGTTCGTCGATCTCACTTGCAAGTTTGTTATATTCCAGCTGCTCTTTATATGATAATTTTTTCTTTTCCTCCTTTATCTTAGGTAGGTCCGTTTGTTGTATACTCTTTTTTTGTTTTTCCTTTTCAGATTTCTGTTGTGCTTCCTGCTCCAGCTTAAAGTCAGCGTAGTTACCATTGTAAATACGGATGATTCCATCTCCCTCGAAGATGAATAATTGATCTGTTAATTTATCCAGTAAATAGCGGTCGTGTGAAACTAAAATTAATACACCTTTATAATTATGTAGAAAATCCTCGAGTACATTTAAGGTATCAATATCAAGATCATTTGAGGGCTCATCCAATATGAGAAAGTTTGGATTTTTCATCAAGACGCGCATGAGCTGAAGCCGTTTCCGCTCACCACCACTGAGTTTGTTCACTAAACCAAATTGTTTCTCGGGTGGAAATAAAAAATGCGTTAATAGCTGTGAAGCCGTAATTACTTCGCCGTTTGCCATCTCAATATAATCGGCAATATTTTTTACCACGTCGAGCACCCTGTCATTTTCATTTACTGCTAGACCACCTTGCTTATAATATCCGTATACGGTGGTTTCACCGACGCTAATGTTGCCAGCATCCGCTAATTCCTCCTGCGTAATCAGATTTAAAAATGTCGATTTACCTGTTCCGTTCTTTCCTGCTAAACCTATTCGGTCTCCTCTTTTGAATGTATAGGAAAAGTTCTTTATAATGATCTTTTTTCCGTAGTGTTTGGTGATGTGATCGAGTTCTAGGATTTTAGACCCTTGCCTACTTACTTTGACACTCAATTGTACTGTATCATTTCCTTTTATGGCCTTGGACTTTTCCTCTAGTTCATAATACGCATCAATTCGTGATTTAGACTTAGTCCCTCGTGCTTGCGGCTGGCGCCGCATCCATTCCAATTCACGACGTAACAAGTTTCTGCTTTTTTCGACCATGACCGCATCGATGGACTCCCGCTCCGATTTCTTCTCTAAAAAATACGCGTAGTTTCCCTTATATGTATATAAATTTCCACGGTCAAGTTCACGAATTTCTGTACAGATATTATCTAAAAAATAACGATCATGTGTGACCAGTAGGACTGTTTTATTTCCTGTGGTAAGTAACTTTTCCAACCATTCAATTGTTTCGATGTCAAGATGGTTGGTAGGCTCATCCAGAATATATACATCTGGTTCATCAATCAAGAGTTTTGCCAGCGCCAGCCGCTTTCGCTGCCCACCCGAGAGACTATGAATATTTTGCTGAAAATCAATAATGTTCAGACGATTCAAAATCGTTTTAATATTATGTTCATATTCCCATGCATTCAAAGAACTTATCTTTTCAGTGAGATCTTCCAGTTTAGACTGATCGATGTGCTCGAAAGCTAACAGTTCTTCATAATCTCTAATGAGCCGCTGCTGATCATTATCTGCACTATAAATAAAATCATTGATTGATTGAAGGCCCGTGAAATCGGGATCCTGTTCTAGATAGCCTATTTTTATACCTTTCTCTTTGACAACTTTTCCCGACGTTGGAATTGTCTGACCTGCCAGAATAGATAATAATGTCGACTTACCTGTTCCATTTATTCCGACTAAGGCGACCCGTTCCCCTTTTTGCAATCCGAAATGTAGATCCTTAAAAAGCCATCTGTCATGAAAGGAATGGCTTACTTGTTCTGTAGCTAAAATACTCACGTTATATCACCCTAATTAAATTTAATCAAAATGTAATACAAAACCTGAGATATAATTATATCTTTATGAATTCTGTATTTTATTGAAAATCAGAATGTTAAGTATTTTTTTCTGATTTTCAATTATGTATATATTAATCAATAATCTTGCTGATTGTTGATTGTGTAAATCTACTGGGTGTCTTCCGATACGACCTCGGATGCAGCTAACGTCATTCAATACTTAGCATTCGTATATGTGTTCACTAAGAACGTTCGCAAAAATAAAGAAATACTTTCTTATTCGCTGCGAAAAAAACTTCGTAGTGTGCTAATTTGGTAATAATGATATTAACTTGATAAATTTAATTCAATGCGTAATCAGCAATGAGATTGAAACGAGGTATTTCAACCTGAAAGTTACTATTATCCAACGCACGAACCATGTTATAATGACCTTCCATAAATCCAAACTCACTATTCAGGTTGCAACCTGATGTGTATTGATGTATTTGGCCCGGCGCTATTACAGGCTGCTCGCCTACGACCCCCTCTCCGGATACTTCTCTATAATCTCCCTTGGCATCGAATATTTTCCAATATCTGCTGATGAGCTGTACCGTGTAATCACTCAGATTTTCAATGCTGATATGATAAGCAAACATAAAATGTTCACGGTCAGGATTAGAATACTCCGACTGATAGCTGGTTTCAACCGAGATTTTTACGCCTTCTGTAATTTGTGTGATCATTGGATGATGTTTATTGTTGCAACAAATACTTACGCTAAATTACTAATAATGAGTTTAAAATTCGAAATTTTAACGATTTTTAAAGGTAAGCAGGACTTAAGTTGAAAAATACTATTTCTAAATAGACGTTAATTAGTAGGTTTGTATATGGCAAATGGAGTATTATATTTGATCCCAGTCCCCTTGAGCGAAGATGCTGCGCCCAAGTCATTCACCCCTTTTTTGATTGATACCATCAATTCACTTGATGAATATATTGTAGAGAATGAAAAGACAGCGCGGAAGTTCTTGAAACAAGCTGGGTTGAAGATTCCGCAAAGTGCATTGATAATCCATGATTATGGAAAGCATGCCCGTGAAAAAAGTGATTCTAGCAAGTTTTTTTCGGGTTTGAAACGAGGAAAGGACGTTGGGTTAATGTCGGAGGCCGGTTGTCCCGGAGTGGCCGACCCCGGAGCGGATATTGTTGCGGAAGCTCATAAGCTTGGAATTAAAGTGGTCCCACTGGTTGGACCCAGTTCGATATTATTAGCTTTAATGGCTTCTGGATTTAGCGGACAGAAATTTGCATTTCATGGCTACTTACCTATTGATAAAAACGAACGTTCAAAAAAGATCAAAGAACTCGAAAATCAGTCTATGCGTGAGAAGCAAACACAGATATTTATCGAAACTCCCTTTAGAAATAATCAGCTTCTGGAAGATATTATCAAGACATGTAAACCAGCAACGGGCCTCTGTATAGCGTGCAATGTAACCTCAGGCGAGGAATATATCCGTACTCGCACTGTGGCGGAATGGAAAAAACATAAAGAGGACTACCATAAGAAGCCGGCAATATTTTTGCTCTATGTATAGGGACCAATGTTTGGTGCCTCCCCTCCCCCATCTCGCTTTAATAGGCAGGATTTTTTGAAAATGGTCCGATAACGCTGTTAAATAGTTATATTGAGGGTGAGTGAGTGGTTACAGTTTCTGTCTTGTGGACAATCCAAGCCGGATTACATTTGATGTATAGGATCGTTCTAAGCAGTATAATAAATAAATGTCGGAATCAACAAAATATATAATATGTTGAATAATAAAAAAATAGCGGTTGCTATATCATTTTTTATGATAATTGCATCGGGCAAAATTGCTTATGCACAGCCTGCTGTTTATGTCATTGTGCATGGTGCTTGGGGAGGTGCTTGGCAATTTAAAAGTACAGCCAACGAGCTGGAGAAAGATGGTGGTAAAGTATATCGTCCTACACTGACCGGATTGGGTGAGCGTTACCATCTGGCCGATACTTCAGTTGGACTACAGACTCATATCAACGACGTAGTGAATACAATTCTTTTTGAGGATCTTAAAAACGTTGTATTAGTAGGACATAGCTATGGCGGCATGGTCATCACAGCGGTTGCCGATAGTCTACCTGGTAGGATTAAAAAGTTGGTTTACGTAGATGCTATCCTCCCCGATAACCAAGAATCTGTTATGATGCTGATGAGCAAATCCGACGGTTCCAACGGCCTGTTGGCATCCGAAAGCAATGGCTATGTAATGCCGTTCTGGGTAAAGGATGGTGGGAAATTTCCGCGAGATGTCCCCCACCCTCTGAAGACAATGACTGACAGGATCAATCTAAGTAATCCAGCACGGGAACGTATTCCATCGACCTATATTTTGACTTATGAACAAGGGAAACCTATGGAGCGTGATGACTTTTATCCCTTCTATGAAAGGGCAAAACAGCGACATTTTAAAACACGTGAACTGATCTCGGATCACAATCCGCAGATAAAAAAATTGCAGGAATTAGTAGATTTGTTAGAGCAGGAGAAATAGATATACATTAGCATAGTTGAATGACAAAAGAAGAATTAATCAATGAATTGAGTAAACCGGAAGTGCAAGTTATTGTTTTCGGTATTTTGGCCATACGGATTATCGTTTGGCTCTTGTTTGCGAATACTATCCGCAAGACGTTAAATTTGGTGGCCGTTGAAAATAGACTAATGACACCTGGGCAATCCTGGTTGGTAGCAGTTCCCTTAGTTAATATTTACTGGAATTTTCAGGTTGCTTCCCGTTTAAGGGACTCGCTTATTAATGAGTTTTATGACCGTAAGATAGCTGTGGAAGAAAATCCAACGTTTAAGAAAGGCTCTTTGTATGCGTGGGTTTATCTGGTGACAAATATCCCGATGCCGTTTTCAATTTCTGGGCTGCTTGCAGTTATGCACTTTGTCACATTAGCCAATTATTGGTTTAACATTAATGCAAATCGTAGGATTTTAGAGGAGCACAACAAGTTTAGAGAAAAGGAGGTAGTAATAGATCATGAAAATTAAAGAAGTCATTCAGTATTTGGAACAATTGGCGCCATTGGATTTGCAGGAGTCGTATGATAACTCCGGACTTATCGTAGGTGATGCAAACCGGGAAATCAGCAGCATTCTGATTTCACTGGATTGTACAGAGGCTGTTGTTCAGGAAGCCATAAATAAGGGATGTAATTTGATTATCTCCCACCATCCTATTGTCTTTAAAGGATTAAAGAAAATTAATGGAAAAAATTACGTGGAACGTACTGTAATCAAAGCTATAGAAAACAAAATCGCGTTGTATGCGATCCACACCAACTTGGATAATATCGTCGGGGGAGTAAACTCAAAGATCGCCGACCGACTGGGTTTAGTTAACCAGGCTATTTTGGCATCCAAGAGTAATGTATTGCGAAAAATGGTTGTGTTTGTGCCGCGAAGTCATGTGGAAGAAGTAAGACAAGCGCTATTTGATGCCGGCGCAGGGCAGATTGGAAAGCATTATGATCAGTGTAGCTTTAATACAGCAGGCTATGGTAGTTTTAGACCTTTGGAGGGCGCGCAGCCCACTATTGGTGAAACAGGTATCCAAGAGCGCGTTGAGGAAACACGTATTGAGGTGATCTATAGACGTTCTATTGAGCGAAAGCTGCTTTTAGCGCTTTACGAAGTACATCCTTACGAGGAAGTGGCTTATGATCTATTTGATTTACAGAATACGGCCACGGAAATCGGCGCTGGTATGATTGGCAACCTGGTGGAGCCGATGGACGAAAAAGAATTTTTGGCATATTTAAAAGAAAAGCTTAACTTAAATGTCATTCGGCATACCGCCTTATTAGATAAAAAAGTCAGCCGCATAGCTGTCTGTGGGGGAGCAGGTGGATTCCTACTGGATGCAGCCAAGCGCTCGGGGGCAGATTTTTTTGTTACCGCTGATTACAAATACCATGAATTTTTTGATGCGGAACGCGAGATTGTCATCGCCGATACAGGACATTTTGAGAGCGAACAATTTACGCAAGAATTATTGTACGACATTATTACGAAAAAATTTCCTAACTTTGCAACCTTAACAACAGAAATAGATACAAATCCTATAAAATACTACAGTTGATGGAACAAACCGTAGAACAAAAATTGAAAGCATTATGGCTTTTGCAAGCCATACATACTAAAATAGACAAGATTCGCCAGGTTCGTGGCGAGTTGCCTATGGAAGTTGCAGATCTTGAAGATGAGATTGCGGGTTTAGAAACTCGTATCGAGAAGATCAGAACGGACTTAGACGATTTAGAAGATTCGATCGTTAAGCGCAAAAACATGATTAAAGATGCTCAGGCTGCTATCAAAAAATATGAGTCGCAGCTCAATGAGGTTAAAAACAATCGTGAATACGACGCTATTTCAAAAGAAATTGAAATCCAAGGACTTGAAATTCAAGTCTGTGAAAAGAGAATCAAAGAAGCTGAGTTTGAGATTCGTAACAAAACAGAAAACTATGATGCTACGGTAAGTAATCTTGAATATAGCAAAAACGAACTTGAGGGTAAAAAGAAGGAATTGGAGACAATTACTGCTGAGACTCAAAAGGAAGAGGATGCCTTATTGGCTAAGGCATCTGAAGCTGAAGCGAATATTGAAGAACGTCTGGTTAAAGTGTATTATCGTCTGCGTAATTCTTTCAAAAATGGCCTGGCTGTTGTTTCCATTGACCGTGACAGCTGTTCAGGATGTCACAATAAAATCCCAGCTCAGATGCAATCTGAGATTCGTCAGCGCAAAAAAATCATAATCTGCGAACACTGCGGTCGCGTATTGGTTGATGAAGGTATCGTATTGGAAATTGAACAAGAATACGGTTTTTAATCTGACTCACAGTATATAGGCCCTGCTCAGCGAGCAGGGCTTTTTTTGTACTTTTTTATGCAACTTTGTTGATATAAGTAACTAATCAATCGGCAAAATCGTAGCTTTGCATATAAATTTTAACCACTAAATATTTATGAAGAAAACTCATTTCAAGTTTATCGCAGCGTTTTTGGTAGGAACAGCCATTCCAAATGCTAAAGCGCAAGAGACTTTATTACTTCGAAACCCGAGCATCAGTGTCAACAATATTGCTTTCGTATATGGTGGAGACATCTGGATAGCAGACAAAAATGGAACCAATCCCCGCCGTCTGACAACTAATCCCGGAGTCGAACAAAATCCGATATTTTCGCCCGATGGCAAGAAAATCGCATTTACGGGTAATTATGATGGTAATACGGATGTATACGTCATGCCCATTGAGGGCGGAGAACCGAAGCGGATTACCTATCATCCAGCCTCAGATGTACTACGTGGCTGGCTAAATAACGATGAAGTGTATTACACGACATCGCGCGATTTTACTTATGCTTTGAGTCCCCGGTTGTACAGTTCTCATATTCAGCGGCTGGGTATGGATAAGGCACTGATGATGCCAGAAGCTACGCAGGGCAGCCCCTCTCCGGACGGACGCTATTGGGCATATATTAAAAATACTGATCCTACCGAACGTGATCGCGTAGCATTTAAACGGTATAGGGGTGGTGGTATGCCAACGATCTGGATTTTTGATACAAAGACTAAGGAAATCGAAGCAATTCCACATGTTAAAAGCAACGATGTTAAGCCGTTATGGTTGGGCAATAAAGTATATTTTCTCTCAGATCGTGATAAAATAGTAAATATCTTCAGCTATGATACCAAATCAAAGAAAGTTGAAAAATTAACTGATTTTAGAGATTATGACATTCGTTCCTTGAATGGAAATGGAAATGATCTGATTTTTGAGTACGCGGGAAGACTGAATACATTGAGTCTGGAGACAAATAAAGTCAGTACTTTGCATGTCTCTGTCAATACAGATGCGATGTTTAAGCGTCCTTTTTATAAAAATATGAAAGACGATATTCGCTATGCAACGTTATCTCCTACTGGGCAGCGGGCGCTATTTGAAGCTCGGGGCGAGATTTTCACTGTCCCCAAAGAAAAAGGGGAAGCCCGTAATCTCTCCAATTCCCCCGGATCCCATGAGCGGTTTCCAGACTGGTCACCTAATGGTAAATGGGTTTCATATATATCCGATAAGAATGGATCTTATCAGTTGGTATTGGTGGATCAATTTGGTAAAGATCAACCTCTGTACTTTAATCTGGGGCAAAGTAATTTTTATTTCGAACCTACTTGGTCTCCGGATTCGAAGAAGTTGTTTTATAATGACGCACATCTTAATCTCTATTACATAGACATTGCTTCTAAAGCCATTGTAAAGGTAGCGGATGATAAACTAAGTGGGCAGACGGGTAGAGTATCCAACCATTTTCAGCCCAGCTGGTCTCCGGATTCTAAATGGATTTCCTATATCCGTACCCTGGAAAACGGTGTGCCCGCTGTGTTTATGTACCATTTAGATACGAAGAAAACACAACAGATTACAGACGGAATGAGTTCTGTTCGTAGTACTGCTTTCTCCCAAGATGGTAAATATCTCTTTTTTACAGCGAGTACCAATACCGGTTTAACCAATTCTGGGCTGCATATGTCAGCAACACAGCGTAACGTTGATTATACTGTTTATGCCTTTATCCTTTCGAGCAAAACGCCTTCTTTCTTTAAAAACGAAAGCGATGAAGAACAGATACGTGATGATAGAGCTGAAAAATCAGAGGTACCAGAGGACAAGAAAACCGCAAGAGTGAAGGAGAACGATAAAAAGGCACCTAAGAAAGATAAGAAGGAAGAAGTTCCCACAACTAGGCCCGTAGATAAATCCATTGAGGTCGATTTTGATCGCATTGAAAACCGAATCGTAGCACTGCCTTTACCTGTGGGCTCTTATTGGAGCTTAAATGGGCAGGTTCCTAATCAGCTAACTTACCAGCGCGGAGGCACTATAGGTGCCTACGATTTTAAAGACCTGGAAAATAAAACCTTAGTCGAGAATGCTCGTAGTTTTGCAATCAGTGCAGACGGCAAAAGAATGTTGTATCAGACGAGCAACGGCTATAATATTGTTCCTGCGGGTCAGAAAGTAGCATCTCCGACAACAGGTGCAGTCAAATTGGATGGTATCCAGCAACTAGTAGATCCTGTAGCTGAATGGAAACAAGTTTTTCATGAGGTATGGGCTATGCAAAAAGAATATTTCTATGTAGAAAACATGCATGGTGCTGACTGGAACGCTATGAAAACGAAATATGAAAAATTTCTTCCATTTGTTAGTCATCGCTCGGATTTGGGCTATCTATTAAACGAAATGATGGGGGAAATGGTTGTCGGACACAATTATATTTATCCGGGCGATCAACCTTCTACCCCTTCGGTGTCTGTGGGGGTGCTGGGCGCCGATTATGCAGTCAAAAACGGGTATTATCAAATAGCCAAAATATTTACACGGCTGGAATGGAATCCTTCATTTAAAGCGCCTTTAGCCGAGCCGGGATTGAATATTAAAGAAGGAGACTATATCGTTGCAGTAAATGGTATTGAATTAACAGAAGATAGGGATATCTATAGCCTTTTTGACAATACAGTCGGCAAACAGGTTTCATTAAAGGTCAACTCCAAGCCTTCTCTTGTGGGCGCTCGGGAAGTGGTGGTGAAACCTATTTCGTTCAGTGATGAGATGAGCCTGCGGAGTATGGAATGGGTAGAACGCAACCGTAAGAGAGTAAATGACCTGAGTAATGGTCAGATCGCTTATGTTTACATGCCTAATACGGGTCCTGAGGGATATACCTACTTCAACCGTTACTACTTCTCCCAAATGGATAAAAAAGCTTTATTGATGGACGAAAGAAACAATGGCGGTGGCTGGGTAGCAGATTATGTCATCGATCTGTTGTCGCGGGAATTAATTTCTGGCTGGGGTATCCGCGATGGAAGAGGATTTACGACTCCGGGCAATGGAATTTATGGGCCGAAAGCCATGATTATCAATGAAAATGCTGGTTCTGGTGGTGATATGATGCCATATATGTTCCGTTTCAAGGGACTTGGTAAGCTGGTTGGACGTACGACAATGGGCATTTTGGTTGGAATTAGTGGTTATCCGCCGCTTTTGGATGGTGGCCGTATCACTTCTCCAAATTTCGGTGTATATGATCTTAATGGGAATTGGATTATCGAAAACGAAGGTGTGGCACCGGACGTGTTCGTAGAACAGCTGCCAAAAGACCTCTTGGAGGGCCGTGATCCACAATTGGAAACGACAGTCAAGATTTTGCTGGAAGAGATGAAGACTTATCCATACAAAAATCTACAAAAACCTGTAGATCCAATCCGTGTTAATTAGTCCATAGAAGCATTGGAAATACCTTTAATAAATAAACTGATCCGGTGAAAAGCCGGCCTAACATTTTCATCAAAAGGGGCACATTCTGCTGAATGTGCCCTTTTTAATCTATTATCTACTGATCGACCAGCCTGTTCATCCCCAGAATTAATGCTGATTTTAAGTAAATAAAAGACAGAATTGCTTGGATATATGCCCTGAACAGCCTTTTATTCTTATCTTTAAAGCATATTTAATAAAAATGCATCCCGAACGAACAACACATCCTCTTCAGTCTTTATTACGTTTGATTCTGATGATTATCGGATTTACCTTTCTATCCCAGGTAATCTATATCCTATTGCTTTTCTTTTATTATAAATTTACAGGGCAAGACTTTTCGTTGAGTATCGTGATGCAAGGTTCCGCCAACGAAATGCGATTTCTGTTATTAATGAGCAGCTTAGGTTCTTTTGTCGTGCCTGCATACCTGATGAACACGCGTGAGGGGTACGGTATCTCGTATTTCAGACGGGAAACTAAGGGTAGGCCAGAGCAGTTTGCTTATATATTTCTTGCCATGTTGGCATTTATGCCGCTCATGAATGCTATTGGGCACTGGAACGAATCGATGCAACTGCCGGATGCTATGGAGTCAGTACAGCGTTGGATGGAGCAGAGTGAGAGAGAATCGGGAGAGCTTATCAAAAGCATCATTATGGAATCAGCTATCGCTGGCTTCCTGTTCAACATTCTGGTATTGGCGTTAGTCCCTGCCATAGGTGAAGAACTTTTGTTTCGGGGTGTATTGCAACATATCGTCGCACGATGGATTGCCAATCCGCATATGGTGATCTGGATAGTGGCTATTGTTTTCAGTGCGATACATTTGCAATTTTTTGGCTTTATACCGCGGATGCTGTTAGGCGCATTTTTCGGTTATCTGTATCTGTGGAGCAAGAATATCATACTTCCTATATTTGGGCATTTTGTCAATAATGCAAGTGCTACCGTCATGGCTTTTTATTATGCGCGAAATGGGAAGAGCTATGACGAACTCAATGCCTTTGAGCCTCAATCTTGGTGGATATATGTTGTAGCCTTCGTTTTTACTGTTATTTTTGTATTCTTATTTTATATGTCAACCCAAAAAGAAAATCATGGAGAACGATTGGAAGAGAATTAAAATATTTACGAACGCCATTGAAGCTGAGATTGTCAAACAAATGCTTGAGGAAAACGGTATCCCTGCAGTGGTGTTGAACAAGCAGGATTCTTCCTATCTGTTCGGGAAAATCGAACTCTATGTCAATGAAAACGCTATAGAGATCGCCGAAAGATTGATTGAGGAAGCGGAAGGAGATCGTTAATATGAAAACAAGAGCAATAACGGGAATCTTTTTTGTTGTTATAATGGTGGTGTCCACGTTGTTGGGGCCCTTTGTATTCAACGCATTTTATACATTACTCAGCGCTTGGTGTCTTTATGAGTTTTATGGCATTGTGACATCAGACGAGCGGTCGCCAAATAAAATGCTTGGTATCGTCATTAACCTGACTTTGTTCGTGCTGGGATCACTAGTCGCAATGAATCTGTTACAGGCCAGATTCCTATGGCTGATTGTTCCGTTGATTAGTCTGACCTACTTGGTTTCCCTTTTTCAGAAGCGGGTTTTTCCATTTAATGACATTGCCTATACCTTTTTGGGAATCGGTTACGTTAGCCTACCCTTTTTCCTGTTTGCCAAGCTCGGATTCATCCAAGGAGATTTTAACCATTACATCCCCTTGGGATTTTTGATTTTGCTCTGGACCAATGATACAGGAGCCTATCTTGCAGGAAGAAGTTTTGGTAAGCATAAATTATTTGAACGAATCTCTCCCAAAAAGACCTGGGAAGGTTTTTTCGGTGGATTTATTTTGGCGATTGTTGTGGCTATAAACCTGCATAAATACTTTGCAACCTTACCACTCTGGCAATGGATTACCGTAGCTGCAGTCATTAGTATCATCGGTACATTGGGGGATCTGGTGGAATCGATGTTAAAGCGGAGTCTGCACGTCAAGGATTCGGGCAATATTCTTCCGGGGCATGGCGGTTTTTTGGATCGTTTTGATGGTCTTTTACTGGCAGCGCCTATCGTGTATATATTCTTAATCTTAATTGCTTAAATTCGTTATGGCCTACATTCAAAAATCGACCTTTGATTTTCTCAGCGAACTGAAGGAAAATAATTCGCGTGAATGGTTTACTGAAAACCGCAATCAATATGAAGCTGCCTTGGCAGATGTCCGTGTTTTTTTGACAGAGTTAATCGCTGCACTGAGCGAAATCGATCCGAAAATCAACACGTCCATACAAGCCAATAAATGTTTATTCCGCATTTACAGAGATACGCGTTTTTCAAATGATAAAACACCTTATAAAACTTGGTTTGGAGCTGGCATATCTGTCGATGGACGTAAATTACAGGGACCTGAATACTACATTCATATTGGTGCTGAAAACTCATTTATAGCTTGTGGATATTGGCGGCCTGAAAAACAACACCTTGATGCCATTAGACAGGAAATTGACTATAATGGGGAGCAGCTGACAAAAATTATAAATCAAGTTTTAGAAGACGGAAAGATTACACTTTACAAGGAAGATCTGCTAAAACGTGCTCCTGCCGGTTATGGAGAAGATAATCCCTATATTGATCTGATCAAGTTAAAGAGCTTTGTTTTGGATCAGCCTTTAACAGTTAATGCGCTTTCAGGCAAAAACGCTCTGCAAGATATTGTTACTTCTTACAAAAGAATGCTTCCGTTTAAAGAGTTTTTACACGAAGCGATAGCGGGTGATTAGCTATTGTGGTAAACTTATTTTGCCCATACATATTGCAGGAGAATCTTTGATGTTGGCGACATGGGATCTGTTGCCAGCGAGTGTTTCGTTAGCCAATAGAGCAAAGAGCAGGGCTTCTTTCGCATCAGGATCAATGCCTAAAGCATCAAAGCTCAATACTGCTATTTTACCCAGTTTCCCCTTGATATGGTCTACAAGCAAGGGGTTATGTAGCCCGCCCCCACTGATATATACGGCAACATTATCTAATCCGGCGGACTGCTTTTGGATGGCATTGACTATGGCCTGTGCCGAAAAGCGGTTAAGCGTAGCCATTACATTTTGTGCCGACAGCTCAAGTGTACCCGACTTTTGCTGCGCTTTTCTAAGATAGGATAAGTTAAAGAGTTCAGGTCCTGTCGTTTTTGGGAAATCCAATGAAAGGAATTCCTCGGATAATAGCTGTTCTAATAGGCCATTATGAACACTGCCTTTTTTAGCGGTTGTGGCATCTTTATCCATCTCTACGCCGAAATGAGCTTTCATGAATTGGTTCATCAAGGTATTGCCTGGCCCCAGATCCGTAGCATACGCTTTTAACTCGCTGTACTGGTTTGGGATGAATGTAAAATTGGAAATACCGCCAATATTGAGCAAAAATCGATTTTCTGTCGGATGAGAAAACAGTAAGTAATCTCCATAGGCCGCTAATGGAGCGCCTTCTCCCCCAGCGGCAATGTGCTTTTGCCTAAAGTCGGAAAGGGTGATTATCCCTGTATCTACCGCAATATGATCCCCATCCCCTATCTGTAGTGTACTATTGGGCCAGCCGAGGTCTTTTGTCAGTGACTGTGGGGCGTGATAGACCGTTTGTCCATGGCTTGCGATGCAGTCGATTTCAGCTGCGGAGATACCCCAAGCTTGGAGAGCTTGGTTGATCAGCCTGGCATGCACAATACCTACATAAGCGTTTAGCCCTGAGAATACTTGCTGGTCGATTATTCGCTTTGCAAAAATTTCGCGTACTTTCGAACGGAAATCCTCCTCATAATCCATGGTGATGAACTTTTCTAAGCTTATTTTGCTTTTTTTTCCAGCATTTTCTATTCTGCACAAGGCAATATCAAGTCCATCAAGGGACGTACCAGACATCAAGCCAATTATCCGGCGTTCTTTTTTTTTCGCGATCTCGTAAAGCTTAGTAATTTGAGGATTCATGACCTAAAAATAAACACAAAAATCTTATGATGAATATCATTTTTGACAATTGAAGATATTTTGTAACTTCACGGCATTAAAAATCAAAAAATTAGATACAATGAATTTTCCAGCAGAATTGAAATACACCAAAGATCACGAATGGATTCGTGTTGAAGGTGATGAAGCAGTTGTAGGGATTACCGATTTCGCTCAACGTGAATTGGGGGACATCGTTTTTGTTGATATTAACACTGTGGGTGAGGAAATTGCCGCAAACGAAGTCTTTGGTACAATCGAAGCCGTAAAAACAGTTTCTGATTTGTTTTTACCGGTTACAGCAACAATTTTAGCTGTTAATGAGGCAATTGATGCGTCTCCTGAATTGGTTAATTCTGATCCATATGGCGAGGGCTGGATTGTACGAATTAAATTAAACAATGCAGCCGATGTCGATGCATTGCTATCCGCAGAACAATATAAAGAAGAAATAAACGCCTAATGAGCGTATAATATAAAAAAAGGGCTATAAGCCCTTTTTTTATACCTATTGGCATTTCAGCACAGTTTTGATTTTTACTTCAGTCATATCGATATCACTCGTCAATTCTGTTATTTTCGTCAGGCAGGTTTGCTTGTCCAAAATATAGAAGCCTTGGATACTGCCAGCTTGCTTTGCGTCCGGACCAAACATTTTACCTTCTACATTCACCTTATAGCCTTGATCATTCACTTCAACAAGGGTAAGTTTACTTTCGGCCAGCATTCCTGATTCATCTGATTCTGTTTTCGAAGTCCATGACTCTCCAATACCCACTGGCTGTTCGGGAAGTACAGTACTGATATTCTCAAACATACTTTTGTCAAATGGAAGGTTCACCCCCTCCGGCAACGTGATATCCGTCGATTTACCGTACTGATCGATAGAAAGCCTGACGTTGTTCTCCAATAGCTTGCCAACTGTGGCATGCATTTGTTTAGCAAATTCATTAGCTTCTGGATTTTTTGAATCGTAGGCCATCTCCAGTCCTGCACTGTTCATTTTCATGTTAATACCCGTGTACTTGATCTCAAATAAGTAGGTGTCCTCTTTTTTTGCAGTATTAATCATATCGTATCCCATCGTCAAGTCGGTGGCAATCTGTTGTCCTTGGGTTTCGATATCCATTGTCATGGCTACCTGTTGTGCGATTTTCTTTCCCTCTTCCGGTTTTACCTTGAGCGTATATTTCTGCTGCGCTGATACAGAAGTTGCAATAAATGCAAATACAGCGATAAGACTTGTTATTGTGCGTTTTTTCATTTTGCTTTCGTTTGTTAATAATTGGACATGTACTATACGTGAAAAACTAAATTATATAAAAAATCCCTTTTATCGATGATAAAAGGGATTTTTTATATAATTAACTGTAAAATGTCTATGTTATTTTTTGATGTAAGAAACTTCTTTTACAGCCTTAACTACCTTGGCAACATTTGGTAAAGCTGCTTCAATCAATGTCGGAGCATATGGAAGCGGCACATCTGCACAGTTAACACGGATTACCGGCGCATCCAGATAATCAAATGCATTGCGCTGTACATGGAAACCTAAGTCAGTCGAGATAGATGCTAGCGGCCAGGCTTCTTCGACGATAACCAAGCGGTTTGTTTTCTTAACAGATTCGATAATCGTTGGATAATCAATAGGACGTACCGAACGTAAATCGATCAGTTCTACACTGATACCTTCTTTTGTCAATTCTTCAACTGCTGGGATAACAACTCGAGGAAGCATTTTGCCAAAAGATACAACGGTAACGTCAGTACCTTGTTGGATAATATTTGCCTTTCCAATTTCTAGGTAATATTCTTCTTCCGGGACTTGACCTTTATCACCGTACATCACCTCGGACTCCATAAAAATCACCGGATCTGGGTCAATGATAGCCGATTTTAACAAACCTTTCGCGTCATAAGGATTTGAAGGAACAACAACTTTTAAACCTGGCGTGTTAGCGTACCAGTTTTCGAAGTTCTGAGAGTGTTGTGCCGCAAGCTGTCCTGCATTACCTGTCGGACCGCGAAACACCATTGGGATAGAGAACTGTCCACCGCTCATGGAGTAAATTTTGGCAGCGGCGTTGATCACCTGATCTATCGCCACAAGTGAAAAGTTGAAAGTCATGAATTCAACAATTGGTCTAAGACCATTCATTGCGGCGCCCACAGCGATCCCTGCAAAACCAAGTTCGGCAATAGGTGTATCGATAATCCGTTTGGCACCGAACTCATCCAGCATACCTTGACTTACTTTGTAAGCTCCATTATACTCTGCAACTTCTTCACCCAATAAAAATATTTTGTCGTCTTTACGCATTTCTTCGCTCATTGCTTCGCGAAGTGCTTCTCTGAATTGTATTTCTCTCATCAGTTGTAAAATAGTGTCAATTTTTAGATTACAAATCTACTATTTAAAATTGATATTTTGAAGATTCAACCAACGTATTTCTATAGTTTTATGTCATTTTTTAATAAGTAAATGACTTTTGTATCAAATTTTATCAAATTGGTTCAGCAAGTAATCCAAGGTTTGTATAAGTGCCTTATTACTATGCATTATCGCCTGGGGAATGTTCCACGTGGCACGGTTCCTCTTCTCTACATAATTGGAGATACCACGAAGCTCGATAACAGGGAGGTCCATTTTTTCACCTGCAAAGAAGACTGCAGCGCCTTCCATACTCTCGACGCAACTCTCCGGATACAATGTAGCGATCCTGCGTATCGTTTCTTCATTACCATGCACCTTATTCACCGTGATGCCATGCCTTTGCGGTAAAAAAGGTAGGGCTATTTCTTTTCCTAAATATAACGGAGACCGAAATGTGGACTTGCCATATCCCAACTGCTCGATTGATAAAAAGGCCTCATCGTCTTCGGCCCCCAATTCAATAAACCTGTCTGACACAACCTGGACGACCTGGCCGATGGGTAAGCTGCGATCAAAGCAGCCACCGATGCCGACGTTGATCAGTATGTCATATGTGTTGTTTTGATGCAATACTCTACCTAATTCATATGCGGTGGCCACCATTCCAACACCTGTAATGAGGGTGTCACACTCTGGGTAATTAATTGCAACTTCAAGAAAAGGCTGTAGTTCAAATTGTGTTGCAGCTACGATTAGTACTTTCATGATAATCTCATTATAAAAACGAAATTTACGAATAATCTTCATGAATCTGTTTCTGTTCCCAAAAACATAAACTACATCCTATTATATTACGGTATTCTGACGGCATTGCGAAAATAGAAATGTTAAAATTGAGCGTAAACCCGTATCTTTGTACTATTATGGTATTTATAACTCGTCGAGAACGTTTTTGTGCTGCTCACAAGCTGTATCGTGAAGATTGGAGCGATGAACAAAATGAGCAGGTATTTGGCCTGTGTTCCAACCCAAATTGGCATGGGCATAACTATGACCTTTTTGTCACGGTCAAGGGCAACGTAAATCCGGAAACCGGCTTTTTGATTGATTTAAAGGTCATGAAAGAAATCATCAACCGCAGTATCATCGATAAAGTAGATCACCGTAATTTCAATTTGGATGTTGATTTTATGCAGGGGGTCATGGCTTCTACCGAGAACATCGCCATAGAGATATTCAATATCCTCAAACCGCTGTTTGAACAACAGGGCGTATCATTGCATTGTGTCCGTTTACATGAAACCGAAAATAATTACGTCGAATATTTTGGCGACTAATCTTTAATACATTAAATAGTACAAACTATGAGTCAACACTCATTTGAAAGCGAAGAGCTGGATGGATACATCAAGATCGACAAATACAATACGGAGAAGGTAGATCGCATCGCTTCGCATTATACCGATATATTAGAAAGCCTGGGCGAAGATCCAAAACGCGAAGGTCTGCTCAAAACTCCGGAACGAGTCGCCAAAGCATTGCAGTTTTTGACCCACGGATACGATATTGATGCCGCTGAAGTACTGCGGGGTGCGATGTTTGAAGAAGACTACAGCCAAATGGTTGTGGTAAAGGATATCGAAGTTTATTCCCTATGTGAACACCATATGTTACCTTTCTTCGGTAAAGCTCATATTGCTTATATCCCCAATGGTCACATCGTGGGGCTGAGCAAGATTCCACGTGTCGTCGATATTTTTGCACGTCGCCTTCAAGTTCAGGAGCGTCTAACCAACGAGATCAGGGATTGCATTCAGGAAACTTTGGGAGCTCGTGGTGTCGCTGTGGTAATGGAGTGTAAACATATGTGTATGGCAATGCGCGGGGTCCAAAAGCAAAATTCTGTAACGACAACCTCAGCATTTACAGGAGCCTTCCAGAACGATGTAACCCGCTCTGAATTTTTGAGGCTGATTACGGCTGATCTTGCCTAATTTTTATTGTTTAATAATAAATATATGCCCTCGGTAACTCAGCGTTCCGAGGGCATATTTTTTATGAATCAACATCCGGAAAGGGGCAAATTAAAAAAAATCGTTTTCTGCGTTTCTGCGCATTTGAGGCATTTATACCAGAAAGCTCTTTACAAAGAGGTAATTATATGCTGTTGATTATTAGGTATTTATAAAAAAATATTTTTTTCATAAAGATGTTTTTTGATACCTTTGTGGTTATGGAAATTGTTGCCGACGATTTAGAGTCCTATTTGGAACATACTACAGACGAAGAAAATTCGTTACTGAAAAGGGTAAATCGGGAGACTTATTTGAAGGAAACAATGCCCCATATGTTATCTGGACATTATCAAGGAAGGGTTCTTTCTTTATTGAGTAAATTGGTTGCTCCAAAACGTATTCTGGAGATTGGGACATTTACTGGCTATGCCACATTATGTCTCGCTGAGGGGCTCAGACATGACGGGATCATCCACAGCATAGACATCAACGAGGAGCTGCAGGAACGTGTTCAAGCTTATTTTGATGCATCCGAATTTGCGGATAAAATTCGATATCATATTGGTGATGCTGCAACGATAATACCCACATTGAATGAAACATTTGATCTGGTGTTTATCGACGCTGATAAAAAGAGAAATTTATATTATTTCGAAACGATAATAAATCAAGTTCCGTCTGGGGGACTTATTTTGATTGACAATGTCTTATGGAAAGGTAAGGTATTGGAAGCAAAACCAGACAATCAAACAAAGCAGATCATTGATTTGAATGCACGTTTAGCTCAGGACAAGCGAGTAGAAAAGGTAATATTGCCAATTCGAGACGGACTTTTTGCATTGCGCAAGAAGTAATTTGTGAACTAAAACATTCTTCATGAATTTAAAACAATTAAAAAGCTTTGTACTGATACTGGCTTTGGCGATTTTTGGAACAGCAAAAGTTTCAGCTCAAAGTCCGGCATATGTCGAAAAGTACAGTCCAATAGCAAAAGAAATGATGGAGGAACATGGTGTTCCAGCATCGGTTATCTTGGCCATTGCCATGCATGAAAGCGGAAATGGACGCAGCAGGATAGCAAAAAATTTGAACAACCATTTTGGGGTCAAAGGTAGGAATAACAGTACGGTTATTCGATCAGCCTACAAGGGTTATCGTTCAGTATTAGATTCCTATAATGATTTTGTAGGAATAGTAAAAAGAAAGAAGACTACCCAAAGCCTTTTTGAAAAACATCCGGGAGAGAAATATGAAGCTTGGGTCAAGGCAATTGCCCGTTCGGGATACTCTACAAGTAAGGACTGGACAGCCAAAGTACTCAAAACGATCAGATTATATCATCTTGATATGTTTGATAACGATTCCAGGCAAAATAGATTCTCGTCAACAAAAAAATAAGTACGAAGTTATTGCATGAAGAAGTTTTTTTATGGCATGTGTGTATTCATGGTGTTGATTACATCATGTTCAAGCCGGAGAGGCACGTTATCCTCCACTAAATCCGGTTCAAATTCAAAAACTTCTTCATCTTCTGCAATCGGCCGGCCAAGTATGGCTGGCAATGACTATATTGCCCAATATAAGGATATAGCAATTGCTGAAATGAATAAATATGGAATTCCGGCCAGCATTAAACTTGCCCAGGCTCTACTGGAATCCGGTAACGGCAATAGTTATCTGGCGCGCGAAGCAAATAATCATTTTGGTATAAAATGTGGTGGTGTATGGAAAGGTAAATCGGTAACGAGACCAGATGACCGAATCAATGATTGTTTCCGTGTATACGATAGTCCCCAACAGTCTTTCCGTGACCATTCTGAGTTTCTTCTCCGGCCTCGTTACGCAGCGCTTTTTAAGCTGGACAAAAATGATTATAAAGGTTGGGCCAGAGGCCTTAAAGCTGCCGGATATGCCACCAATCCACGTTATCCGGATCTGTTGATTGAGATGATTGAACGCTATCATCTTGACCAATACGACCGTGGTGAGATCTCGCGTGAAAAGGTAATCCGGGAAGAAGTTGTAAAAGAGGAAATTGTACAACATGTTCAGGAAACACCGCCTGCCCTTGCCACAACGGACTCGATCAAGAGCCCTGTAGCGATGCGTATCCATGAAGTCAAAGCTCAGGAAACGCTCTATTCGCTGAGCAAACTGTACAATGTGTCCGTTGAGCAGATCAAATCCCTCAATGGTCTTACAGAGGATACACTTTCCCTTGGACAGCTATTAGTTATATCTAAATAGTTACGCTTTAAAAGATGTTAAATATTTCAGTTTTGTATAGCTATATAGTAGTTTTACGAAAGTGAAGTTTATACAATTTATCTTGCTATCCGCGCTGGTTCTTGGCAGCTATACGCTACTTTTCTGTCAGACGAAAAGAGTGGAAGGTATTGTTTTTGATAAAAACACCAAACAGCGTTTAGGCAATGTGAAGCTCGCTAACCTGCGGACGGGCAATGTCATCTATAATAATATCAAGGGCGAATTCGATCTTCAGGCACGTATTGGGGACCGGATTGTCGCCATGAGCAAAGGCTATTTTCCGGACACATTGGCTGTTGATGACAAAGGTCTCCTTCTGTTTCATTTATTACGGGAGTCTATTTACATTGATGAGGTGCAGGTATTAGCACGTAAGAGTCCAGAGGAGATACTAAAAAAAGCGCGAGAAGATTATAATAAAGCATATCGTCTAGCTGGATATGGAGATGTCTTCTCCGTAGGTCCTAATGGTGCGGGACTAAGTATAAATTCTATTTATAGTTTATTCAGTAAAGAAGCTAAAAGAGCGCGAAGGCTGACCAAGACTATTGAAAATGATTATAAAGAAAATGTTATCGATTATAAATTTACGAAGGAGCTGATCAGTAAAGTGACCGGCCTCAGTTTTGACGAATCCGAAAAGTTCAGAAGGATTTTTAGACCGTCGTACTTTTTTATTCTTGCTGCGAGCGACTATGAACTGACAAACTATATTAAAGATTGCTATTCGCGTTATCGATTGAACCCTTCTCAATATTTTATTGAGCCTTTTCCAACAATTAATTATAAATTAGTACCGTAAACAAAAATATAGACATTTTCAGAATGAAGTTATTCAATTTTGTCGGCATCGCTGTGCTTTGCCTTTCTTTTACGAGCATACAGGCACAGGATCTAAAAGATCTTAGAGCAAAACCAGATACCGTAATTTCTGTACAAAAAGAGCAACCCTTAAATATCAAAACGATCCGCCCGGTTATTCCTAAACTGGATCTTGAGGTGGATTACTGGAAACATTGGACCAAATTTGGGATCAATTTGAACCAAGCTTCTTTCAACGACAACTGGAAAGGTGGTGGTGTAGGTTCTATCGCTGTAGGCCTCAATGCTAATCACAAATCTGACTATACCCGCGACAATTTTAACTTTGTGACGGAGGTAGATTTGCGTTATGGTAAGATCAAGAACAACAATAACATTGCAAAAAAGAATAACGACCGTATATTTTGGGATAACAAGTTATCCTATAAGCTTTCCACAAATTGGGCGCTGTTTACATCCGTTACCTTCGAATCACAATTTGATGCTGGTTATAAATACAAGACCGTAAACGGAAAAGATACTATTGATTATATTGAAAATGCATTTATGGCTCCCGCCTATCTGACTGAATCTTTCGGTCTTGAATATAAGCCGAGCAATGAATTTTCATTGCGTTTTGGTACAGGTACCGCGCGGCAGACGTTTATTTTGGATGAACGGGTAAAACCACGTTCTGGAGAGGGATTTTTTCAAAAATATGGTTACTATAGGGATCCGAACAATCCCGCAGCCGGTACCGGCGAAAGATTTGGCGTGAAAGAAGACCGCACATTTGCCAACGCGCTGGCTTTTCAGCTAACCGCCAACTTGGATAAAAACTTTACCGACAAGCTGAATGTCAAGGCTCGTTACAATTTATTTGCCGACTACGAAAAGATTTCGGATCCCACGCATCGTATGGATGTTACCGTCACGGCAAAAGTCAGTCGGGTGATCAATGTTAACCTAAATGGTATCATGATCTATGATCCGGATGTGATTTCAAGGGTACAGTTGAGCCAATCATTGGCTATGGGTATTGTATATAGTTTGCCGAAATAATGGTCAGATCGGTGTCAGTTGGAATTTTACTTTCTGTATTGTTGTCTTTGGCGAGCTGTAGGTCCAAGGTGCAGGCTACCGTATCGAAGCCATTGATCACGGCATTTGCTGCCGGTGCTGTACTGGAAGAAAAGGTGCTGTCGAAGCCGGACACGAATCAGCTGACTCCGGACGAGCGAAAGGTTATCATGCTCCAAATGACAGGTTCCCACCCCTATTGGCGACAGGAGAAAGCAATTCATTATGATGTCCGGAAGCCCAACTTTGTGATTATACACCATACTGCGCAGGACAGCGTTGCGCAGACTATCAAAACATTTCAGATCCCGCGGACAAAGGTCAGTTCACATTATGTGATCGGACGAAACGGTGAAATTATCCAGATGCTTAACGACTACATACGCTCATGGCATGCGGGAGTTGCCAAATGGGGAACTATTACAGATATGAATTCCTGCTCCATTGGCATTGAACTGGACAATAATGGCAGGGAACCTTTTCCCGATGCACAGATCAATTCCTTGATCACGGTTTTGGATACCCTAAAAGCCCGTTATTTGATTCCCAATAGCAACTTTATTGGCCATGCTGATATCGCTCCGGCACGTAAAAATGACCCTAGTGTGTTTTTTCCATGGAAAAAGCTTGCTTCCAAAGGGTTTGGTATCTGGTATGATGAGGGCCAGCTCGTTGCACCCCCTGAGAATTTTAACCCTATTGATGCTCTTAAAGTCATCGGTTACGATACTTCCAATCTCAAAGCCGCCATTGTGGCATTTAAGCGAAAGTTTATTATACGGGATACCACACCCGAACTGACCGTTTACGACAAAAGTGTCTTATACAATATTTATCAGAAGTATTAACTGTAAAGTAGCTCTTTGGGCCCTGTGCCGATCAGTGTATGTCAGTTCGGATAACGTATGGATGGAAGACCGGGGAATATAGCTCAGGATGTAGCGCGCTAAGGCTTCGAAAGGCGCTGAACACAGTGGGCGATGATCATTACAGCCAGGCAGCCGACCAGATTGAGCCAAAGGAATGGTATTTTGTCCAATAGCCAGATTCCAATGACTATAAGCTCTGACAATATAGCCGCAATGAAAACCGCTTTACCTCTAACTTTTTTCTGATAGAAGGCGACGATAAAGATTCCCAGAATAGTGCCATAAAACAGTGAACCTAATATATTGACAGCTTCCAATAGATTGCCCAGTTTGTTGGCGTATAGAGCGATGATAACGGTAAAGATTCCCCACACCATGGTAAAAATACGTGACCATAAAAGATCTTGTTTTTCGCTTGCGTTGGGATTGACAAAGCGTTTGTATATATCGATTGTCGTTGTAGAAGCCAGCGAGTTGATGGCACTTGCTGTTGATCCCATTGAGGCAAGGAAGATAACAGCAATGAGTAATCCGATCAAACCCTTTGGAAAGGTTCTGGTGACGAACGATAGAAACACGTAATTATTGTCATTGGTTTCTGCGGCTGGATTGACCCTCTTAATCAAAGTAAGTGTACTGTCTTTTACCAGCTGTAATGCTGTATTTACCTGTTGTAATGCGTCTCGGGATAAGGAAACTCGATCTTGATCATCCTGATTCATAGCATCATTTACACTATTCACGATGGAAAGCCGCTCTTTAAACAACTCCGCATGTTTGTGTTCCAGATCTTGGTAAGCTTGGGCATAGGGGCTTTCTTTTAATTTCTGTATTTCCACCTGATTGAAAAAGATAGGCGGTTGGTGATACTGGTAGTAAACAAAAACGAGGATGCCGATCAGCAAGATGGCAAATTGCATCGGGACCTTTAGGAGACCATTCATGATGAGTCCCATACGGCTTTCTTTAACGGAAGACCCCGTCAGATATCGCCCCACCTGGCTTTGATCAGTACCAAAATACGATAACTGCAGAAAAAAGCCTCCAATTAATCCCGTCCAGAGTGTATAATTATTGTTCAGGTCAAATGTAAAATCCAACGCGTTGGTCTTTCCGGATTTTCCAGCAATATGGAGTGCTTTAGAGAGCCCAATATCTGCAGGAAGGAGGTGGATGACGAGCAGACCTGCAATAAGCAACGAACCAAATATAATGCTCATCTGAAGTAATTGCGTATGCGAAACTGCCTTAGTGCCACCGTACGTGGTATAGATGACTACAAAGCTTCCAATCGCCAAGGTAGTCAGCGTAAGGTCAATATGCAGGATGGTGGAAATAATCAGTGCAGGTGCGAAAATTGTTATGCCTGTAGATATGCCGCGCTGAATCAGAAATAACAGCGCTGTAAGTCCACGTGTGCGGACATCAAAGCGTTTTTCCAGAAACTCGTAGGCAGTAAACACCTTCAATCGGTGAAATATCGGAATAAATGTAATGCAGAGTACAATCATCGCCAGTGGGAGACCAAAGTAGAACTGCACAAAACTCATTCCTGAGGAGTATGCCAGACCGGGAGCCGATAAAAAGGTAATGGCACTCGCCTGAGTCGCCATTACCGAGAGCCCTACATGGTACCAGGGCAAAGAGCGATTGCCCAAAAGGTAGCCATCAATATTTTTTATACCCCTGCTTTTGTAGATACCGTAGGTAACAATTAGCAAAAGCGTCAGCAATAAAACGATCCAATCTGCTGTACTCATGTATAGTAAAGGGTAAAAAAGTACAGAAAAAGAATGCATATAAATAGCCAGATAACGACCATCCAATAGAAGCGTTTCCAGCTATTCATCATATAGTTTATCTATCTGAGGGTTTTTGCGGATAGATAACACTGTTAAAAAACGCAGCGATGATCAATCCAATAACAGCACCGCCAATGATGCTCAGAAATGTCTCATTTGCAGTGAAGCCAATTAATGCACCGAATATTACAGCAACCAAAAGAATAATTCCTTTTGCTTTACCAGCATCTATTGTTGTGCAGTTGTTGTCAATCTGATTTTCCATTATGATATTTATTTTGATTTTGATAACAAATTTACAAATAATCTATAAGCTCCGGGAACTCCAGCCGGTAATTGTCTAAAAAAAGATAAGGAAGTATAGACAAACTTGCCTTTACCATAAGAAGTGACCAATAAAGAGCCTTTATGTAAACCTTCGCCCGGATCATGCATGGCGATAGGCGTTCTATACCGCTTGTCAATGTTTTCCGCAAAATATAGACCTCTCTCCTGTACCCAGTTTTCAAAATCTGCCGCTGTGATTTTATTCGGATAGTTAAAAACAGGATCTTTTTCGTCATAATGGACAGGAGCAAGTTCATCTGTGACACGGTTTCTTCCAAGGGAAAAAGCATAAGGACCAAAATTCTTCGAAACAAGGCCATTGCTAACATTATATTGTGTCAGTACTGTACCTCCTCCTTGGACGTAGTCCAAAAGCTTGGTCTGGACCTGTGCGATATTTTTATTGACATTGAAGCTTCGTACGCCTAGAATCACCGCATCATAAGCAGCAAGATCGGTTTTTAATAGCTGTTCGCTGCTTAGCACATCCACGTGAATTCCGATGGCATTTAGGGATTCAGGGATAAGGTCTCCAGCACCATGAACATAAGCCACGTGTTTGACCTCGTTAAGCAGCTGGATATTGCTGATTTTAATCGCGGTTTCAGGAAAGTAGACAATTTCCGGAATATGTGAGTAATCTATCGCTTTCACCTCTCTCAAGGGTTCCTTCTGTTCCTGCTGAAAGCGGAGGGTGTCAATAGAAGAAATGTCGGCGTCTAGTGGTCTGATATGAATTTCTTTCGAGAGCACTGTTGTATGGGCATCAAATTGGAGATCTAGTTCCGTAGGAACGATTTCCCATCCTTTAGGGGCAAGCACTCTGAGCTTGGCCGCTTGATTCGGTATTTGCCCATGCTTCTGAAAGCTGACACGAATGTTTATCGCTTCGCCATTTCGGATCAGGGCCAATGGGCTTTCGCTTTTAGCCGTGATCTGCGGCATGATCGCTATCGGATGATAAAGCTCACCACGCACCGGATCCGTATACTTATATTCAATATCCTGGTCAAATGCGATTGGCATGCCGTTGACTGCCAGTTCGAAGTGTACCTTAGGCTTGTTGGGGTTGTCAGGATAGCCTGTAAGGCTAAAATCACTAACATTAAACTTGCCTTTGGCATGAGCCTCTATCAGCCAATAGGGCTGTGTCAGATTATCTGCGTTTACAAAGATCGAATCTTTAAAAAGAAGGTTGCCAGCGAGCTTCTTGTTGATCGCTTTTCCATTTAATTTTAGCAGCTCAACATCCACTCCTGTTGCTCTGGTGATAATCGCATTGTCTATGTGGATTCGATCTCCTACGGCGTGATCAGCATTTCTTGCAATGCTCTCAAACCAGATTCCGCTGCAGGCAAGGATGAGCTTTTCTACCTCTTTTTTCTTTTCGCCGCGCCAATAGACGTCATCGATCTGGTCCAGTTCCTGATGAAGTTGGATCAGATCCGATACGGATGCTTCGGGCCTGTCGACTTGGTAATTTTGGATGATTTTCAAAATCCTGGACTGAACTTTAGCACTGTTTTTTACTCTTTTCCAGGAGGTGTCAACACCTTCTAGCAGAGAGGTCGATGCCGGCACACCGTCTACATATTCAAAATATTCCGTGGATGAACCGCGTTGTGCTGCAGATCCGAAACCCTGGCTTTTATGAGATGAACGGCTATGTGCGGCAATTTCGCCGTAGGAAGCTCCGAGAAGTGCGTTATATGCACCTATATCGACTTTCAGCTGGTCCTCGGCCGTATTGTCCTGGCCCCCAAAATTGAAGGTATTCCATAGCAGGCGTTTGGCTTGCCATGGCTGCACATGCTCCAGCTGCTCTGGGAACTGTTGGGGATCTGCCGCTGCTTTAAAGGCTTCATGAGCGAGTATGGCCGAAGCCTGATGATGTCCATGCCCTCCTCTGGCGTCGGGTGGAAACCTTGTGATAATGACATCTGGTCTAAATTTCCGGATCAGCCATACGGCTTCACGCAATACACGTTGCTTGTCCCAGAAGGCAAACGTTTCTTCCGGCGTTTTGGAAAATCCAAAATCATAAGCTGAAGAGAAAAACTGTTCACCCTTGTCTATCCGGCGTGCAGCCAGCAGTTCCTGTGTCCTGATGAGCCCCAATTCGATACCTTGCTCAGTACCGATCAGGTTTTGTCCCCCGTCACCACGTGTCAACGACAGGTAGCCGGTTTTATATTTTTTCTCCTGGGCGAGCCAGGCAATCAGACGTGTGTTTTCATCGTCTGGGTGTGCTGCAAAATATAAAACGGAACCCAGGACATTCAGCTTTTCGAGGTTTAGCTTGATTTCTGCAGCGTTCCATTGCGGATTTTGTGCCTGTACAGTTGACTTTGAGAAGAGACTGGACAAAATGATGATGACAGAAAGAAACGGTTTTCGCATGTTTAAAGATAAAGATTTCATTGAAAATCGTACATCCACACATTGTAATTTTAATGTATATATTCTGCTAAAACAGCTTGGATCAGAATGATGAAGCAGGAAAGCTTCCAGTCCATAAAAAAACGGAAATCCCAACCACGCTGGAATTTCCGTTTAACAATTAAAATATTTTTTCTTGAAACGAATAGTTTTAGAGAATAGTTATTTTGTCGCTTCGCTCCAAGTGGCAACCTTTAACATAGTAAATATATGTAGAAAATATTTAGTTCTGTCAGATTCCTTCAATTAGTTTTCCACATTGCTAAATTTTGTCAACAATTTAGCGCGGTGTTGCTAATGGTATGAAAAGAAAGTTTCACTTCAATGCACTTAAAATCAGACGGTAGATTATTTATCAATTGCACCTAAAACACGTTTCATGAACATATTTAAGGCATCTTTTTTGGAATGACCTTCTTTGATTAATTTGTCAACCTCTACAGCTCCGTATAGGTTTGAAATCAATTCACCGATTACGTCGAGTTCCTCATCTTTCAGTGGAGCTTCGGTAAGCGCTTCCAACGTCTCAATGGTCTCCAATACATAGTCGACATCATTTTGCTCGATGAATTCTGTCAGATGTTTAATTACTGGTAGCTTCATTGAATAATTCTACTAATGCGTCCAACTTATTTGTTTGTACCTGATTCACCAATTTGCCGTTTTTGAATGCTGCGAATGTCGGCAGGTTGTTGACATTGGCTAATTTGCGGGATTCAGGAAATTTTTCGGCATCCGCAATGATAAACGGTACCGAATCGTTTTCGCCGGCCAATTTTTTGAATTTCGGTTTCATGATTTTGCAATTGCCACACCAAGTTGCGGCATATTGTACCATGACAATATCGTTGTTGTTTACAATTTCTTGTAAATTATCGTTTTCTAATTCCTGTAACATGATTTTATTATTAAGTTGATAGAGAAAAGAACAGGAGCCGGGTACAGGCCCCTGTTGATTAAGACCAAAGGCCTTTTATAGTTAGTGTTTTGCTAAATATTCAGCAACACCTTTTCTGTCTGCATTCATGGCATCCTTACCTTCTTCCCAGTTTGCTGGACATACCTCGCCAAACTTTTGTACGTGAGCATAAGCATCGATCAAACGCAAATACTCTTTTACATTACGGCCAAGAGGCATATCGTTTACAGACTCGTGGAATACACGGCCAGTCTCGTCGATCAAATAAGTCGCTCTGTAAGTAACAGCAGAACCTTGAGCTAAAGTGCCATACTCAGGATGCTCGACTTCTTGAACGTCCAAGATACCCAATACGCTCGATAAGTTACGGTTGGTATCCGCTAAGATAGGGTATTCAACACCTTCAATACCACCGTTATCTTTTGCTGTATTTAACCAAGCAAAGTGAACTTCGTTTGTATCGCAAGAAGCACCGATTAAGATCGTGTTGCGTTTTTCAAATTCAGCGGCTGCCTCTTGGAAAGCATGTAGTTCAGTAGGACACACAAAAGTGAAATCTTTTGGATACCAGAACAAAAGTACTTTTTTACCTTCTTTAACTGCCTTTTCAAAAACGTTGATCTGCAAATTGTCACCTAAATAATCGATTGCATCTACTGTAATGCTTGGAAAACTTTTACCTGTGAAACTCATAATATATCTTTCTTTTTTTGTTGACACAAAGATAAGGCAAAGCCGGCCAAAAAGCGAATTGATTTTACCAATGTACTATTGTCAAAATCTATTATGACCAGAATATAACAATAAGTTTTTTTTATATTAACACAATCCTATCCTCGCTATTTGCTGGACTGCAGGCCACGTCAAAAAAATAAAGCAATTCATATAGCGGGAGTTACGAATTTATAGCGCGAAATAATTGCACAAACGCTATGCAAAACCTACTTTTGCGACGTTCTGTTCCACACAGAACAATGCTGGAGGGGTTCCAGAGCGGTCAAATGGGACGGACTGTAAATCCGTTGCTTCGGCTTCGAAGGTTCGAATCCTTCTCCCTCCACATTTTTTCTTTTCCTGTCACCTTATTTTTTCGGTTTTAATACCCATAGCACCTCAGAAATGACAAAGTGAAGCATAGGTCCTATTTAGCATATATGCTGGACAGTTAGTTTGACTCCTTTTCATAGACGCTGGCACAGCAGCCTCTGAACCAAAAACAGGCGTTATACAGCCGATCGATTCAGTTATGTGCTGAGCTGTATAAGTCCTGCCGGAGCGGCCATGAACGACGCTGCCCTATGGGGCAATTCAATGACGAATTCGTGCTTTTTTAGAAAAAGATCAGATGGAATTTCATCTTACTATTGACTTATTTGTAAAATAAACCTAAGTTTGGCTTTTGAAAAGGCCCCGTAGTTCAACGGATAGAATAGATGTTTCCTAAACATTTGATAGCAGTTCGATTCTGCTCGGGGCTACAAGAAGGAAGCATGCGGTCATGTTTCCCTTTTCCAGGAGAAATAGCAGGAGGTTATTTCTCCTGTTTTGTTTACTGTAAGCAGGATCTGCTGCGGAAAGCCTTCTTTGTACGGTTAAGCCTCTTGATTTTCTTTGAATAACGATAATCGCCCAACCATAAAAAACATCAGCAGACCGAAACAGGCGAAGATACCGTAAGAGTAACGGAGGCTAAAGACTTCCGCAATATAGCCGATTAAGGGCGGTCCCATCAGAAAGCCGAGGTAACTGATGCTAGAGACCATGGCCAGTGCCACCCCCGACGGGACATTTTTATTCTGCCCAGCAAGGCTGTACACAGATGGTACATTGCAGGCAACGCCTATGCCCACTAGCATAAACGCAAGTGTGCATACAAAAAACTGTGGAAATACAACCGAGGTCATCATCCCCGCAAACATCAGGAGACCGCTATATTGTAACGTCCTCTTACGTCCAAGCCTGCGGATGGCACCGTCACCAACAAAACGGCCTATGGCCATCATCACCATAAACGAAGCATAGCCAACGACCACGAATTTTTCGGGAGCATGCACAATCTCTTTAAAGTAGACTCCGCTCCAGTCAAACATGGCGCCTTCTGTTGCCATACTGAAAAAGCCAATGATGCCAAGCTGCAATAAGCTTCCTTCCGGTTTAGCGAAAAAACTCCGTTTTTCCTTTTGTGGAGACTTTCCCGGGACGAGGTACTTTTGATTGATTAAGGTGTTACCAACCACGAAAAGTAATATAATCAAAAAATGGGTGAATGTGTCCAGCCCGAGATTCATGGTCAGCAGTCCCACCAGTGCACCTGTAAAACCAGCGATACTCCAGGCACCATGGAAGGAAGTCATGATAGATTTTTTGAAAATCTGTTCAGTGGCTACGCCTTGCGTGTTGACCGAAATATTGCACATATTTCCCGTCACCCCAAACAAGAATAAAATGGCACCCAGTTGCCAGGCGTTTTGTGCAAAAGCGATCGCACACAAAACCAATACATACGCTATCGGCACAATGCGAAGTACTTTGGCGCTGCCATATTTGGTAACCAGCTTGCCCGAAAGAGCCATAGTAGCCAGTTGCCCCACAGGCAGCATCAGTAAAATAGTTCCCAGCTGAGCCTCGCTCAAATGGAGTCGCTCTTTAATAACAGGGATGCGGCTTGCCCACGAAGCAAAGGCAATCCCCTGACAAAAAAAGAATAAAGATACCGCGATACGAATACGGTGACGTCTGTTATAAAGGTCTTCTTCTGAGACAGTTAAGGTTGCATTCATTGTTTTTAATTTGAGGCCGCAAAGTTACGGATAAGTATTTCATTTTTATAACCCAATAGACAAAGAAACTGTAATCCAGATCTTATGATACAGAATAACCGGTTTTATCACACCTTTGCCAGAGCGATTTGTACTTGCCGCAAACTTCCCTACTAAGATAATAATAATACGAATCCAACCGATTACCTAAAGATCCGATTTGTCGCTCTGACCAATACAATTCGAATGTAAAATTCCCGATATTTCAGCTATTTATAAGACATTTTTCAGATCCAATTCTACCTTTGTATAAGGCAAACAATTATTAGCCTCCTGGATATATGATTAAAAGATTGTTTTTAAGTACAGTTCTGGCCTATGGCGGAGCTGCCTATGTTGTTGCCCAGCAACCAACATTTTTGTCCCATCCTACATTGACACCAGATGGTAAAGAAATGGTCTTCAGTTATGAAGGAGATCTGTGGAAAGTAGATAGTCAGGGTGGTATTGCCGTGCGTTTAACTGGAATGGAAGGAAATGAGATTAACCCGCGGATTTCGCCCGATGGCAAGTGGTTAGCATTTTCAGGAAATCAGAACGGCAATATGGATGTTTATGTCATGCCATTGGCCGGTGGAGATATACGACAGTTGACCGCACACGATGCTTCAGACGAAGTCGACAGCTGGAGCTGGGACAGTCAGACACTGTTTTTCACGTCTACGCGATACAATCGTATGGGAGCCTACCAGCTGCCTTTGACGGGAGGCACCGCTACCCGATTATTTCCGCATTTTTTTAACTATATCAGCGGTGTCGTGCCTACGCCTGGTGGAGAGCTGTTGTTCAATGATAGCTGGGAAGGTTACAGTTCGGCCAATCGCAAGCGCTATAAAGGTGCATTCAATCCCGATATACATGCCTACAACCCCAAGACCAAAGCATTTCAGCAGTATACAGATTACATTGGCAAAGACCTATGGCCTACCGTTGATCAAAAAGGTAATGTATATTACGTTTCGGATGAGAACAACGGGGAATACAACCTATACCAGCTGAATGGTACAACAAGCACAGCGCTCACAAGTTTTTCCGAAGCCATAAAACGCCCATTTGTGGCAGCAAACGGCGAAAAGATCGCCTTTGAAAAAGGATATCAGCTTTACTTGTATGACGTCCGCACTAAGAAAACGGTACAGCCCAATATTTCATTAAATCGTAATCAGGTGCTGGGTAAGCTGAAAGAGTTTAATATTTCTGGTAATATCAGCGACTTCGATGTATCGCCGGACGGCAAGAAAATCGCATTTGTGTCGCGCGGAGAGCTGTTTGTTGCAGACAGTGAAGGTAAATTTGTTCGGCAGATGCCAGGGCAGGGAGAGCGTGTGATGGAGGTGAGATGGCTTAAAGACAGCAGAACCTTGTTGTACAGCCAAACCTTCCAGGGTTATCAGAACTGGTTCTCACGAACAGCAGACGGTCAAGGCGACGTCAAACAGCTGACTCACGATCAACGCAACAATCGCGACATTAGCTTTAATGCAGACCGGACAAAGGCAGTGTACCTCAGCGGCCGCGACGAAGTCCGTACCATGGATCTGAGCAGTTTAAAGAGCCAGACTATTGTTAAAGATGAAATTTGGGCATTCCAAAACTCTAAGCCAACTTTTTCACCAGACGGTAATTATCTGTTATTTACAGCTATCCGTAATTTCGAACAGGATATCTTCGTTCATAATCTAAAAAACGGGCAGACATCCAATCTGACCAACACCGGGGTTTCGGAGACTAGTCCCTACTGGTCTCCCGACGGCAAGTATATTTATTTTGCCAGTAATCGCACAAAGCCTTCTTATCCTACGGGCATGCAAAACTCCAGTATTTTCCGTATGGCGCTGAGCAATTTTGATCAGCCCTATCGCAGTACGAAATTCGATGAGCTATTTAGTCAGCCGGCAGTGAAAAAAGACACCTCTACGAAGAAGGAAAATCCTCGAAAAAGAGAAAACACTAGTAAGGATAAAAATAAGACAATTTCCGATAAGGAAAAACAGAGTTCTCCCATCGCCGAAGCGAAGAAAGTAGTCGTTGTACAGCTTGATCTAGAAGGATTGCGCGACCGTATCGAACAAGTGAGTCCAACATCTGGAACACAATACAGCCCCATGGTTATTCAAAAAGGTGATAAATCCTATGTGTTCTATTCTTCAGACCACGAGGGTAAATTCAGCACATACCGTACAGTTTATGAACCTTTTGCGACCTCAAAAACAGAAAAGGTGAACGAAGGAGGCATGGGGCAGGTACTGGAGGCTGCGGGCAAATACTTTGTTTTGAACCGTGGCGTTATCCAGAAGTATAATCTGGAGATGAACAAGCTGGACGCGATCAACATGAGTTACAAGTTCAATAAAGATCTGGAGAAAGAATTTAACCAGATGTTTTATGAAACTTGGGCTAATTTGGAGGAGAATTACTATGATAGTACTTTCCACGGTGTAGATTGGACTGCTATTAAAAAGAAATATGAGAAATATCTGCCTGGCATCAACGACCGGAATGATCTTCGCATTCTCTTAAACGATATGCTTGGCGAGCTAAACTCATCTCATTTGGGGTTCAGTTCAGCAGGAGCGGAAGAGCGGAAACCATTTGGCTTTGTCACCAATGAAATTGGTGTGGAATACGATAGTCAGAACCCGCTTAAAATTAGCCATATTCTACCCAACGGGCCTGCCGCCAAGACAGGAGTAGATATTAAGGAAGGCGATATCCTGTTGGCAGTGAATGGTGTTAAGTTGGATGCCGCATTGGACAGGGATAGCTATTTTACATGGCCTTCGTTAGAAGAGGAGGTTCAGCTTACCTTAAGCCGCAATGGCAAACATATTCAGACACATGTACGCCCGATATCGAGCACCGCGTTCAGGGAGCTGATTTATGATCAGTGGATAAAGGATAATCGAAGCCGTGTCGATCAGCTCAGCAACAACAAAATAGCCTATTCGCACATGAAAAATATGTCGGGTGGCGAATTACAGCGTTTCCTCATCGATATGGCTGAACAGGAAAATAATAAACAGGGCATTATTTTGGACCTGCGTTATAATACCGGCGGCAACGTTCATGATGAAGTTTTACGCTTTTTGTCACAGCGTCCATATCTACAGTGGCAATACCGTGGCGGTAAGCGGGCACCGCAAAGCAACTTTGCTCCCGCAGCTAAGCCTATTGTGTTATTGATCAACGAGCAGTCGCTAAGCGATGCGGAGATGACCGCAGCAGGATTCAAAGCGCTCAAGTTGGGTAAAATTATTGGTAATGAAACCTATCGCTGGATTATTTTCACTTCGGGCAAAGGACTGGTCGATGGCTCTTTCTATCGCCTCCCTGCTTGGGGATGCTATACATTGGACGGACAGGATCTGGAACAAACCGGTGTAGCACCTGATATTTTCGTCAAAAACACGGTTCAGGATAGGATGGAGAATAAAGATCCGCAACTAGAAAGAGCAGTTAAAGAAATTTTAAACGATCTGAAATAATATCAAGTCACAGGATAGAGCGACGATATTGTCGCTCTATCTTCCCTTTCTTCGATTCTGACGAAGGTATGTCGGCGAGAACCATTACGATGTCATAAAAGTGAAAAAAATACATTCTTATACTTGACATTTTCTCCGGTGAGCCTTACATTTGATCTATCGAATGACTTCGTAGCTCAGTTGGTAGAGCAACAGACTCTTAATCTGTGGGTCCTGAGTTCGAGCCTCAGCGGGGTCACTTGCTAGAAAACCGTTTTACAGGAGTAGGACGGTTTTTTTATTAGAACAGCTCCTGCAGTTCATGATCATGAAAAACTCGAATTGAATAGTGAATGCAGCTATTTTATTCCGTAAATTTGTATATCAAACACGAAAACTTATGGAAGACAGGAAGATTTCGGTATTGTATGTTGATGACGAAGAAAACAATTTGTTTTCCTTTAAAGCGACATTCCGATTAAAATACAAAGTGTTTACAGCGATTAGCGGAGCGGAAGCAATTGCTATCGTAAAAAGTAACCCGATACATGTTATCATTACAGATCAACGTATGCCGGAGATGACAGGGGTGCAATTCTTGGAAGAGATCATTAAAATGGACGCGGCACCAATGCGGATTCTATTGACGGGATATACAGATATGGCCGCGGTAGTGGATGCTGTCAATAAGGGAAAGATATTTCATTACCTCAATAAGCCCTGGAACGAAGCGGAACTCGATCAAACCATTCAGCGGGCTTATGAAGTCTATGCCGAACGGCAGAAAATCGTGGAGACAAACGCAAAGCTCGAGTCTTCCAATGACCAATTGGAGTTTATGCTGCGTCAAAAGTTGCTTTCTTAACGCCTATATTTGGACAGCAGAGATTATTTTCCTGGTATGGTGACTGTAAATGTGGTGCCCGCATTGGGGTGCGATTGTACATCAATAGTCCCTTGAAGCTTGAGCAAAGCATTTTGTACGTTGTATAAACCGAATCCCATTCCCTTGGCCTGGTCGCTTGCCCTAAAAAATAGCTTAAAGATATCATCGATATGTTCCGGCGAAATGCCAATGCCATTGTCACGGACAACGATCCTCGCCAGGCGGTTGGATACTTCGACTGAAAGGCTGACGAATTGGTCCGCGCGGCCCTTATGTTGATACTTAAAGGCGTTGGATAATAGATTATGGAGAATAAGTTCCAGAACAGCTTTGTCGCATCGGAAGTTTTCCGTTTGTTCGACACAGATATTAAATGCGACCTCTTTATTTTGCGTATACATCTTATAAAACTCCTTCACACTGTCAAAAAGCTCTTCAAAATTGATGTCAGACAACAGCAGTTCACCTCTGCGCAGCAAATAGTAATCGCGCAGGCTGTCTATATACGCATCTAGGCTGACCAGCGAGCTGTCCATCAAATTCAGCAACTCGTGGATCTGATTGATATCATCAAACTCCAGCCCTAGTTTGACTGCCGACAGTACGCCCGTTAACGGATCGCGCAGGTCATGACTTACACTGTACGCAAATTTATCAAGCTCGTCGTAAGCCCGTTGGAGCTCTTGGTTTTTAGTTTCCAATAAGGAGCTGGCTACATAGAATTTATTGGCTTCCTCGATGGCTGAAATAATTTCTTCGGTCTCCCAGGGTTTGCGAACAAATCGAAAGATGTGCCCCTTATTGATCGCGTCTATCACGGTATTCATATCGGCATATGCTGTCAGTAAGATCCGGATCGGCTTTGGAAAAACACCCTTAATACGATGGAGAAACTCGATACCCTGTTCTTCAGGCATACGTTGGTCGCAAAAGATAATACGTATATGCGGATTGGAACGAAGTATAGCTTCCGCTTCGGCAGTATTCGATGCGGTGTGGATGATGTAATTGTACCTAAAGTTTGCTTTGAAACCCACAAGGTTGTTCAACTCATCATCAATATAAAGTATTTCAAGTTCCTTCTGCATAATTCTATAGTCTGGTTCCCTCTCCAAAATGACTGAATTTAGTGATATTTTTTTGCACTACACAAATTTCATTCGAATCAGTTCTTTTGCTCCACTGGAATGTTTAAAATGAAGGTCGAACCCTGCCCTAATTCTGATTCAACTATTATTTTACCATGGTGCTTGGCGATCGTATTATAGGCTATTGACATACCCAGCCCCGTTCCTTCACCGACATCCTTGGTTGTAAAAAAAGGTTCAAAAATCCTGTCGTGTATTTCCGGCGGGATACCAATCCCGTTATCGCCGATTTTCACAAAAATAGAAAAACGGTCTTCAGCGATCCCTGTTTCCACCCATAATTTACCTCCATCGCGGCCATTAAATTTTTTGTTGATCGCGTAAATGGCATTGGTGATTATATTTAAAAACACCTGATTAAGCTTACCTGCATGGCACTCGACCTTGGGCAGCTCTCCATAGCGCTTTTCTACAGCAATTGAGTTATCGATCAGACTGTTCAATATGATCATGGTAGATTCAATGCCTTCATTGATATCGGCAAATTGTAACGTATCTTCATCCACACGCGAAAAGATGCGTAAACTTTTGACAATTTCTGCAGTACGATGCGCCCCGTCATGCATTCCCTTTAGCAGAAAATCTACTTCAGTCTTCAAATAATCAATGTCCAGATCCTCTTTAAACTTCTTGATCTGCACCTGCTTCTCATTATCCGTAAGGTCTGTATTAAAAGCGATTCGCTCAACTTCGGCAAGGGTTTCCCATATCATCTTGATATCTCTTTTCAATGGGGCTACGTTAGAAGAAACAAAGTTTATAGGGTTATTGATCTCATGGGCAACGCCGGCGGTAAGCTGGCCTAAAGATGCCATTTTTTCGGCGGCTACTAGTTGGGACTGTGCTTCTTTCAGTTGTGTCAATGTCGTCTGCAATGATGTGTTGGACTCTTTCAGCTCACGGGTACGCTCGCTGACTTTTTGTTCAAGGACAAGATTCTGTTGCCGGATGAGCTGCTCATTTTCCAGTGAAATAGCCAAGGCTTGAGCCTGCGATGTTTCCTTCTCCTGTTTCAGGATGTTAATCCGGTAAGCAAGGCCGAAAGAGAGCAGTGCCATTTCAATAACTGATGCAATCTGTACTGCATTACCCGTAAAATTATTGTACTCCAGCAGACTATAGTCCTTGAGTAAAAATATGATCGAACCCAGCAGCAGTACTGTCCATCCGTAGACAAAGAATTTTGCGGGTTTAAAGCCATTTATCATAATCCGGTAGGATATATAAAGAACAAATAGCGAACCGACCCCCGTCGTCGCTTGCATGACAAAGAAAGCGAACTGAGTGAGATGGCTTAAGGCCAGGATACCCCCGCAAGAAAACAGACCGATAAAGATCAAGATGATGCGCCGGGACCGCAACGCGTTGCTCGAGAACTGAAGAAATGCGTCGGCAAAAAGCAATGCACTGAGGCCCGAGAGGCACCCGAAAATAATAGGTCCTCTTGTGGCCAGATAAGGCCAGCTGGGCCATAGATACTGAAAACTGTAGCCTTCGATACCCATCTGGGTAACCCCTGCACAAACTATATAAAGCACGTAATAGAGATAGGCTTTGTCACGCACAGAGAAAAACAGAAAAAGATTATATATCGCCATAATAAAGACGATCCCCATATAGATTCCACTGATAAGGCTTTCACTATTCATTTGAGACATGAATCTATGCTCATCGGTGAGGTAAATCGGAAGGATAATCTGTTCTGTGCTTTTGATGCGAAGGAAGAGAACAGTTTCAGACTGTTTTGGCAGATGTATATCAAAGACATATTGGGGCACCTTATATTTTCGGGCAGAAAAAGGGCGATGCTCACCCAGTGCTGAAGACTGATAGGTCCCATCAGCACTGGGACTGTATAGTTCCACCTCATCCAATAAAGGATAGGCGATTTCCAGTAAAAGGTCAAGGTCTCGCTCCGAACTGTTTTTAATCGGAAAACGTAGCCATACAGCGGATGTCGACGTCCCTAGATTAGGCACATCCGCGTCGAGCGGAACGAAAGCTGAGGAAGCCAAAATCGCCGAAAATGACGAATTTTCCACACCGATGTAGCGTTCTAAATGGCGCCCGGCCAGCAGACGCTTTCCCTGCTGATCGATGGTAAGCTGCGCAAGCACCGGCCGCCAGCAGGTGACAACAATAAGACATAGAAAGACCAACCACCGCTTCATCGTTATCGCTATTTCTTTGCCTCCGCAATGACTAAATTCATCGAAACTAAAAAGCAGCCGCACTCATCGGCCCTGTCAAGAGCCAGTTGAAAATCGTCGAGTTCGGATTGACTTAATTTTCCTTTGTCAAACATCTCCAGGAGGATTTTATCTAAATACAGATAGCGGTTCGCCTCTTCTCTCGATCGGGAGACCATACAGGACGTCTGCAATCGCACCTCTTGAAATCCATGCGCTAGAAGATCTGCCGTAAGCTTGTTGCCTGCCCAGCCATTATTGACCTTTTCTTCTGTTAGATAATGACCTATTTTAGCCTCGATACCGACCTGATTGGTATATAGCGTCAGGCTATTCCAAATGGTCTCTACGATCACAATAGGTTGTCCGGGACGCAGTATGCGGTATACCTCCTGAAACATTTTGTCAGGAGCAGTGAGGTGTTGCACCACACGTTCCATCCGCACACCGTCGATGCTTTCATTTTCAAAATCGAGCTGGTACACTTCCCCTTGCACGAAACTGACATTACCGATATCCTTACTGCTAGATTTTGCATGCTCAATTAGCGCCTCGTCGTGATCCACTCCAACGACACGCACTTCACTGCCCAGCATCTGAGCAAGGTTGATGGCATCCATTCCCGTTCCGCAGCCCAAATCGGCGATTACACCTGTTTTGATGTTGTTAAAAGGGGAATAGGACTGTATTTTTAATTGTTTTAGAAAATCTGCGGTATCTTGTAAATAACCGGCACCATAATGTTTCTTATCCATCACAAAATATTTAAATGACGATGATCTATTGTGAGATCTGTCGACGTATGTTTCAGATTTTTGATCACTTCTGCCAGATTCCAGCGTTCAAGATTAGGAATATCGATCTGATAATGGATTTCAATTTCTTTCTTCCGCAGGGTCTCGATACGGACGATATCAGAATTTTGGCGCAGCGATAGAATGGCTTCTTTATTTTCCTGATCCGCCTCTGTTAAGGTATCCAGGTTGTTCATGATCATGACCGTTGCCAACAAATCCAGTTTGGGGTAATAGAAGGTCCCATTGTTGCCAACGCTGGTATCTATTCGATAACCCACACTTTCGGCGAGTTTTACCGTGTAGGGAGCACATAAGGCAAACAAAGACTTGATGCCAAGCTGAGTGCTTATGGCTGCCCCCGCCCGCGTCAAGAAGATACTGCCAATACCATAGCCTGCAATCTCACGGGAGTTCCAGAGGCCGCAACCTTCGCCGGTACCTTGTTGTGCATAGTCGTATACGAGGTCATAAATACGGGCGTCCATAGCACCTGTAGCCTGCTCTATTGGCAAAGCTTCGCTACCGCCAGCCACATGGATGCGGACGCCACCATATACTTTTTCTCCGTCCAGGGATTCGACGATAAGGACGAATGATGCTGGATTGTACATCCATTCATTTTTGGATGAAGTAACCTTCTTGACTCCTATGGCCGTCAGTACATGAGCATGACCCTCTATAAAACGTTCGCAGGTTTGAGGATCATCAATTGCACGAAATGCTCTCAGCCGGACAACTGGACGGCCGTCGTTGAATAATAATGCCACCGAAATGATTTATTTGTCGTTCAAACACAAAACTAATCAATAAAACCCAAAGCTGTTTACGGCCTAAGTAAATAAAAAGCCATTAAACGGTTGCCGCCTTATTCGTATATGGCCATAAAGATAGCACATCACATATTCGTGCGAAGGTCACTTATTGTCGAGTCTGCAAAATGTTTTTAAAAATCTGGCCATCTTTGACAATAAGCAGGAAGTTTTTGTTGGGGTCTGCCAAAAGCTTTAGATCTTTGAGCGGATCTCCATCAACCAGAAGCATGTCCGCCATAGCTCCTTCTTCAATCACACCGAGCTTACCGGGATACGGGCTGCGGAGTCCCGCCAGCTGTAACAAGGCTGCATTGTCCTGTGTGACCATTTTAATAATTTCGGCGTTGGTAAACCATTTTTGAAGCCGGAGCAAAAATGAGTTTTGCTGTTCATTTAAGTCGGGTTCAAAAAGGAAATCCGTTCCCCAAGCCAGCTTAACACCATATTTTTTTGCCATCGGCCATACTTTTGTCTGGCCCTCAATCACTGGCCTACGTTTGATGCGGCGTTGTGGATCCATATCAGGGGTATCTTCTACCAGGTTTTGCAGGCTGAGCCAGACGCCTTTTTCGGCCAGCAGCCGTATGGTTTCTTCGTCCAGCAATTGGCCATGTTCTACACATCTGACACCTGCTTCGACAGCTCGTCGCACGGCTCTTGCCGTATAGGCGTGCACAGTGACATAGGTGCCCCAGTCCTCCGCCGCTTCTACCGCGGCCTTCATTTCATCAAGGGTATATTGGGTCACATCTACTGGATCATAGGCAGAAGAAGTGCCGCCCCCGGCCATTAGTTTAATTTGGCTCGCGCCAAAACGGAGATTTTCACGGACAGCCGTCAATACTTCATCGCGGCCATCGGCAATAAAAGTGGCCCCATATCTTTCCGCTCTTGACACGATGCCGAAAAATCGACGCGATTTCTCTTCCGGCGTCCTAAAATCACCATGCCCCGCGGTTTGGCTTATCGTCGCGCCCGATGGCCAGATCCGTGGTCCAGCGAGTTTGCCCTTGTCGATCGCAGATTTTAGCGGAAATATAGGTCCACCGACGTCACGGACACTGGTGAATCCCCGCAGCAACATTTTCTGTGCCGATTGTCCCACTCTCTCGAGCAGAAACTCTTCGGAGAGATCGCTTGTCATCATCTGTGGCATAGTCAATGCCCCAAAAACCAAATGCACATGCGCGTCGATTAAGCCCGGAATCAAAGTTTTTCCTCTGGCGTCAATCTTCAACAGATTCTCGTCTGGAAGGCTAATAGGAGAATCGCTGATCTTTTCGATCAGATTGCCCCGAATGAGTACATGCCGTGGCCCAGTAAGTGACTGTGAAGAGTGATCGATGAGTTTGACATCTTGCAGCAGCAGAAGCTTTTGTTGTGCTTCTACAGCATGAAGGCTGAGCGCAACGTAAATGATGGTAAATATATGGCGTAAATACATAAGCGAAGCGATAATTCATTTCGTAAACAATAGGTGATAAAGATTAAGCTAATAATGAATTATTTGCCTCGCTTCATCTAATTAAGGTTAACTAATAAATTGACGTTTTGTTTTTCAGCGGATTGATTAAAAAACAAAACAATTTTATAAAATAGGCAATAACCCCTGAATACCAGTATTTTTTTTGGCATGGGAATCGCTATTTTCACAATGATGAAAAAACTGCCTTTTTTACCGATTCGGATGATCCTGAGCGTAGCTGTTTTGGCTGGGCTATCCTGCTCCTGTGGCAATCCGGCAAAAAATACGCAAGTTCGCCAAAGAGATTCGGCGCAGTCTGCTATTCTTTCTGCCAGAGATACTGTGGCAGCACCGGAATTTCCGGCATTACCGATCAATTATGACCAGACCACGGTGCTTAAAAACGTGTATGTCATAGACCGCGAAGGAGCCGTGCTGCGTCAGGGAGCAGATCAGAAGGCTCCCGCGCTCGGAAGATACCCTTATGGTACAAAGCTGGACGTTATTGGCGAAGAGGGTGATTGGATAGCGGTGATGGATCGCATCCAGCGTAGTCAGAAAGAAGCCGACGGACAGACCGTTGAGGTTACGAGATGGGAAAAGGTCTATGTGGCAAAGGCGAAGCTTGGCACGCAGGATAAGATCAAACTTTCGCCCAAAGATCTGAATCTTATTCTACTACAGAAGGTCGGTGATAAGGAAAATTATTATGAAAAGGGACAGCCCTTGGACAAGTATCTGCACTTGGAGCTGATAGACGAACAAACCTTCCTGGCTGCTAAACGTACCGCGCAGGATGAAATGCTGAAGGATACGCTTTCCTATAAAAAGACGGGAATGACCTTGGATTTACCCTTAAAAAACGGTAGACGGTTGACCTTTACTGATCATGACATAGACAACGAGCTTCACGCTAGATACGATTATATGGGACATTACGATTTTCTGAATGCCTATGCGGTAAGCGGCAGTTATTGGGAGAGTGGAGATGTGCGGCTCTTTGATCGAAACGATGGCCATCTGATCGTAGAATGTGGCGATTATCCGCATTTCTCGACAGACAAAAAATACTTGATGACCCTGCATGCCGATCCGTACGAAACGACCGGAGACCTGCAGCTCTTCCACGTGAAACAAGGTAAGATTGCACCCATGCTTTTTTTTAGCTTTAAGTGCTGGATGCCGGCGGGAGAGGAAGATCTCACTTTTTGGGGCAGGGATGGACATATTTACGCAGCAGTCAATCATATCGATGCCTACTGGACCGAGAAGGGATTCTTGAGTGATAGATACCAGTTTCTTCGGATCAAGGTACTCGAACCTTAAAAGATAGGGCCTTTGGTGCAGTCCAGAAAGACTATGATTGCTTAATAAAACGAGGAGGTTTTTCTGTTTTGGGTAAAACTATTCTGTGGGCTGCCTGTTGTATTCCGTAAAATAGATTATAAGTTTGTAATTTAGTCAGATGAAACTAAAAACACGATTAATGTTTGTCCTTTTATGCTGTGCAGTCACACTGGCGAACGCGCAGGATCAGTCGTGGAAGGAACATAATAAATGGATCTGGGGTCCTTCAGTCGGGTACCAGTACCAAAGTGGAAATTTTCTGAAAGTTTCAGGCTGGGGTTTGTTCGCGCCCAATGATTTCCAATACATGAAAATTGATGCCGGAGCCAATTTCAGCTGGATGGAGAATCAAACGACCGTAATACCCGAGGTCGGCTTTACCTATTACCTCAACGACTTTGTATTGTTTCCCTTTGTAAAGGCCGAATTGACTCCCTATACCATCACGCCTAAGGTCGGTGCCAGCTTATTTTCAATTCTGGATCTGGGGATAGGTTATGGATTTGACTATAACACCAAGAAGGATTTCAAGCCGCTCGATGGAATTACGGTATCCGTGGGGGTCAACATCCCTCTGAATTTTCATATTTATTAAACCTTGAGTGATGCGAAACAAGAGTGTTTATTGGCTGTGTTGTATCGTGATATATTTTGCTTTTGGCGGCAAAGCGAAAGCGCAGGATTATCTGGTCGGTCCGACGCTGAGCTACCAGTTTCAAAAAGGAAGTATCGTTAAAACGGGCGCCTACTTCGCATTTCCTTTTTCGGGGGATCATATTATTCGGGCAGATGCTACAGCCAATTTCACCTGGACACAAAGTAAATTTGCCGTAATTCCCGAAGGAGCATTGTCATACTATCCCCAAACGTACGTGTTGACACCTTTTGTCCGTGCCGAGCTGACTCCCTATACGCTGACACCGAAAGTTGGTGTGAGCCTGGCCACTTTGCTGGATCTGGATTTCGGCTATGGTTTTTCCATCAAAAAGAAAACGGATTATCAGCCGATAAAAGGCTTTGCAGTGTCGCTGCGGTTTAGCATCCCATTAAACTATCGGCTCAATCTATAATAGCATGGGGTAGGGCGTGTGTTTTTCCCTTATTTATCTAACCATTTTTTGAAGGCGGCGACCTTTTCCCGTGATACAATAAGGTCCTCGGACCCATAATGGTGAAGGAAAACTTTTAATCTAGCGTTGGAATGGACGGCTATCTTTTTGATGGCATCAAAATGAATAATAGCGCTACGGTTGATCCTGAAAAAGTCAGTGGGCGACAGTTGCATCTCCAGCGCGTCAAGACTTTGGTCCAAAAGATAATTTCCGTTTTCCGACGTATAGACATATGTTCCCTTGTTCTCGCTATAGATACATTCGACTTGTTTCGTTGTGACAACTTTTAGAAACTGGCCTATCCGGATGGTAAACCGTTCTTTATACATCGCCCCACCTCTGCTAAAGAAGGATTCGAGCGCTCTTAAGTCCATTTGCTGAACAGGTTTTCGAAATTGAATAAATTTCTCGATAGCATTTTTGAGTTCGGTATCATCAATTGGCTTTAGAAGATAATCAATGCTGTTCTGTTTAAAGGCACGCAACATATAATCATCATAAGATGTTGTGAAAATAATTGCCACGGCAGGTTTTACCTGCTCAAGAATATCGAATGAAATTCCGTCGGCAAGCTGAATGTCCATCAGGATCAGGTCAGGATCTGCATTTTTGGCAAACCACTTAACGGACTCTTCCACCGTCTGCAATGTAGCGAGGACAGTATAGCCCAAATGTTCCAGTTTGCGCCGCAGTAATCTTGCCGAAGGCAATTCATCCTCAATAATTAATATTCTCATAAAAAGCGGTATTTCAAATAAAAAATGAATCCTCAATTTCGGATAAATAAATGGAAACAGGTTCGGTAATCTGTTTAGCGATGAAGATTCTGCCAGTCCGGTTGTTACAAAGTTTTGTCATACGTTGACTTATATAGCTAGATCGGTTTTTATGATCGGAAGTTCAACACAAAAAGTTTTGTCATTTTGCCAGATATTGACCGGTCGGTCGGAAAGCAACGCATAACGCTCCGCAATATTTTTCAGTCCTATGCCGGACTGTTGATGCAGCACTTTCTTTTTTTGTACCTTATTTTCCACAATCAGATAGTCTTCTTTTCGATAGATCCGCAACAGTAAGGGATTTTTAAAGGATATTACATTATGTTTAACTACATTTTCTATAAGTAATTGAAGGGAAAGCGGTAATAGCTGCTCTTGCGGAGCAACTTCATCAAGTTCCATGTGGATATCTATGCCATCTTCAAACCGGAGGCTAAGTAACGAGAGGTACGCTTTTGAGAAAGTCAGTTCTTCCTGCAAGGGAACAAGACTCTTATCTTTATGCTCCAGAACATAGCGGTATATTCTGGAAAGATTTGTGGTAAAGATGCTCGCTTTTTTGGGATCTTCCTCAATAAGGCTATTCAGTACATTTAAGCTGTTGAATAAAAAATGGGGATCGAGTTGGTTCTTTAATGAGGCAAATTGGGCTGAGATCTGCTGCTTTTCCTGCTGACTTTCTTTGATCTGGTAGTCTTTAAATCGTTTATAAAAATAAAAGCCAAAGAAAACCATGGAAATAAACAAAGAGGTGACCGTTATTTGGAAGTAATAGATAACATGCTGTTGATAGATAAAATCAACAAAACGCTGTGAAAAACTTTTGGGACCATCGGCAACAAATAAACCAGAGAAAAAAGCATTGACAACAAAAACCACAAGTATGGTTAAAATGATGCTTCCAGTATAAAAAACGATCATCCTCTTTCCAAAATCTCTGCCCGACGGATATCTGTCGGATACCCATTTTGAAAGGTATACATTCCCAAGGAAAAGCAAGAAGCCATATAGCAAACCTCTGGCCATAATGTCATTTACATTCTTTTAATATCTGCACCGCCCGGTCCCGCCCCCAGGAAGGAGCAAACGGAATCGTTACTTTCTCTTCATCGAATAAAGATAGTGCTTTTCGCACATCCTCACATTCCTGACTTATATCTTGATTGAAATATTTCTTTGAATTTAATTGGAACTCAGCGATTCCTAATCTTGCACGGGGATTGTTTGGCTCGATGGCCAATGCTTTTTGATAGTACCCAATGATGATGGGGGCAAGTTCTTTGCCTTTGGTCATTGGATCGGTTAGCATAAATGCCGTTTTGTTCATAGCCCTCAACACAAGCCACTCTGCATTATTGTCCTGTTTGCTATCGTCGAGGATGGCTTCCGAAGCTTCGACATATTTGACCCGGAGCTCCTGGTCTTGCTCCGAAAAGGCGGCTGTGGTCAGTACCATAGCTTGATAATAGGCAGGAATCCAATTGTCTTTAGCGGCCTGGGCGATACTCTCCAGTTTAGCTGCGGCCTGCTGAGCCTGTCCAGATCGCCATAAAGTCATTGCTTCCGTCATGTTTTTTTCGTAGTTGCGCTGTGCAGAAGCCTTTGTGGCCAACAGGCACATCAAAATTAAAATTGCTGTTTTCATAATTTATATCAATTGCGTTTGTCTGTATATTGCTGTTTATAATAAGATGTTCTAATCATTGGCCAAGTTCTATAGAATCGGCAATCTCAGCAATTAATTGGGGATGAACCATCAGATTGTCTAGATGAATTGTAATTGCATATAGGTTTTCCACTTGATTATCCTTCTTCCGGGTAAAAGTGTCCAAAAGACGAGCCGCTTTGCTGTAGGTACGATAGGACGACGTTCACATATTCCTTTTCCTGGCCAATATGGGCAGCAATACTCCTCGTTCATAAGAGTGGATGGAATGTCAAAAAACAACGACGAACTGCCCTTTTTCGATTTTATGCCGTAAATTAAAGGGTGAAAAGAAAGTCTGTCCCCAGACACAGGTCTAAATAACTTCAAGAAGATGCAAATAACCGTTTTAGATGACTATCAGGATGCTGTCAGGCATCTGAATTGTTTCAAGTTGCTTGATGGTCATGATGTTCAGATATTGCAACAATCCTATACAGATATCAGTGAATTAGCTTCTATACTTCAGGATACGGAGGTGCTGCTCCTGATCCGTGAACGTACCAAAATCACTGCAGAATTGCTTCAGTTGCTTCCAAAGCTCCGGCTTATAAGTCAGACGGGTAAAATTTCCAACCATTTGGATCTGGACGCCTGTAACGCTTACCGTGTGGCGGTGGCCGAAAGCTCCGGTTCGCCAGTCGCCCCCGCGGAATTGACCTGGCTTTTAATCATGGCCGGTCTGCGGAGATTGCCAGAAGCTGTTGCGGCCATGAAAGCCGGAAAATGGCAGATAAATATCGGTCAGTCGGTCGCAGGAAAAACCATCGGAATATGGGGCTACGGAAAAATTGGCCGGCTGGTAGCCAGATACGCAAAAGCTTTTGGTGCAGAAGCAATTGTTTGGGGAAGCGAAGGCTCCCGTGAAGAAGCGGTAAAAGATGGATGCCTGGCAGCATCAAGCAAGTCTGACTTTTTCCACTTTGCCGATGTGATTACCTTGCACCTACGTTTGCTCCCTGCAACCCGCGGAATCGTAAAACTTGAAGATCTGCGCTCCATGAAACCCTCTGCTTTGCTAGTGAATACTGCCCGGGCAGAACTGATTGAGCCAGGGGCTTTACTTCAGGCATTGAGAAACGGTACCCCTGGCGCTGCAGCAGTCGATGTCTATGAATCCGAGCCTGTGCTGGATCCCCAGCACCCCCTATTCCTTCTGCCCAATGTGATCTGCACACCGCATCTGGGATACGTGGAAGAAAATGCCTACGAGCAACTGTTTAAATTGGCTTTCGAAAATATCGTGGCTTTCGCACAGGGGCGTCCTCAGCATATTGTGAACCCTCAAGTACTCATAGCACCGGCGCATGGATAGCCGGTGAATTTGTCCGGCGCGCTTTGTTATCGTAGGTGATCTGCAGCAGACATGATCGAGATCCTATCTTATTTATTGGGTTAAAATGCGTAATATTGAGTGCAATAACTGGTCTCTGCCCTGCAGGCAGAAAGTATTGCTCATGAGAATTTTGCAGATGACGGATTTTACGAAGCTTAATCAGCCTACCGGGCGAACCATATATCTAGACGGAAGAGAATACCTTTTTTTCGGAGGAACTTCTTATTTGGGTTTGGCAACCAATCCCGAATATACCGAACTTTTTATTGAAGGACTAAAGCGGTACGGTATTAACAATGGAACCTCGCGCAGTAATAATGTTCAGCAGGCGATATTTGACGAGGCCGAACAATATGCCGCACAGCGCTTTGGTTTTGAATACAGCTTGCTGCTGTCAAGTGGTTATCTGGCGGCACAATTTGTCGTAAAAGCATTATCAGCAGAGGGCGAACTGCTGTATGCCCCCTCCTGTCACCCTTCCCTATGGAAAAATCAAAACCCTGATGTCAGCGGCAATTTTGAGAATTGGGGTAAGCAAACCGTCGACTATATTAACCAGGCATCGGAAACATCATTTGTTATCATCAGCAATAGCTTGGATAACATGACACCGATGCGGTATGACTTTAGCATTTTTAGCCGGATTTCAAAGGAAAAAAAAGTTGTGCTATTGCTGGACGATTCTCACGGTATCGGTGTATTATATAAAGATGGACTTTCTTTGCTCCCTCAAGATCTGCCGGAAGGAAATATCGAGCTGATTGTTGTGGCTTCATTGGCAAAGGGCCTAGCTACCGACGCAGGCTTGATTTTGGCGAATAAGAAGCGTATAGAGGCATTCAGGAGATCCAACTTCTATACCGGCGCATCGCCAAGTTCTCCCGCCGCGCTCCACGCCTTTGTATATGGTGAACACATTTATAGGCAACAATTTGATAGATTACAGGCGAATATTCTTCACTTTGCGAATGTTAGCGCTGGAAAGTGTAACTTAAAGTCAATACCTCACTTCCCAGTTTTTTCATCGCAAGATACCGGGCTCTATACAAGGCTAGTGGAGGCCGGAATACTGGTGTCGAGTTTTCCGTATCCCTTGCCCACAGATCCTCTATTGAATCGGATTGTCATCAATGCACACCATAAACCGGAAGATTTGGAACTCTTGGGCAAGGCGATGAGCATATCTTGATTTTTCTGTGACAAGCATTGGATCAACTTGTTGTAAATTAGAGAATTGTTCTTATTTTTGGATTCTATTTAGCAGACCGTTTGTGGTAAAATAAGGTTAATTGATTGTAAATGTTTGGTTTTTGGAAGCGTATTTATCAAAAAAGTATTTAAATAATTTCCATTCCTCATTTTAAAACAATACTTTTGCATCCCCAAACATTAGTTGGCTTAAGGGTTGAAAAATAAATAATTACAGTAAAATAGATATGACTAAAGCAGAAATTATTGCAGAAATCTCTAACAAAACTGGCTTAGAGAAGGTAGATGTTCAAGAGACCGTAGAGGCGTTCTTTAAAGTGGTCAAAAACGCAATGATCGGTGGAGAAAATGTATATGTAAGAGGTTTTGGTAGCTTCGTAGTCAAAAAAAGAGCTGAGAAGACTGCAAGAAACATTTCAAAAAATACAGCAATCATTATTCCAGAACACTTTGTTCCTAGCTTCAAGCCAGCTAAAATTTTCGTTGAGAAAGTAAAAAATGGCAATAAATAATCTTTAAAATAGATTAAAATGGCGAAAACCAAACAGATAATAGTAGTCGGAGCAGTCGTAGCGTTGGTTGCAGTGCTTTTTGCGCAACCTATTAAAGGTTTGGTGGACAAAGAAAAACACACTGCTGCAGCATCTGAATCCGAACCTTCCAACGAAGTGAACCTGGAAAATATCTCTTCGATGACAAAACAGGGGTTAGATGCTAGTTTAGTCAAAGAAATTTCCGATATTGAGGCCCAGGTTGCAAAGGCTTCTGGCGAAGAGAAGATAAAGCTGTTGCAACAGTTGGCAAATAAGTGGGACGATGTTGCAAAGCCTGCCCCTCAGGCATTTGTCTATGAGGAGATGGCCAAGCTTTCACCCAAATTTGATTATTGGCTGAAAGCGGGTAATGCTTATCGTGCTGCTTATACAAATTTGCAGGATTCTACTTTAGCTCAGGCGTTGAACCAAAATGCCATCCGTGCATATGAGGCTGCGTTAAAAGCCAATTCAAGTAGTCTGGATGCAAAAACAGGATTAGGTGCCGCAATGGTATCAGGTACAAACAATCCAATGGCAGGTATTGCCTTATTGCGGGAGGTTGTAGCCGCTGATCCTAAAAATTTAGAAGCAAACAAAACTTTGGGATTGTTTTCTCTACAGTCCCGTCAGTTTGACAAAGCCATCGAGCGTTTTAAGACCGTCATCGATCAGAAACCCGATGCAGAGTCATACTTTTACTTAGCCACAGGCTATGAAAATATTGGGATGAAAAATGATGCCATAACTGCTTTTCAAAAAAGTAAGGAACTGGCAGCTGATCCGTCCCTATCACAATTCATCGATCGAAAGATCGCGGAATTGAGCAAGTAATTAATTTATTATTTATAATCATTAAAAAATTTAGCTATGCCAAGCGGAAAAAAAAGAAAAAGACACAAGATGGCTACTCACAAGCGTAAAAAACGTTTAAGAAAAAATAGACACAAGAAAAAATAGTCTTGTGATAAGCTTTTAAACATCTTGGCCCATTTTGCTGAGATAGCTTTTACGAAACGATCTACATGTCTTTCAGGGTATGTAGATTGTTTTTTTCGTAACAACGTTCTTTAAAATGTTTAATCGGATGCCTAAAATTGCGGTAGGATATCGCATAGGCGTCAAAAATGAGTAGCTTTTGGTAAAGGAATTAATTATCGATTCAACTCCTGATAAAGGGGTAACTATTGCTTTACTACAAGACAAGCAGCTGGTTGAGCTTAACCGCGAACCCGCCAATAATAATTTTGCTGTCGGAGATATCTATCTCGGACGTATCAAGCGGATTATGCCGGGATTAAACGCGGCGTTCGTAGATGTAGGCTACGAAAAGGACGCTTTCCTACATTATCTGGATCTGGGTCCTCAAGTGCAGTCGTTGCTCAAACTTACGCGTATAGTGAAGAATGGCAGTTATCAAGAGAAACTGCTCAATAGTTTAAAACTTGAAAAGGATATCGATAAAGCTGGCAAGATCTCTGATGTCTTGAGCAAGAACATGCTTGTGCCAGTACAAATCGCCAAAGAACCCATCTCAACAAAAGGACCTCGTCTGAGTTCAGACCTTTCAATAGCCGGTCGTTTTGTCGTTTTGGTGCCTTTCTCAAGTACTGTTTCCATTTCCAAACGTATCAAAGGCAGCAATGAACGCAACCGCCTTAAGAAGATTGTGGAAGGAATAAAACCACCAAACTTTGGTGTAATTATCCGTACCGTCTCTGAAGGTAAAGGCGTCGAAGAGCTGCAACGTGATCTATTGGACCTGATCTCAAAATGGGAGCTATTTACCAAACGTCTTCGGAATGCTGAACCGCCTCAAAAGGTTCTCGGTGAAATGGATCGTGCATCCACTATTCTCCGCGATATCTTGACAGACGAGTTTTCGCATATTTATGTTAATGATCCTTCGATCTTCGAAGAAACAAAATCATATATACACGATATATCTCCGGATCTGGAAAAAATTGTGAAGCTTTACAAACATAAAGAACCGATTTTTGACCATTTTGGAGTTGAGAAGCAAATCAAGGCAGCTTTTGGCAAAACGGTAACATTACCGGGTGGTGCGTATCTTGTCATCGAGCATACGGAAGCCCTTCATGTCATCGATGTCAATAGTGGTAACCGCTCTGCCAATAAGGAGAATCAGGAAGACAACGCATTGCTGGTCAATATGGAAGCAGCAAAGGAAATTGCGCGACAACTGCGCTTGCGTGATATGGGTGGAATTGTAGTCATCGATTTTATCGATATGCATAAACCCAATCATCGAAAAGAGTTGTATACGTTCTTAAAAGAGTGTATGGCTTCGGATAGAGCGCGACATACGATTTTACCACCCAGCAAATTTGGCTTGGTGCAGATCACCCGTCAGCGCGTAAGGCCTGAAATGAATATCGTCACAAATGAGAAATGTCCCGCTTGTGATGGTACAGGTGAAATCCGCTCAAGTATTGTCCTGATGGATGATATAGAAAATAATTTGAGTTTTATTCTTCAGGAACAGAACGAAAAAAAGGTGACCTTATGTGTTCACCCTTATATAGACGCCTACATTAAGTCTGGTCTGATCTCAAAAAGAATGAAATGGTTTATGAAGTACGGTAAATGGATCAAAGTAAATCCAATGACGTCATATTATCTAACTGAATTCCACTTCTTCAACGCAAAAGATGAGGAAATCAAGTTATAATAGAAAGAGATTAACGAAAAGGGTTAGCAGTGATGCTAGCCCTTTTTTGTTATATCCAATGGATCCGGATGCCATCTTTCTCCATTTTCCGGAAATAGGTCATCTGCCGTTTGGCGTAACGGTGGATTTCGGTCTCCAGTTTTGTAACAAAGCTTTCATGATCCATCTGCCCCAATAAATACAAGGAGGCGTATTTATATTCAAGGCCATAGTATTGCAATTGCTCGTGAGAGATCCCGGCGGTTAGCAGCTGTTGCACCTCCTCTAGAAATCCCGTGTGTAGTCTTTGCCGAAGTCTTCCGCTAATACTCGCCCGTCGTTGTTCAAGGGAAGGGTTGAGCCCGAAGACTATCGTATCCAGGCTCTTTTGTTGGATGGCAAAGCCCGGATGTTGTTGAAAGAACTCCATGATTTCAATAGCTCGGATAATCCGCTTTTTGGTTGAACGGTCTATGCGAAAGTCGGCCGGTACATCATAATCATCCAGGCGCTCCTGCAAAACTGACGTTGGCTGGTCAGCCAGAGCCTCTTTGAAACCTGCTATGCTAGGGATCTGTGCATACGGATTCCGCTGGATGACACTCTGTAGGTATAAACCAGTACCACCACATAAAATCGCCTGTTTGCCTCTCTTTAAAATGGATTGGTAAGCGTGATGAAAATCGCTAATGAAATGGCCGAGATTATAGTGTTCTCCGGGTTCGCGAATATTGATGAGATGATAAGGAATATCCTGGTATTCTGCCAGATCTTTCCCCGTGCCAATATCCATATGGCGGTAGATCTGTCTCGAATCAGCGCTGATAACTTCACCGTTTATCTGCTGGGCAAGCTGTACGGCCAATTTTGTTTTTCCGGATGCCGTGGGGCCAAGGATAACAATAACTTTCTCTCTTGAGGTCACGCTGTGCCCCAAAAGAGAAAGTATATGGTCTAATCTGTCTATCACACGACAAATTTAGTCCATTTTTCTGTTCCCTCGTTATTTTTAACTACGGTATCGATAAAGGCCATACCTCTTACGCCGTCGTATACTGTCGGGAAATCCTGCTCTTCGGGGGTAGGTGTCCTGCCCTCACGTTTGGCTGTCACAGTCGAAGCAAAGTTACGGTAGATATTGGCAAAGGATTCCAGTAAGCCCTCTGGGTGACCTGCCGGCACACGGGTATTGTGTGTCGCAAAGGAACTCAATGTATAGGGAGCTGCATAGGCATTTCCGGTACGGTACAGCTGGCGCGGCTGATCCAGCATCTTGATGATCAGATTATTTGGATCCTCATTGGCCCACTCCAATCCGCCTTTTTCGCCGTAAATGCGGATACGGACAGCGTTTTCTTCTCCCGCAGAAATCTGTGAAGCCATCAATACGCCTTTTGCGCCATTCTCGAAGCGTAGCAATACCGAACCGTCGTCGTCGAGTAAGCGCCCTTCAACAAAAGTAGTGAGGTCAGCGCATAGCTCCTGAATCTTTAACCCCGAAACGTATTCCGCAAGGTGCGCTGCATGCGTACCGATATCACCCATAACCAGCGATTTTCCCGAACGTTTTGGGTCTGCACGCCAGGCCGCACCGGCATTGCCTTCACGCTCCGTCAAACGGCTTAACCAGCCCTGAGGGTATTCAACAACGATTTTTCTTATTTTTCCAAAATGTCCTTCTTTGATCATGGCTTTCGCTTGCTTGACCATGGGGTAGCCCGAATACGTATGTGTAAGGCATAGTGTACGGCCCGTACGCTCAACCGTCGCTTGCAGTTCTTTGGCTTCCTCAACAGATACGGTCATTGGTTTTTCGACAACAACGTCAAATCCGTTTTCCATTGCCAGTTTGGCTGGGGCAAAGTGTAAAAAGTTAGGAGTAACAATCGTTACAAAATCCATACGCTCGCCTTCTGGAAGCAAAGATTCCTTTTCGATCATCTCTTCATAATTCAGATATACACGTTCGGGAGCTACAAATAAGTCTTCTCCAGATTGTTTTGAAATTTGTGGATCTATACTGAAAGCACCACAGACCAATTCAATCTTACCATCCATAAAAGCGGCGATACGGTGTACGGCCCCAATAAAGGCGTCATTTCCACCTCCGACCATACCCATGCGAAGTTTTCTCTTCATAACATTATTATTTTGATTATTTATTTTTCAATTTAACAGTGTACAATATACACAATTTAGCTTATTTAATATATAAAATCATCTTGATGCTTCCCAAATTTTCCTTGAGGAAGCCTTTTGGGTGTTGGGCTACCAACGTCCTGAGCTCCTCCTGACTGCGATAAGGGTAACGACCTGTCGCGTCTACCCAAAAATGAATGGGCCCAGATATTTCTTTTTTTACGAAACCAATTTTTTCCAGCGAGGAGTCCTGGCTCCAGTCGCGGTCGGTAAATGTCATGATATCACCGGGCGAGAAATCCGCGCAAAAGGCTTTGATCAATTTGCTCAGCCCGCCAATGACGTTGTAACCCGATTTGTTGCAAAAGCGCAATAGTTCAAAGGAACGATAAGATTCGGGACTGTCGTTCATGCGGCGGCCCCCGGAGAATACGGCAATAGATACCAGCTCCCCCTGCTCATATAGACCATAACGGTACTTGCCCGGGATGGCAACCTGTAAATGATGTTCCACGAGAAACTGCATACTCACTTTTTTATCAATACGTGCAACGACCGTGTGCCGGGCGAAAATACGCCGGTTATTCTTTATCTTCGCTACAATGCGCTGAATAACAAGGCTGAATTTTTGTTCCAGCTGATCTTGATCGATATGAATGCTCGGGTCGGAGGTCTGATGGCGCGTCGGTTGCTCTTCGGGATAAAGAAAGATCTTCGTCGTCTCAGGAGCGGTAAGCTGTATAAAAGTATCGCATTCGGTCCGGCTCAGCTTTGCTCCAAGAGACTGCTCGAGTTCGGCTGCAAACCGATTAACCAGATCTTTAAACGATGGATTCATATAGCAAAAGTAACTTTTATAGAAGTTGTGACGAAATATTAGCTTTTAATTATTATCCGTACCTTTGTGCAAAATATAATTACTGTGGGAGTGCCCTTAATGAATGCCCATGAATACAAATGAGATTAAGGGAGAGACCGGGCGTTTGGACAGCCGGAGGCAGTGCGATCCCTTGATCACAGATAATAAATGCTGAACAATATTTATTTACATAGGAAATATGCCGGTAGTCAGGACTGCACACAGCCTGGAAACATATTGCGTGGAATATTCCTATGGCAACGAAAACAAATAATACACATATGAAACTTCCGATAGTAGCTTACGGCGACCCGGTATTGCGCAAGGTCGCTGATGAGATAGATGAAGATTATCCAGATTTGAAGAAATTAATCGATGACATGTTTGACACCATGTATGCCGCACATGGTGTGGGGCTGGCTGCACCGCAGGTTGGCTTACCCATACGTCTGTTTGTCATCGATGCCACGCCTTTTGCAGAGGATGACGTGGAGAATCAAGAATTGCTTAAATCCTTTAAGAAGGTTTTTATCAATCCCATTATGGTTGAAGAATCCGGTGAAAAATGGGCTTTTGGTGAGGGCTGTTTAAGTATACCTGATATCAACGAAGATGTGTTGCGCCACAAAAATATTCGGATCAATTATTTGGATGAGAATTTTGAAGAGCACGAAGTCGAGCTTACTGGACTGGCGGCCCGCGTCGTACAGCATGAATATGACCACATCGAAGGTAAGCTTTTTACCGATAAATTGAGCACGCTGAAGAAGACCATGCTGAAAAGCAAACTGGATGCTATTTCTAAAGGTAATATTCGGGTAGGCTACAAAATGCGGTTCCCACAGCAAAAGAAAAAGCGTTAGTCTCCTCTAACGCTTTTTCTTTTGCCACCGCCTCAGTCCAGCCGGGGTAAATACAACTTATATTTGACAGCGGTCATGCGGATCATAAACACAACGGCGGCGCCTATAAATGCTGCCCAGGATACATCCAAGTGGAGGTGCACTAGCAAGATATACATCAGTCCACCTGCCAGACAGGCGGTCGCATAGACCTCCTTCTTAAAAATCAGAGGCGTTTCATTCAGCAAAATGTCGCGTATCATGCCACCACATACCGAAGTAAACATACCGAAGATGATCGCCGCATATACACTGCTTTCGTAATTCAATGATTTTTGTACCCCCAAAATGGTAAAAAAGCTGATTCCAATTGCATCAAAAAGTGTAAGGGTTCGGTAATAACTGTATAATTGCCTGTTGAAAATAATCGCAATCAGAATTCCCAAGAAGATAGCAATTAAATAATTACTGTCGTTTACCCAGACCGGCCGTAAATTCAAAAAGACATCGCGCATAGATCCTCCGCCAATGGCTGTCACAAAGCCCAGAAAAGCCGCGCCGAAGATATCTATGTCTTTTCGTTTGGCAGACAAAGTCCCCGATATTGCAAAAAATAAAGTACCAAGCAAATCGCTCAGATAAAAGTAGTTGGCATCCGTTATCATCGTCCTCCTGTCTTTAAAATTATTGCCATAACATTTCCCTGAAAAGAGACCCTCCCACAAATTTAGGAGAAATCTTTGTAGTTTAGATTCACTGTGAGACGAATGGCTTTTAAACCTGCAATACCCTGCACCTCTTCAAGCTTCAGATGCTCAATTGTATTTTCGATGATGCCCATATCGTATATGGCCTGAATACTCAGATTGAGATCCTCCAAAATTTCGTCCGAGAGATAAACGATTGCAATTTTATTGACCTGAGTCAGGCGCTCCTTGCTCCGCTTTATCCGGATTTTGTCTATTCTTTTCTTGATAATCTCATAACGGATATTTAATGAGCCTTCCACGTCAAACCGACGTTCATCTTCCCGGAAGCTGATATCAATGCTATGCGGGTTGATAAAGATCAGTTGGGTAGTTTCCAGCGCGATCGGTAAACTCTGTTTTGCCTGATGGGCTTTTAAAGCGATCCTCGCCATCGATATGATTTGCTGGCGTCGAAAGATGTTGATAAACTCCTTGCTAAACGGTTGTTGGGGCGTGATGGACTTGCCGATATAAATATCGTATTCGATACCGTCGGTCCGGAACTTTTGGAAATAAGATGGATAGTTGCCTTGAATAAAATGGTTGAACTGGTTGAGCTCCTTGCTGATCAGCTGGTTGATCCTGCGCAAGGAAGTTTCAAATTCATTCCGATAAAACTCGCCAGTCTCCCTATTGGTAAAGAAGTGTTGTGCATAGTGTGATATGATCGCGTGTTTTGCCGGAAACTGTCTGTAGGCTTCATCCAGAAAGGGCTGCACGTCCTTTCGGAAAAACTCGATGATCTTAACCATGGATTCGTCAAAGGAGATACGGTCCAGCGAATCGGTAATCTGATCTACCCGTTTGGAAAAGTCCAGAATTAATTGATGTCGGCCATCCCGGGACAATTCGTCAATCAGCAGCGCGAGCTGCTTTACCTTAAAGCTAAAATCCCGCAGGATTGAGGCATTGCGGATGATCGTCGAGTCCTTGACATCTATGGCGCCGTAAAGAGGATAGACATCTTCGAAGATGACAGGTTTGATATGCGCATTCTGTTCGTCATTTTCCAGTCCCTGTATGTACTGTGCAGCCACATAGTTAAATTTCCACTGTACAGCAGGCTGAATGGTGGTAAAACGGTTGATAATTATTTCGTCGATCCGTTTTTTAAATTGCATCGTAATGTCATGAGATAGCTGGGATAGTAAAGGGACCAGTGCACGCAGGGAATGTATGGTCTCGGTATCCAGCTGATCTAACTGACGGCTGTAGATTTCCATAATACCGGATAGGGCATGATTGTGAGTCAGCGGAATACAAAGGTATGTTTTGACCCCAGAGTCGTGTATCTGTTCATCAAAAATAGACTTTGTATTTTTGACCCCGTCCATGGCGTTGTAAAAGATCAAATACGGATGTTTGAGATAGTTTGCAACTTGGGGATGGATATTTGTGTCACCATCCTTTCCATAAGTCTCCGAAATCAGCACGCTTTTATTCGTAATGGAATAATCAAAAAATGGAAGGCCATTGAGCTGAAATAAAGGAAATAGGCTAAAAATAGTATCCGATCCTTTTAATATGGGTTTAAGGATGTTCTCCAGCTCTGTTAGAAAAATATGGTAATTATACGTTTCTAGGTCCGATAGCATCGACTGAATACGTTTTTGCGTATGGGCTAAACTACTTTTTCTAAAAGTCACCATGGAAAATCCCGACAGCTCAAAGTCTTCTATTTTGATCTGGCTGGTCACATTATTCCAGTCGAATAAAGATGTGTCGTCTGCGTTTTGGCTGAGGTGGCTTACATCAAAATGCGGAAGTTCCTTCCGGGGCTTTATATCGACAAATTTGAAGTCAATATGAAGGTCATAATAATCGATAATTTCGCCCCGTGTATTGAGGTGATGAAAGACGATACTACTGTTCTCTTGCGTAGGAAGGCCATATAGACGCTGGAAAATTAAAGAATAGATCATTTTTTCCTGATTGCTCAATGTGTCCCCACCTTGTATCTGGTCGTCGATATCCTGCTCTGCCAAGCGCTGACTGCAAAGCTCAAAAAAGGCTTCGGTGCCATAAAAAGTTTCTTCAGCAAGCGGAGTGGCCAAAGCCCAGTATTTTTTTGGATCGGTGTCAATAAGCGATACCGATAAACTATAGATCAATTGCAGTATATCTTTATAAGCATTTAGGTTCTGTTTACAGAGCCGGCCGCTGACAAGCTCAATTTCCTTGATCCGTTCGAGGGCGAGCACTGGGATCATATCATCCGAAGCAGCACTATTTTGAGTAAAGGATTCGAGGTATCGGAAAAAAGGCTCGAAGTTGAGCCTTCTTTCGTTGTTATGGACAACACCTTTGCTTTTGGTGAGTTGTACGTTCTTAATTTCCATGCGTTAAACGGTTAAAATCGGAACCCAGTACTAAAGTAAGGATACCAGCCTTCGTTGGATTTGGCCATGACAACATGTAACGGTAATGCATTCGCTACAATGTAATATAAGCCGGCCCCTATGCCTTGATGGATCCTATTGCTGTTGTACCCATGTGCCCATACTTTGCCGATATCATACATTCCCATGACTCCCAGTTCGCCCGGCAGAACATAACTCTTCACATCATGTATTTTCACCCGTGCTTCCAGATTATTATAAACCATCTGCTCCCCGGCAAATCTATACTGACGGAAACCCCGCAAATTTTCGTGGCCTCCAAGAAATAAATACTGGTAAAATGCGGGGTTTCCGATGACGGTACCACCTCCTACCCGATTGGCGAGAATAAGGCCTTCGTCGAACGCGCTAAAATAGCCTGCGAATTCGCCACTTATCTGAGCCGAGTTGCGGGAGTATTTATTCAGGCCCAGATAGGAATTCAATATTGCGTTGATATATAGCCCCTTGCTGGGGTTGACCTTGCGGTTGCGGCTGTCATGGGTCAGGAAAGCGTTCAGTCCCGTGAAAAACTTGTCATTGGTGATAGACAGGCTGTCATAAGAGTGTAGGGCCTGTGGATTTAAGATAAAGCGGTCCTGGTTTTCTGCTGGGTCCAGATGATAAAATTGGATGTGTGGGCCTACTGCATACTGCAATGAAGATCCAGAATGCCATCTCAACTGAGGATTAACGTTAAAAATATTGAAACGGCTGCGGTAATATTTTGCCCCATGTTGCTCCTTTAGAAATAAGGAATTGTTACCGACACCGAAGAAGTTTTGCGTGTTGTCCGGTGCTTTTGCCAAGGCATCGAGCACCAAGTCAGCGTTGCCCACAACGTCCTGCCATTCGCCACGATAATGGATTTTATAGGCTCCTGTTCTAAATGCCGCGGCAACCGTAATCTGTTGTTTGTAGGTGAAAGGTGTTTTCCGAAATCCCCGCTGATGGGTGTACGCCGCACCTAAGCCCAAGGAGAAACCGTCGTCAGCATTGTATCCTGCGGTAAGCAAAGGTAACCAGGAATTGTACAGGTTAACCGGTACAAACTGGATATTTGAACTGTCCTTGCTGCGATGCAGCTTGATTCGCTCTTTTTTACCTAAAAAGAGCGAATTTTTGGAGTTTTCATAAAGTTTTATGCTGGACCTGCTGTTTGTGACAACATAGGTTTTGGGTAAGCTGTCGCCAATGATACGAAGTTTTATGGGCGAATTACGGTTGTCGACGAAAACGGTGTCACTTCCTGCGCCTAAATATAAGCGTATTTCTTTGGTCAAACCTTTATCGTAAGTTTTGTCCATTAGCGTTTTGGTAACTTTTCCCTCCTTGTTTATCTTCGAGACGTTCACTTTGAGGCCTTTTTTGCCCGTGCTTTTAACTTCTACCTTTTCGTTTTTATCACTAAGATGGATATCCACGATAGTATTGATAAAACGGTAATAGGTTTCCATCGCCGCCGGTAGCGCATCCCGCCTACTCTGAAGTGTCTGGTAAATCTGCTCGCCACGAATCGCTATGGATGATTGGGGGAGACTGTTGACCGATTGCCGGAGTACCGAGTCCGTCAGGCGGGAAACAAATTGATTGACTTCTTTCGACCATTCTTTATGCGGAAGCTGGTTGCTGGGATGGGCATTCAAAAATTTGGACTTAAATAATGAATATTTGATATTGGGGATTCCCATGGTGAATCCTTGCATGACCGGGTTTACAAAACGCTGGTAAATGTCTTTCATCAACAATCCTTGCGTAACCCGTAATGCCTGGTCGCGGTCCCTTGGAATGGGAATATAATCTTTGTCCTTATCATCGGTATCCTGATTCTCGTTGTACCATCGCCATTGGTCTTCGTGTCGGTCCCAGTCGCTAACGATGACATCCAACATACGCGCACGTAGATAAGCCTTGGCTTTAAAGTCATCATCATTATCTTCCTGCATCTTACGGACCGCCTTTGGACTGTTGTCCGAATCGCCTAACGGCTCTCTTTCTTCCAATAGGGCTACAGTATTTTCAAAAAGCGGAGCATATTCACCTAAAATCGTGTCCGGAGCGACTACGCCAATCACTGGATGCGCATATGGTACATGGACTGCATGGGCCAGAGGTGGAATCATCAAGGCCGAATACGGGTGCTGAGCGCTTGTTGCATCATCCAGAACATCCTGCACAAAGGTACCATGCAACTCCTCCGGGATCAGCGATTCCGTGCGTTTGTTGACTGAACGAAGCGCCCATTGACGACCGCTGGAATCTTGCAGCCGCAGCGAGACGGATTGCATGCCCCCTCCCTGTTTCACGGGGGTCAGTCCACCATACAGCTTCGAAAGCTGTAATCGTGGCAGGGTGGTTGGAGCTGCCCATTCTTTTCGGTAATTCTCTCCAAGAAAGAATCTTTTGAACCCTCCCGCTGTTCCGTACTTAGCATTGGCAACTACGGTTATACTATCTTTGATCACTGCGGGGCTAAGCGGAAGGCCGTTATGTCCTGCCGACATGTCTTGCTGCTGAGCAAAGGAATGCAAGGATAGGAAAAGTAAAAAGAAAGGTAAGGCCGATTTCATGCTTATATTTTTTCGAACTTATAGATGATTCCTTTATCTTGACTACCCGCCTCGCTGCTGATATAGAGATTGAATTTTGAATCAAAGGTGATCCCCTCAGGTTGCGGAAAAAGTTTTGGATCAAGAGTTGTCACAGATTTAACGTGAAAATGATCATCTGTTACCACCAGCGCCTTATCAACAGAAGAAAGAATATACCATTCATTGCTGTCCAGCTTTTTAGCTAAGGCTGACGGCCTAAATGTTTTTTTAATCTTAGGATTGAATTTTTTCAATTCGTCAATCTGAACAGCAAATTCCCCTCGTGGGCTTAGCCCTCCGCCCGGGCCTATGGTGAACATATAGCCGGAGGTCTGTGGTTGTTTTTTATCCGCCTTACACTCTTTACACAATACATAAGCCTGATTGGTACTTTTGTCAACGAAAAGACCTTCGTATTCTCCTTTCGGCACAAGATCTTTCTGCTCTGTGACCGCTTTGATATTATCCTTTTCGCTGATGGGAAAAGAATAAATAGTCCCATTGCTTTTTAGGATGAAGAGATGTGTTTTGCTGCTGGCGATATCTTCGTAATCGCCATCTTTACCGAAAGGGGTATAGGTTGCTTTTTGTGTCGTTAGATTATAGGTAAATAGCAATCCCTGCTCATCTTGAATAGCATAAATATGGTCATCCTCCCCTTCAATAAATGTGATGCCCGATATTTCAAGCAGTTCATCCGGAAGGTTTATCTTCTGGCCCGAAGATAGCTTGTAGGGAATGCCCTGCTGTTGCCCACGATCCACTGTTACCGTGGAGAGCTCACCTGAATTCCCATTTTTCCCCCTATTGGGGTTGCAGGCTAGTAAAATTGCTGCAGTCAATCCAAAGGCCAATGTTGTCATCAATGTTGCTGGTTTCATTAATTAGTTGTTTAAGTAATCAACAATTCTTTGTTGTGATATTATGCCACTTTGCTTGTCTACTGGAACATTTTGTCCAAGATCATCTAGAAAAGTTGCTTCAACATCATCTGCAAACTGTATGTCAAAAAGTTGCTGTATCCTTCTGGACAAGTCGGGGTCGACAATCGGAAAGCAGGTCTCTATGCGCCGATAAATATTACGATTCATCCAATCGGATGACCCCAGATAGACTGTTGTGTCGTCACCGTAGCTGAATATGAAAATCCGTCCATGCTCAAGGTAGCGGCCCACGATGCGTTTTACTTTAATATTTTCGCTCAATCCAGTGACCTGCGGTTTCAATCGGCAAATTCCCCTAATCAATAATTGTAATTGTACCCCTGCCCGACTCGCCTCGTACAGTTTATTGATTAACGATTCTTCCTCTAAATTGTTTAGCTTAATTTTTATGGAAGCCCTTGTACCAGCCCTAGCTTGGCGGATAGCCTCGTCGAGCAGCAACAGGAATGCTGTCCTAAGATTGAACTGGGCGACCAGCAACTGCTGGAAAGGGATCTCCGTTGGCTTCTCAGGCTTTCTTCTGCTGGGCAAAAAATCAAATAAAAGCCTTAGTTCGCTGGTCAGCTGACGGTTGGACGTCATCAGGAAATAATCGGTATATACCTTTGCTGTTTTTTCATTTAGATTGCCGGTTCCGAACAATGCCGTCTCCTGTCCATTTTTTCGTTTGACAAGTGCAATTTTGGCATGTACTTTCAGGTTGGGAATGCTGTAGCTGATCCTTACCCCCTGCTCCTTCATGAGTCTTGACCAATGTATGTTGTTTGCCTCATCGAAACGTGCCTTTAACTCAACGAACACGTGTACTTTCTTGCCATTTTTTGCAGCACTAGCCAATGCTTGTGCAATGCGCGAATCGCTGGCGATGCGGTACAGGGTGGTGTGAATTTCCTCTACATCCGGACTTATGGCTGCTTCATTAAAGAAACGAAGAACAGGGGCAAATGATTCATAAGGCGTGCAGATTAAAATATCACGTTGATCAATCTGTTCGAAAAGAGAATGGCCAAAGTCCTGATGGACTTCGATCTGTCGTTGTTTGGGATAGCATAGCTTTTCCCGTTTAATTGGGAAGGCAAAGAAGTCTTTCAGATTATGGTAAAAACCGCCTTCTACAATGCTGCTTTTCCGTAGATCGAAAAGCGAGGCCAGCCTTTCCACCAGATGATCCGGAAAATTGGGCTGGTGCAAAAACCGTGTCGCGTAGCCGAGGTCCCGCTTGTAAACCTCAGCCTCGATTTTTAATGCGATGTCACCGTCAAACTCATCCTGTAAATTGAGTTCAGCATCGCGTGTGATTTTGAAGGAGTAGAATTTTAAGTTGTTATTATTGAGCGCTTTGGGGAGGAAGAGTCTAATAATATCATCAACGAATACAACATAGGTCTTGGCATCGACCTCACAGGTGAAAAACCGGCCCGTTCGGTCAGCAGGGATATTTACAATGAACAGATTGGACGAACTGCTATCTGAAAGCGCGAAATAAAGCTGGTTGTTGACAGGAAAAAAAGAAAGCTCTTCGTCAAGCTTGACGATCTGTAGATAGGAAGCAATGGTATTGAAAAAATATTTGGCAACTTCGGCTTCAATCTCGGGCGGAATTTGTTGATTATAAATGAGCAGAATGCGCTCATCGGCCAGCTGACGGATAATATCGGACAGGAACGTTCCAAATTTTTCCTGTTGCTTATCTATGATTTTGGCCGCCTTTTTATAGGTTCCAATATCAAGGTTTGGAACACCAGTCTCGGCGCTCCTCTTTTTTATTTTTTTCCAAGCCATTAATACGGGCATCCGGACGCGATAGAATTCGTCCAGATTAGATGAAAAAATGGCGAGAAACTGTAGCTTTTCTAAAAGAGGAACCTCCTGGCGGCCCGCTTCACCGAGGACACGCTCGTTAAAGGAAAGCCAGCTGATATCTCTGTTGATGTATAGGTCTTTTTTTTTCATCGATAAAACGATTGAAGAAATGACAATAATAGGTCAACTGTGAGTTTACAATAGTGTCGCGAATACAAACGCGATGACTGCAATCACTAGACCAAACATAAAAATACCGTAGGCATAACGTAACAGCTTATATTTCCTACCCAAAACGACACCCTGGGAATATACGTCCTTGGTGAGCATGCCATAAAGGAACTCTGAGTCGGCCATTACTTTTTGCATGCCTTCGTTGTAATCTTCAAGCTTCATTTTGTAAAAATTTCCAAAAAAAAGCAGATTAACCGTTTTCTGTTCAATTTCATGTTTTGAAAATTTTCCAGAAGGAATTTTTGGAATGGTGGATAGTATGGCCATAACCATCGTGGCGACGACTGCAGTCGTCAAAATAATCGTAGGTAGGATGAGATGTTCGTTGCTGTCTAATTTCCTAAACAACACAGCAATGACAACCGACAGGATAATCGAGTTGACTGTCAACAATATATTGGCTTTGTTGTCGGCCATATCGCTCAGCCGTTGGTTGTTGGCGGATGTAATTCGGAACATCGTTTCTATACCCCGTTCGGGCTTCCCATTCCTGTCTTTCTCTTTCGGTTTTTTGTCGTCTTTTTTGCTTTCTTTATTTTTAGAAATAGACTTTTCCTGTTTTCGTTCTAACTCCTTTAAGTTCTCTTCTTTCTTCGCATTAAGTTTTTGCCGGGCATAGTCCGTGTGGTAATGGTGACTCAATAATAGCTTTATGGTTCCTGCGCGCCAAATATCTTTATCGATTTCTTTACCTAGGACAGCTTCAGCTTCTGCCTTCATAAGTTTGTTTCTGTTTTCAAAGTCATCGCTTCCAAGGTGAAATAGATCGGCATCGCAAAGTATTTTTTCCAATAGGGTATTGGGCTCTTGCGGCATTCTTGTCGCGAGGATACAGCCCTTAATCTTCTCCTTTACCTCTTCGGGGACACCTTTATCTTTTAAGAAGTCCAGTGCGATCTCCACACTCCTTTTTTCGTGACCAATTGCGTTGTCAGATTGTACATAACCCAAATCGTGAAAATAAGCAGCGCTGATCACAATAAAATGATCCACCTCATCCAACTGATAAAATGAAGAAATCTCTTCAGCTGCCTGAACCACCGAATGGGTGTGCAAGCTATTGTGAAAACAGTGACATGTCGATATGTTTTCTGCGATATATGTTCCAGAATATTCCTCTATCTGTTTTAAAAGTTGGTTATAATCTATCATGGATCAATATATTAATCGGAATAAAAGTATCTAATATCTTTAACATCTTAAATAAATATTATCTCTTTTTGTAATTTCTTAACCTAGATCAAATTTAATGAAAATTAGCTCATTCCTTCCTGTCTGCTCTGCTTTAATGTCTGCCTCGTAGCTAAAAGTCTGTTCGCGATGTTTTGATGAACAACTACCTGACGGTATCTTACAATTTCATCCGTATTGTTGCCGTGTCATTGTCGGTATGTTGTATGCACTGGTTTTCTATTGACGGTGACCAAGTTCCATGTTTACCTAGGTATTAGGTATTGCTTAGTTAGGTTTCCCTTAGGTTTAATTTAGCCTGAACCTAATGAAAACCTAAACTAAACCTAAACAAACCCTAAGTAAAACCTATATAAGAGTATGTATTGGCCTCTGCCGAATTGCCCTTTGGACGTTGGACCGGATATCCGTAGCTGGTCGTGCGCTTCCGGCCTGTTCAGTCCAGGCAGTCAGCACACCGTGCTGATGGCATGCTGCTGTCCTGCAGTGAGAGTCAAGGATTGTCGGAGTATTGCCGGCTCTGGTAATCCGTCTTCAGGATCTGCTCTGCCCTCTGCGGTCCGGCAGAACTGCGCCCGGCTCCGGGCGGCTTCTGCTCTGCCCTGCATCCGGATAGCATTCTGCTTAACCGGATGCTTTCCGCGGAGATTTTTGCTTCCGCCCGTCCTTGCGGCCCCTGTTTGCGGTCCCGGAGCAGGCGGTTTCAAAAACAATCGTCCACCTGTCCAGCGGGTTAGGGCAAAAACGGAAAAAATAAGCACAGAAGTCTTGGAAGTTTGTTCCAAAAGTTTCTATCTTTGCACCACTCCGCAAGGGAGGGTGGGCTGCTCCGGAAGAAGCAGCCATGAAAAAAGAAGGGTTCAACAGTAGCTGAACGCGGAAACCGGAAAAAGAAAGCCAAAAAAAACTTCAGAAAGTTTTTGGAAGTCCGGAAAAGATTCCTACCTTTGCAGTCCCGTCGGAAACGGCGGAGAAACAAAAAAAGATAA